>Ga0307515_10000019_pt1 | contig 422262 bp, 406 predicted proteins | sample 17_EM_MG_FD_194513 | JGI IMG/M metagenome (GOLD analysis project Ga0307515, IMG submission 194513) | Populus trichocarpa ectomycorrhiza microbial communities from riparian zone in the Pacific Northwest, United States - 17_EM | ecosystem: Host-associated > Plants > Roots > Unclassified...
CCACCGGCATGAAGAAGGGGGTTTCGACGGTGCCATGCGGAGTGTGGAGTCTCCCGCGGCGCGCCCCCGTGTGGGGGCAGGTGGAGAGAAGTTCGTAGCGGACAGACATGGGAGGGCGGAGGGGCGAGGGCGGAGGGCGGAAGCCCAAAGAAAGAACCAGCCTGCCCAGACATTAAACCCGTCCCAGCAGTTTCCGCCCTCCGCCCTCGCCCCTCCGCCCTGTCAAACTTTGGCCGTCTTCCACGAACCGCCCTTAAAGGCGATGGCGGCAAGGATGCCTTGAATGCCTTGGGTGAGGGCCATCGAGAGCCAGGCGCCGGTGGAGCCCATGCCGTAGGCGAAAGGCATCGTGAGCATTCCGGCGAGGGCAAAGCCGCTGGGGAGCGCCAAGGCCATCGCGAGGGGGACGCGGATGCCCCAGAGGGCGAAAACGGAGATCCAGAGCGGGCGTTTGACGTCCCCCGCTCCCTGCATCGCGCCGATGAAGACCATGGCGTAGGCGAAGAGGAATTCGGTGACGCAGAGGTAGCGAAGGAGGGTTGCGGCCTCTTTGACGATGGCCTCTTTGTGATCGACCAGACCGCCGACGATCCAGGGAGCGAAGATGTAGACAGGGGAGACAAGGACGATGGTGACGAGCGCCCCGTAATGGGCGGCGGTCCAACCGATCTTTTCGGCGCGGTCGGGCCGCTTCATACCGAGGCTTTGACCGACGAGCGCGCCCGCGGCCATGCTGAGGCCGAAGGCGGGCATGAACATGATCGACTCAACGGCGAAGCTGGTGGACATCGCGGCGATGGCATCGGAGGCGTTCGGGACCTGCTTCAGAACCAGGGTGAAAGCGGTGAGCGAGAGAGTCCGCAGCGTGGACATCGTCGCGGTGGGCAGCGCGATGCGGAGGATTCGTTTCGCCCAATCCCAACGCGGCATTCGGAACACCGAGAGGTGTCCGAGGTTAGTGTGGCGCGCGTAGGCGATATAGCCGGCGGCGGAGAGCCAGGCGGAAATCGAAAGCGCGCAACCCGCGCCGACCAGCCCGAGACGGTGGACCAGCAGGAAGTTGAGGAGCATGTGGAATCCGATCTGGATTCCAGAGATGACCATGGGGCTCTTGGTGTCGCCGACGCCACGTAACGCGCCAGCCAAGGTTTGGATGACGAAGATGGGGAGGAGGCCGGTGGCGTAGGCGAGGACGAAGCGCGTCATCTCGTCTTGGGCGACGAGGTCGTGGGCGGGGAGGAGCGCCCTCGCGGAGAGTCCGGCGCAAAGCGCGGTGAGTAGGGTGCAGAGCGCGCCGAGGAAGATGGAAAGGCCGAGCGACTCTTGGGCACCTCGCCGATATTCCGGTTCGTCGTTGGCCCCGAAGGCGCGGCTCACGATCGCTGACGCACCGGTGCCGAGCGACATCGCCAACGAGAAGACGAGGAACATGACGTTCGTCGACGCACCGTGGGCGGTGAGGGACGGCGCGTGAAGATGGCCGATGAAGAACCGGTCGAGCAGGGTGTTCATCACCTGCATCGAGTTCAGCGCGACAGCCGGCCACGCGAGCGCCCAAACGACTCGAGAGTAGTTTTCTTTAATGGGCAAAACGGGCTCTGCGGCGAGCGGCACAAGATATCGTACCTAGCGGGCGTTCACGATGACTGGCCCGCTTTTCAGCGCCGGCGGAAGAAGGCTCGGCTCCCCGTCAGTCACAACGGCCTCCGGGCTAGGTCATCCTTCAAAGGGGCACCGCTTTCAAAGTCCGCGCAACTTGAGTTGACGAGCTTGAACAAGTTGTGCGCCGAGGAGCGCGTGAAGGGATGCTAGGGGGTGCTGTCCGTCCACCGAGAACATGGTGGGGCGGCCAACGGGGAGATAGGGGTTATCGCCCAGATCGATGAGGAACATTCGCTTATCCGCGGTGCCGTAAGCATTAAAGCCCGCGGTTAGAGAGCCGCGGGAGCGACCCGAGAAGGGGACGAGAAGGAAGATATTGGTTTTAGGGCTGCTCGCCGCACGGAGTTCAGCGAGGAGTTGGGGAACATCATCTCCGCTCGGACCGGCGTTTTCTCCCATATTGATGAAAATGTCATCCGGAACAGGTGAGAGCTTTCCGCCGGTAAGGCGTGAGTGGACGCTGTCGATCATCGAATAGGACTTCATCAAGCCGGGCGTATGCCCGTCGGCGGCGTTTCGATCCCAAGCCGCGCCTCCATAGGCGACGATGCCGTACTCCACTCCGATCCCGGCCGCGACGACGGCGGGGTAGCCGAGAGTGGCGTCTTGGGTGTCAACGGCGTTTGTGATGCCGCCGGAGAACGTGGCGATGTCGTCATCGCCGTTGGTGATGCTGTCGCCGAGGAACAGCGCGTTCGAAGGCGATCTCGGTGGGGCGAGGGTGGTTGCGCCCGGGTCCAGATCGAAACCGGTGACGCGGAGGACGTTGACCGGGGTCCAGAAATCGAGGAAGACGTAACCCGCGACGTACTGGAGGAGGAGACTGTGTTTTCCGGCGGCTAGACCCTTGGCGCAGGGAAGCGTCGATGTGGTCGGCGTGAGTTGCACGGTCACGGCGGGGCCGCCGTCCACGGAATATCTCACGACCGGGTACTGGGCGGGCGGAACTTTCGCGTCGGAGAGAGGAGAGACGTCCAACTTCGCGGCGACGCTGGTGCCGGTGAAGCCCAGTTTGAGATACGCGCCCGGATTGGGCGATTGAGCGTAGGCGGAACCGGATTTGAACCAGTTGTAGGGGCTGTAGGCGATGTTGGGGTCGGTGGACGGAACGGCCCCTGCTTGCAAAGCGATCAAACCGAGCGCGAGCGGGATGATCATTTAGCGAAGCTTCCGATAACGCCCGATGAGGGTGTTGGTCGAGGAGTCGTGCTTTAGTTCGCCCGTTCCTGACAGCTCAGGGATGATTCGCTGAGCCAAGACCTTGCCTAGCTCCACGCCCCACTGGTCGAACGAGTCGATGCCCCAAATGACGCCTTGGACGAAGGTGCTGTGCTCGTAGAGGGCGATCAGTTTGCCCAAGGCGACCGGGGTGAGTTGCTCAATGAGCATAGTGACGGACGGGCGGTTGCCTTCGAAGGTCTTAGCGGGAACGAGGTCGTCGGCGACGCCTTCCGCCTTGAGTTCATCCGCCGATTTGCCGAAGGCGAGGGCTTCGCTTTGGGCGAAGACGTTGGCCATTAGAGCGTCGTGGTGGATGCCGTTAGGGTTGAGCGACTTGGCAAAGCCGATGAATTCGCACGAGACCCGCTCGGTGCCTTGGTGGATGAGTTGGTAGAAGGAGTGCTGGCCGTTGGTACCCGGCTCACCCCAGTAGATAGGGCCGGTCTGGTAGTCGACCCTTTCGCCATCCAGGGTGACCGACTTGCCGTTGCTCTCCATGGTGAGTTGCTGGAGGTAGGCGGGGAACCGCTTGAGATACTGGTCGTAGGGAAGGACGGCGACCGAAGGCGTGCCGAGGAAGGTGCGGTTCCAGACGGAAAGGAGCCCGTGGAGTACCGGCAGGTTCTCGGCGAGAGGAGCGGTGCGGAAATGCTCGTCCATCGATCGGAAGCCGGCGAGCATCTCCTCGAAGCCGTCGGGGCCGACGGCAAGCATGGTGGAGAGGCCGATCGCGGAGTCCATCGAGTAGCGGCCGCCGACCCAGTCCCAGAAGCCGAACATGTTGGCTTCGTCGATGCCGAATTTGGTGACTTCGGCGGCGTTGGTGGAGACGGCGACGAAGTGACGGGCGACGGCGGCATCGTCCTTGAGGGTGGCGAGTGACCAGTCCCGTGCGCTGCGGGCGTTGGTCATGGTCTCCAGGGTGGTGAACGTCTTGGAAGAGACGATGAAGAGGGTCTCCGCCGGGTCGAGGTCTCGGGTGGCTTCGGCGAGGTCGGTTCCGTCGACATTGCTGACGAAACGGAAGGTCATGTTTCGCCGCGAGTAGTGGCGAAGCGCTTCGTAGGCCATGACGGGGCCGAGGTCGGAGCCGCCGATGCCGATGTTGACGATGTTGACGATGGGCTTGCCGGTGTGGCCCTTCCACTTGCCCTCGCGAACTCGGTCGGCAAAGTCGCGCATCCGTCCGAGAACCGCGTGGACGTCGGGGACCACGTTCTTGCCGTCGACTTGGATCACCGCGCCTTTGGCGGCGCGGAGGGCGACGTGGAGAACCGCGCGGTTCTCCGTGACGTTGATCCTCTCACCGGCGAACATGGCGGCGCGCCGCTTTTCCAATTCGGTCTGGGTGGCGAGATCCAGGAGGAGTCGGAGGGTTACGTCGGTGACGAGCGACTTCGCATAGTCGAAGTAGATGCCTTCCCGATCGAGGGCGAGTCGTTCGCCGCGGGTGGGGTCTTCGGCAAAGAGCCGCCGCAGGTCCGTCGCTTGGATCGACGATACGTGGGCCTCGAGAGACTGGAACGCAGGAAGGCGGCGCAGCGAAGAGCTCATCGAGCTAAGTCTACGCGAACCGGGTGGAAGGTCTTTCGGTCAAAAAAGCGATGCCACAGGGAGACAAATCGAAATACACAGATAAGCAGAAGCGGATGGCGGAGCACATCGAAGAAGGCTATGAAGATCGCGGTGTCTCAAAGAAAGAGGCGGAGAGTCGAGCTTGGGCGACGGTCAACGCCACCTACCACGGGGGAAAGAAGCCTGGAGGCGGCGGTTATGGAAAGTCCGAGGACCACTCACCGGAGAGAAAGGGTGGTCACATCGGAGGCTCAAGCCAGAGTTCCGAGAAGCGAAGCGCGGCGGCGAAGAAGGGATGGGAGACGCGACGTAAGAAGGCCTCGCGCTAGTTGCGCCAGGGAACCTAGAAGTCGTTGATTTGCGGTAAATCGACCGCTCCTCTTGCGAAAATCAAAGGCGCGTGATACTATGCATGAACCGCTTCATATGAAGCGGTTCATAAGTCAATGAGGACGCGTTTAAAAGATGTGGCTGAGCGGGTGCAGTTATCCCCTGCGCTTGTTTCGGGCGTTCTCAACGGCCGCGCTAACGTTTGGGCTTCCGAAGACACCCGGGCTCGCGTTCTCGAAGCGGCGCGCGAGCTGAATTACCACCCCAGTACCGCCGCCAAAGCTCTTAGTAATGGGCGGACGAATACGGTGGCGCTGGTCTACCGCCGTCTTTCCGGGACCGCATATCGGTTGGCCTATACCGGCTTGGTGGACGCGTTCTCGGAACAGCTTCAGGCACGGGGCTATGACCTGATGGTCTCGAACTTCGCCACAGAAGAAGAGGTGCTCGCGCAGATCCGCCGGATGGCGAACGCCCATGCGTGCGACGCGATGATTCTTTGGGGGCGGGAGGCGGACACGGAACCCCAGGGCGAACTCCTCGACTCACTGAATATTCCGTTCCTGGTGAAGGGGCGCCACGAGAAGAAGCACCCGGAGTGGCGCCAGATCGACTTCGATCACGAGGGCATGATGCGGCAAGCGGTCGAGCAGGTCGTGAGCCTGGGCCATCGGCGCATCGCCTATTTGGGTTTTCCGCTGGAGGAAGCTTTTGTTCGGGCCCTTCGGCGCGGCTATGTAGAGGCGCATGAACGGCTCCTTGGGTTCGCGCCGGATGTCCAATATATGGACTCCTCGGAAGACGACCTGGAAGGCAATTCCCAGTGTGTCGAGCAATGGCTGTCTCTTCCGGAAGACCAGCGGCCCACCGCGTTTGTGATCGGGTCAGGCAACTACGCCTGGCACGCGCTTGAAGCGAGCCTTGCCCGCCGGGGGCACGCGCTTTCTCAACAGCCGGGTGGTTATTCGGCAGCCGGGATCGCTTCTTACTACTTCACCCTCTCGTTCGGAGAGGCCATGGCCTACCAAGGGATTGAGATCGATAACCTCGCCCAGCAGGCTTCGCCTGGGCTGCTCGACGCCATTCTTTGTGGCCACGAGGAGCACCGAATTGTTCGTTTTCTGCCAAGTCTCACGCCTGCCCCCACCCTCGGTCTCAATGCCGGACCGGGAGGGCAGGCGTGAGTTCGTCCATTCGCCGCCTCACAGACGGCCAAGACCATCAGCGGACGGAGCCGTTCGCCAACGCCATCCCAATGAAGCGAAAAGCATTCACCCTCATCGAACTCCTCGTCGTCATCGCGATCATCGCGATTCTAGCGGCCATTCTCTTCCCGGTTTTTGCTCAGGCGAAGCTTGCCGCGAAGAAGACCGCGGATCTTTCGAATGTCAAGCAGATCAGTCTCGGTGCGATGATGTACTGCGGCGACGCGGACGACTATTTCCCCCGCAACGACTACTTGGTCGTAGGGCGGCAGCAATGGGCGCCATTCACCTACCGTGAAGCGACCGGCCCGTATATCAAGAACGGCATCTCGAACTACACCTGGGTTTCGACCTCGGGAACGGAAGCGATGCCTTTGGCCGACAACGCCATTTGGCAAAGCCCGGGTGCGCCGAACTTCCGTTATCAGTACGCGGCCAACCAGTTCGTGATGCCCTCCGGCAACAACTGGAATATCTGGAACTACAGCGGAAATAACACTTACAGCGACCAGAATCCAGACGGTACGCCGACGGGGAAGGCACCTGTGCCTTCGGTTTCCCAGACGACCCTTCCGAAGCCGGCGGGCACGCTCATGCTGGTTAACCAAGGTGTCGATACGAGCAACTATGCGTCCGGCAATGTTGTCATGCAAAGCGGCTCCTACTGGTGGCGCGGCGCGGGCGCGAACATTAAGGGCGCGACGATTCCACCGAACTGGGATGCGGACTCGGCGGTTCACGACAAGTACGATGGCAACCTGAACGACGTCGGCCCCTATTCCTCACTCCCTCGATTCCGGTACTCGGGTATCGCTAACGTTGCCTGGTCTGACGGCCATGCGAAGGGCAAGAAGAAGGGAAGTCTGAGTTGGTGTTCGGATATGTTCGTGAAGGGCGGCATGGTCGATCCTTACGGGGGCGCGGGACCTTACGACGATTCGTATGAGTTCAATGCGGGTGCGGCTTGCGCGGGGTACGACCAGGGTTGAGACTGGTGCTGATTGTTTCCGCGGCCTCGCTCATCCTGATCGGGTGTTCGTCCTCCTCTGCGGGGGACGATTCCTCGGTTGTGCCGGGCAGTGGCGTGGCTCAGAACCCGGGCGGCAAGCCTCAGAGCGAGCAGGAGGCGCAGATGGCATCTGCCCAGCAGAAGCAGGGCGAGGCGATTAATGCCCAGCGAGACAAGGATGCGGCGGCGATGCAGGCCGCAATGGCCAAGTCTGGAGGCAAGTGAGCCGGACGAGCCTGAAATCCTTGTTTGCCGTGACCGTCCTTGTGGCGGTCACGGGCTGCAAGGGAGGGGAAGAGGACGATACTGAGCCCGCTGTGGTGCCCAAGGTGGTTGCGTTCGAAGGAAGCGTCGATCCGAAGTTCGCCGGGGATTGGACCAGCAAAGACGGAAGCTCGACGCTGAATTTAGCGGCAGATGGTGGCTTGAAGTTAGGCGTAAAGTCGTCGTCCCAGAACGGAACGTCGACATCTCACTACGACGGCCAATGGCTGGTTTCAGGGAGCGATCTTCGCCTGAAATACAAGGATTCTTCTGCTCAGGAGACGGTGCTGAGTTACGGGGCGGAGCTATCGGGGAATAGCCTCGTTTTGCAGCAGTTGGGCGGGAAGCTGAAGACGCGCTACTCGCGGAAATAGGATGCTGCTTAATCTGCTTGTCGTCGCTCGACCACTTTTGATGGTGCATGTGATGCCCTGGTTTGCCACGCCCGAGGTGAGTAAGGAGTGGGGTTGGCACTGGACGATGGGGAAGACGCAGGCGGCGAAAGGGGAGTTGGCCAGTCACTTTCATCCGGTGGGGGGAGCGTATGATTCCTCCGATCCCGACGTGATCGAGCGGCAGAGCTTGCTGATGAAGATCGCGGGGTTCGATGGGATGTTGGTGGATTGGTACGGCGACGGGGACCGGTACGACTATTTGCCCAACCACCGGGTGACGCAGAAGCTGTTCGAAGCTTGCGGGAAGACCGGGCTTTCTTTTGCGCTCGTTTATGAGGATCAGACGGTACCGAATCTGATCTCGGGCGGGGTGTTCAAGAAGGAAGACGCGGTAGCCGAAGGGAAGGCGCTGTTCGCACGCGCCGCGTCGGCTTGGTTTGGGTCGCCTGTGTACCAGAGGGTTAACGGAAAGCCGTTGTTCATGGTTTTCGGGCCGCAATACTATCCGGAAAACGCATGGGTTACCATGTTGCCGCCGGTCTCGTTCTATACGCTGCACCACAAACGGGCTTCGGCGGTTGGGGCGTATGACTGGCCGTTGCCGCAAGGGGGCGATGGCGAGAGTTGGAAGCGGCGGGCGGAGTTGGCGCCGGGGATTGCGATCCCGGTGGCGTATCCGCGCTTTCAAGATTTCTATAAGGCGGCCGGGATTGGGTCGGGCTATGGCTTGATCGACGATGCGGGAGGGAAGACATATGAACGAACCCTCGCCGATGCGATCGGGCGGGGCGCGCCGGTGGTTCAGGTTGCCACTTGGAACGATTGGGGCGAAGGGACCCAGATCGAACCGTCGACCGAGTTTGGGAATCGCGATTTGGAGGCGACGCAACGGGCGCGCCGAAAGATCGACCCCTCATTTAAGTTTGCCGCTGCGGATTTGGAGCTACCGTATCGGCTTTTTTCGTTGCGGAAGAGGGGCGTCGATGCCCGCCGCTTGGATGCCGTCGCCAAGGCGTTGGTGGACGGGAAGCCCGTAGTGGCGCGGGCTCAATTGGGGAAGTTGGGAGGCTAGCTCGGACCCTTTAGGCGAGCCTTTTGATCGCAACCTTCGCCCTTGCTCGAACGGCCCCGGAGCTTGAACCGAGGGCCTCGAGAAGCATGGGCAAGACACGGTCCGCCAACTCCCGATCCTTCTCGGCGAAATGCGCCAGCGAGTCTAGTGACCAAGCGCGGACGAAGAGGTTCTCTCCCTGCTCCAGTACGAATAGCTTTTCAACAACCGCCCTTTGGTCGGGAATATCCCACGAGAGAAAGGGGATCAACCGTGCCGCATAGAGCCGAGACGTCCAGTGCCGTTCTGGGTCCAAACCAGCGACGATCTTGTCTGGCGCGTCCTCCGGCAACTGGTCGCGACGGTCCCAAAGGTTGCGGAGTTCGAGTGCTTCGGGTGGGGCCCCCATGGCGTCAAAGAGTATCCTTTAGGGGCGTAAGCAAAGAAGAATGGTCCGAACGCATCGCGACTTCACCTGGGACGGCGTGGACGTCCATCCTTATAAAGAGGACGGCGGCACCCACTTTAAGAGCATCACCCGGCAGACCCTATTCAAGGGAGCCGAGACCATGCCGACGGAATTTCGGTATTTCGAGATTCAGCCGGGCGGCTATTCCACGCTGGAGCGGCATGACCACTTGCACGTGGTGATGATTATCCGAGGCAAGGGGCAAGTGGTCGTGGGCGAAGAGATCTCGGATATTGGCCTTCACGATGTAATCCATGTTCCGGCCCAGACCTGGCACCAGTTTCAGGCGGCGGAGGATGACCATCTTGGGTTCCTTTGCCTAGTCGCAGTAGAGCGTGATCGGCCTTATCGGCCCCAGAGCCACGATCTGGAAGCGATGGCGGAGCATGTTCGTAATTTCGTGCGCGTTTAACGTCTTCTTGACTGACATAACGGCGGCGAAGCGGGCTATGATGGTTTTCATGCGTGCGCTCGCCCTCATATCTTTAGGAGTATTCGCCCTCGCCGCGGCCCAACAGGCCACGCTGCCCGCGCCTCTTACGAAGCACTTTGCTACGTTGGCGGCGGCACCGAGCCTGACCGTGGAGTACACGGTGCGAAACATCGGCGAGGCGCCGTCTGCGTTCAAGCTGGTTCTTTCCCGCCCAGGCGAGTTCAAGTTGACGACCCCCACTGGCTTTGTCCTTTCGGACGGAAAGACGGTAACGACGTACACGACGGCGAAGAAGACCTACACCCAAGAGGCTTACAGCGACGCGTGGGTGGCGGGCTTTGCCAAGAAACCGGAAGTCCTTGCTTGGGGCGCTTACCTTCAGAAGGATCCGGCGACGCTCATCGACGGTGCTCGTGCGGTGACGGCGAAGGAGATCATGACGGTCACGACGATTCCGGTTGAAGTGATGTACAAGAAGGCGACCGTGCCGGTGACGCTGTACATCGATCCGAAACTGGGTTTGGCGCGGGGTGCGCTGTTGAAGTCGGGCGAAAAGGAGATTTTGGTTTTCGCGAAGACGGTTGAGATTGGTAAGGAACCGGTGGCGGACGCTCAGTTTGCCTTTGTCGCGCCGGAGGGCTCGAAGAAGGAAGAAGTGATGGTGGAGGCTGGCTTCACGCAGGTTTCGGCCATCCTCACCGGCAACTGCTTGCCGTGTCACAGCGCGGATCATCACCGTGGGGGTTTCGACCTGAGTAGCTACGACGGAATTTCGAAGGCGGTTAAGCCGGGCGATGCGGCGGGCAGCATTCTAGTTAAAGCGGTTCGCGGCGCGGGCGCCAAGAAGATGCCGCCGGGCGATCATAGCCTCTCCGCGGACCAGATCAAGACCCTTGAGGCCTGGATCACGGCCGGCGCCAAGCAGTAAGGGCCTATTGCTCTGACGAAAGTGCCACGAGGGGATACACTTTCCCCTCGTGAGCGACGCCCGCAGTTTTGGCTTTGAGACCCGCATGCTTCATGCCGGTCAGATCCCCGATCCCTACGTCGGGGCGCGGGCGGTGCCGATCTATCAGACCACGTCCTACGTCTTTGGTGATACGGACGAGGCGGCTCACCTTTTCGAGCTGAAGCAGTACGGGAACATCTATTCCCGCATCAGCAATCCGACGACGGCGGTTCTTGAGGAGCGGTTGGCTTCGCTGGAGAACGCGACCGGCGCGGTTGCGGTGGCGAGCGGGATGGCGGCGCAGTTTGCGATCGTTATGACCCTGTGTTCGCCGGGCGACAACCTAGTGGCGTCGTCGCAGCTTTACGGCGGCACGATGACCCAGTTCGCGCACACGTTGAAGAAGCTGTCCATTAGCGTGACGTTCGTCGACCCTGATGATTTGAAAGGGTGGGAGGCGGCGATCACCCCGCTCACGCGGGGTCTGTTTGTGGAGACGGTGGGTAATCCCGTCGGCCGGATTGCCGATCTGGAAGCGCTTGCCGGTTTGGCCGCGGCCTATCAGGTCCCGTTGATCGTGGACAACACCTTTGGCACGCCTTACCTATGCCGTCCGATCGATTGGGGCGCGACGATCGTTGTTCACTCGGCGACCAAGTTCATCGGTGGTCACGGGACGAGCATTGGCGGTATCGTCGCCGACTCGGGCGAATTCGATTTCAGCAACACCCCAACCATCGCCGAGCCCTCACCCGCCTACCACGGCATGCGGTTCTTCGACACCTTTGGCCACTACGGGTTCTTGGTTAAGCTGCGAGCCGAGACGGTGCGTGACACCGGGGCGTGTATCTCACCAATGAACTCCTTTATGCTTCTGCAAGGGCTAGAAACGTTGGCATTGCGTATGGATCGCCACGTGTCGAACGCCTTGGCGGTTGCCCAGTTCTTGGAGGCTCACCCAAAGGTGGCTCGCGTCCACTATGCCGGTCTGCCCTCGCACGAACACCACGAGCGAGCCAAGAAGTATTTGCCGAAGGGGCCGGGAGCGGTGTTTTCGTTTGACCTCAAGGAGAGTTCGGACGTGCGGGCGGAAGGGAAGCGGTTCATCGAGTCGCTTCAGTTGTTCTCGCACTTAGCGAACGTGGGCGATGCGAAGTCGCTGGTCATTCATCCCGCCTCGACGACGCATCAGCAACTTTCGGACGACGAACTGAAAGCCGGCGGCATCGGACCGGGTCTCATCCGGCTTTCGGTGGGGTTGGAGACGACGGACGACCTGATGTGGGATCTGGATCAGGCGTTGGCGCAGGCGTAGCCGAATCGATCGCGGTGACAGCATTTCCGGTTAAGCCCCCGAGGCTTGGGCTTCGGAGGGTTGGAAGGTTCTAGGCTTTCGGCCCGCCGCACTCGGGCGATCATTCACTGCCCATCTTTCCAAGACCGTGCCATAAAACGTCCCGGCACCCCTGACAGCACTTCAATAGCCCGTCGCAGATTCTCTGATTGAGCCGCGAATGACTTCAGACCGGCAAAATAGCGAAGGATCTCTTTCTGCCGACTCGGAATGAGCCGTTCCCAATTCGCCTTCGCCACCGCATTCGCATCCAGCGCCTCCGCAAACCATTGCGGTACCGGATGCGCTGGACCGCTCTCATATTCTTCATCAAACCAAACATCGAAGGTCGCCGTGTCGCCGACATCTTTGCCCGCTGCTTGACGCACTGAGGCGTGAAGATAGAGATAAAATCCCCCGTCGCCGGTCGGCATCATGTTGATCCGCCACGCTGGTTCAGGCTGCCCGTCCACTTGCACCAGTACCGGCATCGGCTTCCGGTGCCCTGGCCGGATTTCTTCGGCTTGCGCTGCGGAGACTAGAACGTAGGGATTGATTCCACGAATCTCAATAAGGCCTGTGAAGTGGAGCCGCATGGAAGGATCTTGACAAAAGGGGCCGACTGACGAGATTCATGCTGCCTTTGAAGTCCGGCGTCATCGCGGCCCGAGCGCCAATTCGGAGGATTCTTCGATGTCTACCGCAGGAAGATACGGAGACGGTGAGCCGGACGTCATGAACTCTGTGAATCGGCGACGTTGGCGATGGTTGAGTTTAGCGGCGGGTTCTGCAATCCTGGTTTTAGCATTGTCGTTTAGTTGTGCCCACCTACCGGTCGCCCTCCATTCCTATAAAGTCTGGGACGCAATCCCCGGCGCGGTAACCGATAGCGAGGGCAGAAAAGGCCAGATCTACCGGGCGCCTCATGGAACGCTTGCCTTGGTTGTCTTCAACAAGGGCCAAGTACCGCGATCCAGCGGTCCGTTTGATCGGTTCTTTACGCCAAGCCCAGAGTCTCACACGGTCTTCATGCAGTGCACCGTCAATCTGAAGCGGCTTTATGTAGGCGACTACCAGTCGGACCAGGTGTTTCGCGACTTCCTCCTGAGCCGGATCGATGGCGACGGTTGGGCGGACAGTGGAGACGGAGTTGCCACAGTGAAGCCCGAGGGGCATCCGAATACCTACACCCTTTCGGACTATTGGGTGCGCCCGGTGCCCAAAGGTTATACCGTCACGTTTCAAGTGCCTGACTGAGATGTAGCCTTCGATATGATTGAGTGCGAACGGAGAAACAAACCCCGGGATGCCAAGACTCCTGAAAGTTCTCGGAAACCCTTCCAACCTTTGGCCCTCCGCGCGTTTATAAGGATTCGAAATGCCCGAGGAATTGACCCGCCCATCCCCGGATAGCCTGGTCGACGACCATTACGATGACCTGTATCGCTTTCTCCGAGGCCTCACCCGTCACGTAGAAGACGCCGAGGATCTGGCTATCCGCACGCTGCTTCGGGCATATCGTGCGTTGGATCGATTCGATGGAAGAGCCAGTCTCCGAACCTGGCTTCATGGCATTGCCTACCGGGAGTTCTTGAACTGGCGTCGAGGTCGGCGGTTCCTCGCTGCGCTTGACCCAGCGCGTGGTCGAGCCGACGCCCAGTTTGACGCGCTTCTCGACCGGGAAAGGTTGCGGGCGGCGATCGTCCGGCTCTCGCCTAAACGAGGCGCCGTCTTTGTCCTCGTCGAGGTCCAAGGGATGACCCACGAAGAGGCGGGCCTCGCCCTCAACGTTCCCCCTGGCACCGTTAAATCGCGACTCTATGAGGCTCGCCTCCATCTTCGCCAACTCCTAGACGAGCCCATCACGGAGAAGAACCATGTCCCAGAAACCCTTTAACCTCGACCAAGCTCTTGAAGACTTTCGGGTCGATACGCCATCCCCCGAAGCTCGTCGCCGCGCTCGAAGCGCCTTTGTCCGCCAGCCGAAGAAGAGTTGGCGGTTGGCCGCGGTGGCCGGCGTGATGGTCTTGCTATTGGTGCCGGTGGCTTTGCGGACACGCGGTTCAACGGCGATGGCGCTCAGCTTTGGGAAAGCCTTACAGGCGAGCAAAGCCGCACCGTGCGTCACCCAGACCATCGACAAACGCGACAAAAACGGCCACCTGTTGGATCATCAGGAATTGATTTGGGCTCCGGGATACGCCGTTGAGCGACTTTTCTTCCACAACGGTGTCCCGGGTCTTGAAAACCGCCACACCCACACCACCATTTTCGAGCGGGTCATTCCCGAAAAAAAGTCGGGCCGTGACGACTGGAAGCCTTACGAAGCCGTTCAAAAAGTGACCGCTCCGGTTGTGGGCACCGAAGGCGACTCCTTCTTTCAGGTCCAGAGTTCCCTGATGGAGAATCTCAAGTCGCTTAAGCCGGTGAAGACGGAAGGGGGATTTGCCTGGTTCAACTTGAGCAGAGATGAAGATTGGAAGGTGGAGATCGCGACGAACCGCATCGTCCGGACTGAGATACGGGATAAGGGGACGACGTTCATCAGCGTCTTCACGTACCCTGACCGCATTGCTCCGTCTCTATTGGAGGTGCCTCCAATAGGCGCTCTGCCCCGGTTTGACTACGATCAGGAACGGGTGGACATGGAGCGGCTCAACCGGGTGGGCGATCGCACCACGACCGTTCTCGGTCGAAAGGTGAAACTAGTCGGAGTCTTTCAAGAGATCTCTGCGCCGGGACAGCCGCTCTACGTTGCCTTCCAAGGAAAGGGAATCGCTCGGATCTCGGGCTATCCAAAGGGCTTCTCTACGACGATGAAATCCGTCCCTCCGAAAGTCGTTGCTACAGTGGTCGTCACCTCTGGTCCAGTTCAGACGGTCGATGTGGAAATCCCGATTCCCGGCACGAAACAGTTCGCCAAATTTATTGACGTCCGAGTCCGTCCGGTCTCCGTACGAATCCGCAGCAGTCTCCGGACACCCGCCTACAACTAGGGAGCAAGAAATCGGAGCCAGAACGGCAGCAACTCCGGCTGGGCGACTTGCACGGTCACCCAGCCTTCTTCATTGGAACTGACGACGTCCTCTGCGTCTTTGTTGAATCGCTTGGTAACAGATCGGCCGGGCGTGATCGTCACCGAGTCCTCGACCGGCCAAACAGAGCCGGGGTATTCGACTCGATAGCTTCGATCGGCGACGAGAGAAGTGCCTTTGACCTCCACCTTGTAGCCCGCCTTTTCAAGTTCCGGGCGGGCAGAAGCGAACAAAATCCGCGAATCGGCCGGGAATGTGTACACCGTTTGAGCGTATGTGTCAATCATAGGCTCGAGCGTGAAGGCGATTTGGGTACTGCCCAAGAACTCGAAGCGTTTTGGCGCGAAGCGGACAAAGTGGAGGATGAACAGCGTTGCGAAGGCAAGAGACGCAGTTAGCATCATCGCTCGAGGGGCGCCTTGCCCGGTCCGATGACGGATCCAGTACGGCGTTCCCAGGAGAAAACCAAACATGAGGCCCATGGGCGGGAAGAGGATGAAGAACGGAGAGTGCCCGAAAATGAATCGACAGGCATCCGCCCCCGCTGAGAAAGCTAGGCCGAAGCCAAGGTTGAGGGAAACGAAAGGCCAAGCCGCGCGCCAGATTCGCTGGAAGGTTGGAAACTGTTCGTTCTCGCGCCCGAGGGCTTGCTGACTCATGGCAAGGTCATGATAACGCAGGGCGGTCGAAGCCCGGCTGGAAGCCGGGGGGACCATGGGAGATGCCGCCTGGAAGGCGGCACTACGTATAATTGTTCTGATGGCCGCCGTTGCTTGCGATATCAGCATGAACTCTCGCCTCCGGCCGGAGGATCGGGAGCGGTTTCAGAATACGAAGGCGATTCGGGAGATTCTGGATACGGCGAAGACGATTGCCATTGTCGGTATGTCTACCGAGTTGACGAAGGCCAGCAATATGGTGGGTTCGTACCTCCTAGATGAGGGATTCACGGTGATTCCGGTGAACCCGCGGGCGACGGAAATTCTGGGGCAGAAGTGTTACCCGGACCTCAAATCGATTCCGGTGCCAATCGATGTGGTTGACGTATTCCGACCGCCGAGCGAAGTCTCCGCCATCGTGGATGAAGCTATTGCCGTCGGTGCCAAGGCGGTTTGGACGCAGTTGAAGATCGCTGATTTGAAAGCGGCCGCTCGGGCACAGGAAGCCGGTTTGGTTGCGGTGGCGGATAAGTGCATCAAGATGGAACATGGCCGTTTCGGAGGCCAGCTTCATTGGGCGGGTATGAATACCCAGATTGTTACGGCACAGCGAAGACGCTTCGCGAGATGAAGTACCTTCTTGTTTCGTAGGATTTGACGCGCATGGCGGACGCCCACTGTAGGTCCCTGGACGAGGTCCTGGAAGAGCTTGAGCGCGTCGCGCCCCACGCGCCGCTGTTGGCCCTCGGCCAAACCGTTTTCTGGGACGAGCCGATGAAGGCTGGCCTCGCCCTTCGGCTGAAGGCGTTGGGCTCTTCGCGGCGGCTTGTCGCGGGCTCCCATGACACCGATTACTTCGCCAAGCTTCCGGGCGAGAAAGGGCGTAAGGGCCGTTTTCGGGCAGTTCCACACAACGACACCACGACCAAGGGTCTCTGGAGTGCGGCGGGCGAGTTTTCCGCTCTGTTCGGCGGTGAGACGGTTGTCACCCGCGAAACGATGGCGGCGGCCGGAACGCGGCTAGCGCGGATCGAGCGGGAACGCCCAGGATTTCTGGATGAGGCGACCGAGGCCTTTGGCTGGCGCGGTGTGGTGGCGAACGATGAGCGAGTGCCGATCGTTTCGGAGCTTCCGATCAAATACGCGCTGCCGGAGCTGAAAGCCACTCTCGACTGGGCCCTGCGGGAGACCACAAACTGCCTCTCGGGCGACGCGAAGGATCACGGCGAGGAGCGGGCGGACGATCTTCGGAAGCTGATCTGCGATGTCGCCGAAGAGCGTCAAGGTTCGGTTGGCGCCTATTACGAGCGGCTTCTGCCCGCGCTCTACAGTTTTGCCGCCGGGGAAGAGGTGGATGTGGATACGACTTCCACGACCACGTTGCTTAAGTTCAATCGGGAGACCTGCGGCCTGCCGCGGTTTGCGCTGCTGAATCTCTTTATCGACCCGAAGACCAAGGCGCAGGCCAAGACGGCGTACGACGAGTCCGTCGCCCACGGTCCAGGTATGTTCCCGCTGGGCCGTTTTGGGACCGGGGCGGTGCCGTTTGATCTGGTCATTCCGGGGCATGGTCGCGGAACTTTGCGAATTGGCAACCGCGGCGCGGTCATCATGACGCCGACGCCCCAGTTCCTTCGCTTCGACGAACCGCTTTCCGGCGTTGCCGAGCTGGCCGACCTGATTGAGGCTAAATTCGGGCCGGACTGCACGGTGGTGGGGAAGGCCGTCACTCTAATCGGGATGTTGGCCTCCGAGTTTGTGTTCGCCTTCCACGAGGGGGCAAGCTCCTACGTGAAGGTTTCGCGGGCGATGCATGAGCGGCTTCGAGAAAGGCTGGGCATCCCGCTCGAACTCTTCCCGATTCTTCGCGTTCGGTATACAACCTGGGATGCGTTGAGGCCGGTTCAGACTTGGCTGCGGCTGCCGGGTGTGTTGCAACGGGCCTTCGGCACGGAGGAGCTTCCGGCGCGCAGCTTTGCGGAGCGGTGGGTCGAGGTCGGTGGAGAACAGGAGGAGCTTCTGGCCGAGTTGGCGAAGTGTCCGCGTTCGAACTGTTTGATTAAGATGCTCAACCGTCGGCTAGGCGGTGCTTGGCAGCGGCTTTCGGACGAGTATCTGCGGTTGCAGTCCGACCTGGAAACTTTGGAGGGCGAAATGACCTCGCTGGCTCGGGAAAGAGATGAGGCCTATGCCCATCTTCGCGAGTGCCGCCACGCGCGGGTTGAAGCCGAGATTGCGAAGGGCGAGCATTGGCGGGCATGTCTTTTTGAGAAGGAGGCAACGCCGGAGGCAAAGGCGGAGCGAGACCGGTTAACGCATGCGGTGGAGGCATCCATCCATTCGATGGCGCAATCAGAGTCTGCTTTGCGGCACGTGCGTCAGCGGCAGGCCCAGCTTGTTGGGGATCCGCGAGTCCTGAGCGCGCGGGCGCGGCGGCGGGAGATCGAGCTTGAAGCGGAGTTGAAACGGGCCCGGCTGGTTCGCGAGGCAGTTGTTTCGAGCAAGGGTCTCCGCGCGGCGGAGCGTCGTCCGAGCGCCTGGTGGATGCCGGTGGTTTCGACGGACGGAACTTGGTTCCGAGAGACGATTCGGACGGCGCAGGCCTGGCTGGAGCCGTTGTAAGGGGTTTTTCCTTTCCCTGCCCAATGGCGACGAGCTTGAGCGATTCAATGTCGATTCTCGGAGGTGATTTTGAAGTCGCCAAATCCCTCGATTTTGGTCTCATAGGTTCGCTTTTTTGACAAAGTGGATCGCGGAGTCAGGTTCAAAGAGGTTTTTGGAGACGGAGAAATCAGGTTCAAATCAGGTTTTTTCTCGGTGAAATCTCGGTAAAACTAGATATAATATTTCTAATGCTTTATTGTGCTGTTTTGTAGGACGCGCCCCTTCCTCGGCGGTATTCCGGGGCTAAAAGTCCTTCTGGCTTTTCCTTCATACTTCTTCAATGACTAAGGTTGCGATCGTGGGGGCGAGTGGATACGGCGGGGCTGAACTCGTGCGTCTGCTTTCGACGCATCCCTCGGTTGAGATCGTCGCGGTGACCTCGGGACGGAGTGCGGGGAAGCTTCTTCGGGAAGAGTGCCCTTGGCTGGCTACCGATCTGGTTCTCTCGTCTTTCGACCCCGCGACTGCCGAATGCGATGTGGCTTTCCTTTGCCAGGAGGCCGGTTTCGCGATGCAACACGCGCGAACGCTGGTTGAGCGGGGCATCAAGGTCATCGACCTGTCGGCCGACTTCCGGCTTCAGGATCTGGGGCTGTTCCAGAAGTATTACAAGATGGAGCACGCGGATTCTGAACTCCTGAAGGAGGCGGCCTATGGGCTGCCGGAACTTGGAGATCGGTGCGCGATTAAGAAGGCGCGACTCGTCGCCAATCCCGGTTGCCACGTTACGGCCTCCTTGCTGGGACTGATGCCGCTACTGGCCAGCGTGGCGAAGGACGCCGTACCGGTCGTCGACTCGAAGACGGGCGTGTCGGGGGCTGGCCGGAGCCGGAAAGAGACGGCGTACCTCTTTAGCGAACTCGATGGCGGCATCTCGGCGTATGCCGTGGCGGGCCACCGCCATACACCGGAGATCGAGATGTTGGCGGGCTTGAAGGTGCGGTTTACGCCGCACCTGATACCGGTCCCTCGGGGACTCGTTTCGACGGTCCATGTGCCGCTTACGACTCCAGTCGACGTTTTGGAGACGTTGAAGGCGCGTTACGCCCATGAGCCGATGGTCCAGGTTCTCGACACGCCGCCGAACTCGAAAGCGGTCAGCGGCACCAACGCGGCCCATGTTTGGGGCACTTACGACGAGCACACTGGGATGGCCGTGGTCGTCACGGCGATCGACAATTTGGGCAAGGGAGCGGCGGGGCAGGCGATTCAGAATATGAATCTTATGCTTGGCCTGCCAGAGACTTCTGGCATCCCTTTAAGCGGGCTCTGGCCGTAGGCGTTTCGGCAAAGTAACGGGTACCTTAGACTTCTTCGATGAGGCTCCTCGCCGCGTTCGTTTTGTCCCTGGCGGCGAGCCTTCTCCATGCCGAGCGGATCCTTTTGATCCCGCTCGACAGCCGTCCCGCCGCAGGTCAGTTCGCGCAGATGATCGCGAAGACGGCGAGTGTCGATGTTGAACTGCCTCCCGCTGAACTACTAGGACGTTTTACGACGCCTGGGGCGAGCGACAAGATTCTGGATTGGCTCGAACGCCAAGATCTTTCGGATGTTTCCGCCGTTGTCGCGAGCACGGATATGGTCTGCTACGGTGGCCTTATCGCGTCGCGAACGAACCGGGTCCCGGTTCCCCTAGCGCTTCAGCGGGCACGGCGACTTAGCCGGATTGTGCGTACCGCGCCGCACTGTCGGCTTTACGCCTTCGCGAGCACGATGCGCCTGTTCCCGACGGCCACCCGCGAGGCCAGCAAGTACCGCATGATCCTCGCTAAGTATGAGGAGGCGCTGGCCAAGGCGCACGTCATTGGGGATCGAGAGGCTCGTCGCACTGCGGAGCGATTGCGGCCGACGCTGCCGGCGGGCGAGATCGCGGCCTACGAAAACACTCGGCGCCGCAACATTTCCGTCCAGCAAGAGCTTTTGCGGATGACGGCGGCCAAGTCGATCGACTACTTGGTCATGGGGCAAGACGATGCCCGGCCCTTCGGTCCGCACGTGTCCGAGAACGCGGCGCTCAAGCGGCTCACGACTTCGCTGGGCGTCGACGATAGCGTTTTCTTCTGCGAGGGGATCGATCAGCACGCCAATGTGCTGGTTAGCCGAGCCCTGTTGACCGAATCTGGCTGGACGCCGGTTGTCCGAGTCGTCTCCAGTGACCAGGATGGGTTAGGCAAGTACGCGAGCTATGAAAGCAAGCCGATTCGGGAGTCACTTCGGGATCAATTGTTGGCCAGCGGCGCTCGTCCGGCCGGGCCGAATGACGAGTACGACTACACGCTGTATCTAAACACGCCGGAGCGGCGGGAGGATAAGTTCTATTCCTTCCTCGCGACGCTGAAGGAAGATGTGGACCAGGGTTTCCCGGTCGCGGTGGCGGATATCAATCTGGCGAAGGACGGCACGGCCGACCCGGCGTTGTTTGCCGGGCTTAGCGAGCGTCAGCGGATGATGAAGCTTCTCGCGTTTGCGGGTTGGAATACGGCGGGGAACACTATGGGGACCGCGATTCCGGCGGCGAACGTGTATCTGCTTTCCCGAAAGCTGCGGGTCGATCCGCTTGTGCGGGAGGTGGCTCAACGGGAGTTTCTTCTGCACCGGTTTGTGAACGACGTGGCTTATCACAAGCTCACCCGTCCGGCGGCTTACCAGATGATCCGGCAGTCGGGGGTGGGATCGATTGAGGAGACGTACGGGGAAGAGTTTGCCGCGGTCGAGGCGTTTGTCCAGCGAGACCTCCGTACTCACCTAATGGACACCTTCCGAGATCAATTCTTAGGCCGGCGATTCTTTGCGGGAACGAAGCAGTACGCCTTCTCGGGAATCGACGATATCTCGATTACCTTGCCATGGCCGCGAGCCTACGAAGTGCGCCTTTCTTTTCATTTAGAAGCGACGCCAGTACCGTAGTACGGTAATTTTGCGGGGCAACCTTGGTAGTCTTAGCGGGATGCGCCGTCTTCGACTCCTCGCAGCTTCTGTCGTTTTGATCTCTGTCACGGCCGCGCAAGCGCAGGACAATTTCCCCGACGTCCCGGCGAACCATTGGGCATACGAAGCGCTCAATCGCATGAAGAAGGATGGCCTTCTTGTTGGCTACCCGGACGGACTGTTCCGCGGCGGCCGCCCGGCGTCCCGCTATGAGCTCGCCGTGGCGATGCATGCGGTGTACACCAACCTGAAGAACTACACAGATGGGTTGGACGCAACGATTCAAGGAATGCAGCAGGGGCTGAAGGGAGGCGCTTACGCGACACAAAGCGATGTGGCCGCTCTTAAGGACGCGCTCGCCGCTCTGCAGACCGATCTTGCTGCGATGAAGAACTACGGCGCGGACATCGCAGATCTCAAGCGGGCCAGCGATACGTTCGAGAAAGAGCTGACCCAACTCGGCGTCAACGTACAGGCGATGAAGGACGACCTGAAGGATCTGGCGGGTCGGGTGAAGACGTTGGAAAACAAGAAACCGAAGATTGCGGTCTCGGGCGGGGTCGACTTCTGGTTCGGCGGCGGGGAGTCGCTCGACCAGCGATACGGTCTGACGCGCGACGGCCGCATCACCGGAACTAAAGATAAGAACGCGATTGGTACGGTCTCCGCTCCGGTTCCGAATCGCGCGGGAATCACGAACGACTATGCGATGCTTCACGAAGCGGCGGTCACGCTTACTTCGACCAACGAGTCCGGCGTCAAGTTGAGAGGGACGTTCGTGGCGACGAACAGTTTTGGTCAAGACCCGATCACGGGCGTGGTGAGCGATCGGATCGGCTTTGGCAACCAGAGCGATCTGTTCTCGCCTTTGAACGGCAATGCCGGAAATCCTTCGCTCATCGGCTACGCCGACGGGGCGAGCGATTTGTACATTCAGGAGTTGGTGGCTTCGTTCGGTAAGGGCAACTTCTCGTTGGAAGCAGGACGTGTTCGCCACAAGGCGACCCCTTGGATTTTCCAACGCATCGATAACACTTCCTACTTCAACAACGACCGTTGGGATGACGGTCAGTACACATTCGACGGATTGGTCACCAGCACGAAGATCGGACCGGTCAAGGCGGAAGTCTACGGAGGCAAAACCAGTGGCGTGAAGACGGTGAATGGCCTCTTCATTAACCCCCTTCGCTCTGGCGCGGCGCTCGGTATCTTTGGTCCGGACGGGGGCAATCGGTTAGAGGCCGAACAGACGCTGGGAGGGACCCTCTCGACCAGCGTGAAGGGCGTTTCTCTTCGCGCCGACTACCTCGTGCTTGATACGCTGAACGATCTCGTCGGTTCGTTTGGCGCGGTGAACCATGTCGACGTGTACGGCGGCGAGGCCAATTTCAACATTGGCCGGTTTAAGTTGGAGGGTGGTCTGCGCCAGACCAAGGCGTTCGATGACAACGATGACGTTTCGGGTCTGACCGATAACGCGTGGGATGCGAAGGTTTCCTGGGGAAGCGGCCGGTTCGATCTGGCGGCTCAGTATCGAGAAGTCGGTCTGAACTACATGGCTCCCGGCGACTGGGGCCGGCTTGGGGTGCTCCGTAACCCAACCAACGTTCGTGGCTTCATTGGCTCGGCCAAGGTTGCCCTGACGCCGCGGTATTCGCTTGGCTTCGAGGGTGAGCTTTCGCACGGACTGGGAAATAGCGCATCCGACGTGGCGGGCAGCTTCTTCGACCGCGATACCAACATTGGACGTTACGCGATCCGGCTCGACGGAAAGGTGTCCTCCGATTTCGGTTGGTATGCCAACTACGAGGAGACCAACATTGGTAACCTCGCCGGCGCGCCGGGAGTCCTCGGTGATCCCCGCTACCGCTGGTATGGCCTGGGGCTTTCGCACAGCCTTTCGGGCAACGCGAAGTTCAGCTTGGCGTACGAGCAGTCGGCGATCAAGTCGGACTATCAGACCAGCGGGGGCGGCGTGGGCAACTCGTTCCGCGGCGGTTTCCTCACCTCGCAGTTCACGGTTAAGTTCTGAGAGGGTCATCGGGCGTTGGGTCATCGGGTTTTTGGGAGTAGGCTTAAGTCATTCGTCGTTAAGCTGTCCACCCCAAGACCCTACGACCCAATAACCCTAGCTCTATGATCGTCGGACTTGGAATGGACCTTGTGGAGATCGGGCGCATTAAGCGCGCGATGGAGAATCCGCGTTTTTTGGAGCGAATCCTCACGCCGACAGAGCGGGAGTTCGCCGTCACTCCGAGTCAAGTGGCGGGACGGTGGGCGGCGAAAGAGGCGATCTATAAGGCCTTGGGCGTCCCTTTGACGTGGCAGGATATCGAAGTCCTGCCTACGCCTCAGGGAGCTCCCCGGGTGACGGTCAAGAGCGTCCATGTCGATCCAGGTCGCTTGCGCATTCAGTTGAGCATCACGCACGAACGCACGCATGCCGCCGCGGTAGCGATTGTGGAGCGGTTGACGTTCCAGGCTCCGATGTTTTGAGACGGTCGCTTGGACCGGCTGGAAGCCGGTTGAACAAAGGGAGATGCCGCCTGGAAAGCGGCATTACGTTTAGCCGCCGTTCATCTTGATGTCGGTAAACGGAATCGTTCCGTCGCCGATCATCGGGGGTTTGCCACCGGCGGCTTTCCACTTTTCGATGGCTTTTCGCTGGATCTCCAACTTCTTGACCGCGATGGCTTGGGAGCCGCTTTGGGAGGCGAGGAGGGCGTTGAGTTCGGCGTTCTTTCGGGCGTTCGTCTCCACGGTTTGGGCTTCGATTCGCGCTCGTTCGAGTTCGGTCTTCTTCGTATCGAGTTCCGCTTTAATGCCGACGCTCTCGGCCACGCGGGCCTGAATCTCCTTATCAGGGTGGATCTCGCCGATGGCGATGTCGTCTACGGTGATCCCGTACTCGGCGAGAATGGGCGCGACCACTCGTTTCACTTCGGGGCCAATCGTGCTGCGTTCCTTGCTCGTGAGAGCAAAGATCGAACGGGTGCCGGTGACGATGTCGAGGCCGTAGGCGGCGGTCGTTCGTACGAAGGTTCGCTGGATCTCGGTCAGGTCTTCCGTGCCGAAGTTCTGGAAGGCAAGGACCACGTTGGCGGCGTCGACGTGATAGGCAACCGTCAGGTCGACCGGCAGCTTGCTGCCTTCGCTGGTGGTGGCTTTCAGGCTGTCATCGCCAACCCGCTCGCCTTCTCCTGCGTTCTGCACGTAGCTGGCGTTCCGAATGGAGGTCGGATAGACGATGATCTGATCGTTCCAGCCACGGGTCACCATTTCTGGTTTGAGCAGGCGCTCGCTGATGCCGCTCGCACCGTTGAACTTGATACCCACGTGAGATGGCGGGATCTGGGTCATACAGCCGGCGAGTGAAAGTCCCACGAGGGGCAGAAGGTTCTTAGCGGCGGCCATTGTTCCCTCCTCGAGGGGCGACGGTTGCAACGTCGCTGCCGGTTCCGTTGACGATGATGGTTTGGTTGCCTTTCGGCTGAATCGGAGGCAAGGTACCGTCCCAGGCGTCGACGGCTTGTTCGGCGAGTTCGAGTTTCTGCATCACGATGGATTGCGCGTTGGTGCTGCCCGCAACGATCGATCGGGCGCGGGCTTCGGTCTGACCGCGGAGGACGGCGATGGTTGAGTCGAGGGTGGCGATCTGAGAGCGCAGCTTGCTGGTGGCAAGCTGGGTGTAGGCGTTCACCCGGGCGGCAATCTTGCTGTTCACTTCGCCCACGGGCTCTGGCGAGACCAGGAAGACGTGCTCGATTTGAATTCCCCGGGGGCTCAATTCGCGGATCAGGCGGGCCTGCACTTTCTCGCAAGCCTCCTGGCGTTTGGCTCCCATGAGGGCAAAGACGTCGTATTCCGTGCCCACCGCGTTGACCGCTTCTTTCACAAATCGTCGGATGTGCTGGCTCTGGATGTCTTCGATCGGGATCGGGCCGAACGATTTGAAAGCCTGCATAACGGTATCCGGAGTAACGCGGTAGTAGACGATCACGTCGTAGGTGGTCTGCGCGTTGTCGCTGGTGGTCACGAGGATGCCGTCGGCCGATTTGTTCTCGCCGTAGGCCGGGTCACTGGTGTAGATGGCGGCCTGGATCTTGGTCGGATAGGAGTAGAGCCTTTGCCAGGGCGTGAGAAACAGCCGTTGAGGGCGGTAGACGTGACTGTCCAGGCCACCCGAGGCGTTGTAGACCAACCCAACGGATCCGGCGGGGATCCAGTGGGCGGAGACGTTGTAGAAAAGAAAGCCGAGGATGGGTACTGCGACAAGCGCGACGCAACCGGCCTTGAATTTGAACACTCGGTTCATTGGGTTGATTGGCCTTCCTGGAGTTCCCGTTCTGCCTCTTGGCGCAGTCGCTCTGCCTCAGCGTCCGCCGCGTCCAAGTCCTGGAGACGGTCGACGGTTTTCGCCCACATGGGGCGGAGCACAAAAGCGTAAAGGGCGGCGGCCGCGAGGCCGATGGGCAGAAGGATTAGAAATGTAAGCCGGAACTCCATAGGGTTTCCGTTTCTTACTTTGCCACAGGTTTGGTCTTGTTGGGATGGAGGAGGACTATGGACCTGGGTCTTTGGTATGGCTAACCCGGGTCCAGAGTGTCGAGAGATGGTTCCTGCCCGTCACCCGTGTCGGGAAATGCCCGGCTCTCTACGGGGCACGAGGGCACAATGCATCCCCCATGACCCGTGGTACTTATAGGCTTCCGGCACGCTTCAGATACGCATACGCGTTATGGTCATGAATGGATTCGTGGTTCTCAACTTCGATCTCGTAGCCGCCCACGTTCGGATGCGCGTCGAATGCAAGTGCAACCTCCCGCACCAGGTCCTCGACGAATCGGGGATTGGCGTAAGCCAATTCGGTCACGTACTTCTCATCCGGTCGCTTCAACACCGGATAGAGCGGCGCCGACGCCGCGCCCTCGATCATCGCGATCGCATCTTCCAGCCACAACATTCCCTCCGGTTGGATACGTACCCGGACGTAGCCGCGCTGGTTATGCGCTCCATTTTCCGAAATCTCCTTACTGCATGGGCAAAGGGTGGTGACGGGGACGGTGAGGAGGAGTTCCATCTCTTCCTCGGTGCCTCCGGCGGCCAAGAAGCCGCACTCGTAGCCCATCATGCCCTTCCGGCCAGTGACGGGCGCGGCCTTCTCGAGGAAGTAGGTGAAGTGGACTTCCAAGTGGGCGGCCTCGGCGTGGAGACGATCCCGGAGGTTTTGGAGGATGGTGGGGAGGGTTGCGGCGGACATGTCGTGTCCGTGTTCGCCTAGCACCTCGATAAACCGGCTCATGTGCGTTCCCTTGAAATGGTGGGGGAGGTCGACGGTGAGGGTGAAGTTGCCGACTGTCCGTTGGGTGCCGCCCGCTTTTTCCAGAACCGTGATCGGATGTTTTACGCCGCGCACGCCTACGCGGTCGATGGGAATCTCGCGCCGGTCTGGAGTCGACTGAATGTCGGGAAGGTTTTCGATTTATCTATTCTAGAATTTGAGCGGCGCCGAATTCCCGCCTGGAAGGCGGGGTTACAGGGGGAGATGCCGCCTGGAAGGCGGCACTACTGTTCGGCTCTTGCCTTGATGGCCACGCCGACGTTCTCCAGGTTCTTCCGCACAATCCCAAAAATCACCTTTTTCACGAGCGGCCCCAGCGTCGGGACGTTGTATTCGTAGGACATCAGTTGGTTGAATCGGGTGCCCCCGTTTTCCTCTAGGAAAACCCAGGTGCCATCCATCGAATCGTAGTCGCCTTCGAGCTGAACAAACTTTGAAGAGGTGGTGGCGTCGTCCCAGACCTCTTCCTGTCGCCAGCGAACCTTGAGGAGGAACTGGGGGATTAGGCCAACCCAGTCGGCGACGACGCGGTTGCCGTCTCTTTCGACCGGGGTGACGGACTGGACGTCCTTCATATATTCGGGATAAGCCTCGCTATCCTTTGCGATCGCATAGACTTTTTCTAGCGGAGCTTGAATCCAGATGGAGGTTTCGACGGTGGGCATCGCTTGGCGTACACAATACCTAGAGCGGGTCGCTTTTAGACCCTTCGTTATGCGATCTCTCTTTCTTGACGCGCCAGGCCAACTGTCCTTAAGGGACGTTCCGATCCCCGAACCTGGCCCGGGGGAACTGCTCGTTCGGGTCCGCGCGGCCACGACTTGCGGGACGGATCTGAAGGCGTTTCGGCGCGGCCATCCGAAGATCCCGATGCCTGGGCCGTTTGGTCACGAGTATTCGGGCGAAGTCGCGGCGGTCGGAGAAGGTGCGGCCTTTCGCGAAGGCGAGGCGGTCATGGGCGTCCACTCGGCCCCATGTCAGCGCTGCTTCTGGTGCTTGCGCGGGCAGGAGAATCTCTGCGAGTCGATCATGGAGACGATGGTGCTCGGATCGTTCGCCGAATACCTATTGATCCCGGAGAGGATTGCCCGATTGAACGTCTATCCGAAGCCGGACGACCTTCCGTTTGCGCAGGCTTCCTTGCTCGAACCGTTGAGTTCGGTGGCTCAGGGAGTATTAGAACTGCGGCGGAGCGGCGTTCTGCCGGGGGTGGAGAACGCCCTGGTGATTGGGCCGGGGGCCATCGGGCTCATGTGGCTGGCTGCCCTGCGTGCCGAGGGAGTCTCCAACGTGACCGTGGCGGGGCGGAATAAAACTCGCTTGGCGGTCGCCGAAGGCATGGGCGCGCGCATCGAACCGGCGGAGGCGATCCCGCCGCTTGATCCGGGCTATGACCTGGTCATCGAGGCGACCGGGCAGGTTGCGATATGGGAGTCGAGCGTCGACCACGCGCGGAGGGGCGGCACTGTGGTTCTGTTTGGCGGACCTCCGGGCGGGACGCGGGTCTCGTTCAATACGCACCGTTTGCACTACGACCAGATCTCGCTACTTTCGCCGTTCCACTTCGGAACGGAGGCGGTTCGGCTTTCGCGGGAGTGGCTTCTCTCGCTTGATTTCTCCGCCCTCCTTAGCGGAGATCGGCCGCTCGAAGAGGCGACCGAAGTCTTTGCCGACCTTGAGGCGGGGAAAGGGGTCAAGTACGTGTTCCGCCCATGATGAACCGAGTCGCGCGTTACTTGGGCGAAGGCCGGGTCGAGATCGTTGAAGAGGCGGCTCCGTCTCTTCCGCCAGGTGGTCTGCTGGTGCGGACGGAGGCCTGCGGACTTTGCTCCGGCGAACTCATGGCTTGGTATATGGATCGGAAGATCCCTCACGTGTTGGGCCATGAGGTGGCGGGGATTGTGGAGGCCAGCGAGGACGAGCGGTTTCCGGTTGGGTCGCGAGTTTTTCCGCACCACCATGCGCCGTGTGGCCAGTGCGAGCTTTGCGAGAGCGGGAGAGGCGTCCACTGTCCGACTTGGCGGAAGACGAAGCTGATCCCGGGAGGCATGGCCGACCGTTTCGCCGTGCCAGCGGAGAACTTGGCGGATACGCATGTGGTGGACGACCTGCGAGCCGTTGACGCCGCGCTAATTGAGCCGTTGTCGTGCGTGTGCAAGAGCGTACGCAACGCACGCGTTCAAGGCAGAACGGCGGTGATCGGTCTCGGCGTAATGGGGCTGATGCATATGCTGCTTCTAGACGGGGCGACCGGTCTTGATCTGAGTCCTTCTCGCCGCGAGTGGGCCCTGGGGCTTGGCCTCGATGCCCGGGAACAGGCGGCGGAGGGTTCCTTTGACAGCATTTTCGTTTGTCCGGGGAGCCAAGCCGCTTTCGAATCCGGGCTTAGGCTGGCCGCCCCCGGCGCGACGATCACGATGTTCGCTCCCTTGGGACCGGGGGAAGACCTTCGCATTCCTCAGGCGGCCTATTTCAACGACCTCACCATCCGCAACGCCTACTCGGCTGCGCCGGAAGACAGCAGGGAGGCGATTCAGGCGATTCGGGAAGGGAAGGTGAGGGCGGAGCAGGTCTGCTCCGAGTTCATTCCGCTTGAGGAGCTTCCAGGGGCTTACGGGCGGATGAAGCGGGGCGAGATTCTGAAGCCAATGATCGTCTGGTAACGACCCTCCGCCACGGTGGCTAGCTTTCGGTCGGGACCAAGGCGATGTAGACGGCTTGGCCGTCGATTTCTCTCGCTAGCGGAAGGAATCCGTCGTGACCGAGATGGGCGATGACGGCTTCCGTGGCGGCGATTCCGCCGACTGGGGCGATGTCTTCAACGTGGGCGGCGATGTCGATGACTTCGGTGAACTGGACGTCGTTCAGGTCACCGGCCACGCGGCCGGCGTGGAGCCCTAGGCGAAGACGAAAGGGTTTTGGTAGCCGGTTTAATGCGGCGTTGAAGCGGGTCACGTCCGTCTGGATTCGGCGGGCGGCGCCGATGGCGGAGAGGCCGTCGGAGAAGGCCACTACGGCGCCGTCTCCGGCTACGGAGTGAATCCGCCCGCCAAAGCCCGCGCAACACTCGGCCAGCCACATCTGATACTCACGGAACGAGTACTCGACATCGAGCGGGTCGGCGCCAACTTTCATCGCCGTGCTCTTCGCCGCGTCGATTACGAGCACGGTGACACTGGTGGCGTCTTCCTCTAGTCGCCACTGAATCTCCAGCATCTCGGCCACGATCGTCGCTCCGTCGTTTTTCTGTAATCGGCCATCTCGCGCCGCACGGCGTTGGACGGTCGCCCCAACTCCGGACAGCGCACCCACGAAGACGAGGAAGGCCAGAACCAGCACTTGCGAGAGCAGATGATCCGAACTGAAGGTGTACGCTGGGCCGTATCCAAATGCCGGGAGCAGGGTGGCCAAAAGAGCGCCCAGGACGAACATGCCGCCCGCCAAAGCGCCACGGGTGGCACGGCCCGCTAAGAAGGCCACCACGGTAAATACCGAGTAGGCCACCAGCGCGCCGACCATATCGATCAGGTCGAACGCGTCGTTACTTGCCCCGCCTGCGGGAAGGACGCTGAACGAAACTCCGAGGACGATCTCCAGAAGTCCGGAGACGAGGCCGAGGATCGCAGCGGAGACCAACGGATGACGTCGAATCGCGATGACGACGGGCCAAGTCTCCCAGGACTGGGGCGCATCCGGTGCGGCGACGCTTCGCTCAAGGCGGCGTTGGAGTTCGAAATACCGCTCCAGCAACTCCTGCCGGCTCAGCCGTTCCCACTCCTGGTCGGCTTTCTTCAGCTGGACCCACCCACCGGCGATGCTGGCGAGCGAGGCCAGGCCCGCATAGACGACGCCCAAAAGCATCATTGCGAGACCGACGACGAAGACAAGAACGCCCTGCTTCAACTCGGTGGAGTTCGCCGACACGGTTCCGCTCTGGAACTTGATCCAGATGTTCACCATCATCGGCAACGCGGTCCCAACGCCAAACATCAGGCCGCCGTAGAGGGCGAAACGGACCATTCTCCGGCGATAGAACACGCCCATTTGGAGGGCCACGGTGGCGATCATGACGACCAACGTCACCACGCCTCTCACGGTCATCGCGTCGGTCGTCTTCGCTGGAATGATCCAGTTCAACGCCATCGCGATGAAAATCGCGAGAAGGAGCGACAGCGCCTCAAACCGTAGCGGGTTTGCCGCGGCCCGGTCGAGCGCCTGATCTAGCACCGCAACCAGCCCGTCCGCACTCTCCATAATCCGGCTGGGGGTGCGGTCGACGATCGACCGATCCTCGGAGGGGAGGCGTGCCAGCGCGCGCCGAACAAATTCGGTTGGAAGATCGAAACGCGCCGCGAGGGCCGCGGGATCGCTGCGGGCCTCCTCGGGATTTCTTCGAAGATGCTCCACAAGCGCCCGGGCGGCCTCGGTGCGGTTCTCCGTAAAAGCGGAATTCGGCATCGGACTCCCTGTAGCTAGGGAGTCGTATTTTACTGCGCTATTGAGAGGGTCCTAGTTGCTTTAGGTCCAGGTTCCTTCCGACCCGCTTGCGCGGTTCCCCTCGGTTCGGGTTCTCTGGAGAGGTGACGGTGCGTGTGCTCGAGGGTCCGGGCTTCATAGAGACCCTTCGGGAGGAGTGGGACGACCTGCTTTTTGACGCACCGACGGCAACACCTTTCTCGACTCAGGCGTGGATTTCAACCTGGTGGAGCTTCTACGGACGTGGTCGTAAGGCACTTGCCTTGGAGGTTAGAGAAGGCCAGGATCTAGTGGGTTTGTTCCCGCTATCGATCTCTGGAGGACCGTGGCGGACGTTGCGGGCGATGGGCACCGGTCCCAGTGACTACCTCCACCCCGTGGCGCGCGAGGGCTATGAGGAAAAGGTGGCCTCGGCTTTGGCACCCGCCTTACGGGATGTTAGGGGCATCGATCTCATCGACCTTCACGGAATTCGGGCAGACCAGCCGCTCAGTTCGATCTCCACCCATGACCAGGCCCGCTGCCTGGTGCTCGATCTTCCGCCGACCTACGACGCATTTCTTGCCTCGCTCGGAAAGAGCCTTCGGTACGATGTCCGACGGCTGGATAAGAGTCCGTTCAAGGAAGGGAAGGCGACGATTCAGAACTATCCTCCCGGAGACTTGGCCGAAGGGATGGACATTTTGTTGGAGCTCCACCGAGCGCGTTGGCGGGCCAAGCGGCTGCCTGGTGCGTTTGTGGGGCGGCTAGTACCTTTCCAACGCGCCTGGACAGCCGAGGCGGCGGCGCGGGGATGGCTATGGCTTTCTGTCCTTCGGGTCGAAGGTACGCCGATCGGAGCGCTCTACGCGATGACGGTCGGCAAACAGGTTTTCTATTACCAAGCTGGCTTCGCGCCGACCGAGGGCTCGATCTCGCCGGGGACGCTTCTTGTGGCCCACACGATCCGAAGAGCGATCGATGAAGGGAAGACCCGTTTCGATTTTTTAAGGGGGGACGAAGACTACAAACGTCGTTGGAAACCGCAGCACACGTTTATCGACCGCCGCGCAGTAATCCCGCTTAACGGCCGTGGAAGGGCAGGGGCGGCTTGGATTGAGCGGGCGTGGCGAATTGAAGCATGCATACGCGCGAAACTTGAAGGTTAGTTCGTTGTGAACGAGCCTAATCAACGACTACACTGAGCGTATCGCGATGATCGCAACGACGCGGATTAAATGGCTTGGCCTCGCCCTGGCCGGCCTCCCCTACCCGTTCCTCCTCCTATCCGGGCCTCAGGAAGCGCCGCAACGGGTGCTCTACGGTCGGGACGTGGAGCCCATTCTTAAGGCCCATTGCGTCTCCTGCCACGGCGCGAAGAATCCGGGTGGGGGCTTGCGGCTGGATGTTCCGGCCGGAACCTTGAAGTCGGTCCGGAAAGGCGACTTCGCCCACAGTGACCTGATTCGCCGCGTCAAAGGGCTGGACGGAAAACCCGCAATGCCCATGGGCTTCCCGGCGCTTCCGGCGGCGAAGGTGGAGGTGCTCCAGAACTGGATCGCCCAAGGCGCCCGCACCGAGGCCCCTAAGGCGCTTTTCGCCCGTGACATCCAACCGATCCTCAAAGCGAGTTGCGTCACCTGCCACACCGGCGCCTCCGCGGCGGGCGGCCTCGATCTGAGCGAGCCGAAAGCGCTGATGCGCTCTGTCACGAAAGGCAATCCGGAGAAGAGCGAACTGTATCGCCGCATCATGGGTCTGGACGGCAAGCAGCGGATGCCGAAGGGCTTCCACCCGCTGACCGATCCGCAGATTCAGGCGGTCCGGGATTGGATCTCGGAAGGCGCGTTCTTGGATGGCGGCGAGATCCGCCACTGGGCCTACGTAGCGCCCGTCAAACCCGCGCTACCGGTGGTCCGCCAAAAGGCGTGGATACGCAATCCCATCGATGCCTTTATTCTCTCGCGACTCGAGAAAGGCGGCCTAAAACCCTCTGCCGAAGCGGATCGCGCCACGTTGATTCGCCGCGTCTCGCTTGACATCGTCGGCTTGCCGCCTACACCGAAAGAGGTCGATGCCTTCCTCGCGGACAAGCGTCCAGATGCCTACGAACGAGTGGTCGACCGACTCCTGGCTTCTCCGCATTACGGAGAACGCATGGCCCAAAGGTGGCTTGATCTGGCTCGTTACGCGGATAGCGACGGCTACGAAAAGGATCGGAACCGGGTGGCATGGATGTACCGCGACTGGACGATCAATGCGTTCAATCGCAGTCTCCCCTTCGACCAATTCACGATCGAGCAGATTGCGGGCGACCAACTACCGAACGCGCAAGTCGACCAGTTTGTTGCGACGGGTTTTAGCCGGAACTCGATGATGAATCGGGAAGACGGAACCGATCCGGAAGAGCAGCACTTTAACGTGCTGGTCGACCGCGTTTCGACGGCATCCACGGTCTTCCTGGGCTCCACCCTGGGCTGCGCCCGCTGTCACGACCACAAGTACGACCCGTTCAGTCAGAAGGACTTCTACCGGATGACCGCGTTCTTCTCGAACGACGAAGCGGTGAAGACGGGCAACGACACGTTCGCCAGCGTCTTCTTGGAAGAGCCGGACATCAAGGTTCCGAACGCGGTGCAGAAGTTGGAGATGGCAAGCCTCAAGGCGGAGGCCGCGAAGCTTCCGGCGGATGCGCCTCTGGGCGCGAAGCCGGTTTGGACTCTTGAGAAGCCGACGAAGGTGAGCGGGGAAGTGGCGACCCTCTCCGTCGAATCGGACGGAACGATCGTGGCTGGCGGCAAGAACCCGGACCGAGATCGATTCCACGTCACCTTCGTTCCTTCCGGCTCGACGGTTACGGGGTTTCGGGTGGATACGATCACCGGCCGAAGCGACAGTCGAAACTTCCTCTTGACCACGGCGAAGGTCTTTGCCGACGGCCGAGAGGTCAAGTTGGCTGGTGCGACGGCGGACTTTACACAGGACCAGTACAACGCGGCGGCGGTGGTGGTAAACGATGTGGAATCGGGGTGGGCGGCGCATCCGAAAGGCGCTGAACCTCACAACCTCGTGCTGTCGTTAGCTGAGCCGGTGACGGCCAAGCAGATCGAGGTCGTCTTCGAATTCCAATCCCGATTTAGCGGCCACCAGTTCGGCCGATTCCGCGTCTCGACCACGGCGAGCCCACAGCCCCATGCCGAGCATGGCGTGACCTTCCCGGAAGTTCGCCGAAGGGTTTTTGCGGCGGAGCAGATGAAACTCGACCGGAATATGGCGAGCGCGCCGATTCTTCGGGAGAAGCCGGGGAAAGGGATCCCGCATGAGTGGGTTCGCATTCGGGGGGAGTTCACGGCTAAGGGGGAAGACCTGGTGGCCGGACCTCCCACCTACCTACCGCCTCTTAAGCCGGGCGAGCGGCCGAGCCGCTTGGCCCTGGCCAGGTGGATGGTGGATCCAAAGAATCCGCTTACCGCGCGGGTAGAGGCGAATCGCTTGTGGGAAGGCATCTTCGGGACTGGTCTAGTTGAGACGAGCGAAGACTTTGGAACGCAGGGCACCCCGCCTACCCACCCCGAGTTGCTCGATTGGCTAGCGGTTCGATTGCATGAGACGAAGTGGAACGTGAAGGGGATGATCCGCCTGATGGTAACCAGCGCCGCCTACCGGCAGTCATCGGTCACCACGCCGGCTCTTCTGCGTCGCGACCCGTACAATCGGCTTCTGGCGCGCGGTCCCCGCTACCGCCTGGAAGCGGAGACGATCCGTGATAACGCCCTCGCCATCGCGGGACTTCTGAGCCCGAAGATCGGCGGCCCGAGTGTGATGCCGGATCAGCCGGACGGGGTGTGGGACAACCCTTATAACGGTCAGAACTGGGTGGTGGCCAAAGGCGAGGATCGGTTCCGGCGCGGCATGTATACATTCTGGAAGCGGTCAGCTCCGTTCCCGAACTTCACCGCCTTTGATGCGACCAGTCGCGAGACCTGTATCGTTCGGAGAATTCGGACAAACACACCGCTCCAGGCGCTCGCGCTTTTGAACGATAGCGGGATGATTGCGGCCGCTGAGGCGCTCGGCAAGCGTATGAGGAAGGAAGGTGGCCAGGATCCTATCGGATACGGGTTCCGTTTGGCCACCGGACGCCGCGCAAGCGCAGTCGAGCGATCAAGACTGGTCGCCCTAAGAGCGAAATTGATCGCTCGCTATCAGGCCAAACCCACCGAAGCCGCTAAGTTAGGTGGCCCCGAGAAGGCTGCAAGCACGCTGCTTGCCAACGTCCTGTTGAATCTGGACGAGACGATCACCAAGGAGTAACCATGAACGACGAGACCCTGCAAGAGATCACCCGCCGGACCCTTTTCCGGCAGATCGGTTACGGCATCGGCGGCGTCGCGCTGTCGTCGCTCCTGGCGGGCGAAGCGTTCGCCCAGCAAACGCCCAAGGATCCGATGGCGCCGCACCCGGGCCACTTCAAGGGCAAGGCGAAGAACGTCATCTACCTCTTCATGGCGGGTGCCCCAAGCCAAATCGACATGTTCGATTACAAGCCGACCCTGCAGAAGTTCGACGGGCAGGTCTGTCCGGAGGAGATCCTCAAGGGGCAGAAGTTCGCCTTCATCCGAGGCACCCCCAAGCTTCTCGGCTCCCCTCACCATTTCGCCCAATACGGCCAGAGCGGCCAGTACGTGAGTGACCTGTTGCCGCATTTCCGCGAGATCGTGGACGACGTTGCGATCGTTCGCACGATGCAGACGGATCACTTTAACCACGCGCCGGCGCAGTTGTTCATGAACACCGGGTTCCAGCAGCCGGGCCGACCGAGCTTCGGCTCTTGGGCTACCTACGGCATCGGGAGCGAGAACCGCGACCTGCCGGGCTTTGTGGTCTTGCTCTCCGGCGAGAACGCACCGGACGGGGGGAAGGCTTGCTGGGGGAACGGCTTTTTGCCTTCGATTCATCAAGGGGTGGAGATGCGGTCTTCTGGCGACCCGGTTTTGTTTGTCGGGAATCCGGACGGCGTTCCCAACGAAGTCCGCCGCGACACTCTGGACGCGCTTTCGGATCTGAACCGGATGCGCCATGCTGCGACTCTCGATCCGGAGATCGAGACGCGGATCGCGCAGTACGAGCTTGCCTACCGGATGCAGAGCAGTGTTCCGGAGTTGATGGATGTCTCCAAAGAGTCCGTCGCCACCCACGAGATGTACGGCACCGAGCCGGGGAAGAAGTCGTTCGCCAATAACTGCCTCCTCGCCCGGCGAATGGTCGAGCGCGGTGTTCGTTTCGTGCAACTCTATCACCGAGGCTGGGATACCCATGGTACGGGCGAAGGCGACGACCTGAAGCACCGTCTGCCCAATATGTGTCGTCAGGTCGATCAGGCCGCCGCGGCACTGGTGAAGGATCTCAAGCAACGCGGCCTCCTCGATGAGACGATCGTCGTGTGGGGTGGCGAGTTTGGACGAACGCCGATGAATGAGGGCCGTGGCGGCTCGCCGTACGCCGGGCGGGATCACCATCCTAAGGCGTTTACGATGTGGATGGCGGGTGGGGGGATCAAGCCGGGGTTGGCGCTTGGCGCAACGGATGAGTTGGGCTATTCGGTGGCCCAGGATCCGGTTCACGTGCACGATCTGCACGCGACGTTGCTCCACCTCCTCGGTTTGGATCACACGAAGCTGACCTTCAAGTCGCAGGGAAGGAATTTCCGGCTGACGGATGTTTCGGGGAACGTTGTGACGAAGCTTCTGGCTTAGCGCCAGTTCTCGGTCTTGAGACCGGGGATACGTCCGAAGGCTTCGTCGGCGGTGACGAGGATTGCGTCTTCGGCAATAGCTGCCGCCGCAATCCAGAGATCATTGGCATCCATCTTTTGACCCTGTGACTCAAGATAGACGCGAATTTGGGCATATTGCTCCGAAATTCGATTGTCGATGCCGACCACTCGAATGTCTTCGAGTAGGTCACGAATGCTTTGAACCGCCGACGGATCTTTGGCCTTCAGACCTCCCACGAGTAGTTCGCCAATAACCACGGCACTAACAGCCAAGCGAGTCCTAATCGCATTTTCGAATCTGGTCGCAACGTTCGGCTGCTGACCACGAGCGTAGTCGGCGAATACGTTCGCGTCAAGGTGAAGCAGGCTATCGCTCAATAAAGTGGCTCAATCTCTGCGGGCGGCGAATCGTCTGGAAGTTTAAAATCTGAGTTGGCTAGGGTGCCGTAACTTCGCTTTAGCCGGGCGACCCACTCTTCCTGCGTAGGGGGTGCTTTCTGCTCGGCCAAGGTCACTTTTACATGACTGCCTACATCAAAGGGCAAGCCCCGGAGCCGTACGATACCACCCTCCTCAATCACCGCATCAAAGATGAGAGTCTCCATCAGATCCATTCTACGCCGGGTCAGAACAAACTGCCTTGCTCATCAGTCGCCACCTTTCCATCAGTGACCGGTTTTGTGCTCGTCACCAATCGTTGCGCCGCTTCCCAGGCTCGGCGGATGTCGCCGACCAGCAGCGAGTAACCGCCGTCTCCGCCCATGTTCATCTGGCGAAGGATGTACGACGGGTGGAGGGTTGCGATGGCGGTTTTGGCGAACTCGGTGGGGAAGTAGAGGCCGCGTTCCTTGGTGATCGCGAAGTTCTTCTTGATGAGGTTTTTCGCGCTCGGCGCGCCGATACAGAGGATGACTTTCGGCTTCATAAGCCCCAGTTGAGGCACAAGCCACTGACGGCAGGCGAGGGTCTCTTCCTCCGTCGGTGGGCGGTTTTGGGGTTTTCCGGTCGACCAGTCGGCAGCCCGGCACTTCACCGTGTTGGTGATGTAGACCTGACTCCTCTCCAAACCTGCCTCCTTGATCGCCTTGTCAAGCAACTGGCCGGAACGGCCGACGAAGGGGCGTCCTAGCTTGTCCTCCTGCTCCCCCGGCCCTTCGCCGATCAGCACGAGAGGGGAAGTGGGATCACCTTCGCCAAACACCACATTGGTCCGCCGACTTGCCAGCGGGCACGCGAGGCAGCCCAGGGCGGATTCGCGCAGCTCTTCCAGGTTCAAATTCGCGAAGCCTCCAGGAGCCGGTCGTAACTTTCGTGCAGATCTTGAGGGATCACCCGGACATCGCCAATCGCCGTCATGAAATTAGTGTCTCCGTTCCAGCGCGGCACGATGTGCCAGTGGATGTGTTGCGGAATGCCCGCTCCCGCCGCACGGCCCATATTGACGCCGATATTGAAACCATCTGGACGATACGCGTTGCGTATCCAAGTGACGCCTTTTGCTACCAATTGGTTGATCTCCAGCAACTCCGCATCGTTCAGTTCGACTACGTCCGCGACTTGGCGATACGGCGCGATCAGGAGGTGGCCGTTTGTGTACGGGAAAGCGTTCAGCATCGTAAAGGCGGTCTGGCCACGAAAAAGGATTAGATTCTTGCGATCGTCATTTTCCGCGGGCAAGTCTACGAAGATGTCTCCGCCTGTACCCGTGCCCGTCTCCGGCCGCTCAATATAAGCCATGCGCCACGGCGCCCAAAGCGTTTCCGGCATGGCCCGTTGTACCCGCTCGAAATTGGACCTAGCCGTAGAGAGCAGACCGGGCTAGAATAGTCGTCCGATGAAACAACCCGACGACGCGACGTTGGCGTGGGTAGAGACGGTCACCGGACCCTTTCGGGTCGTTTCCCACTTCGCTCACAGCCACGCCTATTCCAACCTTTGGCGACTCGCCGCTGGAAGCGACTATGTTTGGCTCAAGATGCACGCGCACCCCCACAAGTGGGCGGGTGAGGTGAACGCGCTCACCCGCTGGGCCAAATCGCTTTCGCCCCAACTCTTGGGTTGGCGAGACGTACCGCCGACGGTCCTTCTCACCGAGATGTCCGGAGTCGACGCCGAGTCGATCGACTATACTCCGTCCGCCGAAGCCCGCCTCTGGTCCGAAGCCGGTGCCTGGCTGCGTGATTTCCATAACCGGACCAATGCGTGGATGGGCAATCTCTGCGTTGACGGAACTCCGTTCGAAGAACCGACCGATGACGCCCGGATCCATGTTCGTAAGAATTTTGACAAACGGCTCTATTCCGGTCGAGAGCTTGGCATCCTGACCGAGAAAGAGTTCAATTTTGCCCATCGTATCTTCGAGCGAGACCTCCCGACCCTGGAAGGGGCTTCGATCCATTCGGTCCACCGAGACTTCACGCCGAGGAACTGGTTAGCCCATTCGACCGGAGAATTGACGGCCGTGATCGATTTTGAGCACGCCCGTTGGGATGTTGCCGCTGCCGATTTGAACCGCCCCTGGGATAAGGAGTTCGCTCGTAACCCTCAACTGGAGGACGCTTTCTACGAAGCCTACGGCCGGCCGGACGAGCGATTCGAAACCCAGATCCAAGTTCTGCGCCTCTTCAACGTGGTCGCAGGCGTCGTCTGGGCTATCGAGGTCGGCGATCCGGAGTTCTCGGAGTTCAACCGAGTGGCGCTTCATCGAATGATGGCGGCGTAGGCTATTCGAGCTTTCGCTCTTTCATTGCCGACATGTGTCCGTAGCCCAGCGCCAAGAACACGACCAGCGACGCGCTGGCCGCGGTGTAGGCCTGCCAAACCCTCCGGGGCGGATCGCCCGGATTGGTCGCCTTGGGCGAAGCGATTTGACCTGCGAACATCAGGAACATCAGGAGCGAGACGGTCGCAACGCCGATGCGGCCCAACTGGCGCTTTTTGGCGGTGATGGCGAGGAACCCTAGGACGAGGACGCCCGCTGTTCCGCCGCCGACGAGGGACATGAAATGGTGTCCAACGACGTAGCCGATCACTCCAAGTACGATGAGTAGCAGGCCGTAAAAGAGGACGAGGCCGTCGAGCACCTTCGGTTTCATGAATTAAGGGTACCGAATCGACCGGACTTAAAAGAAAAAGCGGCCGAGCTTGCTTCACCCTCGACCGCCTATGCCACTTCCTACCCGAAAAACGGGAGGTACTCGGCCTCCCGTCTAGCAGGAGCGCCTTTAAGGAAGGAAATTGTTTCCTCTACTTTTCCGACGGGTTAAGAAGGAGACTTCGTTCGCCGTCTGAAAGAGAAACGACAATTCTCTTCTTTTTCGTTCCCAAACGATAGAGTTTCGGAGACTATTTAACCGGCAAAGCCTCCGAGAGGGGCCGGCCGACGTTTCCGCTCGGGTATTCGATGCCAAGAAGTGTCGATAGTGTGCTCGCGATGTCGTGCGTGTAAACTCGTCGTGACACTTTTTGGGCCTTCTGGCCGCCCCAATGGGTGAGGATCGGGATATGGGTATCGTAGGCCCATGCGGAGCCATGGCTCGTGCCCGTGGCGCCCGTATAGACCTGATTCGGAGCTTCGAGCACCATCACATCGCCCCCGTAGAGCGGGTTGAATCCGTTGGCTACCCATTCAGACCACGAAGAGTTCGGCAGGGCCCCCTTCAGAATGTTGGTCCGCGTGTATGCGGAGTAGATTCCGGGCACCGTTCCGGCGGCATCGGCAGCGGTCTGCTCCACTTCCTCGGCCTTCAAACCTTTCGAGGCGATGAGCGGGCGGTTAAGGTAGACGTTCTGCTCGTATAGGCCTCCAAGGACCCAGTCGCCGGCGCCGTACTTGGCCTCGAGCCCCGCTTTGACCGCCTTGATAACGTCACCGCCGTTAAGGCGGTTCGAGTCGATGTTGTCGAGTTGGGCATCGGTGGGGATCGGCGCGACGCCGTGGTCGGCGGTAACGACGATGGCAACATTGTCGATGCCACCGGGGACGGTCTTATTGAGTTTGTTGAATAGCTCGGATAGAAGCTTGTCCGTCTGAACAGAGATGTCCAGCACTTCCGGGCTGTTCGGACCCCAGGCATGGCCCACGTAGTCATTCGAAGCCAGGTTCAGAACGAGAACGTCCGGGACATCGTGCTGGCCCAACTTATCGGCGTCGATTGCTTTCTCGGCGAGGTCAAAGATGAATCGCTGGCCTCCGCCGCTCCGGACGACGTTGGAGTAGTAGGAGCTCTTCTTCTCCGTTCCGTAAGGGTGGGAGAACAGCTTAGGGCCTTTCTCGTGAGGGGCGTTGCGGGCGTTGACGTAGGCGGACTCTGGTAGAGAGGCGGTCCAGGACTTGCCGAGGTAAGCGTCGATCGCGCGGCTCTTGTTCATTTCTTCGGCCCACGACGGCAGACTTTTGGCGAAGTAGGTGCTGGTGACGAAGTTCCCGGTGTCGTAGTCGTACCAGACGACCTCGTCGGCGGAGTGGCCCGCCATGAGGATGGCGGCGCGGTCCTTGAAGGAGATGCCGACGACTTTGCTGCGTCCGTTGGTGGCCATCCGGAGTTCGTCGCCGACCGTGGTGGTTTTCAGGGGGCGTGCCGACTGGGGGGCGCTCGATCCGCCGCCGACGATCTTGACGGTGTCGTCGGACGTCACATAGTGGGCCTTGCCCGTCGTGCGGTCGAACCAATCGTTTCCGACGATGCCGTTGAGAGCGGGGACCGACCCGGTCATAAGGATGGAGTGGCCCGGGCCAGTGGCCGTTGGGAGGTGGTGATGATGGGCGTCGGTGAAGCGGACCCCGGTCTCGCTCAGCCAGCGAAAGCCGCCGATCTGGTTGCCCTTTTTGGGTGGCAGGTAGAGATCGGAGAAGCGGTCGACATAGTCGGCGCGTCCCTGATCGATCGAGATGAGCAGCACCAGCTTGGGCGCGGTTACCGGAAGAAGGGCGGGGTGGCCGAGGGCCGCCAACGCGAGGAGTCCAGTCATCACCCGGGAAGATTACCGCCCTTGTGACGATGCTCCTACGAGCATGGTGCCTCCCGATCGAGCCGTTAATAAGACGATAACAATATACGAAAAAGACCCACCATCTCTGGTGAGCCTTATCGTGGAGATCTTGGGTGCGGGAGCAAGATTTGAACTTGCGACCTCCGGGTTATGAGCCCGACGAGCTACCAGGCTGCTCCATCCCGCGGTACAAGAATAATGTACCCGAACCAAGCCCCCATGTCAACCCCTGGAGCGGATTTCTCTTATTCGGGGATAGAGTACAGGCATGCGTTACGAAGTCCCCATGCAGACCGTCTATGGCGAGAACAGCAATCACCCGTTGGTGTTGGAGCAGTCCGGCGACGAGATCCGCTTGACCATCGACGGCGGCTTTGCGGGCCGAGACGTGGATGAAGAGTTGCCGAAGACGGCCTTCTTGGCGCTACTCTCGGGCGGAGCGCAGCGGAACAACGATCTTCTGGGCTTAACCCTGCAAACGGATGGCGGTCCTACGGTGAAAGGGCAGATCGGGGTTGGCAGCGGGAATATCGGCTTCATCGTCGACCGGGACGAATTGGCCGCGGCGATCGATGGATTGAAGTAACCCCCGTAGCGTGGGCGGCCCGCCCGCGTGCTTCCTGCTTTTTCGCGGCAAGGACCAACCTGGAGGGTGCGCGGACGGGCCGCCCACGCCACCGGGGGGTTACTTGGCCATCTCTTCGTAGGTGTTGAAGGGGTCGGGCATTTCGACGTAGGTGTGGCGGTCGAGGGCGACGCCGTTCCAGTCGAACATATAGAACTTTGCGCTCTTCCGGGCCAGAATCTTCTCGACCAGGGCGGCGCGGCCTTTGGCGCGGGTGTTTTGGGGAGGGTCGGTCATGGCGTCGATGATGTCGAGCTCATCGAGGATCCGCTTCGTGTTGCCCATCTCTTGCCAGGCGTGGAAAAGAGACTTCTCGGGATCGATGTTGTGATACTCAAGGTCCACCGAGTGGAGGGCATCGTCGCTCCAGTCGAGACCTTCGGATTCGCGGTACTGCTCTACGATCTGGCGCTTCGCAACCCAGTCGATGCGGTCACCCATCGCCATGGGGTCTTTCTCTAGGCCGTCGAGGACGGATTCCCATTCGCGCAGAACCCAATCGCCTTGTTCGGTTTCGCCCTGGTAGGCGTCCTTACAGAGTTTGAGATACTGCCGCTGGAGATCGATTGCCCCGACGGTGCCGCCTTGGCCGCGGTCGACGAGCCAGCGGTAGTCCTCGTCACGGGAAACTTCCTGCAGAGCCCGGATGGGGTCTTCGAGGGTGAGGAATTGCGGGATCCGATACTCCTCGCAGGCCCGAAGAACCATTGAGGTGGTTCCGACCTTGAGGGCGTAGGCGTATTCGTTCGGGTTGCTCTCGCCGAAAAGGAGGTGAAGGCGAGTCATGCCTTCGTGGGAGTAGAAGTGTTCCCACTTGGGGTTGATCAGCGCGCGGTTGAAGCGCACGCGGCTGGCGATGGTCTTGAGGATGTGGTCGGCGCGTTGGGAGAGTTGGAAGTTGACCGAGTGATCGGGGATTACACCGTAGACGTGGCTCACCCAAATGTAGTCGACCGGATTGTCGACCACCTGCTGGTAGCTGGGTCCGCCTCCACCACCAAGAATGTGGCCGCCTACTCGGCCCACGCCAGAGAAGATTTGGCGGGTGACGAGGAAGGGGTAGAGGGTGTTGACCGCGCCGTTTAAGAAGTCGTCGTCTGCCCGAACCAGGTAGTTCTCGTGGCAGCCGAAGGTGTGGCCGCCGAAGTGGTCAACGGAGTTGTTGTACACGCTGACGGCGTCCTCGATCCCCATCTCTTTGATCGCACGGACGATCTGGCGCTGTCCGGCCCGGTCGTTGGCGACGAGATCTTTGAGGGTGATGCACTCGGCGGTCGCGTACTCGAGATGGGAGCCAACGGCGTCGATGTAGAGTCGGGCACCGTTCATCAGGAAGCCGCCCGAGCCGGCCGGCTCGAAGACGTCATCTCTGGCGTGAAGGTCGATCGCGCCGAGCCGGAACTCGTAGAAGATCGTATCTTTGATCGCTTCGACGGCCGCCTCGGGTGTCCCAAGCGTTTCGTCGGAGACGAGGCATCCGAATTCCGTCTCGACGCCAAAGATGCGATCGCCGGGGCTGCGGTCCATAGATGGAGGTTACTACGCGTTCAAGTGTCGTCTTGGTTTAGCCGGCGACGAAGGTAACGGTGCCAGAGAGCGTGACCGAGCCGGTGGCTCCGCCCGACTCGTTGGTGAGAACGACGTTCGTGAACTGGAGTTGGACCCCGGTGGAGGTATGGCTGACCACGGTGACCGTTCCCGAGGTGGCGCCCCAGGTTCCATTGGTGTCGGAATAGACGACCACCGAGCCGGTGCTGCCGGAGAGGTCGACCGTGGTGCCGGACGCAAGGCTGGGGGAGATGAAAGAGGTCTCGAGGTTCCGGTCGACGTTCTGAACCGAGATGGTGATCGTGTTCCCGTTGACCGAGCCGTCGAGCGTGGTGTAGCTGGTCAGGGCGCTGGTGTTGCCGTTAAAGCTGCTGGCGTTAGAAAACGAGGTGGCTACCGTGCCGCTGCTTCCCTCCAGCAGGGCTGCGCCACCGCCACCACCGCAACCGGCGATGAGGAGAGCGAAAACGAGGGGCCAGGCCTTGGGCATAGTGGGCAATACGCGCATTTCGTGCTTATCGCTCCCAACGATTATCGATTACCGGAGGGGAGCGTCTGAACCTGGGTCAGCAGGGCGGTTGCAATGAGGGCGTTCATTGGTTAGGGGCAACGATGCGGACGGGGGCGCTGAGGGCGGGGTCGGCGGTTTGCTCTAGTCCTTCACGGAAGGTGGTGAGCGATGGTTTCACCTTGTACACCTTCTTTTTGCCATCCCGGACGACGGTGACCGGTTTGGTGAGATCGATTAATGAAGCTGAGAGCCAGAGGGCGATGTCGCCTTGGCCCTCGGTATTGAGCGTGATGGTGTTGCCTTCAATCGCGGCGTCGATCCGGCCCTTGTCGGCGGGCTTGAGGGCTTCCAGCCAGTAGAACCGCTTCAGGACGTCGTCCGTCTGGACCCAGATCACTCGCTTGGGAGCGGCGTTGCGGGTGTACCTGAGGAGTTCGGCGATCTTGTCGGCTTCGGTGCCGTTGATGAGGTGACCGCGGCCTTTGATTTCTTCCAGGCCGCCGTCGAATCCGCCGTAGAGGGCTTTCCATTTCTCCCAGTCGGCGGCAAACTTTCGGTCTCGTTCGACGCGGCCGTAGGCCGTGTCGGTTTCACCGACGGCCCAGGTGAAGCGGACGTTGCGCAGATTTTCGCCCGCCGTCTCGCCGTCGGTCCCGGCTCCGGCGGCGGGGTGGATGGCGGCGAAGCGGTAGGGGATTTTTGGACCGATCACGAAGGCGCCGTAGCCGCCGTGGGAGGCGCCGCAAGAGTAGACGCGATTTGGATCGACCCCGGCGAATTTCACGAACTGATGGATCAGCCGCTCGACCATGGGGCAGATCGCATCGTCGTAGAAGCCGTTCCACTCGTCGTTCGGAGCGCGCAGGGCCAGGTAGACGTAGCCGCCCGCCTCGGGGTGGTCTTTGTAGTAGGCGTTGAACATGTGGTTCCACTCGCCGTCGTTCATCGACTTCGGTCCGTTGCCGCCGCCGTGCATGGCGATGACGAGGCCCCATCCGTCTTTCGGTTTGGTTCCAACGGTGCGCCATTTGTAGGGGGCGGTCCGGTCGGTGGTCTTGACTTGATTGGTGTCAAAGTCGGCTTTGAGGGGGGCGTCGGGCTTGGCGAGATACTCCTGCCAGGCCTGGGCGGCGGAGGCCTCGGAGAAGTCGGCGTCGTCCATCTCGACCCGAAGGACGGTGTCGCCTTTCACGGTGGCTTGGCGGGTCAGGCGCTTTCCGTTGTGCATGACGGTGACTTCATAGGTGTCGCCGTCCTTTGCGGGGGCGTTGAGGAACAGGTTGATGTCGGCTTGCGGGCCGAGGGATTTGCCGCGAAGGCACTGGTCGCCGTTGGCGGCGTTGAGGGCGATGACGTCGGCGATCACGCGCTCTCCGTGCTCTCTGACTTCTACCATTAGGCGGGGTTGGGCTTTGGCGAGGGCGAGGTGGTAGTTTGCGGTGACGTTTTGGGCCGGGATCTGCGCATCGTCGTTCCAGACGACGGGGAAGGTGGTGCCGGTCGGCTTGTAGGTGACGGCGTAGATGGTCTCTTTCGGGTTGGTCCCGGGGACACGTCCGGCCTCTTCGGCGAACCAGGCGTGGTCGAGACCCTTGTCGTCCGGCTCGGCCGCGCCGACGAAGTGCCATGAGCCCTTATCCCAGACTTCGACCCAGGTGTGGTTGCCTCCTCTTCCGGGCCAGGACGGGATACCGGCGAGGCGGGAGGGGACGCCGACTGCCCGAAGGGCATCGACAAGCATGATCGACAGGCCGGTGCACGTGGCCATGCCTTGGACGATGGTCTCCGGCGGACTCTGGTCGGTGCGGAGCCGACGGGTGTTGTAGGTGACCTTCGTGTCTTTGAACAGTCGCGCATTGACGATGAGCGCGGCCTCGCCGGGTGACTTGCTCTTCTTCACGGTCTCGGCGTAGCGGGCGAGCCATTCGGCGCGCATGGAGCGGCGCGGTTCGGTGACGCTGGCGTAGGGGACGACTGAGTCGAAGAAGACTTCGTTGGGAATCTTCTTGCCCCAGCTTGTGGCCTTTCGCGCTTCGTAGGCGAGACCGACGGCCTCCGCGACTCTGTCGGTCGGTAGGGAAGTGAGGTCGCCGAGAGGCATGTAGGTGAGGAGGTACTCGACGGCGCTCTTCTGGTCTTTCGGCGTCTTTGCCAGGAGGGCTTGCCACTCGGTTTTCCGTGCGGGCACCCGGTCGAGCGAGGTTTCGAGCGGGGTTTGGGCGATCATCGCGGCGAGGAGGAACGCGAGGGGCATGATGACCGCATTATAGCGGTCCCCTTTTTGGACTGCGGCGCTCCGCGCCGCTTTCTTTTGCGACGGAGTCGCAGGCGCTCCGCGCCGGATGCAAAGCGGTGCAGAGCACCGCAGTCCAAAAGGGGCCGCACGCCAGAGTTAGAAGTCGTCTTCGACGTTGACTCTGTCTGTCTTGAAACTGAGGACCGTTTCGTAGAAGGAACGATCTGCCCGCTCCCGGAACCAACTGGCGGAGCACCATTCGTAGTTCTCTGCGTTGGAGACAAGCCCGTGTTTGACGGGATTGTTGATCACGTAGGCTAGGCGGGCTAGGTGGGACTTTTCGTAGGTGAGTTCGGTATCGCGATAGTTGAACCAGACCCGGCGGCCAAGTTGACCGTCGATCTGGTTAAGGGCGCTGGCGGTTTCTTTGTGGAGTTTGCCGAGCATACGAGGAAAGTCAGCGCCTGCCTCCGGCGCAACGCCGACAAAGTGATAATGATTTGTGAAGACGGCCCACGCTTGTATTTGCCAACCGTAATCTTGAAGGGCACTGAGCAGGGCATTCTCAAGCAGGGACAGCTTCTCTGGCGTGTCAAACAGTCGAACCTTGTGAAGGGTGGATGCGGTTACGCAGTAGCAACCGGGGCCGGTGACCTGGCGCGAAGGGGCGTGGGGCCAGTGCTTCATCCCTCGGCATTATAGCGGTGGGTAGGGAAGCCGCCCTTGGACTGCGGCGCTCCGCGCCGCTTTGTATCTGGCGCGGAGCGCCGCACTCCAAAGGGTATCCTTCTCCTCTTGAGCAAAGCCGACGCGAAAGGGCCGGAGGGATTCGTTCAGTGTCCGGCGTGCAAAAAGATCGTGTTCAATGCCGACTACGAGGCGGCGTTACGGGTTTGTCCGTACTGCGCGCATCACGGGCGAATGCCTGCTCGGTTGAGAATCCTCACGACGTTCGACCCTCTTAGTTTTGTGGAGCACGACGAGGACCTTCGGTCGCGTGACACCCTGCAGTTTCCGGAATACGGGGTGAAGCTGGCGATTTCGACGGAGAAGGCCGACTCGACCGATTCGATGATCTCCGGCGAGGCCGAGATCGAAGGTCAGAAGGTGGCCGTAGCGGCGGCGGACTTCTCGTTTATGGGCGGCTCGATGGGCAGCGTGGCGGGGGAGAAAGTGACCCGCACGATTGAGCGCGGCATCCAGTTGAACGCCCCGGTGATCGTTTTCTGCGCTTCTGGCGGCGCCCGCATGCAGGAAGGCATTCTCTCCCTAATGCAGATGGCCAAGACGGTTGCGGCCGCGGAGAAGGCTCGCCGAAAGGGCATCCCTTTCTTCACCGTTTTCACCGACCCCACCATGGCGGGAGTTTTGGCGAGTTATGCGAGTATCGCGGACGTGATTCTCGCGGAGCCCAAGTCGCTTATCGGCTTTGCCGGGGCGCGCGTATCCGCTCAGGCGGGCGTGGGGAAGGTCCCAAGTGACTTCCAGACGGCCGAGTGGGTGCTTAAACACGGAATGATCGACCGGATCGTTCCCCGGAAGGAGATGAGGGGGACTCTTGCGACTCTCGTTCGAACGTTGGGGGGACACCTTGCCTAACAAGATGGCAAAAACGCATAAAGAGTGGGAAAGGCCGCTCGTCGAGCTCGAAGAGGGCATCGCGAAGCTGCGCGTGTTGGCGGAGAAGGAGAAGGACGCGATCAAGCGGGTCGAACTCCTTCAGAAGGCCGACGAAGTCGAGCAGCGGAAGGACCAGTACCAGACTTTGATGTACGCCAACCTCGGGCCCTGGGAAAAGGTGCTCGTGGCACGGGCGGATAAGCGGCCGTACACGCTGGACTACATCCAGGCGCTCTTTACCGAGTTCGTGGAACTGGACGGCGACCGGCGCGGCTTTACCGACGCCGCGATCGTCGGCGGTCCGGCGTTGTTCGAAGGCCAGCCCGTGATTGTCGTCGGCCACCAGAAGGGTCGTAATATTCAGGAGCGGCAGCACCGCAACTTCGGAATGGCGAAGCCGGAGGGTTATCGAAAGGCGATTCGGCTCTTCGAGATGGCAGAGCGATTCCGGATGCCGGTGATCACGTTTGTCGATACCCCGGCGGCAGATCCGGGCGTCGAGTCGGAGGGAAGAGGCATCAGCGAGGCGATTGCCGCCGGCATGATGAAGATGTTCGAGCTGACCGTGCCTTCCGTATCCATCGTGATCGGTGAGGGCGGCTCGGGAGGCGCGATCGGGATTGCCACGGCTTCTAAGGTGCTCATGCTGGAGCACTCGGTCTATTCCGTCATCCCGCCGGAAGGCTGCGCGGCGATTCTCTGGCGTCAGCCAGAGCGAGGTCCGGATGCGGCGAAGGCTTTGCGGCTTACCGCTCAGAGCGCGCTTGAGTACGGGATCATCGACGAGATCATTCCTGAGCCCGTAGGCGGAGCGCATCGAGATCTGGTTGAGATCGCGGGCCGGGTGCGCGAGGCGCTACGACGGCACATCGACGCGTTGGATCAGATCGACGGCGAGACGTTGCGGGAAGAGCGATACGCGAAGTTCCGCAAGATGGGCATTTTCGACACCTTGGCGTGAAGTGGCATGGGCTTCCAGCCCATGGGTGTGTCCGTGGCATCTTGCCCGGTTTAGGAAAGGACCACGGCCTGGAAGGCCGTGGGGCACATGAGCTGGAAGCCCATGCCACTTTACAAAAGGGACGGTTCGCTGGGCGTGAACGCTTTGATCTGCCACTTGAGTTCGCGCATGCCGCGGTACTCGTTGACCATTGGGGCGAAGAGTACATCTAGCTCGGTACCGCCGGGCTGTTCGCAGAGCGCCTCGCCAAGGCCGAAGGCGATGCCGGGGACGGCGGGGCCGCCGGAGCGGCGGAAGGTGACTTGGGCGTGGGCGGGGTTGCGAGTCGGCTTGACCATCGCGAGGGGCATGCGGCGCGATACGAAAGACGGCTCCGGGTTTTCGCAGCCGAACGGCTCCATCATGGCGAGGGCTTCCACGGCGGCAAAGTTGACTTCTTCCGGCTCGACTTCCAAATCTGCCTGAAGGATGGGTTGGAAGTCCTCGGCGGTGAGGCGTTCGCCCGCGTAGCCATCGAGGGCGGCGATCACATCGGCCAGTCGGTCGGTGGGGAAGGCGCAGCCGGCGGCCATGGCGTGGCCACCGCCGTCCATGAGGTGCGGGAAGGCGCGGATGGCGTCGGCAAGATGGAAGTTCGGGATGGAGCGGGCGGAGCCTTTCGTAATGCCGGTTTCCGGGTTGCTGTTCAGGACGAAGGTGGGGCGCCGATACCGTTCTGCCAGTCGGCCGGCGACGATGCCGACGATGCCGGTGTGCCAGCCTTCGCCCGCCACGATCAGTACGTTGCGGAGGTGGGCGCCTTCGCTTTCCGCTCGCTCAGCGGCCTCCTCCATCACCCGGAGCTGTTCTACTTTTCGAGCGGTGTTGACTCCTTCGATCTCATTTGCCAGAGCATCGGCCTCTTCCAGGTCGCTTGAGAGAAGCAGCTTGAGGGAGAGAGCGGCGTCGTCGATTCGCCCGGCGGCGTTCAGCCGCGGTCCAAGGCGCCAACCTACGTCGAATGAGCGGAGAGGCTTGCCGGGCTGCAGGACCATCTGCGCGGCGCGCATCAGGGCTTGGATGCCGACCTTCTTGGTCTCGGCCAGTCGTTCTAGCCCGAAGCGGGCGATGATCCGGTTTTCGCCGGTGAGGGGCATGACGTCGGCGATGGTGCCGAGGGCGGCGAGGTCTAGGAAACCGCGATAGTAGCTATCAACGTTGTGCTTGAGTTCTTTCGTGAGGCCAGCACATAGCTTGAAGGCCACTCCGGCGCCGCTGAGTTCGGAGTACGCGTACTGGGAGTCTAACCGGTGAGGATTGACGATGGCGTGGGCGTTCGGCAGTTCGTGGCCGATGGTGTGGTGATCGGTGACTACCACGACCATCCCCGCTTCTCGGGCGGCCGCGACCTGATCGATGGCGGAGATGCCACAGTCGCAAGTGAGGAAGAGCTTAGCGCCCATCTGCTTGGCCTCTTCGACCGCGCGCAGGTGAATGCCGTAGCCCTCCTTCATGCGGTGCGGAACGTGGACGTGAACGTTGCACTTGATGGCGGTGAGAAAGCGATAGAGGATGGCCGCGCTGGTGACGCCGTCGACGTCATAGTCGCCGTGGATGTAGATCAGCTCTCCGCGCTCGCGCGCGCCTAGGATGGCGTCCCGAGCGGCGGCGAAGTCGGGAAGGGTCTCCGGGGCGTGGAGGTCGTCCAGTGTTGGATGGAGGAACCGGTAGGCCTCGGCGGGATCGGTCATGCCGCGCTGAGCCAAGATGGCGGCGACCAGGGAAGGGATCTCGAGCTCCCGCTGCAGGGCCGCTTCGACCGTGCGGTCGCGCGGACCGACGATCCAGCGGGGAAGTTCGAGAGCGGTGGTCACGGCGATATGGTTAGAGACGGATGGGGGAGGGAAAAGGGAAGAGGGAAAACGAAAAAAAGAAAGAGGGAAGAAGAAATTGGGAAGGCGAATCCGCCTTTTCCCTTTTCCTTCTTCCCTTTCCCTTCTTAGCTTTGCTTTTCGACTTGGTTGAAGTCGAGTTCGACCGGGGTGTCGCGGCCGAAGATGTTGATGAGAACCTTGAGCTTCTCCTTGTCGGCGGTGACCTCTTCGATCTTGCCGGTAAAGTCGCTGAAGGGGCCTTCGACGACGCGGATGGTGTCACCGCGGGTCCAGGAGACCTTGGGAGTCTCCTTACTGGCTTCGAGGTTCACTTGGATGCGGCGGACTTCGTAGTCCTCCATAGGCACGGGCTTGTTGCCGCTCTGAACGAAGCCGGTGACTCCGCTCGTGCTCTTGACGAGCTTGTAGGCTTCGTCGGTGAGGGACATGTTGATCAGGATGTAGCCCGGGAAGACCTTTTTATCGATCTCGTACCGCTTGTTATTGCGGGTCTGAAGCTCTCTCTCCGTCGGGATCAGGATCTCGAAAATGTCGTAGTCCCACAGACCTTCGACCTGAGCACGGCGAGTGAGAACGTCCCGGACCTTATTTTCGTGACCAGAGATGGTGTGGACGGCGTACCAGGATTTCGGCATGGCAAGTTGCGGTTCGGGCGATTACAGGTGGGTAAGGAAGTCGACGACGAATTGGAAGACGTTGCCCAGAATGGTAAGGACGGCCACCAGGATAGCGCAGACCCCAAGGACAACGCCTGTCAGTCGGTGTGTTTCCGGAATGGTGGGCCAACTCACCTTCTTAATTTCGCGTCGGACTTCGGCGAAATAACCCTTCAGCCCTCGCTTTGACCGCGGGACGGAAATAGATCCCCCAGGTTTTTTTGGTTCTTCGTTGCCAGTTGCGACGTTTGCCATCGAAAATTCGTACCCGGTCATCGTTACCGAATCGGGGGAAGAAAAGAATACCCGGTTCGCGGCCTTTGGGGGAGGCCCCAGTTCTTGGAAACGTCACCATTACCCCGTCTTGGAACTTAGGTTTGCGTTTTTGGAGAATTCGGGCTAAAGTACCTAGCGACGGTCGCATTGGCGATCGTGTACAGGACTTCAATCCATGATGAACGGTGGCCCCTATAGCGAATTGGAATATCTCATCCTCGCCCTTGTAGGCGAAGGCGTGAGCTCGGGCTACGCGATGCGTAAGCGCATGAACCACATGCGCGGCGGACGCTGGAGCTCAGAGAGTGGATCGGTCTACCGGGTCTTGCGCCGGTTAGAGCGAGACGGTTTGGTGGGTGAAGCCCGCCGGGTGGGCGTACCTAACCGTGAAAGGACGGAGTACGAACTCTCCGAGCAAGGGAACGCAGTTCTCCAGAGTTGGCTGACCTTTACGCCGGATCGGCAAGAGTTTAGTTATCTTGTCGATCCGATCCGGACCCGTGCTTACTTCATCACGCGGCTCAAGCCTTCGGAGCAGGCCCGTGTTGTAAAGAACTGGATTGCGGAAAGCAAATCCTTTGTCGGCGAGATGGAGAGAGAGATCGACGGGGCGCAAATACCCGACGCGGTCCGTGCTGCCGCCTACACCAATCTATTGTTTTTGGCGCAGGCTCGGCACGAATGGCTCAAGAAACTGCTGACGATCATTCGAACAGCTTCGTCCGGCGCCAAGGACCTGTTGGAAGCGCCGGAGCCAGAAGAAGCCGCTATTTCCTAATCGAAACGACTTTGTAGCGCTTCTTTCCTTCGGGCGCTTCGAAAACCACTTCTTCACCGGCAGCGTGGCCGAGAAGAGCGGTACCCATCGGAGATTCGATGGAGATGAGATCGTTGGCCGGATCGGCCTCGACGCTCGAAACAAGCCGAATTTCGAATTCGTCGTTGTACTGGGGATCGTTTACGGTTACCATGGCGCCAACACCCACGCGCTCGGTCGAGATGAGTGACTCGTCGAGAATGTGCGCATTGCCAAAGATCGTCTTGAGTTCCGCAATGCGGTTCTCGACCATGGCTTGTTCGAACTTAACTTCGTCAAGTTCGGAGTTGTCTTCGCTGAATTCGCCATGCTGCTGGCTTTCGCGGATTCGGTCGGCAATTTCAGGGCGTTTGGTGCCGGTGAGATGCTCCAGCTCCTTCTTAAGTTGCTCATAACCTTTGGCGGTCAGCAACAGTCCACCCTGTCCTTCCGCAATGAGTTCGGATTCGTTCATTTCGTCCTTTCGCCTCGGCTTCGGGCTCGCCATTATAGCCGTTCGTCAATACCCCTACGCATGGTCGGAGCATTTTGTTCGTTCTTTAGGCCCTTCGAAGGTTCCCGTTAGGAACGTGCTGCGATTTGATTTGGTTCCATTCTCGCGAACGGAACGCAGGCTCTACCGCGTCTATCTGGCGAACCCCGAAGATAAAAGGGGTAGATTCGTGCCGATGCGGAAGCCCTTCGCCCCTGCCGCGATCCTCGCGGGGACAGCCCTTCTTGGCACGTCGGCGTCGGCTCAGGCCGTTCTTTCGGCTCCAGACGCGATTATTTCGGTTCGAATGGACAATATCGGGGCGAATATCGTTTCGGCCTCGATGCGTTCGCCCAACTATCCGCCAGAACTGTTGCAGCGCCAATTGATCGATTTAGGAAAAAGACTGGGGGGTCAGGGCGCCCGAGGGGTGACGGTTCTTCGCGACACCTTTCGTCCCGGCGATCCGACCGCCACGATCGTGAAAGGCAGTTGCGGAGTCGACGGTTTGATCGATCGCAAAGAAGGGCGGCTAATGGTCGCGCCGATCGCTCAGGCCTTTGCCGGCGCGGCGGCGCCGTACACCGTCCACCGACTATTGGTTTCCTTCGATGGAGAAGTCCCGGGCCGCCGAACTCTTGTTCGGGCTTCAAACCGCGATCTCGTTTTCTCGGGCCGGGTGGTGGGGAACAGCGTCGAGTACGACGTTGAACTTCGCTCCCAGGACCCTAGCCGCCTGATTGTCGACGAAAGCGTCGCCAATCGACCTGTCGTCCCTGCGACCCCCAAGAAGGGTGGTCCCGAACCCGTCACAATCGCGCTCGTTGCGGTGGCCGTTGCCGCCGCGGGGGCGTTGGTATACTGCCTCCTGCTGATGTTTGGACGGCGTCCCGCTGCCAAATAGGAACGCTCTCGCCCTCACTCCAACCCCGCCCATTCCACCATGACTCTCGAGCAATTAGACCTTCGCCACCTCATCGAGCTGGGATACGAAGTGAACGCTTCCGACGTGTACGTCAAGGCTGACCAAGTTCCCATGATGCGCGTGAACAGCGCCATTAAGCCTGTCGCGGAAGGGTATCCCGTGATCACGGGGGCGGCGATCCAAAAGCTCGTCACCGACATGATGACGGATCGCCAGAAAGCGATCTTCGAGGAGACCTGGGAAATGGACCTTGCCTTCGAGGTGGAAGGGAAGTGCCGTGTCCGTATGAACGTTTACCGGCAGCGCGGCGGAGCCGCCACCGTTATGCGTATCATCCCCTTCAAGGTTCGCACCTTGGAGGAGCTGAACCTGCCGCCGGTTCTTAAGGAGCTTTGCAAGCAGCGTCTGGGCCTGATTCTGGTTACAGGGCCTACGGGTTCCGGTAAGACCACGACCCTCGCGGCGATGCTGGACCACATCAACAAGGCGCGCCCCGGGCACATCGTTACCATCGAGGACCCGCTCGAGTACGTCCACCAGGACCACATGTGCTACGTTTCGCACCGTGAAGTCGGTCTGGACACCCTCGACTTCCAGCCCGCGCTTCGCGCGGTTCTTCGAGAAGCGCCGGACATCATCCTCATCGGTGAAATGCGCGATACGCTCACGATGGGCGTCGCGCTCCAGGCCGGTGAAACTGGTCACTTGGTCTTCTCCACGGTTCACACGGCTTCGGCCTACGAAACGATGGACCGTATCATGAACATGTTCCAGCCCCACGAACGCGAATATATGCGCGTCCGAATGGCGGGTTGTCTTCGCGCCATCGTCGCCCAGAAGCTCGTTCCGCGCGCCGATGGTCAAGGCCGCGTCGTTGCCCAGGAGATCCTGGTCTGTACACCGACGGTTCAGAAGGCGATCGAAGACGGCCACTTCAGCGACCTGTACCACCACATGAACGAAGGTTCTTTCTGGGGCATGCAGACGATGAACCAGTCGCTCCTCCGTTACGTGAAGGCTGGCATCGTCAGCGAAGAGACCGCCCTGCGCTACGCGGGTGTGGCTTCTGAGTTGAAGCAGATGCTTCGCCGCTGATCAGGTACTTTTCTGGAAAAGGCCGATGCGCGTTTGCATAGGCCTTTTCTATTTATGCCTCCAGCGAAGGGCGAGCAAAGTGATTCCTGCGATTCCCGCGGCGACGGCCGCCGCGATGTATGACGTCGTATGGATCGTTGCAACCACCAAGATCGCTTTCCAGTTCGCCGAATCTTCGGGTGGAAAGATTGGTCCGAAGAACGCTTGATTCGCTTCGAACCCGCCGAGAGAAACGATAAGCCCGGCAACGGTGGCCGATAGGGCAGCTATCCCAAAGATCCCAATGACGGATCTCACGATCCATGGCCAAGGGGCGGGTGACCAAAGGCCCCACCGTTGCGAAAAGTGCCAGACCGGCACCAAGAATCAGGCCAGACCACCATGTTGCGAAAACTCCCCACGCGAGGGCAACCATCGTGGGATTGGTGGTCGCAACGATCGCCGGATGCCATTCCGTTAAGTACTCCGGGCAGATCCGCACCGTAATCTGATCGTGGACGATGCCGTAGCCGATTGCCCCGACCAGCCCGAGAAGGAGAGACCAAACCCAGAGCGAAGCTTTTGACACCTGACGATTGTGTTCGGGCTTGAGGAATGGCGATGGTTCTTGCGGCGAAATACGCAAGGAACCGTGGACCCTTGAGCGAATCGCCATCGTCAAAGACATGTACCTCCACGGAACCGCGGGTCACCCTCCCCTCCCGACCCCGGTTCCACTTAAACGCAATCGAAACTCCCTCGTCGGCAAGTCTGACGGGGGATCTTTTTGTTTGCCTGGATTGGGAGCGGTAAACTCTTTAACGTGTCGATCGATCCCGCGCTGTTCCAGGAGAACGAGCGCACCGCCCCCGCCGAGGGCGGGCGGCGTTCGGTTGAGGTCGGAGCGATGGACCTCGAGGCTGGTGGTCGCCTCCCATCCGTCACCGTGGCTTACGAGACATGGGGCACCTTTACCGGCGACAACGCCATCCTCATCCCTCATGCTTTGAGCGGTGATAGCCACGTGGTGGGTTGGTGGAGCCGCTTAGTTGGCTCCGGAAAGTCGATCGATACCGATCGGTGGTTTGTCATCGGCACCAACGCGCTGGGCGGCTGCCAGGGAACGACCGGCCCCTCCTCTCTCCTCGACGATCGTCCCTACGGTTCACGGTTTCCGATCCTGACCGTGAACGACATGGTCGAAGCCCAGATTCGCCTCATCGATCATCTCGGCATTGAGAAGCTTCATGCGGTGGCCGGAGGAAGCATGGGCGGTATGCAAGCCCTTCAATGGACGATACAGGCGCCAGGACGAGTAGAGAAGGCGTTCATTACCGCCAGTTCCGCCGCGCACTCCGCGATGCAGATCGGTTTCAATGAGGCCGGCCGTCAGGCGATCATGCGGGACCCTCGGTGGAAGGGCGGCGACTATTCGCTGGACGATCCTCCCGTCGACGGACTTGCGGTGGCGCGGATGTTGGGCCACCTCAGTTTTCTTAGCGACGAGGCCTTTACCCAGAAGTTTGGCCGCCGCTATCAGGGCAAAGACCGGCCGGACTATCGTCTTGGAATCGAGTTCGAGGTCGAGAGCTATTTAAGCTATCAGGGAGACAAGTTCACTCAACGGTTCGATCCAAATTCGATGCTCGTGTTGACTCGTGCGATCGACTATTTCGACTTAAGCTCTTTTGAGGCAAGCCAGTCGAGTTATCTTTTCGTCTCCTTCACCTCCGACTGGATCTATCCAACGGCGCAGAGCGAGCGCCTAAATACCATGGCCCGCGATGCGGGCTGTCCTTCGCGTCATGTGGAGATCGATCTGCCTTATGGCCACGACGCCTTTCTTTTGGACGGCGAGATCCAGGGCAAGCTCGTCCGCGAGTTCCTTGAGTACTAGATTTTAGGGCTTCGTACCGTATAATTACCGGATGCGTCTACGGTTCTACGAAGAGGAGTACGTGGTCGCCAGATGTGATTCAGGTTCGATCCGTCCAGCGGTGGACAGTGGGCTTTTTGCTTCCATTCAAGGCCCGGATGGAAACACCGTGGTGTGCCGCTACGGCCTCGAACCAATCCAGGGAGACCTTGAGCGCGGGTGGCGCGCGGTTCAACTCGACGAGGTATTTGGCTTCGGCGAAATCGGGATCATCGCGAGCATTGTCGGTCCGTTGGCAGCGGCGGGCGTGGCCGTCTTTGTCGTTTCTACTTTCGCGACCGATTGGATTCTGGTGAAGGAGTCGGCGGTCGGAATCGCGAAGGAAACTCTCCGGTCGGTCGGCCACACCATCGTGCCGTAAAAGTGCCTCCGAAGACGAAGTATGTTGGAACGAGATCACATGGTATTTCAGTGGGCCGATCTCGACTATAATGACCCTGGTATGCCGCATTAACGGGTACCGAAATACGAAGTCCTATGTCCGTAACGACCAATAACTCGGGACACGAGAGCAAACTCATTCTCCTCATCGAGGATAACGAGGACGATCAGCGACTAACGCTCCGGGCGCTCCGCCGGAACAACATCATGAATGAGGTGGTTGTCGCGTGCGACGGCCAGGAGGCGGTGGACTACCTATTCGGCACCGGTTCATTCTCCGGCCGCGATCTTTCGATCATGCCGGCCGTCGTCGTGCTCGACCTCAACCTTCCGGGCCTGAGCGGTCTGGAGGTTCTAAAGCGCATTCGAGGCACGGCTGAGACCCGCCGGATTCCGGTCGTGGTCCTCACCGCGAGCGAAGACGAGAACCAGATTGAGGAGAGCTACGCCATGGGCGCCAACTCCTTCGTGCAAAAGCCGCACGACCCGAGTGACTTCTCGGAGATGGTGCTGCAGATGGCGATGTACTGGCTACTCCTTAACCGGACGATGCCGGAAAGAATGTTGGCTTAGGGGCGGCTCACGATAGCCGACCGTGGCGGACGATTGCTTTGGGCGATCGTCCGCTTTTCTTTTTTCTTAACGTTCGGTGCTGTGCAACTAATCCGGGCCATTGTTAGCCATTGCCCGCAACCATAAGCAATCGTAAGCTCCACCGGGACCTAGGCCCCTTGACAAACCAGGTTCGCCCTGCCATACTTTTATTCGTTCGCGGGTGTAGCTCAGTGGTTAGAGCGCCGGCCTGTCACGCCGGAGGCCGCGGGTTCAAGTCCCGTCATCCGCGCCACTTTTTGCCTCTGTAGCTCAGTTGGTAGAGCATAGCACTGAAAATGCTAGGGTCACCGGTTCAAGTCCGGTTGGAGGCACCACTCGGTGAACCTAAAGAAGGCCGGTTTCGCAAGAAAACCGGCCTTTTCTTTTTGCCCGACCGGCACTTTACCGGCACTTCCGGAAATAAAAGAGCCGCTATCATGGGAGCATGAGGTGGATCGAGAAGCGCCCGAGGGGAAGGGACGCCAATATCCGCGAGACGGGCGGTAGCTTCCTGGTCGAGGTGCGGCTGAGGTTCCCGGACGGGACGAGGTTCCGGCGCGAGCTGGTCGCGCCTACGCGGACGGCGGCGCGGAGCCTGCGCGACGACGTCTACGCCGTCTTCAACGAGGAAGCGCTCGCGATCCTGGCTGGCAGGCAGCAGCAATTCGGGGAGCCTGAGCCAGAGGAGCGCATGACGCTTGGCGAGATGGCCGAGGCGTGCCGTGACTCCTGGTGGCCTGCCAAAGGCCGATCGGTCGACGTTTCAGACCAGTACTTCCAGAAGCTGCGGGACTACGTCTATCCGGTGCTGGGCGAGGATTTCCCCATCGCCTCGATCTCGGCGGCGGACTGGGACAGGATTCTCGCCCGCCTGAAGGAAACGGAAACGAACCGCAAGGCGCTGATGGGCACGGCGACCATCCGGAAGGTCAAGGCCGTGCTCAGCTCCGCCCTAAGCTGCGCGGTGGCGCACAAGCGCATCCCGATAAACCCGATCAAGGGGCTCTCGTTCGACCCGAACCCGCTCGCCGAGGCCGATAGGCTCGGCATAGACGCTGAGGAAATAGATGACGGCGACGACTCTCCCGCCAAGCGCCCGCTCACCGACGCGGACGCCGCGGCGCTTCTCGCCGCCGCCAAGGGCACGGGGATCTACCCGATGGTCGTCCTCCAGTTGGCGTTCGGCCTCCGCATCGCCGAGGCGCTGGCGGTGCGGTGGGGCGATTTCGACCCCTCCAATAACGAGCTGAGGGTCAGGTTCCAGGTACGCCGCCGCCGGAACCCTAGGTGGGAGAAAGGGGCTGCCGAGCCGAAGACCATCCTCCAGCGGGTGCCCGTCCTCAAGAGCAAGGCCGGTCGAAGAGAGATCATCGTGATGCCGGATGCAGCGGCGCTGCTGGCGACGATCGCGCCGGGCGACGATGCGGCCACCTTGGTCGCCACGGAGGTAGGCGGCCTCTACGAGCCGCGAAATGCGCAGCGGGCGTTCAAGGCGCTCGTGCGGTCGCTGGCGGAGAAAAAGAAGATCGCGGAGCCGCTGCCCACGACCCACTCGATGCGCTCGTGGCGGCTCTCTCACTGGGCGAACGTCACGGGGCTTCCGGCCTCGCACCTGATGCGCCTAGCGGGGCATAGCAACATCGAGACGACGATGCGCTACTACATCCGCAGCGACGGCGAGTCGCTCACGCGCTGGCTCGCTGGACGTAGTGAATGCACGCCGCGAAGGTGGACGAGCCCCCTATCCCAATCCGAGGAGGGCGGCAGCCCTGTCTGACAGGGTGAAATCGGAGCCTTCAAGCCAAGCGCACGCTATATCGCGATCCCGTTCGAGGTAGGCCTGCCAGTGAGCCGGAATCGGACACGGGGCAACGAAAACCAGGGCGGTTTCGGGAGACGATATTCCGAAATAGCGGTATTCGTAAAGCTGACCAACCGCCTGCCTGATCGCCAGAGCCCACCCAGTCCGGATCGTCTTCGCCTCGAAAATGACCGACGGGCGCTCAAGACCTATGTCAACGGCTTGGTTGCGCGCGGGCTGGAAACCCTTCTCCTCTAGCCAGTTCGCCAGGGCGTTTACGAGCGTCTCGTGGGAACGTGACCTGCGCTCCTGACGGGGCGCGATCCTGGCGATGTAGTCGCTGTCGCTTTTCCCCTTGAATGGCTGGAGGTAGGCCATCCGGCTATGCTGCGAACCGGCCAAATCAAGGTGCGGTTCAAATTCTGTGCCAGGGGTCTCCGCCGAGAAGAGCACCTTAACCAATTCCTTGGGCAGCTTGGCAAAGTAGTTCGACATCATCCTGAGGCCGTCGTTTCGGAATTGGAAGGGAAGGTAGTACGCCCCGAAGCCCGGGTAGCTGTCTCGGATACGCTCTCTAACCTCGAGTATTTCGGCCTCCTTCGCGCGAACGTCGGCCAGGAGAACGATTCGCTCGGTAGAGCGGAAATCCCTGAGAGGGACGCTGCGCTCGTCTCCGGATACGATGCCTTCGCCCGCGACCTCCGATACGCCGACGAACCCGTTCTGGATAGCGTTCCAGTGATAGATCACGTCACCCGGACGTACGGATTCGACCAAGTCGTACCACGGGTTCGAGTTGCCGTCCTTGTCCCGGATCGGGCAGCGCAGGTCTTTCCCGAGCCCCTCGACGTACCTGATCTCGACCCAGAACCTCTCTTCCAGGTCGGAAGACCACCAGTAGCGGAAAGGGGGCTTCGGTCGCGCGGGCTTGTTCATCGGTATGGACAGTTTAAGCGGCAATGGCCTGCCTGCGTCCGCGTTTCGCACTTGGATTACAGAAGTGGCATGGCAGAATGTCGTCTAAACGGGTCGGTTGTCATATGAAGACCAGATGGGATTTCTTTTTTGAGTCGAACGGGCTTAGGTTCGAGCGAAAGCATACGTACATCCTCCAGCCCACGGAAGAGGACTTGAGGCGGCTGAACCTGCCACCGGGCGCAGATCCCGTGCGGATCACGATCGAACCGGACGACAGGCCATACAATCCCGCGGTCACCCAGACCGGAATGGCAAAGATCACGATCCCGCTGGACGTGGAGGAAGCGAAGGGGCACGCCTATTCTCTGGCCGAAGTGATAGCCCAGCACATCACGTTCGCAAACGGCGGCGAGTTCAAGATCGTTTACGGCCTCGTGACAGGCGAGAGGCTGCCGGAGAACGACGCGGAGGCGGAGGACTTAGGAGAGACGCCCCATTTCACTGACATCAGCTTGATCGAAATCGATGATAGCGTTAGCGTGTTCGACGGTTCGTCAATGGGTCGTCTGAATGGCAACCCGTTGCTGAAGCAGTTCAACGTGGCTGCGAGATCCGAAAATCCCATCGACAAGTACCTGGGGCTTTTCAAGATTCTGGAGGGGACTTATGCTCCCGCAGGAACTCCACCGTCCTTGGGAAGGCAGATGAAGTCGTCTCAAAGGCTTTTCGAAATCGCAGACGGTTCCGTCAGAGCCGTTCACGACGCCCCGGACGAGCCGCAAAAGAGAGCGGCGTTCGAGAGTTTGGTAGACTCCATGGTCGACGCCAGGAACCAGTGTGCCCACCTCAGGACATTAACGGGTTACGGGTACACCCATGGTTCGAGGCGGGCGCTGGACGCGCTGGAGCCGCTAATCGCCGTTGTGACTGTACTTGCGCGCAAATCTATCGAGTCCGCGTAACAATCGTCCGACATGAACAGGCGGCTAGGGCTGGGTAGCAAAAGCGTTCCTCTAAATTTCGAATTCTTCATCGTCCTCCGGGTCGTCCCCCCAAGACTTCTTTAGCTCGTCGTAATCCATTTCTAGACCTCCCCGAATGGAAATCCGCCGAAGGTCGCTCGCAGACACGCTTACTTCGCAGGAGAAGGATGCGGACGCTGGGGTCTCTAGTCCGTCGCCGCGGCTGCGGTCACCCGCGGAGCCGTACTGGAGGGTAACGGAAACGCTTCCTTCGACGAGGCCGAAAATCACCTCGCCTTCGAAGCCCGTGCATTCGATGTTGTCGATGCTCACTTCTTCAACGGCGTAGTGGGTGGCGAAATCGTAGAAGCCTTCCAGGGTTTCCTCGACCACGTGGGCGACTACTGTCTCGTCAATCGCTTCCGCGACGGCTTGGAGCGTCCGCTCCCTGCAGTCGAACATGCTGCGGAAGAGCTCGGCAAGGGATCCGAGCGCCCCTTGGCAAAGTTCCGCAACCTTCGTTTCGTCGACGCCGAAAGTGGAAGGCTGGACATGGGTGAACCTGCTTAGATTCTCGATCTCAACCTTAAGCGACCTGATCTCCGCAGCGTAGTCGATGCCGAGGGAATTTTGAAGGAAGGCGTCCTCGAGAAAGCCCTGGATCGCGAATTTCATCCGCTGGGGTCTGGTAATGATATTGTCGCGCCTTTCGTTCTGTACCGGAACGAACCAAGGTGCAGACTCAACCTCATCGTCCGGGGCTAGCCGGGCAAGTACGTGGCGGCTCAGTTCCCGCAGGGCGTAGGCGAAGTTGTTCGCGCGCAACGGATCTTCCTGTCGGGTGACCTGTATCAGAACCGCCTCGAAGAGACGCTTCTCGAAATCCGTATCCAGATATTGCCGTATATGTGCTACGTCAGCTTCCGGGAGCATGGGGACAGGCTACCCTTGGCAAAGCCTCGCACCGATCCTTATGCCCGGGTATGAACACGCCGTATGGCCGCTCTCCGCCTGAGCTCGTCGGCCTCGCGCTCGGCGAGGAACCGGTCGACCTCCTCCACGCGGATGAGGACGCTTACGGTGTCGAGCGCCGTGAACGGCCTCACCCAGCCCTTCGACATCCATTTTTCCACCGTCGTCTCGCCGTGCCCGACAAGGATGCCGAACTGGCGCGGCGTGATAAGCAGGAGCGACCGGATCTGGACGGGATCGGATATGTCGCGGGCGTGCAATGCCTCAGTCCTCCTTCCGCCTCTCCTTCTTCTTGGAGGAAGGGAAGGGAACCCCCTCGACCGCCCACAGCAGCGCCCTAACGCACCACAGGGCGAGTTTCGGTAGGGCGGAAAGCGCCCTCCCCAGCGCCGCGAGGTACGGCCTGAGCAGCTCGACCCGGCCGCCGAGGATATGCTCGGCGATGACCAGATAGAGACCGACCGTCACCGCGACGCAGACGGCGCTTCCCGCGACCGATCCGGCGGAGCGCCCGAACACGTACGCGAAGGCCGTTCCGGCGGATCTTTGCAGGAGGCCGCCCGCGAACGCAGCCCTCAGCAGGAAAAGGGCGATGCCCCAGGCGACGATCCGCGGTATGAAGCCGAGGGAAACGGTCGGAGCGCCGTCGCGCAATTTGTTCGAGCCGCACGCCCGGCAGAACCGCGCGCCGAGGGGGCTCAGCTCGCCGCAGGCGGGGCATTTCCTTCCGCCGACGGTTCGCCCGCAGCCAGGGCAGTATGCCGAGCCGCGGGGGATTACCGAGCCACATGAGCAGGCTTTCATTCCTCGCCCTCGCCGATGATTTGTTGCAGGCTCAGGCGGGTTCCGCCTGCCTGCCCAAGCCAGAAGTCCGGATCTGCCATCAAAGAAGTCACCGTTGCGAAGTGGAACGGTACGGGGCTCTGCCGGGCGATGGACGAAAGCCTTCGCACGCGACCTTCGCCGCCCTCGGTGACGACCAGCACCGCGAAACTGGCGGTTCCGTACGCTTCCAGGCAGAGGCCGAGCCTCGCGTAGCGCGAGTATCCCCTTACAGTGCGTTCCCAATGAAGGGGGGACACAAAATTTCGATCGCCTTCGAAAAACGCCACGAAGGGCGCTTCGCCGCCGAAGACGATCGCGCCATCGGCCTTGAGGACGTGAGGCCTCCTGATGCCGTCTGAGCCGCTTGCCGAGTACTCATGCCTGCACTCGGCCTCAGACCGCCATTCGACTTCGCGGCCGGCCGCAAGAGCCATGAGGCGGATGCGGCAAGTGGTAACGAGGACGGAGTGCTCGATGAACGTCCGCCCCATCGGCCGGCAGGCATGTCGGCGGACTTCCTCGGCGTCCGTGCCGGTGTGGGCGGCCACTACTGCAACGGCGTTGAGCCCTATGAAGTAGGCCGTCTCTGAACTCGACTGGCCGACCGGCAAGGGCTTTCGGCGCAGGTAGCCGCGGTCGGCGAGCGCTTTCAGCCTCCGGTTGGCACGGGAGCGGCCGGTAAACAGCCCCAGCCCGACCGCCTGCCGGGACGTGAGGCAGTTCGAGAGGAAGACCTCAACCAGCACCTCACGATCCCTGGGAGTAAGGCGGAACCGGTCTGTGGCCGGCTTATTCATCCGACCCCCGCTTCCGACCAGGCCGACGTCCGTGGTCGATTGACGGCTTGCACGCGGAGTCGCCCAGCCCGACCAACCAGCGCTCCCGAGCTGCCAGGATCGACCTCACGGTTTCGCGCGTCGGGCAGCCCGCGTCGAGCGCCCGTTCGGTGAACCTCTGGAGCTGTGCCTCTGAGACGGTCGGAACCGGGAAGTCCGGCATCTGGACTTTCGCCGCGGGCAGGCCGCGCCTTACGACGATCGCCTGGCCGGTCTTGAGCGACATGATTTCTTGCCGCACGGCCTCCCGGGGCAGGTCGCTCGCTACTTCCGCTGCCGCCTCGGCGGCTTCGGCGGCACCCGCCGCGAAGTAGATCTGGGTCGCGGCGTTCGCCCTGAAGGATCGTAGAAGGGATGCCGGGATCTGGGAGCTTTCCTGGAATGCCCCCGTAATCGACGCGCCAAGACGCCTGCCTTCGGCAAGGATTTCTTCCAGGCCGCCGATATGCCCGAGGTTCGAGAGCTCGTCAACGTACAGGCGGAAGAACGGCCGGTCGCTTTTCTCGACCTCAGCGCGAGCCATAACGTGCCGGACAATGGCGCTCACCAGTAGCTTTCCCATCAGGGCGGCGGCGGGCACCTTCGATACGCCGAGGCTCACGAGCGTGACGTTGCCCGGCACGTCGAGCATCCGTCGCAGGTCGGGCGCGGAATCTGCGCCGAGCATGAGCCGCATGTCCTCTTGGAAGATCCAGGCGTGGAGCTTGTTTGCGATCTCCTGCCACTGGGTCGATTGAGCCTCGGTGGTCAGCGAACAATAATCCCGAAGGGAGGCTGCCGTTGCGGGATCGGTTATCCGCTCGAGCGCGTATTCGCGAAGCCGGCCGTCCGGGGCGAGGATCTCCCGGATTTCGGTGAGGCCTAAACCGAGCTCCGCGCAGGCCAGAAAGGCGACAAGGGCGTTGAACGCGATGCGGACGCCCCATCCCTCAGCCACTTCCTTGAACACGTCCCTCATCACGCTCGCCCGGCTGAAGGCGCTTCCGCCCCCATGGCCGAGGAAGTCGAACGGCGGGACATGGGTTTCCGACCCGGCATCCAGCAGCGCCGTGGGCGGCGCGTCCGAACCCATCGCGGCCAGGTCGCGGCAAATGTCCCTGTTGCCGTCGCCCCTGAAGTCGAGGCTGACAACGGTTCTCCCGTTCGTGAACTCGAACGCAGTGGAACGGCGGACATAGGTGGTTTTGCCCCTGCCAGAACCGCCCATGACAAGCGTCGGTAGTCCGTCCTCGCCGATCACGGGCTCGCCCGGCTCAAGCCCGCAGTTGCCGAAAGGCAGCGCGTGGCCGATAACGAATCCCCCCGCTTGCGCGGGGGAAACGACGGACTGCGCTCCGATCGTCTTTCGGAAGCCGCCGGAGGCTGCCGTGAAGGCCGCCTCCAAGACCCTTACGAGGCCTTCCACCGGTCACCTCGGAGAGAAGGGATCGTCGTTCTCCTCACGGGCTTCGGCGATTTGGATCGGCGAATCCGAAAGACGGCGACCCAAAGCGCGTCGAACTCCATCATCGCGCCGCGGACTTGGTTGATCGCGTAGCTGATCTCCCGCTTATCCTGTTCAGACAGTCGCTCGTCCGTGGACAATGCCCTTGAAAGAATGGCGTCGTAACGGCTTTGGAAATCCTTTTCCGACCTTTGACGCTCATAGGCGAGTCCCTCGATGGCGCGCTCCGCCGAACGGACGGCGGGTGACGTTTCGAGGTGGTGGGCGCTTTCCTTCGCGAATGCGATCGCGTTGCCGACCGCCGCCCGCTCCGCAGTCCATCCCTGGATCGCCTTCAAACCCGCGAAGGCGGCCATGAAGAAGGTCGAGGCAACGTACATCGGCACGCGCGAACTGGAAGAGCCGGGTGCCGCCTGCCCGGACGCTCGGAAAAGGGCATCCGAGACTTCCGAAGGCCGGAGGAGGCCATGGGAGACGATCACCGCGTCCGCGATGACGAGTCCGGCGACCGCGGCGAAGCCCAAGACGAGGCTCGTCACGTGCTCGCGGCGGGTGCGGAGGATGCGCGACTCCGCCGCGACCGAGAACTTGAGGCGGATGAACCATCCGGCGGCGAAGGTGACCGCCAGCCCGCCGCCCAAGACGATCGCCAGGTTCGGGAGCTTGGCGGCGGAAAGGTTGCCGAAATCCACCATCGCGCCAAGCGACCCCAGCGACAGCCCTGACATGATCCCGATCGGTGCCGTTATAGCCGCCATCGCGAAGGGCTTCCATTTGGGGTCAGCCTTCTCTAAGCGGTAGCCAAGTTTTCCCGCAAGGGCGTTCTGGGTTAGCCGGGCGTCGATCCAGTTCTCGTTCTTGGAGTCGAACAGCTCCGAGCGCGCCTTGCACAGCGCCTCAAAAGCCTTCCGTTCCATCGCGTCGAAGGCCTTGTCGGAAGCGGCCTTTTCGGCGAGGAGCGCCTTAAGCGGCGCTTCGACGGAAGCCTTGTTGTGTTCTGCGGCCTTCTTGGTTTCCCGTTCCTTCCGATCGAGGATGTTCTTGACGACCGCCTTAGCGATTCGAACGGCCGGGCGAACCCGCGTATCCCAGATGTCGGCGAGCTTCGGAACGAGGGGATCGTCGGCGGCGGCCTTTCCGGCGCGGATGAGGAAGAGGTAGTACCACGTGTGATCGAACGGCACGTCGTCCGGGATCAGGCTCCGGTACGTGTGCACGCCGTCGCCATCCGGAACCAGGGGATCGGTCGGCGGGTCGGCGTACTCTCCGGAACTGGCCGGCGCGGCCGGGGTCATCCAAGAGCCCGGCTGCCCGCCATCCGGATCGCTCGGCATCATCGGAAACCTCCGGCGACCGCTTCCGGATCGGACGAGCGCAGGTTGTACTGGACGAGCTTTGCGGGGATCAGCGGCGAGAAGTACTTCTCAATCACGTCTCCTGCCTTGGGCGAAGCGCCTACGATCACGACGCGGGTGACGCGGGGATTGCGGGCAAGGTCGGCGGCGGCGGCGCGCATGGCGCGCAGCCCGGCACGGCTCATGCCGTCCGGGATCATATCGCTCTCGATGAGGACGACGACATTGCAAGAACCGAGGTGCGCCTGAGCAGCCACTTTAGGCAGCACCAGGTCGAAGCGGGTACCGGCATCTTTCGCCTGGCGCTTCTCCAGACGGAACGTGATTCCGGTGATGAAGGCATCTCCCGAGGCAGGGGCGGGCTCGCTCATAAGCGGCTTCACCTTGGAATCGAAGGCCAGCACGGAGAGGAACGTCCCTTCAGGAAGGAAGGGAACGGCCTTGGCCACGTCGTTTACGAGCGCCGGCACGGCCGGGCTGTCGGAGGTGTCGAGGGCGACGATGAGCTTGGCCTTAGCCGTGGCCTCGGTCACCTTCGCAGGATCGTGGCCGCAGCCGGATGAGACACTGGCGGTGACCGCCAGAAACGCGGCAGTGAGAGTCGAGATTAAGTTTGCTTTCTTTTTTGAACTCAAAAGGATTCCTTCATTCGGGTAGTCCGAAGTTCGGAAACGCGGCGGGGGACGATCCCGCTCCCCAGGGTGCTAATCTAAGGCTAGGCGCTTCCTACGTACTCCTCATGCAAGCGGCCGTATGGCCGGGATGGGTCGGTGGTGCGTCAATCCGAGGGGGCGCTGGCAGGCGCCTTCCTCATTAGCACGTATTATCCGGACTCAATAAGGCTGGGTTCTGTTGGGTAACTCATAGTTCTTGTCCTCCAGGCCTCACTTTACAGCCGCCTTTTTGGCCAGAAACTGCTGCACCGAACCAGTGCAATTGCCGGAGCCAAACGGCTTTGCAAAAGCTCTTTTGAAGTCCTGCAGATCGCCAGTTTTGCAACGGCGGAGGTCAGAAACCATTACAAAAAAGATTATTCTTAGACTTGACAGGTTTCAGATTCGATGAGCAAGTCAAAAGCGGAGATGAAATTGCGGCAGTGGCGGGGCTCTCAGCTACAAACACTGCTCCTCGGCAGGAACGAAAGCAGCCTGTACGATAGGCCAGGCGACTTTGCGCAGGACTTTGCAGGGCAGTTCAACTCAACTAAAGAGCAAACTTCTAAGGCTTCGCAACTTAGGGGTGTATTCGCCGGCTCGGCATCACTATCGGAGACACTTGAGCTTGCATTGCGAGAAGTCATAAGGCCGCGCTTGAGCGGGGAGTGGGGCGGAGACAGGGATGAATGGGTGGACACTTTCGAGGCGTGTTGCCACGATCTGACCAGGTATCGATTTTCCGGAACAGACGCCGCCAATAAATCTCTCACTCGTGCTTTAGCAAGAGCAAAGGCCGTTTATATTTGCACGCATGGGCGCGACCCCATTGCTTTTGGAGGTTCTGCCAGTCCACTGGATCGTTACTTCGAGGAAGCATTTAACCCCTTCAAAAGAGCAGAAAGGCTGTATCCGGTACAAAGAACGTTCTTGCTTGCCTCTGACCAGATGTCAGCTGTAACTTGGCTTGCGCGCATGCTGCATCCTTGGATACTTGCCCACCCCATCTACGGTGAAGCAAATTCCACAGATGAGAAAAAGAAAAAACTACGGCACTTAGTCAGACCGCATCACGGCATCGAATATTCGCAAATATCCGTTCTTATCGCGGGAAGAAGCAGCTGCGTCGTGCCGACGATTATCACCGACTGTTCGACCGTACAGTCGTTCATTTATTTTGAAGACAACGGAACGATTCGGCACTTTGAAATCCCAGAATCGGAATCGAACGCTTTCACCAGATTGCCTGTCAAGGCCAACCTGGAGTTTACGAAAGAAATTAGTCAGCGCAGTTGGACGGAGCAAGTATGCCAGGAGCTTATATACCTCCTTGACCTTGAGGCGACATCGTATCTGGATGAAGGCGAACGCGAGAAACTTAGGAAGCGATGCGGCGCAGTGGTAAGGCAGAGTCTCTCAGAGTCATCAAAAGAAAATGGCTGACAAGAATGTCAGCCAAAGTGGTAATTGCCTATTTTCCGAAGCTAGTTCGTCCGCGAAAGAAGGCTCACGAGCCATTCTCCAAACCTCTGGGCGTTTTCGCCCGGCGCGTCTTGCGAATAAATCCTCACAGTGATTGAATCCTTCTTCTGCCAATTCAGGAGAATTCCCCGGCCGGGCACATTGAATGGTTCAAACGTCGCCTTGATCTTGCGTGACAGGTGAAATCTGTAGTTCCCACCTGGGACTGCCGAGGACTTGTAGGCAGCATCGATTGCCCCACCTCGAAGCTTGTATTCTCCGACGCCGTAACAGACAGCTCCACGAAACTTTTCCTGGAGATCCTGTCCCGGAATTATTGTGATTGTTGTGTTTTGCGCGTCCGGTAAGAACTGAACGACAAGTATGCCAATTTCTTGTATTTCTGCTTGATAGACCAAGATAGCTAGTGGGTGCATCGTGGGATGCGGGTAGTTGTTGACCTCCGCAGGTCTCCCCAGCTCATGCCGGGTACCCGAGCTCTCATATGCTCGGGTACCCGGCAGGGCGCTCAGAACCTAACACTTCGTTTCCCTGATGTCAAGTGCTTTGAGCCAAACTCTGACCAGAGGAAAGCGCATAAAAGTCGTGGCGCGTGCTTACAGTAATCCAACCGCAGGACGCTCGGAAACCCGGCGTCGCGGTGCGCTACCCGCCGCGCCACCTTCAGGCGGCTTAAAGTGGCTCCTTTGGACGGCTACTTGCCCACGGAAGCGCGAAACCGCCTGACGATCTCCGCCGGGTCGAGCCCGAGCGCGTCGGCCACCTCGCAGAGTTCGACAAGGTCGAGGCGGCGGGTGCCGCGCTCAATTTTTGACACCCACGTGAAGTGGCGTCCGACCTTTTTGGCCAGTTGATCCTGAGTCAGGTTCGCCTCGAACCGCAGCTGGAGCATGAGCGCCGCCAGGGCGTCATACGACGCCGTCCCTACCGACCTGACCGCTTTGTCGCCCAAGTCAGAGAGGTTCCACGTTAAAAACTAGCCAAGTTGGCTAGAACGGCGGTAAAGTTTCTGTTGTGCGCCCGTATCTGAATTTTCTCCCGCTCGTCCTCCTTACCGCCCTCGCCGGATGCGGCGGCAGCCCCGGCGGAACCTCCTCAGCCGTCACGCCCTCGGCGAGCCGCGGAGCCGTCGCCCCGGAAAGCTCCGCCGGCGACGCGATCTGCGGCTTCGACGCCGCCGGGCTGCCGACCTTCGCCGCCGTGGGGTCTGACAGGAAGAAATGGACGGTCTACCGCTCCAAGGACGAGCCGCTCTATGACATCCCCGTCGCGGGCGCTTCCGACTCCCGCCCGGGGGCGGTGTCGGGCAAGTTCGTTGTCGGCACCTACGACCTGCCCGACGACACGTACGGGGTCTTGGTCGCGACCCGCGGCGCTGATGGGACAGTCACGGTGGCTGCCTACCCGGGCTACGGCCTCTCGGCCTGCGACGGCGGCCGGGCGCTGCTCTTCGACGCGGCCTTCGACGGGGACAACCCGCCCCGCTTCCTCCTCAACCTCGCCACCGGCGCGATAACGCCCGAGCCGGTGCCCGCCGGATACGAGCCGGTCGCGATGCGGGGCAGGTTCGCGGTATGCGTGACGAATCCCTCGGGCGGCGCGCTCGTTTACGACGTCGACGCCGATACCTCGGTGAGCCTCCAAGCGGCCGAGGGCTCCGACGGCAAGGTCTGGGCGAACGCGGTCAATTCAAAGGGTCAGGCGCTCGGGCTGACCTTCGAGGGGGACAGGAAAGACCTGCGGCTCTGGAGCGCCTCCGGCGTTCCCGGCGCGCCGCTCGACTCGGTGACCGGCGGCTACCTCGACGCCGGGTGGCTCTCCGACGACGCGCGGCGGCTTACCTACGACAAGGTCGTCGACGGCTCGGCCACCGCCTACATGCAGGTCGGCTCGGTAGTGTCCGTCCTGCGAACCGACGCCTTCGCCCTCGGCTCCCTCCGCGGCCTCAACCCGAAGGGCACCATCGGCTTTGGCCTGGACTCCGATCTCGGCGCGAACGTCGCGGTGTCCGTCTCCTACCGCTAAGCGAAGCGTGCGGCACCCTTAAGTTTCCCGCCCGCTCCGCTCCCGCCCTGTCCTGTTGCCCACGCCTGTGGATAACCGGACGGGGCACCGTGTTTCTTTAACTTATCTGTCTTTGTTTGTTGCCCGTTCGCCTTCCGGCGCGCCGCGCTTCGGAAAGCGCGAAGGCCTGCCCCCGAGGACGTGGATAAGTCCCTTCTCGCCGAGGGAGGCGATCGCCCTCGACAGCGCCTCGGTGTGGCGGCCGGTGAGCCGGGTGAGGTTGCGGTAGGTCAGCTCGACGGAGCGGCCGTCGCGCCTCCACCCGGTCGTCGCCCGGATGAGGACGATGAGGACGCGGAGCTCGGTGTCGCTAAGCCCCGGCAGCAGGCGGTCGGCAAGGACGTTCGGGATCTTCGTCCACGGGGTGCCCGTTCCGGGCAGGGTGGCTCTCATTCTTGGCATGGCGGTGTGCGTTAGGGGCTGAATAGTCTTTCCTGATGGCCTCGATGATGAGGGCTTCGGGACGGCGGGACTTGCGGTGGGGGAGGTACCGGAGCTGGCGCTCGATCACCTCGATCGGGTGGTGGGCGAGGAGGTCGACGATGCCCGTCCGGCTCACGCCGAGCCGCATCAGCTCGCCCGCCGCGGCGATGGCGCGGTCGTCGGTCACTTGGGCTCCTTTCCGATGAATTCCAGCAGCCGTTCGGAGACGTTTTCGAGCTCGCCGAGGAACTGGTAGTCGACCTCCCCTGAGGGGCGGACGGCGATACCCGAACATCTCATGAGCGAGGCGAGCGAGTCGCCGCCAACGGCTTCCACCCTGGCCGGGCGGTAGCCCGCTTGCTTGGCCTCCATCTTAGGGCTAACGTTAAAGGGGCTGACGATCAGGCCGAGGTCGGCGGAGCTACGCAGAACCGCCCCGGCCAATTCATCAAGCATTCGGGTTCTGACATCGTCCCGTATGACCTTTACGATCATCCGCACGGGAATATTCCCAAGGCGGGCGACGCACAGGATCTCGTGGCCGCCGTTCCTCGATTTCTGCCGCGTCTGCCTGCGATCTAGCAGTTCCGTGTCGAATCCGGCGCGGGACAGCGCCTTCGACGTCAGCATGAGAAGCGCGTGGAGGGAGCATTGTTGCAGCGCTCCCGTCAACTCGTCAGTCGGCATGGTTTCCTCCTGTTTCGGTTATTTCGTAGCCGCGCGGGTAACGGGACGTGACCCACCGGCCGGGCTTGATTCCAACGAACGCTTTCCTCGTCTCCCCATACTCGTCGATGGCGGATTCCGGGAGGCAACCCCGGCATCCGCACAGATCGCAGGCAAACCTGCGCAGAAACCTTCCTTCCTCGGCAACGAGGTCTCTGGGGTCGATCCGGAGACCGAGCTCTCGTTCCAGAGCGTTCGCGAGCCTCGAGACCATCAGGGCGCTCGGGTTTATCTCGCCGTTGATGATCCGGGAGAGGGCGGCGGGACTGATTCCCGCGTCCCTCGCTAACCTGCCGACGCCCTTGAAGGCGTATCTCCTCGTGTGAGCCATGACGTCGCCAACGCGGTTCACGGCCGGCCTAAAGGCCTGGGGTTGGGGTGGGTGCTTCATGCATCTATTCCAACACGGGACGCCGGGGGCGAGGCAAGCGAATTTGCGTTGACGCACGGCGTGCGCGGACGACGCGAAATTTTTTGGGAAGGCGGCCGTCAGGGCAGACTCGCCGGCATGTGGCTCCCAACCCCCACGGACGAATCCGTCGCCGCCTTCCGGGCTTTAGTCCGGGAGGAATTCGGCATAGAGTTAGACGAGGCCGGGTCGCGCGAAGCCGCGGCAAGGCTCCTACAGATCCATTACCTCCTCGCTTATGCGTACCGTGATCTACGCCCGCAAGTCCACCGAGAGCGATGACCGCCAGATCCAGAGCCTCGACGACCAGATCCGCGAGCTGAGGAGCCTCGCCGCGAGGGAAGGCCTCCGGGTCAGCGAGGTCTTCCAAGAATCCAAGTCGGCCAAGGAACCCGGCAAGCGCCCGGAGTTCGCCCGCCTCGTGGCCGACGTCGAGGCCGGCAAGGTCGACGTCCTTCTCACTTGGTCGATAACGCGACTGAGCCGCAACCCGGTCGACGGCGGCCTCGTCGCGTACCTCCTCCAGACGGGCAAGCTGAGCCTGATACGCACTCCCGAGCACCACTACCGCCCCGAGGACAACGCCCTACTCCTCTCGGTCGAGAACGGCATGGCCACGGCATACATCCAGGACTTGCGGCGGAACGTTATTCGCGGCATGAAGGGCAAGGCCGAGCGCGGGTGGCACGCCTGCAAGGCTCCGGTCGGCTACCTTAACGACGCCGACTCGCGCGATATCCGCGTTGATCCCGAACGTTACCCACTCGTACGGGAAGGCTGGGACATGCTGCTTTCGGGCGGTTACCGGGTGTCCGAAATACACCGGCACCTGGTCGCGAAGGGACTCACCGTTCGATCCAGGCACGGCGTGCCCGGCTACATCTCACCGTCGCGGGTCTACGAGATATTTAGGTGCCGCTTCTATTGCGGGGAGGTCGCCCTCAAGGACGCGACGTTCGGCGGCCGCCACCAGCCTATGGTGACGGAGGAAGAGTTCAGGCGGGCGCAGGATCTGATCGCCCGCCCAGGAAAAAAGAAGAAGCCCGCCGGCAGGGCTCTGCCGTTCGGCGGCGTGTTTCGGTGCGCCGCCTGCGGCTGCGCGATCGTGGGCGAGGTCAGACACAAGACCTATCCGAGAACCGGGCGCTCAGTGACCTACACGTACTACCATTGCAGCGGTTCGAGGGGCTGTACGAAGAGATCGGTGCGGCAGGACGATCTGGTGGAGGCCGCAGAGAGGTTGGTGTCGGGAATCCGCCTGACCCGCAAGACCGCGGATTGGCTATCCGAAGCCGTCGCCCAATCCTTCGAGCGCGTTTCGGTCGATTCCGCGGCGACTGCCGGAGAGCTGGAGCGAAGGGTCAGGAATGAGGAGATCAGGCTCAGGCGTCTGGCGGCGATGCGGCTTGACGCGGAGATCGGAAGCGCCGAATACGCCGACATGAGGGCGGAGATCCTCGGTAGGCAGGCGGACGCGCGGGAGGGACTAGACCGCGAACGCGACGCGGTCGGAAATGCTATGAGGCACCTTTCCAGCCGTCTGGACGCGTGCCTCGCGGCGGGCGAGATCCAGAATCTCGATCACGATCCGGCGGTACTGGCGGAAGTACTCCGGTTGGCTGGAAACACCACTCTCAACCTGTTCCCGTTCGCTTATCGACTAGATCCGATACTCGAAAAAATCGCCGCGTTCGAACCACTCAGAGATAGCTCTGAGAAGCCTGAACACGGCGATTCACCGACGTTGTTTCCGATTTGGTGGAGGCTGGTAGAAGACCTTCGCAACCTGTCGACGGAGGGCGTGAAGTTCGCGGACGAGCGAAAGGCTGCGCAAACGTACCAGGATCAGAGGTGGGATCGAGAGAACGGATGGGCGTAGCGAACGTCGACGACTAGCGGGGATGTGAAAGGCAGGATCGGGCACCTAAGCACCTTTCGCTCCCAAACACGCGGCTTTCTGGCCGCCACTTCGTCCTTGTCATAAACTCAAAACGACCCCGCAACAGGGGGGGGTGACTTACCAAGTTTCTGACGTAGGTGGAGGCTGGTGGATAGTCTTCGCAAATTTAAACAGTCGCAAGGAATTTCAACCGAGAGTGCAAGCGCTCCAGGAATGACCGGATGGAAGCATCCTAAGCACATCCCCGGTGGAACGGGCTCCACGAAACTAGAATTTCCGCGAGAGGAGTTCCGATTTCGGATAAAATAGCCCTCAGTAATGGCGACCCTAATACATAGTCTTGAAACTACGTCAGGGTTTCTTGAAAGGCGAACTATCACCTTTTTGCCCGGCCTAAATTGCATTATCGGTGCTAGAGGAACGTGCAAATCAACGATTGTTGAAACGATACGCTTCGCGTTCCCGCAGGACGGCTTGCGAGACAATCACCTGCTAGGCACAGCTCGTGAAACTTCGCCAAGCGCCGAAGACCTCCACAACCTTCCGGGCGAGGGAATAATAACTGCGACGTTGGCGCCCGGGAGTGCCATTGTCCACCTCAGCAGTGATGGGAACAGATACGTTATCGAACGCGATACTCGCCCCACCCCGGCGATTCGGGTTTACAAGGATGGCGTCCCATGGAGCGACGCAGGAATTATTACCCGCCAAGCAGAAGTCTATTCGCAAGGCGAATTGTATTTAATAGCAAAAGATCCATCAAGGCGAATAGCCCTGGTCGATAGGCCGTTTGCTGACGAAATCATCGGCCTTCGACAGGAGCATGCCAATCTGGTTGCACGGATCGCGAGCCTCGGCCAAAGGGTTCGCGGGCACCGGCATGAAGTATCTAAGCGAAAGTCTGCGACTTCGCAACTTCCCCAACTTCGCGAAGCCCTTGAGGCCATTCAAAAGGAGAAGCCTCCAGGGGAGGATTTGCTCCAGGTAGAACACGAACGATTCTTAAAACGAGAACGGCTGCGGGAACGGATAGAGGCCGCTGTTCGGGAGACCCAGCAAAATGTCGATGCCGTACTCAAACTTCTTTCTCAAATCAACGACTATTCGGAATTGGAGCAGGACATTCTTGATTCCCCTTCAGATGAGGCAAGGAAAGCATCCGATCTTTTGACGCGAACGTTCGAAGCGAAATCCATCGCTGCAACTCACTTTGGGCTTGTTGCAAACGAGCCAGTAAGCATTGAAGCCCTCAAATCCGAGTTTTCGGAGGCAAGCAGGGATTATTACGCCCTACGCGACGAAGCAAAGGAGCGACAGGAGGTTCTAAAGCGAGAGGCCGCTTACCGCGAAGAAATATCCAGATACGACCGCCTGGTGGAGGAATACGGTCGCTACGAGGACGAAATTCAGGCCTTCCTCGCTGAGCGTGACGGACTGAGGGGGCAGGCGAGCGGCATTCGCAGCAGGATCCTCGAACTTCGAACAGGTGAAGTGACGCGAATCAATGGGCAGTTCCATAAACGGATATTGCTCACTTTGCAGCCTCCAACCGAGCTATCGCCCTTCAAACAGAAGATCCGCCAGCTTCTCCAGGGATCAAATCTACGCGACCAAGACGCGATTGCTGGTGAGCTTGCGGAGCTATTCACGCCGCAGCAGGTTGTTCGTGTGGTGGAATCACAAGACGCGCGACACGTCGCCGAACTTCTCAGTCGTGATCTGGCACAGATCAACAGACTCTTGAGTCACCTAGCTGAGCATCCTAGCCTCTATGATCTGGAAGAAATCGTAGGGGACGATGTTCTCGAGATAACGCTCTACGACAAGGGCAAGCCCAAAGGCATGTCGGAGTTGTCGAAGGGGCAGATGGCTACCGCCCTGCTCCCGCTGATTCTCAGGGAAGACTCCTGCCCCCTGGTGATTGACCAGCCCGAAGACGACCTTGACAACTCGTTCGTCTTCGAAACCCTAGTCAAACTCGTGGGAGATCTGAAGCTAAGGCGGCAGCTCATATTCGTGACCCACAACGCCAATATTCCTGTACTCGGGGAGGCGGAAAACGTGATCGTAATGGAAATGGAGGGTCCTACAAAGGCGGGCAGGCCGCATACCGGAACCGTCGATCAGCAAAAGGAAAGCATCCTCAACCTGCTTGAGGGCGGCGAAACAGCATTTAAGGCACGTGCCGTGAAATACGCATTCGAAACGGAAGCCGACGAGTGACGACGAGTGAATGAGTTGCTAAAAAATCTGGTAGCGCCGGATGATCAACTTTTCGAAGAATCTATCCTCGGGCTCAGAAGGCGTGGTGCAGTTGATGCCTCGGTCGTTGGCGAGGCGTTCGATATATTAGGATCCGCAGGATTCATCACCGTGGCCGAGAGGCAGTCACGAGCGTACAAGCTGCTGAAACTCTTGGCGGTTCCGCCGCTTGTGGCACTGCAGGCGTGGGATCTTACTGCCTCCAAGACAATATCGATCCAAGGTTCTCTTGCAGCTTTTCTGCCAGCTTCGCTCAAGCCTGCGGTATTAATTCCCTTGGGAAGCGTTGCAGAGCCTCAACGTTCGAGCGACTTCATCCAGGAACAGCGCCCCATCGTCAACCCTCCACCTCCGATAGAACGCGGCGTTGGAGAGGCAAGGGAGTCAGAAAGCCGGGCGCTTGTCGTTTTACTTGGCGATGAAAATGAGTTCTCAACTACAAGAGCACTTCTCGCGGGCAACAAGTTCACGTCCATTATTCGTTCCAGTATCGGCGGCGTGGATCCAGGCGATCTATTCACAGCCTGCGCCATCGTAGTCGGAAAATCTACTTACTACCGACTGAACTCCCAAGAGCAACTGAATATGTTCAGCGAAGTCGCTCGATCAAACGGCCAGGCGTGGTTACGATTCGGGGCTGACGGACTTGCACCAGAAAACTTGAGCGACATTGTCGGCTTTAAGCACCGGCTGGGCTTTTCGGCTGGGCGCGTTTCCGGCATTCAAGTATCGGAAACTTCCGCGCTAACCTCGGTCGACATCGGCTATATCGCTTCATTTGCGAAACAGCTGGACGAATGCCTTGAGTCTTCACTACTTGTCGACGGACTTTCTGAGCAGCAAGGAGTGCTTGTTGCCCTTGCCGTGCGAAGAGAATTGACGGCCGCTGGGCTAGACCACCTAGTTAATCCCATCATCAACGTTCAAATGATGTCCGGGAGGTCTGGCGCAAAAGTGATGGGGGCGCGCGTTGAAGGCTGTCACCACCCTTTCATTCTCCGGCTTGGCTCCAGGTCGTCCCTATTGGAAAGCCAGTGGGGCGCTGAACTCGACAAAATTAAGAGGTTGATCGTACCGTGGAAGCCAGCCCTTCTCCCAAGCGTGTACAACGTCGGTGATGACGCGATACTGGTTTACGCTTCGGTCACGAAATCCCAACAGCCGGATTCCGTGGCGGCAACGCTCGCGGAGCGACTACGCCAGATTCAATCCTTCGAACCTCCCTTTCCGCCAGGTGGACTGCCCGTTCCCGAGGAGCTGAACCACGCGATAGAGGAGGCCTTCGGACAGCTTGCAGGATTGAATCGCACAACCGTGCATGGGGACATAGAGACTTACCGTTACGTCCTGGAAGACTACGAAAGAATGATTGGGGCTGGAAGGGGTTTCCGCTTTGATTCCGAAATCACACCGCTCGAAGCACTTCTTGAGGTGTGTTTGGAAAAGATCAATAGCGTTTCAACCTATTCCGTCAACCATGGCGATCCCCATACCGGGAACATATTGCTGCCGGCCAATTCGCATGCAGAGCTTATAGACTTCGAACGAGTCCACGTCGGGCACCCGCTCTACGATACTTGCCACCTAGCCGTGAGTATCGCTGCGACGTCCTACCGCTCGTACGGAACGTTCGAAGAGATCGTCGCTTGTTTTTCAACAGCCCTCTTCGACGGATCAATCATGAAATCGGATGACTTGTCGCCTGAATCGCGTGTTAATCAGACAGTGCTCCAATCTCTAATCTCGTCGAAGAAGTCTGCGACGGCATTGGCCGATCACTTCACCTTGCCGGATAAGAGCTTCCCATCGATGCTCACGGTAGTTTGCACTGTTGCCTTAATGCTACTGCCTCACCTTCAGTCTAACGTGGTAAAAGCGATGATCGTAGCGGCTGAGCGGGAACTTCTTAAGCCAACGCCAAGCTAACTCTCTTGGAGCACTTGGTCAACAAATTCATCAAATTGTCATCGCTTGCAGGTACTATTGATTGATGCATTCTGATCACGCATGCTTTATCGGTTCCATTAACAATACGACGAGATTGAGTCTCGAATTCTACAGCAAAGAGGATGGTCATATCCTTTCGCGGAGCTGCGCGGCAATGGACTTCGGTCCAAGTCGTCGGGCGAAAGACCAAAGCAACCGGTATCACTTTTGGGATTTCGACAGCGACACCGCGCGGCACACCCTGAGCCTTCTTCCGGAGCAAGTCGTCTCCATGAGAGCTACCGAAATCGCATTCCTGCCCGGGGAGTTCATTACCTGGGATGTAAAGGCGTCGCCCTGGTTCTTCGGTCGTAACTGGGGGGCATTCAGTTAGTCCGGACGTTTGCACAAAGCCCCTTAGTCGCTGCGGGGTATCGACGGAGGTTGGAGAGTCGGTCAGAGACGTGGGACGCAACGCTCCTCGTGGCGATGTCGAAACCTTTGCCTTTTCGTGCATCGCTTAATCTTTTCCATGAATATACTTTTGCCGTCAATTATATTAACGCACGATTCGAGTGACACCAAAAGGCGATGCTTACATCAGCAATGACCGAAGAGCAGATCGGGCGACTCCTCGCTGAGCGCTTTCCCGACAGGCGGCTCGAGTGCTTTGCCAGCAAAGACAATCTGGGCTGGGTCTTCGTCTGTTATGACTTCGACTGGAAGGAAGTCGTCGGGCATTCGAGCCGGCATTTCAAGTTTGGTAAAAGCCTCGGTCGATTCGTAAAGAGGGCGTGCCCACCGGACAGGCGGGCGGTTCTATATTTGACCAACAAAGACGAGTACCCGCATACCCTTCAAACCGACGATCTGTTCATCGCTATCGTCCCATGTCGAAATTACAGGGATACTGCCAGCCCTGATCCCGCGAGCTCCTTCTTTGCCGTTGCGGCTGCTCTCAAAGGAATTAACGTCCTTGGGCTGGAGCCGTCAGCGCTGGGGGAAGGTGAGTTGGAAGTCCTTATAGAGAAGGTGTGGGGCGATCCCAAAACGAGGTCGCAAATCCTTGAAGTGATCGAGCGTCTTGGCGGTCTCCCCGTGGGTTCGGAAGAGCCCGATGAAGCCGCAACGTTCGACCTGGCAGCGTTCATTGGCCTTCTAAAAGTCGCCTCGTCGGCAAAGGACTCCTTTCCCGGCCTGGTAGAGGGCATCTCGGCTGACGACGAGACGCCCGGCCTTGCCGACCTTTGCGAGGCGATAAGCCTCGGGCAGAGGCGGAATGCGCTCCGCAAGTTCAAAGCCAACCTGGAAAAGGCCGGAACATCGGACAAACTGACCGAACGTAGGTGGGAGGAATTCTTTCGCCAGCATCCGTGGCTGCTTGGCCTCAACTTGGCGGAGTGCGTTTTCCTGACGGAAGTCCAGGCTCAGCCAGACCTTGGGAATAGAGGGCTTGACGGGAAGGGAGGCCAGAGGGGTGACGCGCTTATGGCCACGAGCGGCGATCTCGGCTACACAGTGCTCGTCGAGCTAAAGACGCCGGAGGCGCGTCTGGTAGAGCCAGGACTGTACCGAAACGCCGTGCATGTGCCGGCAGAGGACGTCGTCGGAGGCGTTGCGCAAGTACAGAGCGCGTGTTTCGGGTTCGAGTCGGGAAGCTCTAACTACGACAAGGTACGGGATCTGAGGGAAACGGGAACGTACACGGTGCGTCCCCCTGGAATCGTAGTCGTCGGAAGGCTGTCGAGTATCGAGGCCAACAGGGAAATGGCCATATGCTTCGGGTTGTTCCGGGCGGGGCTTGTCGGGGTCAAGGTCGTTACCTATGACGAGCTGTATGATCGAGCGAAGGCCTTATTGCAGGTAACTGACTAGACTCCGTGCGCGAACGTCTCATTTTTGGCTAAGCCCACCGAATTCCTTGAGCATGGCTAGGTGGACTTTAAACACCCTGCCGGATCTTTCATCACCCTTAGGGTGCGTCTTTGAGCGCCCAAATGTATGCGGCCGTTGCCGACCAAATTATCGGCTTCCTTGACAGGGGCACGATCCCCTGGCGGAAACCCTGGCATTCAACGTCGGGAATTCCGGCGAACGCGCTGACCCGGAAGCCATACAGGGGCGTCAACGTACTCCTCCTAGGGCTTTCGCGATACAGAGACCACCGCTGGCTCACGTACCGCCAAGCGGTCGAGCTCGGAGGCAACGTGCGACGGGGCGAGAGTTCGACTGAGGTCGTGTTCTGGAAGCCGCCCGAACCCCAAAGGGGCGACGAGGAGGATTCGGAAGCGGGGCGCTTCCCGATCCTGCGAACGTACCGGGTCTTCAACGCCGAGCAGTGCGACGGGCTCAGCCTTCCGCCGACCCAGCTTGAACTTGAGTCCCGCCTCATCGACCGCGTCCCGCGGGCGGAGGGCGTCCTGCGGTACATGCCCGATCCCCCGACGGTCAGGGAAGGTGAGGTTTCCGCTTGGTATGCGCCGGGCGAGGACATCGTCGGGATTCCCCTTATCGGCTCCTTCGTCTCGGCGGACGCCTTCTACGCGACGCTCTTCCATGAGCTTGGCCACGCGACCGGACATGCCCGAAGACTCGGTCGCCCGGGAATCTCGGATACCACCCGGTTCGGGTCGGCGGAATACGGCCGGGAGGAGCTCGTCGCTGAGCTCGCATCCGCCTTCGTCTGCGCCACAATCGGGCTGGACAACTCTCTTGTCGATAACGCGGCGGCATACGTCGCCGGATGGCTGAAGGCGCTCAGGGACGACCCCCGGATGGTGGTCGTGGCGGCCGGGCAGGCGCAGCGCGCCGCCGACTGGATGTTTGGACAGACCGCGTGCCTTAGCGGGCGCGCATGATCTCCGCCCTCCCTTACTGGGAGGGCGCTTTGCTTCCCCAGGGCTCGGGCTCCTCATGCTTTTTAAGCCGTTCGAGCATCCACTCGGCCAGGTCGCCAGGCTCCCACGAATTGGGGCGACCCCAGGGAAGCTCCGGGAAGATGCGCCTGCCGCGTTTCTCAAGCCCCCGGTCGGCCGTGAGCACGACGTCGAAACGGAGGGCGGGGAGGATCGTCTTCAGGTCATTCTGGAACGGCATCTGCCCGTGGTGCGCGGCGTGCCAGCCGGTGAAAAGGTTCGCGCGTATGACCCCGGCGAGGGTCGGCTTCAGCCTGGGCACGGCGAGGGCGAGGTCTGCGACGAAGGCTACCCGCCCGTTGGGCGGGGCGAGCCCCATTTTCGCCGCTTCGTACTTGGCGATCGCGAACGCGTAACCCTCGCACTCAGGATCGGCCATAAGGTCGGAGAACTCGGCATGCTTCCTATAAAGGTTCCCGAACTTTCCTCCAAGAACCTCCTCGACGGTCTTCTGCGTCGAGGCGACGCCGGTGGTGTGGTCTCGCAACGCTCCCTCTACGACGGTTCGCGGCAGGGTGCCGATCGAAGCCTGGCGCAGTGCGGAGCCGAGTTGAAGCCGCCAATCGTCGGGCAGCGACGGGATCTCCGTGATTTCGGCGTCGGTCTCGAATTCGGCGAGCATGCCAAAGGGCGCGTCCGCAAGGACGCGCAAGTTGTCTTGCCGCACCAGGTAGTCGCAGCTTGCCGCGCAGGTCGGGCTCAGCGGTCGCTTGTCCAGGGTCAGCACCGTCTCCATCGTCGTCACCAGCCCAACGTAGAATTCAGCGGTGCGCGATCTGGCCAACTGATTGGTCTTCGCCGCTCCCGGGTCTTTCTCGGCCATGAGCTGGAGGGCGCAATTATCGAGCAGAGCGCGGATAGGTCTCTGCCCGAGCCAACAATTGTTCTCCCTTGCTTCTTCCACTTACGGCATTTTACGGCTTGTTGCTCGAATGCCGGTTATTATCGAAGCGCACGGGCGACCATCGCGGCGAGTAGGAGCAGGACGGCCACGCCCAGTTCGACGTATTGGAGCGCCTCGCGCCGGAGGGACTCGCCGTCTATCCTCCTCGCGCAGAAGGGGCACACGACGCGGTAGCCGTAATGGACGTTGCGGGAGCCGGGCGTCGTCGCGGCACGGCCGCGGCGCTCCCACTCTCCCGTCCTGACCTTGCGGCGCAGGGTGCGGGAGCCGGGCTTGAGCGGTTTCCCGCAGGTGAAGCAGTTGGGCATGGGGCGAGGCTAGCCACGGGGGTGCCTGAGGGCAAAAGGCAAGTCGTCGGCGCACGCCGTGCGCGGAACGCGCCGGAATTGACCGCATCGCGCTAAGGCCGGATACTGCGGGCGCGGCTTTTCGCGGGCTCGCGCGCCGTCACCGCCAGCGTTTGGCGGCGGGCGCGAGCCCGCAAGGAGCCGCACATGACAACGACACCCCAAAGGTTTCCGCTGGGACAGGTGGTCGCCACCGCGAACGCCGCCGCCTCCCTCCCGACGCTCGACATCCTCTCCGCCCTCGACCGGCACGCCTCGGGGGACTGGGGCGAACTGAGCGCCGGAGACCGCATCGCGAACGATACGGCGGTCGCGGCCGGCGAGCGGATCCTCTCCGCTTACTCGACCGCGGGCGGCACGCGCTTCTGGATCATCACGGAGAGAGACCGCTCCTACACGACCGTCCTCCTACCGGAAGATTATTGAACGCCCGACCCATCTGGTCGGGCTCTTTTCATTGGCAGACATCGTGTAACCGGTTGCGCTACCTTTTGGCTCACCGGAACGTCCTTTTTCTTTGCTCTGAATTTCTTTGATTGGGAATTCCTCGGATGTATCGATGTCTTACTTTGAAACCCACAGCGAAAACGCCTTCGTTCACCGAAAGCTAACCAAAACAACCGGCCTTCGCCCGCCGCAAGTCGGCGCAGTATTCGCGGTCGCCTCGCATCTGACGGGCGGTGATGAGGTACTTCCGGCGTTGGTGGTCATGCCCACGGGGGCGGGTAAAACGGCCGTTGCCACGCTCTGCCCCTTCCTGCTGCACGCGAAGCGGGTGCTCGTGATCGTGCCATCAAAGATGCTCCGGGGGCAGACCGTTAAGCAGTGGCGCGAGCTTTCGGTGCTCCGTTCCAGAAAGATCATCCCGAACCTGCCCTCTCCCAAGGTCGCGGAGATTAAGTCCCGGCTGGAGACGGCCGAGGATTACGAGAAGCTCAAGCAATTCGACGTCGTGGTCGCGTTGCCGAACAGCGTCAGCCCTTCGTACCCGAACGTCCTCCCCCCGCCGCCGGGCTTTTTCGACCTCGTGATCATCGACGAGGCGCATCACGTGCCGGCGGAAACCTGGCAGGCCATAAACAACGTTTGCGTCGGAGCTAAGAAGGTGCTCTTCACCGCCACCCCCTTCCGACGCGACAGGAAGGAGATTTTCGGGAAGCTCGTCTACGTCTACACAATGCAGTCCGCCTACAGGGACGGCGTCTATGGCAAGATCCGTTACGTGCAGGTTCCGACCAGCGCCGAAGGCGACGACGTCGCCCTCGCCCTCGAAGCGGAGAAGGTGTTGGAGGCCGACCGCGCCGCGAACCTTAACCACCGGATGATGGTTCGCACCCAAACGATCAAGAAGGCGGAGGAACTCCACGAGCTCTATTCCAAGCGGACTGGCCTGAAGCTGGAACTCGTCACGAGCAAGTACGAGAAGGACGTTGACTCGCTGGTCACCCGCCTCAGTACCGGCGAGATCGACGGGGTCGTCTGCGTCGATATGCTCGGGGAAGGCTTCGACCTTCCGCAGCTGAAGATCGCGGTTCTGCACGCGCCGCACCGCTCCCTGGCGGTGACGCTCCAGTTCATCGGCAGGTTCGCGCGGACGGTGGGCGACGGGCTCGGCGAAGCCAAGGTTCTTGCCGTCCCGTCGAGCGAGATCCGAATCGAGGCTGAAACCCTGTACCGCGAAGGAGCGGTCTGGCAGGAGATCATCCAGGGGTTAAACGATGACAAGGTCGAGGAGACCCGACAGGTTAGGGAGGTAATCGACCGCTTCGAGACCTGGCAGGGAAAGCTGGAGGCGGACGCCAACCTCTCGTTGTACAGCCTCCGACCGAAACTCAACGCAAGCATCTACCGGCCGCTGCCCGTTCCAGACCTGACGGCAGACCCCGGAAGGCCGACATCCGCCGACATCGTGTTCCGGGCTTGGGACGACGCGACGAAGTGCGCGGTGCTCGTCCTGAAGAACCTTCTCCTACCCCTGTGGACTTCGGGCGACCGTTACGCGACGTTGGAACACTCTCTGGTCATCCTCCACCTGCACGAGGAGAGCGGCCTGTTCTTCGTGCACGCGACGGGGTCGAGCGAGAGCCTGGTAAAGGAAATCCTCATTGGCTACGGAATCGAGTCCCTTGAGCCGATCCCGCTTAACGAGATCAACCGCCTTTTCCTCGACGTAACTGTCGAGGCGGTGCACTCGATCGGTCTTAGGCCGAAGACTCCCTGGCACGAGGCATATCGGACGACGGTGGGAAGCCGGACGGAAGACAGCCTAATGCTTAGCGACGGCTCCAAATATGACCAGGGGCACGTTTTCGCGAAAGTGAAGGGCGCTAACAGCGAGGGAACCATCGGGTACAGCAGCAATTCAAAGCTGTGGAGTAACTCGAACGGGTCTCTCGCTCACTTTATCGCATGGTGCGACGCCGCCGCCAAAAAGATCATCGACACGAGGGCGGTGGTTACCGGAACCTCGCTCGACGTGGTCGCCACAGGCTCCCTCTGCAAGGAGTTTCCTCCCGAGCCGTTCGGCGCGGATCACGACGGCACGGTCTACGAGGACTCGCCGCAAATCCTGGCTGAATCGCCCGCGGGAAAATTCTCGTTCAGCCTGTGCGACAGCGAACTTACTACCGTTCGTCTTGGGTCTTCCAAACTGGCCGTGGATCTGCTCCTAGAAGCCGACGGGCACAGAATCCAGATCGCGGCGAAGGTAGACGGAACCTATGAGCTGGTTAGCGTGGACGGCGCAGGCGGCGGGATTACCGCGGTAACGGAATTCGGGGGCGACACCCTTTGTGACTACCTTGCGGCGCATCCCCCGAGCCTGTTCTTCAACGACGGGTCAAAGGTCACCGGCAGGCAGCTGTTTTCGCCCACAAGCTGGGACACGTCCTTCTTCGATAAGGCGCTGATCGAGCCGGTCGACTGGAGTGCCGAGAATGTGAATCCCAAGAAGGAATTCATCAAGGGACGCCTCGACGGGGACTCGATCCACTGCTATCTCGCGAGGAGACTCGTGGCCGAAGCGTGGGACGTGGTCTATTACGACCACCGCACCGGCGAGCTTGGCGATTTCATCTGCGTCGGCCACGACGGAAAGTCAATTGTCGTCGCGATTTACCATTGCAAGGGCATGAAGGGTAAGAAACCGAACGAGCGAGTGGAGGACATCTACGAAGTGGCGGGACAGGTGGTGAAGTGCCTGCGCTACCTGACCGCGCCGAGATATTTCGCCATCCACGTGAGGAATAGAACGAAGCCAAGCGAGAAGTGGAGGTATCTGAAGGGCGACGAGAAGAAACTAACAGACATTGTCCAAGAACTCGGGGTCGAACGGAAGGTTCAGATCTTTCTTGTTCAGCCCGGGATCTCACAGGGTGGCATCTCTCCAAACACCTGGCACAACCTCGCGGCCGCGGACAATTACGTCAGGAACATGGGCGCCTTGCCCTTAAAGGTTATCGGTTCGGCATAGTTGTTTATCCACCTGGAATATTTACATCTAATTGCGTTTCCGGGGAAGCCAAGCGTAAGAGAAAATGGCATCCAAGGAAGGTTAATCGCGCCATTAAGCGAGGTCATTCGCGAAGCTGGCCTTCCCAAAGGTTTCGAATGCAAATCCGTACCTTGCCCGCATGGTTGCGCTCCGACTAGAGGATATGAGCACATTTGCAAATTGTATGACCGCGTGACGGAAAATGATAGTTGACCAGAAAGAACTTGTTGAGTTGGCAGAGCACCTCGAATGGGCTTGCAAATACGATTTCGAGGGCGATTGGGCTACACCAAGCCCAGAAAGCCCGGTTTTTTTCGCCAACCGCCCGCACCTTCTTCTACCGCTGGGTTTTGACGAGTTTCGGTCGATCAAACATGACTCTACAAACGGGGAGCCAGACAATGAGTTTGCAACTTTGCCCTTTCCGATTCAACACGTCTTCGAATACGAGTCTTTCTACCGCGGAACCGGGTCGGGTGCATGGAGTTGGTTTGAGGGGGTTTCCAACCAAATTATCCGCGGTCAAGGTGACTCCATAGATACCGATCGACCGCAATTTCATTTTATTAATCAGAGCGATCAGCATACGTGTTTTCCCGCAGATGAGTTATTCCGCCGGCTAAAGTCCCTAAGCGTTCAACCGGACTTTGCAAGCCGGTCTCTCCATTTCTCAAACGTTTGGGCTCCTAAGTTTCAGCAGGAGCAAGAAGCGAGCCTCGCCGTCAGCACCAGAGGATTGCTTCATAACCTTGCACAGAGTGGTGAGGAGTTAAGGGATGTGCCCTGGAGAAAACTCGAGGAGATAGTCGCGGAGCTCCTGCGATCGGTCGGAATGAAAATATACGTGACTCCAAGATCACACGACGGCGGGCGGGATATTATCGCCCGAAGTGAGTTGGTTCCCGGTGAGCCTTTACTAATTGCGGTGGAAGTAAAGCAAAAGCCCGTGGTGGGGATTGCAGATGTACAACGGGCGCTGCACGCCAACAAAGAGTTTCCTGCCCTGATGATAGCGACCGCTGGAACCTTCTCTGCGGGAGTTGTTCGCGAAAGGGACGACCCAGGAAACAAGTTTCGGCTTTTCCTTAAAGACGGAGTCGCGTTAAAAGACTGGATAGCCTCTTACGCCCGAAGGGTAGCTGAAAGGAAACCGTTCTGACTCTGCGTGCCTTGACTGTTCCCCCCGAAATCATTCCTCGCTTTGCAAGCGAGACCGGCACTTTCCAGGCACTTTCCGCGAGCCTGTATGGCGGAATACGGCCTCGTGCGGCCTATTACGTAGGTTCAAATTGCGGTTTTCGGCCCGCGAATTAAAACTGAAAATGCTAGGGTCTCCGGTTCAAGTCCGGATGGAGGCACCATCTGGTGTACTTAAGGAAAGGTCGGTTTCGAAAGAAACCGACCTTCTTTGTGCATTGCCTCACCTTTCTTAAGTTTGCTCTATGGTCACTAGTTTACTTTGGCTGATGTGAGGGCGGATAGAGATACCGTATAGACCTGCCACGAGCTTAGGGTTCTTGCAAGCTGTCTTGAGTGACCGCCTACGGCTTCGGGGGCTCGGCTGTAGGGAAGTCGCCCTGTACCTAACGCCCGGAGCAAGAACTCGGCGCGAAGGAAGCGCGACGGCGCCTTCGCATCACTAAGCTTTTGCGCCGACGCAAAGCGTAAGGTGCAAAAGTGGATTGCATTACGAAGCTAGTCCACATGTTGAATGATCCTCCACAACTTCAGCTCCTCGCCTTCGTACTCGGTTGATACGCCAACTGCGAGGTCTTCGGGATCTGAGGGAGGCGAGAGAGAGTGGACTCGTGTCCCTACCGAGGTCATCTGGCGGAACTGGGACGAAACGATGCTACTCACCGCCCCGGCGAATGCGAAGCCTTGCGCCTTGACCCACTCGTGCGGTTCAACCGAAAAGTCCACCCCAACTTGACGGCCTTCCTCAAAAATCTGGCTTGCCTCGGCTTCTTCCCATGACCCGTGCATCATGATCATCCAGGCAATCTTCTTCTCGGCCTCGACCTTGATTTCCTCTCCACCCGCAAAGACCTTTTCGATGGTGATCGATGTAGAGCCGTTTGGTTCGCGGCTGACCGCCGCGCGGCATCGCAGTGGGGGTACTGCCCCTAATAAGAAATCTCCGAGGATCGCCATCCTGTTGCAAAGCATCGACTCTTTGAAGGTAAGCGTCATCTTCTGGCCCCTGATCTCAAAGGCCTCCGGCAAGACGAGCGACCATAGATTGGGGCCATGCCAGTAGACCGCGAGCATGAACTCGCAGCCGGTTAGGCTGGCATATCGTCGCAGCCCTTCGACGTAGGCGGTCTTATGGGTGCACGTTGCGTCGAAGTCCCGCATCTTGACGTTCTTGACCTCGACCAGTATCCGCCTGCCGTCGCGTAGCACCAGCTTCATGTCAGGGGTGTGGGTTCCGGCCGTGAGGGCGAAGGTCTGTCCGGTATCCTCCCGGCGTACCAGAAGGCAGTTGCCTAGGGCGGCGGCCACGTAGCCGAACATCGTTTCCGTCCTGTGGCCGTACAGCCTGATAGGATTGGACAGCGCAGACCGAAGATTGTCTGCGAACTCTTTCGCGACGTCTTCCGTGAAGCTCTCGTGGTTAAGGTCGTACCCTTGCGGCCCCATAACTGAGGCGAGCCACTCCAGTTGTCCTTGATTGATGCGGTTCCCGTTCGGCCTCATAAGTCGTGATTTTACAGATGTCGCTTCCCTCGCGCGAAGGTGGAACAAGTCTCAGGCCTGTGATTTTAAATGCCGGTAGACTGCGTTTTTATTGCGCCGGACTGCTTGGCGTGATAATCCAGAGACTTCGCAATGCGAACCGACGTCGAGTATCAAGGGTTCAGCGCCGAGGAGGGTGCCTATCTGGAAGCAAGGATGCGGGAGGAGTACGCGGAAGCCTACACTCACGGTCTCCTGCTCCTCAGCGAGGACGTCACGAGGGCGATAAGCCTCGCATTGGATCTGGCCGAGTTCGCGGCGAAATTCGTGCCGTACGCAACACCTCTGCTCCTCTTGAAAGTGATCAAGGAGGGGAAAGCCGTGAACGAGGGTATGGAGGGCTGGGTCTCCGCCTACCATAAGCTCTTGCCTGAGAGAAGTAAGAAGCTATCGTCTTTCAAGGAATCCATGGAACGAAAGGCTGGGGCTAAGATTCGGCTCAGCGTGGGGGCTAACTTGAGCGCGTCAGATAAACGGATTGTTCCACTCTTTCCTCCTCGGGACGGAGATCCCGATGACGTTGCTTTCCTGCTTGTCTGCTTGGCGGAGGCCCTTCAGAGGGCGGTCAATGAAACGGAATCGAAGGGCTACTCCTTCGCGTCCAACATCCTGTTCCATTTCAGGGGCGACTCGTTCGGTTTCCGCTGGCACAACATCGATCCGTCGACGGATTACCGCGCATTCTTCGACCTCGAAGGCCGTATGATAGGCGATCCGATCGAAGACTTCGAGCCCGTTGAGGAGTTTCTGGCTTCTGCCGCTTTCGTCGCCCAACCATTTAATGCTCCGTCGGCTCAGTTGGAGGGCCAACAGTCATAGGTGAACGAATTCCCGTCTTCCTACCACGATCTCCAGCCTTGGCAGCAGAGAGTTGCTCGGGCGCTAGTCCCACTTACGGGCCATTCCGCATGGCCCCGCCTTCTTCCGGGTGACCCCCTCACGTCTGGATTCGTGGTCGAAGCCGGTTCCCATTGGTTCTGGGCAACGTCGGAGCACTCGATCAGAGCGCTTAACAAGTTCTCGGGGAACTATCAGGGATGCCAGTTCGCGCTGCACGCGCCGGCCGATCGGTCTGCCGAGGGCATTCAGTTTTCATTCCCCGACCGTGAGCGGGCCTTTCTGACCAGCGAGGACGTGCGAGGAGTGATGAGTGAGGGCGGTTTCACGCTTGAGGAAAAGAGATTCTTGAACGAGCAAACGCAGCTCGACGTTGCGTTCGTTCACCTCGATGAATTTTATGCAGACCAGTTAAAGGTGGCTGGCGTATCACCTTTCAAGGCGGAGGACGTTTGGCAAAACTATCACGAGAGCGCCTACAGTCGGCTTTCCGAAACGGGGGGCGTGGCATTCTTTTTCGCTGGGGTACCCGCCAGCAGCATTAGGTTAGCTGCTTCAGGAGTTCCTGAATCTTGGACTTATAAGTTCCTGCCGATCATGTTCGACTCGGTGGAAGAACCTACCATCCTCTTTAGACCGATGTGGGAGAGTCTTGCGCACGAAGGGTCAGTTCTTGGGATGAGCGGTGGCCCCGTTGTGGGCGTATCCTTTTCGAGCCAAGCGGTCTACTGGTTTGGCGTTCAGTCAAGAGAGTTGTCCCTCTTTGGCTCCCTCGAAAAGCTGCGCGTGGCTCCTGCGACTTTCGCGTATCAGGTAATGCGAAATATGGTGGGTCTGGAGGACGAAGAGGAACTACGCCTTGATTGATAGTCTACACGCAGAAATGCTTGAGCTTTCTCTTCGGCTACTTTCCACCTCTGTATGCGTGTCGTCGTGATGCGTCCCACCTTCTGGGGCGTTGAGTGAACCCCTTTCGGTTTCCCGCTGCAGAGCAAAAGTTGACCATCTGGAGTAATAAAGACGGGCTGGTTTCGAAAGAAGCAGGCATTCTTTTTTCAACTTGTCGACCAGATTTATAATGGCTATTGACGAGTATTACTCGGCGCTCCGGCGTCCATCGTATAATCTGCTCGGATGACCCCGACAAAGCGTTTGAAACCCCTTGGGCGGCTATCTGTCGGGGCGTTGACCTTGCTTGCCGCGTTGGCCGTGGCCTCTGGTCGCCAAGATGGGCCGAAGTTGAAGATTGGCGAGCGGCTGATGGACGGGCCAACGGCGATTAAGGCTTCGGATTTCAAAACGGGGGCCGAGTTGTTTCAGTGCTCCGACGAGGGCTGTGTTGCCGTGCGGGCAGGAAGCTTTACATTCAACTCAGCGGGCGCGGAGAAAGCGAACCAGGTGCTCACGCCGAGTGTTCGGGTGATCGCCGACTTTGGGGGGACGACCAAGGAGTTGGCGGCAAATCTAGAGTTCGATAAGGACCTTGTTGCCAAGGTGAAGGCGCCGGTGGGGGCGAAGATTCTTGTTGAGCCGATCAACTTTGTCGAAGGGCCGAAGCCGGAGATTTCTAGCCTGAGGGCGGAGACGCCGGTGAAACTGGCTTCAAATTACGTCGTCCAGGTGGAGCCGGTCGTGATCAAGCTGACGCCCGGGATGGCGGCGAATAATCTGGCACGTGGGCAGCGGACGACTTTCACCTGGAGCGTGGAAGGAGCGGCCTTGCTACCTGAGGAGGCCCGGGTCGAGATCTATGCCGATCCGGTGGCGGGGAAGAGTCCGGTAGCCTTCCGGAATCCTCTAGGGCCCTGGCAGGATCGATTGGTCGACGAGCCGCTTTCGGGCAATGTCTCGACGATGTTCTTGACCTCTGGCACGAAAACTGTGCATGTCGAGGTTCGGGTGGGTGGCCAGACCATCGCTTCGTCTCCGGTAACGGGGTTGAATGTGACCGAACCAAAGCTGCGCATCGAACTGAAAAATGTCGGACGAAGGGTGGGCGACGTGGTCGATGTCTTGGCCTTCGCGGATGATCAGCCCTTGGAGGCTGCAAGCGCGGTGTTGGACTCCGGAACACTGTCCGACTCGGTTCAGGCGATCGGTGGCCACTACCGGCTATTCAGGAACGAAGACGTCGACCCGAACGCGAAATTTGCCGCAACCGAGATTTCGATAGCGGCAGCGCCCGTCGCGAAGCTGCTTCCCCAAATTCAGACCGTCGCCTTCAAGAATGGGCTTTCCGCCCAGGTCGAACCATTACGCCCGACCGTTCTCCCTGTCGCTCTTCGCTCGGGAGAGCGGGAAATCGACGCGGATCCGGCGGATCTTCAGTCTTTCGCAGTCGTGCAAGACCCGCCCGGCACGCTTTCACCGGTGAAGGTGGTGACTACCGGAAGCAGCACCCTAGGCTTCAGCTTTACCGGTCAGAAACCGGGGACGACGGCATCACTTACGGTGAAGTACCGGGGCCGCGAAATCGCCACCCTGCTTGTTCAGGTCGATCAGGCGGCCAAGAGTGGACGGCTCAGCGGGAAATTCCTACCTCTCGACGACGAGGATGTGACCCGGATCTACGGCGACGAAGTCGCGAAAACTTATCACGTCGTCGAATGCACGCTGACCAACACGGTAAGCGGCGATGCCGACGGCAAGTACGATGTGATTGTCCAGCCGGAAGGGATCGAGTTTGGGGCTGTCGTACAGAGCCGAGGCAAAAAAGGAGACTGGCGCATCGCCTCCGCCAACGCCACCAGTGGCGCGATCCTGCCAGGCGGGTCAATGGGCACCTCCGGGTTCACGATTGGCGGGGTTTTGAATGTCGAAGCCCTCAAGATTTTCTTCCAAAACGCAAACCGTGGCAACGCGCCCAGCGTGGTGAAGCTTCTCGCGAAGCACCTACCAAGGGAATTACCGGACGACCAGGAACGGTGGGCGAGCGCCCTGAATACCGCGGTTACGGATATGGCGGACAGTCTGGACTGGGGCGCGTTTGCAACGGCTTACGGCTATTCCGACTCAAGCCTTCAATCGATGGATAAGGAGCGTTTGATTCGCCGTCGCCTTCAGATCGACACGAACGAGGCGGTGATTGGGAGCGAGTTCAATTACGTCCGCTGGCGCCCGCTTTCGCCGGAAGCGGTGAACGAGGTGTTTCAAGTGCTTTCGCGCCAGAAGAAGCAGGGAAGGAGCATGCAGGTTGCTCAACTCTTCCTCTCTGCCGGCAAGCTGCTTGGCAATGTCGGCCTGATGGGCGATGGCGGAAAAGGGATTATGTCGGGACTGGGCGCGGCGAGTAATCTCCTGCCGACGATTAAGCAGACGCTGCCGGAACTCTCGGACGCAAGGCGGCGGACGCTGGCCTCAATGCTGTTCGCCGGCCCGCTGCGGCTCTCCCCGCAGGTGCCGACAAAGAAGCACATCTTCATCTCGAAAGAGGTGATGAAGTACATGTTCAATGCGGACGAGACGCGCATTTCCGAGATCGTGCAGGGATCGATGACGGCGGACGTAGCCATCGTGACGTCTTCGGAGCGAACCACCATCGGTTCGTCGGGCGGCTAAAAGGGGCAGCTTCCCCAACAATGAACCGAATCCCAAAAAGCGTAAGATTGGAAAGATGCTATCTGCACTCTGCGCCGTTGCAATGCTGAAGGGCTCCGACGAGTTTAAGGTTTGGGGGCTTGAGGTTGCGGAGAAGATCCGTCGGGAATACAAGTTGGCGAATGGCTTGTACGCCGACTCTATAGACGCGGGCAAGAAGAGCGGCCCGGCGTTCAATTGGGGCGTTGGGGTTTGGCTCTCGGCGTTGAACGCGGCGGCAAAAGCCGATCCTGCCTGGAAGAAGGACCTGAAGGCGTTCGTGGAAGGTACGCGCGTTTACTGGAACTCCAAAGGGCCGGTTCCAGGATACGACGTGTTGCCCGGGCCGAAAGACGTCGACCGCTACTATGACGACAATCAGTGGATGGTCATGGTGCTGGTCGATGCGGCGGATACTCTTGGCGACAAGCAGGTGCTGGGTTGGGCGGAAGATACGCTGAAGTACGTTCTGAGCGGCGAAGACGACAAACTGGGCGGCGGCATCTATTGGCATGAGCCGAAGAAGACGTCGAAGAACACTTGCTCCAATGGGCCGGCAGCGGCGGCTTGCCTTTCGGTCTATTCGAAGACCCGAAAGCGTGAATATCTGCTCAAGGCGCGCGAGCTTTACGCATGGACAAAGAAGAACCTTCAAGATCCGGGCGACAGGCTTTTCTGGGACAGCATCAATCTCTCGGGCCGGGTGGACAAGACGAAGTACTCCTACAACACCGCCCTAATGATCCGTACGGCGGCGGAACTCGGCCGGATAACGGGCGAGCAGCGATACAAGGATGAGGCGGAGCAGATGGAGGCGGCGAGCGAGAAGCGATGGGTCGATCCGGCTACCGGGGCAATTAAAGATGGCGGCCGCTTCGCCCACCTCCTGTTAGAAAGCTGGACCTTCGCTTCGACCCCGGCGCGGCAGGAGGTGGCGCGAAAGGCTCTTCGGTGGGTTCACGACAATTGCCGCACCCCTGAAGGCCTTTACGGCCCTCAGTTCAATCGCGTGCCGACGCCGGGGAAAACCAAGTTTGAGTTGATCGATCAGGCTTCCGCGGCACGGGCGTTCTTTATGGCGCCCTAGCAGGGGTGATCTAAGCGGGGTTAAACTCCACCTGAGCGGAGACTTGCCCGCCAACCTTTTGGTAGGTTAAGTTCCAACCGTTGGTTTGGCAGATCGTCTGCACAATCGGTATTCCTAGGCCGTTACCGGCCCGGGAAACCCGCGGAATGAATGGTTCGTTAAGGGATGCGACATCGAGGGCCGGATCTTCGAGCGCGTTGGCAATCCGGAGCTTTCCTTCGCAAAGGACTATTTCGACCTTGCCACCGGGAGCTCCGTGCCGCAAGGCGTTGGAGATGAGGTTGGAAAGGAGGATCTCTAGATGCGCGGAGACGCACCGAACGGTCAGGGTTTGCCGTTCCTTCCAGTCGATCCGCGGCTCTTCTTCACGCCAACGGTCGATCGCCATATCCACCGAGACCGTCTCAAAAGGGGCTTCGACGCCGAGGTCGAGACGGTGGAGGAGCAGAACCCCTTCGACCAATGAACTCAGGCGGCGCGCCTGGTCTTGAACCTCGGAGAAGAGTGCCTGGTACTCCTCCGTCGAACGGGGCCGGGAGACGGCAAGTTCGAGATGTCCGGTTAGGGCTTGTAAAGGCGTGCGTAGTTCATGCGACAGCACCGCGTAGAACCGGCTTTTACGTTCGCTTGCCTTCGTAACGCGGCGAAGGAGATCGTTCAGAGTTTCGACCAGTTCCACCATTTCGACGTCGGACGAAGGGGGAACCAACGGTGCGGATCCCTTTTCCGGTCGAGAAGAGCGGGCTTGCTCGGCAAGTTGGCGAATGGGGGACAGCGTTCGACCGATAATCATCCACGCGCCCCATGCGGAAGCGGTCACCGCAATGCCGCTCAGCGCGTATAGCGGCCTGAGGTTTTCCCACGCTGGTTGCTTGGAGTGGTGGTGGAGTAGAACCGCTATGAGGAGGTGCGAGAGTGCGAAAAGGAACGGCGCGAGGATGAGCATCACGCCCATCGTTAGCCTCCACCGGATGGAAGGCTTTCTCACCCGCCGGATACCCCTTCGGGCGAGCGTAGGCGGTATCCCATGCCACGGACCGTCTCGATCAGGGAAGGGCCGTTACCATCAATTTTTCGCCGCAAGTAGCTCACGTAAACATCCAGCACCTTGTCATTACCGGCAAAGTCGTACTGCCAAACGTGTTGGAGGATCATGGATCGGGTGAGCGTTCGTCCCGCGTTTCGAACCAGATAGTCCAGGAGGACGTATTCGGTCGCGGAGAGGGCGATCGGCCGGTCTTGGATGCGTACCTCGCGGCGAAGGGGATCCAACGTGAGGGCTCCGACCGAGATGTTAGACGCGGTCGTCTTCGTTCGACGACCTAAGGCGCGGACGCGGGCAAGCAGTTCAGCGACCTGAAAGGGCTTCACGAGATAGTCGTCCGCCCCGGCGTCGAGGCCCGCAACTTTGTCGTCTAGGCGGTCTCGAGCGGTGATCATCAGAACCGGGGTCTGGACGCCCGCGCTACGGAGTTCTCGACAAATGGTGAGCCCATCGATCTGGCCGAGCATGACATCCAGAAGGATGAGATCGAAGGATGAATCGCGCGCAAAGCCTCGGCCCACCTCGCCATCAGGCTCGAGGTGGGCTCGGTGGCCAGCTTCCGTTAGCGCCTGCCGCAGGAAGCGGCCCACGCTATCGTCGTCTTCGATAATCAAGATGTTCAGGGAGTGGTACCGCCGTGCTGATTCTGCATGAGATCGTGAAGCTTCTCGATTTGGGCAGGACTTAGGATCGTATGCAAACGGGCGAACATCGCTTTGTGGAGGGATTCAAGCTTCGCTTTCTTCTGAACCTCGGAAAGGTGCTTGTCGGCCAGGAGCTTGCCCATTTGCGCAAAGCCTTGGTCGAACAAACCGTCGATCGTCTGTCGCTGAGCCGCACTGACTTCGAGTGTCGCGAACATTTTCGCCATATGTGCCCGAGCCTTCGTCTTTAGGGCTTGAAGCGCCTTGCTTCTCTGACCCGCTGTGCTTGACGGATCGCTGAACAGCTTGATAAGGACCTGATGCTCGTCGGCCATTTGGTCCTGACCCCCGCTTTGCTCGTTGAACATTTCATGGAAGCGAACGACGAAATCCCCGTGGTTTGGGTGGTTGAGGTGAGAGGGAAGGGCAACGCCTGCGATCGCCGCGGCGGCGATTCCCGATAAGATCCAGCCGGTACTCATAGTTTTTCCTGCCGCCCCATGGCGGCTCGATAGGAATGATAAATGGCCAGAGTTAGAAGGGCGTTGGAGAAAAGTATGAATTCTCTTACCTAAAACCCCTGACCGGAAGGGAACGTGCTTGGGCTGAACGTTATAATTCGGCTGATGAGGCAACTATTCTTGTTTCCCGCCATCGCGTTAGCCGCCGTCGCACAAGCGTGGGACCTGAACGGCCACCGGATCGTCGCGACGATCGCCTACGACTCCATGAAGCCGAAGACCCGGATTTGGGTCGATAAGATGCTCAAGGACTTCAAGCCGGACGGGGCGACCTCCTATACGAACTTTGTGAATGCCTCGACCCTGGCCGACGACTTTAAATATCCCCCCTCCGGTTCTCCGCTTCGGTCGGTGCGCGATTGGGACAAGTGGCACTACGTCGACTACGATTTCACGAGAGGTCCCAAATACGTGCTGATCGGGCAAAGGCCGGAAGAGACGGTGGTGGCGGCGATCGGAAAGCTGGTGAACCAACTCAAGACCCATACGCCGGCGGTGTCGGGACGGGGGGAAGATTGGGCGTTGGCGATGCTGATCCATTTTGTGGGCGACACCCACCAGCCGCTCCACGGAATCGATTACCACGACAGCGGCGGGAATGGCTTCAAGTTGAAGATCAAGACGCCGGGCGGAAATAAGGATACGAATCTTCATAGCCTCTGGGACAACGTGGCGACGATCAATTACGAGATCAAAGGGAAAGATCAGATCGCAGACGTTGCCAAGAAGATCGAGCTGGCCTATCCGATGCCGGCAGCCACGGCGTTGGGGTTCGCGCCGGATCGCTGGTCGAAGGAGAGCTTCGATCTGGCGGTGAAGTACGGGTACGGCGGAGCGCAACGTGGGGCGTTCCAGACATCGGGGTACTTGGCGAACTGGAAGGATAAGGGGCTTGGGCGGATGGCGCTGGCGGGGTACCGGCTGGCGGCGCTGCTGGATGCGTTGGCTCCGGCATAGCTGTCCGGAACCTCATCCCCCGACCCCCTCTCCAAGACGAGCCACTTGGAGAGGGGGAGTCTTCACTCCATCATCGTGCCGATGCCGGAGTCGGTGAAGACTTCTACGAGGAGGGAGTTGGGGGCGCCGCCGTCGATGAGATGGACGGATTGGACGCCCGCTTCGAGGGCGGATAGGGCGCTCTCTAGTTTGGGGATCATGCCTCGGTCGGCCCGACCATCGGCGAGCATAGATCGGGCTTCCGCACGGGAGAGGCGGCCGAGACGGGAGCTTGGATCGTCTTTGTCCGAGAGGACGCCGGGGGTGTCGGTGAGGAGGATGAGCTTTGACGCGCCGACGGCTCCGGCGATGGCGCCGGCGGCTTCGTCGGCGTTGACGTTGAGGGGGCGGTGGTCGCCGTCGGTGGCGACGCTGCAGACCACGGGAACGTAGCCGCCTTGGGAGACGAGGGTGAGGATGTTGGAGTTAACCTTTGTGACCCGTCCGGTGCGGCCCAGCTCTTCGGAAACGGGTTCAGCGACGAGGAGGTCGGCGTCGCGGCCGGAGAGGCCGATGGCGCGGCCGCCCGCTTTTTGGACCTCGGCGACGAGGGCCTTGTTGGCTCGTCCGGCGAGGGCCATTTCAACGACGTCCATGGTGGCTTCATCGGTGACGCGGAGGCCTTTGTGGGTTCGCTTTTCCAAGCCGAGTTTGGCGAGCCAGCCGTCGATCTCCGGGCCGCCGCCGTGGACGAGGATGGTGCGGATGCCGACGGCTTGAAGGAGGAGCACGTTACGGATCACGCCTTCGAGCAGGGAAGGGTCGCGCATCGCGCTACCGCCGTACTTCACGACAAAGGTCTGATCGCGGAACTCCTGAATGTAGGGGAGGGCCTGGACAAGGACGTCGGCTTGAAGCTGCGGCGGAACCACGGGAGTTATTGTGGCGCGCCAACCGGTTTACGCGCGAAGGGCTCGCGCGCCACAATTAATCCATGCCCGCGCTTCTTCGCACCGATCTTCCAGGACTCCCATCGCCGAAGGTGGGCAAGGTGCGAGAGGTTTACGATCTTGGGGATGAGCTATTGATCGTGGCGACCGACCGGATCTCGGCGTTCGATGTGGTGATGGAGAACGGGATCGAGGACAAGGGGCGGATTCTGAACTTGATGTCGGCTTGGTGGTTCGAGAAGCTCAGCGATGTCTGTCCAAATCATGTGATCTCGGTAGCGGATGATGAGGTGACGAAGCGGGCTTCTCAGCCGGAGTTGCTTGGACGGACTACCATTGCCCGGAAGTGCCGTCCGCTGAGTATCGAGTGTGTGGCGCGCGGCTATATCTCGGGTTCGCTGTTTAAGGAGTACCGGGCTCAAGGGGGCGGAGTCCATGGGCTCGGGTTACCGGATGGGCTCGTGGATAGTTCGAAGCTGCCGGAGCCGATCTTTACGCCGGCGACGAAGGCCGAGGAAGGGCACGACGAGAATATCGATTGGAACCGGGCGGTCGACATGGTCGGGCTGGAGACGGCGACGACGGTTCGGGATTGGACGTTGGAGCTTTACCGTCGGGCGGCGGAGCATGCGGCCAGTGTGGGGCTGATCCTGGCGGATACGAAGTTTGAATTTGGGCTTACCGACGACGGGGTGGTCTGGATCGACGAGGCGTTGACGCCAGATTCTTCGCGGTATTGGCCAGCGGATCTGTACCAGCCGGGCGGGGCTCAGCCGAGTTACGACAAGCAGTTTGTGAGGGATTACTTGGAAACCATCGCTTGGGATAAGACGCCTCCGGGCCCTCGGCTTCCAGACGATGTGGCCTCGAAAACCCGGGCCAAGTACATCGAAGCCTACGAGAAAGTTACCGGGCTTTCGTTCGGCGGGGTTTGATGCCGTATATCTGCTGTAGCCTTTAAAAATGGTTTTTTCTCGGAGAAATCTCGGAGCTTTTCTTTGTTTAAGGATTAAGATACGGTGATTTTCAGTGGCTGATATATGGCTCAAGTTGCTATCTGGTAGCGGCGCACTAAAGCCCGCGGTCCCAGTAAGGTTTTCGGAATCGAATGTTTCTTCTTTATAACTTTCTGCTCACGCTGTTCGCGCCATTCTGGGCGCCGTGGATGGTTTGGCGGGCTTGGCGGCGGAAGGAGAAGCCGAACTGGAAGGAGCGGCAAGGGGACTATCGAGAGTCGATTCCTAAGAAAGGGGACCGGCCCCGGCTTTGGGTTCACACGGTTTCGGTAGGTGAGTTTGTCGCGGCGAAGCCGTTGTTGAAGGCGCTTCGTGCGGAGTTCTCAGAGCACGAGATCGTTGTCAGCGTGACGACGAGTAGCGGGCATCAGACGGCGCGGGAGGCGGAGGAGGGGCTCTACGACTACCTCGTGTATCTGCCAATCGACGTGGCGCGGTTCACGATGGCGGCGATGCAGCGGGTTCGGCCGGATGCGCTGATCGTGCTGGAGACGGAGCTGTGGATGAACCTGTTCTGGGCGGCCGATATCTTTGGGGTCCGGACTTATGTGGTGAACGCGCGGATTTCGGATCGCTCCTATCCCCGTTCTCAAAAGCTCAAGTTCTTCTATCGGGCGCTGTTTGGTTTTGTGGCGAAGGTGCTCGCGCAGACGGAGACGGATGCGGAGCGATTCCGGTCGTTGGGCGCGGAGAACGTCCAGGCGGTTGGCAACATCAAGTTCGATCAGGCGCTGGAAACCGCGCACGATCCGGCTCGATGGCGGACCGAACTCGGTAGCCGAGAAGGGCGCTTGACGATTTTGGTGGGATCGCTTCGTGCGGAAGAGTTCACGGCGTTCGCGCCGGAGGTGGCCAAGTTGGTGGACCGGGCCGATTTTGTGATCGCTCCGCGTCATCTCGAACGAGGGGCCGAATTTGAATCTGCTTTACGATCCGTAGCGCCCGGAATCGAGATTCGGCACCGCTCGAAAAGTGAGAAGCTGCCCCGGGGGGGCGTTTTGATGCTGGACACTTACGGCGAGTTGGCGGAAGCCTACGCGGCGGCGGACATCGCGATCGTGGGAGGTGGGTTTGCGAATTTGGGCGGGCAGAACATCATTCAGCCTCTGTCGCAAGGGGTGGCGACGCTCCACGGGTCGCATATGAAGAACTTCCGGGACGTGGTGGCGCTTTCGGAGGCGGCAGGCGCGAGCTATCGGTGCTCCCTCTCCGCGCACCCGGAGACGGGCGCGCGGAGTCTCGGGCCGACGCTGTCGGCGCTCATCGACAATCCCGAGGAGCGGAAACGAATGGGAGAGGCGGCGATGGCGCTGATCGCCGCCAACCGCGGTGCGGCGGCGCGGATGGCGCAGATCATCGCGGAAGATTCGACGCCAGCGAGCTAGCGAATCGGCCAAGTACGCTTTGGCTCATGGACAGCCCTCTCGTCGGCATCATTATGGGAAGCAAGAGCGACCTTGACACGATGCGGCCCGCCGCCGAGGCGCTCGCAGAATTTGGGGTGCCCTACGAGATTCGGGTAGTGAGCGCGCACCGTACGCCTGACGCGATGTTCGAGTACGGCAAGAGTGCCCGTTCCCGCGGCCTGAAGGCGATTATCGCGGGCGCTGGCGGGGCGGCGCACCTTCCGGGCATGGTGGCCTCGTTGACGACGCTCCCGGTGATCGGGGTACCGGTACAGACGAAGGCGTTGAGCGGGGTGGATTCGCTTTATTCGATCCTTCAGATGCCGGCGGGGATTCCGGTGGCGACCGTAGCCATTGGGAACGGGCGGAACGCGGGTCTCCTTGCGGTTCGGATTTTGGCCAGTTCCGACGAGGCGTTGGCTGCCCGGCTGGACGAGTATGCCGAGGAGATGAAGCGGCTGGTGGCGGAGATGGATGAGGGAGTAAAGAATTTTAGGTTTTAGATTTTAGGTTTTAGGTTGTTACGGAGGGTGCGAAGGCTTGCAACCGTTAGGCGGAGGATTGATTCTGCCTCTGAAACAATCGGTTGAACCTGCTCGGCCGTGACGGTTTCCGAAGCCACAAGCATCTCAAGCCAATAAAGTGTCTCGTCGACCTCCTCTTCTACGATGCCCAACTTCGCGACCATGTCGGCCCGCGATCTTGCTCGACAAGCCGCGCGATAGTTCGCGCCAACACTCGTTCCGCAACGTACGATCTGTCTTCCGATCACGTCGCCGACTAGGTCTCGACGGATTTCCCGAACCAGTCTGAGACAGGAAAGACCAAGCGAAAACGTCTTCCGCTTGAACTCCGCCTCATTGACCGGCTCGAGCGAATCCAACCTAAAACCTAAAACCCAAAACCTAAATCCATCTAGTCCTCTTTTCGTTTGCTCATGTCGATCAGCACGTCGTAGGCGTTGGGGTCGAGGATGACTTTTCGGATGAAGAACTTGACCTTGGCGTCGGAGTCCATGGTGTCGACTTTGATCGACGGGTCCAGGAGTTCGGGTTTGAGCGACTTCTCCATCGTCTTGATCTGGCCGGCGTTGAGGGTTTTCTTGCAGGCGTCGAACACGAGATCGACCATTTCGTTGTAGAAGAGGTTGCGGCGAATACCGGAGGCGCGCAGGAGGCCCGCAACTTTGATCTGGACTTCGCGGGGTGGATAGACATTCTTTTTAACGCCATCGTCGACTGCCTTGCTTAACTCTGCCTCAATTGTCGTGAGGTCCTTCGCTTCTTGGGCGTAAAGCTCCTTTTGCTTCTGGTGGACCTTTTCGATCGCTCCCAAGATCGGAGGGAACTGCTCTTTAGTCAGGAGTAGCGGGACGACCTGGATGAGGACGTCTAGCTTGGACACCTTCTTCATGATGGCGTCGCTTCGGACGGCATCAGGCGATTGCGACTGGGCCGGGGCGACGGTGGCAAGGAGCGTTAAGAGCAAAAGGGATAGCAGCGGCTTCTTCATGGATGGTCGGCGTCCTTTCTATCGGACGAATCGGAGCTTGGTTGAGTTACCGCGTTCAGGATGAGCGGTACCAGGGCGGTGGTCTGAAGGTAGGCGAAAAGGGGCACGACGATGGTGGTGAGAGCCCAGCCCCAAAGGGTGAAGCTTCCTTGCACCATGCCGCCCTTGGACAGGGCGAACATTTCGAAGGCTAGGAGCGCGATCGAAAGGGCTAAGCGCAAGACCGCCTGAACCGCGCGTTGGCCTCGGGAGCGAGCTTTCATCCCGCGGATGAGCTCTTCTCGGCGGCGGGTTAGAACCACCGCTAGAACCGCCCACACAACCATCGCGGCGGCCAGTTGGGCAAGAAACACGTAGGGAGGGTACCTTTGCCCCCGATGGTCGTTGTCTTCGGCACCGTTTGCCTAGACCGCGTGCGCCGGTTGCCACGCTTACCGGCGCCTGGGGGTTATGTCGAGGCGATCGACGAGGCCATCGCGCTTGGGGGCGAGGCGGCGAATACCGCGTTGGCCCTCGCCTCATGGGGTGGAACACCGATTCTCGCAAGCAATCCGCTGGGTGACGACGCCGATGGGCAGGATCTACGAAATCGGGTTCTGTCCCGGGGCCTAGATCTACGTGAACTGCGCAGTTCGAAACCATCGGCGGCGCCGGTGTGCGACGTGTTCGTCACGCCGGACGGCGAACGGACGATGATCGGCCGGGGCTTTTCCGCTTTGGATCACTCCATCGATCTTTCGAAGCTTCCGTTGGCCCGGGGCGGCCTGTTTGCCGCGGAGCCGAATATGGAGGATGCGAGCCGGCAGGCGGTCCGGCGCGCGTCCGAGGCGGGTATGCGGACGTACGTGATGGACTTCATCCGTCCTCATGAACCACTGGCCCCAGGTTCCTTCTGGCAGTCTTCGACGGACTGGGCTGGGTCGCGGGGGGACACGGAGGCGAATATCGCGTACGTGGCGGATTTGATCGAGCGGACGGGAGTGTTTGCGATCTTGACGGATGGTCCGAGTGGGTTTATTGCGGGCGGGCCAAAGCTATCGCCACGGTTCTATCCGCCCTTCCCGACGCCCGCAACGGTGGACGCAACGGGAGCGGGGGATACGTTTCGGGCGGGGATGCTGCACGGACTGTCGCGGAACTGGGAGTTGTCGGTTTGCCTTCAGTTCGCTGCGGTGGCAGGTGCGCTTTCCGTCGGGTACCTCGGGGCGTCGAATCGGATTCCAACGCTGAGCGAGATTGCGGCGCATTTGGGAGAAAATCCGGAGATCGTTACGAGTTACGGCTAGACATTTTTAACGCGAAGCGTTGGGAAAGGCGTTCGTAGCCGACAAATGATCTTGCGTTCCGTTTGCCTCTCCGCAACCACGGAGGTTGATCGTGCTGAGCGTCTACTACGCTTGGCGCTGCCATCAGGATGAGGCGATGGACCTGCCGCGGGAGTGGATCGCGCCGGTCAAACGGGAGTGACGTAGCGGGGGCACGGGGCGGATAGGGTAGACGTAGTACCACTAGCGGACCGAATGGCCAGAAAGCGAACCCTCCCCCAGACGATCGTCGACAAGCTTGCCCTGCTCCCGCCGGAGCCCGGCGTGTATCTGCATAAGGACGACGGCGGGAACGTGCTTTACGTAGGGAAGGCGATCAACCTTCGGAACCGGGTGCGGAGCTATTTCCAGGAGTCGACCCGGCACGGACCGCGCATCGCCCGGCTTGTCTCGAAGGCCCGCGATCTCGAGTGGATCGTTGTCAGCACGGAGGTGGAAGCGCTTGTCCTTGAGTGCAACCTGATCAAGAAGTACCGCCCTCCGTACAACGTGCGGATGCGGGACGATAAGTCGTATCCCTATATCACGATCACGGACGAGGAGTTCCCACGGGTGATGTTCACGCGGAAGGTCCGGAAGGATAAGGCCCGCTACTTTGGCCCGTACACCAGCGCCTTCGCGGTGCGGGACACCCTGGGCATCCTCCACAAGATCTTCCCCTTGATCCCTTGCGGGAAGAGCTGGTCCGGGCAGCCGGTTCAGCGGCCGTGTCTTTACTATCACCTTGGGCGCTGCCTGGGTCCGTGCGCGGGTCTGGCGGATCGCACGGAGTATCAGACGGTGTTGGACAAGGTCAGCCGGTTTTTGGAAGGGAAGGAGGATACGATCGCTTCCGACATCCGGCGGGAGATGGAGGTGGCAGCGGAGGAGCTGGATTTCGAGAAGGCGGCCAAGCTCCGAGACCAAGTGGCGGCGATTGAGAACGTGATGCAACGTCAGCAGGCGGTCACGGATAAGGGCGGCGATCAGGACGTCATCGCGGTCGTGAAGGACGAGCGGGGGGCGGCGATCCAGATGCTGTATATCCGGGGTGGCAAGCTCATCGGTCAGCGACAGTACGTCTTGGACAACTCGGCGGACGCGCCCCCGGCGGAGGCGGTGCAGGAGTTTGTAAAGCAGTACTATGCCGACGCGCCGGAGGTGCCGCGCGAGATTCTGCTGCCGGTCGAGATCGAGGAGCGGATGGTTGTCCAGACATGGCTGCGGGGCCGGAAGGGAAGCGCGGTCACGATCGAAGTGCCGCAGACGGGCGACAAGGCGCGGTTGGTGGACCTGGCGGCGGCGAACGCAGAGCAGGCGCTCAATGCCTTCTCCCAAGATCTGAAGAAGAAAGAGGAGTGGGCGGAGGAGGCCATGACGATGCTTCAGGACGCTCTGGGACTACCCACGCCTCCGGTGCGGGTCGAGGGATACGACATCTCCAACATTCAAGGGACCGCTCCCGTTGGCTCGATGGTTGTTACGGAGGCAGGAGAGCCGGCGAAGGACGAGTATCGGCGCTTCGCCATCAAGTGGCATCCGGAGACGCCGAACGACTTTGCGATGATGCACGAGGTGCTTACGCGGCGCTTGAGGCGGTACATCGATGGCGACGAAAAGTTCATCAAGCTGCCGGATCTGATCATGATCGACGGCGGCAAAGGGCAACTAGCCTCGGCGCTTCGGGCCCGGGATTCGCTGGGGTTGCACGTGCCGATGATCGGGTTGGCGAAGCGGCACGAACTGATCTATGTGCCGGTGGAAGCCGACGAGATCTTTCAGCCATTGTCGGGCGACTCGATTCCCGAGAAACAGGACCGGGCGTACACGTACCGCGAGGTCGAGTTGCCGATGAACTCTCCGGGTCTGATGCTGCTCCGCAAGCTCCGAGACGAGGCGCACCGGTTTGCGCTCACCTACCATCGGAAGATCCGCGATAAACGGATGAACGGGTCGGCCCTGGAAGAGATCCCGGGGGTTGGACCGCGACGGAAACGGTTGCTTTTGCGAACGTTTGGGTCGGTTGAGGGGATTCGCCGGGCCACGGTAGAGGAATTGGCGGCCGTTCCAACGATGACCAAGTCCCTGGCGATCAAGGTAAACGAGTACCTGACCGAGGCGGCATAGGTCCAAAAGTCACTTTTCTCGCCTTCTGACCATAGAGTGGACGCCAATATATGCGGCAAAGGGATCTAAACTGGTACCTTCGACCAGTTAGTGCGCTAACCAGTGCCATAAAAGGGTAGTTCTTTGCTTCTTTCTCATCGTCCCGCAAACTCGGCAGACTTCAACGCGGCCAGCGCCTCTCTGGCGCCTTGGTATGGTCTTTGCGCGGAAGAACTCGCGAAGGCTTGGCCTTTGCTGCTCGAACGGGAGGGGGTCTGGTCGTTGGTCATCGAAGACGTCTCGGGTCCCCCAAAGCCGCTTTCGCTTTCGCTCAGCGTCTTCATTTCCGATCGGCTGGCAGACCGAATCGAGGCGGGCCGTTGCCCACGGTTTGGCAATGAAATCGTGAGCCGGCTTCTGACCCGCGGCGACGAGCCGCTCTCGATCGAGCGGATCCGGGTTGCGCATCACGGAGGGGGTCTCAACCTCGTTTCGTTGCACACGGTGGGTCTCGATGTGGAGCTCGGGAACTCGTCGGCAGGCATGGTCTCCGAGCTTCGTTCGCGGGTCTGCTTCGAGGCGTTGCGTGGCTACAACATCAAACGGTGTCTGCGTGAGGTCTATACCAGCCAGGCTCTCAACTCCTTTTTGGCCGGTGGTTGGAAGCTTCGCGACGATTATTCGCGGTTCTTTGGCGAACCTACGGAAGGCCCAACGTTGCAGCGACCCTATCTGCTCGGCGTGGTGCGAGAGGAATCGGATACGGCGGACAACGGAGGAGCGCGGATGGCGGCGATGTTCCACCGATATCCAATCCGGCTTTCGTTGCGCCGGGTCCACCGGGAGCTGTTGGAAGCGGCGCTGGAGGGACTCACCGACTCGGAATTATCCAGCCGGCTATCGCTTTCGCCATCGGCGATCAAGAAGCGATGGGCCTCGGTTTATGACCGAGTCGAAGGGCTGATCCCCGGGCTTCCGCCGACGAACGAGCGGAGTGACAAAACGCGGGGCGCCGAGCGGCGCCGCCACGTTTTGAATTATCTGCGAGACCATCCGGAAGAGTTCCGGCCGCTCCACGACTAGAGTTAGCCCTTCATCAGGTGGGCGAACTTCTGGCGGTACTTCACCACCTTCGGGGTGACGATGGCGTTGCAGTAGCCGACATTCATCGACATCCGCTCGGCAGGCGAAGCCTTCTCATATTTTTCCCAATAGTCTTGGTGGTACTCCTCGGCGCGTGAGTAGTTGTGAAGGGGCTCGAGGGTGGTGACGATCGGCCGGTCAAAGATTTTGGAGGCGGTCATCTCGTGGAGGACCTTCTCCGCCTTGGCCTTCTCCGCCTCGTTCGCGTAGAAGATCACCGAGCGGTACTGGGTGCCGACATCGTTGCCCTGCCGATCCTTCTGGGTTGGGTCGTGAACGGTGAAGAAGATGTGGAGGAGATCCTCTTCGGTGATGACCTTCGGATCGTAGGTGACTTTATACACCTCGGCGTGGCCGGTGTTGCCCATAGAGACCTGCTCGTACGAAGTTTTGGCGTTGGCGCCGCCGGCGTAGCCGACTTCGACGCCGGACACGCCTTTGAGCTGTTCGAAGATCGGCTCGTAGCACCAGAAACAGCCGGCGCCCAGGACGATCGACTTGGTGGCCGGAGGCTCGGAGGAGTCGGGGGAAGCGAGGGCGGCCAGGGAACCAACGCCGAGCAGCAGGAGCGCGGAGAGCATGGAGGTTTCTACGCTACCTTCTGCGCCGCCGGTTCACCGCCGAGGAGATGTTATAGAATCGTGAAAGTTGGGTTAGGAAGACATCGGTGACCACCATCAAGGGATTTCTCATCTGGCTGCTGTCGATCCTGGCTACCGGACTCTTACTACTTCTCGCGATGCCTCTAATGGAACAGGCTTACTTGGCCTGGTTTGCGCTGGTGCCTCTGCTGCTGACCACCCGGGGCAAAGGGTTTCTCTTTGGATTCTTGGGCAGTTTGGGATCGCTTTTCTTTGCCGCTTGGTTGAGTTCCAAAGGGTATCTGTTCCCGCACCACGGGGGTGCCGACGATCCCTGGCCCTACACCGGGTACGGCATCTTCGGAATCTCGTTCGCGGTTACGTTCGGAGTTTGGGCGGACCGAGGAAGCCGGAAGATGCCATCCTGGTGGTTCGCCGCGATAGGGACGCTCTTGGAGGCGGTCTTGCTGATCAAGCTTCCGGCTCATCTGGCGCTTAGCCAGTTTCGGAATGCGCTGCTTGTGCAACTCGCCTCGGTCGGAGGAAGTTGGTCGATTTCGTTCCTGGTTTGGTGGGCTAACTTCGCCCTCACGGAAGGAGTCTTGGAGGGTCGTTGGAGGATGCGAACGGCCCGGGTTCTCGGTCCGGCAGTGATGACGGTGGTTCTGGGTGGGTTGTGGATTCCGGCGAACGGACCTTCTAAAACCTTCGCCGCATTGCAGATTGCCGAGACCGAACCGGACGCGATGCGGGCGGCACAGGAGAGGGCGGCGAAGGCTGGGGCTTCTCTGGCAGTTTGGCCGGAGTTCGGCGGTTTGTCGTTTGCGCCGAATGGGAATACGAAGGGGCTGAGAATAATGCCGCCGCCCGCGTTCGTGACCTCCTTCCGGGACGATGCCCAGCCGTTGCCGCACAATGTCGCGGCGCTGTTTTCGGGCGGGATTGAGTCGGTGCGTTATGCCAAGAGGAAGCTCTTCGGCGAGGAAACGAAGATGCACCTGCCCGGTGATAGGGCGGTGGCGGTGGATGGAGTTGGGCTCAACATCTGCTTCGATAGCTGCTTCCCGCAAGTGATTCGGGAGACGGCGCGGCTTGGTCCGCCGGTGGTGGCGTTGCCTACGATCGATCCGCCGGGCGCGAACGGCTTCCTCGCCGCTTTTCATTCCGCGTATACGCCATTTCGCGCGGCGGAGAGCGGTGTGGCCATCGTGCGGGCAGATGGTTACGCCCGTTCCATGATCGTCGATGCGCGAGGGAAGATCGTGGCGGAGGCGGGAATGGGGGACGAGGTGATTTCCGCGCCCGCGCTGATAGGGCCGCGTTGGACGGTCAGTAAGCTCTTGGGCGACTGGTTCCTTTGGTTCTGCGGAGGGCTTATCCTTTGGCCGTCGGCCGCGAAGCTCGCGGCGCGCTTCAAGCGCCGCGACGACGTCGCAGTCAAGCTTCTCGAGTAGGCGGTACCGCTTGGACTCGAATTCCTGGGGCAGGGATGTGTTTTAGGATTCGAGCATGAGAAATCCGTAGGGGCTGAGTCTCGGTTTTGGTCCTTCCATATCTATCCCTAGGCGCATCGTCGTCTTGTCGAGATCCATGGGCGGCAGTTCCAGCAAACTCGGACCGTTGTTGAGAAACAGGGTGATCGTCTTCTTTGGGCCCTTTTGGCGGATCACGAGTAGGCCAGGCTTTGCGTCGGCCCGAACATACTCCGGCTTGCCGTAGACCAGCGAGGGCTCTTTCGCCCGGTAGTAAAGCATGGGTCCCAGCCAGTCTCGCATGGCGAGGAGCCAACTCTCCTCCGCGCCGGGGCCGGGCAGATAGCGGGTGGCGCCGATGTCGTCGGCGGTGAGGCAGGCTTTGCCGGGTACGGCCAGCATCGTCATCTCGGCGAAGACGGCGACGTATGACTTCTTGCCCGTTACGTCACGGAGTTTTGGGGTCTTTGGATTGGAGAGGAAATGCACCGTCTCGTGGAGGCTCTTTACCTTCGCCAGCCAGGCCTTTGGGGAGATCTTGCCGTTGACGAAGTCGAGGGTGGCGTTTCGCCAACGTAGGTTAGCCGGGGTATCGATTTGGGCGGCCAAGATCTGCTTGACCTTGCTTTCGGCGAGAATCTTCTTTGCCGAAGGGCCGGGTTTGGGTTCGATGCAGAAGGTGTCGTAGCCGTCGTCCGTGACCAGCGGCTCGAAGAACTTGCTTTCCGCTTCGGCGGCCGGGCAGCGGTAGATGGCGGGCGTTCGAACCGGGGCGTCTTCGAACCGGGCAAGGAGGAGGACCGCGGCAAACATCGCGCTAGGCTACCGCGTAGATGGGCCTAAGATGGATCAAGCAGGAAAGGGAAGGCAGTTTCGGGAATTCCATGCGGGGCCGGGGGCCTTCATCATTCCGAACCCATACGACGTAGGGTCTGCCCGGTTACTTGCTCAACTTGGCTTTAAAGCTTTGGCCACGACGAGCGCAGGATTTGCTTTCACGGTAGGGCAGCGCGACAATACGATCGGTCGGGACTGGATGCTCGCCCACGCGGCGAGTCTCGTGGCGGCGACGCCGCTTCCGGTGAGCGCGGACCTCGAGAACGGGTTCGGAGATTCGCCCGAGGAGGTGGCGGAGACGATCCGACTTGCCGCGGCGACGGGATTGGCGGGAGGTTCGATCGAGGACTCGACCGGGATCGAGGGCGACCCGGTGTACGAACTATCCTATGCCGTCGAGCGGATCGAGGCGGCCGTCGAAGCGGTCCGGGCACTTCCGGAACCGTTCGTTCTAACCGCCCGCGCAGAGAACCTCATCGTGGGGCGGCCGGATTTGGCGGATACGATTCGCCGGCTTCAGGCTTATCAGGAGGCGGGTGCCGAGGTGCTTTATGCGCCGGGCTTGAGGACGCGCGTAGAGATCGCCGAGGTCATTCGCTCGGTTGATCGGCCGGTTAACGTTTTGATGGGGCTCGCCGGGGTTTCGTTGACCTTGGATGAGCTTTCGGAGATGGGAGTGAGGCGAGTGAGCGTTGGAAGCGCGCTCGCACGCGCCGCCTTGGGCGAGTTTTTGAGGGCGACGGGCGAGATGGCAGACCAAGGAACCTTTGGGTTCGCCGATCGGGCGGTGAGTTTTCTAGAACTCCAAGAAAGGTTTGCCTGAGGGTCTAAAGTCCTAGGGAAATGGTCCCCGAAACTTTACGGGGGCTGGCTGCGTTGGCCTGAACAGCCATGCTTGGACCCCGCAAAGCGACCGCTCTCGTCCTTGCCGCCACCGTGATCGCCGTTTTGTGCGACACGCTCCTTCAGGGAGTGTCGTGGGGCGTCAACATTGGGATTCTGACGGTGATCGTCGCGGGTTTGATCGCGTGGCTGTCGAAGCGGACGCCGCTTCAACTCACCGATTCGGGCCAGAAGTTTGGGGTGTTGGCGATTGTTTTCGCGCTACTCTTCTCGGTGCGAGATTCGAACGCTTTGAAGATCGCGAACGGTTTGGCTTTGGTTCTCTGCTGGGGCGGCATGCTCTTGCCTTTGACGGTCGGCAGACTGAAAGAGGCTTATTTGGGCAACCTTTTGCTTGGCTCGTTCCGGCAGTTGTTCGGTCTCCCAAAGGAGGTCTTCGACCTGGGGCGGAAGACGGTTGCTGAGCGGAAGGAGGTTACAGGAAACTCCCAAAGAGGGAAATCGATCCTTCGCGGTCTCCTGATTGCGGTGCCGCTGCTACTGGTTTTCGGAGGACTCTTTGCGAGCGCGGACGCGATCTTTAGAAGCCGCGCGGCGAGTTTGCTTAGTATCGACCTCGATGCCGAATCAATCAACGGTCACTTCTGGACACTCCTGTTCGGCTTCATGATTGCCGGGGGGCTCTTGCATCGTCTCATCCTGACGGAGGCCCGCAGCAACGTGGCCGTCGACCGTTTGGTTAAGGGGAATAGCGTCGGGATGATCGAAGTGGGAATCGTCCTGGGGTCGCTCAATCTCTTGTTCGCTTCCTTCATCGCGATTCAGTTCCGCTACCTTTTCGGCGCGGAGAGCATGGTGAAGGCCACGACCGGCCTCTCGTATTCGGAGTACGCCCGAAGCGGATTCTTCGAACTGGTGTGGGTCGCGGCCCTGGCATTGGGGGTGCTCTTGGGGGCCGAGGCTTTGCTCAAGAAGGAAGGCGAGAGGGAAGTGAAGGTCTACCAGTGGATGGGCCGGGGGTTGGTCGCGATGGTGTTCTGCGTGGTCGGTTCGGCGGTATTGAGAATGAAGCTGTACACCGACCAGTTCGGCCTGACGGAACTTCGGGTCTATTCGACGGTCTTTATGATCTGGCTGACCTTGGCGCTGGGGTGGCTCCTCTTTACCACTCTCAATCGCCGGCCACAACGGTTCGCCTTCGGCACGATGCTTTCCGGGCTGATGGTGATCTTCGGGACGAACTGGATCGATCCGGATGCGCTGATCGTCCGGACAAATCTTTCGAAACCGGGCACCGACTTCGCGTATCTTGCGACCCTCAGCGACGACGCCGTACTCGCCCTTCGGCGGATGGGCGATACGGTCCCGGCTGTCCATCGTGAGGAGACCGATGCCCTAATCAAGCGGCGTCGAGCTGGCGTCGCGGACAGCGATTGGCGGGAGATGAACCTTTCGCGTTCGCTGCTTCTGAGATGAAGCAAGCTTAGTTGTGCGCCCGCTCGTTCTTTGGATCGAGCAGGGCGTTGCCCTGATAACCGTCGCTCCGGCCCGACCTTAGGTGGGAAAGGGCTCGACGGACCAGCCCAATCTGCGCTTCCACTTCCGCAAGTTCGTTCTTGCCTGAGTGGTGTTCGATGCCGAGGGCGCCCTGATAACCGGACTCCATGAGGGTAGCGAGCACGTCGTCGATTCGCTCGTAGCAGTTCTTCTGATCGATGTGCGTGTGGATCGCAATCGGGGCGAGAGCACGATCATAGTCGGTCGGACTGGTCCAGGTGTCTTTGCCCACATGGAGAAGGATTCCGTAGCTTGGAGAAGCGACGGCGGCGTGGAGACGAAGCATGTTGTCGGGGTAGTTGGTGGCTCCCCAATGGGTTTCGGGGCCGACGGCGAAACCGGCGTTGGCCGCGTACGCGGCGAAATCGCGGAATGCTTGCGCGATGTAATCAAACTGTTCAATGCTCCATTCGCGGTCTCTTCCCCCGGTGTCGATGCGCACGGTTTTCGCGCCTAGAATCTCCGCGGCTCGAAGATGGCGGAAGGCTAGGTCGCGATGGCGCTTTCGATCCTCTTCGTCATCTTCCCACGGATGGCAACCGTCGGCGTGGTAGTTCACGCAAACGAGATTTCGCTCGTCCATCGCCCGCCGAACCTTGGTCAAACGGTCAGGGTCGAGTTGAACTTCCACGTCGGAGCCTAACAGGCCGTTCCAGATATCGGCGGCATTCAGGTGGTAACGATATCGGCACGCTTCCAAGTAGCCGAACACATCGATCGTGCCCTCGCTAAGGGCTCCGTGAAACGAGAAGGAAGCGACGCTGATTTCCATTCGCCCGTTCTACCTTTCTCTCCAACCCGAAGTAACTCCGCGGGTAGGCGGATCGCGTATCCTTGCGTCGTGAAGCTGCGGCAATCGAAGGAGCAAGCGGTGCTTTCGAAGCCGCGCCAAGTGCTTCCCGGCGAGGTCGATCACGAGATCGATCTCGGGCAACTTCACCAGGTGCCAACACCGATTTGGGACGTGGCAACTCTATCGAGCTGCTACGAGATCTTAGATCGGTACGTTCGGCCGGCGCGAGGGGACGCTATTCCAGATGCTGTTTTCTGCGATCTCCCCCGATGGGTCTTTCTCGAATTTGCGGTGGGGTTCGGAGGTGTTCTGCTTCAGGGCGCAAACGACCCTGACCGGGCGGAGCTAAGGGCGAGCCGGCTTTCGCTGAGCATCGTTGGCTGGAATCGACTTTGCCATTTTGCGTTTTCAAACAGCATCGAAGCCATCTTCGATGCAATTTTGGATGGCCCCTTGCTCGACCGCCTGGACTGTCCTTTAAGGAGTTCGACCCGTCAGCCCGGCCGCCGCTTTTACTACGGCCTGGACTACCGCGCCTTAGCCGAAGGACCGTGGAAGAGCGGGACCGTGTACCTCTACGACGCCCGAGCCTTTCCCTCGGATTTTGCGACCGAGCCGTTCCTGTCCGAAGTGCCCATCCGGCCGATGGCCAAGGTGAGGGTCAACCCGCTCGATTGGCCGCTCTTGGATAAAGTCGATGGGGTTGACGTCGTTGCCCAAACAATGCGGCATTGGGAAACCTATCGTGGCTTCCCCTGGAGGGGTGACGAAACGATCCATCCGCACCTGCAGAAGAGGCCCTTAGTGGCGCAGATGTGTGCCGCCATCGAGGATCGCCTGGACCGGCCCATAGGGTTAAAGGAGTTGGGGTCTCGGGTCGGTCTCAGTCCGCCCGCAACGCTCCGACTCTTTAGGGCGTTCGCGGGGGTCTCCCCCCACACCTACGGCATGGCTCGACGGATTGAGCGGGCCAAGGCACATCTCCGAGACGACGGGACGATCGGCCGGGTAGCTCTTGAAACCGGGTTCAGCGACCAAGCCCACTTCACGCGGCAGTTTCGTCAGGCAGTCGGACTAACGCCAGGCGAATATCTGCGGGCGCAAGATTCTTCAAGACGTGCGATTTAACCGAACCGCAGAATGGTTTTGCTGCCGGACCTCCTCGGCGAAGTGAAACTCATGTCGGTGCTCTTCCTCCCGCTCATCGCACTCATCGCTCAAGACCCTCAAGATATCGCTACGGCCGTCAACGAAGCGGCCGTTCCGTTCATGGAAAATGGTCAGACCATTGGTATGTCCATGGCGATCGTAAAGGACGGCCGCTTCTACTTCTTCAACTTCGGTGAAACCTCAAAGGGGAACGGAAAGACGCCCACGAGTAAGACGCGCTACTACATTGGCTCCATCACGAAAACTTTCACCGGCATCCTCCTGGCACAAGCGGCGCTAGGGAAGAAGGTTGCGCTCGGGGACGATGTGCGGAAATATATGGACGGGCGCTACGACAACCTGGAGTTTGGCGGCCAGCCGATTCGGTTGTGGCATCTCGTAAACCACTTGTCGGGCTTACCCTTCAACCTGCCGGAGCGAACGGAACCTTGGACATTGCCCGGCTACGATCCAGGAAAGAGCTTCGTCGCTGAGACGGACGCGCTACGACGTTACACCGCCCCCGACCTTTACCGAGATCTTCGCAAAGTCACTTTGACGCGAACCCCCGGAACCCAATTCAGCTATTCCAACGCTGGCGCTCAACTCCTAGGCCTAGTGCTTGAGCGTATCGGGCATGCGTCCTACGAACGGCTGTTGACGAAAGGCATCACGGGCCCGCTCGGGATGAGCAACACAAAGGTGGTGCTCACGGCGAAGGAGAAGGATCTCCTCCCTCGGGGAGAAAGCCAGAGCGGCCCTCTCCTCCCCGCGGTCTCCACGATTTTCCCTGCGGCTGGCTCGATGACGTCCACGGTGGAGGATATGGCGAAGTATGTCGCTTGGAATATTAGGGAGTCGGACGAAGCGGTTCGACTTTCGCACACGCCGCCGGAAGGAGAGGCAAAGGACAATAGCTTCTACATTGGGCTGAATTGGCAGATTCTAAAGTCAAAAGGGGTACGGGTCATTTTTCAGGACGGCAACTTGCCGGGGTTTCACAGCATGTGCGTTTTCTATCCAGAGCTAAACCTTGGGGCCGTCATTTTGACTAACGGAAAGGACCAGTTAAGGCCCGCTCCTTTGTCGCCGCTCTTTGATAAGATTTTACGGCGAATTGACCCGCGAATTCCCACCACGCCATAACTTGGCGGGGCCGGTAAAGTGGGCAAGTGAAGGGAGTTATCGAAGCCGCCCTGCTTTTGGCCACCGCATCCGTAGCCTATCCGCAGGCAGCCAAGGTTGGGTCACCGCGTCGCCGTACGTCAAACGAAGTTCTTTTGGTGTGTAATGCAAGCAGCCCGGTTTCGCGGGCAGTGGCCGAGGACTATGCGGCCAAGCGGCACGTTCGCAATCGGGTTGATATCCACTGTCTTGACTCATCCCTCCGTACCGAAAACGAGACCATCCCGCTTGGCGATTACACGGTCCAGATCGAAGCTCCGATACGGGCCTACTTGGCCAAGCATCCGAAGATTGACTTCATCGTGTTGACCAAAGGGGTTCCGATCCGGATCACGGGGGCAGCGCTTGGGAGTTGTGACGAGCGTAGCAAGGAGCCGGAGGCGACGCGCGGTCATCCGTCGGTCGACAGCTACCTTGCTGCTCTGGACTACACGACTAAGCCCTTGAGAAAGGTTTCGATTGCGGGAAGTGGGGCGATCGGGGCGGCCTATATCAATCGATACTGGAATGCGACCGAGCCGTTTTCCCACGCAAAGTTTGGCGGCTATCTCGTCACCCGTCTTGACGGCTACACCCAAGCAGACGCCATGGCGCTCGTACGCCGGTCGCTGGAAGCAAAGCGCGAGGGGAAAGTGTTACTGGATGTTCAGCCCGGTTTTGGACTTGGAAGCAAGGAGACGCAGCCCGGCCCTATCACGGTGGACATTATTCCGAATGAGTCGTCCTACAGCGAGTTCAACGCGGATATTCGGCACGCCCACGATATCCTGACCCAACGTCAGATTGCCGACGAGTTGGATCTAGGGGAGGCCTTTGTGGGAGACCGGTCCGGCCTCGCTGGCTATTTCTCGTGGGGCAGCAACGATGGGCGATATTCGCCGGTTGCTTATCTGTCGCTCAGCTTTGCCAACGGCAGCATCAGTGACACCGCCGTCTCGACCAGCGCCCGCACCTTTCTTCCAACGCAAGGCGGGCAGTCGTTGCTGGCCGACCTTTTGGCTCACGGGCTGACTTGTGGGAAGGGATATTCGGATGAGCCGTTGCTCCAGGCGATCGCTTCACCCACGATTACGCTGGAGCGCTACACCTCCGGCTACACGATGGCGGAAAGCTTCTATGCGGCTTCCCACTTTGTGGCGTGGGAAGACATCGTGGTGGGCGATCCGCTCTGTGCGCCCTATTTCAACGCTCGGCGGCTACGACCTTTGTCACCACCCAATGGTTCTTTCCGAGCCTTCGGTTCTTTTCGAAACCTTGGCGCTCGAACATCGAAAGCGAGGCGTTATAGATGAAGGACGAGGAGACCTTTCGGTCTTTGACGTCTTCGGGATAGCTTTCCACGGTTCCGCCACCGAGCCGGGCGATCTGCTCAATAGCTCCCGCCAGGGCAAGAGAAGCGACGCCTTTCCCGCGATACTCCCGGTCGACAAAGAAGCAAGTGATCCGCCAATCGGGAAGCGCGTCGATGCCCTTTTCGTACTCGCGCCGATGCTTGATGCGCGGAAGTTCGTCGGTCGGGCCGAACTGACACCAACCGACGGCAACCGGTCCGTCGTAGACGAGCGCGGCGTGGGCACGGCCTTCTCGCACGCGGCGCTCTTTCTCAGATCGGTTCTGGCCCGGCTTTTGGTGAAAGCCGATGCACCAACAGCCACCCCAGACACCGTTGTGTTTCTCGACCAGCAGCGCGAAGTCGGGCCAGGTGCTTTCATCAAGGGCTTTTACGGTGAAGACAGACATATGGCGGCGCCTCTATGTCCAATTCTAGACCGACAAACGCAGCTCTTCCGCCAGCCTTTCATAGGCTTCTACTTGGCCAAATACCGAATCCGGAAGGTTCAGCATTCGATGCCGGGTGTCAACCTCCAACAGCCTACGGGTGGCGGCCAGAGGAAGCAGGTGGCGTTCCTCGGGAGTTAGGAGGCCGGTCACGGTTTCCCAAGGGATGCCTTCCCAAAGGAAAACGTCAACGCCCATCACCGCCTCGCCAAACCCTTTCGGCGACCATTTCGGCGTGAAATCGATGATGGCGGGCGGCTGGCCTTCGAGGAGGAGATAGTTGCCGGCGAGGTCGCCGTGGATCACCTGCCAATCGGCTTCTAGAACGCCCTGAAGAATCTGAAGACGCGCGAGACAGCCGGCGATTCGAGGATCGGCCTCCCAGGGCATGAAACCAAACGCGACGCGGTCCGCCCGATCCCAAGGATCCGTTGCGTCGTCGAAGTAGGCCGGATATTCCTGGCCCGCGAGGTCTTGGTGCAGTCGGCGCGAGGCATCGAGCCGTTCCGCCAGGTGTGTTCCCTTCGGGCAGAATCCCTCGACAAACCGCGAAGCGGTCCATCCTTCGTGAACCCACTGACCGTCGCGGGTGCGCAACGGCTCGGCGATTCGGTAGCCAATCCTCGGGAGATCGATCAAAGTTTCGGCCTCCCAAATGGCGCCCTCCGGATCGAACATCGGCTTCAAAACGATATTTCCGCTTTGCCAAGTCGTGCCCTGGCCACCGGGAAGCGGTGCGGGGCGTTGCGTACAACTAAAGTGGAGAAGGACCGATTCGGAAGGTTCTCCGGGGCGGGGTTCGAACATTTCCTTCTGATCTCGTGCCGTCTTCATATGCGGGGGCGAGAATGGTTCTACCTGCCCTTTATCGTAGAGTGCGTGAGACAAAAAGAAATGACGTGGGACTAGGCTGACCGCCTGGACGGGCATTTCTGTGCTTCTCTGCCTATCGACTCCATCCAATGAAGCACTACAAACTAACCGAAGACTCTATTTCAACGGTGAGAAAAGCCCGTATTTGGGACTTTTGCGGAAAGTATTTCGGTACCTAGTAATTTTCGCAGGATTGTCGGTTAGAATTAAAACTCCATTGAGCGGCAGCGTCGCCAGTTCTTGGTTTTGAGGTCCTCCAATGACTACACTCCGGTTCCTTTCGCTCTGCGCCTCCCTCTCCGTTTCGATCGTCGCTTCGGCGAATCCCATGATGAACGCGAAAGAGCTCGCGCTCGATAACGCTAAGTCTGCTGGGTACGAAAAACACTTCGGCATGGCCCGCCCCGAACTGATGGCGTTCCTCGAAACGCTTCATGTGGGCACGTTAGAGAAGGCCGAAACCTTTACCGTCTATGAGCCCGGACGGAACGGCGCGGAGATCGCCGTCCGCCTTCACCTCCCGAAAGGAGAGAGGATGTTCTTCGATCCGATGAACACGCCGGTGCTGATGGTAAAGACAGGCTTTCCGGTCGAGGGCGGCGGCGAAGCGCTTCTATCCGGCGGTGACCCAAGCACGGTATCGGCATCGGTGGGAGTGACTGGCACGATGACGGCCGCGGCGACCCAACCCCTGATGCTGAGTTCCGGGGGCTCGAATCGTTGGCTGACGATCGTTCCCATTCTCGTTCCCGTGCTTGGGATGACGGATGCTTTCGGGGGCGGCGCCGATACGCATATTTCGTCCGTTCCGGAACCGGCAACGCTCGCTCCCTTAGCCCTTGGCTTCGTGGGAATCCTAGCGCGACGCAGGCGAAACGCCGGCCAAGCGTAACTCATAGCCAGCGCTATACTTGGCCCATGATCTTGGAGTTCGGAGGAACCACGATTTGGTGGAAGGGGCCGGCCCCTTTCGTCTTCGTCCCGGTCCCTCCGGATCTCTCGGCCCAGATCAAAGCGGTTTCGGCCCGCCTCACTTACGGCTGGGGCGTGATTCCGGTGACGGCCCAGATCGGGGACACCGAATACACGACCTCGCTCTTTCCGAAGAACGGCACCTATTTGGTGCCGGTTAAGGTGATGGTTCAGAAGGCGGAGAATGTGCAAGTTGGCGACGTGGTGAATGTTCGCCTCGATCTTTTCGCCGGTTCGGAACCGGAATGATGAAAGCCGCGACCCGGTCCGGGCAGCGCTAGGAGATCAACCTAGTTGTCGACCGTCTCGTGGCCAAAGAGGTGACGAACGGAGTAGATTTGGCCGGTGTGATAGGCGACATGGAATGCCATGTATTCGATCGTTTGGCGCCAGGTCCAGCCCTCTCGATAAGGATTCTTGTCCTCGCTGTCCAGATCTGCCGCAACCATCGCCGCTTTGGCGAGTTCGTGAACTCGCTCCACCTCTTTGTAAAGCTCTTCCGCACCAATCTCCATGACGAGCGGAGTGTCGATAGCGGGATTGTAATACCCGGCGTACTCCTTCATAAATGGGCTATCGATGTTCCCACCGGTCGCACCTAGATCTTCCCAGTAGGCGATGTGCGAGGCCACTTCGCCAATACTAAGAAGTCGCGGATGGGCGCGCTTCCAAACGTCTTCGTCGGGGAGGCCTTTAAAAGCCTCTCCAAGTTCCCAGTGAGCCGTATCCAACGCCTTGATCAGCAAATCGAGCTTCGCCATGGATCTATCGTAACACAGAATGAGACAAACGTCTACATTAATTTGGCTTGTTTTCGTCGCTGTCGGCCCCCAATTGGCGCCTAACCTCCGCTATCAAAGTCGCGTACTGTTCGATCACTTTTTTATCATCGGCTCCAAGATCAGGAACCGGTTTCGCGGTCGGGTCCATCAACCGGTTCGCGTGACTCAAGACCGTCTCCATAGCCATCCACACCGGCTTAACTAGGTCGGCGACGCTCTTCGGAAGGGCGGCGTCCACCTCGACGCCGATGTCCTCTAGTGCCTCAATATCCTTTTTCAGGTTCTGGGTGGCCAACCGGAATTCAGAGGACTGCGGCGAAGTTCCCAGGTACGCAACCAGGTGGCAGTCTCGATTGCAGGTATTCGCCGCGTGAAGCATCTTGAGCATGACCAGCCGCTTTTGGAGCCGAATCTCCCTCTCGATTTGCAAATTACTGGTTCGCTCCAGATCTTGTTTTCGCGAGGCCCGCTCGATGTTTGCCGTTACGAAGGACAATACGAGGGCGACGATGGCCACGGTGGTCGGGGCGATGTCCTTGAACAGACTTCGCGCGGGAGACGGCTTTGAAGATTCGTCTTCGCTACTCATCGGGCCGCAGCGCCTCGCCGCCTAAAGCAAAAGAGCGCCATCGGCGCCAAGGTCAAAGCGATGGCCGGTTTCGAACTCTTGTCGTAGGGAAGAGCTCCCTTGCGGATCTCTGTCCCATTATTGACCCCGTCTCCGTCCGAATCCTTCTTCTCCACCGATTTGAGAATCTCCGCCGTGAGCATTCGAGCATGGACCTTCTCCATGGCCGCCTGAACGTCCAGCCCATACGAGTTGCGTTTGGGAGGAGCCGGCGGGAAGTGGCACGAGAGGCAGCGGGCCTTGCCAAGCGGGCTATAGGGGTTGATCTTGTAGGCGTCGAGGAACACCTTCATAAACGGCGGCTTGGCAAAGCCAAGACTAAAAAGGACGAAAAACATTCCAATGGTACTGAGTCTGAGTAAAGTCAAGGCGTAGGTCTCCCGGGTGTAACGAAGGTTGGCAGATTCCTTTTGCCAAGTTCAAGCCACTGCCTTCGCTGAGCGAAGACCCAGGACTTTTAGCCCGGGATGATCTAACATCGTTGGTCGGAGCGACCCCTTGTGACGCTCTAGGTGATTGGTTGTATGAGTGATTCTGCGTTAAAGCGCTCCGGGCGGTCCCGGGCCTTCTATTGGTTGAGTTTTGTGGGTGGACTGGTGACGGTGGGCTTTACGATTGCCCCTCCTCAGGTTCTTCAGAGTACGGGCCGACGGTCGAACGAAGCGCCCGTGCCGGTGCGGGGCAAAATGGGCCTTGACCTGTTTCTGGCGATTGACCACCACGACACCGAGGGCGTCCGGACTTTGCTCAAACAGGGCGCGGACCCCAACTCGCTGAACGGACTGGAACTAAGACCGCTCTCGCTGGCCGCCGCGTCGTACCAGATGGACGTCATGCAGGAACTGCTCAAGGCGGGTGCGAAGCCCGATTTGATGAGCACCTACGGGAGCCCTCTCACGTTTGCCGCGATCAGCGGCAACCTCGCTGGGGCGAACATCTTGTTGAGCCGCGGCGCAAATCCAAATAGCATCCGTAGCGACGGGATTTCCGTCTTGATGATGGCGGCGAACGCCGGAAATCCTACGCTGGTCGCCGAGTTGATCAAGCGGAAGGCCAACGTCTCGACGAAGGACGACGGCGGCGAAACCGCCCTCTCGTTCGCGGCCCGCGGAGGCCACGCCGAAGTAGGGAAGATGCTTCTTGCGGCGGGGGCAAAGGTGAACGATGCCGATGTCGAAGGGCTAACCCCCCTCATGGTCGCCTCGATGACCGGCCATGCGGACTTCGTCAAACTTCTTCTGAGCAAGGGTGCGAAGCCCAACGCCAAGAATGCGGCGGGGCAGACCGCGCTGGTTTTGGCCGCGCGCTACGGCGACTATCCGGACGTGGTGAAGGCCCTGGTGAGTGGCGGCGCAAATCCGAAAGTTAAGGATACGGATGGCCGGTTGGTCTCGTCGGTGGTGAGAGCTCGCGGATATGCGCGCTGCGCCTCCATCCTCGCAGGGCCGACGGCCCCTCCGGCTCTGCGCAGTACCCGAAGCTCCGTGGAGTTAAGCTTGAAACGGCTTCAATCCTCGATGAAGACGTTCAACGAGTCCGCCACCTGCATCTCGTGCCATCACGAAGGTCTTGCTCGAATCGCCACGGGAGAAGCCGTGGCTCGCGGGTTCAAGATCGACAATGCGGTTCAGCGCGAACAGTCGGGCCGTCTACACGGCATGGCAATGGGGATGAAGCCGCTTCACGAGCAGGCGCTCCAGAGCCCCGAAGCGATGAAGCACATCCCGTTGTTCGAGATGAACGAAGTCGGGACCGGCTACAGCTGGCTGATGGCCGGCATGTCCGCCCATCACGAACCAGCCAGTGAGGCGACGGCGGCGATGGCGATGGTTTTAGCCCGCCAACAGGCTCCAGACGGCTCGTGGACGTTCTCGCTCCCTCGCGCTCCGATGCAGTCCAGCTTCTTCACCTTCACCGCCCTCGCGGTGAAAGCGATCAACGAGTACGCACCCAAAACTGCGGAAGTGGCCGAGAGAGTAGGGAAGGCCAAAGACTGGCTGCTCAAGACTGAACCGAAATCCAGCGAAGACCGCGCGGCTCGGCTCCTTGGACTCGCATGGGTAGGCGGTGACGCAAATTCGGTGGTCGCCCCGATCGTGGCCGATCAGCGACCGGACGGTGGCTGGTCGCAATCCCCGAATACTCAGAGCGACGCTTACGCCACCGGCCAGGCGCTTTATGCCCTGCACGTGGGGGGCAAGATGCCGGTTACCGATCCGGTCTACCAGCGTGGGGTTCGGTTCCTGCTCAGAACTCAGGACAGTGACGGCTCTTGGTTCGTCTCCAAGCGCGCCATCTCGGCCAACAACTACTTCGACGCCGGATTCCCGCACGGTGAATCCCAATACGCCTCCTTCAACGGTTCCTGCTGGGCAACCCTCGCGTTGTTGGAAACCGTTGAGCCGGCTAAGCGCTCGAAGTAATCGGAAGCGGAGCGGTCTGGCGATCATTCGCCAGACCCTCACAGATACTGGCCGGTCAGGGAATTGGGCGCGTTCACGAGGTCTCGGGGCGTTCCCGCGAACACCACCTGTCCGCCTTTGCTTCCGCCTTCGGGGCCGAGATCGATGATCCAGTCCGCGTTCCGGATCACGTCCAAGTTGTGCTCGATAGCGATCACCGTGTTGCCGCCGTCGACAAGCCGGTTCATGATCTCCAGCAGATGGGTGATATCCGACATGTGCAGTCCCGTAGTCGGCTCATCCAAAACGTAGATGCTCCCCTTCTTATGGAGTTCGCTGGCGAGCTTGATGCGCTGGCACTCTCCGCCGGAGAGCGTGCTGAGCGGCTGACCGAGCGTGAGATAGTCCAGGCCGACGTCGCTCATAGCCTTCAGCTTTCTCACGATCTCCTTCTGGGTGAAGAACTCCAAGGCTTGGGCGACGGTCATGGAGAGGACTTCGCTCACCGACTTGCCGTTTAGCTTGTATTCGAGCACCTCGTCCTTGAAGCGGCGCCCTTCGCACGTCTCGCAAGGTGTCTTCACTCCATCCAGGAATCCGAGATCGGTGTAGATCACGCCCGAGCCGTTGCAGGTTTCGCAGGCACCTTTGGAGTTGAAACTGAACAAGCCCGCGTCCACCTTGTTTGTGGTGGCGAACGCCTTCCGGATATCATCCATCACGCCGGTGTAGGTCGCCGGATTCGAGCGGCTGGTGGTGCCTACCGCGGACTGGTCGATGACGATCGCGTCCAGGTATTTGGGCAGGAACTCCTCCGTGATGAGGGAGCTTTTCCCCGATCCCGCGACGCCGGTGATGGCAGTTAAGACGCCGGTCGGAATATCGACATCGACATTCTGAAGGTTGTTTGCCTTCGCTCCGCGAATCGGAAGCTGGCCCTTTGCGGCGCGTACCGTTTCCTTCAGGGGGAGGGTTCTTTGCAGGAATTGGCCGGTGAGGGTGTTGGACTTCAGCAACTGCTCATAGCTGCCTTCAAAGACGACCTCGCCACCAGCCCGTCCGGCATGCGGACCGACGTCCACCACGTGATCGGCCGCCTTGATGACATCCGGATCGTGTTCGACGACGATGACGGTGTTTCCTTTGTCGCGGAGCTTTTGAAGGAGTTCGTTCAGCCGGTGAACGTCGCGAGGATGGAGACCGACGCTTGGCTCGTCGAAGATGTACATCACGTCCACCAGGCTGCTGCCGAGGTGCTTGACCATCTTGATTCGCTGGGATTCTCCGCCTGATAGCGTATCGGTCTCCCGGTTCAAGCTGAGGTATTCGAGCCCGATATCGGCCACATGCTGAAGCCGCTCGGCGAGGTTGGCGACGATTGAGGCCACCACCGGGTCTTCGATTTCCCGAACGACGGGAATCAGTTTGTCGATCTCCATCGCCGAGAGTTCGGCGATGTTCCGTCCGTTGATCTTGCAGGCGAGTACCGGTTGGCTCAGCCGTGCGCCTTTGCAGAGAGTGCATGGCCCATAGGTCATGTAGGGCGCGACGGCGTTCTGTGTCCGCTCGGAGTAGGACTTCACATCACCCGTGATGTACTTGCGGCTGAACTTGTCCACCACCCCCTCGACGGTCATGTTGACCGCTTTCCCCGCGATCTCGACTTTGACCTTGTAGGGCTTGCTGTAGAGCAGGAGATGGAGTTCCTCCTCGGAATAGTCGCTCAGTTTTTTGTCGGCGTCGAACAGTCCCGACTGAATCAGAAGGTTCCAGCCCCAACTGTCCACGGCGTAGTCTGGGTACAGGACGGCCCCTTCGTTGAGCGACTTGGACATGTCGACGAACTTGTCGAGATCAACCCCGATCCTGCGTCCAAGGCCATTGCACCCCGGGCACATTCCTTGCGGATCGTTGAACGAAAAGACGTTGATGTGGCCGGCGTACGGCTGCCCGATCCGCGAATACAGTAGCCGCAGCAGCGTGTAGATATCGGTGATCGTTCCCACCGTCGAGTGCGAACCGCCGCCCAGCCGCTTCTGATCTACCACCACGGCCATGCTGAGGTTCTCAATCGCCTCCGCCTCGGGCTGCGGGAATTTGGGCAGGAAGTTCCGGACAAAGAAGCTGAAGTTCTCGAAGAGTTGGCGTTGGGCTTCGGCGGCGATCGTGTCGAACACGATGGAAGACTTCCCGGAACCGGAGACGCCGGTAAAGATGGTGATCTTCCGCTTTGGGATGCGGAGTGAAACATCCTTCAGGTTGTTTTCCCGAGCGCCGCGAATCTCGATGAACTCGTTCATGGTTTCCTCTCCGCTCGACGCGGGCGTTGAAGAATACCGCCCGCGTCGCCACGAACCGTTACGCTCTTTTTCCTGGCCTCTTCACCAAATTCGCCGCCACCGCCGCACGAATCATGGCCTTGAATGCTGCCTCATCGATCGCTTCACCTTCGTAAAAATCGATCGCACGGCGGGTGTTGCCTTCGAGGCTGGAGTTGAAGAGGCGGGAAGGGTCTTCTAGGGAAGCGCCTTTGGCAAAGGTGAGCTTGACTGCAGTTTTGTAGGTTTCGCCGGTGCAGATGATTCCGGCGTGTGACCACACGGGCACGCCCGACATCGAGTTTGATGCCTTGGCCCATTTCATCTCCTCCACCACTTCGGGGTCGGCCTGTTTGATGAGGCTTCGGAGCCGGGCGAGGGTTTCCCCTCGCCAATCGCCCAACTCTTTGATCTTCGCGTCGATCCGCTGGGAAGGGGACTCCTCCTCTATGCTCACCAACTGGGCGCCTCCACTCCAAACTGCTTGCTGTACTCCGCGTTCAGCTGCTGCCAACCCTCGAAATGCAAGGCTTCCATGCCCACGATGCGACCGAGGGGATCGCCGTCCAAGGTCGAAGCGAGGACGTCGAGGCAGAGGTGCCAACCCGCGGCGCCCATGGCGATGAAGCGGTGGTTGATGGTGGCCCACAAGGTCAAACGGGTGCCTTGCCCAAAAGCCTCAAGCTCCCAACGGACATCGCCGCCGCCCCATTGGTATTCGAGCATGTTTGGAGCGTCTGCCCGGGTGACCTTCGTTTCGGAAACATCCGGCGACGGCGCCCCGACGGTGGTCATTTGAACGGTGCCGACCGCCGCCATGCTGCGATCGGCGTCGAACGGCGCCCATTCACGAAGCTGTGTCGGGTCGGTCAGCGCTTGCCAGACCCTCTCGGGCGAATGGCGCAGTTCTCTCACCAGAACTAGGGTCCAGTTGTCTCCATCCTTCGGGCCAAGGGTAGCGTTGGCGGGGCCGGGCTTGTAATCTTCTCGGTTCATCTCTTTTCTCCTTCCTCTTCGTTCGACGGATCGTCGTACATGCGGTCTAAGTGGCGTTCGAGGGCATCGACATGGCCGGACCAGAATTGACGGAATGGCTCTAGCCATGCATCCAGTTCCTGGAGCGGCTCCGGCTTAATCCGGTATCGCCGCCGCTGCGCATCCACTTGCGACTGCACAAAACCCGCGTCGCGCAGCACCCGAAGGTGCTTCGATACGGTGGGTTGCGACATGCCGAGTCGCTCTTCGATCTCTCCCACCGACCACTCCGAGGTGGCCAGCAGACTTAAGATCGCGCGGCGATTTGGCTCGGCAATGACTTCGAACACGGACTGCACGCTCTAAATATACACCAGAACGTATATACGTGCCAAGGAATATTTATCCTTCAGGAATCGATGTCGAGGGAAGTGCGGGATTTGTAGTGCTCCGCCGCAACCAAATCCCCAAGCTCCCGGCACAAGATCTCTAATTCTTGAAAAACGTATGGATCTTCCGAACCGGCTTCCTGCAACTCCTTCTCCAACTGAAGCTGAATCGCCAGGGCCTCGTCCAAGCGGCCCATCACCCTTAGCGTCCACCCAGTCATCCAGCGCGCGATTCTCTCCCCCTCCTCGTTGCCTGCCCGCCGACGGGCAAGACTGGAGAGTTCAAATTCGATAAGGGCTTCGTCGTAACGTTCTGCTAAATGTAGGGCGTAGCCGAGGTTGTTCCGAAGGCTTCCTTCCCATTTCTTGGCGGCGAGGTCCTTCGACGTGTCCATGAAGGCGAGGGCTTTCGTGTTCCATTCGATCTGCGACTCGGGCGATGGGTCGACGGTTGCCATCATGTGGAGCGCGTCCACCGCGAGACCATCCAACCCACCGGATCGGGCGTGATCGAAGGCGAGGGCGTAGGCATCGCGGGCGAGTTGTCTTGCCTCTTCGGTCTGCGTTTCCGCCGGGTGAGCGGCCGAGCAATAGGTTCGGCCCAGTTCAAGCCAGTAACGCACGTTGACCTCGGAACCTGCCATTTCGAGCTTGGCCTGGATGCCAGCGAGAACTTCTCTCGCCCGGTCGAACTCTCGACGGACGCCGAATGTCCGGGCGATCTGGGTCTCTAGTATCAGTCGGTCATCCGGCGTGACCGCATTGGGGAGCGCTTCGCGGAATCGCTGCTCACTCAAGTGAGGGTCGCGGTGGTCCCAAAGCGCGTTGACGTCGACACCCATGAAGGCGGAGTCTACCGATACAAAGTAGGGAGCCCTCCGTAAAGGGCTCCCTTTCTCATCAGCCGATCAGGTCGAAGCGATCTAGGTTCATGACCTTTACCCACGCCGCGACGAAGTCAACCACGAGCTTCTCCTTCGCGTCTGCGCTGGCGTACACCTCGGCCAGTGATCGGAGTACCGCGTTCGAGCCGAACACGAGATCGACGCGGGTGGCGGTCCACTTCAGTTCGCCGGTTTCGCGGTCTCGTCCTTCAAACACATCCTTGGTATCCGAAGCCGCCGTCCACTGCGTGCTCATGTCCAGCAGGTTCACGAAGAAGTCGTTGGTAAGCGCGCCGGGCTGGTCCGTAAGGACGCCGTGAGCAACGCCGCCGGTGTTGATGTCGATCGCGCGGAGGCCGCCGATGAGGACGGTGAGTTCCGGTGCGGTCAGCGTCAACAGCTGAGCCTTGTCGATCAGCAACGCCTCGGCCGGGACCGAGAAGAGTGCCTTCTGATAGTTGCGGAAGCCATCGGCGACCGGCTCAAGGACGGCGAACGATTCGACGTCCGTCTGATCCTGCGAGGCGTCGGCGCGGCCCGGGGTGAATGGGATCTTGACCTCGAATCCGGCCGCTTTCGCCGCCTGCTCGACACCGGCGTTGCCGGCGAGGACGATAAGGTCGGCAAGCGAAACCGACTTCCCGCTCTCTTCCCGAATCGTTTCCAGGACCTTCAAAACCATTCCGAGCTTCTCCGGCTCGTTCACCGCCCAATCCTTTTGGGGAGCCAGGCGAATGCGTGCGCCATTTGCGCCGCCGCGCTTATCCGAACCTCGGAAGGTTGAAGCGGAGGCCCAAGCCGTGCCGACCAGTTCGGAGGCGGAGAGGCCGGAGGCCAGAATCCTCGCCTTTAGAACGTCTGCGTCCACGTCATCGATCAGGGCATGATCGACGATGGGTAGCGGGTCCTGCCAGATCAGTTCTTCGGCGGGGACTTCCGGACCAAGGTAGCGCGAGCGCGGGCCGAGATCGCGGTGGGTCAGCTTGAACCAGGCGCGGGCAAAGGCGTCGGTGAACGCCTGCGGATCATTCAGGAAGCGGCGCGAGATCTTCTCGTATTCCGGATCGAATTTGAGCGAAAGGTCCGTCGTCAGCATCATCGGAACGTGCTTCTTGCTCGGATCGTGGGCGTCCGGAATCGTCGCCGAAGCGCCCTTGGCGAACCACTGTTGGGCGCCCGCCGGGCTCTTGGTGAGCACGTATTCGAAGTTGAACAGGTTCTCGAAGAAGTTGTTGCTCCACTGGGCTGGGGTGTTGGTCCAGGTGACTTCCAGGCCGCTGGTGATCGTATCGCCGCCCTTACCCGTGCCGAACTTGCTGGCCCACCCGAGTCCCTGCTCTTCCAGATCCGCCTCCTCGGGATCGGCGCCGACGTTCTCCGCCGGTCCCGCGCCGTGAGTCTTGCCAAAGCTGTGGCCGCCGGCGATAAGGGCAACCGTCTCCTCATCGTTCATCGCCATGCGGCCGAACGTGTCGCGGATATCCTTGGCGGCGAGGAGGGGATCAGGATTGCCGTCCGGGCCTTCCGGGTTGACGTAGATGAGGCCCATCTGCACGGCAGCGAGAGGGTTCTCCAGGTTGCGGCTATGAACGTCGCCGTCGGCGACGTCGTCGGTCACCAGGACCGCCTCATCGTCCGGCTTCACCACGCCCGGGTCGCCGTGGGCGTAGCGGACATCGCCGCCGAGCCAAGTGGTTTCACGGCCCCAATAGACGTCGAGATCCGGTTCCCAAGTGTCTTCTCGTCCCCCGGCAAAGCCGAAAGTGGGGAAGCCCATCGACTCCAGCGCCACGTTCCCGGTGAGGATCAGGAGGTCGGCCCAGGAGATCGCCTGGCCATACTTCTGCTTGATCGGCCAGAGCAGACGGCGGGACTTGTCAATGTTGACGTTGTCCGGCCAGCTATTGAGCGGGGCAAACCGCTGCTGCCCGCGGCCACCGCCGCCCCGTCCGTCGCCGGTCCGATAGGTGCCCGCGCTGTGCCAAGACATGCGAACGAACTGCGGCCCGTAGTGGCCAAAGTCGGCCGGCCACCAGTCCTGAGAATCGGTCATGAGGGCGCGCAGGTCGGCCTTGAGCGCCTCGTAGTCAAGCTTCTCGAACTCCTCCCGATAGTTGAACGCTTGCCCCAGCGGATCCGTTTTGGACGAGTGCTGGCTCAAAAGATCAACGCGTAGTTGATTCGGCCACCAGTCGCGGTTCTGAGTGCCACCGCCGGCGATGGGGGCGGAGGTGTTCGCCGAAAATGGGCATTTAGGTTCGCTTGACATGGGTTTCTTCTATGGTATTGCTTGGCACAAAGGGCAAAGACCCCAGTACACAACTTCGGCCTCGTCGATGACGAAGCCATGGTCTTCAATGGGAGTAAGGCAGGGCGCGGCGCCCACTGCACAGTCGATGTCGACGATGGCACTGCACCGACGACAGATCAGGTGGTGATGGTTATCGGCCACCCGCGTCTCGTACAAAGCCGGCCGCCCGGCCGGTTCGATCCGGCGGAGAATCCCCGCCGCCACGAGCGCATTGAGATTGTCGTACACCGCCTGCCGGGATAGGGAGGTCACCCGCTGCCGCGCCGCCGCGACGATGAATTCGGCATCCTGGTGCTTGCCTTCAAGCTCAATGGCGTCGAGAACCGCCAGCCGAGGCGCCGTGAGGCGCAGATTCGACTTGCGTAGCAGTTCTTTGACGTCGGTGTGCACGAGATGACCAGTCTACGCTATTTGTACAGTGTCCAGATAGCGAGGGCGATGTTTTTCTCTAACCAACTTATGATTCAATGTGAGAGGGAACTAAGCCTTTCGGGATGGCAATGGGAAACGGTCAAGATCTCTTTGAGGCAATGGGGCGGGAGTCGGGATGCATGCGATTGGCCCGTGACTTCTACGCCCGAGTTGCGGAAGACCCCGACCTCCGACCGCTGTTTCCCGGCAAGAACCTGCGCTGCGCTACCGAGGAGCTAGCCGCGTTCCTTATCCAGTTCTTTCATGGCGATGAGAACAAGACCCAGTACCGCTGGTGGTTAAGTCTTCGAGCGTCTCACGCTCGATTTCAGATCAACGAAAGACAGAGAACTACGTGGCTCCGACACATGGCAGCCGCCCTCGAATCCGTCGTAACCGACGCCGAGACGTGCACAGGCCTCCGCTCCTTCTTTGAAACCGCTGCAGCCCACATCCTCGGCTCGAACGATACCAATCTTCCGAATCCAGAGATCGACAAACTCTGGCACCAACAGCGGTCGCTTGATCAACTCATCCAGTGCATCGCCGACGGCCTCGACGCGGAAGCTATCGCTCTTGCCGCCACCCACTCCTCGCGAAAATCGGTCACCGTTGGGATCATGGCGCGTATGATGGAGGCGGACCGCGAACCCCTCACTGCCTTTGTTTTGGACTCCCTTAAACGCGATCCTGGCCTCTCCGGAGCTCGATTCAACGGTCGATTTCCGCTTCACTTTGCCGCCGGGTCTGGCTGTTTGTCGGTAGTTCAAACCCTTTTGGCTACCGGTACCGATCCCAATGTCGAAGACCTCGGTGGCTATACGCCCCTGTATCGAGTCGCCAACGGGTGCGGCACACATGCCGGCGATCAGATCGTCCGCGAGCTTATCCACCACGGCGCTCTCGTTAACCATGCAGGGGGCGTCACCCGCTCCACCGCCCTGCACGCCGCCGCCCGCCGCGGCCACCTCGCCATCGCAATGGCGCTGATCGAGGCCGGCGCCTCTCTGGAGGCACGCGATCGTAAAGGGTTCACGGCGCTGGATCGGGCACGGAATTGTCGGCAACAGAAAGTCGCCGCCGCCCTCGACTTGCGTCGAGTTTCAAGCCTTTGACCGGTACCATGCCGATGGGTACATCGAACCATACCGGCTGGGTGTACGCTCCGTTCGCCGCCACGTCCCAGACCTCGAACCGCGCCCATTTCATCCCGGTCAAATCAATCGGCACCCGGAGTGTTCGAGACCCGAACGCTCGCGTGTCTCCCAGTTCGATCCGCTTCCGCTCCACCCGCTTGCCATCTCCGGAAATGATCTCCGCGAAGCGGAGTGGGAACGTCCACCGAAGTTCTGCAGTGAATACCATCGGGCCGGCCTTAACGGTCCCCCCGCTTTCCACGCCGCCGAATCGACACGACGGGATCAGGAGTTCGCCGGTGGTGGTGAAGAAGTGGCCGCCTCGGAGGGATTCTAGGATGGGTGACCAGCCTTCGTTGAAGCGGGGGAGCCGGTTCAGGCGGAGGTAGTTGACGTTCATGTGAGCGTAGAGTTCGCTTCGCTCGTCGATTGCGAAGACGTCGACTTCGCCGGGAGCCTGCTTATGAGCGCCCCACTGGTTCATGTCGTCCAGGAGGTTAAGGACGCGGGTGCCGAGGCGGGGGAGGGAGTAGTCGGCGGGCATGGATTTCCAGGCGCCGCCGAGGAAGCGGTCGCTTTGGAAGAAGGGCTTTTCGCGATAGGCGTCGGGGAAGTCTTGAGAGGCTTTGATGCGGGGGTGGGCGGTCCACATGAGGCCGGTTTCGGTCTCCATGAGCTTTAGGACGTCGTCGGAACTGCCCACGTGATAGACCTTGCCGAAGCCGGGCTTTTCCTCGACGAAAGGGGCGCCCTTCGGGCGATCCAGGGTCCAGTAGACGGGTTTGGGGAAGAAGGAGAGCCAGTGGCCGCCGAGGTGGACGTTGGGTTCTTCGCCGGGGAGGAGGAGGAATTGGGAAGTGGAAAGGCGGGCGCACTCCTCGTGCAGGGTGCGGAGGCGGGTGATGCGGTCGGCGATTTTGAGTTCGTTGTCGCCGAGGTGGAATTCGGCGAGGTGGACGGCATTGACGCCCATCTGCTTGAAGCGGCGGACGAAGGCCGGTTCTTCGAGGCCGACGGGAACCCCGTTGGTGCCTTGGGTCTGGCGACGGTTGAGGAGGTCGACGGTGTGCTCGACGTGATAGTGGCTGGAGAAGGTCTGGTAGCCGGGCAGGGGGAGGAATCGGTCGTCGTGGGTGTAGCGCAGGACCTGTTTGGCGGTGCGGGTGGCGTCGCCGTCGCCGACGAGCAGGAAGAAGCTCATGTCTTGCCGCGTTCCGGGAGGCGCGTTGACCCATGGGACCCAGCGGCGGTCGCCGTCGATGGTCTGGCGGATGCCAAAGCCGTTTGTACCGCGGAGGGCCCGGTAGTCGCGGCCATGCCAGACGCTGTTGAGGTTGTTCACCTCGTCGAGGGGATAGAAGAAGCGGTGCGGTTCGGGGAAGAGCGCTAGGGATCCGCCTTCCGCGCCTTCGGCGAAGATCGTGCGGGAGCGCACTTGGGGGGTGAGGGCGGCACCGTCGGAGGGGCGGACGAGCTTGTCGCCCAGGTTTACGTAGGCGAGGGAGCGCCAAGTTGGCGAGGAGGCTACGAGTCCCGCGTCGTAGAGGTAGGCGGTGGCGTCTCGCGTGGTTGCCATCACGGCGCCGGCTCGTATCAAGCGGTCGCCCGGATAGAAAGTGAACCGGTATTCGCCGGCGAACGGTCCGGCCGAGGCGTTATCGATGATGATGGAGGCTCGGCCTTCTTCGGTCACGACGCGAATGGAGTCTCGCCGGAGGACGAGGGGGAAGGACTCGTAGGGGCGTTGTCGTGGGTTGTCGAAGAAGGTGGTCCAGCCCGCGGGCTTGAGGTCTCGGGTGCCTACGGTGACGACGGCAGCGGGGTTGAGGTCGCGGAGGATGGTGCGCTCTCCGCCGATGCTTCGAATCAGAGGTCGCCCTGGATCGAGGGAGAAGGAGAGCCGTCCGGGTTTGCCGTTGTCGAGGGGCCATGAGGCGATCAGCTCGTCTCCTTCTCGGCGGACGGAGACGCCAACGGCGGGATTGTAGGCAGAGAGATCCACTCGCGTTTCGACCCAGAGGGACAGGGCGAGGACGGTCATCCTATCGATGCCTCGGCAAAGCCGAAGGGGAGTCCGTCTGGCACTTCGGCGTCGGGGGCGCTCCAGGCTCGTTGGTCTTCGGTGGCTTGACGGAAGTAGGCGCAGATACGAAGCGCCGCTTCGCCGGAGATTCCGACTTCCCGAACGGCTCGTTCGAACTGGGTGATGCAGGCTTCGTCGAGGTCGACGTGAACGCCGTTGCCGGCATGGATTCTTTGCATGGAGCTCTCGTCCCCGTAACCGGCGGTGTAGAGTTTGGGGCCGCCGAATGCTTCGGCCAGGTAGGCGGCGAGGCGCTCGTCGTGTTGGGGATGGAGGTCGTGTTCGAACGGGTGGGCGGCTTCGGGGTCTTGGAGGCAGAGTTCGTGCCAGCGACGAGTGAGGGCGAAGATGACGTCGAAACCTCCTGCCTGCGCGTAAAGGGAAGTCTCCATGTCCGCCATTCTACAACCACCTGTAAAATAGGGAAGGCGATCGCGATGAAGGGGATTACTTTTGAGGCAAAGCTTTGCCGCCCGGCAGAGGGTGGCGACTGGACGTTTCTTCGGCTGCCGCAAGAGGCCAGTGGGCCGCTGCCTTCGCGAGGCTTGGTGTCGGTGGATGGGGCGATGAACGGGTTCGCCTTTCAGACGACGCTTCAGCCGGACGGCGAGGGTGGACATTGGTTGAAGATGGACGCCGGCCTTCGGGAAGGGGTGAAGTTGGAGGTGGGGGATGTGGTTCGGGTGGAGATCGCTCCGGTTACCGTCGAACCGGAGCCGGTGGTGCCAGAAGATCTCCTGGGTGCTCTCTCCGCCAATCCGGCGGCGCATTCGGTTTGGACGGCTATCACCGCCGTGGCGCGCCGCGATTGGATTCAGTGGTTGACTTCGGGGAAGAAGGCGGAGACCCGGGTTCTTCGCCTTGGGAAGATGATGGACATGCTCTCGAAAGGGAAGCAGCGGATCTGTTGCTTCGACCGATCTGGGATGTATGACAAAAGTCTTTCCTGCCCAACCGAGGCAAATTTGGACTAAAGTATCGCTATGTGTGATCAGGACCATTTCGAGGACGACAAGCAGGAATTCGAGAAGCGCGGCCTGGTGACACGGAGGCAGTTCGGGTTGATGGTGGGCGCGGGGGTGTGCATGATGCTTCCGGGCGTGGCGAACGCGGCGACGGTTACGGAGTCTGAGGTCACCATCACTACTCCCGACGGGGTAGCGGATTGCTACTTCGTGCATCCGTCGAGCGGTACGGCCCCGGCCGTGCTCATTTGGCCGGATATCTTTGGGCTGCGGCCGGCTTTCCGGCAGATGGCCAAGCGGCTCGCGGAGTCGGGCTATGCGGTTCTGGTGGTGAATCCGTTCTATCGGTCGCAGAAGGCTCCGACGGCTCCGAAGGGGGCGGCGACGCCGATTCAGGAGGTTCGGCCGTTTGCGCAGAAGCTGAACGAGACGACGCATATGACGGATGCGAAGGCGTTTATCGGGTGGCTGGACGCGCAGCCTTCGGTTGATAAGAAGAAGATGATCGGCACCCAGGGGTACTGCATGGGCGGGCCGATTGCCTTCCGGACCTCGGCGGCGGTGCCGGATCGGGTGGGGGCGGTGGCTTCTTTCCACGGCGGCGGGTTGGTTACGGATCAGCCGAATAGTCCTCATCTGCAGGCCTCGAAGTCGAAGGCGCAGTTCCTTGTTGCGATTGCGGCGAACGACGATGCTCGGTCTCCGGGGGATAAGACGACCTTGAAGGAAGTTTTTGAGAAGGCGGGGCGGCCGGCGGAGATTGAGGTCTATGAAGGGGCGGCGCATGGTTGGTGCCCGCCGGATTCTTCGGTTTATAGCGAGCCGTTGGCGGATAAGGCGTGGGCTCGGCTGCTCGTGCTTTATAAGAAGGCGCTCTAAGTATTTTGTTATAGAGTGGTAATTGTTTCGTGAGTCTCGGCTTGCTGCCAGAATCTTGGCGATTTTCGCGCGGGATTTCACGGGGATATCTCGTATTTATTTTTTTATCGGGCTCCGGTGGGGTCTCATTTTTCGAATAGTTAGTGCTTTTATTGCAGGAACATTGATGGCTGAGAGGTGGTTTTGCGGATCATTTGTCTACTATTCTACGTTGAATTGGGGAGAATAGATCCCTTGATTTGGAAGGGACGGACGGTTGATTATCGGTAACCCCCTCCGGGGTTAGGATTGGACGGTTGGAGCGTTCCCGGGGTGATTTTCCCCGGGCTTTTGCATTCGGGAACCACTCCGTGGTTCGGGCCGTCGGCAGGCGAGGGTCTGCGGTCTCCGCTTTGACGTCAAATCCCTGGGCTTCCAGAGCGTTACGCTGGGGAAAGCCCCGGGGGCTAAGGTTGTTATGGGCAAACGTTGCGACCATATGGCCCCCAGGGCATTGACGCCAGGAAGAGGGAGGCGTGTTGGCCTTAGGCATTGCTGCCAAGGAGGGGAGATTGTCTCGCGACGCTTGGAGGAAGTCTTCTTATTGGAGGCTCTCGCCCCTCACTCGTGCCCCGATAGCGATCACCTTACGTGAAAGAGATCTATCTTTGATAGGTATCCGGAACCCCTCCCCCTCGGTTGTCCTTCCGCTCGTACCTCGCTCGAAGGGGCTCCATCAATTGGGCGCTGCTTTTGTCCACTTGACGGAAGGCTCTCGCCCCTCACCCCTGCCCCTCTCCCCCAGAGGGGCGAGGGGTTCTGAGATCCGTCTTAACCGCCCATGGGGAAGCGGTCGGTGAACCAGGTGGTCCACTCGGGTTGGGATTGGGCGATGGCGGTGGGGGCTCCTTCTCCGAAGAGGAAGAAGCGGACGGAGAGGTAGATGGGGCCGCCCATGGGGATGGCGAAGAGGTGGCAGATGCCGGGGCCGGGTTCGCTGGTGAGGAGCATGAGGTGCTTTTCGTCGGCGTCGGTGACCTCGGTGATCTTGCCGGCGAGGCTGGGGGCGTCGGCGGGGGATTGGGTTTGTTTACCGATCGTTTGGTCGGAGAGGCCGAGTTGGGTGGTGAGGGTGGTCCAGGCGGTGTCGTCTCCCATGCCGGCGACGTCGAAGGCGGCGCTGGGTTGGTTGGGGAAGTGTTGGAGCTTGAGGCGGAGGATCTTGAAGAAGGCGTTCCAGCCGCTCTCGACGGATTCGAACTGGCCATCCCACTCGTCGGTGCTGGCGAACCAGCTGTGGACGACGCGGACGACGCAGGTGTCGCCGGACTTTGCCTCGACGATCCACTGGGTGGCCATGGGCGGGGCTTCGGGGGTCATGCCGCTGCCTTCGGCTACGAAGGTTTGGGGCGGGTTCCACTGGGTGATTGTCGATTCGGACTCCATGCCCGGGCCGAAGTTGGCTTTGACGGCGCCGCCCTCACGCTCCTCGACTTGGGTGGGGACGAACCAGGATGAGATGCCGGGGCCGGTGGCGATGGCTTGCCAGACCTGTTCCGGCGAACCGGGGACTTCAACTTCGACTTGGACGGATCGCTGTCCGTTTGCTGCTACTTTGACGCTCATGATTGCTCTTTAGTGGGGATGGTGGGAGTGGGGTGGGCGGCGACGATTAGGCGGTGCGATCGCCCGCCCGGGGACGATGCATCGTGGTATTGGGCGGCGAGGGCGGTTACCGCGCGGGTGAGGTCGGCGGTGAAGGCGGCCCGCTCTGCGGCGGACCGGAACCGGATCTCGGTGTCGATGGAGAGGGTGGGTAAGTGCTTGTCCGCCTCCCGGGCGCGGCGGACGAGGTCGCCGACTTCCTGCACGACGCGCGCGGCTAGGGCGATGAGATAGCTCGCCGACAGCCGGTCGGCGGTGCGGGCAGGGTCGGTCGAGGCCATGCCCATGGCGGCCGGCGCGACGACGTAGGAGGCGGCGCTGGCGACGAACAGGCGCTCGGTTAGGCCTCCCCATTTTTTCTGTCCCGCCTCCTGCACCAGTTGGTGGGATTGGAGGGCGTTGAGGTGGTAGTTGGCCTTTTGGCGGGTCAGGCCGACCTTGGCGGCGACCGACGTGGCCGACGCGGGTTGGCTTAGTTCGGCCAGGAGTCGGCTTCGGATGGGGTCCAACGCGACGGTCGCGGCGGCGGGGTCGTGGATGACTTGGAGATCAAGCACGAGGGGATTCTATACCTTGACAACTTTAGTTGTCAAGGTATAGGCTTCAATAGCGCCTTTGAAAAAGGCGGAGTTGAGCAAGGGTGCCGACCGTGTGTCCGGTTGGATTTGGAGATCGAGGTTGCCTCTGAATCTTCATGCTGGTTAAAGACGCAATCTGATCCAGACACGGCGGCGTACTGTCCGCCTTCGAGTCAATAGGGCCCCAATGTGAGCAGTAGCTGTCATCAAAATACGCCAAGTTCAGAATTCAGGCATGGTGCGAGTTTCGGAAGCTGGGAGCGAGGCCATCAAAGCGTCTCGGACATTGCGCTGTTTGATCCCCGAGAAGCGAAGTCTAAGGTAGTCCTTCGCAACATTGATTGGGTCCACCACCTCTTGAGGTGGATTAACCGACTCTGAGTTCCATGAGTCAACATCCCAGTCAAGGCTTCTTTGGTCTGAATCTTCAAACAGATCGCCCAAATGGCCTTGAAGTAGATCGGGACCGTCTCGCATCTCGCTTGCCCTTTGGATCATCTTGTGCAGGTAGTACTGGTTCACGAGCATCCGCCAGAGCACCGGCTTTGACTGGGGATGGAACCCTCGGATCACATCGAACGCAAGTTCGAGCGTGGCGCAGAAGGCTTGATCGGCATTCAGACGTTCGTCGAATTCCCTAAAGTTTAGGATGCGGATGGCATCTCCATCGACGATCGCTAGGGAATCCAGAACTTGGTCCAATACGCCGATGGGCAATCCTTGCCGCCAGTAGATTGCAGGGTCCTTCCTCCGCAAGGCTCGCCATTCCTCCGCATTCGGGGCGTACGGCAACTTCCTCGGCTGTTGCTTCTCCTCCTCGGTCACTCCACCTCTCGCGAACTGGAAATCGTCCGTGAAGGAATAATAGACCTGCTGACAGAGCTTGAACTGAAGGCTCATCCATGGATCGAGCGAAAGATCCACTATCGTGAGCTTGCGCTGGATCAGCCTGAATGTCGCGAGAGGGGCGAGCAAGCGATAGGTGGTAGACCTGAGATAGTAGCCGTCTTCCCCAAGCCATCCTCCTTGGGGTTTGATCTCTTTTTTTCGGGCCGACCGTGCCAAGCTGACGATGCGGTGCATAGAGCCTTCTGACTGGTCAACGAGTTGAAAAATCAGAGGCTCGACGTTCGTGTAAAGACGTTTGAGTGCCTCGTACTCGTAATCTAGCCGGGCTTTGCCTTTCACGCTGGCCTCGGAGAGTTCGCTTCGAAGACGCTCCTTCCTTGCTTCCACTTCCTCGTCGATCTTGCTCTTGGCCGCCGCAAGCTCCAGATCCGACTGGTTTTTCCAAGCTAACGTTCGACGCTGGATGGCGAAGTTCCACGCTAGCGAAATGATGGCCACGAGTAGCGACGACGTCGCGGCTATGAGTGCAACGATGATGGTTGCCTGAGGAGCGAGGAGTTGAGCGAGAGGGGCTGGCATATCCGTTAACTCAGTTGAACGAAGGCGAATGCACGATGTCCGATAGGCTTCCTTCTTACCGGTAACGGAAATCGATTTCAAGCTCCAGCTCAACGTTCTGTCGATACTTTTCTTGATCAAGGGAAAGTGCGTAGCGGTGAATCAAGCTGCCATTTTCCCCTTCGACCGCGGAATGTGTGGCCTTGATGGGTGTAGAGTTCTGCCCCAAGTCCGGGATGAACAAAATTTGCGGGGGATCGCCAGCTTCGATCTTAAAGTAGCTTTGGGCGTTCACGATCTTGGTGTCGGAGTGCCCGACGAAGAACGAGTCCCGCTCGGCTACGTAAACGTCGAAGCGGACCACGAGGTTCTGTAGGTCGCCCTTGTTCCTTCCGCCCTTCCTCTCTCCAAGTGCGGAGTGGAGGAAGCCTTCGAACACAACGCCGTTCTTGCTAGGATCGTACGAGTCTCTGACAAGCTCTTGGCCGTCGATCTCCTCTTTGCTGAAGGGGCCGAAACAGTTTTCGCTCTCTTCCTTCTGATAATGGAGGTAAAAGTCGAGGTCCCTTGGCTTGAGAGAGAAGCCTAGGTAGTACTCGGGCACGCCATCGACAAGCCCCTTTACCACCTCCAACAAGCCCTCTTTCCTGCTATGTATCTTGGCCTTCTTCACCCGGATCGTGACTTCGGTGTCTCCGAAGAAGAAGCGGGTGGCGAGTTCGAAAGCTTCGCGGGACGTGATGAGTGAGTCGCTCCCGCCGTGGCACTTATGGACGTCGGCCCGGTAAGCCCCCGTTAGAAGGGCAGACTCCTGCTTGACGAGACCGTCACTGTGGTTCGCCTCTTGTCCCTTGAGCCAGCTTACAAGCTGGTTAAGCGTGCTGACCGCCGAGATGTAGGTGTGGTGATTGGTTCCCACGACGCAGAGAACCCGCTTTGGGTCAAACGAGGAGCTAACATCCCCAAGGTCGCCATTCTGAAGATTGAATTCCCTTCGGAGAAAGCCCTCGTTGAAAAACTCGAGCTCGGCTGGGAGAGCCATGTTTGCACCCTGAAATGCGATGCCCCGGTGCGGGGTGCCGAGCGTCACAAGCTTGTTGACGTTCCCTTCTGCTTCCTCCCTGCTTGAGTAAACTCTCTGAATGAGGTACCGCGCGATTAAGCCCCCCATGGAGTGGCAAATCAGATTGACGGCGGGAGCCCGGGTAACTGCTTTTACCATCTCGATTACTCGTGCGAGCTGCCGAGCGTACTCGGTCAGGTCCCGGGTCTTGAAGTCGTAGAAGCGGTAAACCCATAAGCTGTTCGGCACGTTTACGAACCGGCTTGCCACACCAGGATCGAGGGTTGCCGCCCCCGAGAGCCACCCGAGTTCCTTGTCCAATACAGGGAGATCGTCCGTGCCTCGGGCCTCTTTAAGCAGTTTCTGGAGTTTCCGAGAGCTGGGGTGGTCTATGGCGACGGGAGCGAAGGTGGTCTTGAAGGACGTGTAGCAGATCGCATTAGTGGCATCCTCGTACCTGACGCCTTTCGTTTCCGCTTCCCGCTCGTCCTCGCTTTTCTTCCCTGGCTTGAACGGAACGAGGAAACCGGTCTTGAGGAACTTGACCAGCATGCCTTCGTAAATGAAATTTTCGCCGAGTTTGTGCGGATAGACGGTCCCGTCGTTCCACCCATAATAGGTGGTCTCGTCGCTCGTGGCCATCGGATCGAAGCCTCGAACGAGCACGATCGGTAAGAATTCCTGGGTCTGCGGCATAGTTGCTCTTTTCTGCCTGCTGCCGAAAATAGTCCGTCAGCATTAGAGAGCCAGCTTACACTCAACAGGCAGCAGCGTCAAGTCTATTGCCGTAATTAGCCGATACCGTATTCTAAACTTATGTGGCCTCTCGTTTAAGTCCGAGGGGTTGCCTTCGCGCCGGTACGATCACTGGCAACCACCACCTTCGCGGACCCATATTTTGATCGGTGGTCGGTATTGTGGGGCGGTCCGAAGGCTGGTGCCTCCGATTACACGCGTTGCGTTCCTTCGCGCGGGGTGGCTCGATGTTCGACAGCTTCGATCTGGTGCCGACACGATTACTGGCGGTTATCCGCTTCGCGGTTCCTTGTGGCGGTGGGTAGCCGTTGTTGGTACGCCGTCCGCAGCCACGGAGGCGGCGCCTACACGCTTCGCGTACGTGGGCGGGGGTGGCTCGGATGGATATGAGAGGTTTTGAAGCGGATACTTGCGGTCGGTGGTCTCATGACCATTAATCCGTAGACGTCACGTGGTGCGGGTTATACTGCGCGGCGAGAGTTGCGTCTATGAGTCCCAGTTTTGCCCTTGCCATCGTCCTCGGGTTCGGTCCCGCGCCTTTGACGCCGCGGGCGGTGTTGGGGGAGGCTCGGGGGGTGGCGGCGGGGCTTTCGACTCGGACGGAGCGGTCGGTGGCTTATCTGGTGATCGGGCGGGCGCAGAATGGGCTGGGGGATCGGGGGGAGGCGTTGGCTTCGCTTCGGACGGGGTGGACGGCGTTTGAGAAGGGGTCGGACAAGGGGCTCTCTGAGGGGGATGCCTTTGACCTGCACTTCCTTATCGATGGCGGCGACTTTTCGACGTTGCCGATCGAGTATGCGTATGAGTTTGTCGTAGCGGGAGATCTGAGGGCGGCGCGGCGGGCGGCGTTGTCGGTGGGGGCGTCGGACCTGGCGGACAGTTATCGCGGGGAGCTGCGGGATCGATTGCGGAAGAAGTATCCCGAGGTGGCGGACGCGGTCACGCTTACGGAGGTCCAGCGGGCGCGCGATGAGGCGTGGAGGGCCAGAGTCCGGGCGAGCCTCGACGCGATCCGACTTGAGCCCGATCTTTCCAAGCGAGCGTCTCAGCTATGGGAGGCGGCGGACCATTTGGCGCGGGGAGAGGCGCTGCCGCTGCTCCGGGAGGCGGCGACTGTGGCGCAGGGTATCGAGGAACCGGCTTGGCGGGCGCAGATCCAGGCACTGATCAGCGACCGGCTGTGGCGGCTCGGGGTGAAGGACGAGGCGCGGGCGCTGCTAACGTTGGCGGAGAAGGCTCTGGCGGCGGTGACCGAGGAGGGCGATAAGCGGAAGGGAGCGCAGTATGCGGTTGAGCAGACGAAGGAGATAATGGGGCTGCCGAACGATAAGATGAGCGTGTACCGTGAGACCAGGCCCGCCGAGGGGACCCCTTTGGGGGCGAAGCCGGCCGAAAGCTCCGACCCGCGTTCCCCGTGGGAACTTCTGTCCAAGGCGGAGGATCAGCGGGCTAAAGGGGACGTGGCGGGAGCGCGGCGGACGCTTCGTTCGATCCGGGCGCGGCCGGGGGCGATCGGTCCGTGGCGTCAGAGTGTTGGGGAGCTTCAGACGAAGCTTGGGGATCGAGAGGGGGCGCGGGCGAGCCTGGCGGAGGCGAGCAGGAGTCTGCTTGGGTCGTTTAAATCGAGTCCGTCCGTGGACTCTGAAACGATGAAGGGGCTGGAGGGTTTGGCGGCCGCGCAGATTGCCAACGGCGACCGGGCGGCTGCCCGCACGACCCTGATTCAGGGCTTCAAACGGCTGGCGGGGACGAAGCGTTGGGTCATGATGCCCACCTACGGGAACGGCCCGGATCGCATGGTGCGGCATGATCGGCAGTCGCCCATTCTGCATGCGGGGGCGATGGCGTTGGCGAGGTTGGGTTTCTTTGCGGATGCGGTGGGGATGGCGCGGACGATTCCAAGTCCGGCGCACCGGGCGGTCGCGCTGGCGGGGGCTGTGTGGGAGACGAGTTCTAAAGGGTCGTGAGGTGGCAGGCGGGTGGCTATAATTGGGCGGCATGACCACTAAGAGCCAGATCGTCGCCGAGTTCATCGGCAAAGTCCTCAGTGGAGGCGAGATCGACGCGACGGGGGACTATTTCTGGGAGGACGTGGTCGAGTTGGAGCCGTTCCCGGGGCAGGGGCCGGGGGTGGAGGGGCTTAAGGGGGTTTTGCGGATGCTTCGGGCGGCTTTCCCGGATATGCATTGGAGCATTGAGGAGCAGATCGAGGCGGACGAGAAGGTCCTCACTCGGTTTATCTGGACGGGCACGCATGAGGGGGCCTTCATGGGAGTGCCCGCGAGCGGGAATAAGGTGTCGGTGTGGGGGATGGTGATTGACCGGTTCGACGGGGAGAAGATCCGGGAAACGCGGATCATCATGGACACGCTCGGGTTAATGATGCAGATCGGGGCGATTCCGTCGCCTTAGGTTTGTTGGCTGGGTAAGCCTCGGGGGTAGGTTCTGTTTGAGTGGATACCCGGACCCCAATAGCGATTGGCTTAAGATTTTTTCGTCGTATTCCGTCGGCTTCGATAGGCTCTCGGCGCGGGCACAAGTGCATCCCGCGGCTACGGACCCATCCTTAAGTGAACCGCTATTCCCGGAACCCCCTCCCCCTCGGTTCCCCCTTACGCCGTGCCTCGCTCCAAGGGGCACCATCACCAGGCGCTGCCTTTGTACTGCTCTTGAGGGGCTCTCGCCGAGTGCTACTCGGCGCTCCAAGGGCTTAGGGGTTCTGATGTTTCTGCCAAGATCAGGGGCGTGTTGGCTAAGCCGCTTTTGATCGTCGATGGGGACAATCTTGCTCATCGGGCTTACCATTCCACGCCGAAGACGGTGAGGGGGGAAGGGGGGCGGGCGATTAATGCGATCGTTGGGTTCTTCAGCATGCTCAGCCGGATCTGGAGCGAGGAAGAGGCGCGGGCGATCTTTGTGGCTTGGGATACGTTGGGGGTCGATACGTATCGGAACCGGCTGTGGCCTCCGTATCAGGGTGGGCGAGTGTTCGAGGCGGAGATTGTGGAGCAGCTCAATCTCTTGCCGGACCTTTGCCGGGCGTTTGGGTGTGGAGTTGGGAAGGCGGCGGGTTATGAGGCGGACGATATCATGGCCTCGGCGGCGGTGGCGGAGGTGGCCGGAGGGGGAAGTGCTTATCTGTTCACGACCGACCGGGATGCTTATCAGCTGGTTTGCGACGAGATCACGGTGCTCGCTCCGCAGCGGGGGACGCGGGAGTTGTTGCGGATTGGGCCGCGTCAGGTGGTGGAGCGGATGGGAGTTTTGCCGATGCAGGTTCCGGATTTTAAGGCTCTGAGCGGGGACTCGTCGGACAAGATTCCAGGGGTTCGGGGGATCGGGCCGAAGGCGGCTTCGTCTTTGCTACTTCGGCATGGGACGCTGGATCAGGTCGTTGAGATGTGGGGGGACACGCCGGATTCTCAGCTGGCGCTGATGTTTCGGGAGGTGGTGACCATGCATTTGGACGTGCCGGTGGTGTTGCCGGAGGGGGCGCCGGATTGGGTTGGCGGGGCGGGGGCGTTGAGGGAGATTGGGGCGGTGGGGTTGGCGGAGCGGATGGAGGCTTTGGGTACCTCGTAAGGCTGTCGACCTCTCCCCCTGCCCAATAGCTATGATGTAGGGCTCTCGTCCGGATAGACACAGAGGACAGTGAGGGAGCTGTGAGAGTCACAGAGAGAAGGCCCGGTTTATAGAGAGAGCAGTCGTTCGAGCCGACCTGGCGATTTTAAATTCGCTTACTGCCCCCTCTCCAGGACGAGCCACTTGGGGGGGGCTGAACTACAGAACTAGGTTGTTGAGGTCATCGAGGAGGCCGGGACCGGTAGGGGTCCAGTTTAGGCGTTCTCGGGTTTTGAGGTTCGAGGTGGGGGAGTCGAGGGTGGTGAAGTGGGCTAGGACGCCGAAGTGGGCGGGGGCTTCTTCGGGGGAGATGGAGACCACGGGGAGGTTCAGGCGGCGGCCGAGGGCTTCGGCGATTTCTTTGGCGGTGACGCCTTGCTCGGCGACGGCGTGCCATTTCGAACCGGCTTCGGCTTTCTCGAGGGCGAGGCGGTAGAGCCTTGCGGAGTCGGTGATGTGGGCGGCGGCCCAGCGACTGGCGCCCTCGCCGACGTATGCGGAGACTCCTTTCTCGAGGGCGGTTTGGATGAGGAACGTGATGAGGCCTTGCTTGTGGGGGTCGTGGATTTGGGAGAGGCGCATGACAATGCCTTTCACGCCCTGGTCGAGGGTGGCGAGGGTCGCTTCTTCGGAGACTCTGGGGAAGCCTCCGGTGGGTTTGGCGTCGTCTTCGTCGAAGGGTTTTCCGGGGATGGGGTTGACCACGAGGACGCCGGCGGTGCCGATGAGCGGGCGGCCAGAGTCGGCGAGGGCTTGACCGAGGGCTTCGATGGCGCGTCGGTCGTTCTCGCAGTTCTCTTGAAATTTGGAGAAGTCGTGGTTGAAGGCGAGGTGGATGACGGCGTCGGCTTGAGTCGCACCCGATTTGAGGCTGTCGAGGTCTTCGATGGTGGCGTAGTGGACTTCGGCTCCGGCCTGCTTGAGCGCTTCGGCACCGCTTTCCGATCGCGTCATTCCGAGGACGGTATGTCCGGCCTGAATCAGTTCGGGGACCACGGCCGAGCCGATGAATCCTGTGGCTCCGGTGACAAATACTCTCATATTCTTCTGCTTGGAGAGTCTCGGCGGTAAAATGGAGAGACTCTCCGCTTAATAAATTACCGGAGACTGTCTCCGTTTAACAAGCCCTCCATGAAAAACGACGCACTTTCGACGCGTAAACCCCGCGCGGACGCCCAAAGGAACCGGGATTTGATTGTTCAGGTCGCGAAGGCGGCGTTTACGGAGCATGGGGCCGGGGCGAGTCTGGACGACATTGCGAAGAGTTCGGGGGTGGGATCGGGGACGTTGTATCGTCACTTCCCGACGCGGGAGGCGCTGCTGGAGGCGGTCTATCACGCGGAGGTCGATAAGTTGGCGGATGCGGCGGAGGAGTTTTCGCGTGAGCTGCCTCCGTTAGAGGCTCTGAAGGCTTGGCTTCTGCTGTTTATCGACTATCTCGCGACGAAGAAGATCATCGCGGCGGCCCTTCAGAGCCTCATCGGGGGGCCGGGCAACTTGTTCGATGAGAGTTTGTCGAGGGTCCATGGCGCGGTCAAGACGATTTTCGACCGGGCGGTGGAGGCGGGGGAGATTCGCGAGGACGTGAACCCGGTGGACGTGTTGAGGGCGTTGGTGGGGGTGACGTTCTTTGGGACGAGCGGCGGCGCGAAAGACGGCGCAACCCGGCTGATGGAGATTTTGATTCAGGGGTCGAGGCCTTAGGGCTTTGTGGTTTCTTGAAAGGCTCTCGCCCCTCACCCCTGCCCCTCTCCCCCAGAGGGGGAGAGGGGTTCTGAGAGTTAGGCGTTCAGTAGCTTCCAGTTGCCTTCGGAGATGACTTCGACCTTTCCGTCGACGACTTTGATGGCGGTTTCGTCATCCATGGCGTAGGCCGGGCCGGGGAGGTTGGCGGCCCATTTTTCGGCGTTGGCCATGGTGTTGTGCGGGCACATTGGGTGACCCAGGTGCGGGAAGATCGAGAAGTCGACGAGGCCTAGCGCTTCGTCGACGCCGTTGGGTGGGGGCCAGCCGACGAAGAAATCGCCAATGGAGGGGGCCATCGCCATGCTGCCGCCGCTAAGGCCGACCCAGAGTTTGTCGGGCAGGGAAGGCAAGAGGTCCACTAGACCGGACTCGCGCATCCAATGCGCCAGGTACAGGGCGTCGCCGCCGTTCACCAGGAGGACGTCGGCGGCTTGGACCCAAGGGACCCAGCGCTCTTTGCCGATGCTGGGGAGCGCGGTGAGTTCCAGCACGCCCAGGGATTTCCAACCGAGCTCGCACATCGGGCAGTTGGGTTCTCGTCCGCTAATGAAGCGCCAAGCCCCGCCGGGGCTGCCCATCGGGTGGCCGTATCCGGCGGTGGGGATGCAAAGGGCGTTACATTCGGCAATGGGTTTGCCCAAGAGGTCGAGTAGGGCGGTGTGGATGCTTGGGTTTTTGATTCCGGCGGATGTGAGCAGTAGTTTCATGGTTATCCCTCTTGAAAGAAGATCTGGCGTACTTCGATTGGCCTTCGGGTAGCGACGGCGCCTTTGCGGGCCCATTCCAGCGCCTCTTCTAAGTTGGCGGCTTCGAGAATGAGAAAGCCCCCCGTGTGTTCTTTTGTCTCCATGTAGGGGCCGTCGGTGATGAGGACGTTGCCGCTCGGTTGCGTCCTCACCGTCTTCGCCGTGTTTGCTGGCAGCAGTCCGGCGGCGAAGAACAGGGCACCTGCGGCCTCCATTTCGGCGTTGAGCGCGTGAATCTCGCATGCCGCGGCTTGGTCCTCAGGGGACGGGACATAGTCGTCGGGCAGGTAACCGGTGAGCAAAAACTTCATGGCGATTTCTCTTTGAGCATTCTCCCGGCCTGCCGGTTGCCTTGCTTGTTGAGTTAGTCGAACGGGGGAAGTGGAAATCGACAGAGCTTTTGTCGATTTCGAGCTGATTGGTTCGACCCTTCTTCAACCATGCGCGGGCTCCTCCTCTTCACTTTGTCTCTTGCAACGACCCTGGCGGGGGCTCAGACCCGAATTTCGGACGTGATTTATCTGAAGGCGGGCGGGACGGCGTTTACGATGGACGTTCTGAAGCCGGCAAAGCCAAACAGGGCGGCGGTGGTGTTCATGGTTAGCGGTGGGTGGATTTCGGACCATTCGATGCTCCAAAGATTCGGACCCGACCTCGAGAAGGTTTTTGTGGATGCGGGCTTTACTGTTTTTGAAGTCGTCCATGGGGCGCAACCCCGGTTCAAGGTCGCGGAGATCGTTGAGCAGGTTCGGACGGCGGTCCGGTTCGTACACGGGCATGCGGCCGACTACGGAGTCGATACGAATAGAGTGGGCGTTACCGGGATCAGTTCGGGCGGGCATCTCGCGCTCATGATCGCCGGCTCGCCGGATTCTCCCGTCAACGCGGTCGCGGCAATCGCTCCGCCTACCGATTTGGCTAACTGGGGAAAGCCGGGTTTCGTGCTCACGGACGAGCCCCAGATGGTCATGTTCCGGCCTGCGCTCGGGATCGGTGCCGATGCTTCGAAGAGTGATCTTGAAGTGCTATGCCGAAGCCTTTCCCCGATCACTTTGGTGAATGCGAAGTATCCCCCGACGCTGATCCTTCACGGTGACGGCGATCAGGTCGTGCCTCTTCAACAGGCGCGGGCGATGGATGAGGCTTTGGGCAAGGCGGGAATCGAGCACCGGCTGGGGGTCGTCCGTGGGGGCGGGCACGACGAGAAGACCTTTGGCGCGGGGTTGACGCAGGTGCTGGAATGGTTTAGGAAGAAGTTGCTGAAGTAGATGCCCAGGGTAAAAAGCTGGCATGGAGTTGAAGGGAGCACTGGCGGGACAGTTTCGGGCGGGGCTCGCGATGTTGCGGGAATGCGTCGAGAGGTGCCCGGACGATCTTTGGTCCGCGGTTGTGGACAAGCCGCCGCGCACGTTCTGGCGGATCGCCTACCATGCCACCTTTTACACGCACTTCTATTTGGCGCAAGACCACTCGGAATTTAAGGCCTGGGAGAGGCATGTGAATCACGCGGTTATGACGTTTACCGAGGAAGGTGAGGAGCTTCCACCCGAGGACACCCTCTACTCACAGAGCGATCTTGGGGAGTACATCGATTTTCTGAGCGAACAGCTGGCGGGAATCGTCGAAGAGCTCGACCTTGAATCTCTGGAAAGCGGCTTTCCTTGGTATCCCAATTTTCCTAAGCTGGACCATGTTTTGTTGACTCTTCGCCACCTGGGGGTTCACGTCGGGCAGCTTCAGGAGCTACTTTTCGCGCGAGGAATTGAGCCGGATTGGGTTTCGAGACGTTAGGCTTCGAACCCATACCGGATCGCCGCGCTAAGGACATCCAGGTTGATGTCCTTGATGGTTTTGAACTTGATGCAGTATCCGGTCACGCTCGCCTTGCCGATTGTTTTTCCAAAAGTATTGGCAAGATAGGTTTTATCTTCCAGGCCAAGGATGTAAATGGAGATTCCCGTTTTGTTCGCACTCAAGCCGATTCGGTAGAAGTCTCTGGTCTTTCCGTCGGCGTACTTGATGATGTAGAAACCGTATCCGATATTCGGGTTAGCGACGACCTTGCCTTCGCCGTTTCTGCCATCGTCGAACCATGGTTGGGCGGCTGGCGACAGTTGCAGGATGAGGTCGTGCAGTGCTTGCAGTTCACCTCGTTTTGGCTCCGGGTGACTGGCAATGTACTCCCTGATTTGGTCTTCTATCTCCATTTTTCACCCATCGAATGCGGCCCGAACCCTTGTTGGGCAATTGTGGCCCAAAGGATGAGGAGCCGCGAACCGGCGTGGCGGATATTAGGCGTTCGTCAAGGGACGATTAAATGTCCGTGGTGTCGAAGGTCTGCCATCGGGTGAGAGGTAACGTTCGGAAGATGATCTCGCGTCCGCACCTGGCCCTCGGCATTCTTTCAGTGGCAGCCTTGGGTTACGGGGGTCTTCGCCTCGCCGGGAACGTGGTTCCCGGTCCGAACTTGCTCTTCAACGGCTGGGGCCTCGCGCCGGCGGGCGATCACGTGCGGGTCGGCGATATGCCGGTCAAGATGGTTCTTTCGCCTGACCGCAAGCAGGCCGTTCTAACCAGCGTGGGTTTCGACGGCGTTCACATCACGACGGTGGACGTCGCCACTCAGAAGACGATTGAGAGTCTGAATCTCACCCACGTCTGGAACGGCATCGCCTTCTCGCCGGACGGGAAGACGCTTTACGTTGCCGGGGGCAACACCGGTAAGTTGCTCGTTTACGGCTACGACGCGGGCCACCTCACCAGGCAGGGAGAGGCTAAGGCGCGAACGGGCTCGTTCATTTCCGGCGTAGCGGTTCATCCCAAGACGGGCGTGGTTTACGCGCTGAACGAGGCGTTTGACGAGATCCTTCGAGTGGATGGAGAGAATCTCGCGGTTGTTTGCAGCACCGGGCGTAACCCTCACACGCTGGCTTTCGGGGCCGATCCCCGATACGCGTACGTTAGCGACTGGGGCAGCCGCGAGGTGACTGTCATCGACACCCAGCTCAACCTTCGGGTGCGCGATTTTCGTGTTGGCGTGAGGCCGAACGATATGGCCCTCGCGCCGGATGGCCGTCTCTTCGTCACCTGCGCGGGCGACAATACGGTACATATCATCCAGACTCGATCGCTGGAAAATGCGACCGAAGGCTCGACTCCGGGAACGCGGATTCCCGAGGGGGTTCGCGAGATTCTGAACACTTCGATCGAACCGACCGTGCTCGAAGGCAGCACTCCGGACGGGGTCACGATCTCGCCTGACGGCAAGACGCTTTACGTGGCGAACGCGGACAACAACGATGTGATGGTGGCGGACATCAGCGATCCGAAGATGACCCACATCGCGGGCTTTATCCCAACGGGCTGGTATCCGACCTCTGTCGCGGCCACCGATGACCGTCTGCTTGTGACGGTCGGAAAGGGGCTTCGTTCACGGGCCAACGCCCCGGTGCGGGGTGAGAAGCCAAGGGGTGCGAAGGGAACGCCTAAGTTCGACTATATCGGCAACACCCTTGAAGGCTATGTTTCGTCGGTGAAGATCGGTGACGTCGAACAGCTCAAGAAGTGGACCGCCCAGGTGCGGGCCGCCGATCCGTTCTACATGGCGAATGTCCGAAAGACGGCAGGGAAGAGCACATCCATCGTGCCAGACGAGGTGGGCAAACCGAGCCCCATCAAGCATGTTCTCTACGTAATCATGGAGAACCGGACCTATGACCAAGTGTTCGGTGACATGGTGGGCAGCAACGCCGATCCCTCGCTCTGCATGTACGGAGAGAAGGTGACACCGAACCGGCATGCCTTGGCGCGCGAGTACACCCTGCTCGACAATTTCTACTGCAACGGCGAGGTCAGCGTAGACGGGCACTCCTGGTGCGATGCGGCCATCGCCGACGACGCCAACGTACGAGATTGGACCTCCAGTTACGCCTCTCACGGCCACGTTACGGATGCGGGCGAAACCGAAGCGCCCGCCGGCGGCTACATCTGGGACCTCGCCCGAAAGTCGGGGCTCTCGGTTAAGTGCTACGGCGAAGGCACCAACTCGTTCGTGGGCGGTCACGCGGTGCCGCAGGATTGCCGAGGGACGTGGCCTGGGGGGCGGGACAAAGATCGCGTCCAGGGTTGGATAGCCGACTTGCACGCTGCGGAGAAGACCGGCCAGTGGGCGAACTTCCAGATCATGTCGTTGGGCGAAGACCACACTCGTGGCACCAGCCCTGGCGCCCCGACCCCGAACGCGTGCGTCGCGAGCAACGACGTCGCCATCGGCAAGATCGTTGAGGCGGCGAGCAAGAGCCGGTTCTGGAAAGACACGGCGATCTTCTTCGTCGAGGACGACGCTCAGAATGGCCCGGATCACGTGGATGCCCACCGCACCTTTGCGCTGGTGGTGTCGCCGTACGTCCGACGTGGGGTCTTGGATTCCACGATGTACAGTCAGGCGGGCATGGTCCGCACCATCGAACTGCTTCTCGGCCTCTCGCCGATGACGCAGTACGACACGGCGGCGATGCCGATGTTTGCGACCTTCTCGAAGACGCCGACGGCGGTGCCGTATCGAGCGCTCTCGGCCTTGGTGGATCTCGAAGCGAAGAATCCCACTCGCGGCGTGGGGGCCGAAGCCTCCGCTCGAATGGACTTCTCCGAATACGACCGCGCCCCAGCGGACGAGTTGAATGAGATTCTTTGGGCGGTGGCGAAGCCGGGGGTCCCTTATCCGGGCTCACGCCGGTCATACGGAAGGTGAGTTTCCCTTCCGTATGACCAGCCCGAAATTCTGAGGTGGCGCGGGCCAGGGAAGCTCGGTCTTGGGAGGTTCGAATTTGCGAAGGCAACTAGAGGGCGGCGTAGACGATTCCCGCGCCCACAATCGCTGGTATTGGGGACAAAACGCGAATGGTCAGGGGGGTGAGCCATCGGGAACACCATCGACCATAGGAAGCGTGCGATCGCATCGGTAGCGCCAAGATCACCAGCGAAGTCATCACGAGACAACAGCCTGCCACTTCAAAGGCCAACGGCAGCTTTGAGATGGGCGAACGGACAATCAGCGCCGCGCCGGCAACAATCCTTAAACCCTGTTCTGTTACATGCAGTCGCCAGTTCGACGCGGCCAAACTTGAGGTCATTTTCTCGAAAAGTCGCAGACAATCGCGGGGCCGCAGCGCCATCAAGAACGAAACCGCTACCAGCCAGAGCCCCGAGGCTATTACGATGATGAGCGCTACGGTCTGCACGGGAACTTGGTCCGTTGTTTTGAGCTCGTTCCTAACCTTCGCGAGCGTCCCCAGCTTAACCCAGAGCGCGCTTTGTCATCGTCTCATCCGAAACGTTTTAGCGGCTGCCTGAGAATCTTTTACCGCCCTATTACGGTCGATGCGCAGAAGCCGTCGTAAGGAACGGAACACGAGCCAAAATAGTGCTGACTCCAATCCGGCTATGCCCTACGTCGAAGACATCACCGAACCGCTGATCAGCACGCTCACTCATACGGGTGGTCTGCCGGCCCGACAACTCGCCGGACACGCGGCGAATCTTGAATTCTGGGTTGGTGAGGTTAAGCACGCTTTCAATGTCATTGACGGATATGGCGAGCGATTCGAAAAGTTGAAAGATGTCGCAGAACGAATCGGCCCTCAATTCCACCCATTTCGATCCGAGAAACTGATACGACCCGGCATCAGCGATCACGAGCTCAAGGAATTGCGTCGCCGCTTGATCGAGTCGGTCTCCCTTGTGCTGAGCCGTTGCTATAAGGAAGGATTCGTCTCCGAAACAATGCTCGAGGAATACGGCGAAAGGCTTGATCTGGGTAGTCGCGAGTTGAAACGCAAGAAAGGATCTTAGAAACGGCGGACCGTAGACCGGCTGGAAGCCGGTCGGACGAAGGGAGATGCCGCCTGGAAGGCGGCACTACCTAGCGTGGCTACGGCTTGGCGTCGAGAAAGTCGTCCACCATCGGGACGATGACGGGCATGCGCTGCATCAGGGTTACGTGGGTGGTGTTGGGCAAGATGGCCAATCGCGATGCGGATCGCGGCCCCATGTCGCCGTGAGTCTCGCCACCTTTGAGGCGAAACATCTCCGCGATGTGCGCGAGCCGCACGCCGTCGGCGTCGCCGTGGATGAAAAACATGGGCGCCTTGGTGGCCTTAAGCTTGTCGGCTCCGAAGTCGTATGGTTTCGAGGCCGTGGCGACCATTCGCTTGACGAACTTCGGAAAATCGTTTGGTGTCGGACTCAGCTTCTTGTACTCGGTGTCAAGGGTCGATCCTTTGAAATCGTCCGCGGTAAGTTTCGAGATCGATTCGTTCGCTCCGGCGACCGCGCCGTCACTGCGGAACGTGGATGAGATGATAACTGCCTTTCGCACGCTGTCCGGATGACGGATCGCACACTGCATCGCCACGTCTCCGCCCATGCTGTAGCCGATAAGGTCGGCTCTCGGGATTTTGAGATACTTGAGCAGCGCGGCCACATCGTCGGCAAGGTTTTCGGAGGTGATCTCTCGTCGTGGGTTGTCCGCCGTGCGGCCGTGACCTTGCATTTCGACGGCAATGACTTTCCGCGTTTTGGAGAGTTCACCGATCCACCCGTTCCAGTTGTTGGTGATGGTCATGAACGCGCCGTGAAGCAACACCACCGGTTCGCCGCTCCCGTGGACTTCGTAGTACATGTCGAGTCCATTGACCGGCGCGTAGCCGATCGTTGAGTTCCGCTGTGCCGGCGCGGCGGTCATAACGAGCGTCATCAGGAGAAAAGCGGTTGTCTTCATGGTCCATTCCTCAATGCGCGGCGCGCCCTAACCCGCCAGTACTCCGTCGAGCTCCTTGTAGCTCATTTCCATGCCGTCGGTCATGCCGGTTGAGAACGCGGCGTCTCGGTCGGCTTGCGAAGCGAACTTGATTGAGGTCGCCACGTTCGTAATCCCGTTGGTCTCGTTGAAAGTGACCGTGATAATCGACGGCTCACCTCCCATCGATCCACCCATATCGCCCGGGTCGTAGATCTGCGTATGCACGATCTTCGAATGCAACGCGACCTCCAGAAACTCTCCCGTGAACCCAAACTCCTGACCGCTTTCGTCTTCTCGCCAGCGCCAGCGATACTTTCCTCCCACATGAGCAGCCATCTCGCACACAGGCATCGACCATCCGGGCATGGCCGTTAGCCAACGACGCATCAACGCAGGATCCGTATACGCCTGCCACACCAGATTGACCGGGGCATTAAAGCTCCGTTTCACCAGCACTTCACGATCTGACGGGGTGCTTACTTCAGCGGGTTTCATTTCTTTCGTTCCTCTTTCTGTGCTTGCTTCAACTCGACGAGTAACACATCGAGTCGCTTGTAGTTGCCTTCAAAAATTTCCTGCACTTGCTTCAGCCAATCCGCCACTGCGTTCAATTGCTCCGTCTTCAACTTGCAGGGCCTCGACTGGGCCACTCGACTACGCGAAATCAGCCCCGCCGATTCCAACACCTTCAGGTGAGACGAGATCGTAGGTTGCGTCAACGAGAAAAGGCCGACCAAGTCGGACACGGATGCCTCGCCGCGAGCCAGATGCACCACGATCCCACGTCTAGTGGGGTCGGCAAGTGCGGCAAGTGCTTGGTCTAGTCCATCCACGAACATAGGATACCATCTATATAGATAATCGTCAATATATTAATTTCGAATTCGCTGGTTCGCGAACCAATTCCGCGGATTTCTGATCAGCCGTGCCAGTAGGAATAGATCTTGGCGGCGGTGGAGATCCGGTTGCCTTCAGGAGGTTTCCGGTTACTAAGATCGAAACCTTATCCCTCATGCGGTAGCCGCGGCGGAGTCGCCGCGCGCGGCCAACGCGGCAGGGTCAGCTAGCGCGTGGGGGAGAGGCTTCGTGATAGCTATAGCAATGGCCTGGGCGGTATGTTAACGGTAACATCGTCGTCTTCCAAGACCTTTTCTAGCTTTCAAGGACCGAACACAGTGCACCTTCTTTCCCTTTGTCTCGCCCTTTTCGCCACAACGTCGGGTCAAAACGCCGGCTCCGAAGAGTTCTATGCTGTCAAAGACGTTCCCCACGGAACTTTGGAGCCAAGAACGTATCTGTCGAAAACGACGGGGAAGGAGAGACGCTACTACATCTATCTGCCTCCCGGCTATGACGCGCATACGTCCCAGCGCTATCCGGTCCTATTCCTTCTGCACGGCGCGAACTGCGATGAAAAGTCGTGGCCGTATGCGGGCAACGTGAAGGAGATCATGGACAACCTGCTGGCCGAGAAGAAGGCGACACCGATGATCGTCATCAGCCCGAACGGATACGCGTCAAAGCCTGGCGAGGCTCAGCCAGACCCCATGCCTCGAAAGAGTCCCCCAGATTTCAAAGCGATGTTTTCGACGTTCGAGGAGGAGTTTGTCTCCGATCTGTTGCCCGAGGTGGAACGCCGGTTCCGGACTGTCCCAGATCGTTCGCAGCGGGCATTGGCCGGCTTTTCTATGGGCGGTCTCCAGACGATGTCTCTCGGTCTTAACCAACTCCCGTTGTTCTCCTATCTGGGCGGATTCAGCGGATGCGGGGGCGCGTTCAATGCCCCGATTAATCTGAAGACCGATCACCGTGGAGCGATGGCGAATTCGAAGAAGTTCAACGCGCAGACGAATCTTCTCTTCCTCACTCAGGGATCAAAAGAACCGGAATTTATCCTCGAAAGCGTTAAACGATATCGGGCCGCCTTGGACTCGGCAGGGATTAAGTACGCATTTTACGAGTCGCCCGGGACCACTCACGACTATCCGACGTGGCGCCGGAGCTTGCACGAATTCGCGCCGCTTCTCTTCCCGGACTTGCGCGACGTCGTGGTGAAACCCTTGCCTTCTCCTGCCGTTGCCTTTGGCCAACCCATTAACCCGGCCGGCGACGACAAAAAGCTTTTTCCCGATGCGCCCGCGGGATTCGACCAGGTTCGCAAGGACATCCCCCACGGGAAGTTGGAGCACACGACTTGGTATTCAACCACCGTTGGCAAAGCTCGCAACATGCTCGTCTACACGCCTCCTGGGTACTCGGCGGGGAAGAAGTATCCCACGTTGTATCTTTTGCACGGCATCGGAGCGAACGAGTACCAGTGGGGATGGGCGGGTAAACCGGACGTCGTTCTCGATAACCTCATCGCAGAAGGGAAGGCCACTCCAATGGTTGTCGTTATGCCCAATGGTTGCGCGCAAATGGACGACGAACCCAAAGGGGATGCGTATGCAAGCGCTCCCGCCTACGCTACGTTCGAGCAGGACCTTCTCATCGATCTCATTCCGAGCATCGAGAAGAGCTATTCGGTGTCCACAAAGGCGGAAGACCGGGCTATCGCAGGCCTCTCGATGGGAGGCGGTCAGTCTCTCGACTTTGGCTTTGCCCATATGGACGTCTTTAAGTCGATCGGAGGCTTTTCGTCGGCCCCGAATACGTATCCCCCGGATCGCCTAGTCCCCGACGTCGAAAAAGCTAAGAAGTTGCGGCTAGTCTATGTGTCGGCAGGAACGAAGGATGGACTCTTTGGCATTAGCCAGCGGACCCACCAATACCTTCGGGACCACGGCATTCCGCACATTTGGAACGTGGACGGACATGGACATGACCGGGACACTTGGAGTTACAACCTGTACTACTTCCTTCAAAAGGTATTTCGCTGACCTCGTCGGAAGGTACTGAGAACTAGCCTGGGCGTCAGTTCCCCGGCAGCGTTCCCTAGTCCAACAACCTGGAAACGTTCTCTGTGCCACGGACCTCGGTGAGCGTCCCGTTCCGGTCGAGCACGAAAAGCGTTGGCGTGCTGTTGACTTTGAGGTCCTGCGCCATTTTCATCTCGCCCCGAACCTTCTTCTCGAAGCGGGACGACCCGGCCTTCCCGACGATCGCCGGCAAGCCGCGCCGCCTTAGGTACGCGTTCAGGCTGCCTGGGTCGAGATCCGCTTTGCCGGTGAACAGGTCGTCGAAGACCCTGTCGTGCTGGCCGTGCTCCCTCGCGATCTCCGACGCGACGGCCGCTCCGAAGGCGTAGAGGTGCATGCTCAGCGGGAAGTTGACCGCGCGGTAGGCCGCCCGCGGGTGCGCTTTGAGCGCGGCCTTAATGCCCGGGTAAGACGCCCGGCAGGGCGGGCACTGGAAGTCCATGAACTCGATAAGGGTGGCTTGTCCGGAGGCGAGTCCAAGCGCGTTCCTGAGGATCAGGGCGTCGGCTTCGCTGCGGGGGACGGTCGGCTGCTGTGAGGCGGGAAGGGCGGGCCGCATCGCGAAGGCCACGCCTCCCGCCATCGCGGTGGCTAGCGCCAGGTAAGCCAGGGGCTCTTTCGATGATCGGAGAAGGGAAGTGAGGTTCATGACCGGTCATTCATCGAGGCGAAGCGCACGTGGCCGTCCATGAACAGGACGTTGCGCGCCTTCACGAAGAAGGAGGGCTCGGGATACTCGGAATGCCATGTCCCCGCGTCCGAGCAGAGCCTGATCTGGAAGACGTTGGTCTCGGACTGGGATTTCCCGAAGTAGTGGAGCTCGTCGAAGAGGTAGCTCGTTCCGGCGAAGGCGTGAGAGCTCGCGTACGTTCGCGGGGTCGGGTCGCCGAACAGCGCCGTTGAGAAAGGGAGGGTGTCCGCGGGGCACCGCCATACCGCGCCGCGCCCGCCGGTGTACGCCGACAGCGTCGCTACCATGTCGGGGATGTGCTCGATGGGTCCGGGATAGTCGGACCGCGACTCGGAACTCTCGCGGGCGAAGATGTCTATGGCGCAGGGGTACCGGTCGTCCCAATCCGCGCCGTATAGGCGGAACGCCAGCCCGACCTGGTGGAGGTTGGACTGGCAGGCCGATTTGAGCGCGTCGCGCCTGGCCCCGGCGATGGCGGGCTGAAGGAGCGCGGCCAGCAACGCCACGATCGAGACCACGGTGAGCAGTTCGACGAGGGTGAAGGCGCGGGAACGGTTAGCGGGAGTCTTGTCGCCTCTTCTCATCGGCGTTCACCTCCCGCATGATGCTTGCCACGTCGGGATTGCCGCTGCCCAGCAGGAACGGAACGATCGAAGCGTCCCCTTTCTCCTGCGACCACTTCCGGAAGGTGAAGGCCCAGGCTTCTCGGTCGTCCTTGGGCACTGGCCGCTGCCCGAGGATCCCGAGCGCGCGGCGGCGTTGGTCGGGAACGTGCAGGGATCCCAGGTTCATGATTACGGTGATCGCCGCCTTCCTGTTTGGATCCGCGAGCGCCTTCTCGAAGTAGCTGAAATCCGCCTCGTCCCATCCCGCGAGCGTGCGCCCGTGCTCAAGCATCTTGCGGTCCGCTCGGAGGAGTTCCTCGAACCTGTCGGCCGAGGCGAAGCCCGCCGCCCGCGCCTGCCCGTCGCTCACCCCCAGCGGGGAGGTTCGGTGGCCGTTGTGCCAGATCAGGGCCGCCGCCCCGGAGCCGCAGACGATCGAGGTCGCTACCAAGATCCTGGCCCGGATCGCCGCGCGGCGGTCGTCCTTCAGTGTCGCTGTCTTCATGTTTCCGTCGGTGTTGGGCTGGCCCGGCGATCTCCAGGACGCCGGGCCAGCCCCGGCCACTCATTCCGTCTCAGTCTCACTCGCGGTCGTGCAGTGCGTGGCCTCGGTCGCGCATGTGGTGCCGCCGCAGTTGTACTCGACGCAGCAGGACCGGCAGCCGGTATAGCCGCCCGTCCCATTGCAGTTGCTCAGGCAGCAGGCGTCGCAGTCGTTGATGCAGTTGGTGGGTCCCTGGCAAATGCCGAAAGCGTCGCACTCTCCCTGGCAGCTCGGCCCTGGGCCCTTCCCGGTGCAGGGGGAGGCGCAACCGGGCCAGGGGTCGGCAGTTGTCACCGCCAGCGCGAAGGAAGTCAGTCCGAGCGAGCCGCCGAAGGCTAGGACGAGCATCAGCGGCAGCGCCGACTTAAGTCTGAGCAGAGCCTTCATAAGAAGTTACCTCTCCGCATGCCAAACGAAACTTTTCTGCATGCAAAAACATCCTATAGGGAGATCCGGGAAAGACCCTTGATGACCATTTTTATTGCGTCAAACGACGCAATAATCCATGTCCTTGGTCGGTGTGCAAGGTATTTCGAACGCTCCCGCGGGTGCCGGCCTGGAAGAGTCGCAGCGGAAACTGCGGAAGCAGCTCGAACAGTTCTACATTGACAAGGTCGCGGGAGAGGTGCCGGCATCCATCTACCCCAACCTGCGGCAACGGCTGGAGAAGGAACTCGCCGAAGCGGAACTGCAGGCGGCCGCGCTCAAGAGGACGGAACCCCGCTACTACGACGCGGGACTGCGGATACTGGAACTCGCGCAAACCGCCTCCGTCAGGTTCAAGGCCGCCGATCCGGATACCCGGCGGGCCATCCTCCTCGAACTGCAATCGAACTGCGTCTTGCGGGACGGCGAAGTCGAGGTTTCGCTGAACGAACCGTTCGACATCCTGCTCTCGACCAACTTGGAATCGAGGGAAAAGGGCCTTGATAGCGGCCCTTTTGAAATTTGGTACACTGAACGGGATTCGAACCGTTGCGGTTCAACCCAAATGCTTGTTTGTTTGGATCATGATATCGGGGCTCTCCAATAGCTCTGCGTATTCGCTTACGGTTTCTCGGATTCGGATGCGATCCAGGCTTGGATAGAGTTCGATCAGGCGGTCCACGTCTTCATAGTCTCTTGTTCGGGCGGCGATCAGTTTCATGATCACCAGGTCTTCCACTGACGCGACTGGGATCTGAAGGTTCTCGCCGATCTCGAAGCGGGTAGCGCGGGCAGCCACTTCCATTTCAAAAGGAAGAAATCCCATCGAAACGTCGATGGCGGTGCCGTCTGGGGCTTTGAGAAGAACCACCCGATTTTGTCGGGCGAATTGTAGGCCGTTGGGCAGGCGAAAGACGAGTCCTTGTCGTTCGGCCAGCGCGAGGAAAGGCTCAAGTTGTTCATCCAGACCCAGGACGACGGCGTCAATATCTTGGGTCGTGCGATCGTGGCCACGTAAGATCACGGCCATACCGCCGATCAGCGCGTAGGGAAGGTCCGTCTCATCGAGGACTCTTGCCACCAAGCGAAGGGCGTCTTCAAGATTCGGGGTGGAGTTCACACCATCGCTCCCTTACCCGTTGCCATTTCCGGTGGTACTCGAGTTCCTCAGTACGAGGGGAAAGGGCGTTCATCGCCGCGAGCCGATTCAGTAGGACTTGGGCAAGGCGAAGTCGTTCCCTGGGGGTTCGTTGGCGCTTTTCCTCCAACTCGAACGCGTTAACGGCGTTCAGGCCAGCTTTCCAGGCACGGACGGCAGAGGCATCCATGATGAGCGTTGGTACTCCGGACGGGATTCGAACCCGCGACCTTCGCCGTGAGAGGGCGATGTCCTAACCGCTAGACGACCGGAGCAGATTAGGGTTCGATTATACCCAAGGCCTTAGGAGCCTAGGTTGTCACGCAGCAGTGTAACCGCCTCGGGGTCGTAGGTTCTGATCTTCAAATGGTGGTCGCTTCGGGACGCACCGGCTACATTTGTGATCCCTTCGGGATCGGGCGATCAGGCCGCTAAAGCTTAACGCTGTCTTGGCCCGAAGTGTTCGCGCGCCACCGTTAGAATCCCATTGGTTTATAGGTCCACGTCCGCGCCAACTCGGCCTGATCCGCTGAGTGCGCTCCATGCTCCGAATTCCCCGGCGGCAAGTTGCTCCGACCGGAGGGGCCGGACTTAAGCAGCTCAATCAGCTCAATAAACGTGCCTCGGTTGGAGTAGGGAACTGGCGTTCCTCCCGGATTCGGTACCTGGCCCGAGAGGTAGGCCCCGAAGGAGTCGGGCACCTTGGCCAATGCCGCCGCGGCCACCTCAGACGTCTTTCGTCCCGCCAGATAATCGAACTTTGTCCGACCCTCCAGGGCCGCCGACATCAGGTCTGGCTGCAAAGCCAGCTTGAAGTTGTCGGGCGAAACCAGATTGCCCACCGTTGTTGTGAACAGCTCTTCTCGCAGCCGGTCGACAAACGCGCGGTACTGGGCGGCGGGAACCGAGCCGTCGAGGAGCCAGCCGTCGAAGCCGGGGAAGTATTGGCCGAAGAGGGGGAAGGTCTCGTCTCGGCGGGCGATCGTCCAGATTGCCTTCTCGAGGTCTTTGATCGCGAGCTTGCCTTTGGGAAGGGAACGGCGAAGCTCGCCGCCTCGGAAGCCGCGGCCCCAGACGGGCGTGTCGCCGTTGGTCCAGCCGGGAACGGGTTTGTCGTTCCAGTTGGTCGTGGTGGGCGGGTCGTAGGCGTGGGGCATTTTGTCGGAGGGGACAAAACCACGCCACGCTGCCTCGGGACCGGCGGGCAAGGGAAGACGGGCGTCGAAGCCGGGAGCCCTAATTGGCACCCGCCCGGCGTAGCGGTAGGCGGTGTGGCCGTCCGCATCCGCCATGAAGACGTTGAAGCTCATCGTCGCGGTAGCGATGGATTTATCCGCTTCCTTCACGTTACGAGCCGTCCAAAGGCCAGCCAGCGAGTCGTACGTCTTAAGCTCCGACATCCAGTGGGCGCTCCGGCGCACCAGCGCACCTTTCGCCGATTGCATGATGATCGGCCCGTCGGCCGTGCGCATTCGCGCGACAGAAGTCGCGTAGCTCATCTTCGCAGCTATAAAGGCACTGTCGCGAGAGACGATGACGGGCTTGGTGTCGACCACGATGTCGTCGGTGTCGGCCACCCCGCTGGTCAGGCCCCAGGCGATCCGCTTGGTGTGGCCGACGACGATTCCCGGAACGCCCGGAACATCGATACCGGTGGCGGAGAAGCCGGGGAAGGCGACTGAGCACTCATGCACCACGCTTGGCGCTCGCATGCCCATCTGCGGTCCATTCACCAAAAGCGGCCGCCCGGTCCTACTCTCCCGAGCCGGGACCAGCACGGCGTAGGAACCTGACTTGAAAGGCGCGTTCACCAATTCGGCCACCCGAGTCGACTCTTTCTTTTCGGCTAGCCGAATCCCGCCCAGCAGTTCGATCAGACCGAAATCGGGGAGAGAAGCGAGGTGCTTTTCCGTTTCCGCCCGGGTCACGGCGGGGAAGATCTCGGGGGCGGGGAAGCCTTTTAGGGTGGTCGGCGCTTGTGGGTCTTCCCGCCAGGCGAGATCGTCCACGATGTCCAGTACCTTGCCGTTGGTCTCTTTGCGGTTTTTTAAATAGGTGATGAGCGCGAGGTTGCGAACTTCGCCCGCCCCTCCTCGACCGAAGGTGCGCAAAAGCTTCACCGCGATGGCGGCCGAATCGAGGGAGGTCCAAGGCTCGGGAGTGAGTTTATTCTCCGCATACTCCGGCGGTAAGGGGCCTACTTTGAGAAAGTCGTTCACGCCATCCGCGTAGGCCTTGAAAGCCGCTTGTGAGGAGGGGGTGAGGCCGTCGAGCTGCTTCTGAAGCTCCGCGTCCGTATAACCGGTTTGGAGCGTCTCCCGGTCGCTCTGCACGAAGCGGGGGCCAAACGCCTCGGCCATCGTCCCCCGGGAAACGCGGCGGGAGGTTTCAAGCTGCCACATCCGGTCTTGGGCGACGGAGAAACCCATCCCGCGCCACGCGGAGACCGCGTCTTTCGCGCGAACGTGCGGGACACCGTAGGTATCCCGCACGATATTTTCTTGCCGCAGAAGAGAAGCCGCAAGGAGAAGAAGCATTACGGCAGTGTACGCCGTCTGCCGCCGCCGAGGCCCTTCTTATTCAGGGCGACGTAGGCCACGCCGCCGATGGCGGCAATCGCCACGACCGGAACCACCAGAGACAATAGCCAAGCGACCACCGCGCTCGTGATCTTGATGGCGAAATAGCCGGCGAATACGACCGCGAGAAGGATGAGTGCTAACCGTAGGCTTCCCGACATCTTTGTTAATAGACCCCTTGATCTGCGACCCCGATAGGCCACTGTAGTCTAAATTGACGCCGCGTGGTAGGGTACCGGCGCATACTCGGGACCTTTGACCCCTCGCTCGAAGACTATACTTGAACTCATGGCCCTCCCGGTTTCGCGCGCGCCGCGGTTCGACCCGATGAGCGACGACCTTCTGCGCATCGACGCCGCCCTCCTGGCGGACTGGCTCGTGCGTTTCTTGCGGGACGAGATGATCCGTCGCCGAGGCATCCGCAAAGCCGTTCTCGGCCTCTCCGGCGGCGTCGACTCGGCGGTAGTGGCCTATCTTGCCGCCCGCGCTTTCGGTCCGGAGAACGTCTACGCGTACCGGATGCCGTATAAGATTTCCAGCCAGGAGTCGATCGACCATGCCAACCTCGTGGTCGAAGACCTCGGCATCAACGCCCGTACGATCGAGATTACGGGCATGGTCGACGGCTACATCTCGACGATGGAGCCCGACATCTCTCCGAGCCGTCTGGGCAACGTTTGCGCCCGCTGCCGGATGATCGTGATCTTCGACCAGAGCGCCAAAGTCGGCGGCCTGCCGATCGGCACGGGAAACAAGAGCGAGCGCCTTTTCGGCTACTACACCTGGCATGCCGACGACTCGCCTCCCATCAACCCGCTGGGAGACCTCTTTAAGAGCCAAGTCTGGGATCTGGCGCGGGAGTTGGGCGTGCCGAGAGAGATCGTCGAGAAGCCTGCCTCTGCCGACCTGATTAAGGGCCAGACGGATGAGTTGGACTTCGGCATCACCTACGACCGGGCCGACCGGATCCTGCACCACATGACCCAAGGCTACAGCCGTGCAAAGCTGCTGGAGCTTGGTTTCGATCCGACGGAAGTCGATATCGTTTGGAAGCGCGTCGATGGGACGCACTGGAAGCGGCGGCTGCCGACGGTGGCGATGTTGTCATCCAGCGCGATCGGCGAGTACTACCTGCGGCCGGTCGACTTCTAGCCCGTCCCCGGCAGGATGCCGGGGTTACATGAGCAGATGCCGCCTGGAAGGCGGCACTACGGGTTAGTTCTTCAATCCGGCCAGGTTGCTCCAGCAGCCGTCGCCGTTATCCTTCAGGCCGAACAGGTCGGCCAGCGAGATCGGGCGAGCGACGCCGCCCGGGGTGGTGTACTTGTTGTTCAGGATCTGCTCGATGTCGCGGCGCGACTCGACCAGGTGAGCCTTCGTCACCGGATCCACCGTCTTCGGCAGAGCCAGATCGATTCGGCGGGCCAGGGCGCGGAGTTCCGCTTTAGCCACCGGGCGAAGTTCGCTCGTGTTGGCCGACGAACCGTTCACCTTGCCGTCCATCGTGCTCAGGAACGAGCGCTGCAGGCTGCGGCGATAGATGTCCACCTTCGGGGTGGGCAGAGCCAACTCGCTCCAGATACCTCGGTTCACGTCCGCCACCAGTTCGCTTACCGTGTAGGCGTTGGAACCGTTGAGCGCTTCGTTGTCCAGCATCCGGCGAATCCGGCCGTCGTTCAGCAGGCTGCTGATGAGCGACGTCGAGATTCCAGTGGCCTGCTGAACGACGCCCACCGGCTGAATCTTATTGAGCAAACGAGGATCGTAGAGCGAAGCCGGAACGTGCATGCCCTTATCGAGCAAGAACGCCACCGCCGCCTTCTGCTGCGTCTTCGCGACCGGCTTGAACACATCGCCGCCACGGCCATAGTGGTAGTCGGTCTCGATCACGCCGCCCACGGACTGGATCGCGTGCATCAGCTCACGGGTCCGCTGGCCGAGCAGTTGCGAACGCATGTTCGCCAGCTTCGTGTAGTCCTCACCGAACTTCGTCGTCGCGTTGAACAAGGTGTTCTGCGCAATTCGGTCGATGTTCGCCAGACCAAGCTTGCCCGCCGCCACGCTGTCGTCACCGATCAGTTCCGACTGGGTCGTCGGGTCGATGCCGCTGTAGTTGTAGTTTCCGAAGCGGAGCTCGCGGTGCTGAACCTGACGCGCCAAGATCGCATCGAGCTGAGGCTTCTCGTCGTCCGGCGTCTTGACGTTGTCGAAAGGTTTGTAGCCGTACTCGATGGCGAACTTGTCGTACGGACCAAGCATGCCGATCGTCTGCTTCACTCCGTCCCCTGGCTGGGCCACGTAGTTGTAACGCGAGTAGGACATGATCGACGAAGCCACGCCGTGCTCCTTCGTGAACTGCGGGTTGCGCAACTGCGCGATGGAGTAGGCGGTCGAAGCCTTGAAGTTGTGTTCCAACCCAAGGGTATGGCCGACTTCATGTTCGACCACATAGCCGATCAGCTCCTTCATCAGGGGCTGTGGAAGCGGAATGGTCGCCGCGCGGGGGTCGATGGCGCCCGCCTGCGAGAAGTACCAGTCCTGAATCAGGTCCAGCACGTTGTGCCAGATGATAATGTGGGCCGAGATCGTTTCGCCGCTTCGCGGGTCCTGGATGGACGGTCCAATCGCGTTGGCCGTCTCGGAGGGCGCCCAGCGGATGACGCTGTAGCGGGCATCCTCCGCGTCCCAATCCGGATCTTCCTTGACGCTCGGAGCGTCTTTGCAGAGAATCGCGTTCTTGAAACCAGCCTGCTCAAAAGCGACGTTCCAGTTCTCGACCGCTTTCTTCATCGGGGTGCGCCACTGGGTCGGGACTTCTCGGGCCAGATAGAACACGATCGGCTTCTTCGGCTCGCTCAGCGGGGAGCTCGGATCCTTCTTCTCCAGCCGGAACCGGTTGATGTAGCGGACGGCTTCGGCGCTGTAGCCGGGGCGACCGTAGGCGGTGTAGTCGGTCGTGAAGAAGCCAATGCGGCTGTCCTTCAACCGGCCCATCATCGGGGTCTCGGGAAGAACGACTAAGCTGTAGTGAACGAGCGCGGTTGCCGCGCTCGCGCCGCCGCGGCCACCCGTGGAGAACGTGAGGTTCGAGCGGGTCTCGATATTCTCGGGGAACGCCTTCACCCGATCGATATAAGAACGGCTGGGGTCCACGCCGGCGCCACCAACAACTGCGCGCACGGAAAAATCCTGGGGGTCGCTCATGAAGAGTTGGGTGACGTCGATCACCGGGCTCTTTTCTTTGCTTTCGGCGAGAACCGTGTACACGGCAATAATTGGCTCGACCGTATTCGCCGCCACACCGACCTTCATTTCGTCGTCGCTATCGGCCCGCATCGAGTGGTCGACGATACGCATATAGATCTTGTCGCCGCGTCGCTCGAACCGAACGACCTGCACGCCGGCGGGGGTGCCCGGGAACAGGCCGTTCGAGCTACCAACCTGGGCAACCTCGGTCTGCCACAGGAACTCACGTCCCAGAAGCTTGGCCGGGATCTCCCAGAGGATCCGCTCGTCGATGCGGTGAACTTTGAAGACGCCATCCTGACTCACGGCTTCTTTCGTGACGACCTCTTCGTAAGGCTTGGGCCCGGGCTTGGGGGCTTGCGGCGTCGCCGGTTTGGGCGGCGTTTGGGCGGGTGGGGTAGCCGGAGGAGGAGTTTGGGCGAGGGCACCGCTAACGAGGGCGAAGAGCGCGGCGAAGGCGGCGCTGCGGAAAGATGTCGTCATGGTCATGAAGCCGGTGTGGCGTACGCGAAATTTCTTACGCCTCGGGTTTTGGGAGGGTTACCCGAGAAGCGCGTTATTGTGCGCGATCCCCGGAATATTTGTTGGAGTTTCGCCCGAAGTCGCGCTATGTTATGGCTATGGCGCAATGTGGCGACGCAAGCGGGGTGGTTGATTGGGCGGTCATCGAAACGGTGACCGGCAAAGTGTTGGGCGAAGGACAACTGGATTTATCTACCAGTGAAGTCCTGATCGACAAGCACTACACGGCGGAGCAGGTCATGTATTACCGAAAGCGGGTCTGCCTCTTCGATAGTTTTTCCATTGCTTTCGACGAACACCCTGGAAAGTCGGCGGACGACGTGAAAGGGTTTGGCTTCACCGCATCCAACGAAGGCCAAAACACCTACAGCTGGGAATGGTTCAACGTCGTCAGCCCAACCGAGGCGGTCAAACTCCAAGAAGAAGGCACACTCGCTATCGAGATTGCCCAGGTCGCTTGCGGTTGGGAAGTCGTCCGCACCGAATTCCTTACTGACGCCTCTCTCCGTCTCACCCGCTTCTTCGGCGATCCCAGCCAAGAGCCCTACTGGCGAGTTACGATTAAAAAAGGCTCCTGGATCTCCTGGCCGAGCGTTGAGTAAGGCAGAGTGCGGTTAGACTAGGCGGCATGGGAACCACCATTACCGTTCCGTACGGCGACGATGCGTTCAAGGCCTACCTCGCACCCTCGATGACCGGCGCCGGGCCCGCGGTCATCGTAGTCCAAGAATGGTGGGGCCTCGTGCCCCATATCGAAGACATCTGCGACCGGTTCGCCGCCGAGGGCTTCACCGCCCTTGCTCCCGACCTCTACCACGGCGAATCCACGACCGAACCCGACGAGGCTGCGTCGATGCTCCAAGCCCTCAACATCGCCGATACCGAGCTGATCCTACGGGCTGCCGTCGACCGCCTCTTGGCCGACCCCGCCAGCCGAACGAAAGACAAAACCGGAATCGTCGGTTTTTGCATGGGCGGTCAACTTGCCATATACGCCGCGTCGCACAACCCAAAGATTGCCGCCTGTGTGAATTTCTACGGCATTCACCCCAAGGTTCAGCCGTCCTACCGGACCTTGAGCGGGCCGGTGCAAGGCCACTTCGCCGAGCGTGATCCCCACTCAGACGCCGAGACCGTAACCGCCCTGCATAACGAACTGCTGGTGCTCGACAAACCCCACGAATTCTTCTACTACCCCGACACGGACCACGCCTTCTTTAACGACACCCGTCCGACCGTCTTCCACGAGGAAGCGGCCTGCCTCGCCTGGGAGCGAACGCTGGACTTTCTCCGAAAGGAATTCGGAGACTGATGATCGCTTCGCTTGTGGGCGTCGCATTTGCGTTAGGACAGGCCGGGATTCCCCAGACGCTTCCGCCCTCATCCGGTGGAACGACTCAAAGAAGCAGTATCTCTAAAGCCTTCCCTCGGCCTACCGGGCATAACGGCTACGAAGAATACGTTCAAGCGGCGGAGATTCTCTCAAGTGCAGGCATCAGGGACCTCCTAACCTGGGCGCCCGGTCGGCCAAGACCAGCGAAAGACCCGGACGACCCAGATGATCCCGGCCCCTCGAAAGAGCAACTCGCGATCTATGATCGCCTGAACGCGTTGACCCCGCTGGAGATCCGGCGCGAGTCGATGCTGAAATGCGGGCGAGCCCTTGACCTTATTTCGCGCGGAAACAGCAAGCCCGTTTTCGATCCGCGAGGTGACTTTGGGCCCGACACGCTGTTTCCTGAGTATCCGGCGTTCCGGAACGTGAGCCGTCTCGCGCTGCAAGCCTCCGCCGTCTACGCAGCCGACGGTCGCACTGATCTTGCTACCAAGGCTCTCCTCGATCAGATCTGGTTTGCCGATAACTTCGGCCGAAGCGTGATCATCTCAAGCTTGATTGCGACCGCCTGTAGTTCAATCGCCATCGTCGGCTTCCAAGATATCCTCCCGCGGCTTTCTCAATCCGATGCCGTGACGATCGAAAAGTCGATCGACGCGCTGATGGCGAAACCTCTCGCGGTTCGCTCGGTTCTGCGGGGAGAGTTATCGTTTAGCGTAAAGGGCCTTGATCTCCTCGCATCGGAAAAAGGGGATCTGTCCGGTTTTTTCGGCTTTGGCGACGATGACAACGACGACGATAAAGAAGCGGTAGCTCAGGGCAAGGCGATGGCAAAAGAGTTCGCAAGTCTCTCACCCGCTGCCCGGCAGAAACTCATCGCGGGAATCAAGGCTAGGCAGTTGGCACGGATGAACGAGATGGACCGCATTTTCCTGAAACCGGAGAAGGATTGGATTCCGGAGTTCGAATCGCTAGGAGAGCGGGACGACGCGCAGCCTACGACTTTGTCGGATGTGATCGCCTCGATGCTGACGCCCGTTTACAGCCAGTATGTGCTGGCGGCGGAACGTCAACGGACCCAGTTACGGCTCCTCAAGCTCTACGCGCAGGCCATCCAGTACCGATGGGAGTATTCCGCTTGGCCCGGGAAGCTCGACGCGATCGACCCGATGAACGGACTGCTCTACATCTATGAGGTGAAAGAGGACGGGACCATCCGAATCGCCTCGAAGGGAACCAAGGAGACCGGCGAGATCGACCTGAAGTACAAGCGGCCCGCCACCCAAGAAGAGGTCAAGCCATAACCGTCCTCCTCGCTATCGTCGTCACGCAATCGGGCGAGGCCTACTCCAACCTGGCCACTGGGATCCGCGCGGAGGAGTGGGCGGCGGTTGAGCAGGCACACGATGGCAAGAGTGCGACAGCCTCGTTTCTCGTTCCCAACATGTCGCCGTTGCAGGTTGAGCGGGCTGCCGCTGAGCATTGGGCGCCGATTCTGCTCGGCACGCGGAAGCTGTCGGATATGCCGTATACGCCGGGACCGGTGAACGGGAGCGTCGTGTCGCTAGCGAAGCTCACGACAATGGTGGCCCACGCGAAGTTTTCTTCGGGGGAACGTCACGGGGCCGTGACGCTTTTGCTGGACGGGCTTACTATGGCCTCGCGCTTCCGCGCAGCGACGCCTCCGTTGGCTGCGCAGTGCGAGTCATTAATTCTAAATACTTTTGCTCAGAGTCTCGATGCGATTCCTTTACTGGAATGCGACCGGGTTCGAGCGGCGCTCACCCCAATGCTCGTGGACACCACGCTGACCACTAAGCGCCGCTCACGCCTCTCCCTTCTGCGGTTGCATATGCGTGTCGAGGCTTACCGGTGGAAATATCTCAAGGTTCCTGGTCGCCTGACCGACGCCGCGCCAGCCGGTGAGATCGCGGATCCGGCCACCAAGCGCCCTTTTAAGTTCGAGACCACGACCAGTGGCTATCGGCTGGTGAGCGAAGAGTACGACGCATTGGGCGCGGGCTAGACGAAGCTTCCAGCTCCTTCTTGGTGGCAATGCCCTGGGGGCCGATGAGGTGGTCTATCTTGATTTCTACTAACCATGCCCCCGGGGCTCTCCACACCGATTCGGCCAGGGGAAGCCCCGGGGGCGGGAATTATCCCGGGCAAACATTTTTCGGTAGACGGCCCCCAGGGCATTGTCACCAAGAAAGGGGAGGAGCCTCGCAACAAAGGCGAAACGCCCCGAAAGCCAATTGAACTAAGGAAGATCGCCCGATCTTGCGAAGGACCTACGGCACCCGGTACACTTAGCGACTGACATCTCTTCCGCCCTCTGTGGCCGGAACGTCGGCCAAAGCCCGCAAGGGAAGCGGCACAGAGGATCAGAAACTTAAAATGGCACGCGCTAAATTCGAAAGGAACAAGCCCCACGTTAACATCGGCACGATCGGCCACGTGGACCACGGCAAGACGTCGCTCACCGCCGCGATCACCGGCACCCTCGCGCTGAAGGGCCTGTCGAAGAAGGTTTCCTACGCGGAAATCGACTCGGCTCCCGAAGAAAAGGCGCGAGGTATCACGATCAACATCTCGCACCAGGAGTACGAGACGGCTACGCGCCACTACGCGCACGTCGACTGTCCTGGCCACGCCGACTTCATCAAGAACATGATCACCGGCGCTGCCCAGATGGACGGCGCTATCCTGGTCGTGTCCGCGACGGACGGCCCCATGCCCCAGACCCGCGAGCACATCCTGCTTGCCCGTCAGGTCGGTGTGCCTCACATCGTGGTCTTCATCAACAAGGTTGACCTCGTTGACGACGAAGAGCTGATTGAGTTGGTTGAGATGGAAGTTCGCGACCTCCTCAGCAAGTACGGTTTCCCTGGCGACGACACCCCCATCATCAAGGGCTCGGCCGTTAAGGTTATCGAAGCTCTCGAGAAGGGCCTTCCGCCCGAAGATCCTGCTTTCAAGGCAGTTCTCGACCTGATGGATGCCGTTGACAGCTTCATCCCGACCCCTGAGCGCGATAAGGACAAGACGTTCCTCATGGCCGTCGAAGACGTTTTCACGATCACTGGTCGTGGCACCGTTGCGACGGGTCGTGTCGAGCGCGGTCAGCTCAAGGCGATGGAAGAAGTCGAGATCGTGGGTCTTTCCGAAGCCCCACGCAAGACGGTCTGCACCGGTATCGAAATGTTCCGAAAGCTTCTGGACTACTGCGAAGCGGGCGACAACGTCGGCCTTCTCCTTCGCGGTGTGGATCGAGCTTCCATCGAGCGCGGCCAGGTTATCGCCAAGCCGGGTTCGATCAAGCCTCACCGCAAGTTCAAGGCTGAGGTCTACGTTCTGTCGAAGGACGAAGGCGGCCGTCACACGCCGTTCGTCACGGGCTACCGCCCGCAGTTCTTCTTCCGCACGACGGACGTCACCGGTACCCTCTCGCTGCCCACGGGCGTCGAGATGGTCATGCCGGGTGACAACGTGACCATGGAAATCGAGCTTATCGAAGGTAAGCCGGTCGCTATGGAGCAGGGTTCCAAGTTCGCTATCCGAGAGGGTGGCCGAACCGTTGGTGCCGGCACCATCACCGAAATCACCGAATAAGAAACGGACCGCCACTCGCCAGAGTGGCCTCCGAAAGCCCCATCCGAAGCAATTCGGATGGGGCTTTTTCGTGGTAGGCTCGCGCCGTGACCCGAGTTGCCTTATGGTCGCTCTGCGCGGGCGTCTCGTACGCCGCAAGCTTTCAATCTCCTGGCCCGGCGCTCTTCCCGATTGCGTCGGATAAGGCCCAACCGCGTCAGCGGGTGGTCACGGTCGGCTTTTGGGGCTGCGGCGGGAGTTCAAAGGTGTTTGGACCGGAGATTGAGGATATCAATCGACCTTACTCGTTTCCCATGAGCGCCCCCTATGAGGGGCTCGCAGACTTTCATGGCATCTTAGGTCAGTTTCCAGAGTTGAAAAGGGAAGCGCTCGACCCCGAAAAGATGGGGTTCATCAGAATGGTCCCTCACCTTTGGTACGGCGTGCGGCCAGATTCCCCGGACCATATGGTGTTCAGCGGTCGGGCCGGCTGGACAGGAGACTTCTCTTGGTTCCCTCGGCGATACCCGAAGATTCCTTCGGGCTGGAGGGTTGTCGGCGAGACCAAAGTGCGTGTCCGTCTTGATATCAGCTTCCCAAATCCGGCCTATGCCGGCGGCGGCATTGGTGTCACGATTAAGGAGCCCAAAGACTGGCGTCTCTCAGAGATCGGGCTGCAATCAGGGGTTTCCTATGTCGCGGGTTGGGAATCTGCCTGGGAGTCTCCGTTCTCCGAATGGAAGAGCCCTAAGCCTGCGAAGGGTGGTCTGAGCGAACTGTCGATGGACCCCATCGTGATTGCCGAAGTAGTCGAGACCACAATCGAGAATCCCGCAACTCGGGAAAGGCGAATCCTCAAGACACCGACCGGCTGGGTCGTTTCGGCCGGGATTTTCAAGAGCGGTTTCTAGCTGAAACCTGTTGTAGAGTGGGAGCATGAAAGGCCTAACTCGCTCTCGCGATCTGCACCCTTTCTTGCCTCGCGTCGGCCTGCAGCGTCAAACCCGGGTCGATGATCATCTACCAAAACGGCGCCATCACGCTGATCTCTTTTGGAATCGGCCTCATTCTCACTGTCTTCGCATTCACGAGGGATCTGCCCGCGGCTCGTGGCACCTGCCTTGCGCTACTCCTGGTGCACCCCCTCTGGACGATGGCCACCTTCTGCTGCGACTGCGGCACCACTCAGATGGGAGCGGCGGTTCTAGATACGATTCTTTCGCTTGCCGCCTTTATCTGGGATTTGGGGCGAAAGCGATGAGAAGGTCGTGTCTGAGCTTGGGCCTCTCCATCCTCGCCGGTTCGGCCACCGCTTGTAGCGGCCTTAACGTTCAGGAGACTATCCGTGGGGCGGACAACTTCGCCCGTATCGGCGCCGCCCTCACCCTCTTGGCCGCGTTCATCAGTTGGCGATTACGTCGGACACCCGCGCTCTTTGTCTGCCTCGTCTCCGTGATCCTCCACCCGTCCTGGACGATTTCATCCATCTCCGGAGACTGCGGTTTCACCAAGATCAACGCGACTTTGCTTCTTGGCATCATTTGCGGAAGCACGCTCTTCCGGGACGTACTCCGCCGGGTCCGCGCATGAAGTAACGTGGAATGGTGCGCCTCGGCCGCCTCTACTTCGGACTTCAAGGTCTGGCCGGGCTTGCCTGGTGGATCACCGTCTTCAGTTTGCCCAGCGTGCGTTGGGCCACCCTTGGCTCCCTACCGGTAGCCCCAATCGCGGCGGCTGACCTCCCGCTGTTCGTTGGAGGCTCTCTTCTCGTGGCGGCCGGTTTTCGTTGGGCGGTATGGCCGGTTGCCATTTGGACCTTCTTGGTGACGGCCGCGCTTTTCCTATACGCGACCATCACCCGCGAAGCCGGTTGGGGGTTCCTCTTAATGGCGGCGGCCTTTTCCGGCACCGTTTTGGCGACCCTGCTGATCCTCCTCGGGCGCATCTCAACCGAGTGGATCATCACCGGCCCATTCGCATTCCGGACGACCCGTGACACCAAGAAGAGAAGCCACTTGGCCCGAACGGCGCGCCAACTGATCGCCTTCTGGAGCTTTTTTCTTCTTCTTCTCCCCGGCATCATCCTGCTCCTTGAGCGGCGGTGGCAGCTTGAGTTCGCCTTTCCGGTACCCGTGAGGGTCTTCGGCGTCGCGTTTTTCCTTCTTGGAAGCTTCTTCGGCGTTTGGTCCTCCGTCACAATGGCGACCTTGGGCGAAGGAACTCCGCTTCCGGCGAATATGGCTCAGCACCTCGTCGTCGCCGGACCCTATCGATTTGTCCGCAACCCGATGGCCGTCGCGGGCTTGCTTCAAGGCGTAAGCGTCGGACTCATCGCCGGTTCCTGGCTGGTCGTGGTTTACGGCCTCTTGGGATCCGTCGTATGGAATTGGGTCATCCGCCCAAACGAAGAGGCCGACCTGGTGGCCCGCTTTGGCGAGGGCTATCTCGACTACCAGCGACGCGTTTCGTGTTGGCTCCCGCGAAAAACCGGGCGCTAGCGACTATGTCGCATTTTTTTCCGCCTCCCAATTTGCCTCGCATACTGGTCTGCATGTATTCGGGAAAGCATTATGAGACCGGCACGCTGAGTAACGCCATGGCTGCGTCGGGGACGCCCGTGAGCGAAGCCATGGCCCTCGGCGCAAGCGGGGGAATCGCCTTCGGCTACTTCGTCTTCGAGTACAAGGGCGATCTCCCGCACGTCGCCCTACTCACCCGGAACACCTTCGCCCCCTTCGATCGAATGCTCGACAATCTGGCCATCGTTCGCGAGTCGCGGGAAACCACGGATGGCGCCCGGGCGGAGAAGAACCTTCGCATCGCTCTGGACGATGGGCATAAGCCACTCGTTTGGGCGGACGCGTATTCACTTCCGTATTTGGGACTTCCGAGGGAAGTGATGTGGATGATGAAGCCGCTACTGGTCATCGCTTACGAGGGAGACGATTTCCTGGTGGTCGATGGCTCTCCCGATCCTATTCGGCTTTCGTCGGCGGTTTTGGCGCAGGCAAGGGGGAAGGTGAAGAAGGATCGGCATCGGATGATGATTTTGGAGCGGCAGGATGGTGATCGGTTGGCGGAGGGTCTCCGGCGGGGAATCGAGACGGGGGTGGCTTTGATGCTGGACAAGCCGCCAGCGGGTTCGGCGGATAACTTTGGGATTCAGGGTATGCGTGCCTTTGCGAAGGCGCTGACGGATACGAAGGGGGCGAAGGCTTGGCGGACCAAGTTTGAGCCAGGTCCGCGGCTGATCCAAGCTTTGGCGGGTCGGGTTGGGCAGCCGGGGGTTTGGGACTGGATCGAAACTTGGGGAACCGCACCAGGAGGGGACCGCGGTACCTACGCGGCGTTCCTTCGTGATGCGGCCCATGGGACCGGTCTGAGTCTGGAGGAGTACGCGTCCAAACTCGATGCGTCCCACAAGCTCTGGCGGGAGCTGGCTACGAGGAGCATGCCGGACGAGATCACCGAATTCAAGGAGCTCAAAGCGCTCAAGCGGCTTTACTCGGAGTCACGGGAGCAACGGTCAGATCTTCGACCGTTGCTCCGTGAGCTCACGGAACGAGTGGGGAAGTCGGCGGCGTTGTCCGCGATGGCCGGGGAGATCCAAGCGTCGATGGCCGAAATGGTTCTCGAGATCGCGGACGTTGAATCCGAAGTCTTTACCGGACTACGTGAGGCTTTGAAGGGATGAGGTTTGCCTTCCTCCCGCCCGAGGCGAGAGGAAGGTTCTTTGAGTTGGCTTAGGGCTTCGTCAGTTCGGTCCCCATCGTCCGGCCCTTCTCGGTCCCCGGTACGCCCTGGCTCATCCAGACGGGCATCGGCGCGCCCTTTAGGAAGTGGTCGAAGTACTGCGAGAGCCGGATCGAAAGATCTTTCCGGTTTTTTCGCTGGACGAGGTTGTGGTCCTCCTCGTTGTAGACGACCATCCAGACCGGCTTGCCGAGTCGCCGAAGCGCCGAGTAGAACTCGATGCCCTGGGTATGCGGCACCGCGCCGTCCTTGTCGTTCGACATGATCATCAGCGGGGTGTTGATCGAGTCGGCGTGGAAGACGGGCGAGTTGTCCAGATACTTCATGAAGCTGTCCCACGGAGTTCCGCCGATGCGGGACTGGCCGTGTTCGTACTGCATCTGACGCAAAAGGCCGCTGCCATAGCGAACGCCGCCGTAAGCCGAGAACATATCGCTCACCGGCGCGCCGGCCTCTGCGGCGGCGAACATGTTGGTCACCGTGACCAGGTAGCCCACCTGATAGCCGCCCCAACTCTGGCCCTGAATGCCCAGCTTCTTGGGATCGACGTAGCCCCGCGAAACGATCGAGTTCACACCCGGGACGATCGCGTTCAGAGCGCTCAGGCCCGGGGTTCCCGTTTTGTAGGGGATGTCCGGAACGAACACGAGGTAGCCCTGGCTTACAAAGAGCGGGATGTTGATCGTGCTGGCGCTGGGGGCGGGAGAGAGATAGTTGTGCAGCGTGTCGCTGTTCCGCTCGTAGAAGTACGAAATCATCGGATACTTCTTCCCGTAGTCGAAGTCCTCCGGCTTGTACAAGATGCCCTGGAGCGGAATGCCGTCCGAGCTGGTCCAGGTGACGAGCTCCGATTTAAGCCAGTTGTAGTGCTTCTGCTGCGGGTTCGCGTCGGTGATCTTGACCGGGTTTTCGAACTTGGTGTTGGTCAGCCAGAGGTCGGGATACTCGGTCGTATCCATCTGGGTGAAGACCAGCGTGTCCGCGTCCTGAGCCTTGCCGATGATCGCGAACTTCCGGTCGCGGTCGAAGATCTTCTGGATCGATCCGCCGCGTCGCCAATAGATTCCGCCGTCCTTGGTCCGATCGTTGATCGAGAGCAGAGGCATGTTGTCGATGTTCACCGTCCGCTCTTCCGGATCGAGGTCGACAGGGGTTACGACGAGGTCCTTGTTTCGGCCGCTGGTGATATTCTCCGGTGCGGCCGTGCCCTTCGGATCGGCCAGCCAGAGGTCGTACTTATCCCGCACAAGCACGCGCCCGTCCTTCGTCCAGCCCGCGAGGCCGTAAGCCGGCGCCACCTCGGGCGTGTCCGTCAGTTCGTTATAGACCGGATAGGGGATCTTCGCGCTGAGCGAGACGGTGCCCTTGGCCAGGTTCGTCAGGTCGTAGGCCACCCACTCCTTCTTATCGCCGATGAACACGGCAAGCGTCTTGCCGTCGGGCGAGAGGGAAGTGGAGCCCGTGGTGTGGGTCAACAGCTTCGTGGCGCCGCCGGTGGCGAGATCGACCACTGCAAGGTCCGCGTAGCCGGGCATCCAGGTCGATTCGACATCGTAGTCCGAATCCGGTTCGGCGATGCCGTAAGCGCCGTCGCCGCGGTCACCCAGTTGGACGGAAGGCAGCTTCGTCGTTTCGATTTGAACCGACTTCTTGGCCCCGATCTCATAGATGGCATCGAAGCCTCGCGCTCGCTCGGTGGCCGCCTGCAGAAGCTGCTGCGGCATGATCTGGGGGTCTTTGTAGGTCCAGATATCGACGCTCACCTTCTCGTCCGCGGGGACCTCGACCGGATCGGGTCCCGGCTTCTTGGAGGTCTGGAAAATCAACCGCTTTCCGCTAGGCGTGAAGTAGGGAGTCCCGCCTTCGTTGATCGTATCCGTGGCGTTCGGGATCGGAACGAGGATCGGCTTCTTGTCCACCACCTTGGTGGTGTAGAGCGAGAGCAGGGGCTTCTTGGCCTTAACGTCGTCTTTATCTGTCGTGAACGCGATCTGGCTGCCGTCTTCGGTCAGGGCGATCTTCGGATACTTGGCCTTCTCGACGCCGCTGAAGATGGACGCCTTCGTGCCGGCGGCGAGGTCTCGAAGCTCGACGCCCGATCCTTTGCCTTCTTTGTCGGCGGCCGTCGAATAGAAGAACAGCTTGCCGAACTTGTCCCATGCGGTGGCATCCACAAATTCGATCTTCTCTTCCTTGCCGGTCGAGATCTGGCGCAGGACGTAGGTTGCGCCGCGAGTCGCCGCCGCAGCTGGGGCCGCGCCGCCTGGTCGACCTTGTCCACCGCCGGGCCGCTGGTCCTCATCTGGCTTCTTCTCGTCCGGCTTTGGTGTGGGGGCCGGCTTGGGAGGTTCGGGGCGGTAGGCGATCCAGCCGTTGTCTTCGCGGGGGAGGGTGAAGCTGGTTACTCGGTCGAGGGTCGTGATCTTGCCGGAGCTGAGTTCGACGATCGCGAGGGCGTTCTTCGGCTGGTCGGCTGCCGGTACGTTATCCCGCCGGGCCTTACGCGCTTCCTCGAAGCCAGGGACGACGGTGGCCAGGGCGAACTTGCCGTCTTTGGTGAACTGGATCGCGCTGGCGCGCGGGAGGTTGATCGTGTGGCCGTCGGCTACCGAGCGGATCAGGCCGACCGTGTCGCCCTCTTGGGGGGCGATGACAGTGGCGAGCCACTTGCCGTCTCGGGTCAATACGGTGCCGCGGATCGTCTTCCAGCCATCGTAAACGCTGTGGTCCAGCGGCTTCTTCTGGGCGAATCCACTGGACGCCAAGGCCGCTAATGTTGCGGCGGTAAAAAGGCGAGAGGTGAGCATGGACTCAGGGACGTTACCCTTAATGAAACCGGCGATGGCGTCACAATATCTTCCGTGACTTACGACGAGGCGCTGGGCGCGCTCAACGGTCTCGAAGGCCGGGGCTGGCGGTTGGGGCTGGACCGAATGCAGGTCTTCGCCGAGCGCGCCGGACTGGTTCCCGCGCTCTCCAACAAGGGCTACATCCACGTCGCGGGTACCAACGGTAAGGGCACTACCACCGCCTTTGTCGAGTCGATCCTCCGTCACCAGGGCTGGCGAACCGGAGCCTTCTTTAGCCCCTATGTGATCGACTACCGGGAGCGGATCCAGGCTGATGGGCGGTTGATTGAGCCGCAGGAGGTAGCGGATCTGGTCGAAGAGCTTCTTCCGGTCGGTGAGTCCATGTCCGACACGGCCTACGGCGGGGCCACCAAGTTTGAACTCGAAGCCGCTATGGGGTTTGCCTATTGGGAGAAGAAGGGGTGCGACTGGGTTGCTCTGGAGGTTGGGCTTGGGGGGCGTTTGGACGCGACGAACGTGGTCACCCCGTCCGCATGCATCATCGTCTCCATTGGGCTGGACCACACTTCGATCCTTGGCAGTTCCATTGAGGAGATCGCCGCCGAGAAGGCGGGGATCATCAAGCCGGGTGTGCCGGTGGTCATCGGTGAGATGCCTGTGGAGGCCGAGGCGGTGATTCGGGAGATTGCCCAGCAAAGGAACGCACCGTTCTTTTCCATTCGGGGTAGCTACGCCAAAGAGAAGGACGGTTGGCAGGTCGCGGTTCCAGGGGGATCGATCATCGGCCTTAACCCCACCCTTACGGGGGACCGTGTTGGCCACAACCTGGCCCTTGCCGTCTTCGCTTGTCATTTGGCGGGAGCGATTAAGGACCCCGGGGCGGTTGGCGATGGGGTTCGGGAGGCTTGGTTGCCGGGGCGATATGATGTTCGGTCGATCAAGGGCGTTCCGGTGATCTTTGATGGGGCGCACAATGCGGATGCGGCGCGGATCTTGGTGAAGAGTCTGCCGGGGCCGGTGCGGTTGGTTTCCAACATGCTTTCAGGGCATGAGGTGGCGCCGTTCTATGAGGCTTTCAAAGGGCTGGCGGTGGGGGTCGAGGTTGCTCCCATCGACTCGCCGAGGGCGATGCCGGTGGAGCAGACTTTAGAGGTGATTTCGAACCTGGGGATCCCGGCTCGGGGACATGTCGATGTTGAGGCGGCGTTGGCGGCGGCCCTGGCGGCGGGGGATGCTCAGGTCTTAGTGTGTGGCAGCAACTATCTGGTGGGCGACGCGCTTAAGCGGTTCGGGTGACGACGGTGAGGCGAAGCGTTTGGCGGCGGCGGAAGCCGAGTTTTTCGTAGAGTCCTCGGGCGGCTTGATTCTCGGGAAGTACGTGGAGCATCGGGATCCGGCCGTCATCCAGGATGTGGGCGACGGCGGAAGAGATGAGGGTGGCGGCGTGGCCTTGGCCGCGAAATTCCGGATCGGTGCAGACGGCGCTGACCTCCGTGAACTCGCCCACGCGGATTCTCTCGCCTGTTAACGATATCAGTCGACCGTCCTCGGATCGGATGCCGAAGTAGCGGCCGAAGTCGATGGTCCGATTGCGGAATGGGCCGGGCTCGGTGGCAGCAGTTAACGTTAACATCTCCGGGACGTCCGCTTCGGTGAGGAGGAAGGGGGAAGTGGTGAGGGAAGGGCGCTCGCCTTCGAAGATCATTTGGTCGAGCCAGCCGTCCCTCGCGAGTTCCCATCCTTCGGGGATGGTTACGTCGGCCAGGGTGAAGAGGCCAACGAATCCTTCGACGGGGACGAGGTGGGTTAGGTCTTCGAAGGCCTTTGGGGTTGGTTCTCGGAGGGCGGCGAGGGGGGAGAGCTCGTCGTCATACCGGCGGGCATCGCCGTAGGCGAGGGCCATCGACGACTGTTCTCCGGTTAGAGCCGCCCAGATGGGGTGGTCTAGGGCGGAGTCTTGTCGCGGGTCCATGAGTTGTTTATTTAATAGAGCAAGTTTGTGCCCGGGAATTTCTGCGGGATTTCACGGGGATATCTCGTTATTTTTTTCTTGGGCGGCGATTAGATGCTATTTAAGATCATCGGCATGTTATTTTTAATACTCGCCGGGAAGTGGGTGGAATTGTTTCTACTATTTTACCTGGCGGGCTGTGGCCGAATTATTTTCCTTGGTGGCAATGCCCTGGGGGCCGTATGGTCCTTGGTTTCAACCTACGACGAACTGAGCCCCCGGGGCTTCCCATACGTATGAGACACCGGTGAGCCCCGGGGGCTGAGGCCTAAGAATTCGAGAGTCTCGTCGTAAGCGGCCCCCAGGGCATTGGTACCAAGAAGGGGAAGTCTGTGCGTTTTGCTCGAGTTTGGGTTAGTGACTTGATAGGCTCTCGACCTCTCCCCCTGCCCCCTCTCCAAGACGAACCACTTGGAGAGGGGGTTCTGACGTCATTTGGACTGGCGGGCGGTGGCTTCGAAGATCTCGACGATTTGGGCTTTTGTGAGGGGGCCTTGGGCGTAGAGTTCTCTTCCGTCGCCGTAGGTTCGGACGGCGTAGTCGGCGATGGCGGGGTAGTCGGATTCGGCGAAGCCGAGGTCGGTGAGGGACTGCCAGAGGCCGTTGGTTTTTAGCCAACCTTCGAAGCCGTCGATGAAGCCTTGGGCCTGCTGCTCTTCGGAGCCGATGAGGCTGAAGAGGCGTTCGCCAAGGCGGGCGAAGCGGGACTGGTCTCGGCCATTGGCGAGGAGCCAGCGGAAGTAGGCGGGGTAGAGGGTGGCGAGGCCACGGCCGTGCGCGAGGTCGGGGCTGAAGCCGCTGAGGGCGTGCTCCAGATAGTGGAGGACCGGGTGGTATTGACCGACGCCGGCGTTCTGATAGTCGTTGAGGGCGAGGTTTGAGGCCCAGAGGAGGTTGCCGCGGGCGTGGAGGTCGTTCGGGTTTTCCAGGAGGCGGGGAAGGGTCTCCAGGACGGTGGCCATGACGGCTTCGGAGTAGCGGTCGGCCAGTTCGGAGCCGGCAGCGCCGTGGAGGTAGGCCTCGAAGACGTGGCTAAGGACGTCGGCGGCGCCGTCGCGGGTGGTGGTGGGCGAGAGGCCGACGGTGAACTCAGGGTTCAGCCAGGCGACTAGGGGCTTGATGTGCTCTCCGGCGAGGATCGACTTGCCCTTGGCCGCGCGGTTTGAGATGACGGAGTAGGGGGTGACTTCCGAGGCGGTGGCAGCGGTCGTCGGGATGGCGACGACGGGGAGGGCGGTCGCGATCTGGAAGGCACGGGGCTCGCCGACGACGAAGGGCCAGATGTCGGTCTCCTGGGTGGAGGCGAGGACGGCGATCGCCTTCGCGGCGTCGATCGCGGAGCCGCCGCCGAGGGCGATGACGAACTCGGAACCGGCTTCGCGGAGCTGGGCGGTCGCCCGGTTGACGGTCTCGGCGTCGGGGTTCGGTTCGATACCGGAGAAGTGGACGACGTCGACGCCGACGGCCGAGAGCGCGTCGGTGACGAGCTTGAGATAGCCCAGGCGCTCGACGGTGCCGCCGCCGGTGACGAGGAAGGCGTTCTTTCCGAGCTTGGCCACGGAGGCGGCGAAACCGGCGAGCTGGTCGGCGCCGAAGAAGATGCGGGTGGGGGTGTAGATCGAGAAGGATCGCACAGCGAGGGTTGGGTTTTCGAGGGTTGCGGCGCTCATCAGTTTTTCCTTTTTCTTAGAAATCGCGGTGCTCCGTGTTTCTGTACTGGTCAGTATGATAAGTAGAATAGAGGAAGTCAAGGATTTGTGTGCGAAATGGTAGAAAATTCAAAACGAGGCCGCGGAAGACCTAGGACCTTCGACGAGGGCGAAGCTCTGGACCAGGCGATCCGGCTGTTCTGGACGAAGGGTTTCGACGCTACGAGCCTTGACGACCTGAGCGCGGCGCTTGGGATGGGTCGGCCGAGCCTCTACTTGGCGTTCGGGGATAAGGAGGCGCTTTTCCTCCGCGCGCTCCGGCGGTATGCGGAGATCATAGGTTCGGCGCCTTTCCGCGCGATGGAGGAGGCTCCGACGGCCCGCGAGGCGATCGAGGCGTATCTCCGCGGGATCGTGCGGGTCGTTTCGGAAGACCCTTCCCGGTCCGGGTGTCTGTTGGGGCCGGTCGCTTGCGCGGTGGATTCGGCGGAGGTGCGGGCGTTTGTGGTGGCGTCGATTCAGGAGGCGGAGGAGCGGATCGCGCGGCGGCTGCGTCGTGCGACGGAGTTACCGGAGGGGTTTCCGGTCGAGCAGCGGGCTCGGCGGGCGGTTAACGCGATGCTGGCGCTGTCAATGCGGTCGCGGCATGGGGCTTCGGAGGCGGAGCTGTTGGGGGATGTGGCGGATGGGGTGGCGGTTGTGATGGGTTAGAGCCGTGCTGAGTTCAAGATTGGATGTGCCACGGCGGACCGCCACTTGCCAAAGTGGCTTGTGAAAGGGCGAGTCCCTTCCGTTTTGATTCAAGGGAAGGGACTACGTGTTTTGTGAGCCACTTTGGCAAGTGGCGGTCCGAATTCAGCCTTACGGGGTGGTGATCGTCGTGTACCACAGCCAGATCAGGCCGCTTTGGTTGGTGCGGGTCTGGACGGGGTAGGGTTGCCAGTTCGATCCGGTACCGGCGTAGGTGGTGCCACCCACGTAGAAGGTGCCGGCGGTGGTCGTGGGGACGATCGAGAAGCCGTAGGTGGTGGCGGTGGGGCCGTAGTACCAGTAGCCAATCGAGGTTCCGGTGGACGAGAAGACCGGGACGTAGGCGACCAGGGTGCTGGTGCCGAACGGGTCTAGGTTGGTTCCGGCGATGAGATACTCACCGCTGAGGTCCTGGGCCAGGGCGGCCGCGCTGGAGCCGGCGTAGGCCGGGGTGTGCGAGGAGTTGAAGTTCACCGTCCCGGTGGTCCCGTCGAACTGGACAAGGCGGAAGACCTTACTCACGCTTCCCGTGGCGGGGACGTAGTGGCTTTCGACTCCGCCGAGGACGGCGTTGCCGGAGGCGTCTACGATAATGCCGGCGGTCCCGTCATTGCCGTTTGTCGCGACGGCGGTCGACCAGCTCTGGGTGCCGGTGGTGGCGTCGAACTCGCGGACAAGGCTCGAGAAATAGTACGAATCGGCGGGCGTATAGACCCGATAGGCGACATCGGGGTTGCCGGAGGCGTCCAGGGTCATATCGGCGACACCGCTGCCGTTGGGCATCGTTCCGATGGTTTGCCAGATGTTATTCAGGCCGGTGTCGTACCGCGAGACGAGAGTCCCGGAAACAGGGTAACCGCCGCCCGTACCCACCAATCCCGCCACGAAGACGCGGTTGGAGGAGTCGATCTGGATGCCGTTGAGCGTGGTCGTGTTCTGCGGCTGAACCGTTCGATCGACTTGCAGGGTGCCCGCAGTGTTGTACTTGACGATATGCCCAACGAAGGGCGCCGGGAAGGTTAGGCTAGGCACGTAGGAGAGCGTGTAGTAGGGATTGCCGGACGTGTCCAATGCCAGACCGGACGCCCGTCCGCTATCCATGCTGGTGGCGGAGTAGACCTTGGTCCACTGGGACACGCCGGACGCGTTGTACTTGATGAGGAATACCGCCGCCTTGTTCGCGGTAGTGATGGAGTGGCCAAGAACGTAGATGTTCCCCGAGCCATCCACCCGGATCTGCACCGGTTCGTTGTCTCGGCTGGAACTGTAGGAGTAGTCCTTCGACCACAGCAGGTTGCCGTAGGGATCGCGCTTGACGGTCCGGATCCTCGGCGAGAATCCGGAGTTGGGAACGCCCACGATGGAAGAGACGATGAAGTTGCCGCCGGCGTCGGTGGCGCCGATTTTAGAGCTGGTCGCCTGAGCGGATGCGATTCCCACGCATGCCCCCAGGATGACGAGTGACGACAATGTCCGATTCGTGTATGTAAACATATCAGTCAGCTAAACAGCCGACTTCATTATAGATATCGATCTCGATTACATGTCAACGTTTTGACATACTTATTCGTCCCTTAACGATGACTGTCGGGCCACTATCGCATGGAGGCCACTTCGAGCGCCACGTCCCGAATTTCCGGACGGGCGCGGATGGCTTTGACGAGGTGGTGAACCTCTTCCTCAAGGTCTTCGAAGACCGCGTGGGGCATCTTCGTGAGCCAGCCTCGGATGTGGCAGACGCCGTGGGCGACTCGGATATCGGCGCGCGTGGTATCGATGCCACGCTTGGAGAATTCGGCACGAACGCTTTTGAGTGCTTGTAAGTCTTTCGGATCGACCATGATCCACCTCTCAACTCTTACTATCCAACGACAAAAGGGGCGATGGGACCAAATGCCCATCGCCCCTTTCTTAGACTTAACCTTCCGTTAAGAAGTTTCTTCTTCGTCTTCGACGAACAGCTTCTTCTTCTCGGTCGTGGGCGCGATCACCGGAGCCGGCGCATTCATCGGCGCATGAGCCATGATCGACTCCGCCTTGGCGACGCCGGCCGTCGCTTCCTGAAGCGCGGAGGACATCGATCCGCTCTTCGCCCGCATGATCGAGCCGACCAGCAGGACGAGGCACACGACGGTCACGCCCGCGGTAATCGCGATGGACATCGGCTGGATGATGACGGCGGAGATCAGGACCGCGACCAGGTTCATGACCTTGATGAGCGGGTTGAGCGCCGGACCGGCGGTGTCCTTGAAGGGATCGCCGATGGTGTCGCCGACGACGGCCGCCTTGTGGGCGTCGGTGCCCTTGCCGCCGTGTAGACCGTCTTCGATCAGCTTCTTCGCGTTGTCCCACATGCCGCCGGAGTTGGCGAGAAGGACGGCCATGAGCTGTCCGGAAGCGATCGCACCGGCAAGGAAGCCGCCCAGCGCCTGCGCACCGGTAAGAACGTAGGAGTTCTCGCCGATCATCACGGAAGGCTTGCCGATGGAGAAGCCGAAGCCGACAGCGATCGGAAGCGCGATGGCGAGCACGCCCGGAGCGAGAAGCTCCTTCTGCGCCGCCTTGGTGACCAGGGCAACGCAGCGGGCGTAGTCGGGCTTGACCGTGCCCTCCATGATCCCCGGGTTCTCCTTGAACTGGCGTCGCACCTCGGCGATCAGGTCGAAGGAGGCTCGGCCGACCGCGTCGATGGCGAAAGCGGAGAAGAGGAACGGCGCGGCGGCACCGATCAAGAGACCGACGAAGATCTCCGGAACGTCGAGCCGCAGTCCAACTTCGGAAAGCTTTGCACCCTCCAGGAAGCTGTGGAACAGCGCGACGGCGGCGATGACCGCGGTCGCGATAGCGAAGCCCTTCGTGAGCGCCTTGGTCGTATTGCCCGCGGCGTCCAGTCGCGCCACGATGTGCGCGCCCGCCGGTTCGGTTTCGCCGAGGCCGCTCATTTCGAAAACGCCTTGGGCGTTGTCGCTGATCGGGCCGAAGGTGTCCATTGCCAGCACGAAGCCGGTGGTGGTGAGGATTCCAATACCGACGAGGGCGATGCCGTAGAAGCTCAACGTATAGCCGCCATAAACGACCGGGTTGAACAGGAACAGCGGGAACATGAGGCCGACGCAGACGGCGAGGGCCATGTAGACGCTGCTGGTCAGCGCATGGGCAAAACCCTGGATGACCATGGGCGCAGCTCCCGCGGTGGCGACACCGGCGACTTCCTGCGTGGGCTTCTTGTTCGTGCTTACGAAGTAGTCCGTGATGAACTCAATCGCGAGGGCGAGCAGGATGCCGAAGGCAATGCAGAGCGCGAAGTTCCACCACTGGACGGGCGAGTGCTCTACAAGTCCGACGTCGATCGAGCCCATTTCTGGCTGGGTCGCGGTTGGATTGCCTTGCAACGCGGCGATTTCGGTGGTCGTGGCTTTGGCGAAGCTCGTCGGCGCACTCGGCTGCATCACGTAGGGATGCGGAATGGTCGCATCGATTCCGTAAGCGATTCGTCCGTCCGGGGTGGCGTAGAGGGCAACCGGATAGGTGGCGACGAGTTCGACGCTGGCCTTCGGATCGGCGGTCTTGTACTGGCTACGGATCCGTTCGACCCGCGAATTCAGTTCACCCTTGGTGATCGGACCGTAGAAAACGGCCTGGTCCATGACCTGTTCCTTCTGCGGTGCGGCACCTGGCATCTGCGCTGGCTGGGCCGGGATGGTCGCCTTAACGTAGACCTGGCCCGCGACGAGCTCATTGTCGCCCGTCGCGCTCATCGCATCCTTGATCGACTTGTAGCCTGGAGGCGCGGAGGGATTTGTAGGGTCGCCGTTGCTCTGAACCGAGTAGTCCAGGAAGGCCTGATCCGCCTTCGAGAAGTCGACCTTGGAGAAGCCGGCCAGATTCGGCGTCGGCTGCTCTGGCTTGCCTGCGAACTGGATGACCGCCGTGGCAATCTTCTCGTCACCGTCGTTACCGGCCTTGAAGCCCGTAACCTCCGCGCGAGGGTCCTTCAGGACATCGCCGATCTTGATCTCGTTCGGCTTCTTCTTGTCCTTAGCCGCCAGATCCTTCCGGATTTCGTTCAGCAGCCGAACGTCTTCCTGAAGAAGAGCCGCGCCGGATCGAAGCCGGGTGGTCTGGATGCCTCTCATCGTGGTGAACGAGAGGGCGAGAACGCCGGCGATGGTCGCGGTAACCGCGATGTAGAAGCCGCGCTTGAGCGACTTCAGCGGGTCGGCCTCGGGGTCGTCCTTCGCGGTCACCAACTGAATGCCGATGGCAGAGGCGACGAGTCCAATGGCGGAAACGGCCAGGCCGAAAACGATCAGCCGCGGCCAGGTGTTGGCGTCGAAGATGGCGGAAGTCGCCGCGCCGAGCACGATGGCGGCGATGAGGGTGACTTCGTAGCTCTCGAAAACGTCCGCCGCCATGCCGGCGCAGTCGCCGACGTTGTCGCCAACGTTATCGGCGATAGTGGCGGGGTTGCGGGGGTCGTCTTCGGGGATGCCCTGTTCGACCTTTCCGACGAGGTCGGCGCCGACGTCGGCGGCCTTGGTGAAGATGCCACCGCCGACGCGCATGAAGAGCGCGGCGAGGGAAGCGCCGAAGGCGAAGCCGACGAGGAGGTTGGTCGCGATAGCGGGGAAGAGGCCGACGATGGCGCTCGCGCCCATCAGACCGATGCCCACGGTAACCATGCCGGAGACCGCGCCACTGCGGAAGGCGACGATGAGCGCCTTCTTATAGCCGGTCAGTGCCGCATTGGCGGTGCGCATGTTGCCTTCAACGGCCACGAGCATGCCGACGGTACCGCTGGTGTAGGACGCGAGCACGCCGAGAATGAAACAGCCACCGACGCCCAAGGCGACGGTGTCACCAAGCCGCCAGTAGAGTCCGACGAGGCCAGCGGACAACAGGACAATGAGGGGAATCATCGTCCGGATCTGGCTCTTAAGGTACGCGACCGCGCCCTCCTTAATGGCCAGGCCAACGCCTTGCATCTTCTCGCTGCCCGGCGACTGCCGCATGACGAACGGCCGCAGATAGAGCAGGCCGTAAAGCAGCGTGATCAGGCCGATCGCAAAGGCGATCCAGACGGTGATCTTGCCCGGGTTGTCGAAGGAGAGAACGACGTTCTCGCCCTCCGAAGCAAGTGCCTGGGTAGGGAGCAAGGCGAGGCCGCCAACGGCGGCTAGGACGGCGAGTAGGCGGCTACGACGCGCGCCGATACGATTGGACTCCATCTTTTGGGCTAGGACCTCAGGGAGTTCAACGCTTCCGTGCGAAATTCGCACTTGGCCGTTTCACTGAATGGCGACCATTCTACCCGGCAATAGGCTCAATCTAACCGATTGGACGAGCTTCGACCGCCGCCCCGTGATGAGAAAGTTCGGCCCGCAGCATCTCCGCCTTCTGGCGGGGGATGTTGGTCAGAAGCGCACAGGGGAGATCACTCAACATCTCTTTCACCTGGCTCCGGTTTCGTCCCAGAGTGTGCTGTAGGTACTCCACCAGGCCGTCGGTCACTTGGCTGTAGGCCACGAGAACCAACTCGTAGGGCCGGTTGTCGTCTTGAACGGCGTAAAGCGGTCGACCATCCCAGGAGGTCTCGGCCTGAGCGATTGCGATCTCACGACCGCAAGACTCGCAGAGGAGGATCTTCGTCCGGTCGCTGTAGTAGTTCGACTCTCCGCAAGCGCCGCATGAGACTTGCTTGAGGGGCAGCACTTTGCCGTCTTGAATTGGGATGAGCCGGTTGCAGTCCCGGCAGGTGACGTCCTCGGTCGGCGCTTCCAGGAAGCCGTTCACTCCGCCGCACATCGGGCACTTAATGGTGTGCGACGTCACCCCGCGCGACTGGATGAAGGAGAAGACCGCGAAACAAAGGAGCAGGACGCCGATGACCAGAAGGACGATGGCCAGCGCCAGGCCGGAATCTCCCCGGAAGATGAACATCCCCACCCCCAGGGCCAGAACGACCACGGACAATGCGCCCACGCCGAGGGCGCGCGCCATATAGGTTTCGACGAGGTCCGAACTGCGTTGCGGCATGGCTATTGCGCACCAGTTTAGCCCTGTCGCGGCTAAATGCCAACTTTTACGCGCCGATGCGGCGGGTCGGCTCTTGGGCCGGCCGGGCCGGAACCACCAGAACGTGACCTTCTTCTTCCTGGAGAACGGTGAATCCGTACTGTTCGCCCATTGCGTGAAGCGTATCGATCGCGTTCAAACCCCGATAGTCCAGCGTCACCTGCCGATCCTCAAAGCCGGGCGCCACCGTCACCTGCAGGCCCGAACCCTGGGCCACCAGCGCGATCGCCGTGGTCAGACTGGTCTGCTCGATCTTGATGTCCCGCGGCTTCATGTAGGCCGGCACCTTCTTCGGCGGATCCTGCGGAACCTCGGGCGGGATGTTGTTTACGATTGGGTCGTGGAACGGCGGCGTGTAGGTGGTTTGGGGCTTTGGTGGCTCCGGCGTCTTCTGAGGCGGATCTTGTTGGATCACCGTCTTCGGCTTCTCCCCACTCGACACGGCGACATAGGTCACCGCGCCGAAGGCGACCACGGCTAGACCCACGACGGAAACGACCGCCCAACGGGGGGTTGGCGCGACCTTGACCGGTCGGGGTGTAAAGGTGGGCCGATGAACGGGACTCTTGCCAGCTTGGCGAAGCTCCGCGACCATTCGAATCCGACGGGTTAGTTCCGGGCCGTAACGGGCATGCCGGGCTTCAAATTCCGCCTGCGCTACAGGGCCGCCTTCTTCCGCCAGGCTCCACATTAGGGCGTCGATCTCGGGAGGAATGCCTTTCACAACAGCACTCCTTCCGTCACGGAACCCTCGTAAACCGATCTAAAGCGCTCACGCGCCCGGTAAAGCCGCGTTTTCGCCGCGTTGACGTTGCAGCCGAGACTCTCTGCGATATCGCCCAGCGAAAGTTCATCCCAATAAAAAAGTGCGAGCAGAGCGCGATCCGCCGGCGCAAGTTTGGCCATGGCGGCTTCGATCTGAGGGTCTGGCGGCTCCGGCTCGTCCGGCGCAACCTGGGCGACGGCCTCGTCCAGCTCAACGTGCTTCGACCGGTGTCGGTTTCGTCGCGCCTCTTGAATGGAGCGGTTCACCGTGATGCGGAAGAGCCAAGTCGAGAAGCGGGCTCGTCGGTCGAATCGGCTCAGGTTCCGGTAGACCAGGGTGAAGACCTCTTGCACCGCGTCCGCCGCCTCGTCGCCGTCCAGCAACACGCCCCGGGCGATCGAGAGCACCTTGTCGTAGTAGCGGGCATACAGCGCCTCGAAGGCCGAAATATCGCCGGCAAGGAACCGCTCGACGAGAACCAAGTCTTCGTCAAACGCCCCCGTCTTCGCCCGATCCACCGTCAATGCCAGCACGTCCCTTCCTCAAGACGTCGGAAAGACTCCGACGGTCACTGAAGAAGCGTCCGTTGTACCCGTCCCTAGAGCCGTTTCGCGAATTCCGCCGGAAGAACGGTTCCCGCGAGCAAGGCGACCGCAAGAAGCGGAACGACCACGGCGGCAAGCGCCACTTTCCAATTTCCCTTGCTGAACCGCAACGCGCCAAAGGCGATACCCGCGGCGATCGGCCCCAGAGCAGGGAAGAGGTAGCGCGCCTGCGCCTGGAAGTATTGAAGGGTGAACCGGAGGAACAGCAAGCTCACCACCGTCGTGGCGATGATCCCCAGGTAGTGCAGCCGCCTCTCTTCCTTCTCTGCGCCCTTCACGTGCATGATCCAGCCCACGAACGCCACGACGAACAGGGCGAGGATGAGCCGGTAGACCGCGTTTGGGGGGCTGTCGTACGGGCTCCCGGTCTCGTTGAGCCAGATATCCGCGTAACCGAACACGCCGACGAACGACCGGGCCGTCCACCAGCCCAGCCAATGGATCAGATATCCCGACATCCCCAAACCCATACCGTCGATAAAGGTGGAAGATTTTGCCGAGCCGACGAACGCATCCTGAAACAGCTTTAACGCCAACGGATCGCCGTATAGGGACTGGTTCCGAAGAAGCCAGGGCAAGGGAAGGAGGATGGCCGGAACGAAAACCGCCGCGGCTTGGGGAAGATTGGGCCGCCGGAAAAGAGCCGCTGCCGCCAAGATCGGGAGCAATGCGAGGCCGGTGGACTTCGTTAAAATCGCCAGCCCGGTCAGCACGCCGCACCCTAGCGCGAGTTTGAGACTCCACCCCTCACGAATCCCCTTCGCCATTAAGGCGATGGCCCAGACGAACAACGCGATCAAGAGGGGGTCGTTGCTGGCGGTCCCGCTGAGCGAGATGTTCATCGGCAACAACGCAAAGACGGCGGCTACGATGAGCCCGACTTCTCTCCGGCCGTAACCCAGAAAACCCAGCGCGTAAGCGCCGGCAACCCCGAGAGCGCCGAAGAGCAGGTTGATCCAGCGGACCGACTTGCCCTCGGGTGACCGAATCGCGTCCGCGCTCAACCCCGTGGCCTTCGCATAAATCGCGGACAGTCCGTAATAGACCGGCGGCTGGTGGCTTTCGTAGCTCTCCCCAAAATCCGTCGCCTTCGGGTCGAAAAAGGGAAACCCTTTCCCCTCTACCAAATGCGCGACGTAGTTCGCGTGCTGGCGTTCGTCCGGCGCCCCAATATCTGGGATGGTCACCTTCCGATTAATAAAGAGCCGCCCCGGAGTCCGGTAAGGCGTGCTGCTGCCGAACCAAAAGGCAAGGCCGACATGCAGCGCGATAAGTACGCCCAATAGAATCTGGGCAACCTTACTCGAAGGCGGTTCGACGGCGATCACAGATAAAGATAATAGACCGTAGCGGGGATGCCCTCGTCGCCAATTCAGTGAGTTCAGCATTTCAATAAAAACGCCTCGGATCGGCGACGAGGGCGTCGCTGCTACTAAAGACGAGTTATGATAGGAGTGGACCGTAGCTCGCATTCGTGCGGAGTGTGCCCTCATGCCTAAAACTCTTGGATTCCTTCTCTTCGCCGGCCTCGCGGCGATCGCGGCGCCTGCCTTCGCCCCATCCGGGCTCGGCGACTTCTCGAAAGCCCTTCAAGACGCTAAAACGCTGAAGGCTGACTACACCGTGCAAGCCATCGGCGGCGCGCGCGACAAGTACACGGTCGAGCTTCAGAAGCCGAACATGCTGCACATCGAGACGCCGACCCAGATCCTCGTCTCGGACGGCAAGGACCTGACGACCTACGATAAAGCCGACGGCGTTTTCTACAAGCAGCCCGTCACCGCCGCCGCCCTGGGCAGCGCCCTGAACCCCGAGCCGCTAAACATCTGGGCAGGCTTCTTCAACTCTCAGGCCCTGAAGGCCGTCGCCACTAAGTCGCTCGGCAGCAAGAGCCTCGGCGGGCAGAGCCTTGAAGGCGTGGAGGCCACGTTCGACAAGGAGGCCAACCGCGTCGTTACCTACTACCTCCACCCCACCGACAAGGTCGCCCGAATGGCTCAGATCGACCTGAAGAAGTCCGGCGCGAAGACCACCCTGATTATCAACGCCAAGGACGTCCAAGTGGGCGGCCCGCTCTCCCCGACCGCCTTCGCCTTCAAGGCTCCGGAAGGCAGCCGAGAGACGACGCTGGATGAAATGGCGAGCAGCCGCTGGCTGACCGACATCGAAGAAGCCAAGTCGCTCGCCAAGAAGACCGGCAAGAAGATCTTCATGGACTGCATGGCCTCCTGGTGCGTCCCCTGCAAGATCCTCGACGCCGAAGTGCTCGACACTGAGCGGTTCAAATCGATCGCCAAGCAGAAGCTGATCCTCCTCCGCATCGACGTGGACGTTCAGAAGGACGTCGCATCGGCGTACAAGATCGAAGCGATGCCGACGCAAATGGTGCTCGACGCCAATGGCGGAATCATCGCCTCCACCGTCGGCTACGGCGGTCCGGACGCGTTCTACTCGTTCCTGATGCCGAACCTGTAATCTGATATCCCATGTGGAGTGCGCCGATTCATCGGCGCTTTTGTCAGGAGCTTTAGCTCCGTAATTGCCGCTTAGGTAGCGATTGCGCCAATAAATTGGCTGACCAAAGCGCCGATAAATCGGCGCACTCCACATGGGGCGGTCATAAATCGGGTACCCCAAGGACTCGATGACGCCGCTGGCCCAAAAGTTTGCCGACCTCCGATCGCGGGGCGAAAAGGCGCTGGTCCTTTTTGTCACCGCCGGTGACCCACCTCTCGAGGAACTCCCCGCCATCCTCGAAGCCCTCGCCGAAGGCGGCGCGGACGTCATCGAGGTCGGAATCCCCTTCAGCGACCCCTTCGGCGAAGGCCCTACAATCCAAGCCTCCAGCCAACGCGCCCTCGACGCCGGCGCTACCCCGCACCTCATTCTTGAGGCGATCAAAAAGGCAAACGTAGACGTCCCCATCGTTACGATGGGCTACTACAACCCCGTCCTCCGTTATGGGCTCGATCAGTTCGCCAAAGACAGCGCCGCCGCCGGAGTCTCCGGAACCATCGTCAGCGACCTCGTCCCCGACGAAGCGGATGCCTGGTGCGAAGCCAGCCAACTGGCAAACCTCGACACGATCTTCCTCGTCGCTCCCACATCCACCTCCGAGCGGATTAGCGATGTCGCCAAGAAGTCGACCGGCTTCGTCTACGTCGTCTCCCGCACCGGTGTGACCGGAGCAGAGAACTCGGTTCCCGTGGACATCGCCGATCTGGTCGGCCGCGTTCGAGCGCTCACCGATCGGCCGGTTTGCGTCGGGTTCGGAATTTCGACCCCGGAGCATGTGGAGTTGGTATGCAAAGTGGCGGACGGCGCCGTTGTGGGAAGCGCCCTAGTGGCCAAGATCAACTCGGAATGGGACGGCGGCGTTGGCCGGGAAGTGATTGTTGAGTTTGTGCGGGGCCTGAAGGAAGCGACGCAGTAGGAGTTCGATAGGCTCTCGCCCTGTCCCCGCAGGGCGAGGGTTCTGAGAATATGAAACGAGGCAACCGCAAGGCGGTCGCCTCGTTTCATATTAATCGGCTGAAGTTATCTGCCGGCGATCGCTAGTTGGTTTTCGACCTTAAAGTCGTTACCGGCCGTCGCCTTGGCCAGCACCCCGGCCTGATCCTTCTGCTTCTGGCTCGGTACCGAACCGGTCAGCTTGATGACGCCATGGGATGTCTCAACGTTCAGATCTTTCGTTTCAAGGTCGTTCGCGTTAAGCAACGCGGTCTTGACCTTGGGGGTCATCGCGGCTTCGGCCGCATTCTGCGCCGCATCCTTGGTGGCTTCGACCGCAGCGGTGCCGGCTTCTGAAACCGCTTCGCCCGCCTTCTTGGTGTCGGTGGCAACGGCTTCGCCCGTCTTCGATGCGGCATCGCCCATCTTCTGCGACGCTTGCCCCATCGAGGAGCCGGCTTGGCTCATATCTTCTTTCGCTTCTTGCGAGCAGCCCGCCAGCAGTAGGACGGCGAGGGCTCCGAATGACAGCAGGGTGGCTTTCATGTTGTTCTTGATCTCCATTTGAGGCCTCAGGTTCCCCTGGGCCACCAAGGAGACAGAAGAAACCCCGCTGATGTTCCACAACAAGACAAAAAGGCTCGTTCCGATCCATCGGAACGAGCCTTTTCCAAAAGCCTAGCGAAGCGAACTTAGCGGGCGTAGTATTCGACGACCTGCTGCTCTTGGAAGAACTTAGGAAAGTCTTCGCGCTCGGGCAGCGAGATGATCTTGCCGGAGAAACCCTGGACGTTGGCTTCCATGTAGGCCGGAACGGCAGCGCCTTCGTAGTGGTTGTCGCGAGCGATGCGGCGGCTGGATTCGCGATCGCGAACCTCAACGACGTCACCGATCTTCAGCTGGAAGCTGGCGATGTTGACCACGCGGCCGTTGACCATGATGTGGCAGTGGCTAACCATCTGCCGGGCCTGGAACGGAGTGCGCGCATAGCCGAGGCGCCAAACGGCGGTGGCCAAGCGGGTCTCGAGGAGCCGAAGGAAGTTGAGGCTGGTGTTGCCCGGCATTCGCTGCGCCTTCTTGAACGAGTTCGAGAACTGCTTCTCGAGCATGTTATAGTAACGGCGGATCACCTGCTTTGCAAGGAGCTGCTCGCCATACTCAGACTGGCGGCGATCCTTCAGGTTCGGGCCGTGCTGACCCAGCGGATACGGTCGTTTGCTGGCCGGGCTTTTCGGTCGCCCCCAGATGTCGTAGCCGACGATGCGGCAGATATCGGTCTTTCTTCCTCGGTACGTCGCCATAGGCTTTCGGTCACTTCGGCAGGCACAAAGCCACGCCGAACGACACATCTTACCCGAACCGATTTGGGAAAAGGATTAAACCGGCCAAGAAACCCGTTAGAACGAACAGAGTGGCAGGGAAGGAGATGGTGTATTCAAGTTTACGACGCTTGGCTTCGACTACTCAACGACGCCTTTTACGAACTTCAGGTCTTTCTTTTGAACATAAATTCTCACGGGCAGCCCAGTTTTAGGTGAAAAGTCAAGCATAGGCACATCGCCGGTGAAGTGCGGGTTAAAGTGCATGACGTAGTTGCCATCCTTTTCACCCTCAAACTCAACCGCGTAGTTTTCAATTTTTCTCCAGTGGGCGGGCAAGCCTTTTTGACTTCGAACCACTTTGGCGGCGACTTCGTAAGCGTCCAAGTACCTGCCTTCTAGACAGGGTATCGTGCTCGGCCCAGGTGCCACTTGAACGGTGGTGCCATACAAGACCGTCAGAACTGATACGCACGAGAGTAAAAGAGGTGCTTTCATGGCCAAGACATGATGGACCAATTTTCCGGGCCGGACCTGTAGAGCGATCCTTGCCAAATACTCCGCCCAAAGACCCAATGACCCTCGGGCCAATCACCCTATCCCTTGGCACGAAGATTGCCGAGAAATTGTTTGTAGGTAATACGAACATGACAAAGAAGTCCCTCCTCTTCATCGGCGCCGCGGTTGCGGCCGGCGCGGTCACCGCGTTCCGAAGAAAATCGACCGACATCCGCCACCAGGCCGACCGAGAAGTGGCTCACTGCGAACGCCTTCTTCAGCGCCTTGGCGCGCAGGTTATCAACTTCCGATAATCTATATTATGAAATCGAGGTCTCCGTTCCAAAAAACGAACGCCACTATTTCCTGATCTGCGTTACCAATTGACCTATGGCTGTCGCGGTAGCTCCAAAGCCTGCCACTGCACCAAGCCAGGGAGTCTGGGCTTTGGCGTAGACCGAGATGCGATACGAGCCCCATCCTCCAACCACAGCAAGGGTCAAGATAAGAAGTCCCCAAGCTAGCCCTTTGTGGCTTTTTACAACGCGCCCGAAGATCAGAAAAGGAAGCGATAAATAAAACCAAGCACTAGTTGCTTTTATCAGAAAAGCCTGAACCTTCCTGAGCTTTGCCATAAGCTCGTTCTCGGACAAAGCGGACGTTTCGACGATTACCTGCTTGGGTTTCTCTTCTTCAACGGGGCAAGGTTGAACCGCTTCTGCCATGGTTCCAAGGACGGCAGCTAATTGCCTGTAGTCCTCGACGGTCTCAACTGTCCACCGATTCCCCAAATAGTCCTCAAACTCTTTCTCTACGCTACGCTCAATGCCTGGAAAATAGAAGTAATACTTCTGGCGCTCCCAAGTGCTGTAGAGTGCATCCCTTAAGGGCTCGACCGTACTTCGCTCACCGATCCGCATGATGCGCTTCGTCGACGGCTCGTTCGGGTGCTCAGCGAGGATGGCGTAAACTTTTTCACGCAGTGCCATCGACCGGTTCTTAAAAAGTTGATCAGGCGTCTGGCGCTCCACGACAAAATCCTACCTTTCTAACTCACATACCAAAATGGTTGCCGACTAAAACTACATCTGCCATTTCTGGTTCAATATTGGCGGACTGGGTGGAAACTCGGATATCAGACCCGCTGACTAAGACTCAGCAGGTCGATTTCGGCTCTGCTTTATTTACAAGTATCGACGGCTGACCCGCTAGGTAAAATTCCCTTTACTAATGCTCGACAACCTAACGCGCCGTTTAGGCGGAATCCTCGCGAAGATCGCCCGGAAGGGGCGGCTGACGGAAGAGGACGTTGCCGAGATGCTGCGCGAGGTTCGCGTTGCCCTCCTGGAGGCCGACGTCAACTTCAAAGTCGCCAAGGAGTTCATCGCCCGGGTTAAGGAGCAGGCGACCGGGGAGGCCGTGTTTGGCTCCCTTACCGCCGATCAGACGATCATCAAGATCGTTCGCGACGAGCTGATCTCCACCCTTGGCGCGGAAGGGTTTAAAATTGAGTACGGCTCTTCCCCGCCCGCCGTGATCCTGATGTGCGGCCTTCAGGGGTCGGGGAAAACCACCACCACCGCGAAACTCGCGGCCTGGATGAAGAAGAACGGCAAGAATCCGCTTCTCGCCGCCTGCGATGTCCAGCGGCCCGCCGCCATCACCCAGCTTGAAGTTCTGGGCGAGCAGGTCGGGGTCTCCGTCTTCAGCGACCGAGACTCATCTTCCCCGGTCGACATCGCCAAGGCCGCGTTGGCCCGGGCGAAGCACATGATGCACGACGTGCTGATCATCGACACGGCGGGCCGTCTGCAGGTCGATGAGGCGCTGATGGGCGAGTTGAGCGAGATCTATAAGGCCACCAAGCCGATCGAATCGTTCCTCGTGCTGGACTCGACCACCGGCCAAGAGGCGGTGAACGTCGCCGGCGTCTTCCACGAGCGCGTTCCCCTCACCGGCGCGATCTTTACCAAGCTCGACGGCGACACCCGGGGCGGCGCGGTCCTCTCCGTCCGCGCGGCGACGGGAGTTCCTGTCCGTTTCATCGGCGTCGGCGAAGGCACCGATGCCCTCGAACCGTTCTATCCCGAGCGAATGGCCGGCCGAATCCTCGGCATGGGCGACGTGCTGGGCATCATCGAGAAGGCGGAGGCGGCCTTCAATCCGGAGGAGGCGGCCGGACTCGAGAAGAAGTTCAAGACGGGCAACCTCGACTTCAACGACATGCTCTCGCAGTTCAAAACGATGCGCAGCATGGGTCCGATGAAGAACATCCTCAAGATGATCCCGGGCATGTCGACGATGATCCCTGAGGGGGCTTTGGATAACGTCGACGAAGGCCAGATCGACCGCGTCCAGGCGATCATCCTCTCGATGACGCCGAAGGAGCGCTCGAACCCCGACATCATCAACGGCTCGCGGCGGAAGCGCATGGCAGCGGGCTCGGGGACGACCGTCGAAGAGGTCAACCACCTCATCAAACAGCTCTACGAGATGCGCCGCACCTTTAAGGAGATCTCGAAGATGCAAGGAAAGATGGGCAAAATGGGCCGCGGCGGCGGTCTGGGCCGAGCCCTTCCCCCTCCGCCCTCTTCCCCGTCGGACGATTCGAATAAGCCGAAGCGCCGGTCGTTCTGGGGCGAGTTGGCGAAGAAGAATGAAGAGTAAACGTAGCGGAGGCGCCCCCGCCTCCGTTCCGGAAGCCTCCCAACGATAAAGGGTGTCATAGGTGCTCGTCACCCCAGGTCTGGAAAACGTTAGGTCCTCATTCGGAGGCGGGGGCGCCTCCGCTACGGGTGGCACCTAAAAACCCCAATCAGGTACCCTAAGCCAAAGATGGTTAAGATCCGACTCCGGAGACTCGGTACCAAAGCCCGCCCGTTCTATCGCGTGGTGGTGGCCGAGAGCAGTGCAGGCCGTAATGGTGCCTTCGTAGAGACGCTTGGTACGTACGACCCCACCAAGCAGCCCAAGCATATCGAAATCAACGAGGAGCGCGCGCTCCACTGGCTTCTGAACGGTGCTCAGCCTTCCGAGACCACCGCGATCTTGCTCAACAAGACCGGCATCCTCGAGAAGTTCCTTGAGCAGCGCCCGAATCAGCGACGTGCATTCAGCTTCCTCGACAAAACCACCGCCGCGACCTCCGTTGCGTCCGCCGTCGACACCGCTGCCGAGGCCGTCTAAAGCATGGATTACCGGCCGCTCGTTGAAACCCTGATTCGCTCCGTCGTCGAGCATCCGGAGCAGCTCGAAATCGAAGAGGAGACGGAAATGGGCGCTCGAACGTTCTACGTTCGCGTCGATCCGGAAGATGTCGGTAAGGTGATCGGCAAGCGCGGCCAGGTGATCTCGAACATTCGTTGCGTCGTCAGCGCCGTCGCGTCCAAGTCACGCGAAAAGGCCTACGTCAAGGTCGTCACGGAATAACCGTGGATCGTTACGTACGCGTCGGCCAAATCGCCGGCGCGTTCGGACTTAAGGGGCAAGTAAAAATCCAGCCCCTCACCGATTTCGCCGACACCCGCTTTAAGCGCGGAGCCAAGTTTCGCATGGGCGAGGACTGGGTCGAAATCGAAACTGTCTCCGTCCACAAAGGACGCCCCCTCGTTAAGCTCAAAGGCATCGACACCATCGACGCCGCCGAGGCGCTTCAGTGGAGATACCTCGAGACCACCGAGCAACCCAAACTGGGCAAAGGCGAATACCTCGTCAGCGACCTCCTCGGCCTGGAAGTCAAGACCGTCGAAGGCGAACTGCTCGGCAAGATCGAACGGGTCCTCCCCAACCCCGCCCACGAAATACTCGTCGTCGGCGAAATCATGGTCCCCCTCGTCGACCACTTCGTAAAGAGCGTGGATATGGCGAACCGCACCGTTACCGTAAACCTCATCTACGGCATGCGCCCCGGCGAACTGTAGTCGTAGTGCCGCCTTCCAGGCGGCATCTCCCCATGTAACCCCGGCTTCCAGCCAGGCTACTCCGCCAACAAAGCCTCCAACCGGTCGTACGCCGCGGCCACGCCCTCGTCCATCGGCGACTGCAGCACGACATCCCGCGCCTCCTTGTTGTCGTACAGAACGGTCAACTTCAGATCGGTCCGCCCGCCGACCTCGGTGAGGGTGATCGTTCCCACCGCTTCCCCGGGATACCAGGACTGGTCGAACTTCTCGGTGGTGACGAGACGTTCTGGCGCGACGATCTCTCGATACGTTCCGCCCATCCCCATCTCCGCCCCCTCGCTGTGACGCCACTCGTACCGGTACGCACCGCCCACGCGAAGGTCGATCTCGCAGACGATCATCGTCCAACCATCCGGGCGAGAAGCCACCGGCGGACCAGATCGGGCTTCGTCAGCGCCTCAAAGACCAGCGGGCGGGGCGCGTTGAACGAACGGCTCAACAAGATTTCTCGATCGCTGGGCGTCGTGACAGTCAGGCCGCCGATGTGCTTATTCACGCCGCCTCCAAGGGACGGTTCAGCTCCGTACGCCAGGTCGAGGGATCGGGGCTGGATTCCGGGCCGCTCAAATAGAACTCCCACAGGTTGGGGGCCGACTGAAGCCCTTCTGCCTCAATCCAAGTACCGAACTCGCACCAAGCGTCGCCCAGGCCCTCAAATCCTCCGGTGTAGACCGTCCGCGCCACATTGGCGGAAGGCAACTTCCCTGCCTGTACGCGCCCCACGGGCGACACCGGACTGTTTACCGGCGCGCCGACCTCGAAGTCGAACACGTCGGGATCCATCTTGAAATGGTGAGAGAACAACGGCCCTGCGGGGGTAATCCCTTGCGCCGCCAAAGCGCCCATCACCTCCTCCATGGCCGGTCCCATGACCGTCTGAATCTCATCGCGGGGAATCGTAAGTCGAATGACAGCCGTCTGCTGGGCGTCGGTCTGGACGATCGTTGGTTTGTCTAACATGGTCGTTTTCGGATCTCGCCAATTTCAAATGGCGGTTATTGCGCCTGACCTTTCATCTCGTCGAGCAGGGCATCGAGTCGGCCAAAGTTGGCCTCCCACATCTGCCGATACCCCTCAAGCCACTCGTTCGCCTCCGCCATCGGCTGCGCCTCGATTCGGCACGGCCTCCGCTGGGCATCCCTTCCCCGCGAAATCAGCCCCGCCAATTCGAGCACCTTCAGATGCTTAGAAATCGCGGGCTGACTCATGGCGAACGGTTTCGCCAACTCACTCACCGTCGCCTCGCTCTGGGCAAGCCGAGCAAGAATCGCCCGGCGAGTCGGGTCCGCGAGCGCGGCAAAGGTAGCGTCGAGTCGGTGGGGCTGTACGAGTGTCATAACCAATCAGTTAAATAACTACTTGGTTATACAACACGCGGCCAACAATGTCAAGCCCTTCTCACGAAATATTGAAAACCACCCTGGGACCGCGGGATTCATCCCGCCTCGGTCGCCAGACCGAATAGCAATGATTTAAGACATATATCTACGATTTAAGATTCAACACTCTTGCATGCCGATTCCCGAGATTTCTCCGAGAAAAAATCACCAAATTTGGCGTTCCGGTTGATATATGGCGCTAAGGATTTCCGAGCAACTCTTTAACGCTCGCCAAACTATCTGCGTCCGCTGGTTTCTTGTCGTGCCGCCAGCGCAAGATCCGGGGGAACCGGACCGCAATCCCTGACTTGTGCCGCGTCGATAACTGAATCCCCTCAAAGGCCAACTCCATCACCAACTCCGGCTCCACCGTCCGTACCGGCCCAAACTTCTCTTTGGTATGCGCCCGCACAAACCGGTCGACCTGCGCGATCTCCGCGTCGCTCAATCCGCTGTAGGCCTTCGCAAACGGCACCAACTTCCCTTCCTCATCCCAAACCGCAAAGGTGTAGTCCGTATACAGCGAAGCCCGCTTTCCACTTCCCCGCGCCGCGTAAACCAGCACCGCGTCGACGGTCAGCGGATCCACTTTCCACTTCCACCAATGCCCCTTCCGGCGACCAACCTGGTACGGAGAGTCGAGCCGCTTGATCATAAACCCCTCCACGTTCAGCGCCCGTGCATCCTCCCGCTGCGCCGCCAACGCCTCCCAACTCGCCACGGGCAGCCGAGAAGCAAGCAAAAGCCGGGATTGCGAAAGCACCACCCCTTCTTCCCCTTCCGCCTCTCGCGCCAAGCGCGTATCCACGCTGGTCACCACATCTCGTTTGGCGGGCAGCCCCAACAGCTCGCTGAAGCCTCCCGTATCTGCCCGGTTCACGCTTTCGACCAACTGCTCCAACTTCGCCCGCCGGTCCCGTAGCGGAAGCTCCCGCAGGTCTTCCCCGCCCAACTCCATCAGATCGAACGCCACCAGAACGACCGGGACTTCCTGAAGGATCTTCTTCGTCAGCATCTTCCGCCCGATCCGCCGCTGTAGCTCGGCAAATTTCAGCGGCTTCCCATCCGCCCAAGCCAAGAGTTCTCCATCGATCACCGTTCCGTTCGGCAGCGATTCGCAAACCCCCAAAATCTCGGGGAACCGCTCCGTAATGAGTTCCTCCCCGCGCGACCAGACAAAACTCTTCCCTTCCCGCCGGATCAGTTGCGCCCGAATGCCGTCCCACTTCCACTCCACCTGCCAATCGTCCGGCTCTCCGAGTGCCTCCGGGCCATTCTCCAGCGGATGCGCAAGCGAGAACGGGTAAGGACGGCTCACATCCGTCTCCGCTGAGTCCTCGGCAAAGAGCCCGAGGAAGAACTCCTCCGTCGGCTTCCAGTCGCCCATTAGCCGGTGGGCCAATGTGGCCGTCGGAACCCCGCTCGCCTGGCTCAATGCCCGCATGACCAACTCCTGAGAAACCCCCACCCGAAAGGCGCCCGTGATCAGCTTGTTCCAAACGAAGATCTCCTTCCGGGTCAGCTCCGACCAAGCTGCCAGCAAGGCTGCCTTCTGCTCCGCCTCCTGCAGCCCGCCAAGCGGCAGTAAACGATCGGTCACCCAATAGGTCAACCCAAGATCAGACCCTCGCCCCTCCGGCAGCACCGCCGCGATCGTCTCAGCCATGTCGCCTACGGCATCGTAACACTCCCCGAACAGCCAGTTCGGCAGCCCCGCCACTTCCGCCGCCCACCCATACATCTTCGGCCCCGAAACCAACCGCTTCGGCCGGCGGCCGATCAGGAAGTGCACCGCCCACGCCGCGTCGGCGGGGGAGGCGGTCGAGAAGTAGCGGGACATCGCGGCCACCTTGCCGCTGGTTTTGGTGGTTTCGTCGAGATCGGCGTAGAGCTGGGCGAACGCCTTCAAAGCTGCCCGTCCCATGTGGAGTGCGCAAATTTATTTGCGCTGTAGTCAGGAGATTTATCTCCGTGATCGCCGCCTAGTTCGAAGGTACGCCAATAAATTGGCTGACAAGAGCGCAAATAAATTTGCGCACTCCACATCATTCTCCCTCCTCCGACATATCCGTATCCCCCGCTTCCGCCTCCCAATGCCCCGGCAGAACTTCCGCATCCAACCCCTGCTCCTGCAGGTACCGCACCACCACGTTCGTATAACCGTGGGTCACCCAGACCCGCTCCGCCCCCGTCTCCCCGATGGCAGAGATCAGAGACGACCAGTCGACGTGGTCGCTCATCACGAAGCCCCGATCCACCACCCGGCGCCGCCGAGCCCCACGGATGGCCATCCAACCCGAGAGAAACGCCGTCGAGACATCCCCGAACCGCCGGGTCCATGGCGTCGCCTGCGCACTGGGCGGTGCCAGGATCATCGCTTTCGACCAGTCATAGCCCTTATCCGGCACATCCGAAATCACCATCGTCTCAGGTAGCTCCACACCTTCTGCGCGATACTCGTTCGTCAGCCCCACCAGCGCCCCGTGCTGAAAGATTGGACCCACCGAAGGATCCAGCAGCGCAAGGGCCCGCTGCGACTTCCCCAGTGCATAGCCCAACAACAGCGAAGACCGCCCTGCTTCCTGATTAGCCAGCCACCACTCATGAATCTCTTTAATCAGCGTCTCTTCGGAAGGCCAGTGGTAGACCGGAAGTCCAAAGGTCGACTCGGTCACAAATAGGTCGCACTTCACGGGCTCGAAGGGGGTGCAGGTTCGGTCCGGCTCGGTCTTGTAATCGCCGGAAACCACCGCCACTTCCCCATCCACCTCGATCCGAACCTGTGCCGACCCAAGGATATGGCCGGCAGGGTGCAAGGAAATTCGGACCCCGCCGATGGTCAGGGCCTCTCCATACTCTAAGGTATCGATCTTCGCGTCTGCCCCAACCCGCCGTCTCAGAACGCCCGCTCCTTCCCGGCTGCAGAGATACCGGCCCATTCCCCACCGCGCATGGTCGCTGTGGGCATGGGTGATCACCGCGCGCTCGACCGGCCGCCAGGGGTCGACGTAGAAGTCGCCTTGAGGACAATGGAGCCCGCAATCGGTTGGAACGAGAATCGGCGCGCGGCCCACGAGTACCTTCTACTGCAAGGGAACCCTATCGGTTCGGAGGGCGTCCCCAGGATCGGCCCATGAACCGCCTCGCGACGGCAAAAGAGCTTCTGGTCAAAACGTTCGCCAACTGGTCGGAAGACAACGTTCCCCGCCTCGCCGCGGCGTTCAGCTTCTACGCCGTTCTCTCCATCGCTCCGGTCCTGGTTCTCGCCGTCACCGCCGCCTCCGCTTTCCTGGCGCAAGACGAGGCACGGAACCACCTCCTTGACTCGGTTGGAAAGTTCGTGGGCAGCAAGGAGGTAAAGGGCTTGGTCGCCGAGCTAATCGCCAAGACCCAAAAGCCGGGCACCGGGACGATCGCGACGATAATAAGCTTCTTCGTCACGTTTTTCAGCGCCAGCAACCTCTTTCTCCAGCTCCAAAGCACGGTAAACACGATCTGGGACATCAAGCAGAGCGGTTCTATGTTGAGAAACTTCATCATGACCCGGCTCCTGGCCTTCGCCGCCGTTGTAGTATTCGGCGGACTACTGCTGGGTTGGCTTGGCCTAGATGCATGGCTGAGCTGGCTAACTCGCCATACCGGAGGTTTCAACGGCTGGCCACTCGTATCGCTCCTCGTTTCGGCGATCTTCTTTACAGGAGCCCTCGGCGTGGCGTATCGCGGCATGCCCAAGGGGCGCGTCAAGTGGCGCGACGTTTGGGCGGGAGCGGCTATCGCGGGAACGGGGATTGCTCTAAGCAAGCTGATCTTCTCCGCCTACTTCGCCTACGCCAACATCTCCGCCGCCTACGGCGCGGCCGGTTCGCTCATCGTCCTACTTCTCTGGATCTACTACACCTCCCAGATCTTCTTCTTTGGCCTCGAAGTGACCTACACCTACGCCAAGGAGTTCGGCAGCCATCGTGGCCATAACCCCGGCGACTTGGAATATAGCTGAACGTGGCATCGGCATCCTGCCGATGTGTTCAACGGGCTTCCAGCCCGTTCTTCCCGCCTTGGGCTAGAAGGCCATGCCACGTCCTTTTGCCAGGGTTGGCCATAATCCTGCGTGGCCGAAACGAAGCGGGTGTGGGCGATCTATCCGTTCCTGCTCGGCGTATTCCCGCTCGTGCGGCTTTACGCCGCTAACGCGGATCGGATCGCTTTTCGCTACACCGTCCTTCCTTTCGCCCTCACCTTGGCCGTCTTGGCCATCCTCTATGGACTATTCCGCTTACTGACCAAGGACGCGGGAAAGGGAGCCGTGGTGCTCACGGTAACTGCGGTCCTATTCTTCGCCTACGGCCGAGTTCATCACGCATTGGGCACCACCCACATGCTTCTCTGGCCCGTCTGGGCAGCCTTGATCCCGTTGGCACTGGTCCTGATAAGGCGAGCAAAGGGAGACTTCAACCGGTCGACGGCTGTCTTCAACGTATTTAGCGTGGCGATCACCCTGGTGGCGCTCTACCCAGCCTCCGCCGCCCTTGGTCGCAAACAACAGACACCCATCCCCCCCGTCGCCCTCACTGTGCCAAAGGAGGCGCCGGACGTTTACTACATCATCCTGGACGCCTACGGGCGAGACGACACGCTCCGCGACTTCTACGGCTTTGACAATGGCCCGTTCATTGCTGAGCTCGAGAAACGAGGCTTCGTCGTCCCGCGGCAGAGCCGCTCGAACTATCTCTACACTATCCTCTCACTTCCGAGTTCGCTGAACCTGGACTACCTCGATGGGCTCCGCCCCGCCCGCTTTGCCACTACGCCGGCCTGGCTGACCAGCACGGCACCGCTGATCGATCTGACCGAGACCAACCGCGTCGCTCGATCCTTCAAGGCGGCCAGCTACCGTTACGTCAACCTTCCCTCGGGGCTTAGTTTTACGAACCAAAGCCGAATCGCGGATCTAAACTACGGGTCGGAATACAACCTCCGCGAGTTCAATTCGCTGGTCGGACAGACAACGATGCTTTCGCCCTGGTTCAAGGACGAAACCGAGCAGGTCTCCCCGGGAGATCTCTTAAACCTTGAAAAGATCCTCCTCGAAGCACCTTCTTTGCCCGGACCCAAATACGTCTTCGCCCACTTCCTCAGCCCGCACCCGCCCTACCAGTTCAAGCCCGACGGCTCCCCTGCCGACCCGGCGCCGACCGGGGTTTTGCTGAATTGGTCGGACAAGAAAGGCTACGTGGGCCAGATCCAATATCTCAACGCCTTCGTCCTCAAAGCGGTCGATAAGATCATCCGCGATTCCAAGACGCCGCCCGTCATCATCATTCAAGCCGACCACGGGCCGGCCTTGCGCGACGACACGAAGAGTCAGAATTCTTTAGAGCCTTGGACGCGGACCAACTACCGTGTCCGATCAGGCATCCTGAACGCCTACTTCGTACCGCCGGCAGTCAGGAAGGCGATCCCCGCCGACGTGACCCCGGTCAACTCGTTTCGGATCGTCTTCAACGAGGTCTTCGGCGCGAAGCTACCGCTTCTGAAAAACGAGACCTGGGTTTCAAACCGCGCGGATCTATTCAGGCTTAAGCCGGTGCCCAAGGCAGATATCGCAGACGAGTAAAGCCCTTTTTCGGAAGGGACTTCCTTGGGAATGGTCGGCAACCCCTCCGGGGTTTGGTTCGATGGATTCACGCTTTCCCGGGGTGATTACCCCGGGCTTTTGCATTCGGCAACCGCTCCGCGGTTAGGAGAAGAGGAGCCACGACCGTTACGAATTTGATACTTGGATAGCGACCACGGAGATAAATCTCCTGAGAAGAGCGCTAATAAATTTGCGCACTCCACATCGGATTTAGAGCGCCTTCCGCCAGACCACCCGGTTCACGTAGTCCGTGTAGCTGAGAATGATCCGTACGACCTTCTCGCTCACGTTTGGCTGGCTGTAGTCTTCGACGAGCCGAAGCAATCGCTCCTCGCCTCGAGGCTGATTCTCAAGGATCGCGAGACCTTGCAGAACGCGCTCCGGCGAGAGGCCGACCATCATGACCGTCGCCTCTTCCATCGCCTCCGGCCGCTCGTGGGCTTCGCGGAGGTTGAGGGCGCGGAAGTTGAGGATCGACGACTCTTCGCTGATGGTGCCGCTATCGCTGAGCACGGCGGCGGCGTCCATCTGAAGCCGGTTGTAGTCGATGAAGCCGAGGGGCTTTAGGAGTTCGACGTTCGGGTGAAGGCTGAGGCCTTCTTTCTCGATCCGGTTCCGGGTTCTCGGATGGGTGCTGAAGATCAGGCGGCGACCATAGGTTTCGGCGACGGCGTTGAGGCTTGCCACTAGGTCCGGGAACTTGCCGAGATCGATGTTCTCTTCGCGGTGGGCGCTGACCACGAAGTACTCGCCCTTGGTCAGCCCGAGTCGCTCAAGAACATCCGATTTCTGAATCTTGGGCAGGGCATGGTGCAGGATCTCGAACATTGGGCTGCCCGTCTTAATCACCCGATCCGGCGGGAAACCTTCGCGAATCAGATAGTCGCGGGAGATGGCGCTGTACGGCAGGTTGATGTCCGAGGTGACGTCGACGATGCGGCGGTTGATCTCTTCCGGCACGCGCTGGTCGAAGCAGCGGTTGCCCGCCTCCATGTGGAAAATCGGGATCTTCAGCCGCTTGGCGCTAATTGCGGCAAGGCAGGAGTTCGTGTCGCCCAGGATCAGCACGGCGTCCGGTTGGATCTCGCGGAGCAACGTGTCCACCTTCACGATCACGCTGGCGATCGTTTCGGCGGCGGTCGTTCCGGCGCACTCCAGAAAGTGATCAGGCTTACGAAGTTCCAGATCGTCGAAGAAGATCTGGTTCAGCTCGTAGTCGTAGTTCTGGCCGGTGTGAACAATGTGATGCTCGGTGTACTGGTCCAGGGCGACCATGGTCCGGGAGAGCCGGATAATCTCGGGGCGAGTGCCCACGATCGTTGCGACGCGTAGCTTTCTCATCGTTTCACCGCCTCAAAAATCGTATCCATTCGCTCAGGGTCGAAGATCTCGCTGGCCCAGAAGAGGGTTACCAGTTCGGTCTGCCCAACGTTCTCGATGGAATGCGTGTAGCCCGGCGGGATGTCCACCACCCGGTACTCCTCGCCCTTCACGGGGTATTCGATGACCTCGTCTGAAGCGGCGTGCCGGAATCGGATGACGGCTTCGCCTTCCAGCACCAGGAACTTTTCCGTCTTTGTGTGGTGGAAATGGTTGCCGCGGGTGATGCCGGGATGGGTTCGGCTCACGAAGATCTGGCCGAACTGTTTCGACTTCACGAACTCCGCAAGTGAACCCCGCTCGTCTTCACGCTTTAAGAGCGAGTAGGCGAAGTCGTCCTGGGGAAGGAAGCTCAGGTAGGTCGCGTAGAGGGAGACCAGGAACCGATCTGAAAGGTCCGGGATCAGGAGCGAGGTGCGCATCTCGCGGAACGATTCGATCTCGGAGAGCAGTTGTCCGAGGGTCCGTTTGTATTCGGTAGGCACGGTCCGGAATTCGACCCCGACCGGCGGACGGCCGAGTGAGTCTAGAATCGTCGCAACAACATCGTCGATGTAGACAAAGGTGACCTCCCGACTTGGATCACTGACCGAACATGCCTCGCCCCGGGCGACGTTGTGGCAGAAGGTGGCGACGACTGTGTTGTAGAAGGGGCGCGACTCTTTCCCGAAGATGTTCGGAAGCCGGAGAATCACGGCATTCCCGTAGCCTTGGAGAACCTCTTCCCCACCGCGTTTGCTCAGGCCGTATGGATTGTCCAAGTCAGCTTGGGTGCTGCTGCTGAAAACGATGAGCGGACGAGCCTCGCCCAGACCTTCGACGATCTGAGCGATCAGATCCCGGTTCACCTCCGTGAACTCGGACTCGTTCGGGGGGCGGTTCGCGCCAGCAAGGTGGACAATGGCATCTGCGGAGCGAGCCCACTCAAGGAGCGCCGCGGAGGAGGTCGTCCGGTCTGCGGCAAACACATCGTCCCCCTGCCGTCGAAGCGCATCCACAACGTGGTGACCTACAAACCCTTGGGCTCCCGTGACAAGAACCTTCACGCGCGGATTTCCTCTAGCGCGGCGCGGACTTCGGGGAGCTTTTCGATGAGTTCGATCGTCTCATCCAGATTCAAACGTCGGGTCGAGTGGCTGTTGTAGTCGGAGATCTCCGCGGGGTCACTCTCCATTCCTTGGGTAGTGAAGAGGGCGTAGTTCAAATCGCGGGCATCCGGATAGACCCGGAAATACTCTCCCCGATCTTCGGCACAAACCATCTCCTCGCGGGTCAGTAGCGTCTCCCAAAGCTTTTCGCCATGGCGCATGCCGATTAGCTTGATGGGGTTGTCGGCCTTGAAGATCTTGAGCAGCGCCGCCGCCACGTCTCCGATGGTCGCGGAAGGGGCTTTGTGCACGAACAGGTCACCCGGCTCGGCGTTTTTGAACGCATAGACCACGAGGTCGACGGCGTCGTCAATCGACATCATGTACCGCGTCATCCGCGGTTCGGTGATCGTCAACGGCTTTCCGGCGCGAATCTGTTCGATGAAGAGGGGGATGACCGAGCCTCGCGACGCCATGACGTTTCCGTAGCGGGTTCGGCAGAACGTGAGGCCGTATTCCGCGCCCACACGGGCCTTGGCGACGGTGATCTTCTCGGCGAGGGCCTTGCTCATGCCCATCGCGTTGATGGGGTAGGCCGCTTTGTCCGTGCTGAGAACGACGACCCTTTGAACCCGGTGCTTGATCGCCGCGTCCAGCATGTTCCCGGTGCCGATCGAGTTCGTCTGGATTGCCTGAAGGGGATAGAATTCGCAGCTTGGCACCTGCTTAAGGGCGGCCGCGTGGAAGATGTAGTCCACCCCCTGGACCGCCTCATCGAGGCTGTGCGGATCGCGGACGTCGCCGAGGATGAAGCGCAATGCAGGGTTGGCGTAGGCAATGCGCATGTCTTCCTGCTTCTTCTCGTCGCGGCTGAAGATGCGAATCTCTTTCAGCCCGGCATCCAGGAAGCGGTGTAGAACGGCATTGCCGAACGTGCCGGTGCCGCCGGTGATCAGGAGGCGTTTGCCTTCGAAGTCTTTGAACATATGCTTATTGGGTTCGGGCGACCTCGGTGCGCGCCCAGGCAACGTAATCACGGAGCCCTTCTTCAAATTCGACCGACGGCGAGAAGCCAAAGGCCGCTTGGGCGGCGGAAATATCGGCGAGGCTGTCCCGAACGTCGCCCGGACGAGGGGAGCCGTAGGTGACCCGTGGCCGCTTGCCAGCCGCCTCGGAAATCAGGTCGATCAGGTGGTTAATCGTGATGCGCGTCCCACTGCCCAGGTTAAAGGCGCCCCAGACGCCGGGTGCCTCGGCAGCGGCAATGTTGGCGCGGACGACATCGCGAACGTTGATGAAGTCCCTGGTCTGCTCGCCGTCGCCGAAGATCGTGATCTCTTCTCCGCGGAGAAGTTTGAACACAAAGATCGGAATCACGTTCCCGTAGGCATCGAACCGCTGGTGCGGTCCATAGACGTTGAAGTACCGCAGGCAGACCGCGTCCAGATCGTAAATCTTGGAGTAGGCGAGGCACTGCTTCTCCGCGCAGAGCTTGGTCGATCCATAAGGCGAGTCAGGCTCGATCGGGTGGTCTTCCTTAATCGGCAGGGTCTTGAGTTCCCCGAAGATGCCGGCAGAGGAGGAGTAGACGATCTTCTTGGTGCCCGCTTTGCGCATGGCCTCTAGGACCCGGATCGTCCCCATGACGTTGATGTCCGCGTCGTCGAGAGGGAAATCGACTGACCGCTTGTTACCCACCGAGGCCGCGAGGTGGAACACCGCGTCCGCGCCGTCGATGGCTTTCTCCAACGCCACCTCGTCTCGGATGTCGCCCTCGATAAATCGTGCCGTCGGTACGGGATCGAGATTCGAGCGGTGGCCGCTGAGGAGGTTGTCGAGAACGGTAACGTCCCAGCCTCCGGCCAAAAGCTCCCGTACGAGATTCGAACCGATAAATCCCGCGCCACCCGTAACAAGAGCCTTCATAAGTCGCTACGAAGTTTACTCATGCTCGCCTTCTGTGACGTGGCGCAGCCATCCGTAAAGCGCGCCTCCCATCGCCGTCGGCGATTTTTCGTTCCGGACAAACTCGATCATCTTCTCCGCCTGAGCCATCCGCTCTTGTTTTGGCAACTCTCCGATTCGCCGGATCGAATCGGCCAGCGCGTCGGCGCTGGAATCATCCAGCAGGAAAGAGTGGTCGAAGTACTCCTGCCCCAGCCCCTTCAGACGAGTGATGCCCGTGCTGACGCCCAGGGCCATCGAGTGATGGATCTTGTTCGGGAAGCAGAGCGCGGTGTCGTCGCCTTCGGAGGGACGTACCATCAGCAGGAGGTCAGCGCTTCGCAGCCGCGGTTCAAGGCCGCTAGTCAGGAAACCGAAGAACTGAATATTGGGATGCTGCTGCGAGGTCTCGCGAATAAGATCTTCACACTCGCCTTTGCCGAAAAGCCAAAGGGCGTACTTTTCCGGATCCAGCTGTTTGAAGGCTTCGAGCAGCATGGGAATGCCGTAAACCGCGCCGAGGGCGCCGGCATAGGCGGCCACGAAACGGGTCTCTTCGCGCGCGGCGGCGGGCTCATCCGGCAGAACCGGAACCGTGCCCTCGAATACGGTCGTGGGCTTGACGGGGCAGAACATCTTAGCCAGTGGCTCGGTGACCCCGATGAGGGCATCGGCTCGGTTCAACATGGAGATGGAGATCTTCCGGTCAAAGCGCCTCGCCTTCGCTTTGATACCGCCATCCGTCGGAAGGTCTTGAGAAGGAGGGTCCATTAGGCAGGGGACCATCTTTGCCCGAAACAGCTTGGCCAAGATCCACCCGGCGGAGAGGCCGGGGCTGGCGGCCGAGACCACAACGATGCACTTCTTCTCGCGGAGGTGCCGGAGAGCCCAAATAGATCCGAAGAAGACCGCACTGGTATAGCGGGTCAGGTGTTTGAGCGGAAAAACGTTGATGAAAGGCAGACCCCACCAGATCCCATTTCCTGGGCGGCCTTTCCATTTCCTAAAGCCGACGAAGACCTCCGGCGAATAGGGATAGTCATTGACCGGCAAGACAGAGATCATGTCGACGGGCGTTTCCGAAGCCGAATCGAGAGCCTCCGTCAGCCCTTTCAGATACCGATGCGCCTGCATGGGCGGCATCTTGGCCGTCTTGCATATCTCCGCCACTAAATCGTCCGGTACTAAGTAACCCAGAATCAGGATTCTCAAACGGCGGCCGCCTCCTGGCGTTCCCGGTGTTCAATCGAACTGGCTGCACCGAAAATAAACATCATCCAGGCCCCGAGATTCGGTACGAGCAACACGTCCCAAGTGAGCGCCGCGATCAAAAGCATAGCTAGGGTCATGCACCAGAGACCAGAGAATATGCCCGCATGCTCTCCCTTTTTACGCAGCCTTCCCAAGGCGCCCACGTTTCGAATCACAAACCAGATTAAGAGAAGACCCGCGGGAACTCCGGGTTTCCAAACCATCGTGAGGTACTGGTCGTGGGGAGATGAGTTTTGGGCGTCTAGTTGGCTAAAGTTCTCGCGGCCCGTATGAAAACCCGTGAACCCCACACCAAAAAGTGGGTTGTCCAAGACATCGCCTACCGCCGAATTCACAAGTGTTAGTCGACCAGAGGTGAGGTCATTGACGTCTCCCTCATCGGCCGCGGTAGCAGATTGGCTGAAGCGGACGCTCCAAGCGGTGGTAACTACATCGCCATAACGGGCCACGATGTACATACCGCCCACGACAAACGCGGCGAGGATGATCACCGCCTTTTGAGGATTTCTCAAAAGCAGGGCGCCGAAGGTCAGCACGACGAAGACCGCCAGCGAGAGCGTGCCTCCGCGGGAAAGCGATAACAGAATCAACGCGGTCAAGCAGGCTAGACCGGCCAACTTGACGAGGACAAAGACCATCTTCGGCGATTTGCTGAAGACGAGGTCCGTCCAGATGAAGGCGAACATCACGAATTCGGTGATGGCCAGCGTGTTGACGCCGTAGGTCGCGTACAGCGGCAGTCCGAGGAGGCTTCCTTGGATGACTCCTTCCATGCGAACGGGGATACCGAGACGCCATATCGTGATCGCCATACCGATCCCCGCCAGAGCTCCCAGAAAGGAGCACAGGGAAACGAACCGGCGAAACTCTTCCCGTTTCCGGATAACCGAATACCCGAGCGCGTAAGTGACGAACGGGATGAAGAAGAAGGTGTACGAGAAGTAGGGCCGGAATGAGTTTTCGCTTTGGGGGGAGAGATCCCAGACGCAAAGCGAGAGCATCGCTAGCCCCATCGCGGAAAGGAGCACCTTTCCGTTCTCTATCTTTGGAAGGGTGAACAGCGCCGGGAGCCCCAGCACTACCATCACCATCGCTAGAGGGATCTCAAATTCACCGACCCCCGCCATTTTGAGCGGAAGGGCGAAGCAGATGGCCGCGACCACGGTCAGGATGGCTCGGCTGATATCGCTGAGAACGAAGGCCGGCCGGGACTGCGGAATCGCCAAACTCACGCCTCTGCCCTCCTGCGTCGCTTCCAGATTGGGTAAGGGTCGGCGGCCATCACGAGAGCCACCGCGAGGACGGTTGTCAGCCCTCCCACGGGTAAGACGATGCTCCACTGGGGATGGAAAAAGCCGAAGGCACCGAGGATTCCCGCGCCGAAGACCGCGCAAAGAACGGCGACGTACCGGGGAGTTAGGATGATCGCGGGTTCGGCGAACGGACGAAGTTCCTGGCGAGTCCAGTGCAAAAGGAATCCGCAAGCGACGAGGGACGTGAGAATCGAAACCGCCGGGATGCCGATATAACCAAAGGCCAGGATCCCGGCCACCATAAGCGGAATTCGGACCAAACTCTCCCCGAACTGAGCGAGTGAGCCCCGCATAAGCTGGCCCGTCGCGCGGTACAGGTAATTCATCAGGTTAGATGCGCCGACCGCGACGATCTGGGCGCCGATCAGGACCGTGAGCAGCGATCCACCATACATTGCCTCTCCGCGCGTCCAAACCGTCACAAAGCTGTGATTCAGTGCGATGTAGCCGGCAGACGCGCCGACGGCCAGGGAAAGGCGGAAGGTCGTGATCTGAGCGTGGATCAATAGCGACCGAGCCTTCTCGTCCGAGCCGACCAAGTGGGCGAACGCGCCGTACGAAGAGAATGCGACCGTGTCGATCAAGGCGCGCAGCACTTCCGCGCCCTTTCGCGTGAAGTTAAAGATCGGCACCTTCTCCGGTCCCATCAGAAATCCGATCAGCAGCGATTCGGACTGATTCATCAGCGCGTAGCTGACGCCGCCGAGCGCGGAGGCGGGAAGGATCAGCAGGTACTCCCGAGCGACGGTCTTCGAGTATCCAAAGCCCTTTAGCTCCCCCCGGCGGCCCTGCGTGAAGATCACCGCGAGGCTCCCCATGACGGCAAACGCGGCCCGAGTACAGAGGCCGAACGGAATGCTCCAAAGCCCCGCACCTTTAAGCAAAGTCGTCAGGGAGACGATAAACATCGCGATGGTGCCGAGCAGGCTGAACAGATTGAAGAGGTCGGTCTTTTGGACACCCCGGGTATAGCCCAGGACGGCATTACTGGCGAGTACGATGCTCGTCGCGACGGTCGCCAAACGGATGCAGCCGGTGAGGAGGGCGGCCTCTTCCCCATAGAGCTTAAGACTTCGCGGCAGGATAGGCGCGACCACGAGACCGGTGAGGGCCATGACGATCCCAACGATTCCGAGAAAAACAATGCCGGTGGCAAAATACTCGTTGCCTTCCTTGCGATCACCTCGCCCGTGCGCCGCCCCGATTCGCTGAATCATGAGGTTCGGGAGGCCCAGATCGAAGGCCATGATCCAGTACAGAACGTCCCCGGTGGCGAGCCAAGCGCCATAGACGCGGCCTCCGATTAGTTCTTGACACTTCGGCATTAGCAGAAGCGCCTGGATGGAAAGCACCAACGTGTTAAGACCAGAGCTTAGGAAGGTGCCGATGGCCGCGCGGCGGCGACTGGTCGCCGGAGCGGCTCCGCCACTCATCGAGGCCGTTCCCGGACGATCAGGGCAACGAGGCAGCCAAACATCGTTCCGAGAAAGAGTCCCGCAAGGCCCATCCGGGTGTAGCTCTTATTGGCCGGGCTGTCCTCGACGTAGGGATCGTCCAAGACGACCCACCGGTTCGGATCACGTTGGGCCTGTAGGCTGACGGTGAGAGCCTGCGTAGTCAGTTGCTGAACCACGGAGGCCTGAAGCGCAAGCTGGCGGAAGCGCCGGTTAAGGTTGACGGTCTCTTCCGGCGCCACGTTTGCGAGCTTGTTTAGGCCCGCGATCTGCCCCGCGAGGGACGCCTTTTGAACCAGGAGTTGTGGAAGCGATCCTTCGGTTACGGAAGGATCGATGATTCCGACGTTCACGCCTTCAAGGTAGGTCCGAATCTCTTGCTCCATCTCCTGTCTAAGGGCAGCGATCTGCGTTTCGAGCTTTCGGATCTGAGGTGACTGCGGTCCTAGCGTCAGCTTTTTGACGGCCAAATCGTACTCCGCCTCTTGAAGCTTCGGACTCATGCGGCGAATCGGAGGGAGCTCAGAAGGGATATCCCGGGGAAGGCTGGCCAGCATTCTCACGCGCTCCTTCGACTTTGCCAACTGAGTATCGACCCGCGCCTGCTCCAACCGGAGGCGGATCAGTTCGGAGGACCAGGTTTCGGGAATCGCGGTGATCGCGCCACCCTGCTGGGTGGTGATATTCGGCGCGGAGACCAGCGTTGCTTGAAACTTAATCAGCTCATCTTCGCTCTTTTTAAGCTGAGCTTCGGCGTCCTTAAGTCGCCCCTTGATGACCGACGCGTCGTCCACCGCGGTATCAAAGGCCACTTTTCGGTTTATTTTGGCAAGCTCCGCAATGTGAGAGCGAAGGACCCGCAGATTGCGCTCCTTATCCGCGTCGACGTAGCTGACGGTGATGATGCTGGATCGGAGGTCGCTATCGATCGAACGCTTACCCAGAAGAATTCCTCGCTTGATCCCATTGGCCTTCGCGATGGATTTGACGGCCGTCTGGCTCAAAAGGAACGACTCGTAAACACGTAGCGGACTAGGTCCGGAGCCCGTCAGTGCTGCGGCGGCACTTGCCGCATCCACCAACTGCATCGGGCCAAGCACCGAACTCTTCGAAGGGAAAAAGACGCTGGTCCGCCCCAAGTATTCCGGGGTTCGCAAGTACGTCGAGGTGCAGGTTGCCAACCCGCCCAGAAGAGCAAGGCCCACGACGATCTTCCATCGCTTGGTCAGCCTTTTAATCGCCCAATCGCCGAAGGCCGACGCGGAGGTTGATGGATTTTCGACAGGTTCGTTCATGGGGCTATCGCCGGAGGGCGTTTAAGATGAAGAAGGCATTGAAAGCCTGCATAAGGCTATTAAATGTCAGACCCTTGGGCTCCGAGAACAGGATGGCGTCGCCGGGTTGGATCTCGGGATTAGCGGCCAACTTTCCGCCCGTGAGGAACTCGTCCAGGTTGAACTGCGTGATGGTCGGCTTACCATCCGGGGCGGCTCGATAAAGGTAAACCCGCCGCATACTCCCCTTTTCGTCCAGGCCTTCCCCTGCGGCAAGCGCGTCGGTCACATGGTAGGCCTTGTTTTCCGCCATCGAATACCTACCGCTCTTCTTCACATGGCCGAACACGTAGAAGGAGCGGCGATTTTCGTCCACGTAGACAGTGTCGCCTTCCTGAAGCTTCGGATCCGGAATGGAAGTGCCTTCGGTAAGACCCTGAAAATCGTATTGAGTGGCCTCTCCCTTGCGGAAAAGGAACACGCGTCGAAGCGAAGCGCCGCCCGCGACCCCCTCCGCCTTGCTAATCAGCTGAAGAAGGCTGGTTCCTGACTCAACGACAAACTCATCCGGCTTATTGACCTGGCCGGTTACGGTAACCCGAATCGGTACCGCGGCAACCACGGTGACCACATCTCCCTCTGTAAGGACGGGGCCAGCGGTCTGTGCATCGGGGCGAGCGGGAAACTCCGAAGTATCCGGACCATGCCGGAATACGATCTTCGTGGAGGTTTCGTAGGTTTGGATTCCCCCTGCCGCGGCGACCGCTTGATAAATCGTGACTCCTTCGGGCAAGACCATGGCGCCTGGATTCTTTACCGGGCCCACCACCCAAACACGGACGGACGCTTGGGGGACGACGCTTACCAGATCATTCGATTCGATCTTGGTTTTGCTGAGCGGATCCTGTCCCGTGAGCACACGGACGTAACTGCCCCGACCCAGCACTTTTCCGTTCCGGATGAGTTGGACGTCCAGGCGCTGGGCATCCGTGTCTTTGGTCATGGGCGGCAGCACCTGGTTGAGATAGACCCCGTCAGGGTTGATCTCGATCGGCCCTGGCGCATTCGTGCCAATCACATAGACGTAACTCACCCGCTGCTTCATCAGCGTAAGGAAAACGTCTTCTGGCCGGAACAGCTTCTTTAGGGAGATCCGCAAAGCCGATTGCGCCTGATCAACGGTCAGTCCGGCAACCTTTAACTTGCCGAAACCGACACCGTAGATCGCGCCATCCGACAAAATGGGCATATCACGGGTGAAGGGCGGCGCATCGGCGGTGGCTACGTAGACTCCCACTACATCGCCGGTCTTCAACCTCACGGGTTGTGTCACCTGCTGCTGCATCAGCAAGGCCCACGCGAATAATGGGGCGATCGTCATCTTAGTTTGGAGGCCTCGCCTAAGGTCCTAGCCGCAGGCATTATACCTGGCGAGAGTACTGGGATTCAGATTCCTTACACGCACCCCGTTCATTCATTCGCCGGGTCTTCAAACCTCTTCTTTACCGGTGAAAACCGGCATCGTCGCGTGGCCCACCGCTGAGACCCCGGAGCGCTTGAAAACCTTCCCAAAAGTCATGCATACGATTCGAAAATCCAAGGATAGGTTGTGGTTCTCCACATACCAGACGTCCATTTCTAGCCGTTCCGGCCAACTGAGTTCGTTTCGACCATTCACCTGCGCCCAACCGGTCAACCCTGGACGTATTTCATGTCGCCGTGCCTGCCTTTCGGAGTAGCGCGAAAGATAGTCCATCAGCAGCGGCCGCGGGCCAACGAGACTCATCTGACCGCCCAAAACGTTGATCAGCTCCGGAAGCTCGTCGAGGCTGGTGGATCGAAGCATTCGGCCGAAAGAGGTGAGTCGAATCTCGTCGGGAAGCAACTGACCGTCGGCGTCTCGCTCGGAGGTCATCGTCCGAAACTTGATCATCAGGAAGGGGCGTCCGCCCCTCCCTGCTCGAATCTGCGTAAAGAGGACCGGGCTTCCCAGCTTGGCGCGGACCAGGATGGCCAAGAGGATCAGAGGTCCCGAAAGTAGGACAAGGGAAATCAGGGCGATCAGGAAATCGGCCAGCCGCTTCATCTAATCTTCTGCACCCGCTGAAAGATCTCCAAAAATCGATCGACGCCCACTTCCATGCTCATTCGCTCGCGGTAAAACGCCCGGCCCCGGGCGCCCATCACGTTTCGCTCATCTTTTGGCATCCTGGCTAACTGAATCACCGCATCGGCCACACTCCGAGGCTCTTCCGGCGCGCAAAGGAGCCCGCAACCGGCCTCCGTGACCAGATCCGCCGCATCTCCGCGTACACCCATGATAATCGGGCGGCCGGCCGCCATGTAGGTCTGGGTCTTGGAAGGGATCGTGATCTCGAACAAGGGGTCGTTTCGAAGGTGGACGAGTAGCGCGTCCGCACGCGAAAGAATTGGGCTCATCTTCTCCATCGGCTGCCGGGGCAAAAAGAAAACGTTATCGATATTCTCCTCTTGGGCCCGCGACTGGAGACGGTCTCGGTCGATACCGCCGCCCACGAAGTAGAAGCGGACGGCCGGGTTCTCGATGAGAACGAGCTTCGCGGCTTCGAGAACCGAGTCGAGAGCCTGAGCCTGACCCATCGTTCCGGCGAAGAGCACCACAAACTCTCCCGATATCTCAATACCGTCCGGAAGCGCGCCCGGCTCGGCGCCAAACTCCTGCGAGCGGTCGTCGTTCCAGTTGTAGATCACGTCGATCTTGTCCGGTGGCACACCACGGGCCCCCAGGAGCTTTTGGAAACCGGGAGATAGAACGACGATGGCATTTGCCCGCCGGTAGACCCACTTCATCCAGGCTCCGAGAACGGCCAAAACACGTCGATTCGACATCATCCCGGTGGACGAAATCGTGTCTGGCCACATGTCTTGGATGTCGTAAACCACGGGCGCGCGCTTCAAAAACCGCAATACGGCCGCCGGAAAGCCGATAGTGCCGGGCGGGTGGTAGACGTAGATCACGTCCGGACGGCGGACCAGCCAGGGTCCAAGGAGCGCGGCACTCCACGCGAAGCTGGCGTAGTTCAGCAGCCTCTTTAAGCCGGACTGGTCATGGCTCGGATAGAGGGCGACCCGGTTGATCCGGCACCCCTTATGGTCTTCCCGCTGGAAGAGACGAATCTTATATCCGTCGTAAACCTTTCCCCCAGGGTAGTTGGGAAAGCCGGTCAGTACCTCTACCTCGTGGCCTCGCGACTGAAGGGATTCCACGAACGATATTCCTTTGTAAAACGGCTCCGGTTGGAACCACTGACTCAGGATGAGAATACGCATAAGGGGAGGCAACGTCGATGGAAGCTCCGGAAGAGTACCGGCTTCCGGCTTCCTAGCGCGTCGCCCGTTCAACGACGTAACGTACGACTTCCGCGGTACGACGCATCGAATCCGGGCTCAGCGTCGGATGGACCTGGAACATAAGCGAAGTCTCGCCCAATTCCTTTGCCGCAGGCAAACGTCTTTCCGGCCCCATTCCAATCCCGGTAAAGGCCTTCTCAAGATAGATCTCGCTACAGCTTCCGGTGAAACAGGGTACGCCTTCTTGGATCACCTCGTGCATGATCCGATCGCGTGACCATCCCTCGGCAAGCATCTCCGGCCGGACGTAAACATAGAACTTGTAGTAGGCATGGCGCTCGTCCGGGCCGGGCCGTTCGCAACGGAGGGCCGGCAGGGCTGCCCATGCGTCGAGTAGCGTCTCGGCATTCTCCGTGCGCTTCCGATGCCATTCCGAAAGCTTGCGAAGTTGGATTCGGCCGATCGCGCTCTGGACCTCCGGTAGCCGCCAGTTCGTCCCAAAGGACTCGTGGAGCCAACGGAACCCGGGGGCGTGTTCGCGATGGTAGACCGCATCAAAGCTCTTTCCATGGTCCTTGAGGGACCAGATTCGGCTCCACAACGTCTCATCGTCGGTGGTGATCATTCCGCCCTCCCCGGCGGTCGTCATGATCTTGTCCTGGCAAAAAGACCAAGCGGAAGCGACGCCGAAGCTTCCTACCGGTTGGCCGCGATACGCCGCCCCGTGGGCCTGCGCGCAGTCTTCGATGAGATGCAGGCGATGGGTCTCGCAGAGGCTGGCCAGCGCGGGCATATCGCACGGCCATCCAGCGAGGTGGATCGCGAGGACCGCTTTGGTTCGAGGGGTGATCGCCCGCTCCACCGCTGCCGGGTCGATGTTGCCGGTTCGGCGGTCGATATCGACGAAAACGGGGGTGCCCCCCGTACGCACGACCGCGCTGGCGGAGGCAAGAAACGTGCGGGGGGCCATGATCACCTCATCGCCCACCCCAATTTCGAGTGCCTCGAAGATCGCTTCCAGCGCAACGGTTCCGTTCGCCAGCACAATGGCCTTCCGCACACCGGTCGCGCTCGCGAACTCCTCTTCAAACCGTCTCCCTTCAGTTCCGGTCCAGTAGTTCACTTTGCCGGAAGCCAGGACCGCGGTTGCCGCCGCGATCTCATCGGCCTCGAAGACCGGCCAAGGGGCGAAAAGGGTTGGTTCAACTCGATCGGTAACGCTCATCGCCGTCCCTGGGGCGTTGCCTGCGGCGAGGAGACTGCGAAGGACGTGGACGCAACGGGTACCGCAACCACGGCGTGATCGGGTTGAGGGGCCGACCCCTGCATGGCGAGTTGCATGAGCGCCGCTCGCGTTTCATCTTCAAGTCCTCGGTCGCAAAAAGCCGTCAGCTTTTCCAATTCATGCCGCAAGACAAACTCGTCCACCTCGTCGGTACTCACGGCAGAGCGAATCTTTGGATGGGAGGTTTCGGTGAGTTCTTCGGAAGCGTAGGCCAGCTCTTCCTCCAATTTCTCGCCCGGGCGAGCACCCGTGAAGATGATGGGCATCGTCTGGTTCGGCTCGTAACCGTGAAGCCGGATGAGGTCGGTCGCCAAATCGAGAATACGAATGGGCTCGCCCATGTCGAGAATGAACGTCTCCCCGGTGCTTCCCATCGCACCCGCGTGGGTGATCAGTTGGACCGCTTCCGGAATGGTCATGAAGAATCGGGTCATGTCCGGATGGGTGATCCTCACCGGCCCACCGCCCTGAATCTGCGCTTTGAGCATCGGAACAAGGCTGCCCCGGCTGCCGAGGACGTTGCCGAACCGGACGACGACCGAATTCAGCTCGGTATTCGCGGTCCAAGCTCGGACGACAAGCTCCGCGACGCGTTTGGTGGCACCCATCACGTTGCATGGGTGGACCGCCTTGTCCGTCGACACCATGATGAACTTCTTCGCCCCGTTTTCCAAGGCGGCTTCCACCACGTTCACCGTACCGATCACGTTGTTCCGAACGGCTTCGATCGGGTTGCTCTGCATCAATGGCACGTGCTTGTGGGCTGCGGCGTGAAACACGACCGACGGACGGTGCCGGGCGAATACTTTCGCCATGCTGGAGCTATCGCGAACGTCCGCGATCACGGCTACCGGTGAAGGGAAACCTTCCCGGATCAGTTGCTGCTCCACCTCAAAGATCGAGTTCTCGCCTTTCCCAAGCAAGATCAGCTTCGCAGGGGAGAGCCTTGCCACCTGGCGCGCAAGTTCGCTGCCGATGGAGCCTCCTGCCCCAGTGATTAGAATCACTTCTCCTCGCACAAGGCTCTCGGCGACCGTGATATCCGCCGGAACTGTGGGCCGGCGAAGAAGGTCACTAATATCGATCTCCCGAATCTGGTTGGCCACCGTGCGTCCCGCGATCAACTCGCGAAGGGGCGGAAGGGTCCGAACCCGGGCTCCGGTTGCCGCCGACACGGAGGCGAGATGTCGCATCGTTTCGCCGTCCGCCGAAGGAACGGCAATCAGAATCTCGTCGACGTTGAACTTCTCAACCAGGCTGTCGAGTTCGGTGGTCGCACCGATTACCGGGACGCCGTGGATCTTCGTATAGCTCTTGCGAGGATCGTCGTCGACGATCCCCACGAGATGCTGCGAAGCTGAAGGTACGCGTAACATTTCGCGGACCACCATCTCGCCCGCATCACCGCCTCCCAAAACGAGTGTCCGGATTCGGACACTGTCTGTGCCCTCCGCAGTCTTCCCTTCGCCGGAACGATCTGGGAACTGGTGGAGACGGCGCAGCATCAGCATCGCCGGCGCAAAGGCCAGTCCATAAATGAGGGGGAACCGAATCTGTTCGCTCAGCGGGGTCGTCGCCGAATAATTGACTACGAAGACGGTCACGGTCGAAACCGTGCCGATGGCGTAGATCTGGCCTAAATCGCGGAGGCTGACGTACTTCGCCTGGATCGCATAGAGTCCCCGGGACCACAACAGAAAAATGCTGACGGCCAGAACGACAAACCAGCCTTTTTCCATCAGCACGGCCCTTTCCGCCGCCTTCAAAGCACTTCCGGCAAGAAGCATCGCACCGAAGTAAACGCCCAGGATGCCCGCAGTATCGGCCAGCACCCAGCGCGCCAGCATGATCCGGCGCTCCCGTTTCATATGGATGAGCTGCTTCATATTTTCTCTATTGGGCGCGGTTTCCTTTAAAAGAGTCCACCTATTTCAGGCGGAGAAATGAAAAAAGTTAGAAAGTGAAGGAAATTCCGGCCGTTCCATACTTCCCTCGAATCGCTCCGAGGAAAAGGCTGCTGGAGACTGTAGTAGAGTTCGGACCGAACTTGGCGGTCTTCCCAAGGCTGTACAGGAGGCCGCCGTTCCAGTTGAAACAGTCGTATTCAACGACCGCGCGAAGGCGGTCGGACACGGGGACGCTGACGTTGCCGAATAGGCCCTGGAACCGACGCTCACCCTTCCCCACTGAAACGTATGACCCACGGCCGATACCGTATGTTCCAACCACATAGAAAGATCGGCTTGAATCATGGACCACGGAGTCGATCAATTCACCTCCGGCTCCGGCGACGTCGAAAAGATCTTGAACCCCGAGGGAAAGGCCGAGTCGACCGATATTGGGAGGAGAGATCTGGACGTTCGCTTCGCTGTCCCCGTGCGCGCTTAAAATCATTCCGCCAAGGGCCATGTGCCATCCCCTGTAAGAGATCCCACCCAACCCGTAGGCCGAACCATTCGCCTTCTGCTCGGTACCGCCTCGATCCGACACGAACGGATTATTGTCCACGCCGGTGTTAAAGAACCCCAGCGCATAGTCTCCGCTCCCCAAGGTGTAGCCGATCGGGGTAGTGAGGGCGGCGGCACCCAGCGAATTCGTCTTGCCGTTGGGAAGAACGGCAAAGCCGCCCCCCGGCAAACCGGAGAGGACCCGGAACTGGGGGTATTGCTGCCTCCCCGCAAGTTCGGCCTGGGCGGAGGCGAAAGGTGCCATTGCCACCCCGGCCAGAACGATGCTGAACGAAAAGGCCCGCATGTCGAAAAATGTACCTGCTTGTTTCACTGGGATTTCCCGTTTCCGCACTAGAACCATACTTCACACCGCTTACTTCCCTCAATCGAGGCATTATGAGCACAGCAGGCTCCTTCAGGGGGTAACGTTGCCCCGATGAGCGACCTCTTCATTCGCCGCGTTGCTGTTCTTGGCGCGGGAGCAACCGGCGGAGCCGTGTCGGCGCATCTGACCAATTTAGGTTTCTCGGTGTCATTGCTTGATGAGACATTACCTTCCGCGATCGAAGGGCTTGAGCATGCCAGACCAATTCTTTACGTTCCTGAGCGTTCCGGCGAGATCAGAACCTTCGCGTTCGACGACTTCGAGGCCGGTTTGCTTGAGGCGGATTGGATCATCGAAGCGCTCCCGGAGCGTCTGGATGTCAAACGAGATTTCTACGCTCGTCTAGCCCCGCTCATCCGCCCGGACGCGGTGGTCTCAACTTGCAGCAGCAGTCTTCCCCTTGACGATCTGGTGGCCGAACTGCCCGACTCGTTCGCCTCGAGATTCCTTTCGACCAGTTTTGCCCTCCCCTTCTCGGACCGTCGTTTGGTCGAACTTCGGGGAGGAGCAGCGACCGACCCTGTTCTTCTCCACGCGATGGCAACGTTCTTGTCCGAGAAGGTTGCCCGCCGCGTGGTCACGGTGCCCGTTGCTTCGGCCGGACTCCTCGCCCATTACGGGGTTTGGACCCTCCTGTTGGGCTGCCACGTTACGAATAAATTGAGACTCGACCTTGAAGATGTCGAAGCGATCACGACCGAGTTTCTTGGCCCCGATTTCGCGGGACTCTTTAGTTCGATCGACGCGATCGGTCTCGATTCGATCCGGGACATCGCTCACAACCTTCAACACCACAACCCTACCGACCGCGGACTCCGCTTCCTGACCCTGACCGATTCCTTCGTCGGCCTCCTTGCCCGAGGGTGGACGGGGAATCAGTCCGGTCGAGGTTTCTTCCGGCGGGAGGGACGCGAACGGCTTGCTTTGGATCTTTCTACCATGGCCTATCGCCAAGGGCGCATTCCTAGCCTGCCCGGCTTAAGGACGGTTCCAGGCCAATCATCGATCGAACGCCTTCGCAGCGGCCTGAACCAGCGCGACGAAGTGGGGGAGTTCCTACGCGAGTTCCTGATTCCTTGCCTCCGCTACGCGGAATACCTACGGGAAGTCACGGGCGCCTCCGTGCTCGATTTCGACCGAACGATGGAGTGGGGCTTCGGTTGGGCGAAAGGGCCTTTTCGGCTGCTCGACGAGCTTGGCATCGGAGCTACCCGCTACTACGAGGGGACCACGTACCTTTCGCCGAAAGGAGGCTTCGCGGCGGTCCCGCAAGATGGGCTTTGTCAAGCGATCGAGGACTGTGCGGTTCTCGTACAAGCCGAGGGCTACTCCGTTCACGATTTAGGTGAGGGCGTCCAAGCGGTCGCTTTGACAGCGGGACCCTTCAGCCCGTCGCGAGTGGAAAGTCTTCTCGGCCTGCTCGAAAGCAACGTCGTCACCCGATTTGTTCTTACTTCGGTCGAAAGCGATTTCCCCGGCCTGGATATTCCGTTTCTCTATGAGTCGTTTCGTTCGGGTGACTCCCTAGCTGCCGACGCCTATCTGGCCTCCTTGCAAAGTCTTGGGGAGGTTCTCGAAACGCGGGCTTGCGTCGCTGCGATTCGGGGCAGTTGCATCGGCGCTGGTCTCGGAATCGCTCTCTCGTGCCCGATCGTCGTCGCAGCGGCGGATGCCGAAATCGGTTTTAACGAGGGACGGCTGGGGCTCCTGCCGACGGCCCGTGGTCTTACCTTAATGCGTATTTTCCACGGGGATTCGTCAAAGCGGATGGGTGACGTCGCGGTAGCGCTCGCGGAGGGCGTGATCGCCGCGAACGCCGATCTCGCCCGTATCGCCGGCTTCTTCCGCCCGACCGACCAGTCCGAATACCTTCCCGAGCGGCTCCTCACCACCGCCCGACGGCTTGCCCTTTCCGTAGAACCCCTTTCCCGGGCACCCCTCCCGGTCATTGAGGGACCGCTAGTTGGAATGATTGATCGGGGCCTCGCCGACCGCCGGGCGCGGGGAGGGTTGACCGACCACGATGTGGCGGTTGGCCAGCGGATCCGGCAAGTGGTCGCGCGAACTGCCACTTACGAGGAATGCGTCGAGCGGGAACGCCAAGAGTCGATCGATCTGGGCGTCAAGGCGCTAAGCCTCGCTCGGCTGCGGCACATGGCCGAACTGGGTAAACCTTTACGCAACTAAAAGAGCGATATGGAAGAGCAGGAGAAAGGCCCCGCCCTCGACGTTTTCGATCACGCTGCCCAATCGCTGGACGTTTGGGCAGCCATTGCGTGGTCCAAACTGGGTCTCAGTCCGGATCTTATGAATGGCACTATCAGTCAAGATTTGGCACAGGCGAAGACGGCGATCGACATTGCCGCCAGTCTTGCCGGGATAATTGAGAATCGTTTGGAGCCTGACGACCGTCGTAAAGTTCAGGGACTGGTGCGCGATCTTCAGATCAACTTCGTACAAAAGTCTAAGGAAGGAACATGAACGAACAAACGCACGACGTAAATATCTCCGGTGGACGTCCTTGGCGTTTGGGCTCGGTGGCCAACCGGGTGCGAATTGCGGCAAAGGATTTTGCCGACGCAAGGGATCGCCGAAAAGCGGCAACTCCTTCGATCGCCGAGCGTCAGGCCGAGCTGGTGACGTTCTACGATCGATTCGAAAAGTTCGTCGAGACCCTCTGCGACGCGGCTCAGTACGGTCCGAATCCGCGACTGGAACAGAACTATCTCGACGAGCGAAACTGGATCGCTGAGCATTTTGAACCGCTACGACCTTTCGTCGGGGCGTTTCTCACGGGGCAGCCGGATGCCTTTGACCGATTGACCGGAGCCGAGGATCTCGGCACGTTCCTGTCCGAGGACGACGGCGCCGTCATCTTCCGCATCACCAGCGCGCGAGACTCCCTTTCGCTATACGCGGAGCATCTGCGCCAACTCGCCGCGCGAAAAGCCGCGTGATTCCGCTCTCCCAAGTCCGGTCGGAAGAGATTGCGGCGGCTTGGAATTCTGCGGTCGGAGCGAAGTATTCGATCGGCCCGGCGCTGATCGAGCAGAACCTCTTGAACTCCCCCCTCTTCGACGCCGAGACTTCGGTTTGGAAGGATGGGGAGTTCTTGGGGATTAAGCGATCTGCGGCATCGCTCTACCAAGGCCCCGATCCGGCCACCGCCCACCTTTCGCTGTTCGTCGCCGGCGAGTCCACCGATCTGTTGGACAATGCGATCGAGAGACTCAAGGCCGCCGGCATCAAGTCGCTGGTCGTCGGGACCGACAACGGCCACTTTCTCCCCGGCGCGCCCCAAGACCTAACCTGGATGGAAGATTGGCTAAAGCGGGCCGATTTTACGCCCGGGGGCGAGGCCGTCGACCTCGAACGAGACATGGCAAACTACTCGTTCGCCGTTCCCGAACTGGGCACCGACCACCGCACCCTCGAAGAAGGCGACATCCCGCTTCTCGAATCCTTTCTCCAACGCGAGTTCCCCGGACGGTGGCATTACGATGTCATGCGAAAGGTACGTGCCGAAGGTTCGTCCACCGTCTTCGGGCTCTTCCTGAACGGAGCCTGCGAGGGCTTCGCTTCGCTCCAAGGTAATGGCTGTCGCCTGCCCATCGGCGGTGCCGTCTGGCACGCCAGCCTCGGCACCTCATGGGGCTCGTTGGGCCCCATTGGGATATCGAAGGCGATTCGGGGAAAAGGCCACGGAAACGCCCTTCTAGGCGCTGCACTGAACGAACTCCGATCACGGGGCGCTCGCCAATCGATCATCGACTGGACCGGGCTGATCGATTTCTATGGCACACACGGCTTCAAAGTCACTCGCCGCTACCGCACCTATCGCCGGGACCTGTAGGCGGGGCCACGATTTTCAGGGTCATTTCACCGTTTGACCGGGTTACAACGATCAACGCGTAGATCCCTTCCTTTCGGAGGCCGGTGATTATCAGTAGGTTGCTGGATTCCCGGTTCTAGGAACACCTAAACTTGGTGGATCCCATTGGGCGCACGCGAACCTAGTTCCCTCCCGCACCACCACCTCGGGCTGATCCAGGGCATCGTTCGCATAGAAGCCCTGCCATTCCAGCTAAAGGATAAACCTCATGCGCGCGGCGGATAAACCAAGAGGGTATGGGTGTAACAAAGCAGAAGCACCTAAACAAGTTATACAATGTGACATGTCAGAAGGCACCCCAAAAGATCGATTCGGACCGCTAACGTTCTTCGTGGTCTTGACACTCACGGGGATCCTCGTCAATAGCTTAACTTTGTACAGAACTCTTAAACAAGGCCATGAGGAGGATGGGGGAGATGACGACGGTTACTCAGAAGAGGAGCGAGATGAAGCAAATTCAAGACTTCAAGCGGCAAAACTTGAGCGAGATGTGATTAAAGCCCGAGTTGATGAGATTTCGGAAACCTACAAGAACCTCTCAGGGCGGTTAAACATCGGCCTTGCAGTTAACGGCGCGGTCATAGCAGCTACCCTAAGCTTGCAGAAAGATTTGGATTCGATGTCTGAAGTGATTCGGCTCCCCTGCGCACTAGCGCTAATGCTTCCAATACTTTCTTCATCATTTCTTTTGCTGGCTAATAGACCCATACAATTCGAGTCTCCTAATCTTCTGGAAAGTGAATTCCCTACCCTTCGGAGGGCAGCCGAGATGGCTGAGATCAATGCTGAATACGTGATGACAAGACAAATGTCTGACAGGTACAGGCACACAATAATTCAAAATAAGCAAAAAATCCAGGAACGTTATGTGATCCTCAACGTCTCGATGCTTATCTCGGTACTGGGATTCATCTTTCTAATTCAGGTAGCTATGGAAAAAGTCGGAGGAGTCATTGCTCCTTTCTACGAGCAATTGCTTATAATGTGGATATGAGCGACACTTCATCAAAGCAAGATAACAACAAGGTCATCCGCCTAGACCCTGATTTAATAGTAGTCGAAATTCGCCCTCTTGCACACACGACTGACACGACCCTCAAGCTCATGCTTCCATCTGGCATCACGTTCACTGACCCAGCTATAGGTTCTGTAACGATTCGAGCTTCTGAGGACAACAAGAGCGCAGAATAATCGCTGAGTTGATGTGCTGAGGGACGTCGGCGCTACTTTACCGGCCCAAATACCGCGTCAACGACTCGCTCAACGCCTGCGCTGTAAACGCGACGAGCGGCATCCCCTTGTCATAGGACATGCGAGTCGGCCCCACCAGCGCGATGACGCCCGCCTCCGTCCCCCCCACAAAGAAGCTGTGGCGAATCACGGACAGCCGCTGCATCGGCGCGACTCGGTTCTCCCGACCGATGGTCACTTCCCGAACCGCCTCGCCCGGGGCGAGGGCGTCGTAGAGCACGTCCGAGTCAGCAAGCTCGTGAAGGAGCATCTGAAGTGAAGCCACGTCCCGCTGAAACTCCGGCTGGGCGAGCATAAACTCCTCGCCTTCCGTCACCAAAAGCCCTCGCGAACCCTCGCGGGCAATCGTGCGGATGTGGTTCCAAAGAACCCCCATGAGCTTTTCCGCCGCCGGGGTCCCCGAGAATGGAGGCGTCTTGGCCTTCACCAGACTCTTCAGCGTCTTGTCCAGTGAGGCACGCGCCAGACTCTCGTTCACCATTCCAAGGTCGGTCAGGGTGAGACCACCCGGACATTCGAGCATCCGGTTCTCGACTTGACCATTTGAAAGCGCGAGCACCATCAGCGCCTGCGACGGCCCCAACGCGCTGACTACCGCCGTACGCACCGTCACTCCCGGATCGCGGACCGTCGTCGCGACCCCCAGTAGGTGAGTCACGCGGCTGAGAACCCTTACCGTGTCCCGCAAGAGGCCCTCCAAAACGTCCCCGCCTTCCGCCGCGCCCCGGAGTTTCTGCTGGGTCGCCTCCTCCACCTCCGAACGCACCACCAGTTGGTCGACAAAAAACCGATAGCCCATATCGCTGGGAATCCGGCCCGCCGACGTGTGCGGCTGTTCGAGGTAGCCGAGCTCGCTCATCTCCGCCAACTCGTTCCTAACGGTAGCGCTCTTCACGCCTAAGCCGTAGCGCTGAACAAGCTGTTCGCTGCCCACCGGCTCGGCGCCGGCGACGTACTCAACGACCACCGCGCGAAGAATCGTCTGCTTTCGGGGGTCGAGTCCGGAACTCATCTGTTTCTATTGTACGAACGGGAAGGGGCGAGGGTCACGGCGCTTTCGTCACCGGCGGGGCGGATCGGCGACGGAAGACGTCGATCAAGGGTTGAACACGCAAGGTTAGGCCAAGACGGCTATCGAGCGGATACTGCCGGCGAAGATAGAAAACCTCGAAGCAGCCGACCACTTGACGTATCGCAATCTCACGGTCGTAAAACCCGCGCCGCCGGTCGTTCTTCGCAAGGAACGACACCTTGAGGCCGCCGAGGGCGAGATCTGCCCGAGATAGGAATCCGCCTTCGGCATACAACGGATCCATCTCGAGCTCGGGGTCCCCCGACTCGGCCGAGATGAACGCCGCCGAAGAAAGGCGAAGCCACGGAGCGGGCGAATAGGTAAGCCCCGCCATCCCTCTTCCCCATCCGTAGGTGGTCGCGCCAATGAAGGCCTGGCTGTCCAACCGGGCTAACGTCGAAAGCCCCGGGCTCAGTTCGTGAGAAGGCAGCTCCATGGAACCGATTAGATTCAAACGAGTACGAAATCCCTCGTCTTCGCGCCGAATCTCCTGCAGCCGGGCTTGGCCAAGGAATCCATACTTCCCGGCGACCGTCCCTCTTTCATAGACCAACTCGATCTTGCTATATCGATTGCCTCGATCACGATCCGAGACCGCTCCGTTTCCTTGCGCACCAAAGCTCAGACTGGAGCGAGCCGCCGTCAAAAACTTGCGCTCCTGCTCCGGCGTATCGACGTTGATCGAGTCCATGAACCCGTAGCTGAAACGCTCGCTAAAGTCGGTTCGCGGCGAAACAATTTGGGTCGCTTTCTCCAGCGGTAAATAAGTGTGGGTAAAGATCAGCGAAGCGCTCGGCTTCCGCTGCTGAAATGCGCGCGCGTTGAAAGACAGAACCGAATCCTTCCCCGCCTGAACGCCCCCGGCCCAGGTTGCTCCAAAGCCGCGGCCAACCTTGTAAGCAGGCGCGGGATAATGCAGCCCGGCCACGGCGGGCGTAAGGGAAAGATTCTGACTGGGCAGCTCCCCGATATAGTGCCCCAGCAGCGAAACCCGCGGCTGGTGAGCATACAGGTCCTGCCCGGGCCGCACAACGACCTTGTCGGAGGTCACCAGATAGACCGGAGTCGGGCGCAAACAGGTTGTCCCTTCTACGTCGGTCAGCGTCCATTCGCCCGGGTGAAAGACGGCGTGACGAGCACGAAGGGTGGTGTTAGCCACCCGCATCGTAACGTTGTCCGCACTGCCGGACTCCACGCCCTTCTTCCAAATGAACTCCAGCCTGTCGGCATGGGCCGTTCCGTCGGGGTCGATGAGCATCACGTGGCCCTCAGCTATGCCCCGCTCCTCTTCATTGAAAACCGTCACCCGGTCGGCGACGATCTTCGTGCCCTGGTAGCGAACAACGACATCGCCCTCATATGTGAGCGATCCGTCGGCGCTCTTCGCCGAGACCCGCAGCCCGGAGATCTTGATCGGGTCAGGCAGACTCGGGCTGGAAAGCAGCGGCAGCAAGCCTAACACCGGCGATAAGCCCAGGGGCATGCGGGGAGTGTACCAACGGGGAGACTAGGCTTCGCCGAAGCGGACTTCCGCGACCTTCGCGCCAAAAGACTCGGCCAGGCTACGAACTCGGCTCTCTGCTTCTTTCCTCGCATGCTTCAGCAAACCCTGCTGAAGCGCCGCGGCAGCCAAACGGTCTTTTGCGACCTGCACGGCATCTAGGGTCACGTTGTCGTCCCGCCAGAAGAGGCCTTTCTTCACCGAGAAGAGGCGGGCATCCACTTGGGGCGGGTAGGCCCGGGGGTTCGGGAGGGAGATGCGAAGCCCTGCGGGAGTATTGGTGGCGGAGAGCCCTTTCAAGTCGACACCGGCTTCTACGCTGCCTCGAACGTCGAGGAGCGCCTTGTTACTTGTGGTTGCCCGGGCCATGGCGTCGAAGCCGGGGAAAGAGGCGAGTACTCCGTCCGGTTTCTGGTAGCTGCCGTGGTCGACTACGTCCGAGTATTCAAACCGCGCGGTGTGCAGTTCGCCCAATGCGCGGAGCTTTTGAAGGACCGGCGCGGTAGGGATCTCGCGGGAGGCCGTACCGTTGCGCCCCATGACCGAAAAGAGCGCAAGCGCAAGCCCACCGCTCAGGATCCAGGGGAGCATCTGTCGACGTTTCACCCCCGTACTAACGCCGCGGAACGATGGAACGATCCCGATGGGGCAAAAGGGCTACCTGTCCCTCCGCGATGATTACCACCCGGTCTCCCGGATTTCGGGTGATCGCCATCGTCCCGGTGAGGTCGCCGAACGCCGGCAGAACCCCCACCCGGTCGCCAAACCAAAAGCAAGGCAGCCGCAAAGCTTGCCGCGCCATTCCACTGAGTTGCACCCCCGGGTGAAGGTGGCCGCAAAGAACGTAGCCCGCCGGGTCCGGCTCGGGATGGTGGTGCAACGTGAAGGGGCCGAGAATCCGTCCAGGCTCGGTCGCGGGTAGCTCCCAGCCCGAACGGCGGTCGTGGTTCCCGATCACCAGGGAGAGGCAAAGCCCGGGATGGGCCTCGCGCCAAGCGGCCAAGGCCGCCTGATTCTCTTCGGTTCGGCCTTCCCGAGCGTGCCAAAGATCGCCAAGCACAATGACCTGCCTAGCTGCCGTCGCCGCGACGGCACAGGAAAGCGCATCGAGAGTTGCGGCGGTCGAACCGGTGGGGACGGGTACGCCTCCCGCGCGAAAGGCAGCCCCTTTCCCCAAGTGAAGATCGGAGACGAAAAGCGTGGATGTGGATGGCCAGAAGAGCGTCTTATCTCCCCGGGCCTCCAGCCGTTCTCCCGCCACCGTGATCTCAACTTTTGCGTCCAAACTAGGCCGCTGCCTCCTCGCCTTCCGCGGTCATCCGGGCGATCCGCGCGGTGAGGCTTTCGCTGCTGACGGTCTCTCGCCAACGGTCGACGAGTAACGGAAACGCGAGGGGAGTAGGCCGCACCGGTCGAGTTTGAACGACTTTCGATGCGCCAAGGCGGCGCAGGGCGCCGATCAGACGAGATTCTTCAAGCTGCCGATCTAGGACCTCCTGCCGAGCCTGCCAGAGCAGGAGATTGTTCGGGTCGTACCGCTCGAACACGTCGTAGAAAAGACCGCTTGAAGCCTGAAGCTGCTTTGCCGACTTCCCCATACCAGGAAAGCCCGGAAAGACCAGCCCGGCCACCCGGGCGATCTCTCGAAATTGCCGCCGCGCCATCTCGGCGGAGTTCATCGCGCCTTGCACGTCCTCGGTCACGTTTTGATCGGAGAAGAGACCCTCCGCCAGCGCCGTGTCCAAGTCCGGGGGCTCGGCGGAAAGAAGCTCAAAACCGTAGTCGTTCATCGAGAAGGTAAAGGTGATAGGGCTTCGCTGGCTCAACCGGTGCGACAGAACCGCCGCCAACCCTTCGTTTACCAGTCGGCCCTCGAAGGGGTAGATGAACAGGTGGTAGCCCTCTTTGTCCTCGACGTGCTCGATAAGCAACTCATCCTCGGCGGGGATGGCCGACCATCGGCTCTGCAACTCAAGCAAGGGTTCTAAGGCACGCATCTCCGGACTGTTCAGAATCCCGTCCTTCGCCTGCGAAAGGATTTCTCGCATGGCGTGGGAAAGCGCCCCGCTCAACGGCATCCGCGAACCGGACCAACTTGGCGTGCCGCCTAGGGAGTTCGACTTTCGAACCCAGACCGTCATGTCCTTAATTCGGACAAAGGAAAGCGCCCTCCCGCCGAAGAGAAATCGGTCGCCGGGTTTCATCCGGGACACGAAGGACTCCTCGATCGATCCGATTCGGCTTCCGTTGGCGTATTGGACGGACAGGGTGGCGTCCGCGACAATCGTCCCGATCGTCATCCGGTGACGCTGCGCGATCTCCTTGTTATCGACCCGATAGAGCCCATCATCGTTAACCTCTACCCGCCGGTATTCGGGATAGGCTCGGAGGGACTCGCCGCCCCGCGTGATGAAGTCGAGGGTCCACTTCCACTCTGCATCCGATAGCCCTCGGTAAGCGTGGGTCGTCTCCACTTCCTTTCGCATCGGACCTTCATGAAATCCCGCGCCGCATGCTACGGTGACCAGGTGCTGGGCAAGAACATCTAGCGGTAAGCGTAACCCTTCCCGGGGTTCGAGATGTCCGGTTTCCGCCGCTTCTCGGGCGGCTGCCACTTCGACTAGTTCAAACGCGTGCGTTGGGACGCAACTGACCCGGGAGACCACGCCCGGGCGGTGGCCGCTTCGGCCCGCTCGCTGAAGTAGGCGCCCCACGCCTTTCGGAGAGCCGATTTGAATCACGCGGTCGACCTCGGGAAAGTCCACGCCGAGGTCGAGGGAGGAAGTACAAACCACCGCCCGAAGCCGCCCTGATTTCAGACCGCTTTCAACTTCGTCACGCACTTCCCGCGCGATGCTTCCGTGGTGGAGGGCGACGACGTCGGCCCAGTCCGGCCGCCGGTCGAGGATCTCCTGGTACCAGAGCTCGGAGAAGGAACGGGTGTTTGTAAAGACCAGGCAGGTCTTCCCTTCCTCGATCGCCCCGATCACCGCGTCGATCATCTGTTTGCCCATATGGCCGGCCCAAGGGAACCGCTCGATGGTCTCGGGGAGGATCGAATCGATCTCCGCGGGAGCTCCCCGCTCGCCGTGAATGATGGATCCTGGCGCTCCCGCCAGCAACGTATCGCGCGCCTCTTCAAGATTGCCTAGGGTTGCCGAAACGCCCCATGTTTGAGCCTCCGGCCGTATTCCGCGTAACCGGGCAAGAGCTAACTCGGTTTGGACTCCGCGCTTGGTTCCCATCAGTTCGTGCCACTCATCCACCACGATCAAGCGGAGTTCGGAGAACCGCTCCTCCACGTCAGGGTGGGTCAGCATGACGCAAAGGCTCTCGGGGGTCGTCACGAGGCAGGTGGGCAATCGCTCGGCCTGCTTTTTCCTCATCGTCGGGCTCGTGTCGCCGGTTCGGAGTTCGACGGACCACGGGACGCCCAACTCATCCAGCGGAGCCTGAAGCGACGCAACCGTGTCTGCCGCCAATGCGCGGAGCGGAGTAATCCAAAGAACCCGAAGGGCCGGGCTGTCATTTCGCTTGGCGGCTTCCTGAGATCCGTGCTCCGCCAGATATTCGGCCACGGGCCCGAGCCAGGCCGCCAGCGTTTTGCCGGTTCCGGTGGCCGAGTGGATCAACCCACTGCGGCCTTCAAGATATTCGCCCCAGACCTCCCTTTGAAAGGGAAATGCTTGCCAACCATGACCTTCGAACCAGTCGTCGAGCCGTTCTAAAGCCATACCTATAGGACCTATACGTTCTAGAAGACCTATTGGCCCTCCAAGACGCGATAGACTATGAACGAACGGATGAACTATTTCATCTTCTCCACCGGAGGAGACTGGGATTCGACCAGTCTCTATCTAAACGGCGAGAACTTTCCGTCCCAGCGGCTCCTTTTGGAGTTCGAGACCGGGCGCGATTTCAACGGCGATCCTCGCCGGGGTGGGCTGAGCAACGGCGGCAACGCTTCGTGCTTCGTCCTTCCTGAGCAGACGGGCGCCGGCGAGTGGGCCATCTTCCCCGGGAAGATTGATCTTGAGTTCCCCACTCACAAGGTGACCATTGAGAACCAATCGCCCACTTTTGCGATCGAACTCACCCGGGTGTGGCTTGATAACGAGGAAGTGTCTCACCAGCTATTGGACCTACAGGTCGACATCGACGCAATAGAAAACCGCGCCTCCGCGTACTTAACCTTGTATAAGCCCCGTCTTCTCGGGGCCGACGAAGTAGCCACCTACACGCTCCTATGAAACGATTTCTGTCCTTGCTCTTCGTCCTCATGCTCACGACTGCTTTCGTGGGCGAGGCATTTGCCCAGCGCAGCTTCGGCCGCGGTGGCGGGTTCGGCGGTGGCCGTTCCTCCTTCGGCGGCTCTAGCCGCTCGTCCGGGGGAAGTTTCTTTGGCGGTGGCGGCAGCAGCTCCTCCGGCAGCTTCTCGCGGCCCAGCGCGCCGAGCTACTCCGGCCCACGCAGCAGCAGCTCGTTCGGCGGACGTAGCGGCAGCTTTGGCAACTCTGGCCGAGTGAACTCGTCCAGCATCAATCCGAACCGCAACTACGGCGGAAGCTCGTACGGCGGCAACCGAACGACGGTCATCTACGGCGGCCAGCCCTACTACAGTAGCGGCGGCTTCTGGTCGGGCTACGCTCTCGGAACAATGGGCAGCCCCTGGACGCACTACATGCCGTTCCACCCCGGCTTCTACACTTACTCGCCCTACTATTCGAACGGCGTTTACTACGAGGGCGGCTTCAGCTTCACCCGATTCATCATCGGGATCGCGCTGATCATCTTCGTGATCTGGCTCCTTATCCGCCTCTTCGGTGGCGGCGGCGGACGCAACATTCGGTATACGAACTACCGATAAGGCGTAAGGTCAAAGGGTCGTTGGGCGTAAGGTCTTTGGGTTTTTCGCCCGATGACCTTACGCCCAACGACCTTTCCTTTGATCTGGGCCACAATAAGATGGTCATCTCGACCGCCCTCTGGGCGTAGAAAAAGACCGGTCTGTATGAGCCTGCCGCCCAGCATCCCGCGCCGAGTCACGACCCCTTGCCATATCGGCCCACTTACGATGGGTTCCGGGCATCCAGTGGTGGTGCAGTCGATGATTACCGAAGAGACGCGCAACGTCGATGCCTGCGTCGAGCAGATCATTGCTTTGCACCGGGTGGGTTGTGAGTTGGTGCGGGTTACGACGCCTTCGCTCGGCGAAGCCCAATGCCTGGAAGAGATCCGGGCGAAGGTCACAGAGCGCTACCAATACGTGCCCCTTACCGCCGACGTCCACCATCAGGGATCGGACATCGCGGTCGAAGCGGCAAAGTATGTGGACGAGGTTCGGGTCAATCCGGGCCTTTTTGTTTTTCGCCGTCACGGCACACGCGCGCAGGCGGCGACCGGCGCTTCCGTCGATGTCCGCGGTCGTGAAGAGACCGAGGTAGATCGCCTCCGCGCCGAACTTGCCTACGATCCCACGGAGTGGAATCTCGAACTGCAAGCGATCGAGGACAGCTTTGTTCCCGTCCTCGAGGCCTGCAAGAGGCACGGCTGCGCTATCCGCGTCGGCGTCAATCACGGTTCGCTGTCCGAGCGGATCCTGATCACCCACGGCGACACCCCCAAGGGCATGGTCGAATCGGCGCTGGAATACCTGCGCCTCGGCGAGAAGCACGGCTTTACCAACTTCAATATCTCCGCCAAGGCTTCCCGCGTGCCGATTATGATTGCCGCGAACCGCCTGATGGTCTCTCGGATGGTGGAAGAAGGCATGCGCTACCCCCTCCACCTCGGCGTGACCGAAGCCGGAGACGGCGAATATGCCCGCATCAAATCGACCGCCGGCATCGCCACCCTTCTCTGCGAAGGCATCGGCGACACGATTCGGGTCTCTCTGAGCGAGGATCCGATCAACGAGATTCCGGTCTGCTACGACATCCTCCAGGCCCTCGGCCTCCGGATCACCAAGGTCGAATACATCGCCTGCCCCTCCTGTGGCCGCACGAAGTTCGACCTCCCGACGGTCCTTCACAAAGTACGCAACGCCACCCGCCACCTCGACGGCATGGCCATCGCGGTCATGGGGTGCATCGTGAACGGTCCCGGTGAGATGGCGGACGCCGACTACGGTTACGTCGGCGCGGCCGGCGGCAAGATCACGCTTTATCGCAAGCGGGACGTGGTGAAGACCGGTATCCCGCAGGAAAACGGTGTGGAGGAGCTGATCGCGCTGCTCAAGGCGGACGGAGTTTGGAAGGAGCCGGAAGAGTCGAAGGGTCTGACGCCTTTGCCGACAATGGTGCCGCAGAACCGAATCTTGCCTCCGCAAGTCGTCGCATAGGAAAGCCTATTCCGTACCGGTGTGCCGGAAATAGGCTGCGCCCTTAGGACCGCGGAATTTGATCTCTTTCGTCCGCTCATCGATTAAGGCAATGCCCTTGTTCCCCACCTTGGGCAGCTTCCCTTTCGTAAAGACGCCCTGCAGCACAGGCCCTCGCGAGCACTCGAGAACGACCTTATCCTTCTCGATGCTCAAAACAACCGCCGGAAACTGCGTCACCCCTCAAGGATGACAGGTGGCGAGACCGTCCCGGTCTCGTACGCGTCGGTTTGGTCCTGCTTTCGTACCGAGGACTCATTCGAAAGGTGCGAGACCGGGACGGTCTCGCCACTAAGGCGTCAATTCTCGGAAACGGACGCCCATCGCCCTCAACCGCTCCAGATGCACCCCAAGCCGCGACAGGAAGTCGTTGTAGTCCTTCCCTTCCTTCGGCGACCAAAGGACCTCAGATAAGGCCGACAATCGGGGAAAGGCCATGTACTCGACCTGAGCCGGATTCTGAATGTACTCGGTCCAGATCTGACCCTGGGCTCCGAGCACATGCTTAGCCTCATCGGCGGTCAGAGCCGCCGGGATCGGGTCGTAGCCGTACACCTTGGAGAGGGGTAGGAATCCGCCGATGGCGAGGGGCTCTCCCTTCAGGTCGGCCTGGTAGTGGTCGAAGTACGTCCAGCCGCTGGGTGCCATGACGACGTCGTGGCCGGACTTGGCGGCGGCGATGCCGCCTTCTTCGCCGCGCCAACTCATGACGGTCGCTCCCTTGGCCAGACCACCTTCGAGGATCTCGTCCCAACCCACGAGACGGCGTCCTTTTGAGGTGAGGTAGGCGTCCATCTGCTGGATGAACCAGCTCTGCATCTCGTGCTCGTCTTTCAAGCCGAGTGCCTTGATCTTCGCCTGAACCTTGGGGGATGCCTTCCACTGCGTCTTTGGGGCTTCGTCGCCTCCAATGTGGATGAAGGCGGACGGGAAGATCTTGAGGGTCTCGTCGAGGACGTTCTTGAGGAATTTGATCGTCGAGTCGTCGACGTTGTAGATGTTCTCGATCACGCCCCAGGTGGTACCGACCCCGATCGGTTTATCCAAGTTGCCCAGTTCAGGGTAAGCGGCGATTGCGGCCTGGCTATGGCCGGGCATCTCGATCTCGGGGACGATGTTGACGTACCGCTCGGCGGCGTATTGCACCAGCTCTTTGAGGTCTTCCTGCGAGTAGAAGCCGCCGTGCGGGGTGCCGTCCCACTTCTGGTCGCGGTAGTGGCCGAGCATCGATTCCTTCCGCCAACCGCCCACCGAGGTCAGCTTCGGATACCGCTTGATTTCGATCCGCCAGCCCTGGTCCTCGGTAAGGTGGAGGTGGAACGTGTTGAGCTTGTGGAGAGCCAGTTCGTCGACGTACTTGAACAGGAACTCCTTGGGCATGAAATGCCGGCCCACGTCCAGGTGCGCGCCGCGCCAGCCAAATCGGGGCTTGTCCTCGATGTGCACGAACGGCACCGACATCTCTTCCAGCGCAGGCTTCGGGCCGTAAAGACTGGCGGGCAGCATCTGACGAAGCGATTGAATGCCGTAGAAAATGCCCGCCGGTTTCAACGCACGGATTTCGACCCCGGTCGCGGTTGCGTCCAGCGTATAACCTTCCGGGCCAAGCCCGGACAGCGAAGCATCCAGCTTCAATCGAATCGAGTTTGCCCGCGAACGTCCCTGGACTGGAAGCGGCAGCCCGGTCCCCTGAAGATTTGCCCTAAGTGTTCGACCGAGCTTGTCGAGCGGCTTCGGCGCGACGATCACGGTCGTACGGTCGAGGGAAAACGTGCCCGGAGAGGTTTGCATCAATGCGGGGCGAGGAAGGATGGCAGGCGTCGGCACCATTTAGACCGTGTTACCCTGTAGTGTCGCCATCTTGGCGGCATCTGCCAATGTTCCACCGGCATCCTGCCGGTGGAACCCGCCTGGAAGGCGGGGTTACATGAGGAGATGCCGCCTGGAAGGCGGCACTACAGACATGATTGTCGCTAGCCTCCGTCTCGATCTTCGTCTCGACGGCTGCTTCTCGCTGAAGGAGAAGCGCCGCGTCTTACGCCCGCTTCTGGAAAGGGCTCGGCATCACGGTCTCAGCGCGGCGGAGATCGCCGATCAGGATCTTTGGAACGCGGCGGGGGTTGGGCTCGCGACGGTTTCCGCCGATGCCCGCGAGGCCGAAAAGGCCCTCCGGGCGGCGGAGGGGTTCTTCGATGCTTGCCCAATGGTAGAGATCATCGGCGAGGACTATACGATCGAACGGCGGTAGGAGAATTACCGCGCAACTGCTTCGCGAACCGTAAACCGGCCTTCGTAGACCGCCTTCCCTGTGATCACGCCCTCCGGCGCAAATTGACCGAGGCCCCGAAGCGCGTCCAGGTCTTCAAGAGAGGAGATCCCGCCGCTCTGTACGATCGGTAAGCCACAGGCTTCGCTAACCTCCCGGAGCAGTTCAAGATTCGGACCAGTCAACATGCCATCGCGACCGATGTCAGTCAGAACGATGCGCCGGGCGCCCATCTCTTTTACCAATATCGCCGTCTCGACGACGTCAACTTCGCTTGTCTCCAACCAGCCGTGAACGGCGACTTTCCGGTTGCGAACGTCAATTCCCGCGACCGCGCGGTCGCCGAGTCGGACGAACGAGCGTCGGGCAAAAGCGGGGTCTTTGACGATCGCCGAGCCGATGACCACCCGCGTCGCGCCCGCCTGGAGGGCAAGCCCGAGGCCTTCTTCGTCTTTGATACCGCCCCCCCACTCGACCTTCACGTCAGAGACGCGGCGGATCGCTCTCAAAACTTCGAGATGCTCCTCCGCGGGCCGCCCCGCCTTCGCTCCGTCGAGATCGACGATGTGGATCCACTCCGCGCCCTCTTCTTCGAATCCGAGGGCCACCTTGACCGGGTCGTCGCCGTAGATCGTCTCCTGACCGTAGTCACCCTGGATCAGACGAACGCACTTCCCGCCGCGCAGATCGATCGCGGGCAAGATCAGCATTCGGCGAACCTCTTCAGCATGCGTAGTCCAACCGCCCCACTCTTCTCGGGGTGAAACTGCGCCCCCCACACGTTCTCACGGGCAACCATCGCGGGGAATTCGACGCCATAGGTGGCGGTCGCAGCGATGTCCGTCGGGTCTGAACAGTCCGTGTAGAGAGAGTGGACGAAGTAGACCTGCTCATCCTCGATGGAGTCAGTGGCCAGCCCATCGTGCCGACGGTACGCCAAAGGCGACCAGCCCATATGAGGCACTTTCTGCCCTTCCGCCGGAAGATAGCGAACCCGGCCCCCGATCAGCCCCAAACCTTCGTGCAGCCCCATCTCTTCGCTTTCCTCAAACAACAACTGTTGCCCGAGGCAGATCCCGAGGGTGGGAGAACCGCTCGCGGCAAACGCCCGGATCTCGTCGCGCAAAGGACCAATCCGCTCCATCGCCGCACCGAAGGCGCCGACTCCCGGAATGACCAACTTATCGATGCCCGAAACTTGCTGAACCAACTTCACCGGTGCGCCCAGCGCCTCAAACGCTTTGAGAACCGAGCGTAGGTTGCCCATGCCGTAATCGAGAACGCCGATCAATCGCGCTTCCCTTTCGTCGAAGGCCCGGCGTACCGATCGCTCGGCTGGGTGGCATCGAACAATGCTCGCCCGAACGCCTTGAAGACCGCCTCACAGACGTGATGGTCGTTCTCGCCGCAGATCTTGCGGATATGGATCGTGAGGCCGCTATGGCTGCTCACCGCACGGAAGAACTCCCGGACCGACTCGGTCGACATGGTGCCGAGCATCTCGCGCTTAAACGGCACATCCCAAGTCAGCATTCCCCGCCCGGAAACGTCCACCGCCGCCAGAACAAGCGCCTCATCCATCGGGGTGTGGTTCGAGCCGTACCGCGCAATCGCATCGCCGCCGTCGAGCGCCTGGGCCAGCGCCTGGCCGAACACGATCCCCACATCTTCCAGCGTGTGGTGATCGTCGATATGCAGGTCGCCTTCGGCACTGACTCCCAGGTCGACATGGCCATGAAAGGCCAACTGCTGGAGCATGTGATCGAAGAACCCCACGCCGGTCGAAATGTCCCGTCGGCTACCGCCGTCAAGATCGAGGACAACCTGGACCCGGGTCTCCCCCGTCTCGCGGTAGATCTCCGCATAACGAACTCCGGGGGCGTTCTTGCTCATGGAGCTAATAGTTTAGCAGCCTAGAGGGGTCAGGGTTTCGGGATTAGGGGCCCAGAAACACCTAATCCCTAACCCCTATTCCCTAAGCCTTACTCCTTCGCGTTCAGCTTCCGCCCGACAAGATCCACATCCGTTCGCCCTTTGAAACGTCCTTCCATGAGGGCGTCGGTGTCGCCCTTCAGGAAAAGACCGTAGCCACCTTCACTGGTAGCGCGGGTCGCCAAAGTGTGGCGGGTCTTGGGGTCGAGATCGTAGTCGATCGTAGCCTTGAGATTCAGCGGCAGTGAAGAGAGGATTGTCTTGCCGTTGCCGCCGATTTCCTCCATGATCGACTTGACGTAGTCGAGTAGATCGGTCTTAAAATCCAACTTCGCCTGAATCCGCAAGATCGACTTGCCGTCGACTACTTTCGGCCCCAGGTAGGTGAACGTGTAGTCCAGTCTCTGTACCGCTGATTTCCCTTCCTTGCCTTTCAATTTTTGCGGCTGATAGCCGATCGTGCGCTGCCAAGTGTCACCGACCTTCACTGCGGTCAAGGGGAGCTTAGGGGCTAGGTCGAGCGACGAGTCGAGACTGCCGATGAAGAGGGCGAGCCGCTCGGTTTCGCTGGCGAACTGGCCAAAAATAGCCAAGCCGTACGCCGTGGTGTCGTCGGGACCAACCATCCGTCCCCCGCCATCATCTTCACTCGCCGCTGCACCCGGTTTTTTAGGCTTTTTAGGCGGGTTCAGATCCCGCGCATCGATCATTTCGTTGACGGGCGATAGGAGCAGTCGAACGTTGATGTTCGATTTCTCAATTTGCGTCTTGGGATCGCCATTGTCATCCTCGATAATCGTCATCGTAGGGCGCGTGTAGTGCACCACCGCAAATCCGTCCGCTTGCATCGCCCGTACGAAGATGCTGCAGTTATAGTTAATGTCCGTATCACTCGGCAGCCAAGTCTGGAGGCCGCGCTGACGCTGCTCCGTGGTGAGATGCGAGCGAATCGCATAAGCGAGCTTTTCGTTTGCCACGAACTTACGGGTCAACGTCGTTTGCGCCTGATCCATCGGCGCAAGGAGGGCGAGACAAAGTGCAGCGAACGGCATACGCCTCCTATAACGCTTTTCGAGGCTTCAACGTTACTGACTTCCGTCGCAAACCGCTCTTTTGCTCTGACCTTTACCGGGGTTCGAACAAGTGATAGTGCTCGTGAGCCACGAGACGCGACGTAAGGGTCTCGATCGACTGTTCTTTATCGTTCATCTTTCCCGCCCGTTGTCGGTCTGCGATAGCCAGTAGCTCTTTCCATCGAACCCGGTCTGCCACAAACGCAGCCAGATGCTCCTGCCAAGGGAGAATCTCGTACGACTTCTGCTCAAAAAGCCGCCATGGGTGGAGGATTTTCACGCGGGAGTTCGGTTTTCCATGAAACGCGAGGCAAGCCTCCAACCATGTCTCCTGACAAGCTCTGAGATGGCCCAGCGTTCGGTGCCTGGACTTCACGCACCGCAAGGCCGAAGGATCGGGCGCAACTGGGTCGAAGGTGCAGATAAGCGCCTCGTGCTCATCCATCTGCCGCAGACACTGCTGCCACTCTGCATCAGTCATCTGTTCAGTATAAGGCAGCCTATTCGAGGGTGAAGAAGAAAGTCGCCCCGACGTCGAGCTCGCCGGTTGCCCAAACCTTACCGCCATGCCGCTCGACGATTCGTTTCACGTTCGCCAGCCCGATCCCCGTCCCCGGGAAGTCCCCTTCCCGATGCAGGCGCTCGAAGGGTTCGAACAGTTTGTGGGCGTACTTCGGATCGAAGCCGATTCCCTGATCCCGTACGAAAAAGGTATCGCCGTCGCGTCCAATCTCAATACAAGGGTGCTGGCTGCGGCAAAACTTGGAAGCGTTGTCAATCAAATTCATGATCAAAAGGCGGACCAGTGACGAGTCACCCGTCGTGATCATGCCCGGTTGGATCCGTACATCCTCAATTCGTAGCTCCTCCGCCACCGCCCTGGCTAACTCCGAGAGGTCGAAGGACTCTCTTTGAGCCTCGGTTTGGCCGAGACGGACAAACTGAAGGAGGTCGTCGATCAGCTGGCCCAAACGAGCAGAGGCTTCCGCCTGACGGCTAAGCTCGCCCAGTGCCTCAGGCGGCAGGATCGAAGCGTAATCCTCTTGGAGAATGGCGCTGGTGGCATTGATGGCGCGCAGGGGAGCGCGCAGATCGTGAGAAACCGTGTAACAGAAGCTTTCAAGCTCCTTCGTGCGTTCCTTAACCCGCTGCTCCAGGCGATGATTCAGCTCGACGATCAGATTTTTCGCACTATCTCGCTCAATGGCATAGAGAATGGCTCGCTCGAGGGAGGGGCCGTTCAGATTTCCCTTCTCAAGATAGTCGGCAAGACCGGCCTGCAGAACCTGATCGGCGATTTCGTCGTCATCATGGCCGCTCAATAGAATCGTGGGCACACGAAAGCCGGCGGCCGAAGCCTCGATGAATAGGTTCACCCCATCGGTCGCTCCCAACGCGTAGTCCAGCAGACAAAGGTCAAAATCGCCTTTGTCCATTTTTTCCCGTGCCTCTGCCGGCGTGTAGGCATGATCCACATCGAAGCGGGCTCGTCTTGCTTCACGCAGCGTGCCTTCGGTGAGGATATGATCCTCTGGGTCATCGTCCACGATCAGGACGCGCAGGGTCCGATCAGGAGGCTTCATGAGCGGGTAGTTGAACGATGCCGAACCAGTACTCCGCCAACCCTCGTACAACGTTCACCAACGAATCGAACGTGACCGGTTTCGTGACGTAAGAATTCGCGCCAAGATCATAGGATCGGAAGACATCCTCCTCCGCCTTGCTGGTGGTGAGCACCACCACCGGAATCTGGCGAAGCGAAGGCTCGCTCTTGATTCGGGCCAGCGCTTCCCTACCGTCCAGACGCGGCATGTTGAGATCCAACAGAATAAGACCGGGCCGGGGAGCGTTATGCTCGTTGTACGAGCCTCGATGATAGAGATAGTCCAACAATTCTTCGCCATCCGCCACCACGTTCAACGTATTGGCAAGACGGCTTTCCGCTAGCGCATCCCTGGCTAACATGACGTCTTCGGGGTCATCGTCGGCCATGAGGATTACGATCGCTTTAATGTCTTTGGTCATTGGGCTGTGTCTCTTACAACGTAGACGTTCTATCGGTACCGGAAGGGTCGCCAGGTAGATCGAAGATGAAAACGGCGCCTTCGTCCGGCGCGCCCTGCCCTTCGATGCTTCCGCCATGTCGTTCGACGATCTTCCGAACGATGGCCAGACCGATTCCCGAACCTTCGTATTCGCCGCGGCCGTGAAGTCTCTGAAATACGACAAAAATCCGATCCGCATACTTGGCCTCGAAGCCAATTCCGTTGTCGCTGACCCGGAAGGTAACTCGACCATCGGGACGCGGCTGGGCGCCGATCGTTACCACGGGAGGAATCCCCTCTCTTCGAAATTTCAAGGCGTTGGCGATTAGGTTCTGGAAGAGCTGGCGAATCTGTGCTTGGTCGGCTTCGACCCGTGGGAGGTTCGAAAAGACGACGCGCCCTCCGGTATCGTCGATCCGGGCCTGTAGATCATCTATCACGCCTTCGATCTCGGCGTTCACATCGATCGAGGTATGAGGGCGGACCTTAGTCGTAATCCGTGAAAGATCTAAGAGGTCCAGAATAAGCCGCTGCATTCGTTCAGCCGCGGACTCGACCCGATCAAGGGAATCCATCGCCTCTGCGTCGAGCCCGTCTCCTGCCTTCTTCCGAATCCGATCTGAAAAGGACCGAATTTTTCGGAGCGGCTCTTGTAGATCATGCGAAGCGACGAAGGCAAAGTTCTGAAGCTCTTCATTGCTTCGCTTCAACTCGACCATCGTGCGCTCCAGCCGGGCTTCCGCCGCCTTTGTCCGCAGGGCCTCTTGCTCGATACTCGCCCGAAGCGTTCTTTCCTCTTCGGCCGCCTCCTCTCCGAGATGGACCATGCGGCTTGAGAGGTATCCCAAACTAGAGATCAGAACAACACTGATGATCAACGACAATCCGAAAGCGATCTCCGCATCCACTTCCGCGTGCTCGCTCGCCTTCGTGCGCTCCACTAATTTTCGGTTCTCTTCGGCGTTCAGAGCTTCGATGTTCGAACGGATTTCATCCATCGCCTCCGAGCCACGACCAACCTTTAGTAGTTCGATCGCGGCCTGCAATCCGCGCTCATCGCGCTCCTTGCGAGAGGAGTACATCAGGCCGTATCGTGCTTCGATCGCAAACTCGAGATCGGTGAGTGGTCCGTACTGTCCTTGATTATCTTTGGTGAGTTGCTGAACCCTTTCGATCGCCTGGTCTACATCTGACTTTGAGTGGAGAAATCGATCCAGAGAGGCCGGGTCAAGATAGAGGATATAAGCCCGCTGGTCGCTTTCCGCAGCGGCGACATGGCCGTAGATGTACTCCAACTCGGCCCGTACTTCGTTGGTGTGGGCGACCCATGACTTTGCGTCCAGAAGGGTCCGCACACGGACGAAAGTGATCCATGAGGAGGCTAGAACACAGACCAAAACCAAAGCCGATGCGACCGGAATGGTCCTCCTCTTTAGCTTTTTCCGGTTCCCTTCGAGCCCCGCCACCAGAAGACACTCTACCTTTTCCTGCGGCTGAAGGCGCAAAAAATGGCACCCCGAACAATCGGGGTGCCCTTTTTGAGAGAGGGGCGCTTAGAGCGCGGCTTTCGCTTGAGCCACGATGGCGCTGAAGGCGGCCGGGTCGTGAATGGCGATCTCGCTGAGCATCTTGCGGTTGACCGCAATGCCCGACTTCGTGAGGCCGCAGATGAGCTGCGAGTACTTCACGTCGTTCGAGACGCAAGCGGCGGTGATACGGGTGATCCAAAGGCGGCGAAAATCTCGCTTCTTGCGGCGGCGGTCGCGGAATGCGTACTGCCCCGACTTCATCACCTGTTCGTGAGCGCGCTTGAAGACGTTCTTTTTACGCCCCCAATAGCCCTTCGCTCTGGCGATGACCTTCTTGTGGCGCTTGTGGCGCATTAGACCACGTTTAATACGTGCCATGTGTTTTGTTCTTTATCCTCGTTTGTTGACCGTGTCCCAGGGGTGTTGGCAGAAACTGCTAACCACCTCGGTAGTGGTAGGGGAGTCACCCCGGCTTTAGGCCGGGATTACGATACGAGCGCGACTAGTTTCGCGCGATCTGCGGCGTGTCGCTCGGCGCGCGCTGCTTTCGCAGCGGCGACGTCCGAAGGAGCTTTCACCTTTGGGTGGCCCAGAACGAGCAGGCGGCGCATGCGCTTCTGCTCACCCTGGAACACAACCGGCTCAAGCTCCAGGCGGCGCTTCCTCGACGCTCCCTTGTGCAGGAACTGGTGGTTGTTGTGCGACTTCCGTCGCGTGATTTTCCCCGTTCCCGTGATCTTGAACCGCTTGGCCGCGGTCTTGTTTGTTCGAATCTTTGGCATCTTTCTTCTTCGCCACGCCCGGCTTCGGTAGGAGCACCATGATCATCATGCGCCCGTCTAGGGTCGGAGTTCGCTCCGACGTGGCGATGTGCGAGACCTTCTCCAGGAAAAGCGCCAGACGCTGCTGACCCAGTTCCGGGTGCGTGACCTCGCGCGCCCTAAACATGCACGTGACCTTTACCTTGTCCCCGTCTTCCAGGAAGCTGATGGCCTTTCGGACACCGGTCTCAAGATCGTGCTCCGCGATTCGCGGACTGATCTTTATACCCTTAACTTCCTGCTGTTTGCTCTTCTTATCCTTGCCGAGCTTGCTTTCGTTGTACTTGTGCTTACCGTGGTCGATGATCCGACAGACCGGCGGCTGCGCGGAAGGGCTTACCATCACGAGGTCGAGGCCGCGTTCGCGCGCCTTGTTCAATGCCTCTCTACTCGTCATGACGCCGAGCTGGCTGCCATCTTCATCGATGACCCGGACCTCCCGATGACGGAGGACGCGGTTGTTAATCTCGGGGCCCGGTTCCGGGCGGGGCGGTCTTCTAAATCCTGGTATTTTCGTTCACCTCAAGCATCGGATACGGACTCCGAAGACTAATTATAGCGGAGGGCTTGCAAGGTGTTGCGAATTTTGGGTTTTAGGTTTTAGGTTTTAGGTTTTAGCACCGGTTATTTGCCGCTCTAACGCCGGGCGGACGACCAGATTTTTATGGCGATCAGTCCGAAGACCAGCACAAACACCGCCGCTACCCAAGCAATAGAATTTGCTTCATTTGGAGAGCCCGCTTCGAGCCTTCCTTGGGCGCAGTCATAAAGAAAAGCCAGCGTGCCAAATGAAACCGCAACCATAAAGGGCCAAAGCAGCCAAGGAGATCTGATGCCTGTAATTCTCATAAGCTTGCTCATATTCTACGAACGGTCAGTTCCCCTCAACGTGCAAGGTCTTCTCATGCGTGTACGTCGCCGAACCCTTCGCGGCGCCGCGGGATTTGCGGACGTATTTTTTTAGCGTGTAGTCCACCGCCACGTACCCACTGTGCTTGCTCGTCGAATGTTGCACCGCTACGCGGGCGGCGAATTCGAGGGTTTCTCGTTGCACCTTATCCGGCGTATTTCGGGTCTGGATCACCACGTGGGCGCTGGTTGCTCCGCGGATGTGAAGCCAATAGTCGTTCGATTTCGCCACTCGCAGCGTGAGGTAGTCGTTGGCCTCGGCGTTCTCTCCGTAAAGCACGGTCCACCCGCCGGGGGCTAGGAGTTCGCGAATCCGCTTCCCTTCGTATGGCCGTTCGTCCGGCTTATGGGCGGCCGCAGCGGCGGTTTGGAGCCAGCGGTTCTGCCGTGCTTCGTCTCGTAGTTTCGTAAGCGTTTCGAGATTGGGGGCCGCTTGTACTCGTTCGATGGCATCGGCGATGCGGTCTCGTTCGGCGGTGATGCGTACGCCCTGCTCACGCACCTCACTCAGCCTCGCCTTTGCTTTCTTGGCCCGTTTGAAGAACCGCTCCGCGTTCTCCTTCCAGGTCTTTTCCGGATCGAGATGCAGGATGATTGGGTTCCCTTCGTAGTCCCAGGCATCGATTTCCGACGCGCCGGCCGGGGCGGAGGGGCCGTAGGCGAGGATCAGGTCCCCGATCTTCTGCCATTCGCCGGCGTTCTCTCCGGCGGTGACCGCGTTCTCGATGTCCGAGATCGCGACTTCGCGCGACAAGAGCACGCGTTCGAGGGCGGCCAAGAGGTTGTTTCGGAGGGCGTCGGACTCGGCGGCCGGGATCGCGGCGGCGTAATGCTGCTCTAACGCGATGCTAATGGAGGAGCGGGGGTTCTCCGGGAAACCTAGGGGAGCGACGGAAAAGGGGTAGGCCCCGATTCCGGGCGAGAGCACGGGGGTCCAAGGGCCTTGGCCACCTCCGGCCGCGCGGAGCTTGGCCAGGAAGGGAGACCCGCTTCCCTTTCCCAGCACGGGCGCCGGGCGAAACTGCTCACCGGAGATCACCGGGCGGACGCTCTGAGTCTGGGAAACCCATTTCAAGGCTCCCACCACGCGTCCAGAAGGCTCCACCAGCATCACATTGCTGTGCTTCCCCATCAGTTCGGCCACGACCCGGTGGATGCCCGCCGGGGTTTCGAAGGAGAGGGAAATCACCCGCTCTCCCGGGATCGTATCGACACGCACCAGTCGAGCGCCGTCCAACCTAGCTCTTAGCGTCGAAACGAAGGCGGGAGGTTGGGGCGGGTTCGGCGGACGGCGGGTTGTGAAATAGGCACGGGCGAACGAAGGCGAGGCACTGAGCAGGAACCATGCCTCCCCGCCGTTCGCGTAGAGCGCAATCAGGACGTCCGTCTCGTTCGGCTGCCGAACGCCCTGAACCTTGCCGCCGAGGTAGCCACGGAGCTCCTCGGCGACGGCGGCAAGGCATTCGGAGTCGTACGGGATCTTCACGATACGAGTGACTCGAACCGGTCGATATCTTCCCCAATCGTCGCCAGGCTGGCGCGCCAGAAATCGGGGGTTCGGATATCGATCCCGAAGCGATCCGCCAGGGTCGCGGCGTCGGCCAAACCAGTTGAAGAAAGCAGTTCGTCGTACCGCGGTACGAACGACTCACCCTCTTGGCGGTAGACGGCATAGAGACCCAGTGCGAACAGAAGTCCGAACATGTACGGAAAGTTGTAGAAAGCGCGGCCGTAGTAGTGAGGTTTGGCCGCCCACATGTAGGGGTGCAACGCATCCGGGTCAAGCCCATCGCCGTACGTATCAAGCTGTGCGTTCCGCATCAGATCGCAAAGCTCTTCCGGGGTCAGCTCCCGGTCCTTCCGGGCGGCGAAGACGCCCTTCTCGAAGATGAACCGGCTGGTAATGTCCACCACTACCTGGCAGTTGCCCTGGAGCGAAGCCTCCAACACACCCAAAGCCTCCTCACCTTCCATCGTGTCCAGCGACGCCTGACGGATGACCGTTTCGCAGAAGATGCTGGCGGTCTCGGCAAGCGTCATCGGCGTGCTCCGCTGAATGTTCGTCCGCTCGCCCAGACAGTGGTTGTGATACGCGTGGCCCAGCTCGTGGGCAAGCGTAGAGACCGAGCCAAACGACGGCTTGAAGTTCATCAACACCCGCGAAGCATCTCCGCCCGCGCCCGCGCAGTAGGCTCCGTCGACCTTGCCCGGCCGAGGCTCCCAGTCGGTCCATCGCTCGGCGTAGGATCGGTCGGCGAGGTTGCCCATCCGGGTCGAGAAGGTGTGGAACTGCTCGGAGACGAAGGATTTAGCCTCTTCGACGGACCAAGTCTTTCCGCTTCCGCCAATGGGGGCGAACAGGTCGTAGAACGCCATCTGCTCGATTCCAAGCTTTCGCGCCTTCGCCTTTAGGTACTGGCGGAACTTCGGGAACGACTCGTGGGCCGCCGTCATCATGGCGTCTAGGGTCGCGGCGTCGATGTTCGAGGCGAAGAGGGCGCCGTCGAGCGGCGAAGGCCAGCCGCGGCGTTCTCCGAGGACCAGCGTTTCACCTTTGATCGAGTTGATGGCGGCGGCAATCGGGACTTCTACGGCTGGCCAGGCAGCAAGCTCAGCATCGTAGGCCGCCTTCCGACGGTTGCGATCCGGGTCATAGGCAAGGGCGCGAACGGCGCTGATGGGTAGCTTCTCGCCTTGAACGTCCGCCGAGAGGCGGCTGGTGACGTTCATGTAGAGCCGTGACCAGGCGACCGAGCCGGTCAGTTCCATGTCGGACGCCAGCGACTCTTCCGCCGGATCCATCAGGTGTTCCGAGGTCACCTGCATTTTCAGCAGCGCGTACTCGTGAGCGCGTGCCGCGGGTACGGAATCTAGCTCCACACCCAGGTCGAACTCACCGACCCGCGCCGCCAACCGCTTTCGCAGCTTGCCAAGTCGGGCAAAGATCGGGTCCAACTCGCTGGTGCGGGCCTGCGCCCGCGCATTGCTCGTGTCGGCGGTCACATGGCAAGAGGTGTAGGTGCTCAAGAAGCTCGCCTCGGTGTTGGCTGCGTTCGCCTTTTCGAGGAGCAAATCAAGGCTTTCTCCCCCGGAGAGGGCGGCATCAAGCTCGTCGAGCCGAGCGCTCAATGAGGCGACGGCGGCGGTGTATTCCGGGCTATCGAGTCCGGGGATAAGGGATTCAAGGTCCCATCGAAGGTCGGTTGCGCTGCTCATAGGGTCACGGAGCGGTAGTCTGTTACGGCGCAGCAGAACGTACGAAGATGAAAAACCAACTTGACGAAGTCGATCTCCAGATCTTGGCGAGTTTGCAGAAGGACGGCCGTATTACCAACGCGGACCTCGCCAAAGCCGTGAACCTGTCGCCGCCAAGCGTGCTGCAACGGGTCCGCGCCTTGGAGAAGGCCGGTCTTATTCGAGGCTACCACGCCCTGCTCGATCATGAGCGGTTGGGCCTGCGAATCACTGCGATGGTGATGATCACCCTCGCCCTTCATCAGGACATGGCCATCGAGCGATTCCGCCGCGCCGTCATGGATATCCCGGAGATTTTGGAGTGCCACCACGTGAGCGGCGACTTCGACTTTCTCCTGAAGGTGGTCGTGCGAGACATGCGCAGCTATGAGCAGTTCGTTCGCGAAAAGCTCAGCAAAATCAAAGGCCTCGGCCAGATTCGGACGAGCTTCGTGTTAGGCACGACGAAGTACTCGACCGAAATCCAGATGAGTTAGTGGGGTTTGTGGCTTGTGGTGCGAGACTGAAAAGCAAGCCTGACCCAAGATTCGAAGGCCCGTGTTCAAACCACGAACCTAAAACCGCAAACCACATCACTCGACCGGTAGTTCGACCTTAAAGGTCGAACCTTTGTGCAGCGCACTCTCTAGCGAAAGGTGGCCGCCATGGGCCTCGACGATATGCCTTACGATGCTTAGGCCGAGGCCGGTACCGCCGGTGGCACGGCTGCGACCGCGGTCAACGCGGTAGAACCGCTCGAAGACGCGTTCGATGTGTTCGGTGGCGATTCCGATACCGGTGTCGCGGACGGTTAAGACGGCCAACTCTCCCTCTTGGGTCAGGGAGACCCTAACGGAACCGGTGGTGGTGTAGTTGATAGCGTTATCCACCAGGTTCAAAGCGACCTGGGTCATTTGGGCGTCGTTCGCCTGGATGGGCAGCGACTCCTCGCCTTCGTAGGTCAAAGCCAGGCCTTTCTCTCCCGCCTTCTCTTGCAGTTGGTGGGTGACTTCCTGCACCACCTCCGCAAGGTCGCAACGTTGCTTCCGGACGGGGTTCGATTCGGCAACCGTCAACACCAAAAGATCTTGACTGATCGTGGAAAGCCGGTCGACCTCCGAGATAATGCGCGGCAACATCCGGTTGGCCGTTTCGGCAGAGGGAGGATTTTCGTCGAGCAATGTCTCCGCATAACCGCGGATGATCGTCAAGGGAGTCCGAAGTTCGTGAGAGACGTTGGCCACGAAGTCTCTCCGCGACCGCTCCAGCCGCCGAAGTTCCGTGATCTCATAGACGGAGACGAAGACCCGATCCGCCGTGAGGTCGCGCCACGCGCTGGCTAGCCCGATCCATTCGTGAGGATAGGTGAAGGCAATCTCCCTTCTCGCTGGCTCCTCCTGGTCGAGGGCCGCGAGAAGAAGCTCTTCCAATACGACGCTTAGCGTTGCGGCCAGGACATGTTGGCCCCGGGGGGACTCGTTGCCGAAGAGGCGACGTGCGGGCGGGTTCGCGTAGAGGACTTGTCCGCGCAGATCGCAGATGAAGAGCGCCGCGTCGAGCCCGTCTGCCAAGGTGTCGACCGTTCGCTGTTGTTCCTGAAGCCGAGCCTCAAGGGTTAAAGCCTCGCGAGATCTTTGACGCAACGCGGCCGCCGAGTCTCGCTCTCCTTTCAATCCCCACGAACCCAGCGCCAAGAAAACCAGGCAAGCGGCTCCGGACGAAAGCCCTGCGGGGCTGAGACCCGCGAATCCCGTCCCGACGGCAAAAATCAGCGCCGCGATGAAGGCGAGAAAGGTTGGCCGCGCGAGCGAAGGCAAAGACATGGTCGATGAGAACGAAAGAGCGGTCGAGGCCTGGAAGATCATAGACCGCCTTAACCCTCCCATAACCTTTCTTTCCGCCAGTATCCTTATGCCCATGAAACGAATCGAGGCGTTTGTGCGTGTGAACCGGCTTGAAGCGGTGAAGGACGCGCTTGAAGCCGCCGGGGTCCGAGGTCTGAGTTGTGAGGGTGTTCGAGGCTATGGCCGTCAGATGGGCCGCACCGATCTGTATCGCGGTTCCACTTATGCCGTGAATTTGCTGCCCAAGATGCGAATTGAAGTCGTCGTGCGGGACGAAGACGTTGAAGCCGCGATCGACGCCATCATCGAATCCGCGCGCACTGGCGAAGTCGGCGACGGGAAGATTTTTGTCACCGAGGTTTTGGACGCTATCCGCGTTCGTACCGGCGAAAGAGGAGATTCGGCGCTAACCTAGCGATTTGGCACAGGTCTTGCCCTGTTCTGTGGAGTGAATAGCCAGCTGATTCGCAAGTCCTTTTTCCTCCTCTCGGCCGGATCGATGGTCGCCGCTTCCCACGCGGGCGTTCTGAGCTACGACACCAACAAGGCGGTTCTGGTGAACTCGCCTTCCGGCATGAAGTACAAGGCAAGCCCTTACCAGTCGACCGACGGCAAAGTTCGGGTCTGGGACGAGAAGCAGGGTGTTACGCTCGGCGCCGCTTTGAAGGTTGACGCTTCCCCCGCCGGCACCTACGACTCGTTTGCCGACCTACACACGAGCACTTTGGCGGCCGGAACCAAAGTTGACAGCCACTACATCTCGTTTGATCCGAAGTATGTCGGCTCCGTCTCCACGACGATCGGCTTCAGCGGAAAGATTCTCGGGGTGATCGTTACCAGCGATCGATTCTTCGATGATCGGCTTCTGGCCTCGGACAGCCTCGCTCTTTCGAGCGTGCCCGCAAGCAACCTCCCGGGTTCGCACTTCGGCTTCCGTGGTCTGGAGATGCGACTTATCGACCTCGGTCCGAAACTGGACTGGTTTACGATCAACGCGAACAACTCGCTCACGGTGAATCTCGCTGCCGCCTACCCCGGTGACAGCATCCGCGTCGTCACTCAGGCCGTTCCGGAGCCGACCTCGATTGCCGCCCTCTCGGTCGGCGCGATTGGCCTTCTCCGCCGCCGCCGCCGCCGCCGCAAGTGATCCCACTTCCCCGCGCCGCTTCCTCCACGGCGCGGGGATGAAACCTATTTCTCGATCGTAACGACGACCTCATAAAGGCCCGGATGTGCCGTCCCAAGTGCCTTGTTCCGTTCGATCCACCCGTCCGCCCATAGTCGCTTCATCACTTGCTCCCAGGAAGCCATATCGCGGCATTGGGCGTAGTTCACCACTCTGGTCCCTTCTGCGTTCCGGTGGATGCTCGCGGATATCCATCCGTCGATGTCACTCACGGCCTGGGCGGCGTCATTCAGAAGTTCGATGAGGGCCGCCTGGTTTTCCGGCAGGCACTCGAACACATTGACCTGGGTGATCACACCTTCGTTTTCTCTGATCCTTGGCATTTTCGTCTCCAAAGACGAGCTGTCGCAGTCGGATTAATGACCCACGACAACTCGTCGCGTCGTGGGGCCCGCTTTCGAAGCGGGACAGAGCTCTGCGAAAGGCAGAGGAGCCGGGCTAACCGTTGCCGGCTCAGGTCTTTATCGACGGTTAAATTGTACGCGCAAAAAACCAATTACCGGGTTCCGGTACAATTCTTAACGAGCACGACGGCGCGCGGACCCATTCCCTACCGACCGCATAACGCAACGGTTCCCCGTCAGGCTCGAAAAACCACGAGCATCTGCATATGAGCAGCCCCAAATTCGGACGCGGTCGCCGCGATCGCCGCCCCCAACAGGATTCTTCGTCATCGAACGGCCACCGCCGTCCTACCCCCCTGAGCGAGGAGATCGTCGTTAACGTCTCCAACCGCGAGACCCGCATCGGCCTTCTCGAAGACGGCAAGCTGACCGAGTACCGCGTCGAGCGTGAAGAGCGCGTCGTCGGCTCCATCTTCAAGGGCATCGTTCAGAACGTTTTGCCCGGTATGGATGCGGCGTTTGTGGACATTGGTCTCGAGCGGAACGCGTACCTTTCCCTCGCCGACGTCATGCCCGACGAAGGCGCGGACAACAGCCCGTCGGCCATGCGCCGGACCGAACTTCGGCGCCGTAAGATTAAGGATCTGCTTCGCCCCGGCCAGCAGGTCATGGTGCAGGTCACGAAGGGGCCGCGCGGCACCAAGGGTGCCCGCGTTTCCACCCGCATCGCCCTTCCGGGCCGCAGCGTCGTTCTCATGCCCGAGGCGAACAATATCGGCGTTAGCCGCAAGATCGAGGAGCGCAGTGAGCGCGACCGGCTTAAGAAGATCGGCGACCGGATTCAGCCGGAAGGCTTCGGGATCATCATGCGCACCGAGTGCGAGGGACGCACCGAAGAGGACCTGCGAAACGACGTTGCGTACCTGGTTAGCCTCTGGAGCGACGTTCTGAAGAACGCGAAGAAGATGCGCGCGCCGGTCATCGTCCACAAGGACCAGTCGCTGCTTTTCCGCACTCTCCGCGACCTGTTCGGCGAGACATTCAGCCGAATGGTCATCGACGATCCGGACGAGTACGAGAAGGTCCACCTCGTTGCGGGCATCGTTTCGCCGCACCTGAAGGACAAGATCCACCTTTACGACCGCGACGAGCCAATCTTCGACCACTACGGGATCGAGAAGGAGCTCGACCGTTTGATGCAGCACAAGGTGCCCCTCAAGTCGGGTGGCTCGCTGGTCATCGACGAGATGGAGGCGCTCACCGCCATCGACGTCAACACCGGCAAGCAGGTCGGCAGCATCAACCTGGAAGACACGGTTCTCAAGGCGAACATCGAGGCTTGCGACGAGATCCTCCGGCAGCTTCGGCTGCGCGATATGGGCGGCATCATCGTTTGCGACTTCATCGACATGGAGAACGAGTCGGCCCGCAAACAGGTGCTGGATCGGTTCTCCGCAGGCCTCGAAAAGGACCGGGCGCGGACTCGCGTTGGACGTGTCTCTTCACTAGGTCTCGTTGAAGTCACCCGCAAGCGCACGGGCGAGTCGGTCACCCAAGAGCTGACCGAAATCTGCCCGATGTGCGCGGGCGTCGGCCGTATTCCTTCCAAGGAGACGGTTTCCCTTTGGATCGAGCGTGATATGTGGCGGAAGGAGAAAGAGGCGGGGGACGCTTTCCTCATCGCCTGCAACCCAGCGGTCGTTGAAGCGCTTATCGGTAGCGACGGCGAGAACGTGGAGATGCTGGAGCACGAGATGCGCCGCGGGATCTTCATCCGCGCGGACTTCGACATGCAGCACGAGGAGTACGAGATCGTCTCCGGCACGATCGAAGAGTTCGAAAAGGACCAGCTCGGCTACCGTCGCGCGCAGGTGCTCGAGGTCAGTGTTCGCCGCTCCGCCTTCGACAATGCGGCGAAGACGATTGGCTGGACGGACGGCGGGTATTACATCGAGTTGCTCGACGGCAACGAGTTCGTCGGCGGGCGAGCGAAGGTAGTTCTTCAGGACATCCGACGGTCGTTCGCCGTTGGCGATGTCATTCAGTCCGGTCGCGGACGGTAACTTTTAAGGCGCCCGAAGCTGTGATCTGCCCCCGCTGGGGTAGACCACAGTTCACCTAAGTGCGCCTTCTGGATCTAGGGGAAAAGATGGCCATACGGCCAACTGTTCTTGGCCAGCCTATAGGTGAAGGTCTACTTGAATTCTATAAGTTCGACCGATATTAAGGTGGAGGCTCTGGGTAACCCCAGAAAGGGTGGCAGCAATTCTAGCGCCCAGATCCGGAGACGCCTCTTGCTCCCTTGCGAGCAATCGTTGAAGGATTTCCTCAGTTTCTTCGTCGAAGCACATCGATAGGGCAGAAAGGATAGAGCCGACTACATCGGGATCTTCCTTCGAATGGCTCCAAGCCCTTTCCAGCGCGGGAAGGTATCGTTTTGGCGTTTCGTCAGGCAAGATCCCAAAAGCTTTGATGACCAGACGCTCCCCGTATGAGTAGCGAGACGCGGCTTCATTAACAAGGTCGAGTAGTTGATCAGGATTAACCACTAGGTGAGCGCCTAGATATTGTTTCAATTCTGATGCGAAACGACCTTGGCTTGTTAGTGCCTTTGCCGCCTCTTCTCCGGAAATCGGATTTCGAACCAGGTCAACGATAAGCTCCGCTTCTTGAGCGCCGCCTTCGCGTGCTAGAGAAAGCAGCAATTCGTCCTCGTTAACCTCGCCAGGAGCCCTGGAGAACGGACCACCGTAGTTAATCTCTTCAACGGTGGTGACGATTTTTCGGATTAGCCCCTCACGATTCATTGTTCAATCCTCGGCCAGTGATTGCCGAAGAATATCTCCAATACTCAACTTTACAATGGGGAAATCGAAGAAGCGCCCGACGCGTTCTTTGTTACGCTGGTCGGCCTTCCGCTGTAGCGGACTTCCGATGCGCCGCTGGCCGAAGCGAGAAGGTGGCCGCTGGCTTTAATCCAGGCTTTAGATGCGCCCGAGGCATCTACTTTGGCGTCGCCCGCGGATACGGACTTGAGATTTGCCTCCGAGGCGCCGGTTACGGTGACGTTGATCGACTTGAGGGTTCCGCTTGCGGTGAGCTTGCTGGCGCCGGTTAGGGTGAACTTCCCTGCTCCGCCATTGAGTCCGGCGGTGGTGACCGTCGTAGCGCCGTTGGCTTCGATCTCTCGAACGTTCGGCATCGTGATCCGGACCTTCATGCTTCCATCCGTGCTCATCGAACCTTCGGTGAAAATGGTCAACCGGCCGTTCTTGAAGGTGGATTTGATGTGCGGCAGGATCTCCTTCTGGGCTTGGACTTCCAGTTTTGGAGCCGATCCCCGGACAATCACCACTTCTAAAGCTCCCGAAGCCTCGACCGCAGTAACCGCCTCGGCTTTTCTCGTCTGGCTGATCGGCTTCCCGGTTCCTTTGATCGTCTGCCCGTGGACGCCGATGTGCATCGAAACGAGATCCGTCGACCCACAACCGACCAGCGGGAGAGCAAGAAGTAGCAGCGCAGCTTTCATGCCCTTCACTATAGGACGGATCTGCGGCATCAGCGGGCAAAAGGCCCACGATGGTCGGGAGACCATCGCCACTTGAGGTCCTTTCTATTGATTCCCACAAGCCCGGCCCAGTACAATCATTAGCAGACCAGGGCTTAGAGTGCTAACGCGCTCGGTCCAGGGAGACACAAAAGAAATATGGCAAGCATCAAGCCCCTCGGCGATAAGGTCGTCGTGCAGCTGATCGAAGCGGAAGAGAAGACAGCCAGCGGCATCTTCCTCCCCGACAGCGCCAAGAAAAAGCCCACCGAAGGCAAGGTCATCGCCGTCGGAAACGGCCGCGTGCTGGACAACGGCGAGCGCAATGCTCTTTCCGTAAAGGTCGGCGACCGCGTGCTCTTCAGCAAGTACGGTGGCAACGAAGTGAACATCGACGGTGAGGACTATACGATCCTCGACGAAGATCAGGTTTACGCGGTTATTAGCTAACCCACTCCCTCCAAACCACAAACACCAAAATGGCTGCAAAGAATCTTTTGTACGATGAGAATGCGCGAAGAGCGCTTGAGCGCGGCGTTAATAAAGTCGCCGATGCGGTCAAGGTCACCCTTGGACCGAAGGGACGCAATGTCGTCCTCGACAAGAAGTGGGGCTCGCCCACGATCACCAAGGACGGCGTGACCGTCGCCAAGGAGATCGAGCTGGAGGATCCCTATGAGAACATGGGCGCCCAGCTCTGCAAGGAAGTCGCTTCCAAGACCAACGATGTGGCCGGCGACGGAACCACCACCGCGACCGTGCTTGCACAGGCCATCGTGAATGAAGGCCTCCGCTACGTAGCCGCCGGCGGCAACCCAATCGCGGTCAAGCGGGGCATCGATAAGGCCGTCGAGATGGTGATTGCCTCGATCAAGGCTCAAAGCCAGCCGATCAAAGACAAGGAGCAGGTCGAGTTCGTTGCCACCATTTCGGGCAACGATGCAGCGATTGGCCAGCAGGTCGCTGAGGCCATGGACAAGGTCGGTAAGGACGGCGTCATCACCGTCGAAGAGTCGAAGGGTCGCGAGACCACGCTCGACATCGTCGAGGGTATGCAGTTCGACCGTGGCTATCTCAGCCCCTACTTCGTCACGGATCCCGAGCGCATGGAAGTGGTTCTCGAGAACCCGATCATTCTCATCCACGAGAAGAAGATCAGCGTTGCAAAGGATTTCCTGACGTTCCTGGAGAAGGCTGCCGCCACCCGACGGCCGATCTTGATCATTGCGGAAGACATCGAGGGCGACGCGCTTGCCACGATCGTGCTCAACAAGATCCGCGGTGTGCTTCAGATCGCAGCCGTCAAGGCTCCGGGCTTCGGCGATCGCCGAAAGGCCATGCTTGAGGACATCGCGGTGCTGACCAAGGGTCAGTTCATCTCCGACGACCTTGGCACGAAGATCGAGAACGTCTCCGTGGATATGCTCGGTACCGCCGAGCGGATCGTCATCACGAAGGAAGAGACGACGATCATCTCCGGCGCCGGTACCAAGGAAGAAGTCCTCGGCCGAATCGCGCTCATCAAGAGCCAGATCGACAAGACGGACAGCAACTACGACAAGGAGAAGCTCCAGGAGCGACTCGCCAAACTCAGCGGCGGCGTTGCCGTCATCAAGGTTGGCGCCAGCACCGAAACCGAGCTCAAAGAGAAGAAGCACCGCTATGAGGACGCTCTCTCGGCCACCCGTGCGGCGGTCGAAGAAGGCATCGTCCCCGGCGGCGGCGTCACTCTCCTCCGTGCGGCGGCGGATCTGAATGCAGATACGCTCATCGGAGACGAGAAGACCGGTCTTCTGATCGTGAAGCGCGCCCTTGAAGAGCCGCTTCGCCAGATCGCGAAGAATGCCGGCCTCGAAGGTTCGGTTATCGTCGAGCGCGTTCGCGCCGCCGGCGGCACCCAGGGCCTCAACGCCGTGACCGGAGAGATCGTGGACATGATCACCGCCGGTATCGTCGATCCGGCCAAGGTCACTCGCTCGACGGTGCAGAACGCCGCGTCGATCGCAGGCCTCGTCCTCACGACCGAGACCCTCGTGGTCGACAAGCCGCAGCCGAAGTCTGCCGGCGCCGGTGCCCCCGGAATGGGCGGCATGGGCGACATGGACTACTAAGCTAAGGCTTAGAGGTTCGAAAAGGCTCCCGGGACAATGTCTCGGGAGCCTTTTGGTTTTTCGCCCGGTATTTATGTACGGAAATATTGTGCTACGATGGACAGTTCAGTAAAGGCAAAGAAGCCATGAAAAAACTAATTGTTTTCGCTATCACCGCGTCGTGCCTCACCGCCCTCGGTCACGCCGACCCGCTTCGGATGTTCGTGACGGACAATAACGGGGGATCCGTCAAGATGTACGACGGCGTCACCGGCGCGTTCATCAGCAACTTCGTTGCCCCCGGGAGTGGCGGCCTACTCCATCCATCCGGCATCCGATTCGGACCCGATGGGAACCTCTACGTCGGCAGCGTTGGCACCGGATCGGTCAAGCGGTACGACGGTACGACCGGCGCCTACCTTGGGGATTTTGCCACCGGACCCGGGATGGAGAACCCCTTGGAGATCACCTTTGGGCCCGACGGAAATCTGTACGTCGGCACTCACGGTTCCGGCAACCAAATTAAGCGATTCAACGGGGTGACCGGTGCCTTTATGGGCGACTTCCTCACGGGTACGGCGATGAGTTCGCCGTACCAAATCCTCTTCCATAACGACGGGCTGGCTTATGTGAGCATGTACGCCTCGGGCTCGATTGATCGTTTCAACGCCACCACCGGTGCGTTTGTCGATGTGTTCGCGACAGGACTCTCCAACCCGACCGGAATTATTTTCTCCTCCGATGGTGGCCTCCTTGTAAGCAGCGCCAACGGTCACGTGGTCAAATTCGCCGGAGGAACGGGCGCACTCATCGGCAATTTCATTACCCAAGATGGGACCAACGTAATGAGCAACCCCGGGGACCTCCACTTCGGGCCAAACAACGACCTTTTCGTTACTCACGGCGTGACGGACACGGTCAAGCGGTTTTCCTCGACCGCGACAAACACCTTTCTGGGGGACTTTTTCCCGTCCGGAAGCGGTGGCATCGACTATCAGGCGGATTTTATCTTTAACCAAGACTTTGGCCCCGGCCCCTGCCCGGTCCCAGAGCCTTCAACGATCGTCCCTCTTCTCCTCGGTGGGGTTCTTCTGACCCGGAGACTGCGAAGAAAGTAACGAGACTCTAAGGGACCTGACTATTCAGATAGCAGGTCCCTTCCCACTTAGCTGCGGCGCTTCGCCCGCTTCCGCAGTACGCCAACAAGGCCCACCGCTAACGCGGCAAAGGAGGCCGGTTCCGGAACGGCCGCCGGTTGGTAGCTGCTGCCGCTCAGGCTGGAGAAGCCGGAACCCGGCGTCGTCATCGTGATGAAGAGCGAAGAGGTGTTCGCGGCGTCGACGGTCGCGCTTCCCTGCACCGTCGAATTTGGATAGCTGAACGCGGCCCCCGAATAGGCGGAGGCGCTGAGTTGTCCGTCAATCGTAATCTTGTCCCCCACCTTGCCGGAACGGTAGCTGACGATCTGGCTGACCTCTCCCACCTTGCCACTGCGGACAATGCCCATCGAGTTGTTCATCGCGAACGCCGACGCCGTTCCGTAGTCGGTTGGATTCTGGAAGAGAAAGTTCGCGTGGAGCGACAGGGTCATCGTATAGGTGACCAGCGTTCCCTTCGGAAGCGAACCGGAGGTCAGCGTGATCTCGTCGACAAAGCTGGCCATGGCCGTTGCTTGACCGTGGGAAGCATTGGCATAGAAGCCGAGCCCGCTGTATTTGGGGTTAATGGTCGCTCCGGCCGTGGCCGAAGCGTGGAGGGTGCCGTAAGAGGAGGAGGAGACCGCGGCGGCGAAGGAGCTGTTGTAGTTCACTCCGCCGGAGTTGAATCCGGTCGAAGCTTGGGCCGAACCCCCGCTTGTGGGGATGGCGCCGTAGCCGTTCGAAACGTTCAACAGGTTGGGATAGCCAACGGCGAAGGCCGTAGCGTTGCCGCTCGCCTTGTGCTCGGGCACAACGGCAAGGGAAACTGCGGCGAGAGAGGTGACGAAAAGGGTTGCGAAATGTCGGATCGGAATCATTAGAAACACTGCGGCAGGTTCGAAAGAGAACCTGAAACCGCGGAGAGAACGTACCCGCGTACACTAAGGTCAGAGAGCCCTACTGGGTACTTTGCGGCCACGAAGGGTGTTTTGGGATCAGAAATTGCCTCCGCCGGGTTGATACTTGGCGTGCGACGCTTCTGGCCGCTTGGGCTGATTCTTCTAACGGTCTGGGCGGATTTACTGCTGTGGCAATCGGGAGACGCCGGTCCGGTGGGCTGGTTCTTGTCTCGTTCCATTCCGCAGGTCTTCCTTCTGCCGCCACTAGTTGTGCTTATCTGGGCCGTCGTTAAACGGCGATGGCTGGTGACGGGCGCGGCCGGATTGGTCGCGACACTGCAGATCATCGGCCCCATGGGTCTCTGCTTCGGGGCTCCAGGGATGGGACCGTCCGATCTTCGAGTGCTGAGCTATAACGTGGAAGGCTTCGCAACCACGAAGGAGAAACCCCTTGCGCAATGGATCGGGAAGCTTGATGCCGACGTTCTTTGCCTTCAGGAGGCAAACGTCCATCACTTTAAAGCGCCTTTGGATTTCGAGAAGCAACTCCCCGGCTACCACATTCTGGACCGGGGAGGTATGGTCCTGGCCTCGAAATGGCCGTTCGTGAAGACGGACGTCACGCTCTTTCCTTCTCACCTGATCCCGTTCCACTGGAACGTTCAAGAAGCTTCTATCAAAGTCAAAGGGCAAATCGTACGGGTGATCAACGTTCACCTCGTGCCCGATGCCTGGCAGCCCCCCGAATGGCCTGCCCTTCCCTTCGCGGCGAACATTGAGCGGAAGAGGCGCATCCGGGATGAGGAGATCGGAGAGGTTCTTCGGCGTGTGCATGCCGACGCAGGACCGGTGATCGTATGTGGCGACTTTAACCAGCACGCGTTCGGTCCCCGCTATCGGCGGTTGGCGAAGGATCTCACCGACACCTTCCGTGCCACTCAAACTGGGTTCGGATACACCTTGACTTCCGACTATCCAACCAAACGAGTTGACTATGTTTGGACTCGGGGTTTCGAGCCCATCGTAACGCGGCCGCTCTCGACGAATAAGAGCGACCACCACCCCCTACTTGCGGAGATGAGACTGCGCTGAACGGCCTATTGGATGAGTCTCCGTCGCTTAGACTGGACAATGCATGACGCCAAGGCAACGAAGAGCTACTCTCATCGGCCGAGTAGGCACGGGTGGAATTCTGCTGTGCACCTCCGCCTGCCTTTGGTTCGTGATTCCTCAAACTTTCGAGGGGGTCGCATTCTTATTCGGGCAGCCATTTCATCAGACCGAACTTGACCCGGCGGCGACTCTTCTGAAGAAGACCGAGCTTGCCTTGCCGACTTCCGCGAAGATCGAACATTTCGACTACCAGATGGGGACGGACGACATCATGACCATCCGATTTCTCTTGCCCAAGGCAGGGGCGCTGTCGTTCATAAGCCAGAAGAAACTGTCGGGATGGAAGCGGTACACCGTGCCTCCCAGCTACCCCAGTATCGGTTGGAATGAGATCCAGAAGCCTCCCTATCGCGAGGTGCAGGTTGATTTGCCGGACGGCGAGTTCATGAATTTGATCGTCGAGGAGAAGCCGACGGGGCCTTGGAGAGTTTGGGTGGAATGGAACGAAACGTAAACGGTCGAGATCGGCGGCTGCCCCCCGGGCGCTTTAATACGTTCGCTAACCTGGTAGAGTTCGGCAAAGAGGGGAGCACCCTTCTGGGAGAATTCAGTGTCCGAATTAACTCGCCGTTCCTTACTTGCCGCCACGTCCCTGGTCCCGCTCGCCCCTGCCCTTGCTTTCGCCCAGCAAGAGACCGCCAAGCCACGCACTCCGGTGGAGGCCCCCTTCGAGCGGGACTATCCCGCCCCCGGCTTCAACCCCGCGTGGAAGAAGCCGCAGCTCAACCGGACCATGCTCCAGGACTTCGTAATCTACGCCCACACGGATCTGGAAATGACAAAGAAGCTGCTCGACAAGGAGCCGCTGCTGATCAACGGCATCATGGATTGGGGAGCAGGCGACTGGGAATCGGGCCTGGGCGGGGCGACCCACATGGCCCGGCGCGACATCGTTTCTTTCCTGTTGGAGCGTGGTGCGCGCATCGATATCTTCACCGCCACCATGATGGGCCAGCTCGAAGCGGTCAAATCGTTCCTCACCCTTCAGCCAAAACTGATCGACGCTCGCGGTCCCCACGGCTTCTCGCTCCACTTCCATGGGCAACTCGCCGGGCCGGATGCGGACAAGATGGTGGCCTACCTCCAGACCGTCAAGCATGTCGATCTGAAGCCGAATCCGTTCGTCAAAGGCGGGCCCTAGAGAAGCGCCGCTCCTTCGAAGGAGCGGCGCTTTCCCAAAGTTATCGGGCCGGAGTCGCGGTGATTCCGCCCGGTCGCGGAGTGATGTAATACACGCCGCCCTCGAGCTTGTAGGAGGCGCCGGCGGCCAGAGTAATGATCTGAAGCGCCTTCGCCGGGGCGACATCGCTGAGCACCAGCGTCACGTCCTCATAACGGCCAGGGGTGATCACTACAGAGAGCTTCGACTGCTTGGCAAGCTTACGAAGCGTTGCGGCTAGTCGGGCATCTTTGACATCCAGACTAATCAGTCCGTCTTTGGTTTCGATCGAGATCTCGCCTTCGCTCAGGAATCCGTTCCCACCGAAGGTAAAGCCGCCGACCGCCGGTACCGATTTGAATCCTTGGAGCGGGTTGCTACCCTTCACGCCGGCCTGCGCACCAAAGAGTGTGCCGCCCTTGGCGTTGATAGCCTTCAATGTCCCAAACGGATTCTGGGAGCCTTGAGAGCCGAACACTTTGAACGTATTTCCTTTGAACGCGTCGTTCTGCGCCGGTGCGGCAATGGAGATTGTTCCGTTCACCTTGGCAAGCGGAGCGAGGGTGGAGAACTTGCTGTAAAGAGCCTTCGTGGACGCGGTCGAGGGGGCTGCCTGGCTCACAAAGAGCTTTCCATAAAGATTCTTCGCTGAGATATAGTTCTGCCCTCCCTTGGCGGTCAAAAGCTTTCCGTAGAGGGTTTTCGTCGCGATGTTGTTCTTCGTTCCCTCCGTCGTGAGAACGGTATCGTAGCGCGTGTTCGCCGTCTGAAATCGAACCGGCGCAAGCTGCTTTCCGTAGACCGTCTGGTAAGTCGCCTTTGCGGTGGCGATCGCCGGGGCGGGTTGCGTCACCGAGATCACCCCACTGACCGTCGATGGGGCATTGATCGTGACCGTCGGGTCCGACGTGGTTACCGCGATGTTCTCCACCCTTACCGGAGTGGATAAGGTCACGCGGGTTTCAGGCGAGACGGTGATCGGAATATTCACCGTCTTTACCGGGTCCACCGGAACGATGCGTGCCGGTCTTGGCGCCGCGGCGGGCTTGGAGAGACGAAGAGGCGGTGCGGCAGGGGCTGGCGGAACCGCGAGGGCCGGTTTGGCGGGAATCGCCGGAGTCGCAGCACGGGCCGGCTTTGGGGCAGGCGCAGGCTTCGCCGGGGGTGCCGGCGCGGGCACCGGACGCACAAGGATCTTAACGTTTGTTCGCGGCCGAACCTGTACGGTGGTCTTGGCCTTTGCTTTGGCCTTGACCTTAGGCGGTACGGGCTTGGGCTTGGGAGACTGGGCTTGGGCCTGCAAGGTGCCCCCCATGACCGCCGCTACGACGGCCAAAGTGGCGAGCGTCGAGGTGAGCGGAGAGATGCGAATGGGGGCCGGCTTGGCGCCCAGGATTCGAGCGATTCGATTCATTAGGTTGCTTCCTTTCGCAGACAGAGTCGGACGCGGCAGCATCGTGCGCCGCTCCTCAAGTTGAAGAAGTGCCCTAGCGTAGGGCATCGGGTCGGCGAGCGAGCGGATGACGACGTCGTCACAGCAGTTCTCTCGTTCGCGCCGGATCACGGCGGAGATCCACCAGACCGCAGGGTGGTAGAACAGGGCCGTCTCGACGACGGTTTGAAGCAGGTTCACGAGGTAGTCGTGGCGGCTTATGTGAGCCAACTCGTGTAGGAGAATCGTCTCGACCTGCGCCGGAGAGAGCTGCGCCAGGAGGCTGGTCGGCAATACGACCACGGACTTCAGAACTCCCCAGGCTGAAGGAACGGAGATGCGGTCCGAGACGAGTAAGCGGATGCCGCGAGAGATACCCATCCGCTGGGCCAGCACGTCCACTCGGGTCTGCCAAGCCGCGTCGGCGGGAGAGGTGTGACGCCGCTTCCACCGCTCAAGGTGGATGAGCGTCCCCACGAACCTCAAGGACAGGAGAACGACCCCGACGGCCCAGATCTGTACCAAGAGCGGAAAGACCGGGCTTTCCGGCACGATCGTCTCGCCCATCGTAAAGTGACTAGCCGCGCTACGGGCAACCCCTACGATGGACGGAGTCGGACCGGCGGGCACCAGCTGCAGGAAGGTGATCACCGGGCAGGCGACCATCAAGATCAGCCCTAAGCATGCGAGACCATACCGAAGACTCGCGGAGCCTCGGCGGGTTGCCAGTAGCAGGAGCGCGAGCACGATAGCGACTACCGCGCCTTCCCAAACGAAATGGATCAGGGTCCAGGCAATACGCTCAACCACGGCTTTCCTCCAGCCGGTCGAGCATCCGCCGGATTTCCGCCAATTCGTTGGCGGAAGCCGGTTTGGCTTCGAGGGCGTGCATCACCAGCTCCCGCGCCGAACCGCCGAAGGCTCGGTCCATCAGGTCGCCTACGAGGTCTCTCTTCGCCGTGGCCTCCGTGGCAACCGGCTTGTAGACATGAGCCCTTCCCTGCTCGGCGCGCTGGAGAAGTCCTTTCTCCACCATGATCTGCATTAGCTTGAGTACGGTCGTGTATCCCAGTTCCCGCTCCCGGCTCAGAGCGTCATGGGTTTCCCTGACCGTGCTGGGACCGAGGTCCCATAGCACCCGCAAAATTCCCAGCTCGGCGTTCGTCGGTTTTGGCCCGCTCGCGTCGTCCATGCGAGCAGTATATACGAAGTTCTTCGTATATACGAAACAATTCGTAGGACTAAGGCTTTGGTCCTGAATTCCGGTGGAAAGTCAGGTCCATTTGGCCGTCCGGGAAGGATGCAAAGATGCGGAACGACACCTGATCTCTGTTTGGAAGATAGTTATATGGCTTCCCCAGCAAACGATCCTTGGGGACGTGTCCGACGGCTTCGGCCAAGGTCTTTGGCAGATGTCCCTTTCGAAGCCGATATTGACTGACGGTCGCATAGAGTCCAAGGATTCGGTTTCGGACCCGCTCTTTCGCCGCTCCGTCGATCAGGTTCTCCGCCATGCCCTGGTCCTCCGAGTCGGGTGACAGGGCCTGGTAAAGCTTCAGATATGCAAGAACGCCCATGGTCGCTTCAATCGGATCCGAACTGGTTTTCACGATGGCGGGGGCGTAGACAGGTATATCCAGCTTGTCGCGCCAGCGAACCTCGGGTTGTCGAAGACGTTTTCCCACGGCTCGCAAGGAAGACTCTAGACGAGCCAGAAACTGGTCATAGATCTCAGCCTTTCTCTTAGGGGTGAGCTTCCGCAACGCCGAGGCCACCTCGGGAATTTTATTATCCGCAACGAAATGTTTTAGTTCCAAGTCGGGGTTTCGGCAGAATTCGAACCAGCTCCGGCGCAAGGATTCCCTCTCCGCCACTACGGATGCCAAGGAGGTGGTCGGTTTCCGATCTTGCTCGGCACTCCACTGCGAAAGACGGGCCCAATCCGAAGCCGAGAAAAGCCCAAGGTGGTCGGCCGCGTATTTCAAGATGATCGACCGGGAGGTTCGGCTTACGCCCACGGCAATCGACGTCCCTTCCTCCAGCTTTCCCGTGAACTGCACCCCGTCCAGAAGCAACTTGGAAGCATCCTGAGGTTTTCCTTCCGTAAGTGAGACGTCGGCCGCGTTCACCAGGAGATAGGCGATCGACCTAAACCTAAAGAACTCCGGTTGAAGCGTCGCCATCCAAAAACCGCGATCTGGATAGAAGCAAGGCTTGGCAATTCCTCGCCGGACAAGGTCAATTGCACTGCCCATTTGATCCACCGCAAACCGCCTCCCCGCCAACGGGCTGAGGTCCGGCGGAATTTCTTCCGGCCTCCTCGTTAATGGATCGGTTTGAACTGCTCGGAGGTAGGCCAGCAAAACCTTACTCTCTGGCCTCGCAGCAATTATCGCCGCCTGAACGAACTCACCGTAGCCGTTCTTGGTCCCGGAGAGTTTGAGGAGTTCCTGATATCGATCTGCTTCGCCTCTGCTCTGGCCGAAGTAGGAAATGGCCACGGCGCCGAGAATTGCCAGCACTTCGCGACTTTACCGTTGAACCGTCGGGGCCGTTCGAATCCACGGACATTGGTCCTATCAGATTCCCTGGTAATAGAGATCGCTAGGCTTATTGGTTGCATGTGCCGACACATAAAGACTAACATTCTCAACGTGATGAGATCCCTCACCCTCGCAGTTTTGCTGAGCGTCGCTGGCGCCGCAACCGCGAATCCGATCTATACGGATAATTTTTCCGTTGGTTTTTCCGACGTCGTCCTTCCCGGGGAGCCCGACTACACTCCGCACACCACCTCGATCGCCTCCGGTTTCCTGGGGAATCGCGATGTTCGGGAAGCCAGCTATGGCGGCAACGGAACGGATACCCTGGTCACGTCCGGTAATGGCAGCAACCTAACCTTCAAGGGAAATGGAACGGCGACCGGCCTTCTCCAACTGGCGTATGGCAATAATCCGTCCAGCGTGATCGATATGTCTATCGCGACGTCGGTTTCGCTCTATGTCCAGTCCTACACCGGCGCGAACGTAATCCACGGATATGTTGGCAGCTACACCGGAAGCTACGACAACTTCGCGGGCAAGAGCTTCGATATCGCTCCCGGATTCAGCGGCGCGATCACGATTAACCTCGCCGACTTTGTCGCCCCGGCCGGACATGTTTACGATCCGGCTCATACAGATAACCTCATCTTCGTGATGCCCCTCACCGCCGGTGGATCGACGCTTGTCCTAGACAAGATGACGGTGAACGACGCCGTGCCCGAACCAGCAAGCTTCGTCGCGCTTGGCGCGGGCGCTCTCGCGCTTCTCCGACGCCGCCGCAAGTAAGCAAACTTCCCAAACGGCCTTCGACTGCAAAAGAGTCGGGGGCCTTTTTGTGCCCAGGCACAAAGACCTTACTGCTGTTTTTAACCCGGTAAAATTGCCCCCGTGAAAGTATTTCTTTCGGGCCCTGTTGCCCTTCACAGATCCATCCTCGCTGGTTCCATCCTCGCTCTCGCTTCGGCGGCCAACGCACAGTATGTGAGTGGCTACTCTGTTGGCGCCATTAGCCAGTTCTCGCCGACGAGCTACGTCTCGGACTCGCATAGCTTCAACAACACCACTCCGGCCACCTATAACGTCCTGACCTCGCGCTCCGCCTTCGTCAGTGACGGCCCCAACAAGGTCGCCAGCGGCTCTGTTTCCGGCTCCATGGGAATCCTTAAGGCTAAGGCTTTTTCGAAATTTCCCGGGACCAGCAGTTCCGACTACTCGAACGCCCATTCCAACCTCAACGCACTTGACTATCTCACTGTGACTTCCGGCAATTTGCCGCTGGGCACCGTCGTTACGCTCAATTTCCTGATGCACCTCTCGGGAACGTTCTCCGTGCCGACGTTCCAAATCGGCGGCTCCTACCAGGCCTCCGCGGTAGCGACGATGACGAGTAACGGCACGCTGGGCAGCGTTTACAAGACGTACCAGAACACCAACGGTCTCGCGCCATTCGATCTCACGGCGACGATGCAAGCGAAGGTCGGGGAGAAGATCAATATCCAGTACTCGCTGGACGCGATGACCTATGTCTCGGGCTATGCCACGGTCGCCCATGAGGCTTCGGTCGACTTTTCGTCGACGGCGAAACTGAACGTCTGGTCTTCGAACCCGAACGTTGTCCTGAACGCCCAGAGTGGCCACAACTACGCCCCGGTCCCTGAACCGGCGAGTTTCGCCGCCCTGGCAATCGGCGGGCTAGGACTGCTCCGCCGACGCAAGCGCGCCTGACTTCTCTACGGGGCCGGGCTCAGACGCGAGACCCGGCCCGCGTTCAACTCGACGACGATCGGTTCTCCATCCGCGTCTGGATCGATAGACACGATTCCGTTCCATCCTCCGCTCACAGTGAGTTCTTTGCTCGCGCTTACGGTGGTTCCGTTGGCCGAGCTCCCCGAGACGGCAAGAGGAGCTGCCCAAAGATGGTTCGAAACATAGTCGGCAAACAGATATCGGTTGCTGATCGCGATTCCGGACGAGCGGTAGATGTATCCGCCGATGATGGATAACCCAACCGAGTGGTCGTACTCCAGGAAGGGCGAGGTTAGCGCCTCCGAAAAGAGCGGCCCGGTGTTACCGCTCGGGTGGAGTCCTTCCCTCACCCGCCATCCGTAGTTGCGGCCGCCCATCCCGCCCGGTTCGTAGTCGATCTCTTCATAGGCGCCCTGACCGACGTCTGCAATGACCAGAGCGCTGGTTAGGGGATCGACACACCAGCGGAAGGGGTTCCGAAAACCGAAGGCCCAGATTTCCCCTCGAACGCCGGACGTCCCCACGAACGGGTTGTCCGTTGGAATTCGGTAGTTGTTATCGGCATCGCTGGGAAGATCGTCGCCGCTGGGATCGATTCTGAGCATTTTGCCTAACAGTGAGGTTGGATCCTGCGCGCGGTTCTCGGGATCGTTCCCGCTACCGCCGTCGCCCATCGCGAGATAGAGAAAGCCATCGCCGCCGAAGTGGATCGTGCCTCCCTTATGGTTTTCGTATGGCTGGGTGACTTTGAAAACCCCGGCTCCCCCGGAAGCCGAAAGCCCGTCGTTGGCCATCGCGAAACGCGTCACCCGGGTGAAGAGCTGGCTCGGCGTGTTGGTGTTGTAGTAGAGATAGAAGGCTCGGCTCGTAGCGAAATCGGGCGCGAAGGTCATCCCCGCGAGGCCACATTCTCCAAACGTTACGACCGCGCCGCTGATATCGAGTACGGGAGTCGGTTGAAGAACGTCGTCGATCAAGACTCGCACACGGCCGGCTCGCTCCAAAACGTAAGCCCGATGGACGTTCGTCGGGTCTGCGATGTATTGCATCGGCTGGTCGAACTCGTCGCTCAGAATCGTCCGGCTTACCAAGATCACTCCTCCAGACGCTCCGCCGCCACCAGAACCGCCGCCACAGCCTAAAGCAAGGGCCACCGTGGCCAGGACGATGCTCTTCTTTAATGCAATCACCTTAAATCGATCTACGGAAGTCTCGGACTTTCGTGTCGGTTCTCAATCGATCACAATATGTCCCATGACCGAATCGGCGGAAGTCCGCCCCGGAACCCAGTGTCTTGAAGCCGCGCGCCAACTCTTCGCGCACTTCCCGGACGCCCCGCTGACGATCAACGATCGTGGCTCGTCCATCGAGTTCGTGCCGACCGACCCGGAAACGTTCTCGGTGACGATCTATGACCAGGGCGATGACGCGATGATCGCGGCTGGCCGCTGGCACACCCACTACGAAGACCCGGAACAACTGGCCTGGTGTGTCCTCTGGCTGCTCTCGCCCTTCTACCGTCTGGTCGAAGAGCACAAGGGCGGGGTCCTGGTCGCGATCTGGATCGAACGATATGAGTCCACCGGCTGGGAGGGATTCGAGCCGGTTTTCTACCTCAACCCCGAACACGCGGAAAGCTGGCAGCCCCAAGGCGAAGAAACCTTTGCCCGCCGCTATCATCAGCAACGGGTGGTCGACCTACCGATGCCTTACGCCCAGTTCGAACCAGAGGCGGCGTTGGACGCGGAAGGTCTTCCCGTCGACTTCCAGGCCGGGAAGAGATTGGTTTACGATAAGGAATCGCAGGCCTTGGAACTGGCCTAATCCGAACAAATAGCACTACCGATCAGACCCCGTCGGAGATTGCGTGGTAATTTTCTCCTTGTAGGTTTCTTACGATGAAAAGACGCATTGCTTCCCTGCTGGTTGCCCTCGCCGCTGTTGCCGCCCATGCCGAGACGGAGGCGCAGGCCACGTTTAACGCGTTGAAGAAGTTGCAGGGCACCTGGATGGAGAGCAAGGGCAAGGGTAAAGCAGGGATTAAGGTCGTTTACAAGGTGAGCGGAGCCGGGAGCGCCCTGTTTGAGACACAGTTCCCCGGGACGCCGATGGAGATGATCAGCGTCTATCACCTGGACGGTCCCGACAAGCTGATCCTAACCCATTACTGCGCTGCCAAGAATCAGCCCACGATGGCTCTGAAGCCCGGCGCTACCGCCAAGGAGTTTTTCTTCGACTTCGTCTCCGGCACGAACATGAAGCCGACGGATATGCATATCCACAGCGTGCGCTACCGATTGATCGACAAGAACCACATCACGAGCACGTGGGGCGGCTATCTCAACGGCAAGACGAGCGGCCCGCCAGAGATCTTCGACCTGCACCGCGTGAAGGCCTAACTTCGACGGCACCGGTATCTTGTAGACAAAATGCCTGTCTACGAGTACCGGTGCGCAAACTGCGGAAAGCGCTTTTCCGCGCTCGTCGGCATGACCGCCGAGCCGGACGACTCCCGTTGCCCTCACTGTCAGAGTCTGGACACCTCCAAACTCGTAAGCCGCCCCGGCCGCTTTCGCACAGAAGACACGCGGATTGATGAGGTAGCCGACCGAATGGAGTCGATCGGCGATCCTGACAGCCCCACCGAAATGCGGGAGGCAATGCGAGAAATGGGCAAAGCCCTCGACGACGATGTGTCCGATGAGATGGAAGAACTCTTTGAAGCTGATCTGAGCGAGCCGACCGGGTAGGTTAAGAAAACCGATGCCCGTTCGTCCGAAAGCTTCCGACTCAAAGAGACTTACTCAAGGAAAAATCACCGTCGTCTGTGGGTCTATGTTCGCGGGTAAGAGCGAAGAACTGATCCGGCTAGCGCGACGTGCCTTGTACGCAAAGCGGAAGGTTCAAGTCTTCAAGCCGAAGATTGACGATCGGTATGACGAGACGATGGTCGTTACCCATATGGGGGTGCGCCATGAGGCAGTGGCGGTAGATGGGATCGCGGATCTTCGGACCAAGCTGGACCCCAGCGCGCAGAACGTGCTGATTGAGGAGGCCCAGTTCTTCGACGAATCGATCGTTGATCTGGCGGTGGAGTTGGCCGACCGTGGGGTTGAAGTCGTGCTTGCCGGGTTGGATCAAGACTTCCGCCGGAAGCCGTTTGGCCCGATGGCACCTCTTCTGGCGGTGGCGGACGAAGTGGTCAAGCTTAGAGCCATCTGCATGAAATGTGGCGCGCCTGCTAGCCATACCTACCGGAACATCGACGGACGTCCGGCTAGGGAGGACGATCCAATCGTTTTGATTGGCGCAACGGAGTCTTACGAAGCGCGTTGTCGCCGCTGTTATGAACTCACGCCGAGAACGAAGCGACGCGTCCGAAAAGCTTAAGTCATGAAGGGCGTCTGATTGAGCGACGAAAGATCGTAGTCCATCGGAACGAGAACCCCTTCGGCGAGGAGGCGGTCGCGGGCGGTGCCGGCTTGGAAATCGGTGATGACTTCCCCCTTCGAATAGACGCCCGAATAGATGGCTAGCCGATTGACCGCCACTAAGAAGCGGCGCGGGTCGAAGTTAGACGCGTCGGACACGCGAGTACGACGACGTTACGGGCATCCGTGTTCCCGGCGATTATTGAGCGCCGGGAATGCGGGCTGCGACCTGGGTGAGGTCGTCGAATGATCGATCGCCAAATAGCATCAGGGTCTGACCTTCCTTATGCCAAACCAGACAGTTCGAGTTCCCGCTGACGCCCGCTTCGATCTTCGGGTTCATGGGAAGGGGGGCTGTGTCCTGCATGTTCAAGTTGCCATCGACCTGAACCAATACGAGATCGCCTTGACGATCACGCATCGGATACCGGGCGGCCGGAAGATCGTGAACGTGGCCGAAGGCGGGCGGGAAAACCTGAAGCTCCTTGGAATCGAGGCTTCCCTTGATCGCGTGGGTCAGGTCGGCGTACATCCTAGCCTGAGCCCGAGTTTCCGCCGAGACCGGACGGGAGGAACCACCGAAGATGCGCGCCAAATCGGCTGTCCGGGCGGTGTCACCTTGAACGTTCCGCATCGCGTAACGGCCGGAGACGATGAAAACAAACATCACACCGCAAAGCGCCCAGGCGTAGCGGCCGACAAAACCTTCCACGCGGCGGCTCTTGTCGATGGCGTCCAGCCGGCGGAGACAACCCTTCCAAGCCTCTTCATCGGAGTAGCGCAGGCTGTTGCGGCCCAACACATCTTTGAGATTCAGAATCGCATCGACCTCCGCCGCGGCGCGTGGGTCGGCCTTGAGGGCTTCGCGCAGGGCGTTCGCCTCAAGAGGAGTCAGCTCCTCGTCGGCGAGGGCATGCAGTTGCTTCGGGTCCGTCATTCGGTCGATCCTTCCTTCAAATATCCCTCGCGACGGGCGTATCCTTCGAGGGCCTTTCGCATCATCGCTCTTCCCCGCGCTAGACGGCTCCGAACGGTTCCGATCGGGACATCCACCGCGTCCGCAATCTCTTGATAACTCATCCCTTCGATATCGCTCAAAATCACGGCCATCCGGAAATCGAGCGGAACCGCGTTCAGGGCCTCTTCGATCTCCGCGCCGAGCGCGGGGTCGAAGAGCAGCCGATCCGGCAACTCCGTCTCGGATGACACCGGCTCAATCGCTCCCTCGTCGTCCAAGGATCCAAGCTGGGGACCTCTTTGCCTCGCCCGATACTTGTTGATATACAAGTTCGTAACGATGCGAAGAATCCAAGCCTTGAAGTTCGTCCCGTCGAAACGGTCGAACGCATCGTAGGCTCGAACAATCGCCTCCTGCGCCAAATCCTCGGCCTCCTCGCGGGAGCGCGTCAAGCGCAACGCCGTTCCGTAGACCGAAGGGAATACTCGCTCGGCCTGCCGTTCAAACGCATCGCGCTTGTCGCGCTTACCGAAAAGCATGTCGGGCGAGTCTACCCCTCGGCAGATTCAACCCTCTGTTCCGCTCAGTGGTTCCCGGGGTTGCGAGAGAATCGTAGTTTTTACAGTCTTTAGGCCCACCCTAAACCGAACGAGTTTATGGGCGTAATAGAGGTGAATGCGTAGGCCGCACAATTCCGGGACGAACGACGACGATCTGAAGAGAAAGTTATCCGCTTCCGCAATTCGTCGCCTTCTCGGACTGGCTCGTCCTTACGCGAAATCATTGACGCTCGCGGCCTTTCTCGCAGGGCTTTCCACGATCACCTCTTTGGTCGTGCCTTGGTTTGTGCGCGACGCGGCCAACCGGCTGGGCAACCACGGCGCGATCGGTGATCTCGACCGAGATGCCTCGTTGATCTTCGCGGTGGTGACTGCGTCGGGCGTTTTGACCTACGCGCAGTTCATCCTCACCGCGCGGATTGGGAATCGAGTGGTGAACGATCTGCGAGTCCGCCTCTTCAGCCACCTCCAGCGGCTGCCCGTGACCTACTTTGACCGACACCGCTCCGGGGACCTCACGAGCTACCTCAGCAACGACGTTGGCCAATTACAAAGCGTACTCACCAACGATCTGGCAAAGTTCTTCCCTAACCTTTTAGGTTTGATCGGCGGACTGACGATCGCGCTGATCTTCAACTGGCGACTCTCGCTCGTGATGTTCGCGGTCTTGGCCGCCGGGCTAGCTTTCTTCATCTTCTGCGGGATTCGCTTGAAGGCACTCAACCGGCAGACGCTGGATGCTTTGGCGGAGTCGATGGGCGGAATGTCCGAAGCGCTCGTTAACATTCGCCTGGTCAAGGCGTTCGACCGGGAAACTCATGAAGAGCAACGCGCCTCCTCCACATTGAACCGCCTCTACTCCTTGGCGATTCGGGCGGCCAAGCTGGAAGGCGTCATGGTGGCGGTCGGCGGGTCGGCCGCGTTTGTGATGATGGTCGGACTCCTCTGGTTTGGCGCTCGTGGAGTGATCTCCGGCACCTTCCAGCTTGGTGACGTCGCCGGCTTCATCGTGGTTCTCACCGCAACGATCGGACCGATGACTTCCCTTGCCGTCATATACACAAGCCTCCAGCGAGGTACCGGGGCGGCGGAGAGGATTTTCAATATCTTGGATGAGGGGCCGGAACCGGCGGACCTTGTCGACGCGGTCGGATTTCCAGAAGGGGCGGGGCATGTTCGGTTCCGCGATCTAAGCTTCGGCTATGCGCCAGATCTTCCGGTCTTGCAGGAGTTCAACCTCGACCTGCTTCCGGGCGGCGTGACGGCGCTGGTGGGGCCGAGCGGATCGGGCAAATCGACCGTCGCTTCCCTGTTGTTCCGGTTTTATGAGGCTCAACTCGGAGGGATTGAAATTGACGGGGTTTCGCTTGCCGATATTCGCCGGCAAGCGCTTCGCGCCAATGTCGGTATCGTGCCGCAGGAACCGATCCTGTTTCAAGGTTCCCTTCTTGAGAACATCCGATACGGGCGCCTAGATGCCACGGACGCGGAAGTGGAATCCGCCGCCAAGATGGCGAACGTAGCCGAGTTTGCGGAGAAGTTGCCGGAACGCTACCAGACGCCGATCGGCGAACGTGGTGTGACCCTTTCGGGTGGGCAGCGACAGCGGGTGGCGATCGCACGGGCCATCCTCAAGGATCCTCGGATCCTGGTTCTCGATGAGGCCACCAGCGCTCTCGACAATCGGTCGGAGGCGCTGGTTCGCGAGGCGTTGGACCGGCTGATGAGCGGCCGGACCACTCTGGTCATCGCTCATCGACTTTCGACGATCCAGAACGCGGACCGGATTGCGGTCATGGGCGACGGCAGGATTGTGGAGAACGGAACTCACGACGATCTTATGCGTAACAATGGAGCGTATGCCGAGCTCATTCGCGCCGGCGAGCGGAACGCCGTGGTTCTGGAAGGTTAAGAATTCATGAAGGCACTTTCAGTACGCCGAGCGTTCACGTTGATCGAGTTGTTGGTGGTCATCGCCATCATCGCGATCCTCGCCGCAATCCTATTCCCCGTCTTCGCTCAGGCCAAGGCCGCCGCCAAGAAGACGGCATGCCTAAGCAATCTCAAACAGATCGGCGTCGCGTTCATGCTCTATGAGAACGACAGCGACGATTCGTTCCCCAACGTGGGCGACACCATGCTTTGGACCGGTCAGCGGTTCCGGTGGCCCTTGATGCCTTATCTGGCCTTGGCCCTCCAGAAGAACGGCACCGCTACCAACTACACCGCCCAGAATGGCGGACAGAGCCCTCTGCTCTACTGCCCGGAAGACAGCAGCCGGAACACGTTCGATAGCACGAGCTACGCGTATTCCGCTGCCTTCTACATTCCGAACGACATCCTTCAGCAGATGACGCTGAGGAAGCTCTACAACCTGGACGCCGCCTCTGCGCCGTTCCTCACGTTCATGACGATGAGCAGCAGTCAGGTGCAGTTCCCTTCCTCGAAGGTGATGGTTTTCGAATGGATTAACGCCCACAAGTCCGACGGCGTCTTGACAGGCCCCTGGGGGTGGAAGTCGGGCGATTCCGCGGCCACCTACGGTTGGCTGCCCGGTCCTTACCGCTGGTACGGTTCACGCAATCTAACCTTCGCCGATGGCCACGCCACCTACAAACCCGCCAAGGCGATGACCGCCTCCCACCTCGACACCCCGGATCCGAACCTGACGGTGGATGGGATTGCGGGGACAGACTTGAAGTAGGATTTAGGGTGTCGGGTCCTTGGGTCTTAGGTCGTTGGGGAGATCTCCCCGAAAGCCCAATGACCCTAAAACCCAACGCCCTCCCGCCATGAAGCCCATCATTGCCATCACCGTCGAAAGCCACCGGGACGAGGCGAATGCACGTTCCGGGGGGAAGATCGAGCTGAACTGGAACTATGCCCAGATGGTGGCGGAGGCGGGTGGCTTACCTCTCGTCGTACCGCCGGTGGCCGATATGGCCGAGGTGGCGGCGTTGGTGGACGGCTGGCTGATCCCGGGGGGTGCGGACTTGGATTCCGTCATTTGGAACGAGCCCCTGCATCCGAAGGCTGAGGTGCAGGATGGGACACGCTATAACGCGGAGAAGCGGCTGTTCGATGTTCTCGACCCCAAGGTGCCCGTACTGGGGATCTGTTATGGGTGTCAGGTCTTGAATGTGCTTCGGGGCGGGTCGCTTGAGCAGCATCTTCCGGATTCGGTCGGCAACGACTCACATTCCGGCGGGACGATGCAGGAGTATTCGGTCGAGGAAGACAGCCTCCTGGCTAGATCCGCCGGCGTGACGTGTATTGAGGGCGCCAGTTATCACCACCAGGCAGTTGGGCGGGTGGGGGAAGGTCTGCGGATCGTAGCGCAGGCGGAGGATGGGACGATCGAGGGGATCGAGGCTACCGATCGTCCGTGGCTCGTCGGTGTTCAGTGGCATCCGGAGCGTACGCCGAACGATCCGGCGACGCGGCGGTTGTTCGAGCGGTTCGTTGCGGTGGCGGAAGCGTATCGTGTTACGAAGTAGTGTCACCCTCCGTGGTGCCGCCTTCTAGGCGGCATCTCCCTTTGTTCCATTGGCTTCCAGCCGGTGGGCTCGAATCCCGGCTGGAAGCCGGGGTTACATGAGGGGATGCCGCCTGGAAGGCGGCACCACGGGAGGCGGCACTACTAGAATTTGTAGTCGCGGAAGAGGTCTTTTTCCGACTTGTCGAAAGGCGGGGACCAGACGACGCTGGGGGGAGGCGGGATGGGCTCCGGGCCGGGTTGGGAGACGATGATTCTCCAGATGACGAACGGGATGCCTAAGGCGAGGAGGCCGATGGTGATGGCACGTTCGTCGGGCAGGAGTTTGAACTCCTTTCGGTTCACCCAGAGGACGGTGATGCCGATGGGGAGCAGGGCCGGAAGTGCGGAGAGACGGATGGGGCCGAGCCAGACGTCCGGGAATTTTAGGACGATCGCCAAGTAGATGACCAAGACCGGCGCGATGGCCCGGAACGTTTCCTTGGGGCGCATCTGGAACTTGTACAACGCGACGAAGAACATCCCTAGGAACAGCAGGTCCGCCGGGCCGACGAAGGCAAGATCGCTGGCGTAGCCTTTGGCGATCGCTGCGTCTTGGGCGCTGTCGGAGAACATCCGCGGGATGGCGTAAGCGGCGGCCTCCAGCGAGATCGGGGCGTTGCCGCCGCTCATCGCCTTCTGAACGAAGCCTTCGGGGGCGAAGACCAGCCACATATCGAAGAGGGCCAGGAAGGCGGCGATGGGCAGGAGCATGTTCCGGTCCTTCAGGAGGGTTGCCAACGCGGCTCCAGCTCCCATGCACCAGGTCACCAGTCCCGCCTGAGCCGCGGCGCGGAGGACGCCTTTGGCAACCGGCCCTTCCGCCATCTTCACGAGTTCGGTACCTCCCACGTGGAAGAGAACTCCTACGATCACCACGGCGATGGCGAACTTGATGTCCCACTCGTGGCCCGCTCCGAAGAAGAGCGCCACGATGGGTAGGACCATGAAGAGGATGGTGACGACGGTGTTCGTCGCGTCCAGCATCGGCACCGGCACCGCCACGTAGCCCACCGCGATCCGGAGAAGGATCAGGAGGGCCAGGACGAGGCCAAAGAGACGGAGGCGGACCGGCTTAAATCCAGGCGAAGCGATCAGGCCGTGCCTCCTCGTTTCGAGCTTGAATCACACTGCGGTAAACGTCCAATACTCCTTCCGTCATCTCATCTAAACCGTGAGTTCGCACGGAACGTGCCGCGGCGGCAGACATTCCGGCGTGGAGCCCCTCGTCTCCCAGCACCCGAAGCACGGCGCGGGCGAATTCATCCGCATCGTTCCGTACGACGAGCCCGTTCGACCCGTGCTCAATACCGGCGCTTGCTCCGCCCCCGACGATGGCGACGGCGGGCAGGCCGTAGGACATCGCTTCTTGAACCACCAATCCCTGCGTCTCCGTGATGCTCGGGAATACGAACAGATCGGCGGCGGCATAGTATTTGTCGACCTCGGTGCGGGGCACGAAGCCGACGAAGCGGACGCGGTCACCGATGCCCAACTTGCGGACCAGTTCTTTACATTCGGAGCGATAGGGACCGTCCCCGACGAGCCAGAGCCTTAGCGACGGATCGGCGGCGAAGCAGCGGGCGGCCATTTCGAAGAGGACTTGAAGGTTCTTCTCACGGGCGAGCCGACCGACGAAGAGCATGGTGCGCAGGTCTGGGGGCAGGCCGAGGTTGGCGCGGCACTCAGCGCGGTCTAGGAAGGCGCGTCGGGGGGCGCCGGTGGGGACTACGGTGATGGGACGTGTGACGGTGTGGCGGCGGAGCCACTTTTGGGAGGCTTCGCTGGGGGTGAGGACCGCGTCCATGCGGTTGAAATAGAAGTTGGTGTGCTTGGCGATCCGGAACCGGGCATAACGGCGCGGGAAGGCGGCCAGGTAGTGGGCGTAGCGGTCGTAAAGGGTGTGGTAGGTCGCGACGATGGGCAGATCGTGCGACTCGGCCCAGCGCAGGCCGACCATGCCGAGGGCGAACGGGGTGTGGGTGTGCACCAAGTCGTATTGATGCTGCCGGAAGCGCCAGAGGAGACGATAGAAGGGCGGAATGGCCAACGGGTAGTTGGCGGCCCAGGGCGTGTTGATGGCCCGCGCCCGAAAGGTGTTGGGGTCTTCATCACGGTGACCCGGGATTCGGGGGGCGTAGACGTGAACCGAATGACCCCGATCGCGCAGTTCTCGCACGAGCGCATCCACCGAGATGCTCACCCCGTTGAGAACGGGGAGCGCGCTGTCCGAGAACATGGCGATGCGGAGGCGCTCCACGATCTTAAGTATAGTCCGCCGCGGGTTCTGTTTTTGGGTCTCAGTCCTCTGGGAAACGGCCGTGCTCGTCGAGGAACTTAACGACGTTGCTCAGCCGGAAGCGGCGCTGGCCGCCGGTGGTTCGGTGATGGGCGAGCCAACCGCGGTTGGTGTAGCGGCGGACGGTGGCCGGGCAGACGCCAAGGAGACGGGAGGTCTCTTCGAGCGAGAGCTCGGGGTCGAGGAGGCGCCGGATCAGCTCCTGACGGCTTTCCTTGAACTCGCCGCGATAGTAGTTCGCAGTGACGCCGTCGTCATAGAAGCGGCAAAGGAAGGCTACGTTCTTGGGCAGATTGGTCCAGACGTTCTGGAGTTCCGGGTCTAGGACGGCGGCGCTGGGCTTCTGCTTGACTCGGCGCGGGCGCGGGGCGCTCATCACCGTTTTGCGGAATTTGGCCTTAGGGCCTTCCCCATCTTCGGCTTCGTCTTCGATCTCTACTTCGGCAACGGGGACACGGATCCCCAGGTAGTCGCTGATGGAGGGGATCTCCACGCTCATGGGCCCATCGGGTGTGGTTCGCTCCCGGATCGGCTCCTCGGTCTCGGTATCGAGAAAGGCGCTTTCGATATAGGCAAGCGGGTCAAAGTTGTTCGTTCTCAATCCTTCGGTTCCCTCTAAGGCGGTCGGTTGGGATTGTACATCTATCCGCGCCCGCCTTACCGTGCGGTGAATTTTTCGGCAAATTTACGAGTGTCGGTTCAGGTTGAAATTTGGCGTTAATTTTTCGGTGTTTCGGCAGGTTTTTCGGGTGCGTTTGAACCTAATTTTGAAATTTAATCTCGGAGAAATCTCGGAGGAGCCAAAACGGTAGCATATTTCTATCTGTTGTGATTTTCGCTGGCTATGGATCCTCCCATTGCTAGATCTCGATCGTTGACCGAGGCGGGATAAATCCCGCGGTCCCAGGGCAGTTGTCAAACTTTAAATCACGAGCATGGAATCGCCGAAACTTAGGAAGCGGTATTCCTCGGCTACTGCCTCCTCGTAAGCGGAGAGCAATCGTTCTCGGCCAACCAGCGCCGAAAGCATCATGAGCATGGTGGTTTTGGGGAGGTGGAAGTTGGTGAACATGCCGTCGACGACTTGCCAGTTGAAGCCGGGGCGGATGAAGAGCTTCGAGGTCTTTCGGCCGGTTTCCAGGCGGCGCGGGGCGATCGCGAAGGTCTCAAGGGTTCGGGTGGTGGTGGTGCCGACGGCGATGACCCTTCCCTTGCAGTTAGCGACGGCTTCGGCAGTTTCTTCGGTGACTTCGCAGACTTCTCCGTGCATGACGTGATCGGAGAGGTCGTCGACTTCGACGGGGCGGAAGGTGTCGATGCCGACGCTCAGGGTTACCGTCGCGATTTGGACGCCTTGGGTTTTGAGTTCTTCTAGCAGCGGCTCCGTGAAGTGGAGGGCGGCGGTGGGGGCGGCGGCGCTGCCGGGGGTTTTGGCGACGACGGTTTGGTAGCGCTCGGCGTCGGCGAGGGCGGCGTGGATGTAGGGCGGGAGGGGGACGGTGCCGATTTCTCTTAGCCGCTTGGCGAGTTCGGGGTGGGGAGTGAAGACGAGGCGGCGCTGGCCTTGGGGGAGTTCTTCGGTGACGGTGGCTTCGAGGTCTTCGAACTGGACGGTCGCACCGGTTCTTAGGCGCTTCCCGGGGCGCATGAGAGCGACGAAGGTGCCGGGGGTCTCTTCGGTGAGGAGGAGGGCTTCTACTTCGGCGCCGGTGGGCTTTTGGCCCATCAGGCGGAGGGCGGAGACGCGGGTGTCGTTGAGGACGAGGAGGTCGCCTTCGAGGAGGAGGGTGGGGACTTCCTTAAAGCTTCGATGCTGGACGGGACCGCCGGCCTTGGGGAGGACCAAGAGGCGGGAGGCGGTGCGGTCCTCGAGCGGGGTCTGGGCGATGAGGCGCTCGGGGAGATGGTAGTTGAAGTCGGACAGTTTCAAGGGAGTTAGGAAGTTAGGTTTTAGGGAGTTAGGGGATCCGGCTTAAGAATTCGGCGAGATTTGTGATGGTGAGCGGACTGTCGTCCGCTTCGCGGGCTGAAGCCCGCGGTCCCAGGCGGTTTAGCAATATTCCCGTTACTCCCGCATTTCTCGCGGCTCCCAGATCGTCAACCGGGTCGTCGCCGATGTGGATCGTCTCCTCGGGGATTGCGCCAGCGGAGGCCATGGCGAGGTGGATCATTTTTGGGTCGGGTTTTTCGGCGTCGACGACGAGGCTGGCGAAGACGTCTTGGAAGTATTCATTCAGGCCGTGGGCGGCTAGGACGAGGGGGAGGGAGGCGTCCCAGTTGGAGACTACGGCAAGACGGATGCCGCGTTCGCGGAGGGCTTGCAGGGTGGTGACGGTGTCTTCGAAGGGCTCGAAGAGGGGGCCGAGGAGGAGGCGTTCACTGGCGACGACGACGTCTTCCGCGATGTCGGGGTTGACGTCGAGTTCGGCAAGCCAGAGGCGACCGATTTTGACGTACTCGCGTTGGACGAGTTTGTAGTCGGCGGTTTTGTTCGCTTCGAGGATCGTCGGGTAGTGGCGTTTGAGCAGTTCGCCGTAGGTGGTTCCGGCTCGTTTCGGGAGACAGAGACCCGCTTCTTGGGCCGCCCAGAGCGCGAAACCGACGGGGTCCCAGCTTCCCCTAAGGAGGGTGTTCGCGCAGTCGAGCGTCACAAGACGGATCGGCATCGTTGCAAAGGGTACCGGGAGAGCGTAAAGTAGAGGGAGCTATGCGCACCCGCACCGTCTTCGCCCTTGCGACCCTTGCCGCCGCCGCGTTTGCGGTCCAAGGGGTGAGTCTTCGCTGGACGCCCAAGGAGGGCGACGAGTTGAAGTACCAAACGGTAGGCAAGCTGGAGTTGGGCGGCCAGGAGGCTCAGATCACGACGATCAACATTCATAAAGTGATCCGGGTGGAGTCGGACGGCAGCTTCTTGGTGGAGGCCAAACCGGTGGAAGGCAAAGCGATCTATAACGGGGCGGAGATTCCGGTCAGGGGCGCGACGATTCAGACGGAGTATGCGGCGGGGGGCGAGTTGAAGACGATCCGCGGCGATAAGCCGGATACTACGGGGTACCGGATGGCGAACCTGACGGGCTTCCACGCGCCGGATAAGCCGGTGATGGTGGGGGACACTTGGTCGGCGGGCGGTAAGAGCGATGCGAAGACGGGGGCGGTGGCTTGGAAGGTGGACTACAAGGTGTTGGGCGAGGAGACGATCGGACCTTACACGGCGCTCAAGATGGACGTGAACGCGCGAGAGACCGAGGGTTCGGACGGCGGCAAGGCGACGGGCAATGTTTGGGTCGGGAAGAACGGCGTGATGGTTCGCACGGAACTCAAATGGTCGAACATGACGGTTCCGGGATCGCCGGCGCCGGTCAACGGTTCGTTAACAATGACCCTTCAGCCCTAGGACTTTCCAAACTTTGGGGCGGGTAGCGGCGTATTCTATAAAACGATGAAGCGTCGAGCTTTCCTTCCGTTTGGCCTCGTGGCCCTATCCGTCCTTGCCTATGCTGCCCAGGGCGTGGTTCTGAAGAGAACCCCGAAGGTTGGCGACAAGGCGAACTACACCGTCAAGGGCGCCATGACCGTTCAGGGTCTGGACGTCACGTTGTCGGGCACCTCCACCGAGGAAGTCACCAAGGTTGAGGAAGACACCTTCACCGTCAAGTCGAGTTCGAAGATGTCGGTGAACGTGGCGGGAGCCGACCAGCCCCTGCCCGACAGCAACCAGGAGACGACCACGAAGTTGGACGGTACCTTGGTCAAGCTGCTCGCTGATTCGAATCCGGCGACGCCGAGCGCGATTCGACTTGGACACCTGAACACTCTTTACCTTTCGCCGAAGTCCGTCGCCAACGACGAAACTTGGACCCTCGAAGGCAAGCGAGACGAGAAGCTTGACGCACCGGCCTTCAAGATCACCTACAAGCTGATCGGCGAAGAGAAGATCGGCAAGTACGACACGTACAAGATCACTTCGGACGCGGCGGAGACCGAAGGCTCGATTCCGACGAAGATCAAGGGCACGTTCTGGGTTAACAAGCTTGACGGCAACCTGATCAAGAGCCACACAGAAATGACGGACGCGGTTTTCGATCCTCAGTACGGTCAGATGTCCGGCACGATGGACATCGCGATTAAAGACTGAGGAAGTTAGGGAGTTAGGAGATTAGGGAGTTAGGACGGTGATCCTAGCTCCCTAATTTCCTAACTCCCTTATCTCCTACCTGGGCATCTTTCGGGTGGGCTTGTTCGTATATCGGGGTGTGAAACCGATCTTTGGCGCTTTGGTGCTGGTCCTCTTGCCAGCGCAGCCAGTTACTTTGAAGCGCACGCCGAAGGTCGACACCACAACGACCTATGCGATGAAGGCGTTGATCGACCTGGGCGGCAAGGACGACATTCGGTTCACCGGGTCTTTCAAGGAGAAGACAAAGTCGATCGCCGACGGCAAGATTACGACGGCGATCGAGAGTCGGGTGAGCGTGGAGGTCTTGGGGATCGTGCGGCAGAGCGCGATGATGGAGTCTCGGCGGGTTGAGACATCGACTGGGGCTTTGATCGAGGCGGCGAAGACGGACTCGACGTTGCTGTTTGCCGCTCCGCGTATCGATCGTCTTCGAGCGTTCATCTTCCCCACTGTGCCGGTCGAGTCAGGCGTGGGTTGGTGGTACTTATCCGAGAAGGACGACAATTTGAAGTCGCCGCCCTCTTCGTCGTATCTCAAGCTTGAGGGTGAAGAGAAGTTAGGGGAGCGGGACACTTGGCGGGCGTCGATCGACGCGCGGGAGGTGGATATCGAGTATCCGACCCGCGTGCGGGGAATGGTTTGGCTGGATAAGACGGACGGGTCGCTGGTCCGGGGACAGTGGCAGATCGAGGGGTTTGTTTTGAACGCGACGACTCCGCCGATGACGGCGCGGTTGGAGTTGTCGCGGGTGGATTTACCGGATGGGAAAGTGCCATTGAATTGATTTGGGGGAATTTTGGTGGGCTCTCGCCCCTCACCCCCTGCCCCCTCTCCCCCAGAGAGGCGAGGGGGTTCAAAAAATTATTCGAGGGTTGGGTAAAATATCGTTTCACTCATGCAGGGGTGTAGCTCAGTTGGTAGAGCGAAGGTCTCCAAAACCTTAGGTCGCGGGTTCGATCCCTGTCGCCCCTGCCAAAAAACGACGGGTCCTGTGCCGTAAGGCATTGGACCCATTTTTGGTTTGGTATGGCGCTCCGCGCCCCGAGACAAAGCGCGAACGGGTTCGCGCACTCCCAAATAGGTTGGACGGTAAACTTCCTTCGCTTTGAGCCTGCCCCACCTGAGCGTGGTTGTTCCCGCCTACAACGAAGAAGAGCGGCTGCCCCGCACCTTGGCGCGGCTGGATGAGTACTACCGGACCCAGCCCTACACGTGGGATGTGACGGTCATTAGCGACGGCTCCAAAGATGGCACCGAAAGGGTCGTCGAGGAGTTTGCGAAGGATCATCCCGGCTTCCGGCTGGTGGCTTCTCATCCCAACCGAGGCAAAGGATACGTGGTCCGGAAGGGGATGCTGGAGGCGAAAGGCGACCTCGTTCTCTTCTGCGACGCCGATCTGGCCACCCCTCAGGAAGAGACCGAGAAGCTGCTGGCGCACATCGAGGCCGGGGCAGATATCGCGATCGGGAGCCGGCCGTTGGCGGAGAGCACTTTGGAGCGGCACCAGCCGCTTTACCGCGAACTGTTAGGACGAGCCTTCAACAAGGTCGTGCAGATGATCGCGGTGAGGGGCATCGACGACACGCAGTGCGGGTTTAAGATGTTTACACGGAAGTCGGCACAGGACGTGTTCAAGCGGTGCAAACTGGATGGCTTCTCATTCGACTTCGAGGCGATCATGATCGCCCGAGATTTGGGCTATCGGGTGGACGAGGTACCGATTCGCTGGAGCCATGTGGAGGGGTCGAAGGTCGTGCTTCTGCGGGATGGGCCGCGGATGCTGCGGGACCTGGCCCAACTTCGACTGAAAGGGAAACGGGCTCGCCTTAAGGAATAGCTTCTATGGACCGCATCCCGATTCTTCTCGACACCGACGCCGGGTCCGATATTGACGATGCGGTGGCGCTGGCTTATCTGCTTCGGCAACCCCGGTGCGAACTGTTAGGGATCACGACGGTGAGCGGCGACGTTCAGCAGCGGGCGGCGATTTGTGAGGTGGTGTGCGCGGCGGCGGGACGGAACGACGTTCCGATCCATCTCGGGCGGCGGGAGCCGCTTTTGGATGGTCCGGGACAGCCGAAGGTGCCGCACTACGCGGCGATCAGCGATCGGCCGCATCGGGTGGACCGCCCGGAGAACATGGCGATGGAGTTTCTTCGGCAGACGATCCGTTCTCGCCCGGGAGAGATCACCCTTCTCACGATCGGGCCGTATTCAAACATCGCGTTGCTCTTCGCGCTCGATCCGGAAATTCCCTTTTTGGTCAAGGAGATCGTGTCGATGGGGGGCGACTTCTTCGGCGTGGACCGGCAGGAATGGAACATCAAGGTGGACCTTGCGGCTTCGGCGATGGTCTATCGAGCGCCGAGGGCGAGCCATCTTTCCGTGGGGCTCGATGTGACAGAAAAATGCACGATGACCCATGAGGAGGTCTCGACCCGATTCGTTGGGGAGCCGTTGGCGACGGTACGGGCGATGGCGGAACATTGGTTCACCCATGCGGGGCGGATGACTTTTCACGATCCGTTAGCGGCAGCGTTGATCTTTCGGCCGGAATTGTGTTCGTATGTCTCGGGAAGGATCGATTGCCGAGATGGGCTTACGAGGCTTCAAGAGGGAGAAGGGCCAGACCGAGTGGCTAAAACCGTGGATTCTGACGCCTTTTTCGATGAATTCATGGGTGTCTTTACAGCCTCTTCATAAACTTGTAAAAAACACTGAACGAATAGGGGTCGGGAATCGCCTAAACAGTTATCGTGCCCGGCCGCGTCGATTTTTTGGATTCCCCTCGCCAAGAATCTTCGCTCGTCGATGAGTTGCGAAGTTCTATGGCCGGGATGCCACCCGCATTCCCCCCGGGGATGGCGCTGGATGCGGCGGGCCATGCACTTTATGCGCGGGTCACCGCGCTTCCTTCTTTTACACTGGTAAGGGCCGAGTCCGAGTTGCTGCGAACGGGAGGGCGGGAGATGTTGGCCGCCGCCGGAAATCCTTCGGAGATTGTCGACTTGAGCGCGACGACGGTTTCTCAACCGGCGAGTTTGTTGGCCAACGCGGCCCGCTATGTCGTGGTCGATCTTTCGCTCTCCGTGCTCCACGACGTTTTGGGCGCCGCTACCGCCAACTTCCCGGCCATGGAGTCGCGCGGAATCGTTGGGGAACCCGTTTTTGGACTCGAAGCTTCGGAGCGAAGCGGTGGCCGAAGGATGATCCTTCTCTTGGGAAGCTTGATCGGGCGGTACGACCCGGCGGAGGCTAGGCTCCAATTGGCCCAAATTCGAAGGTCGATGCTGCCGGGGGACACGCTTTTGATGGGAGTAGACACTCTCAAAGAGGAGCGGCGACTGCATGACGCCTACGACGATCCGACCGGCGTTTTCGGGGCCTACGTTCGCAACAGCCTGCGTCGCGCAAATCGTGAGGTAGGGACCGACTTTCAGAGCGCCGATTGGCAGACGGTGGTGGACGTTCAATCGACTCGCGGCTGCGTGGAGATCCGTTTGGAAGCTCGACGGGCCCTGAGCGTTTCCGCGGGGCGAATCGGAGGACACTGGTCGTTCCTTCCTGGGGAGTCGATCGTGGCAGAGCGGAACTATAAACCTTCCGAGGGTCAGGCGGCGGCCACCGCATTGGCGGCGGGATTCAGCATTGCCGGAGCCTGGACGGATTGTGGGTTGGGGTACGCGGTGTTTCTTTTGTCGCTGCAAAACTGAGTCGGGGTGCCGCTGCAACCGGACTCTCCCACCCCGGCCCTCCCTCTCACCGGAGTGAAAGGGAGGGAGTTTAGGCTCCTTAGAAGCGGTAGCCGACGTAGACGCCGAAGCCGCTGAGTTCGGACCGGCTCGTGAGGAAGTACTTCGCCTGGAGGAAAAGGGGCTTTTCCATATTCCCGTTGATATGGCCGAACTCATAGGCCACGGCGACTTGGCCACCGAGGCTGGTGCCGGTCTTGTTGATGTCGTCGACGTTGTAGAAATCGACGCCGATACCGCCCGAGTAGACGAGCATGCCGGAGCGGACGTTGTAGGTCAACGCGAGCGGGAGGTTGCTGTTGGAGCCGCTGAAGTAGTAGTCGGCGGAGAGGCCGAGATAGCTCTGGGTTCCTTCGGTGGGGGCAGAGACGTTGTAGTGGTTCAGCTTATAGTCGGCGCCGACGTTGAACCAGGTGCTGCTGCCGATTTTGTTGGCGTCCGTCGGCAGGAAGATGCCGAGGCGGGCGGAGAAACCGGTTGGACCGTTCGTCTGCGCACCAGCGGTTGCGGCAACGCCCGAGATGGCGGCGACGGCGACAAGAGTTGCGAGGTTGGTGATCTTCATATTCTTTCGGATGCTCCAAGTGCCCTCCGAACGGATGCGACGATCAAGATCTAGACAGCAGCCTGACTGTTCCCTGTCCTTTCCCGGCCCTCGCGCTCCGTGCTTCCGGCTGGTCGTATGACGAAGGAAGTCGCGCAAAGGCTCCCACTTTCGTCAGGTGACAGATAAATGTACGAGGTAGAGGGGCGAAAAGGTGCGAGAGAGGGATTAGGGACTAGGGCTTTGCGGTGACGCAGCTCTTTCGGTGGCGACAACGGCCAAAGCGGCGAGGACTAGGGCGGAGCCGACGAGAGCGGTGGAGGCTAGAGTCTCTCCATTGAGCGCCCAGACGAGGAGGGCGGAGAGAGGGGGTTGGAGCATGATCGTGACGACCATCGTGGAGAGGGGGACCCGTTCCACCGTCGCATTCCAGACGCCGAAGCAGACAAGGCCAGGGAGAAAGATCAAGTAGGCGACGGCTAAGAGCGCGGGCCAGGAGAAGGCGGCAACGGAGATGGGCATCGTGCCTCCAGTAAGAACCGGGAGGAGGACGAGGGTGGGGATCATGCCCATGACCTCGTTGGACAGGTAGCCGATGCCGCTGGAGCGGCGGACGATGGCGGTGCCGATGACGGTGGCGGTGGCCTCAAGGATCACGCCGCCGAGATAGAAGAGGTCGCCAAGTCGATCGCCGTCGAACTTGGGGAGGCCGAAACCGCAGACAACGATCCAGGCGCCGACGAAGCCGATCGCGATGGCGGCCACGCGTCTGGGGGTGGCTTTTTCTCTCAGCAGGAGGAAGGCGAGGGCGGCGACCCAAATGGGGGCGGTGGCGTTGAGGACGGTGCCGCCCACCGTGGAGGCTCCTCGGGTGAGGCCTAGGTAGTAGAGCGCGTGGGCGGGGGCGAAGAGGCAGGCGCCGATCAGGAGAGCGCGGACCCGGTCGCCTCTTTCAAGGGGTTTGAAGCGGGCGTAGGTGGCGAAGGCGGGAACGCGGATGAGGAGTTGGAGGACGACGGCGAGGACCGACCATCGCGCCAAAGCGACGGCGGCAGGGGAGACGCCGTGATCCGTGGCCACGCGGACCGCGAGGTTGACGGGAGCCCAGAGGACATTCAGTCCGGCGAGGACCAGGAACTGGCGGGCGCGTTCGGTCAAACGGATCGGAGGATGGGCATTTGCCGAACCTCCGCCTCCGTTTCTCCGACGACGACCTTCTGCCCTTCGGCCGTGGCCTCGTTTCGCAGGGAGGCGGCGGCGATGTGGCCAAACTTTGGCGAATAGGCTGCGGAGGTTACGGTACCGACCGGTTTGCCTTCGAGGGTTACGGAGTCGCCCACTTTCAGTTCTGCGATGCCGAGCAGGCCGACCCAGGTGCGGTTGGTATGGCCGCGGGCGTGGATGCGCATGAGGATCTCTTGGCCGGTGTAGCAGCCTTTGTTGTAGCTGACGTGGCGAGATTCGAAGGCAGGGCCCATTTCGGGGGCGAGGGTTTTGACGCCCATGTCGATATCCCATTTGGGAATGCCGGCTTCGAGGCGGGCGGTCTCGGCGACTTGTTTGAGGACGGTTCGCTCGCCGACGAACGGAACGGGCTGCCAGACGTCCCAACCGCCGTAGGGGGTGCGATCTGAGCGGAGAGTGATGCCCTCGTACTTTTTGACGACCTCATCCGCAAGAGGTCCTTGGATCGAGATGCCGTGGTAGCCCGTCTCCCGGGCCTCGACGTCTTCGATGATCGTCATCTTTTCGATTCGCTCAAGCACGGCGGCAAGGCGAACTTTTGGGGTGACGATGAGGATACGGTCTTCGAGGGACCAGGCGTCCATGACGGAGACGAGGCCGCCGGTGGGTTCGCAAAAACAGAACGACGCTCGGTTCCCCGCTTGCGCGAGGTTCCGAACGTCGTTCGTGGCTTGACCCTGGAGCCAGTCGATCCGATCATCGCCGGTGAGTTCCAGCATTGAGAACTCATCGAGCGGTAGGTAGGCCCACCGCTCGCGTAACGATCGATTATCCGATTCAAAGAGCTCGCTCATTGCGAACCCTTATTGTGACAGCGGCCCTTACTCTTCGATATCTCGAATCGAGCCCACCGGGGCCGCGGAACTGGTGTCCCAGTTATCGCAATCGAGCCGCTGGCACTGAATCATCCTTGAGCGCACGCCTTCCGCATCTTCAACATCGGCGATTTTTGCAAAGGCACACCCAAGACACATCTCCGGGTTGAGCAGCCTGACTATTTTTAATTCTCGCTGAACCATCCCACCCCTTTCTTTCCTCAATCGGAAGTTGTGGGACCCGAAGGAAGTACCAGTACGAGCCGGAATTTCGATGTTTCAGTTCTCTTTTCACGGTACTTATCGCTGAAATGGGGGCCCTTTTAGGGTCGGCGAAGTATCCTTTTCCTCCGTGGCTCGTACCCTCCGCCGGGGTTCGCTGAATGCGTTCACCCTTGCCCTAACCGTTTTCTGCTGCGTGAGCGGCGGGCCGTACGGTTTGGAGGAAGCGGTCGGCAAGGCGGGGCCGGGGCTTGGACTTCTGTTAATCCTGGTCGTGCCCTTTGTTTGGGCGTTGCCGGATGCGTTGATGACCGCCGAATTGGCCTCGGCGATCCCGGAGGAGGGTGGCTATGTCATCTGGGTGCGGCGGGCAATGGGTCCGTTTTGGGGCTTCATCAACGCCTGGTGGACCTGGATGTACGCGTTGATCGACGCGACGATCTATCCCTTGCTGTTCGGCACCTATCTCGGGCGACTACTGTTTCCGAACGAGGCGGAGGAGCATCTGTTCTTCTTCCGCTGGGCGGTCGCCGCCGTGGTGGTGGTGGTCTATACGGCGATCAACATTCGCGGGACCAAGCTTGTGGGCAAGACCAGTTCGGTTTTCGCGGTGGTGATCATCGCGCCGTTCCTGCTGCTGGGGGTGATTGGGTTGTACCGGTTGATCGGCGATCCTCGGCCGGTGGTTACTACTTTCGTGCCGAAGGGTTCGACGGTCCAGGGGGCGTTGGCGGACGGGTTGGGTTTAGTGATGTGGAACTACCTGGGCTGGGACGCACTTTCGACGGTGGCGGGGGAGGTGGAGCGGCCGGCTTACGCCTATCCCCGCGCGCTGTTGTTCGGGTTGCCGTTGGTGGCTTTGGTCTACTTCCTGCCGGTGGTGGGCTCCCTTCCCTTCGTGCCGGATCCGGCGCAGTGGGAGGAGGGGGCTTGGACGGAGATCGGGAGGACGGTGGCGGGTCCTTGGCTGGGTTTTACGATCAACGTGGTGGGTCTGGTGTCGACGTCGGCGCTGTTTAGCGCTTCCCTGCTGGGGTCTTCACGGATTCCAGTGGTGATTGCGGAGGGCGGCTTTCTACCCAAAGGTTTGGTGGCGCTTCATCCGAAGTACGGCACGCCGTTTCGCGCGTTGCTGTTGTGCGGAGGGATCTATATCCTGCTGGCGCTGCTGACGTTCCGGAAGCTGGTGGAGTTGAACGTGATCTTGTACGGGGCGGCGCTGATGCTGGAGATTGGGTCGCTCCTTCTGCTTCGGAAGAAGGAGCCGGGGTTGGAGCGTCCGTTTAAGATTCGCGGGGGGTGGCCGGTGCTTTGGCTCATCTTGCTCTCGCCGGCGGCGGTGATTGCGACGGTGACGTACACAACCATCCGGGAGGATGGGTGGGCGGCGCAGTATTTTGAGATCGGGTTGCTGGCGAGCGCGCCGGTGGTTTATTTGTTGGTTTGGGGAGTTCGACGGGTTTTGGGTCGGGCGTAGGCGACCTGTCCAATTCTCGATGCCCTGAGGGCCGACCTCTTCGGAGGTAATGGCGACGACATTCTCTGCGTCGGGGCTTTCCGCAGAGTGACGACCTGAACATTCGGCGTCGAGAAGCCCCGGGGGCTAGAATCTAAGGCTGCGCTAAATTTCCCTCTTCGGCCCCCAGGGCATTGCCACCAAGAAAGAATTGCAAGGCTTCGTCAGGGCTTCCAGCCGGGGCAGACCTTCTGATACCAAGCCTCAACTAGTGCCGCCCGGCTAGCGATCCGTGGATAGCTTTTCTTGAGCGTCGCCAACTCTTCGGATTGGCCGACGACGCCGGCGGCGTAGGTGGCGATGTCTTCGTCGAAGCAGGAGGCGCCGTAGGCGTTGAGAAGACCTTGGGCGTTGAGTTTGGGGTCGGGGAGGTCGTTGGCATCGCCGCTTTTGAGCGCGCCGTAGCCGCCGTCGCTGGCGTGATCGTAGCGGAAGGTGGGGGCGGCGGTTCGGTCCCAATTTGCGTGGGGGAATTGGTCGCCGTGATGCTCCATGAGGAGGTGGGCGGTTTCGTGGTGGAAGACGGACTCGATCCAGTCCGGGGTGACGTCTTCAGCGGCGATGATGACGGATGAACCGTCGTCGCCTACAGTGCCGCCGTATTCGACGCCTTCTTGGGTCTTCATTGAGGAGACGATGTAGACGGTTTTTACCTCTCGGAGAAGGAATGACGAGGGGTAGCGAGCGAAGGCGTGCTTTAGCGCGAGAACAATCGTTGGGTCGTGCTTTTCCGCCTGCATCATCGAGCCGGCATTCACACTTTCGGCTCGCTTTAGGTCGAAAGAGATTTCCGGACCGGAGGGCGAGCCGCTGATGAAGGCGGCCAAGAGGAAGAGCGGGGACACAATGTATTCTCACGCTCGCGCGGCCCTTTCCTTCCCTCTTCAGGCGGCCACCTCAAGGAGAACGGAACGATCTTCGTCGCGTTCTCCTTTGGGCAAAACATCCGGGCCCGATTTACTCTTCGAACTGAAGATCGTAGAGACGGCGGTATTCGCCGCCGAGGGCCAGAAGCTCCTCGTGGGTGCCTCGCTCGACGATCTCGCCGTGGCGCATGACGAGGATGAGGTCGGCGGCGCGGACGGTAGAGAGGCGGTGGGCGATGGCGAAGGTGGTTCTTCCGGGCATCAGCCGTTCGAGGGCTGACTGGACGAGGCGCTCCGAAGCGGTATCGAGGGCGCTGGTCGCTTCGTCCAGGATGAGGACGGGAGGATCTTTGAGGATCGCGCGGGCGATGGAGATGCGTTGCTTTTCACCGCCGGACAGTTTGTAGCCGCGCTCACCGACGATGGTGTCGTACTTATCGGGGAGCGAAGCGATGTGATCGTGGATCGCCGCCGCACGGGCCGCTTCTTCGATCTCGGCGTCCGTGGCGTCTGGCTTGCCGTAGCGAAGGTTTTCGCGGATCGTATCGTGAACGAGGTAGGTCTCCTGGGTCACGAAGCCGATGATCTTGCCGATCGAGGCGAGGCTGATGTCTTTGACGTCGTGGCCATCGATGGTCACGCGGCCGGCGGTGACGTCGTAGAGGCGCGGAATCATGTAGGTGAGGGAGGTCTTCCCTGCTCCGCTTGAGCCGACGAGGGCTACGAGTTGGCCGCCTTCGGCGCGAAGGTCGATGTCTTTCAGCGTGGGCGAGTTTTGGTTCTCGTCGTATTGGAAGCCGACGCCTTCGAACGCCACCTCGCCGCGGATCTGGTCGGGTTCCAGCGTGACCGCGTTGGGGGCATCTTTGATTTCGGGGACCAGATCGAGGTACTCGAAGATTCGGCCGAAGAGGGAGACCGAGGAGCCGAGTTCGACTTGGGCGTTGAGGAGTTGGGTGATCGGGAAGAAGAGGCGCGCCTGCATCGAGGTGAAGGCGACGATGGTTCCGAGGGAGAGGCGCGGGTCGTTGTGGCCGATGATCAGGTAGCCGGCGAGCCAGTAGACGAGAACGGGGGTGATGGAGAAGGTCAGACCGAAAAGGCTGAAGAAGCCGCGCATGATGATTTGCAGCTTCACTTGAGTAGCGGCGACCTCGGCGTTCTCCTTATCGAAGCGCTGGGTGATGAGATCGTAACGGCCGGAGACCTTGGTGAGGAGCGCGCCGCTCACATTCAGCACCTCGTTCGTGGTGGAGGTCAGAGCGGCGAGGTTCTCTTGCGACTTCTTTCGCGCGCCGTCCGCCCATTTACCTACACGGGCCGCAACCATGGCGAAGATGGGGAGGACGCCAACGCTGAGGGCGGTCAGACGCCAGTCAAGGATCAGCATGGCGACGACCGTCGTAAGAGCGATCGTTACGTTACTGAGAACATTGGCAAGCGTGTCGCTGACCGCACCTTGGACGCTGGTGACATCGTTGGTGATGCGGCTCTGCATCTCGCCGGTGCGTACGTTGGTGAACCAACGGAGGGGCATGGCCTGGAGATGGATAAAGAGGTTGTGGCGCAGGTCACGCATGATCGACTGGCCGACCACCACGCTGCCGTAGGCATAGCCGATGCCGGTTCCGGTCGCGACGATGGTCGCGGCGAGGGAGAGGAGGCTATCGCGCGAAACCACCGAGAGATTCCGCGCGAGCAGGCCGTCGTTGACGAGCTGTTGGAGGAGGAACGGATTGGCCAGACCGACGAGCGCGGAGATTAGGACAAGGACTACGATCGCGACGACCTGCCCGGTATAGGGTTTGAAGAGACCCTTGACCCGGGCAAAAGTGGCGCGGTCGAGCTTTTTGGGAGGACCACCGGGGCCCATTGGACGCATGGTGGATTATGGGCAGATCGCTTGTCGGTCCGGGTGTACCAACCGCTGGCAATGCTTCAAGGAATGGAATGCAATTAGCGAATGGACGATTTGTGCCCGTCACCCGGGTTCAGGAAACGTTAGGCTCACCACGGGGTACGGGGGCACGATGCATCCCCCATGACCCGAGGCGCTCGAAATGGGGGTTCAAAGTCTTCTATCCCAAGGCTTTCTCCAATGCCCCGAGCAGGTCTCCGATGTTTTCGAGACCCACCGAGAGGCGAATAAAGTCCGGGGTGACGCCAGCATCCGCCTGCTCCTCCGGGGTGAGTTGCTGGTGTGTCGTCGAGGCCGGGTGGATGACGAGAGATTTGGCGTCTCCGATGTTGGCGAGAAGAGAGAAGATTTCTAGGCGGTCAATGAACTTGAGGGCTTCGTCGTAGCCGCCTTCGATGCCGAAGCCGATGAGGGCGCCGTATTGGCCGCGGTGGAAGTACTTGGCGGCGTTGGCGTGGTCGGCGAAGGAGGTGAGGCCGGGGTAGTTGACCCACTTCACCTTCGAGTGAGATTCCAGATATTCGGCGATCCGGTTTGCGTTCGAGCTGTGGCGCTCCATGCGGAGGTGCAGGGTTTCCAGACCTTGGAGAAGGAGGAAGGAGTTGAACGGGGATATGGCGGCCCCGGTGTCGCGGAGACCTTGGACACGAGCCTTGAGGCCGAAGGCGACGTTACCGAGGCCGGGGAAGTCGGCGAAGGTTTTCCAGAACTCGAGGCCGTGATAGGAGGGATCGGGCGCGGTGAAGTTGTTGAAACGACCACTGCCCCAGTCAAAGTTGCCACCGTCGATCACCACGCCGCCGATGGCGGTGCCATGGCCGCCGATGAATTTGGTGGCGGAGTGGACGATAATGTTCGCGCCGTGGTCGAAGGGTTTGACCAGGTAGGGCGTGGTGGAGGTGTTGTCGATGACGAGCGGAATGCCGAACTCGCGGGCGATCGGGGTGACTTCATCGAACGGGAACACATCCCAGCGCGGGTTACCAATTGTCTCGCCGAAGATGAGCTTGGTTCGGTCGGTGACGGCGCGACGGAAGTTCTCAGGGTCGCTGGGGTCGACGAACTTGACGGTGATGCCCCACTTTGGAAGGGTGTAGTGGAAGAGGTTGTAGGTTCCACCGTAGAGACTGCTGCTGGAGATAATTTCGTCTCCCGCCTCGGCGATGGTGGTGATCGCAAGGGTTTCGGCGGCTTGGCCGCTGGCGGTAGCGACGGCGTGCGATCCGCCTTCGAGCAGAGACATCCGCTGCTCGAAGACGTCCGTGGTCGGATTCATGATCCGCGTATAGATGTTTCCGAACTCTTGGAGACCGAAGAGGCGGGCGGCGTGGGCGGTGTCGTCGAAGACGTAGCTGGTGGTTTGGTAGATCGGAACCGCTCGGGATTTCGTAGTGGGGTCGACAGTTTGGCCGCCGTGGAGGGCGAGGGTCTCGAATTGCGAGGTTGAACGGCTCATGCCTGGCACCTACGGAGTGGCGGGGGTCCTGGGTGGCAGCAAAAGTGCGCCGAGGCAAGAAAAACGAAGTTCCTTCGGAATGGCAGGAAGGTGGACTTCGGTCGTTTTGCCAAGCGTGGATTGCGGCAAAAACCAAATTTAGATCACTTAAGCGCGCAACTTGCCGAACTAAGATTAAGAGTAGGTCGTCTTGACCGCAAGAAAGCGGATTCTCGTAAGAAACTCCGTGGATCGGCCGAATATTCCGTTACTCTAAAGAAGGAGCCAAGGATGGACAACATCTCAACTATCGACACGCTGCGTGAACAGGAAGTGGATCTCAGCAATCAGATCTCTGGGCTGGAGGCAACGGTCGCCTCTTCGAGCACTCCGGGTATTCGTGAGTTTCGGCTCACGCGACTTCGTCAACTTCAGGAATTGCACCAAGAACTGAGTGAGCGGGTGCGAAGGATCGAGTTCTCTTCGATGCCAGATACGGACGCCTATCAATTGGGTACAGCACTTCGCGAAGCGAGCATGGTTGTGCAATCGACCTTCCGCGCGTAATTGAACCTAGGGCGGGTCGGGTAGACTGGATTTTAACGCCCGGGTGATGCTTCCCCCTCCCGCGGGCAATTCGAGGAGATTTCGATGGCAAAGCGCATCACTCATAACATTAAGCTGAACATCCCCGCCGGTAAAGGTACGCCGGCCCCGCCTGTTGGTCCCGCGCTTGGTCAAGCCGGTATCAACATGATGGAGTTCCTGAAGAAGTTCAACGAGCAGACGGCTCCCCAGATGGGATTCGTGATGCCGGTTGAAATCACCGTCTTCGAGGATCGTTCCTACACCTTCCAGATCAAGCAGCCGCTCGTTACGGACTTGATCAAGCGCGCTGCCGGAATCGAAACGGGCGCCTCCAACCCCAAAACCCAGAAGGTTGGCACGCTGACGCAGGATCAGCTTCGCTCGGTCGCAAAGCTGAAGATGGCCGACCTCAACACGGACGACGAAGAGATGGCGATGCGAATCGTTGCAGGCTCGGCTCGTTCGATGGGCGTCCGCGTCGAAGCTTAAGCGGTAATCTTCCAACCTCGTGCCTTATTGCGATTCTGGTCGCAATAAGGCACATCTCATTTTAGGGTAAGTATTTTTCGTACATGTCCGCGCCTCTTCGTTCTGGAATATGCAGGCGATGAGTACGGCAATCGATGACGGCGCCTATCGGTCGCTCTTCGATCAAAACCCTCATCCCATGTGGGTCTTCGATCGGGGGTCGCTTGCTTTTTTGGCGGTCAACGATGCCGCTATTCGCCAGTATGGCTATTCACGCGCAGAGTTCCTTCGCATGACGATTCTCGATATTCGCCCTCCGGAAGACGAATCCTCGGTTCGTGACAGCTTCGTTCCTGGCCTCAGCCGACCTCAAGTCTGGACGCACGTACGCAAAGACGGTTCCCCGCTTCTGGCCGAGATTACGGCGCACGACCTGACCTTTGGCGAAAAGCCGGCCCGGCTCGTACTGGCGCTGGATGTGACCGTCCGAGAGCAGAACGCACAACTGGCCCGGCGAAAGGAGGACATCCTTCGGACGGTGCTGCAGGTCGCTCCGGTGGGCGTGCTGGTTCTTTCTTCGGAGGGGGCGGTCATTGAAGTCAATGAGGAGGCCCGAAGGTTGTTGGGCAACGCGGTACAGGTCGAAGATCCAGCCTTTGTCGAACGAATGCTGGAGGCCTCAGCCAAGAATGGCGGAGAGATCGAGCTTACGCCGGACCAGTGGGTGGAGGTTCGCTCTCAGCGCCTCAGCATGGAAGGCGAGGGAGAAGGGGCGATCTTGGTCTTGACCGACGTCAACGAGCGCCGCGCGGCGCGCCAGGCAATGGCTACCGAGAACGAGCGCCTCGAACTGATGGTTCAGGAGCGCACTGCGGCCGCCTTGGCGACGGACGCCGAGCTTCAGGAATTCTGCTTCTCCGTTTCCCACGACCTGCGGGGACCTTTGCGAGCGGTGGATGGATTTACGCAGAGCGTGCTTACCGATTCGATGGCCGGATTGTCGGATGATAATCGCGATTCGCTTCAGCGGGTTCGTCGCGCGGCCACGCGAATGGGCGAATTGATCGACGGGCTGCTGGTGCTATCACGCGTGGCGCGGGCGAACATGGAGGTCGTGCCAATCGACTTGACGGCGATGGCGGAGCGCTGTGTGGCGGACCTCAAGCGGGTTAACTCGCAGCGAGACTTGCAGTTCGATATCGCCCCGGGACTCACCGCCCAAGGCGACCCCGCACTGATCGCGACCGCTCTCGACGCAATTCTTGGAAACGCGGTGAAGTTCACCGCGGAAAGGCCGGACGCAAGGATCGAAATGTTCCAGGACGGGGACAGGTGGGTTGTCCGCGATAACGGCGTTGGTTTCGATATGAGCTACGCTTCGAAGCTTTTCCAGCCGTTCGAGAAGCTCCACCCCCATGCGCAGTTCGCCGGAAATGGCCTCGGGTTGGCACTCGCCGCGCGGATTATCAAGCGTCACGGCGGGACGATTGAGGGCAACGCAGAACCCGGACAAGGCGCGAGTATTCGATTCTCAATTCCTTCTCCATAAAAACTCGTAACCTTTCTTCCCAATTAGGAGTTAGACTTTAGTAGTCCCGCGCCATGATTCGACGCGTCCTCCCCCTTATCACCTGTCTGTGCCTTGGTGCCACGGGTGTATCCGAAGATCCTTCCCTGGGCCCTACGGCCGCGGGACAGGCGGTTGCGGATGTTCTTAGGGAGTTCACGGGCGGCGATATCGCCCTGATACCAGCCGGCGTACTTAAGGATCCGGGCAAGAAGGACGAACTCGCGGACGCTTTAGCCTTCGATAGCGACGGGATCGTAGTGATTAAAATCACCGGAGCCAAAATCCGTGAGGCGCTTGAGCGGTCAGTATCGGCTTTTCCGCAGTCCAGCGTTGGGTTTCTTCAGGTCTCCGGACTGGAGGCGACCTTTAAAAAGAGCGCACCGGCCAACTCGCGCATAACCTCGGTGACGGTTGGCGCGTCAAAGCTTGAAGACGCGAAAACCTACGCGGTCGCGATGCCCCTTTCGCTTAAGCAAGGGCAGCTTGGGTACGCCAACCTATGGGAAGACAACAAATCCGTAAAGCCGTTCGAGAAGACCACGCTGGCCACCATCGCCAAAGGACGGCGCATCGTCTCCTCCTCGCCGCGCTGGTCGCCTCAGGGCTGAGCCTCGCCTACGGTTCACGTTCCCAGGTCCTTGCGACACCGATCGTTCCTCATTCCGCGAAGTCCCTGCCGGAAGCGGGAGCCTTTAACGAGAAGCGAGCTTTTGCCGATCTTGAAAAGCAATGCGCCTTCGGCTTTCGGATTCCGGCGACGAAGCCCCACGACGATTGCCGCGATTGGATCAAGGCCGAGTTGGCCAAGTCTTGCGACCGGGCATTCCTTCAGCCGTTCTCGCACATTTGGAGCGTAAACGATAAGAAGCTGCCCATGGACAACGTGGTTGGCGAGATTAACTGGAAGGACGCGGATGTTCGGGTCTGCCTTTTCGCGCACTGGGACACTCGGCCGACGGCCGACCAGGAGACGGACCCGCAAATGCGCAAGAAGCCGATCCCCGGCGCGGACGACGGTGCCAGCGGCGTGGCGGTTCTTTTGGAATTGGCCCGCGTGTTGAAAGACCACCCCGCCGATAAAAAACTCGGCATTCGGTTCGTCATGATCGACGGCGAGGATCTTGGGCCGGGTTCGGATGAGATGTATCTCGGTTCGATCCTCTACGCCAAGAGCGAGAAGCCGAGGGGCGACTACGGCATCTTGCTCGACATGATTGGCGACAAGGATCTGCGGGTCCCCGTCGAGCAGAGCAGCTACCGCTTGGTTCCAAAACTGGTCCGCGCGATCTACGCCCATGCGAAGACGGTCGGTCTGCAGGACACCTTCCCTTCCACGATGGGCGACGACATTGAGGACGATCACCTCCCGCTGATCGCCGCCGGCCTGCCGACGGTTGATCTGATCGACTTTGAGTACGACCACTGGCACAAGGTGAGCGACTCGCCGGACAAATGCTCCGCAGAGTCGTTAGGCAAGGTTGGGAAGCTGCTGGAGACCTGGCTGCGGAAGAACCCAACCTGGAAGCCGTGAGGGTCTTTGGGCGTAGGGTCATTGGGAGATTGGGTCCGTGCGAACGCGGAGTGCTATCCTCCGACCCGATGACCCCGATGACCTTTCCCCTTCGGGCGACGTAGTAAACCGTATCTATGCTCACGCCCTATGACTGGCAGGAAGGCATCGGCAATCGCGCGCAGTACATCGAGGGCAAGTTGGCACAGGGGTCGCCGGTATTGGCGATCAGCCGCCCGGAAGGCGTTCTCTTCTTCACCTATCGACGTCAGACCCGCAAGATTTATGAGATCTACGATCGGTTGATTTTCGCCGGGACCGGACAGCAGTCGGACGTCGACGCGATCCGGAACGCCGCGCTCGAGTTTGCAAGCCGCGAAGGGTTTCAGCGAAGCGAGGAGGACGTGACGATCCAGCGGGTGGTGACGGCGATGAGCGCTCCGCTTAAGCGGGCCTTCGGCGACTTCGGCTCGGCGCCCGCGGTGGCTCGCTCCCTCTTCGCGGAGGTTGGAGAGACGCCAGAGGACGATACTTACTACGTCCTGGATTACGACGGCGACTACGCGGTCTCAAAGGGCCGCGCGGCAGTGGCGGGGACCCTCGACTTGGGCGATAGCCTGGAGAAGGCCCTCGCGGAGATTGGTGACGGCGATCTGGCGGCGACGGTGGAGGCTTTGAAGCCAATTTGGATTAAAGCCGTCGACCCAGACGGGGAGAAAGGCGAGGGGGCTACCGAGGGGTTGACCTTGGAGGCCGCGCTGATGGATCGACGTCCCGGGCGCGAGAACCGGTTTCGGCTCCTGTAGTGCCGCCTTCTAGGCGGCATCTGCGCTTGTAACCCCGGCATCTTGCCGGGCTTGGGACCGGCTGGAAGCCGATTGGACATTGGTAGTGCCGCCTGGAAGGCGGCACTACCGCGCTGCGCGCATTTTATCGACGAACTCTTTGAAGTACGGCCGCGAGTCCCAGGGGCCGGGGGCGGCTTCGGGGTGGTACTGGATGCTGGCGGCGTCGGCGGAAGGGATGTGAATACCTTCGACGGTGCCGTCGTTGAGATTGAGCTGCGTCACCTCGGCTCCCTTCCCTACCAGTGACTCTGGATCGACGGCGTAGCCGTGGTTCTGGGAGGTGATGGTGACCTTGCCGGTGCGAAGATCCTTCACCGGGTGGTTCGAGCCGCGGTGGCCGAACTTGAGCTTGAAGGTCTCCCCACCGATGGCGTGGCAGAGGAGTTGGTTGCCCAGGCAGATGCCGAAGATGGGGCGCTGGCCGAGCAGGCCACGCACCGTCTCTACGACCGGCTCCAAGCGGGCGGGGTCGCCGGGGCCGGGGGAGAGGAGGATGCCGTCCGGCTTCCAGGCCATGATCTCGTCGGCGGTGGTGGAGGCGGGAAAAACGATGGGGGCGCATCCGTCGCGGTAGAAGCGACGGAGGATGTTGTGCTTCAGGCCGCAGTCGAGAACGGCGAGGCGAACGCGACCGGTCTCGTCCGGCTCGGCGGCGGACATGCGGCCCTCGGCGCCCCATTTGTAGGGTTCCTTGGTCGTCACGTCGGCCACGAAGTCGGTATCGTCGTAGCTCTTGGCATTCGCCAGGGCCTCGCGAGCCGCGTCGAGGTCGTCGCTAATCGCGCCCATCGTGACGCCGGCGCTACGGATCCGCTTGGTGATCGCGCGGGTGTCGAGGCCTTGGATGGAGACGGTGCCCCGCTCTTCTAAGAGAGCGTGGAGAGACCGGGTGGCGCGCCAGTTGGAAGGAACTTCACACGCCTCACGAACGATTAGTCCGGTGGGTTGGATGCGATCCGACTCGAAGTCGTCGTCGTTGATCCCGTAATTGCCGATCAGCGGGTAGGTGAGCAGGACAATTTGTCCGGCGTAGCTGGGATCGGTCAGGATCTCCTGATAGCCCGTCATCCCGGTATTGAAGACGACCTCCCCAACCGTCGTGCCCGTCGCGCCAAGAGGCTTGCCCTCGAAGACCGTGCCGTCGCTCAGGAGAAGGAAACGCCTCAATTCAAGGTCAAATTGTACCCTGTGAGGGACCGTCGTCGCGCCTATCGAGTTCTTGCGCGAATCCCGATTCGGCGGCGTTCGATCAGAGATCGCGCCTGATGCATCGTCTCGAGCAAAGCAATCTCTCGTTCGTCCACCCCCAGACCCAATAGAATCTCCTTCTGCCGGTCGCTGGGGCGCTTCTCACGCCAGCGGGCGTCAGCTTTCACGATCCGCCCGGCGTCGGACCAGGTCATCCGAATCAGCTTGTCGGCTTCGTCGAAGGCCCGCTGAAGATCGTCGCCGAGCGGCACGCGCATGGGCGGCATCATCGAGCTTTTGAGCTCGACGGTCATGCGGCCGAGTTCGTCCGTGGCGATGACGGCGGCGCGATTCTTCTCCATTGGGCTATCGCCGCAAGGCAGCCAGTATTCGCCATCGCCAATCTTCATCCAGGCGAGGCCGCTGACGCCGACGATCTCTTCGGGGATGCTGAGCTCCTTGATGAGATCGACCTCGCTGAGGACGGTGGAGAGGTCATCCCAGTTGGTCTGGCGGCGGAACATCGCGCCTTTGCGAACCGGCTCAAGTTCGTCGACCCGTTCGGCGGCGGCGAAAAGGCTGTTTCCTTGAAGGTCAAACTCGGGCGGCAGCCCGACCAGGCCGGCGAGAGAGGCGGGGACGGGCTTGACTTTCTCAGGCTTGGCTTCTTCTTCTTTTTCGGGCGGCGCGGAGAGGCCGAACTCCTTGCTGGCATCGACGACGTCGATAACCAGGCAGTCCGATTTCTGACTGTCCGAGATCGCGCGGCGGCGGACGCTGGGGGTTTCGAAGCCATCGACGGTGCCGCCGAGCGTCCTCAGACCCCGGCCCACCATCTGGGCATATAGAGACCAGCTTTGGGTGGGGCGGAGGAGGAGGATGCAGTCCGTCGCGGGAGCGTCAAAACCTTCCGTCGCGACGTCGACGTTGACCAACACTTGGGTCGCGCCGGAGTTGAAGCGGCGGAGGATGCCTTCCCGCTTCTCCATCTTCATGGTTCCGTCCACGTGCTCGGCCTCCACGTGATGACTGCGGAATAGCTCGGTCACGTCCTTGGCGTGCTGGATGTCCACGCAGAAGATGATTGTCCGCCGATCCCCCGCGATTTCGCGCCAGTGTCGGTACGCGACGTAGTTGCGTTCTTGCGTGTTGACCGCTCGCGCAAGCTGGCCTTGGTTGTAGTCGCCGCCGACGGATTTGATGCCGCTAAGGTCAACGTCCGTGGCGACCCGGAAACCCTTCAGGTCGACCAGCCAGCCTTCCTTAACCGCGTCGCGGAGACCAAAACGGTAGACGACATCCTCGAAGATCGCCCCGGTGACTCCATGGAGCGGTTTATTGTCCATCCGGTGATCCGTGGCGGTCACCGCGAGGGTGAAGCAGGAGCCGTCGTATGCGCCAAAGCGGCGCATAGCGTTCTGATAGGTATCGGCGGGGGCGTGGTGGCCCTCGTCGATGATCATCAGGCCTGGGTGGAACCATTCGAGCCGTTTGGAATCGGGCCGTCCGACGCTCTGGACGCCCGCTACGACGGCTTGGCACTCGAAGGGCGCGGAACGATCCCCGCCCTCGATTCCGACCTGCAGACGGGGCGAGAACGAAGCGATTCGATTAGCCGCTTGAACGAGGAGCTCGTGCCGGTGGGCCAGGACAAGGCTGGGTGCGGCGTAGCTCCGTTCGAACTGGTCGACCAAGGCGGCGAAGACGGTGGTCTTGCCGCAGCCCGTAGCCATGACGACCATGACTCGGTGTAAACCGCGGTCTTTAGCGGCCAGAACCGCCGCGATCGCCTTCTGCTGGTAGTCGCGCAGAATGATCGCTGGAACCTCGCCGGCGCGGACGAGATCGTCCTCGCCAAAGAGGCCGTAGTTCACCGGTCGAAAGACCTCGAAGGCACGGCAAGGGGAAGCAGGGCCATAGGGGACGGCTCTATTGTGACACGGCTACACTGGTCGAATGATCATTGAGGTCGTCGCCCAGTCGCCTGACGATGCGGTTATTGCAGCACGTTCAGGAGCCGATCGGCTGGAGTTGGTTTCGGCCCTCGCGTTGGGCGGATTGACGCCTTCGCTGGGGATGGTGGTGAAGTGCCTCGACGCAAAAATTCCCTTCGTGGCCATGCTTCGACCTCGATCAGGAGGCTTCGCCTACTCTCATCCGGAGCTCGAGGCCATGGAGATGGACGGCCATTCGTTTATGGGTGCCGGAGCAAAGGGGTTGGTTTTTGGAGTGCTTACTTCGGGCGGACAGATTGCCAGGAAGTCCAATCGCCGCCTCGTCGAGATCGGCGGAGAAGCCGTCTTCCATCGGGCCTTCGACGCTTTACCCGACCCCTTCGAGGCCATGGAAATCCTAATCGACCTAGGGTTCAAACGGATTTTGACCAGCGGCGGCCGGGGTACTGCCCTCGAAGGGGCGGAGACGCTTCGGCGGCTACACGAGAAAGCGGATGGACGGATCGAAATTCTGCCCGGGGGCGGGGTTCGACCGGAGAATGCGTCAGAGATCGTTGCTCGAACGGGGATTCAGCAACTCCATCTCGCGGGGCAGGAGTGGGTTCACGATTCATCGACAGAAGGGCTGGGGATGGTGTTTAACGGGCCGCAGCATCCCGAGGATTGGTTTGGGAGAGTGGATGGGGGGATTGTGGCGGCGATGCGAGCGATCGGCTAGCTCCACGCCACGAGGGTTAGCTCAGGGTGAACCAAAAAGTGGAACCCTTCCCTTCGCCTTCACTTTCCGCCCACACGCGGCCGTTATGACGGTCGACGATTCGATGGACGTTGGCGAGTCCGATTCCGGTTCCCGGATACTCCGAATCCCGGTGGAGGCGTTCGAACGGGAGGAAGATCTTAGCGACGTATTGCATGTCCATGCCGATTCCGTCGTCTTTGAGGAAAAACGCACCGTCCCGTTCACCGAAGGAGAGGTTGAGGGGATGGTCCTTCTGTCGATACTTGGCGGCGTTTTGAACGAGGTTATGAAGGAGCAGCCGGACTTGTTCTCGATCGGCTTCGACTTCAAAGGGCACCCCACAGAGGAGCTCCATCGGGCGAGTGTCCTCTTCCGCGACCATGGCGACGACGGAGTTCAGCAGCTCGGTGATATCGAATCGCTCACGCCGAACTTCGCGGCGGCCCAGGCGGGCATAGGTAAGCAGGTCTTCGACGAGGGAGCCGAGTTTTGCGGCGGCCTTGGAGATTCGGTCAAGACCGTTCGCGGCGCCTTGGGGCAAGTCAGCGCCAAAGTCTTCCTGAAGTATCCTGGCGCTGCCGATCATCGCCCGCACAGGGGCTCGGAGATCGTGGGCGACGGAATAAGTAAATCCTTCCAGTTCGTGCACCGCGCTTTGAAGCCGCTCGGTCCGCTCTTCGATCCGCTTTTCCAACTGGCCATTGAGCGCCAGAAGGTCTCGCTCGGCCCGGGCCCGTTCGATCGCGGACCAGGAACGCTCGACCACAAGCCGAACTACCGAGATCTCTTCCGCCGTCCAGACTCGCGGGAGGCTATGGTGAACCGCCATCATGGCGACCAGTTGGCCGTCTTTCACAAGAGGGCAGCAAACGATAGCGCGGATGTCGATCGCGAGAAACATTTCCACACCTCCTCTCCCTTTGAGTTCCCGTTCGACGTCGTTCATGACCAGCGGCTCACCAGACCGCATATGGTCGGCCGCAACCGAACCGAAAAGGCTTAGCTCGTAGTCACCCACCGATGAGGCGACTCCGTTGTTGTAGTCCTCCTGGATGCGGAAACGATTTCCGTCCCAGACGTCGGCGTAGGCGCAGCGCGATACCCGGAGGCGGCGGCCAAGGCTTTCGGTCACTTTCTTCATGATCCGCGAAGGATCGCGATCGTCGCGAGTGTCTCGCTCGATCTCGACCAATAGTGCGAGATTCTCTTCCACCTCTCGGGACTCGTGGACTTCGGTGCAGGTGCCGACCCAGCGGCCGGTGGCCCATTGCCTCCCTCTTGTTCGAAACCATCGATAGGCGCCGTCGCGCCGACGGATTCTGTAGTCGAGGTCGTAGAGACCTTTCCCCGCGACGGCGGTTAGCCAGGTCTCTTTCGCGCGCACCTGATCGTCCGGATGAAGAAGATCGAGCCAACCCCAGGGCAACAGCTCTTCCACCCGGCGACCGGTAAAGGTCGCCCACTGGGGGCTTAGATAGTCGCAGTCACCGTTCGCGGCGGTCGACCACGAGAGCTGGGGAATTGACTCGACCAGGGCCCGGTAGCGATCTTCGTCGAAAGCTTCAAAGGATGGTGGGTGCGGCACCTTTCTATGACTATGCCACAACCCGTTTTGGCACTATGCGCTACAGAACTCGTAGTACCCGTCATGGACAGCTCTTCCGATCGCCGTTCCGTAGATGTCGCGCTTTTCTTAGTGCGCCTGACCCTCGGGATTATTTTCACCATCCACGGCTCTCAGAAAGTGTTTGGCGCTTTTGGGGGACCGGGTCTTCAGGGAATGGCTTCCGCCATGGGACCGATCGGCTACCTCGTGGCGATCGGGGAGTTTTTCGGAGGGCTGGGACTGATCTTTGGAATTTTGAGCCGATTCTCGGCCGCCTCGATCATTGTGATCATGATCGGCGCGATCGTTCAGGTGCACGGGAAGAACGGCTTCTTCAACACCCCGCCGAACTTGGGCTTCGAATACAACCTAGCTTTGATCGGCCTAGCTCTTCCCACCCTCATCGCCGGGCCCGGAAAATTCACCCTGGCCCGCCCACTTCCCTTCCTCGGCAAATCGGGTGAAGCCCCAGCCACGCCGATCGAATAATAAAGAAGATGGTCGAATAAAAGAAAGAGGCCTTCGGAACACTCGTTCCGAAGGCCTTGTCCTTTCCTATCCAATTTTGGTGGGCCCAGTTAGACTCGAACTAACGACCTCTCCCTTATCAGGGGAGTGCTCTAACCAACTGAGCTATGAGCCCGAACCGACAGAGACTATACCCCGCAGAGGCACGTTTCGCAAGTAGGCGTGACGTTCTGCCCCTATGAATCGTCCTGAAGGATGTTCTTCTGTGCGCGCGATTCAGTTGGAAACGCGGTAAGAAGGATAGAATGGCCTGGTGACCGCTATGGAAGCGGCATCGCGGAGACCGAACACCGAACATGCGAACCCTGCGCCCCCTCACCGTCGCTCCTCTCGCGCTCGCGCTCGCGGCGGCCGCCTCGGCCCAGTTTGACGGGCCTGCCCCCCTCGCCTGGCGTTGGGTGCAGCCGACAAATGCCGTCTCGACCGGATCGCCCCTCGTAAACGGCGACAACGTTTACACCGCTATCGGCGGGCGAATCTTTGCGCTCGACCGAACCAGCGGCAACCTCAAGTGGCGATACCCGCAGGTCGAGGCCGTGGACGGCACGTTCCGAAGCTCGCCTGTACTCGTCAATGACGTTTTAGTTGCCGCCGCCGACAACAAAATCCTTTATGCGGTCAACGCCACGACCGGCGCGGCGAAGTGGACCTACAATTCGCCGTCCCCCGTTCTCGGCCAGCCCGTGGTGGTTGCGGACAAGTACATCGCATACGCGACTTCCGATAACAAGCTGGTCGCCCTTGACGCGACCACCGGAAAGCCGGTTTGGACTCAGCCGTACAACATCTTCGACCGCATTCAGGGGCAGATCTCTTCTTACGGCACGGGCATCGTTTACTTCTCCGGTCTTAACGAGCTACGAAGTCTCGACGTCGTCTCGCAGAAACCGAACTACACTCGGCCGGTCAGATTCGGCGTTCTGCCCCCTGGAGCGGTTCCTGTATTGTTGGGCGAAACGTTCTATGTTTCATCCGGCCCCTACCTGATCGCGATCAATGCTCCGACCGGTACGGTCAAATGGCAGCAGAACACAGGCCTCCAACTGGCGTTTGCCCCGGCGGCGAGCGCAGGCGGCGTGTTGGTGGTCTCGCAGGATGGCGAGGCGCTCGTGGTGGATACGTTGACAGGTAAACCGATTCCGGCGATGAAGCGCGGCCCGGTGAAGCTCGGCAGCTTCGCCGCGGTTCGGCCTTCCGTGGCAGGCACGAAGTTTGTGGTTCCGACCACCAACGGCGCGGTCAACCTTTTCGATCCTACGTCCGGCTCGCTCATCTGGAGTTACGTAATTCGCCCGATCGGTGAAATTTACGACACGCCATCGACGAGCGGCGGAGGGGCGCCCGGCGGGGGAGGATTCCCAGGCGGTGGCGGCGGTCGCGGTGGCGGCTTGGGGGGCGGTGGGGGTCAGCAGCAGGGCAAGCTGATCACGTCCATTCCGGCAAGCGGCGCGGCGGTTCTGGCGGGTCAGACGTTGCTCGTTCCGGCGCGAGATGGTTCGATCCTCGCTTTCGATAAGGACCTGGGCGTCGATCTTACGCCTCCGACGGCCAAACAGCTTTGGCCCACTCCGGGCGACGTCGTCTCCGGTCAGCCACCCCTTGAGTTGATCTTCCGCGTGCAAGACGAAGCCGCGGGTATCAACGAATCGACGATCAAGGTCGAAATCGACGGCGAGCAAGTCGGCGCGAGCTATTCGCGTGACGGCTACCTCAGAGTGGCCTTCTCGACCATCCCGGATACTTCCAAGGCTCCGCTGCTAGCGGTTCAGGGCGATGGCACGACGGCGCGACGTAACACCACCCTCCAGGACGGCCGCCATGCGGTAGTCGTGACGGCGACGGACTGGATGGGCAACGTCTCCAAGACGACCTACTCGATCGTCATCGACAACGCCCTGAAGCCGTTGCCGTTGCCGGGCGCCGATCAAACGGGGCAGTCCGGCGGACCCGGTGGCCCGGGCGGAAGAGGCGGCGGACCTGGCGGCGGTGGCCGTGGCGGCGACGGCGGCTAGGGCTGTTTTCGGCAACCCGATGACGAACGATTCCTTCTGGCAGCTCCTCCTTGCGGGGGAGCTGTCCGCACGTAAGGCCTCTGCTTTGGCGGAGGAACTAGCCGACGAGCCCGACGGGGTCGGACGGTTGCTGGCCCATTCTCTTCTCACCGACGCGGAGCGAAGGCGGATGGCGGCGGCTCCGCGCGTATTCTCGCCCGGGGCGAAACTTCTGCTCGAATCCGACTATCCAGAGGCGCTTCAAGAAGCGGTCGGCCCGCCGGCGATCTTCGCCGACGGGGACCTCTCTTCCCTGTACGCGCCCTGTATTGCGATCGTAGGGACGCGGAATGCGAGTATCTACGGAAAGGCGTGCGCCCAAAAGTTCGCCGAAGGCTTTGCGCGGGCGGGGGTGACGGTGGTGAGTGGCGGAGCGTTGGGGATCGATGCCGCAGCTCACACAGGCGCTCTCGCCGGCGGGGGAAAAACGGCGGCGGTGCTGGCAGGCGGAGTGGACCACATCTATCCTTCCGTCCATGCGGCGCTGTTCTCGCGAATCCGAGGATCGGGCTGCCTGGTGAGCCAGTTTGCCTGCGGGGTGAAGCCCGGGGAGCATAAGTTTCTGCTTCGAAACGACCTCATGGCCGCGCTTTGCGTCGCCGTTCTGGTCATCGAGGCCCCAACACGGTCGGGCGCGCTCCGGACGGCGGCTACGGCGGCGGAGTTGGGACGAGAGGTGTTTGTGGTGCCGGCCACCATCGACAACCGCGCCTATTGGGGCTCCTTCAATCTTCTGCGCGACGGGGCGGGGTTGGCTTATCATCCCGATCACGTTTTGGAAAGCGTGGGCATCGAACCCGGAAGGGCTGTGGCGACCGCCGCCCCGCCTCAGGGGGACGCGGAGCGGATTCTCTCGGCGATGTCGGTCGAAGCCATCGATCCGGAGCGGCTGGTGGAGCGAACGGGGCTCGATGCGAGCACGGTACTTTCTGAATTGACCCTACTGGAGTTGGACGGACGGATCGTCCGAGACGCCGGAGGGTATGCCCTAAAACCATGAGTCTTCCCGTTCTTCAAGCCATTGGTCCAGAGGGGTTTGGAACCTATTCGGTCGACTTCAGCGACCTTACGCTCGAACCCTCGGACCGGCCCGCGGAGGGGATCTTGGTGCCCGGGTTTGTGGATATTCATATCCACGGGGCGTTCGGGCTCGATTTCATGTCTGGGTCGCCGTCCGATCTACTCTCCATAGCCGACGGCCTTCGGAAGATTGGGTACGAGGCGTTTCTTCCGACCACGGTAACGGCTTCTTTGTCCGATGTCCAACGGGCGTTGGGAAACCTGCCCTCGGACGACGCGCGGATGCCAGGATTTCATCTGGAAGGGCCGTTCATCAGTCCCAAGCATCCGGGGGCGCAGCCGCAGGAATTCATCGTGCAGCCCTCGCTTGAATGGGAGCCGGTTCTTTCTGATCCACGTTTGCGCAACATCACGGTCGCACCAGAAATGCCGGGGGTTCACGGGCTGATTACGCGGCTGAGCGGTACTCACACCATCGTGAGCATGGGGCACACGGACGCGACGTTCGCCCAGGTCGAGCAGGCAGTGGCGGCGGGGGCTCGGCATACGACGCACACCTACAACGCGATGCGCCCTCTTCATCATCGCGAAGCGGGGACGGTGGGGGCGGCGATGTTGTTGCCGCTCATTGCTTGCGAGTTGATTTACGACCGAATCCATGTCTCGAAGCCGGCGGCGGAGTTGCTGTTTCGGGCAAAGGGTATGGACGGGGTGATTGCGGTGAGCGATGCTACGATGGCGGCGGGGATGCCGCCGGGGGAGGAGATTACGATGTGGGGGCTTCAGTGCGTCACCGGGCCGGGAGAGGTGCGGTTGAAGGATGGGACGTTGGCGGGGAGTGCGATTACGCTTTACGATGCGTTTCGGAATCTGGCCCAGGACTTCGGGGTGGAGACGGCGATTCGGGCCTGTTCGATCAACCCTCGGCGGGCGTTGGGGATGGGGGAGGCGAAGGTTTGGGTGGTGATGGATCCGGAGTATCGGATCGTCGAGATCAGGCCGTCGCCGCACGATTGAGGCGGTCCCAGACGGCTTCCCACTCTGGGGTTGTGGGCGGGCTTTGGACGACGATCTCTGGGACGTTTTGCGCGTCCAAGCCGTGGAGGGCCGCGTACATGGAGACGCCGTAGGCCGCGGGGGCGGCGGGCATCTTGACTTGGAGGTCGTTACTCGGCTCTTCAAAGGTTAGCCCCGCGTCCTCGGAGGTTAGGGTTTCCGCGAGCCGGAGATGGGTGCCGGGGGCGTAGTGGCGGTCGTAGCTTCCAGGAGCCCTGCGGACGCCTTCTTCGGCGCCGAGGAGCTTCATGCCGAGGGTCTCTTCGATCTCGGCTCGGCGGACTCCGCCGGGGCGGAGGAGGCGAGGCATGGGGCCGCAGAGATCGACGACGGTCGACTCGATGCCGACTTCGCAGGGGCCGCCGTCGAGGACCATCGCCAGACCCTCGACCATCACGTGCTCCGCTCGGGTGGGGGATAGGCCCATGAAGGGGTTGGCGCTGGGGGCGGTGAGGGGGGTGCCGGCGGCGTCGATCAGGCGGAGGGCGACGGGGTGGGCGGGGACTCGGACGGCGACCGAATCCAACCCTCCGGTGGCCTCCGTGGGGACGTCCGGCTGTTTGGGCAGGACCATTGTGAGGGGGCCAGGCCAGAACTTCTCGGCCAAGCGCCGGGCGGTGCCGGGCCAGGCGGCTACGACGTCCTCAAGTTGCTCGAGGTGGGCGACGTGGACGATGAGCGGGTTATCGGCGGGGCGGCCTTTGACGGCGAAGGTCCGGCGGATGGCTTCGGGGTTCCAGAGGGAGGCGGCGAGGCCGTAGACGGTTTCCGTGGGCATTCCGACAAGCTCGCCGCGGGCCAGAGCCTGACCGGCGGCGGCGATGTTTTCGGGAGTTGGGGGGACGATCGGTGACATGGCTGGATGGGCGGCTTTTGGAAGGCTCTCGCCCCTCACCCCCTGCCCCCTCTCCCCCAGAGGGGCGAGGGGGTTCTTTTGGCTACTCAACGATTCCGTTGGCGATGGCGGCGGTCATGATTTCGCGGGGGGCGTCGACGCCGATCCACCATTCGAGGGAGAGGGCGCCTTGCTCGACGAGCATGGGTAGGCCGTCCATGGTTGTCAGACCGAGTTCGTGGGCCTTTCGGAGGAAAGGGGTTGAATCCTGTCCGTAGGCTAGATCGTAGGCTACGGCGGTCTTTTCCACTCGATCCCAAAGGATGGGGAGCTCTTCGCCGTCCAGCGAGGCGGAGGTGGTGTTTAGGATGAGGCTGGCTCCGGCGGGGTCGGCTTCGTCGACGGCGATCGCACCGACGGCGCCGGCGAGAGCGACGGCCTTTTCGGGGGTGCGGTTGTGGATGCGGACGTCCCAGCCTTCGCGAACGAGGGCACGGGAGAGGGCGCGGGCGGAGCCGCCGGCACCGAGCATGAGGGCGGTCTTGCCTTCGACGTTGACGATCGTCTCCAAAAACCCGTTGGCGTCGGTGTTGATGCCTGCCTTGCGCTCCAGATCGATGGTGTTGACGGCTTCGACTTCGGAGACGAAGCGGTCAACGTGGGCGCACCAGGCGATGGCCTCTCCCTTATGCGGCACGGTGACGTTGATGCCCTTGTAGCCCATCTCGCGAAGTTGAGTCAGCGCGGCGCCCACTTCCCCGGGCGGTACCTGGATGGCGACGTAGCGATAGTCCAGTCCCAGCGCCTTGAATGCCGCCATGTGCATCTGGGGGGAGCGAGAGTGGGCCACCGGATCGCCGATGACGGCGAAGTCGGCTTGAGGAGCGTCGTGCCAAAGGTAGGGGGTCATGTTTTAGTTGCTCGAAAGGCGAAGAATCGCTGACCGATGAAGTTCCAAACCGCGACGATGGCGGCGGAGAAAATAGTGGCGAGCATGACGCTCCGGTTCTCTTGGCCACCGATGACGTGGTTCAGGAACGAGGAGATCATAAGATCTAGCAAGGCGCCGATCCAGGAGACCAGGAAGAAGCGGCGGAGTTGGGCGGCGCGTTGCGCTTTGCCACGGATCTCGAAGGTCCAGCTTCGGTTCCAGATGAACGAGTTCAGGATGGCGAAGGTGGCCGCCACCGCGCAGGCGATGGGGAAAAAGGCGTCGCTGGGCTTGGAGAAGAGCGTGAAGGGCCAGCCGACGTGGCCTTGAAGCCAGTCGCCCGCTTCGACGCTGAACCGCTCGTTGCCGTAGGGCACCTTGAACATCAGGAACCAGCGGATGGCGGCGTTGACGGCGAAGGAGGTTCCGCCGACGATGCCGAAGCGGATGATCTGGTTGATGAGGGTGCGCTTCGGCTCGGGGCCGGGGGCTTCGTCGACGGGGGAAATCAATGCTTCGTACACGTGGCCGGTTAGGAAGCGCTCAATGGCGCGGTTGATCTTGGTGCCTTTGAACTCTTGGCCTTCCATCTTGCGGACCCAGATGGCATCGATACCCGAGCGGTTTGCGCCCAGGACGTCGGTCATCATCTGGTCGCCCACCATGACGGCCTCTTCCGGCTTGCGTTGGAACTTGATGAGGGCGAGGCGGAACATGGCGCGGCTGGGTTTGAAGCGGCCACGGACGGTCTGCACGCCAAGGAGCTCCGAAAGGCGGGCGAGGCGGACTTCTTTCCGGGTGTTGCTAATAATGCAGATCTCGAAGCCCATGGACTTCGCGCGTTCCACCCACTCGATGACTTCCGGCGCGAACTCTTCCCCCCTCCATTGGACGAGGGTGTTGTCTACGTCGAGAAGCAGCAGCCGCTTGCCGCGATCCCACAGGCGTTGGAGATCGATTTGGACCAGGCTATCCGCCGCGTGGGCGGGCGCGAAGTGCCTGACCGTCCCGCTGAGGCGTTGACGGTCGAAGTCTCCGCTTTGCCATTTATGGCTCATGGCTTTGCCGCCTGCTTGAGCGCTTCCTTTCGCTTTTCGATGTTTTTCTTATGCTCCTCGTAGGTCGCGGCGTAGATGCTTCTTCCGTTGGGAAGCGCCACGTAATAGAGGTAATTGTGACTCGCCGGGTTCATCGCCGCCCGGATGCTGGCAATCGAGGGGGAGCAGATGGGGGTGGGAGGGAGTCCGCCGTGGGTGTAGAGGTTGTAGGGGGAGTCGAACTCCTTGTAATCCTTGAACGTGAGCCGCCGCCATTTGCCCATACCGTAGAGGAGGGCGGCGTCAATTTGGAGGCGCATCTTCTTCTTTAGGCGGTTCTCGATTACGCCGGCGATGATGGGTTTGTCGATGTCGGGGCCGGCTTCGAGTTGGACGAGGGAGGCGAGGATGAGGATGTGGTGGAGATCCTTGGGCTTGCCTAGAGGCTCCCAGACCTTTCTTCGAAACGCCTCTAGTTGGCGGCCGACGACGGACTTGGCACCCATCAGGGGTGGGAGGTCGTAGGTGTCGGGGTAGAGATAGCCTTCGAGGGTGTCTTCCGGGAGGGGGAACTCGGTCTTTCTTCCCTGTGGATGGTTCACCTCGGCGAGGTACTCCTCGGCGGTGCAGACTTCCTTCTTTTCTAGGATGTTGGCGGTGCGTTTGGCCCAGTTGGTTTCGGGGATGCGGACCATTTGGCCGATCGGCCGGAAGAGCCGCCGGGCGTTTTCGAGGCCGTCGACTTTGCCGGAGAGCTTATAGGTGCCGACGGAGACTTTCGAGCGGCCCATGAGGCCGGCGATGAAGCTGGGGACTTGCGAGCTGCGGACGAAGCCTTTGGTTTGGGCGGTTTGGAGGACTTCGGCGAGGGGGCTTTGGTGGTCGACGCGGAGATAGCCTTCGGGGGTGCCGGTTGGCTCGAGAGCGCGTTTGGTGAGGAGGGCGGCGAGGCCGACCACGATGACCAAGCCGAGGACGACCAACTGGCGGGTTCTTCGCTTCAAAGGTCGAGGTACCTCTCTAGGATGCGGCAGGCGGCTTCGCCGTCTCGGAGTTTCTTGCGTTGGCTCGCCTTCATGTCGGTGCCTCGCAGGGCGGTTTCGGCCTCTACGCTGGTCAACGTCTCATCCACGTAGTCCACAACCAGTCCGGTGGCCTCAACGTGCCCGCCGAGTTGGCGCATGATGCGGGCCATCTTCCCTTCTTCGCCGTCTTCAAGGGGAAGACCGAGGATGACCTTGTCGGCCTCTTGGCGCTTGGCCAGGGTTGCGATGGCTTGGGCGTCGACTTTGAGCTTGCCGCTGGCGTTCATGGTCGTGAGCGCGGTGGGCAGTCCCACCGCGTCATCCGTGACCGCCGCTCCGATGCGCGCGAAGCCGAAATCGATGCCGAGAAGCCGCACGGTTTATTGTGGCCTTTTGAGGGTTGTTGGGATGTCTATGCGAAGACTGGGGCTGGCTTCCTGTCCGCAGTAGACGATTTTTATTTAAAAGAGCAATTTATTGGCGTTCAATTTGGGCGGGATTTCACGGGGTTTTCTCGTAATTTTTTATTTCCGTCGAGCTTCTTGACGTTGTGAAACAACATCATGTTATTTTTATTTTTTGCGGCAATGAAGCGCACTTATGTCTACTATTTTACCTGACGGAAAGGTTGCTTCCGAGACCTCTTACGGGAGTTATCTTGCTCTTATGGGTTGGGATGGCGGGCGGGCCGCCCACCCCACAAGGGGTTTTTTGGGGTTAGTTGAAGATTGCCAGCAGCTCGTCGTTGATCGCCGAGTTGGAGGCTACGCAGCCGAGTTTGCGGTCGCCTTTGGCGAAGACGTCGGAGCCGTCGAAGTCGGTGAACTTGCCGCCGGCTTCGGGGATGATGACGTGGAAGGCGCTGAGGTCCCAGCGGCTGACGCCGGGGTCCATCATGACGTCGACCCGGCCGCTGGCGACGAGGGAGTAGCCGAAGGCGTCGCCCCAGGTTCGGACGGCCATGGCGCGGTCGATGATCTTCGTGACGCCGTCCCAGCGTCCGGTGTCCATGAGGCCTCGGTGGGAGCCGATGCAGACGATGGAGTTGTCGAGGGTGTCTTTCTGCGAGACACGGATGGGGCGGCCGTTGAGGAAGGCGCCGCCGCCGCGTTCGGCGTAGAGGAGTTCGTCGAGGCCCGGGAGGTAGCAGACGCCGAGGACGGGGACTTGGTCGACTTCGTAGCTGAGGAGGGTGCCGTAGAGGGGGGCTCCGGCGACGAAGGATTTGGTGCCGTCGATGGGGTCGATGACCCAGCGGTCGGCGACGGTCATATCGCCGCCCTCTTCCTCGCCGAGGATGTTGTCGTGGGGGAAGGCGCGGGCGATGGCTTCGCGGATCTGGCGCTCGGCGGCTTTGTCGGCCACGGTGACGGGGGTGGCGTCCGACTTGATCTCGACGGCGGTCCCGGTCTGGAAGTGGGCGAGGGTTCCCTTCCCTGCGCGGTAGGCGGCGTCGAGAGCGAAGGCGAGACGGGGGGACATTGGGTTGAGGATACCGGGGGGTTAGGGAGTTAGGGGATTAGGGAGTTAGGGAGTTAGGTTTCCGAGGGCGATCTATCATTGATAGATCGCAGAATGGGGCGGGTTTTCTCAGCCCTGAAAGGGCGACCGTTGATAGCGAGGGGCGCAGCCCTGGATTGCGTTTTCGGTGAGCTCCCTAGGCCTGAAAGGCCGATATACGTCGATACCACCCGCACGTTCGCCGAGTTCACTTGCCGGAGTGTGAGGCAGGTACGCATGATCGGGTGCGTCGGCCTTTCAGGCCTAGGAATGGCTTCCTCACTGTAACCAGGGCTTCGCCCTTCGCTATCGACGGTCGCCCTTTCAGGGCTGAGAATGCCGCTTCCCAAACTCAGTCAATGCTGCAATTGGATCTATCAATGATAGATTATCAACCAGGTTGACGCTTAATTCACCCCTAGCTCTTCCTCCGGATTCATAGGGGAGCGAGGGGTGTACAGTTGGGGGATGGTCATGGTTGCCCTGGGGGTGCTTGCAGCGGCGCAGGCGGGTTCTTCGATTCGGTTTAGTGGGTACGAGTGGGAGGTCTCGGAGTCGCAGGGGAAGGTTCGGGGGCCGGGGCCGAATGTGTTTGCTCGGGCGGGGGTGACGCTCGACGCGAAGGGGCGGCTGCATTTGGCGATTCGGAAGGTTGGGGGGCGGTGGACTTGCGCGGAGGTGGCGCTTTCGAAGTCGCTGGGGTACGGGACCTATCGGTTTACGATGGGGAGCCGGGTGGATGCGCTGGACCGGCAGAGTGTGGTCGGGCTGTTTACTTGGGATAACGATGAGGAGGACGCGCACCGGGAGCTGGACTTTGAGTTCTCGCGGTGGGCGGATCCGCTACGGTCGAACGCGCAGTTTGTGGTGCAGCCGTACGACACGTTGGGGAATCTGGTGCGGTTTGAGTTGCCGCCGTTGGCGCGGACGGTGCATGAGTTCGAGTGGCTGCCAGAGAGCGCGGCGTTTTCTTCGCGGACGCCTTCCGGGAAGATTCTGGCGGAGCATATCTTCGGGCGCGGGATTCCGCGGCCGGGTAAGGAGCGGGCTTTGATCAACCTTTGGCTGTATCAGGGGAAGCCGCCGACGGATGGTCGGCCGTTGGAGGTGATCGTGGAGAGCTTTAAGTTCACGCCCGCGCCGGCGGGGAAACGGCGGGCGGTGGAGCATTTGGTGCCGACGGGGGGCTAGGTGTTTTGGGTTTTAGGTTTTGGGTTTTGGGTTTTAGATTTCGGAGACCGACGATTGCGTACGGTCCTACCGGTGGGCACGATTTTTGTTGACCGGGTATAATCACAGCCTCCTTGGGGGATTAGCTCAGTTGGGAGAGCGCCTGCTTTGCAAGCAGGATGTCAGGGGTTCGAGTCCCCTATCCTCCACCAAGTTCAAATACGGCCGTTTCGCGGCCACGGCCTGGGTGGGGCGTGTCGTAAACGTTTACGACACCTTTCGGTAGACATCATGGCCACCGACGACAAATCTTTGGCGCTCAAAGCGCTAGAAGTTTCGCTACCGCTTGTGCTTGGAAAAGGGGGCGATGCATTTATTGAGCGATACAAACTCAAGCATTCAACAGAATCTGCGGGCCCCCAAGAATCCGGAGTACGTGACTGGGCCAAAGCGATGGATCGCATCGCAGCACTCGACCTTCCAGCTGAGGCTAAGGCCGAGCTAGAGATAGCGAGGTTAGGGACAAGAATTCTACAAGGGGTAATTGATCGAGAGGCCGAGCGGCTTCACCGCCGGTCTTTGATTGTAGAGCAGGCCGCGACAAACATTCCTTCGTCAACAGACGTGTACGAACTGGACGTCAACTGGAAGGAGAGTTTTGACGACCACGCAGGCTCTGCCGGCACTTCGCAACTTCAATCTCTATGGGCACACATACTATCGGCTGAAGCCGTCGCGCCAGGTTCTTTCTCCAAACGTGCAATGGATGAGCTCGGCAAGTTTGATCAGCGCGACATCGCCACGCTCGTCGCGATAAGCTCTCGAACGATCTTCAGCGATCAGTCAATCATGTTGTACGACCCCGACGAAGAGGATGAGGAGTTTGACGCACATTTGCGTCATGGTGCAGGGATCGGGTTGTTGGCACCCCTCCTGCCCTTCGAGACGGCGTCCCATTATTCTGTCGACATTACGGCGTACGAAGGAGTACCCATGCCAATGCGCCTGTCAAGTGGCAAGTCTTTTTCATTCATGGCGCGCAAAAGTTCCATCATGCTGACTAAAGGGATTGGACTTACACACTTGGGCAAGCAACTTGGGTTACTTCCCTTGGTTCCCCCTCACGACAAACTGGTGCGTTCTTTCTTTCGAAACCTCCTGGCTGCGGGGAAGTTGGATGCTGATCCGGACTACCTTTTAGAGGTCTAGCCCACGTGCCGCCAGCCCTTTCGATTGAGCAAGTGCAGACATCTGTACCAATGACAACCATTTCCGCTACCGGCGCCCGCACACCCTCACCTAAACTTCGGCAAATATGTTCCTTGAAAAAACCAGGCGGGCGTGATTGATGCCCGCCTGGTAGAGGTCCCTTTCGTGGGGCCTGACTTCGGCACCAACGGCGTGAAAGGACCGGCCAATCAGTTCGTGCTCGTCCTTCGCTCCGACGTACCTCAAGCTTACGATTGCCTCGAGCCAATTTCCTGTGAGAGACACGCCTGCCTGTGAAGGGGGCGGCTTGAGTTCGTTCCCTACAATCACGTAGTCCAGGGTGATTTCGGGGAGCAATCTGAAGCCGACGCTGCCCAAGGCAGCGTCGGTGCAGTTGGGCCGATAGGTCCTGTACCGCTCAGGGAAATATGGTGTTTCCGTCCACCTGAAGAAAGCGGGATCAGGGAAAAAGGGTGCGTGAATACCACGCACAAAAACGGGGTCTGACATTTGCATTCCTCTCCAAGCAACCCCAAGAAGGATGTCCCTGTAACGTATGGCAGAGACAAACGAAGCACCCATCCAAGCTCCTTCGCCATATCCAATAGGGGAGCCATTCAATAATGGAACTGCGTATTCTTCGTCAAGGAGCCTGCTCGAAAACGCGACCGCCCCGGCTGGCCAGGCTGCTTCCTCACCGTCCCGGAACTTGGCGAGCAGAAGTTTCGAAATCCAAGGGGGCATCACTTTGGACTCATTTGAAATGCCAGTGATGACCGCAACCTTAAGTATCCACCACGCCAGAGATTCAGCCGATTTACCCTTTAGGTCGGCAAATCCTAACTCGTGATTTACTAAAGCCTTCACCAGAGGTTCAACCGGTTCATCAATCTTATTGAAGACTTCATTATTACACTTTTTGCAGATGTTCGGTTCCTTGAGTCCACCGGCTTTTCTTTCGTGAACTTCATACGAACTCGTGTCATCCTTGGCTCGATGGATGATTCGCTTCACCGGAGCGTCTTGCAATCCCAAGCTCAACAGAATGCTTTTCTTAAGGATATGTTCGCCAGAGATCTCACTATATGCACCTTTTCTGAGGCCCTCTGCACCGCAGAAGGCACAGGAATATAAGAGAGGTGTCTGGACCTTCTTCTTTCCGCTGCCCACGGATGCAATATATCACTAGGACAGTGCTGTGGTATCTACAGCAGCCATATTCCGTGACGGCTAGCCGCAATCGATCAATAAGGCCCGCCGCCCGCAGTGGCCCATGTGACGAGATCTTAGAGGGACGGGGGCAGTTCGAGCGCAAATTCTTCACGCCTGAACTATTAAGAACAGCTTAAACAGCAAGTTCCATGCGTCCTGCCTGTAAATCTCAATGTCGCGGTCTGTTACACCCTCAACAGTGGCCCTTTCATGAATGAGACGATTCCTTGCCGTGTAGTAATGACTTATGCGATCAACAAGCTCTTCGTCAATAACAACTTTGGTTCTAATTCTTGCAATGGCCTTCCCTCGATCGTCGAGTAGGCTCTTCAGAGTATCACCCCTCAACAAGTCGAGATTTTTTACCAAATATTCCTTGAAGGCAATCTCCACTGTACTATCTATCAAGATAAGAGCTATCCGATTTTTTGTTTCCAATCGTGACCGAACGACAATATCAACAGCCACCAACCCTTCTATTAACCCCAAAGTCCATGGTTGTCGCTCAAGTGCGCCCGAGTTAACAGCCTTGATTTTTTCCGCGTACGTCTTATTCTTTCTTGGTGGTGGGGGCAGCCTCAACCGAGGTATCGAACCCGCTGGATCAGAAGGCCTCGGCGCAACATTCTCGACCGTTCCGGCATTGAACTGGAAGATATCCCCTTCCCATGTGTTTTTCGTAGCTCTTGATATTTTAGTAAAATAGGTTACCCACTCGATGATATGAGACCTTAACAGCAAGAAAGCAGCATGATCGTAGTCGATTCCAGTCTTGCTACTGTTCCAGGGCATGAGCATTGCGGGCCCATTCAAGCGAATAATTAGCCGACAGAGAGATGCATCGGGGTGCGGTACTCCAGCCTCAGCGGAGACAAAGTAGCCAACCTCACGGACGCGAAGTTCCTTGACCACGAGGCGATCATTACAATAAAAGTAAACGCCGTAGTTATCAAGTTTCGAGTCACGATCAGCAATTAGACCCGCCTCAAAGTCCACTCTCAGAGTCGAGACTCCATCTGGCTTGCATTCGAGCGGCATTCGGCGCGGCGGAAAATCAGGGGGAAAGGACCATACGTTGAATACCGACGGATTTAGTGAAACACCATCCACGTAGATTTCACAATCGCAATTTTCAAGGAAGAGAGCATACGTATCAGAAAAGTGTTTTTTTTAGTGATGTCTTGTCATTTTCTGTAATCCTTTTTCGAAGCTTAGAAAGCTCAACTTCTGTCGTCCCTTCCGCGATGGAAGGTATTCCAAAATAAGCGAGTTCCTAGCTCGGGGACTGTAGCCATTCATTGTCGATATCTATCTGAAAAGAAGCCAAGCTGCTATATCTGGACCTAATCGTGGCAACCTCTGCAAGAGCCACAACCGCGCGTTTACCTCCAACTCCAAAATATCCGATCGTCTCCGATTCCCTACTGTTATTGCTTCCACCAGGAGTGATTAGAAGATGTAAGTCTTCCTCCTTTACTCCGCCAGCAGTATCGACAACCCTGATAGTTTGCTGGTCTAGATCGAGAAAGACATCTATTCTCAGTGCGACTTTCCGATCACCCGTGAGCCACGTGTCCAAAGCATTGTCTACTAATTCCGTTAAGCCAGTTTGTAGGTTGTAATCACTGATCAGTGCCCAATAGGACCGCTTTTCTGGCGTGCCGTTTAGAACACCCTTCTCTCTCTTTCTATCAGGTTCGTTCATCAAATCCACTGCTCTATCGCGTTCCTGCATATTCTTACACTTTATTCGTGTATCGACAAAATGAGGACATGTTTCTGATCGGTCTCCTGAACGCAGGGCCTGCACATCTTGGCTATGCTTAGAGCGCCAAAACGATGATCCTTTTCTCTCTTTTGCCGCAGCCTGGTCTCATCGCACGCGTGGACGCGGGGTTGTATCGGTTTGATGCTGCTTGATGCGCGGCGGGAAAGCGGAAGGGCGGCGGAAATGGCACCATCGGTCGATGACCGTTCTGGTGTACTTGGACGGCCTGTGGGCGAAGGGACGGAGGGGGCGACGTTCGTGATTCGTCCCTGACAACGCAGATTGCGTACCTATAATATGCTGTGCCAATCCTCTGCTTGCTCGCCCTGACTTCCGCTCAGGTCCGGATAGGGCCGGTTGGGTTTTACGGCTTACAGCCGCAGGTCGCGACCTCTGGGAGTCGGGCGTTTGTGGCTTGTGGGCAGGGGGATCGGGTGTTTGTTTTGGCTTCGAAGGATGCAGGCCGGACGTTTGGTAGCCCGGTTGCGTTGCCCACCACCGGGAAGTTGATGTTGGGGATGCGGCGGGGGCCTCGGGTGGCGATTTCTGGGCGGGCCGTGGTGGTGAGCGCGGTTTATGGGCAGAAGGGCGGGGGAGCGGATGGGGATCTGTTTTCTTGGCGGTCTCGGGATGAGGGGCGGACTTGGGTGGGGCCGGTTCGGGTGAGTGATGTTCCGGGGGCGGCGCGGGAGGGGTTGCATGCGATGGCGGCTTCCTCGACGGGGCGGTTGGCCGCGACTTGGCTGGATCTGCGCGGCGGCGGGACGGAGATCTGGGCGGCGAGTTCGGACGACGGCGGGGCGAGTTGGGGGAAGAATGTGCGGGTGTACCGGTCGCCGGATGGGCACGTTTGCGAGTGCTGCCATCCTTCGGCGGCGTTTGGGCCGAAGGGCGAGTTGTATGTGATGTTCCGCAACTGGCTGGGCGGGGCGCGGGATATGTATCTTTCGGCCTCTCGGGATGGCGGGGCGACGTTTGGGGCGGCGCAACGGTTGGGCGTCGGGACTTGGCCGTTGAACGCCTGTCCGATGGACGGGGGATCGATCGGGGTGGCGGCGGATGGGTCGGTGACGACGGTTTGGCGGCGTGGAGGTCGGGTGTATCTGAGCCAGCCGGGAAAGCCGGAGACGGAGGTGGGCGAGGGATTTCAGCCTTGGATGTCGGGGGATGGAGCGGTGGTTTGGGAGCTTAAGGGGCGGATCTTTGGGATGAGCGGCGGGAAGGTTCGGGAGTTGGGGGCGGGGTCGCGGCCGATGGTGGACGGCGGGCTTGCGGTTTGGGCGGATGATGCGGGCGTGATTTGGTCGGAGCGGCTTGGGCCTCAGTAGGCTATTGACTTTGTAAATTGAGGGTCATCCGGGTTCATATTCGGTTCAAGCCTCACCTACCCTAGCCGTCAACTACGTTCAGATCTGGTTGTGTTTGGGAGACACCAGGAACCCCCTCCCCCTCGGTTCCCCCTTACGCTCGTGCCTCGCTCCAAGGGGCACCATCAACTGGGCGCTACTCTCTAGTCCTATCGGGAGTGCCGGATGCCACTCTGGCGAGTGGCGGTCCGTTTGAAGTTCGGGGGCTATGCTTAGGGCACCAAAACGATGATCCTTTTCTCTCTTTTGCCGCAGCCTGGTCTCATCGCACGCGTGGACGCGGGGTTGTATCGGTTTGATGCTGGGGCCGATGCTCAGCGGGATGCGCTTCCTTCGTTTGCGCTGCTGAAGCCGCTGACGGGTCGGCGGGTTGGGGCGGCGCCGTTTGAGGTTTCGTTCGGGACCGAGACGGACCGTCATACGGTGCACATCGCGATGCCGGCGGGGACGGATCTTTATGGGACGGGGGAGATTGCGGGGGGGCTTCGGCGGAACGATAAGGTTACGGAGTGTTGGAATACGGACGCTTATGGGGCGAACGAGCGGTGGGCGGGGCTTTATCAGTCGCATCCTTGGGTGTTGGGGGTGCGGCCGGATGGGACGGCGTTTGGGGTGTTGGCGGATACGACTTACCGGTGCCGGATCGATCTGCGGAACGGGGCGACGTTTGCGGCGGAGGGGCCGGCGTTTCCGGTTTATGTGATCGATCGGAAGTCGCCGGAGGACGTGCTGAAGGAGTTGGGGCGGCTTACGGGGAAGATGGAGTTGCCGCCGCTTTGGGCGCTGGGTTACCACCAGTGCCGGTTCTCCTATATGGATCAGGCGGAGGGGTTGGCGATCGCGAAGGGGTTCCGGGAGCATCGGATTCCTTGCGACACGATCTGGTTTGACATCGACTATATGGACGGGTACCGGGTGTTTACGTTTGATAAGAAGCGTTTCCCGGAGCCGAAGACGCTGACCTCGGCGCTGTCCGGGATGGGGTTCCATAACGTGTTCATGATCGACCCCGGGGTGAAGGCCGATCCGGGGTACGGGGTTTACGATTCCGGTTTGAGGGCGGACGCTTATGTGAAGAGCGCGGCAGGCGGGGATCAGTTGGGGAAGGTTTGGCCGGGGGTTTGCGCGTTTCCGGATTTCACCCGTCCGGAGACGAGGGCTTGGTGGGCGGGGCTGTACCAGCCGTTTATGGCGAGCGGCGTCTCGGGGGTTTGGAACGACATGAACGAGCCGTCGTTCTTCGAATCGGAGACCCGCACGATGCCGGAGGACGCTCGGCACCGGGGAGGTGGGGGACTTACGGCGGACCGGCATCAGCGGTACCACAACGTGTTTGGCCGCCTGATGGTGGAAGCGAGCCATGACGGGATCTTGGCGGCGAATCCGGACAAGCGGCCGTTTCTGTTGACTCGTTCGGGGTACCTGGGTTACCAGCGGTTCGCTGCCACGTGGACCGGCGATAACTTTGCGGATTGGGGCGGGATGCGGAACGGGATCAGCATGATTTTGAACCTGGGGCTTTCCGGGCAGCCGTTCTCGGGGCCGGACATCGGCGGCTTTTTGATGGATGGTCCGGGCGATCCGGCGGAGCGGTCGACCTTCTATGCCCGTTGGTGGGGGCTCGGGTCGCTGCTTCCCTTCTCGCGCGGCCATGCGGTGGCGGGTTCGATTCGGAAGGAGCCCTGGGCGCTGGGCGAGCATGTCGAGAAGGTGGCGCGGGCCGCGTTGGAGCGTCGGTATCGGCTGCTTCCCTACCTTTACACGCAGTTCCAAGACGCATCCGTGACGGGCGTTCCGGTGGCGCGTCCGCTATTCTTTGCCGACCCGAAGAACCGGGCGTTACGGGCGGAGGATCATGGATTTTTGCTGGGGCCGGATCTGGCGGTTCAGGCTCCGTTGGATTCGCCGGGGCATCACGTGGAGCTTGGTTGGAAGGCGGTGCCGAGCCTCGTTCCGGGGGACGACGATGCGGACCAGGCCAAGTTGGAGATCCGGCCGGGGGCGATCGTGCCTTTGGGCGACACGGTGCAGTACGTGGGAGAGAAGCCGCTCGACCATCTCACGTTGATCGTGGCTTTGGACGCTAAGGGCGAGGCTTCTGGGCGGATGTATGAGGATGCGGGGGATGGGTTTGGGTATCGGAAGGGGGATTTCCGGCTCAGTCGGTTCTCGGCTCGGCGGCGGGACGGAGGGATCGAGATTCGGAGCGGCAAGGCGGAGGGGCGTCGGAAACGGCAGCACCGGCCGGTGACGGTCTTGGCGTACTTGGATGGCCGGTGGGTGAAGGGAAAAGGGACGGAGGGGTCGGCGTTCGTGATTCGTCCCTGAATTCGAGGGAGGGATCAGATTTCCGTATTCAAGAGTTTCTGCATTCTGAACGCGGATGAGGCCAACGAGGTTGAATAGCCGGTGAGGAGGGGGCTGAGCGGCGCGTTGGCGGGTACGTTTTGCGCCCAGACCATTCCTCCCGCGCTCCAGCCTTGGTTGATGTCGTAGGAGACCGTTCGTTGCGCCGAATCGCTGAGGCTGAAGAGCATGCCGGGTCCGGTGCTCCTCACAACGACGGTGCCCGGGGTTTGGGAGATGGTTGACATCATAAGGAAGATCGAAGGGACGGGCTGGATGATTTGGAGCCCTTGGCCGTAGAGAGGAAGCGCGCAGATCGGGCCCACGTTCGGGGACGACCCTTGGACCAGGCCGGTGACGAACGGGGTCGTGCTGGAGTTCAGAATCGAGATGGAGTTTGGGACTCCAGAGTCGCTCACGACGCCGCTCCCATTGTTGACGGTAAGGAGCTGTCCGAGGCTCATCGGCTCCGAGAAGCCGACGGATATTCGGCCTCCGACGACGAGACTGCTTGCCGAAAGGTATCCCTGCAGGTCTCCTGTCCAAGTGAGGACAGTGTTTTGCATGTACGACTGGGACTGCATCCATACGACCGGGCTTGCCGCATGATCCGAGCTTCGCACTACGCCGAATGCGTTGAGGAAATAGCCTGACTGATAGAGAGCCTGAACGGTGGCCCCGCTCATCGTGACCGTTACGGAATATTGACCCATTGGCGTCCGGTGATTTCGTTGTGACTGATCGACACCGGGGGAGCGTTGCGATTCTCACTCCCCCGTGCGGTGTCCGAAGTGGTTACTCCGCGGAGGCCTGAGCCAGTGACTTAGCGTAACTTTCGTTCAGGGATTTGGAGCCCTGGATGAGCAGCGGCACAAGGTTCGAGCTTGCCTTGACTTTCTGTGCCCACGGACCTCCGCCCCACGACCAACCGAGATTGATGTCGTAGTTCACCGTCTGCGCATTGTCCTCGGTCAGATCGATGAGAAGGCCCGGACTAAAGGCCTTGAAAATGACCGCGCCGGTATTCAATTGAGCCGTGGAGAACATGAGCAGCACCTGTGCGATGGGGGCGACGATGTCCAATCCGCCTCCGTAGAGAGGAAAGGCGCATAGAGGATTGTACGAGCCGTTCTGAAGCTGAGAGATACCGCAGGTGAACGGAAAGGCCACTTCGTTGTAAATCGAGATCGCCGACTTTACGCCGGTCTGGGTGTCGATCGCTCCGGTTCCCGACTTCGATTTTACGTTGAGGGTCTGGTTTAGATCGATCCCGTAGGCGTTTGTCGCGGTGATTTGCGTGAGTCCTTGAAAGTCCTGAGTTGACGTGTAGGCTTGGTAGCTCTCTGTCCAATTCACCTTGGTTTTCAGGCCGAAGCTTTCGGTTTCGAACCAGACCGAGGGGACGCCGGTTCCGGTCGTTTTCACAGCCTTGAAGCCGTAAAGCTGGTAGTTGCCATTCGTAAGCGCATCCACCGTCGCCTGGGGCATGTTGATCGTGACGGAGTAGGGCGTGGCGCCCAGCTTTAAGGTCGGGGAGTCATCGGTCATTTCTTCTTCTAGGAGCAGGGCTGGGAGCACGCTGGAGATTACGAATTCGCGGGGAATCGGCGAGGTGGGGTAGTGCGCCAGGAGCTTTCTTGAAGTGACGTTAGGCTCGTTGATCAGGTCGACCGCGGCATCGACGACGATGACGGACCGGTTCGTGGCGGGGCCGACGGCCTGGACATGCCAGGTCTGGGTGGGCTGGTTGCTGTACGTGTAGGACACCTGGAGGGCGGCGGGGGCGTCAGCGGGCAGATCCTGCATCAGAGTGAGTCGAAAGTTAGGCATTTTTCTCTAAAGGCGCTTTGCGCCGGCAAGGCGGAGGGAGGACGGAAGCTCCAATCGCTTGGAGCTGCGTCGGACGACGAGATCGGAGATAAGCCTCGGACATCACCTCAGCTTTGAATCTCTTCCCAACCAATTGCTGGTTAGGTGATGAGGATTATCCAATCTATTTCGGCAATAAATTTCTTTTAATATTTGTTTGCGTTTAAAATCCGACGTGGTGATGTATCTACTTTAAATGGCGACAATGGCTCGCTATGTCAGATGAATCACCGCAAAGTGGCGCGTATACCGACTTTTCTGCCTCTTCTTCTCCCGCCTCCAATCTGATGCGCCTAGTGCAAAGGCACATGCGGGAGAGCCACTTGAGGCCCACGACGGAGCGGACCTACTCTTCTCAGATCAGGCGTTTCGTCGAGGCGCATCCAGAAGCTTCGCCTTCGGATCTGAGCGCGGCCGAAGTTTGCGGCTATGTCCGAACCCTGGGCGAAGCTCATGGAGCGACCCCGGCATCCCAAAGCGCAGCCCTCAATGCTGTGCTCTACCTTTACCGAGAGGTGCTCGGACGCGATCTTAGGGCAGAGACGGGTTTTGAGAGGTCTGAGATTCCGGCCCGCCTTCCAACCGTATTGACTCGCAAAGAAGTGATCTCAATCCTTGAGCAGCTGACCGGCGAGCACCATTTGATGGCTTGCCTTCTCTACGGCTCCGGCCTTCAGGTCACAGAATGCCTTTCGATCCGAGTTAAGGATCTGGATACAAAAGATGGCACCCTCCTGGTTCGTAATGCGAAAGGCCAAAAGGACCGGCTAACGATCCTTCCCAAAAGTATTCCGACGGCGCTCAGCGTTCAACTTGGCCGAAGTAGGCTCTTATTCGAGGCGGACCGCCGGCTCGATCGTCCACCGGTTTGGGTGCCGGGCACGACGAGCAGCAAAAATCAGCCGGAACCTGGGAAGCAGTGGGGGTGGCAGTGGCTATTTCCTCAAGAGCGATTGGGATCTTCCTCCGATGGGGATCTGCGCCCCCGTGTCCATGTTGCCGAGGATGGCTTGCAACGTGCGGTGAAACAGGCGATATCTCGAGCGGGGGTTGCGAAAAAGGCGAGTTGCCAAACCCTTCGTCATTCCTTTGCGACGCATCTTCTGGAGGCCAGTTATGACATTCGGATCGTGCAGGAGTTGCTTGGTCATAGCGACGTTCGGGCGACTCAGATCTATCTTCAGCTCGTGAAGTTGCAGGGGATCACGGTTCGCAGCCCGCTCGATGAGTGATTGGTTAGCAGTAAACCAAAAGAATCAGTGCGGCTACCAAATTAATTCGACTGAAACACTTGGAATTCGGCGCATACTGGGTCGTACATCTTACTGTGGACACTGAAGTCGCGACAAGTGATTTGAGTGAGGTGGCGAAGGAGCACATGGTAACACTCGAAAAGATTCCGAATAATAGGGTTCCGGTTCCGGGTTGGAAGGGAGGGTTTTCGACTTCTAATCCGGCGTTCGCGTATCCCGATCCTAATTTGACTTCCCTGCCGTTGCTGGGGAACATGGACAACATTACGCGGCTGAAGCGGCAGGTTCATGTGCTGTGGCCGGAGTTTAGCTGGGAGACGGTGATTGGGGACTCGACTTCGCGATGTTTCAACATGTTCGCGCCTGATATTTCGCGGGCGGGCTATGACGATGCGGGGCGGGTTTGGTCGATTATTTGTCCGCAACAGGGTAGCTACTCGCCGACCTTTGGGAGTTTGAACATCGAGGTGACGGTCACCGGTCAGCGCGGGTGGGTGAACGAGAGTGTGGTTGACCGGGATAAGGATCTGCTGGCCGCCGATATGAACGTGACCGGGAAGGTCTGGTTTGCGCCGAGCGCGAAGGACAAGTTTGCGTACAACTTTATCAAGTTGCTGTTTGAGAAGCGGGGGCTTCCCTTCCCTCTCGATAAGGCTCATGCGATTCAAGTTTCGTTGCACAAGGTGGGCGATCCGAACGATCCGACGATCTCCGTGCGATCGGGACTCAGTGGCGCTTACAAGAACCCGGACTTCGCGTTGCATTACGGCGATGCTTGGGGGGTGGCGAACGTGGCGGTGGAGATTGGTCCGATTCTAACGTGCAATCATCCGGTGGTCGATGAGTTCAACGCGATGATCATGGACATCTTCAACTTGGGCTCAGGCAACATTCTTAAGCAGGGGAACGTCTTGACTTGGAACGTTTGGTTCGATGCGCCGACCTACGTTTGCCAGACGGAATGGAAGAATCACGCCAACTATTGGCGCGAGTCGATCGACACGGGGCACGGTTCGCCAGATGGGCAGGGTTCGGAGATCAAGTACTTCGACGGCACGGTTTTCAAGCCCATCGATGCGGTCGCTGAGGCGGAGTGGGACAAGATTAAGGCGTGGCTGAAGAAGCACTTCGGTATTTCGTTGCCTGATAGCCCGTCGGCGGATTGGGTTTAGTTTAAATAGGGACAGCGTCGCGGGTGGTGCCGATGCCAAGATGTTTCTGAAGTTCCAACGTCGGCACTTTTTGTTCCATCAGCCGACTGAAGTTTCCGTTGGCTTGCTTCGAGCTCGGGCCGCCTTTTTCTAGTGGGGCGGCCCATTTTAGTTTTTGGGGCTGGGTTTTGTCGGAAGGGACTAGGTCAGGGAGTTGTCGGTAACCCCTCCGGGGTTATTTTGATGGCTTGGCGGCCATCCCGGGGTGATTACCCCGGGCTTTTGCATTCGGGAACCACTCCGTGGTTGACCTGTCCCGCACGCACAAGAGGCGGAGCGTGTTTGTCTTTATTTTGGAATTCTTTTGATCATGTCGATGAATAATAGGGCATGAGTTCCTTGCGTTGGATTCGTGGGCTGACGGTACTGGCGGGGGTGTTTGCGGTGGCTTCGTCAGCGCTGTCCGAGTCGTGGGGGATCCATGCTTTGGCGGCGAATCCTCGGATGCGCGTGCACTTTATCGATGTCGGGCAGGGGTCGGCGACTTTGTTGGAGTTCAAGTGCGGGGCGGTGTTGGTCGACAGCGGCGGGGCGAGGGATAAGAAGGAAGTTCTGAACGCCTATCTGGATGCGTTCTTCGCCCAGCGGCCGGACCTGCACAAGACGCTTTCGACGGTGTTCTTGACCCACGACCACATGGACCATTCGCTAGGGCTGGAGGGGGTGGCGAAGCGGTACCGGGTTTTGCATATGGTGGACGATGGGATTCGGAAGGATCCGGACACGGACTCGGGGCTGAACAAGATGATGAAGGTGCTGGCCCAGGCGACGCCGCCGGTGACGAGTCATGCGGTGACGGACGCGATGGTTCGATCGGCGGGAGTGGCTGGTCTTTCGGACTCAGACATCGATCCGGTCGCTTGCGCAGACTGCGATCCGGAGTTGAAGGTGTTGGCCGGGGGGCAGACCACAAAGCCGGCGGGCTGGACGTCCGCCGCCCTTAAAAACTTGAACAACCATAGCTTGGTTATTCGGGCTTCGTTGGGCAAGGCTTCGATTTTGATTACGGGAGATCTGGAGATTGAGGGCATTAAGCGGCTGACGGATTTCTATGGGCCAGGCGATGTTCTGGCTTCGGAGATTCTGGTGGCCGGCCACCACGGTTCGGAGAACGGGATGACGCCCGATCTGGTCCGGCTGGTGGCCCCGCAAATCGCGGCGATTTCTTGTGGGACACCTTACGACGGACTTATCCAGGGTTCACCGAATGCGCGACCGAACACCGCTTACGGTTTTGGTCATCCCAACCAGACGACGGTGGAGACATTGGAGGCAGGGGTGGCCCGGAACCGACCGCCGATCGATGTGCAGCTTGGGCTGGCGGCGAAGACGTTTACCCCGGCTGATCACAAAATCAAGATCTCGAAGGCCATCTACTGCACCGGTTGGGAAGGATCCTTCGTGGTCGATGCGTATGCGAACGGACGGATTTCAGTGAGGAAGAGCGGCCTGGTGGCGGGACTGAAGCGCCGGAGCGCGGTGGCGCAACGCTGAACAGGCCTTCGCTTAAGCGTGTTTTCGTTAAACGACAGTACTTTTTTACTTATTTTGTCGATTTTCCGAACTTTTTAGGCTTCTTTGTCGACTAAGATTTATAACCCGCGCGGGCACAGGGGCGATGATGACCTGGGCCACTGAACCCGCGGGATATTTTTTTGCCCGAAATTGCCTGATTGGTGATCGGAGCATAGGTTCGGAACCCTTTTAGTACCTTCCACCGTCTTATTTAACGATAAGCGTAGCCCCTCGCTAAATGATTGGGGCGCACTATCAGTAGGAAGTCTCGCCGGTCGCTCTCTCAGTCGACCGGCCTTTTTTCTAACTGAGGGTGACAGCGCCGCTGCGGACGGCGGTGACCTGGCCAAATTCCGCCAAGGCGGCGAGGAAGTTCGACAGCCTTTCCGGGGTGGCGGAGATTTCGGCCGTAAAGTGACCTTCGCGGAGTTCGATCAGGCGAGCGCTCCAGGCGCCGACGAGGCTGAGGGCATCATCTTGCTTTTCCGCGACGACGCGAACGAGGGCAAGTTCGCGCGATAGGGTCGGTTGCTGGGGATTCATGGTGTCGGCTTCTTGTATCAGTCAATAAAAAAGCCCCTCCGGCTTGCCGGAGGGGCTTTTTCCAAGTTGGGTTAAGCGTGTCCTACGGCGTGTTCGGTGTGTTAAACCAAAAAAAGCCGTACCAAAACGCAGGGCGGAGGGCAGACGGGGAAACGTATCCGTTTACCAGCTTGGCCTCGCTCACGGAATTAGTATAGCAGGGGTTAGGGGTTAGGGGTTAGGGGTTAGGGGTTAGGGGTTAGGGGTTAGGAGGGTGGCATTCCAGGCTGAAGCCTGGGGCACATTTGCGGACTAAAGTCTGCGCCCCTTTCCAGACCCTTCCGGTAGTCTTCCTTACGTGAAGACGCTTAGGATCGGGACGTCAGAGTTGGAGGTTTCCGAGGTTTCGCTGGGGTGCATGCGGATTGGGGGGATGGAGCCTGCCGCGGTCGATGAGTTGATTCGGACTTCGGTCGATTTGGGGATCGATTTTTATGATCACGCCGATATTTACGGCGGAGGCAAGTGCGAGGAAGTGTTTGCGGCGTCGGTCAAGCGGTTGGGAATCGAGCGGTCCAAGCTGATCTTGCAGAGCAAGTGCGGGATTCGGAAGGGGTATTTCGATTTTTCGAAAGAGCACATCCTGACTTCGGCGGACGCGATTCTGAAGCGGTTGGATACGGATTATCTGGACATCCTCCTTTTACACCGCCCGGACACGCTGATCGAGCCGGAAGAAGTGGCGGAGGCGTTTACACAGCTCAAGGAGAGCGGGAAGGTACGGGACTTCGGGGTGAGCAACTTCAATCCGGGGCAAGTCGAACTGCTTCAGGCTTCCCTACCGATGAAGCTTCAGGTCAACCAGCTTCAACTTAGTGTGATGTTCACGGGCATGATTGACGCTGGCTTGACGGTGAACATGAAGCACGAGAACTCGGTCGTGCGGGATGGCGGGATTTTGGATTACTGCCGGTTGAAGAAGCTCACCATTCAGGCCTGGTCACCGTTCCAGTTCGGGTTCTTCGAGGGTGTGTTCGTGGACAATCCGAAGTTCCCCGAGTTGAACAAGGTGATGGATACGCTGGCGGCCGAGTATGGGGTGACCAAGACGGGGCTGGCGATCGCTTGGATCCAGCGGCATCCGGCGAAGATCCAATCGGTCTTGGGGACAACGAGTCCTTCGCGGGTGAAGGAAGTTGCGGACGCCTGCAAGATCGAGCTTTCGCGGCCGCATTGGTATGAGATTTACCGGGCGGCGGGAAATATCCTTCCGTAGGCGGAGGGTCGTAAGGCGTTGGGTCATTGGGCTCGGAGCAATGCTCCGGGCCCTTATTTGTAGAGCGGATTGAGCGGGCGGACATCGCTTGACGGGGCGTTTCCGAAGGTGGCTCCTAGGATGACGATGTTGGGGTCTTTGGGGAGATCGAGAGTCTTGGCTCCCTTGGGGAGATTGATCGCGTAGCGGTAGAGGTAGCAGAAGTGATAGGGGTCGTTGCTGCCATCCGGGAGGCGGCGGTGGTCGGCGTACCAGGCGATGGGGGCGCGTTTGATGTAGCCGGGGGCGATACCGAGGAGTTTGTGTTCCCAGCGGGAACCGCGTTCGTCTTCGGTCGCGCCTTCCCAGATGCGGTTGTCGAACTGGCCTACGAAGCCGTTGCCGGCTTGGATGGTCAGGACTTTGGGTTTGCCGTCGATGAGGAAGGTCGCCGGGCGGTCGCCTTGGGCGGAGGCGGCGAGGATGTAGAGGCGCTTTGCTTTTGGTAGGGAGATGGTCTTTGGGGGCGCGGCGAGGCGGAAGGTGATGCCGCCGGATTCTAGGGTTTTGGGGAGGAGGTCGGTGGGGATTCCGAGGGCCGCGGATATTGAAAGGCTGCCGCCCCTCACCCCCTGCCCCCTCTCCCCCAGAGGGGCGAGGGGGTTCTGAAACTTGACGGCGAACGCCCGGACACCAAAAGGCTTTATGTTCAGGACGGCGTCGCCTTTTGAGATTTGAACTTTGCCGGACAGGGGATGCTCTTGCCCGTCGACTTCCCGAATGGCGGCGATCGGCTGTTTGAAGTGGAGGTTGAACTTCGCGATTTTCTTTCCGCTCGTCTCCAAGAGGCGGACGATGGTTTCCCCGGTGTCTTCGGCTTTCTTCATCGCCATGACGGAGACGTTTGGGGCGTCCGTGCAGCCAAACGAAAATTGGCGGCCGAGGGTGCCCGGGTGGGGGGACACCGCGAAGGGCCTGAGGGGGTGGACGAGGCGGGCGGCTTGGGTGGGGGTGTCGGCTTTTTGCCAGTCGCCGGTGTGGGGGGCGAGGGCGTAGTTGATCTCGTGGTGGCCCCAGTCGCCGGTGGCTTGGTGTTGGTAATTGTCGCGGACTCCCGGGGTGTAGAGGAGGGTGAGGCGGAGGGTCTGGTCGTCGGGTTTGTCGGAGCCGTATTTGGCTTCGCTCAGCACCGAAGCGCCGTAGTCGCCTTTGGTGTCGGTGAGGTCGAACCAGCGTTGGGACGGGCCTTCGTAGAGCTTTTCCCTATCGTTACCGCGTTGGACGGCGCCGATGCCGCAGTCGTAGGTGGCGTTGGGATTTTGGGCGATGAGGGGGAAGGTGGCTTTGAGGCTGCACTCGGTGGAGCGCCAGTCGATGGATTGGCTGAACTCGATTCGATTGCTGCCTCGGGTAAGTCGGACGAAGGTGACGAAGCGGGAGCCGCGGGCTTGTCGTTCGACGCGGAGGGTGACGCGGACCGGGCCGTTCTCGGCGACAGTGATCTTCGCGGGGCCGTCGACATAGCCGACCGGGGACTTCTTTTGGTCCTCCCAGTCCATATTCCAGGCCGGGTGGCGGGTCGGTTTTTGGTAGAGAAAGGCGAGGCGTGCAGGGGCGGAGAGGACTTCCCTTTCGGCCTTCTTGTCGTAGACGCTGCGTACATCGCCGTTTCCGTCGAGGTTGACGCGGAATCGGTTATTCTCCAGCCCGTCAGCCCAAACCCTCATCACGGAGTCGACCTTAGGGGCGAGACCGGGGAGGACGTGATAGGTGGCGAACCCAAGGGAGGGGAGCTTGGCGAGGAAGAGGAGCTTCTTGCCGACCCTTTGGGCGGGCACTTCCCGGCCGTCCGGGCCAAGGACACGGGCACCGGTCGGGAGGTCGGTTTCGATCACGTCTTCGCGGGCGGTGGAAAGCGGGTTATAAACGACGACGGATTGACCGTTGCCGCGGGTGTCCATCCGCCGGGCGACGGAACCGACGGAAGCTTGAAGAGCGTCGGCGGACTGGTTGAGGGCGATGATCTGGTCGTTCCAGGCGAAGGGGTAGGCCTGGGGAATGGAGGTACCCGGGAGGATGTCGTGCATCTGGCCGCCGAGGAAGCGTTGCCAAGCGTCGGTAAGGCGGGCTTGAGGGTACGGAGTTCCCGTGAGGACCTGGGCGATCGTGGCGGCGCGCTCGGCGGCGTCGGCAAGGAGTTCGTTGCGGTGGTTCCAGTGCTTCATGGCCGCGCCGGAGGTGGCCGTGCCGGCGCTGTGCTTGGAGATCAGGAGTTCGCCTTGGTAGCTTGGGAGGGCGGCGCGCTGCTTGGCGCTCAGGTCGTTGAACATCTGGTCCGCACCTTTGGCGATGATCCGGATGGGCCCCTTCCCTTTCTTGCTTTCCTCAACCCAGCGGATCGACTCGGGATCGGGGGCTCCGCCTTCGTCACCGATGCCGTAGTAGGTGTAGTCCAGTTCGAGGCCAGATTTGGCCTTTTGGTCAGCGATGCGCTTGAGGAGGGTAGGGCTGGATGAAAGATCTTCTTTGACTTGGGTGTGGTAGCTCTGGGCGTTGAGGGCACCGACAATTGAGTCGCCGTTCGGTCCGATCCAGCGGCCGATGTTGAACGGGATCGGGCTGCTGGTGTCCGGGTAGTAGCTGAGCTTGCAGGTAGACATCCCCTTTAGGCCGGCGTGGGCAAGGGTCGATGGGAGCGAAGCCGGGAAGCCGAAGACGTCCGGGACGAGATAGTTGTTGGACTCGACGCCGAATTCGCGCTTGAAGAAGCGGTTGCTGTAAAGGACCTGGCGAATGATCGATTCGGGCGCGGGAATGTTCGCGTCGCACTCGTCCCAGCCGGATCCGGTCACGACCCAGCGGCCTTGGCGGACGTAGTTTTTTAGCTTGGCAAAGAGGGCCGGGTAGTAGTCCTTCATGAACTGGTATCGCTTGGCGCCGGTCCAGTTGAAGACGTAGTCGGGGTTTTTCTCGAAGGCTTCGAAGTTCTGGGTGAGGGTCTTCGGGATGCAGTCGAGGATGGAGTGGCGGTAGTTCCAGCACCACTCGGTGTCCAGGTGCGAGTAGCCGATAACGTAGGCGGTGGGCTTGGAGAGGTCGACCTGGGGGAGTACGGGCGGGAAGAAGGGCATTGGGTCTTTTTGGGGCGTGAGAAGGGCGTTCTAAAATCGGAGCGTTACGGCTACCGTCACGTTACCGGAGCCCCACCCCTAACCCCTCCCCATTTTCCTCACGGTGATCGGCTCCGGTGTTTGGACACTGGGGACCCGCGGAAAAACGAGGAGGGGGACCGGACTACGGGGCGTAGGTTACGCCGGTGGGCTTGATCAGTTTGAACATGTAGAAGTCGTTCGCACGGACCTGGCTCCACTTGCGGTATTTGGCGGAGCCGTCGCAGTTGGAGTAGTTGGAGCCGCCTGTGTGACCCTTGGTCGGCTTATTCCCTGTTTCGCCGCAGGGGGCGAGGGTATTGCCGCCGGCGGTGGTGGTGGCGTCTCGGCCAGCCAGCTTCCAAGCATCGCAGCCCGTGAAGGCGGCGCCGTGGGAGGAGCCGACGTAGCCGCCGCTGTACTTATCGCCGCCTTCGGTGTAGCTCTCGACGAGAGCAATCGTGTCCGATGGCTGATCGATCTGGGAGCCGTTCTTACCCGTGCGGGCGGGGGCGTTGTTATAGGTGCTCAGGCCGGTGTTCTTGTCCGGCGTCTCGCCTCGGGCGATGCCTTCCTTCGTGGTGATCTCGGCCACGTAGGCGTAAGAGCGCGGAATGTGTTTCGCGATGTAGGTCTTGTCCCACCACTCGAGATCCGGGTCGGTCGCCGCCGGGCGGCTCTTGCCGTCGCTGGCACAGGACCAGATATTGTCGTTCTTGGTGTACGGGAAGATCTGCATGTCGATGGGCATGCGGCTTCCGGCGGCGCTGGATGGGTGCTGGTTTTTGGCGTCGTAGATCCAAGGGAGCGCGCCAGGATACGAGTCGTCGCTGTCATTCATGTACATCTGCAGGCCGAGAGCGATCTGCTTGGTATTGCTGAGACAGGCGGTCTTCTTTGCGGCCTCTTTGGCTTGGGCGAAGACGGGGAAGAGTATCGCGGCGAGAATCGCGATGATGGCGATCACGACGAGAAGCTCAATAAGCGTAAAGGCGCGACGGGTCGATTGATATTGCTGCATTGAACAAAGGCCTCAATTTTCGGGTTCCAGGTGGCCGCTCGACAATGGTGACGCTGTCCATACTATACCAAACTGGTTCAGTGTTTGATAGAGCTGGATCAGAAGTGCCCACACTGGCAACGCCGATTATAACTTAGTGGCCCTGGTGAATCGTCACTATGAACCACCAATATTTTCTTATGGTTAAAGAATCCTTTGTTTCTGGTATATTAATTATATACCAGCGGGTACGAGGATAATAAACACGTTCATGTCCCTTCGCTCACCCTTACACCGTTACGAAGAGATCGCCGAGGAGATCCGCGTTTCTTTAAACCGCGGAGCGTTTGGGCCGGATGGCCGCCTTCCCTCCGAACGCTGGTTCGGAAAAACCTATTCGGCCCAACGAAATACCGTTCGTCAGGCGCTGGGCTTGCTCGAACGGGAAGGAAAGATCGAATCGGTTGGCAAGAGCGGTTGGTTTGTAACCAAAGCGGAGACTCGCCGTGGGAAGGAAACCCTAGCGGGCCAGCGAGTGATGCTCGTAACATTTCGTCGTCCATCGGGCTCGACCATTGACCATCTGACGCAAGGGCTTCGTGAAGTGCTCAACGAGAAGGGTATCGAACTGTTGCGCTACGACTCACAGGCGCACGAGGAAGCGCAGCATATCGAAACCATCGAGCAACTGACGACGGTGGATGCCGGGGCCATCGTCATGTGGCCCCACAATTCCGTAGACAAGAGTTTGCTGGCGAGGCTTCAGGCATCGACGCCGCTGATCCTGGTGGACCGCCGGGTATTCGGCTTTGAGTCGGACAGCGTGTTATTCGACGACCTCAAGGCCGGTCAGACGATCACCGAGCACCTGATTGCAAACGGTCATCGCCGGATCGCATTCCTGGGGGACGAGCCGTTCGCCGAAAGCGTTCAAAACCGGTGGAGGGGTTACCGGCAGGCGCTCGAGGGGGCGGGCATCGTGCCGGACGAAAACTTGACGACGCTGGTTTATGGCCGTCACGAGCCGGCATTTTCCCGGCACATCCGAATCCTCCTCCAAGAGAAGCCGACGGCGATCGTTTGCTCGAATGACGGCGTCGCCTCGTGCGTGCTCCTTATTCTGCGCGAGGATAAGATTCGGACACCGGAAGATATCGCGGTCACCGGTTTCGGGAACGATGCTTCGGGCTACCTCGATGTCATCGGCCTCACGACCATGTCTCAGCCCTTCGGCCAGATTGGCCGGGAGGCCGGCCGGTTGCTACTGGAGCGGTTGACCGAGCCGCCGATCAACCGAGCGCCGGCCAACCGGGAGGTTTGGATCCCGATGGACCTTGTAGTTCGTGCTTCCAGCAGCCCCAACGCGAAGACTCGAAGATCCGCAGAGTAGGCCGCATTAAACGCGTTGGGGGACTAATGCCTAGGCGTTTTCCAGTTCTAGCCAGTTGACCGCGATGCGCCGCACTTTGTCCATAAACATTTCGGGCACGAGAGGTTTGATGACGCAGGAATCGGCGCCGTGGCCCATGGCAATGTCCGAAAAGTCGTCGCCCGCGGCGCCGACTAGTAGGACGATCGGGACCCTCGAAAGCGGGTCCACTTTGCGTAGGGCTTGCAACATTTCCAGCCCGGTTGCCCCCGGTACTTTCGAATCCAAAAGTACGAGGTCGAAAAAGTCCCCTAGAGGCTCCCAAGCCTCGGAAAAGGCAAGGACTTCGTTGCCGTCCTCTAGGTGCATGATCTCGACGGCAGCCGGGAGCCGGTCGAAGACGCGCTCGATAAGCAGCACGTCGTCTGCATCGTCTTCGACGACCAGGACCCTCTTGATGGCTTCCGCCGATTCATGCACGCGTTTATGACGATGAACACGGCCCGATTGCTTCAATTAATTCCAGCTTCCGCGAATCCGGGGAAAACCTTGAGGTCCCTCACGCCGCCAAGCTAAAGTCTGGCATGCAGAATTCATCAATCACGGTACGGAACCTTTCGATATCGAGGGGCTTGGTTATGAACGCCGTCGCACCGTCCGCAACGAGAATTTCTGCCTGATGACGCGATGCATCGGCGGTCACGATGATGATCGGAGTTTCGGGTTTGACGGCCCCCGCCCGGAACCGCCTTAAAAGTTCTCCGCCGTAGATCTCCGGCAAGTCCAGGTCGAGAAGGATAAGATCCGGAGAACAGGTCTTCGCCAGATTCAGTCCGGTTTGGCCATCTTTTGCCACTACGAGGCGATAAGATGGATTCGCCTCCACAATTCGTTCGATGAGTCGAATGTTAGTGGGATTGTCTTCGATCACTAGAATAGTGGTCTCGACATCGCTCCAAACGGGTTGGAAGAGTTGCACGTCCCCATCGTCGAACGATGCGAGGGGGCAGGATGCGGCGGCGAGCTCGATACAGAAGCAGGTACCGACGGTGGACGGAGTTAGGCTCAGCGTTCCACCCATGGCTTCGACAAGATTTTTGGAGAGCGAGAGGCCTAGGCCCGTACCTTGAATGGAGGTCTCTTGGGCACCAAGCCGCTCGAAAGGGTTGAAGAGCAGCGACCTCTTTTCCTCCGGGATACCAATGCCGGTATCCGCGACGAGGATACGAAGCCGTTCCCCATCTCTTACCGCCGAGATACGAACCTCTCCCTGGGGCACGTTGTATTTAATGGCGTTCGAGAACAGGTTAAGAAGGACCTGCCGCAGCCGCTGATGGTCCGCAAGGATGTACATCGCATCTTCCGGAATTTCTGGTTCAACCAGTTTGATACCGGCCTCCGACGCCAAGGGGTAAGCCATCGACCGAGTCTCGGCCACGATTTCGGCCACATTGATCGGCTCTTTCGAGATCGTCATTCGCCCCGCCTCGATACCGGAGATATCCAAGATATCGTCGATGAGCTTGAGGAGGTGATTCCCGCCGCTCAGGATGTGGCTCACGGACTCTTCCTGATCTTCGGAAAGTTCGTCTATTTGCAGAATCTGGCCGAAGCCGAGAACCGAGTTGAGCGGTGTCCTCAACTCGTGGCTCATGCGGGATAGGAACTCACTTTTCGCCCGGTTTGCCCGTTGCGCTTCATCACGCGCAACTTCCAGTCCTTTCTTGGCTAACTCCGCTTCGGCGTTTCGAAAGGCCGTTCCTTGAAGATCTTTCACGCCACGGACGCAAGCAACGATCAGAAAACTGTCTTCGAACACCACCCAACCCGCATGCTCGATGAACCGCCACGTCGAGTCCGCAGCCACCCCGTAAATCGAAACCGGGAACCAGATGCCTCGGACCACGTGGTCGAACGCAACGATCGCCGAAGACACCACAAGGACCCGCCAGTCGCGGTAGCAGGCGAGGAAAGCCAGAGAGCCAAAGACGTGAAAATGGGTCTCGAGGTGTCCGCCGCTGAGGTGGATCAAGAGCGCCGAGAAGAGGGCTTGCGAGACGGCAATCACGTAGCGGGTCGATATTTCACCGGCGGCGGTGATTGCCAGGTAGATCGGAAAGGAGGCCAGCAGCCCTCCCAGAAAAATGGCCGACCAGACGTGTGGGTGAACGCTTGAAACGGGACCAGACCAGGTTTTCGGACTAAAGATGAAGGCGAACGTGATGGCCAGGACATATTCGAAGAGCATGACGTACGCAAACATCCGGTCGGTTCGCGCATACACTTCGTCGATCTTCCTCCTGAAGAAGGTCTCGGAGAGTTCCGCTAGCGCCTGCTCCTCGGAGATGGTTGCTCCCGTCATTGACTTTCCTTATTGGAAACGTCGCCGAGCAGAGAGCATCCGAACACCGGGGTCGTTGGTATGCCGGCGCTTCCGGTCGTTAGGATCGACGAAACGGCCTCAAGCCCCTCGCTTGGACCATAGTGGCCACGGAAAACGGTTACGCCGCCGGAGAAGAGCCGGTCTCCGGCGGGAGAGAAAACAAATGTTTGGCCCGAAGTCTTCGCCCCGAACCGTTGCGCTTCGACTCCATTCGGATCCTCTATCACCCGGACTCCATCGATTTGCCGAGCGATCCTGGCGATTTCAGAGTCGTTCACGTCCAGCCTCAGTCCTTTTGGCTGAACCAGTACGACGGTGACGGCGGCTTTTTTGCCCGGCAGACTCGCGAGCATGTTTCGCAACTCCACCATCGAGACCTTGGTACAAGGGCAAGCGGGATGAGCAAAAAGCAGCACCGTCGGCTTTTCACTACTCTTTTCGAGAGTGGTCGCACTGGGCCACTCGCTTACGCGGGGCGCTGCGCCGGGGCCAGGCGCCGACTCGTACATCAGGACCCCGCCAAATCCGGTGGCGACAAGGCCCACCCACACGACGGGAATCGTGAACCTTCGGAGATATGTTGTGAACGAAGGGGCTACCACCACAAAGATGTTCGGTTGGCCCAACCCGAAATCCTTTGTCTACGCAAGGTGGCACAACGCGATTTGCGATTTATGAAGCAAACATCGACCTCTTGTTGCCCCAAGAGTGCCGACTAAGGCTGTTCTGCAATAATTTTGACTACAGAACGGTTCGGTAATGTCACCAGGTCTCCGTGCCGTAACTTCCGTCCTCGGCGGGCCTCCGGTTCCCCGTTGACCTCAATTCCGCCCTCCGCCAGAAGCGCCTTGACCTCGCCCCCCATGTGGACGAAGCCTAGGAGCTTCAGCAGCGATTGAAGGAGAATCATGTCTCCGGTGATCTGAACGTCTTTGGGTTCCAAGCTTCGTTCAGTGTACGCGAACGCGGGTTAGTCGACGGTCCGGCGAATCACCATGCCGGGCTCCAGATAGCCGGCGGCGACCTTCTTCCAGCTTCCGTTCGGCTGCTTCACCTCGAAGTCGCGGAAGGCGGCGGGGATGGTCGCGAAGGTCGTTTGCGGCAAGCTGAACGGACTCAGATCCGGTAGGTCGCTAATGGCGAAGTGGAGATGGAACGCGGCGGCTCCCGCACCAACGGAACTGACCCGAGCCAAGGGATCGCCCGCTTTCACCAGGATTGCGTCCTTGTTAAAGTCCGTCCCCATCGGATAGTTGATTTTGCCGTTCTTCTTATTTGCCTTCACCCATTCCCCACCTTGGAACTCCTTCGAGAATGAGTTCTCTTGAAGATGGAAATAGCCGGCCCAGAATCCGGGATTCTGACGGATGGCGATGGAGTTGGGATTGTTCTCGTTTCCGGTCAGGAGATCCTCCCTTACGGTGGTGAGGAAGCCCATCGCGGAGGCGGTAAAGGGGGCGCCGAGGGTTTGCGGTTGGCCCTTCGCGAGGTCGATGTCCACGCAGAACGCGGCGTAGCCGTTGTGCGAGCCGGTGCCATCGGCGTAGCCTTGAATGACGTACCACTCCTGGTTCGCGGGGATGGGAAGGATCATTCGCGACGGCGTGGTGAAGACGGCCATCTGAAGCCGATCGAAGCCGCTCATCCGGTCGGGAGTGGCCAACACCTGCTTGGCCATCTTAGTCAGGGTCACCTTCCGTCCCAGTTTGATCGGCAGTGGCCTTCCGCCGGGTTCGAGCTTTTCGAAGGTGAAGCCGGCGAAGAGATCCGGCTCGAATCCTCCGAGCATCGTTCCGGTGGCGTAGACGCCGGTCTTTAGCTCGGAGGATGAAAGCGCCTTGGAAATCACGGCGACGTCGTCGACGAGACCGTAGAACTGCCCCGCGCGACCGTCTTCCACTTTTCCGCCCTCTCCCGGTCTTCCGATTCGGAGTTTTCCTTTCGGCGCGGAAGGCGCCGTGATTGCCTCGCCCATGGCGGTGCCGTTCAGATACATCTGGATCTTTCCTCCGGACTTCACCACCGCGAGTTGATTCCAGTAGCCAGCCTGAATCGAAGGCGCCGGGGCAACGACCTGAGTGCCGCCGATCCACATGGCGAGGTTAGGAACTTTGTTCGCTCGTCCCTCCTTCGTCTTCCACGGCCAACCGTTCGTTGTGGCTCCGGATCCTGGTTTCCAGAAGTAGTCGCCCTGGCCTACCTGAAAGTTTCCGGTTCCCTGCACGGAGAGAATCGGCCCGGCATAGGCATAGGGGAACTGCTCCATGAACCGGGTGACAATGGTGAAATCCTTATCCCAGAACTCGGAGAAGTCGACATCGGTGTCGATTGCCCCACCCCAGGTGAGGGAGATTGCGTGGTTGGTGGGTGCGAGTCCTACCGGACTTACTGCGGAAGCGTGGGCGGCCATCGAAGCCAAAAGGATCGTGATCATATTTTTCCGGCCGCTACCTTGCGGCCGGTTGAAGATTACACGAAACCTATCTGTTTTCAAAGAATCGGACACTGACTAGGGAGTGGCCGGCTGAACGGATGCAACGGAGCCGTTCGCTTCGAATCGCTTGCTAAAGGCCAGTTTCACCGTGGTCATAACGTTCATTCCTTCGAGAGTTGCGGTCGGTGTCGAGGTATATCCCGAGCCCGCATCGGTGATCGTGATGGATATCACCTTCCCTTTCTCCACGGTAGCGTAGCCCTTCGCCGACCTTACCGGCCACATCTGGCGGCGTTCCGGTTGATAGCGGTAGTAGTCGGAGACTTCGTCCAACCGGTCGTTCGTGATGCCGTATTTGCCAAGCGCGTCGAGGAGGGCACGCTTATTCATATGCACTTGCCCCGGCTCTGGAGCGCGGCCGCGGGCCGGGGTGACGTGGGAAAAGGCCTCTCGGAACACCTCGGTTGGGATCCCAAGGGCACCCGCGACAAGGGCAACCGGCCGGCCCCCGTCGCGACGGTCCGTTTCGTGGCCGCCGGTGAAGGTGATCTGAACCCGGTTCGACGGCTGCGCGAGGGCGATAGCCAGAATAGGCGCGGTCAGGGCAAGAACAATGAGCAGCTTCGATCCGTTCGAAATCTTCACTCTTCGGAGATTAGTAGCCGAGAGTGAAGATCAGATGAAGAATCTTATAGAACCTATGTCAGCTTCGGCAAAGGCCCCGCGCCGCAGAAATCCTTGTTTCCGAAGTGATCGATGTTGTGTCCGAAGGCGCCCGATACCGACATCCAGAGGCGGTTGTGGGCGACGTTGTCGTACTTGACGTTACGGCCCATTTGGAAACCCGCGCCACCGCCCACTAGGACAAACGGGATGTTGTCCAAGGTGTGGGAGTTCCCTTGCCCCAGTTCGTTGGTCCAGACAATGAGGGTGTTATCGAGCATGCTGCCGGTACCGTCGGGCTCCGGGGTCTCGGCGAGACGCCTAGCCAGGTAGGCAAGCTGTTCGCAGTACCAAGTCTTGATCTTGGTGAGCTTATCTTGGGCTGAGGTATTGCTGTCCGGTTCGTGGGAAAGGGTGTGCTCGCCCTCGTTGATGCCTAGCCAAGTGAACCGCGCCTCACCGACCGAATTTGTATACTGCAGCGTCGCGACGCGAGTGGAGTCGGCCACGAAGGCGCTGACCATGAGGTCGATCTGGAGCTTGCTGATCTTGGGGATATTGTCGTTGTCCCGTCGCACACCCGGCTCGATCGTCGGCACTTTATGGCCGACGTCGACGGTACGGGCGGAATTAATCTCCTTCTCCATGTCGCGCACCAGCGTCGTATGCTCGTCGATCAGGCGCCGGTCTTCCACTCCAACTTGGCCTTTGATCTTCTGGAGGTCGTCCTTCAAGTCGTCGAGAACGCTCTTCAAAGTCTCCTGGTCTTTGAGTTGGCCGTAAAGTTTGCCAAACATCTGGTATGGGTCGTCAATGGGCGCGATCGGTTTATTCGGACCGGCGTACACCATGCGGGTCCAGGTGTCGGCATGATCCGGCACCATAACGCCGAACTCGAGGGATCCGAAACGGGTTCGCGTCGCCATCGAACTCTGGAGATGATTCTTGATTTCCTGGTCGATGGAGAGGTTGCTGGACCAGCCAGCGGGAGTGTCCGAACCGCCCTGCACGTTGCCGGGGAAAAGCTCTGAGCCGGTGAGAAGACAGCCGATACCGCGCATGTGGCCGTCGCCGTCGCCACGGATGCGATCGGAGACGCCACGGAGCATCAGCGTCTTATCACGGAACAACTCCAAAGGTTTCAGGCTCTGCTTCAACACGAGCGGCCCTTCGGTATCCGGCCAGAAGGTGCTTGGAACGATGCCGTCCGGACTGAACAGGATGACCAACCGCTGCTTTCGCTTCGCCAGTGCTCCCGCAAAGGAGAGACTGGGTAACCCGGTCAGGAAAGGAAGGGCAGCGGCGCCGATGCCGAGGTGTTTCAGGAATTCGCGTCGGGAGGAGTAGTTCATTTTCCGCTCGCTACGGGCGTCGTTGCCACCATGATCGAAACCATCAGGCTACGGATATTGTATCGATCTTTCTCGAACGATCCAACAAGATTCGATAGCGTATTCGGCCCGTAGGCGCGAACCGGCTGTTTGACGAGGTGCTGGAAAAGCTTTTCAACGAAGGCGGTGTGAGCCTCGTCGCTGTTGGCCAGATAGCGGGCCAGGTCGCCAGCGTCGGCGAACTTCACGGTGGTGCCGCTACGCGACTTGTAGAGGCCAGACGCGTCGATCGGCTTCCCGCTCTCCTTCACGCGAAGCCGTCCGATCGCGTCGTACTTTTCAAAAGTAAAACCGAGTGGATTGATCAGCCCATGGCAACCGTTGCACATCGTCGGCTTCGTCTGGAGTTCCACGCGCTGTCGAGTCGTGAACTCCGGATGCGCGCTGGCGGGTAGTGGGGTGAAGGCGGCGGGCGGCGGATTCAAGGTGCGGCCCAGCATATTGCGGACCACCAGCACCCCGCGATGGATGGGAGAACTTCCCTCTCCATAGGCAAACCGCGACATGATATACGGCTGCGTGAGCACGCCGGTGCGAGTCTTATCATCGACGGCTTGGAACGGCGCATCGGCGGGTAGATTGCCGCCGTACAGCTTCGACAGCCGACCATTTTGATACGCGGTCGAGCTCAGCATGAGCTTCTGATAATCCCATCCGTTATCCCGCAGATACAGTTCGAGCGAAGTCCGCAGATCGGCGGCGGTCGCAGCGTCGAAGCCCGGGAATTTGGCCGTGCTCTTAACGATATCCGGGATCTCGTCGACCTTGAGCCAAGCGAGCAGGAACTGCCGAAGCTTGTTCCAGGCCCGCGGATCGTTGACCATCCTCTCGGCCTGAGCTCGAACGTCCTCCCGCGTTTTCAGATGCCCCTCCCACGTCGCCTTTTGCAGCGTGAAATCCGGCAACGTGTCCCACAGCCCGAAAGAGAGATTCGCGGCCGTGGTGTAAGGATCGCTAGCGGCCCCGACCTCGCGATATAGAAAGCGTGGCGAAAGGAGGGCGAGCAGTACCACCCGCTTAGCGCCGGATTCGGGAGTCTGCCCCTCAAGCTGCTTGTCGACGTATCGTGCCTGGGTCTCCTTGTCGAGATCTCGACGAAAGGCGCAGCGCACAAACCATTGGCAACTCTCCTTGAGCTTGGCGTCGTTCTTATGCTGCTTCGCCCAGAAGGCGGCCGCGTCAAGCGCCGCCTGGGTCGTTGCGGCATCCCAATCCTTATCGACGGAATTACCCCGCTCGTAGCCAATGCTGCGGTCGTCCGCCGGGAACGGGTTTGAGATCACAAACACGGATCCCAACTCCTTCGGATAGAGCGCGAACGACGGAATGGTTTCCGCCACTTGCTTGGGCCTTCTCCAAAGCAGTTCAACGAAAGCCGGACCAGCCGGCTTCCCTTTCTTCTTATCGTCGTCGTTGACACCTTGGGTGGCCTTCGAAAACTCCAACCGGATCGGATACGCACGGCCGGCGAGAAGATCGACCGTTCCTTTGAACTCCGTATCTTTCCCGGACTTGACCCACGCATCGATGACGGGGCTCTCCCAACCGTTCACAAAAAGCTTAGTCGCGTGATCGGTGCGGACGATGAACTCATAGGCTCCGGTGTCGGGCGCCACCACGCTGCCCGTCCAGACGGCGGAAAAGTTGTGCGGGTCGAACTTATCCGGCACCGGCCCTTGGGTTCCGAAATCAAACTTGACCTGCGGATCGACCCGATCGACGACGCGGTTCTTCTCGTCCAGCTCCCGCGACTTGAAATACTGAGCGCGAAGCCCATGTTCCGCCCCATCTGGAACCGTCGGAGCCGATCCATTCATCAGATCGGCGACGGCATTCTTGAATTGGCGCACGGTAAGACGGGCCAGTTCGACGCGGGCGGGACGGTTTCGCTCCTGAGCAAGCGGCGAATAGAAAGCGCCATGCATGTAGGAGGCGATACTCTTTGCCTCCGGGAGCGGCGTCTTCTTACCGGGCGGCATCGACTGCGCGATGAACCGGCCGAGTTCGACCACGGATCGAGATCCTACGAGCGGTTTACGGAATCCCGCTCCACCCGCGCCTTTAGCGCCATGGCAAGGGGCGCAACTCCTCGCGTAAGCGGCTTCCCCGGTCAACGGTTTGGCCTTGGCAATTTGGACGGTTCCGGCAGAAACCCGCAACGCCAGGATCATCGGGAAGAATGATCCGGCCAACAAGAAAAGTCGGCGTGTGTTCGGCAACATTGCTCTGAACGGGAAGTTAGTTTACGCCAATGAAAGCGTTCATCGGGTTAGACGCACGACAAACGCAACGAATTTCTACCGATTTAGAGAGACTATTCGCCCCACTTCACCAAATACCGCTCGTAAGCTGCGTACCACTCTGGCGTCCCAAAACTTCCCCCGCTCGCATGGTTCACCGCAATCGGCCAAGTGCCCATCGTCAGGCCCGCATCTTCGCAGGTGCGGCAGAAATCGAGATCGTAAAAATGGAAGGCGAACTGAGGGTCGAACGAAACCCCCGCGGTGCGCAGCGTCGAGACCTTGGCCGCCAAGAAAAGACCGTCCAACAACTTCACCGGCGACGGCGTTGGCCCATAGACGGAGACCTTTCCTTCGCCATGGGAAACCGCGCCGCTTAACCACTCCGTATCCCAAGTCCGCAGTAAGTCCGTAAACGGCCAAGCACCCTGTTTTGGAAGCCGTCTCCGGTTACCCGCGAGACCTACGACGTCGTACTTTTCCAGCGCGTCCGCTAACCGCGCGGGCATCTGCCAGTCATCGATCCAGACGTCGTCGTGGACAAACAGAATCGTCTCATCGTTCTCTGCCTCGGCCAACGCCACGTTGTAAACCTGCGACAAGCCGAGCTTGTTGGAGGCTCGAAGGTCGATTCGCACCGACGACGCCACAGCAATCCGATTGACGGAGGCGGCCAAGGGTGAACGCTGGACGAATTCTTTCGCGTCCATTCGGGTCGCGACGACGATGCGAAGCATGTTCTAGATTAGCGCGCTCCCACCCTACCTATCGGAAGATCATCTGTGCGAACTCGGCCAAGTTCCTTCGCCACAGCGGCCACTGGTGACCGCCGGGGGTCTCTTTGGCCACCATCTTGATCCCTTTCCCTTGCACCCAAGACGCGAATCCTCGCTGGAATCCGATCAGTCCATCCTCGGTGCCGCAGGCCATCCAGAACACCTTGAGCTTGTTTCCGGACGCGGCGTCGAACTTTGGCAGGACCTCTTCCGGCTGTCCGGCGGGAAACCCGCCCGCGCTGAAAGCGCCGACGTAGGCGAATTTGTCGATGTTGTTCAGCCCGGTGAGAAGGCTTTCCGCTCCTCCCATCGAAAGCCCGGCGATGGCCCGATCCTCGCGTTTAGCAGAGACGCGGTAATCCTTTTCTACTTGGGGAAGCACTTCGGTCAGCAGTGCCTCTCGGAACTTCGAGACATTCTCCATCGACCTCTCACGGGTCCGTGGCTTACTCGAGAGGACAAAGTCGCTCACGCCGTAGCCGAGCGGCATCACGACGATCATCGGCTTGGCCTTGCCCTGGGCGATCAGGTTGTCGAGGATCTGGTTCGCCCGGCCAACCGCCGTCCAGCCGATGGCGGTGTCCGAGAAGCCGTGCAGCAGATACAGGACCGGCAGTTTCGTCTTCCCCTGCCGATAGCCAGGTGGTGTGTAGACGAAGTAGTCCCGTTGGTCGCCAACTACGGAGGAGCGGTAGAAGTGTTCATGGACCTCGCCATGTGGCACATCAATCACCTCCCAGGGCTGCCCACCCAGGACCTCGACCATGTTGCTCACATAGATCATGTTCGTCTTGACGCTCGGATTCACGGGGTCGAAGTTAGCGACCCCATCCACACTAAACGTATAGCCGTAAAGATCCGGCGGCACCGGTTTGGAGGTCACGCTCCAGATACCTTCGGCGCTCTTGGTCATGGGTAAAGTACCGCTGTTCTCGAAGTCGACGGTCACCTTCTGCGCGGTCGGCGCTTTGAAGCGAAAGGTGACGGATCGGTCGGCATGGACCTCTGGAGAAAGTAGCCGGGACTGCTGAAAGGGGGTGGCCCCAGAAGTGCTCCCTGCTACGGCGAAGAGGAGTGCGATGGTGACGCCCACAATAGCGCCAGTATAGCGAACCCTAACGAACCACCCGGCAATCTTCCGAGGATAGGAAGGTGACTAGATTTGGTTCGGTTCGATCGGCCCTTGGCCTGCTCGGCCTGATGTTAACCCTCGGATGCGGAGGCAGTTCGACCGGCGCCTCGGTGGCTCGCACCCTCAATTATCGCGGCACCCAGGCTCCCGGCGACGTTTGGAGCTACGCCATCGGAGCCGAGTCGTTCACCGCGACCAACTCCACCCTCAGCCACGACTACACCGGTTCGGTCTCCGAGCTTCCGAGCGGATTTAAGAAGCTGACGATCGCGACGACCAACGATCCGGACGTCAATGTAGGAGACGTGGCCTATTCGGTCGAGATTCCCGACACCGCCCTATTGGTGAAACCGGTCAACGGCGCGGCCATCGTCGCCTGCGGATTGGGAGACCAGCCCACCGGCTCTTCCCTTCAGTACAACTGGGTCTCCGTGCCCGAAGAGAACTGGACATCGTCCGGCAGCCCGGCCTATGGGATGGTTTCCTTCACCAGCACCGGTACGACCTTCACCGGTCAGGTCACTTCCTATTACGCCGACGGCTCCTTGAAGAATCAGTTCGAAGACTCTTTCACATACGAAGGCGGCAACCTTACCCAACCCGAAAGCCCTGACCTGAACGGCGCAATCACCCCGTCGGGCACGTTCATGCTGGACTTCGGTCCGCAGCATGGCGGTGGCATCGGCGTCAAGCGGCCAAGCGCCAACCTCGATGCGGACGAAATCTCCAACCGCACGTTCGTCGGCATCTCGGTCAACCGGCACAATTCGAATTGCGTCCAAGCGGTCGGCGACGGACATGGCACGTTCATGGCCAATGACTTCACCGACGTCGAGACCGGAACACTCAGCACCGATCCCGAGCATTCCTGTTCCGTCACCCTAGGCACCCAAATCGCCCCTGGGCTCTTCCAGGCGACCCTCACCGCAGGCACCGACAGTTCCGCGATGATCGTCACCGCGAACAAAGCTGCCGGCAAGTGGGTCCTGTACGCCTTCGGTACGGACGACGGCGCGTACAACGTCATGCTGGTCGAACGGTAAAAGAACCCCTTCTCTCCTCCGGGGGAGAGGGGGCAGGGGGTGAGGGCGAGAACCTAGCGAACTGTTTCTCAGTTAAATGCCCCAGCGTGAACAGAACTTGCCTCTTGTCCCGACTTATCCATTGACATGAAATCATCCGGCGTCGTACTTTCTGTCGGTGTTGCCGCCGTGGCACTGGTTGGCTTCGTGCCGTCATTGCGAGACATCCCCCTCCACGAGACGGCGACCGGGTGGCGGTACTGGTCGGCCGATCTTGGCGAATTGGAAGTTCAGGGTGTCTGCAATGCCGACCCGAAGGCCTTTGCCTGCTGGCTGCCGGATGGGCGTCCTTCGGAGAAACTCACCAGGAAGGCGACCGCTTTCTTCTCCTTACGGAAATGGCAACGACCATCCCAGGCAACCAACGATAGCCGAGTCGTGATGGTTCACTGGGTCGATCGCGCCTCCCGGGGCGGCTACTATGGCGGAGGAAAAGTTGCGAGCGGAGAACGGCTCTTGTCTTCGGGAATGGACGTCGATCAAAAGGAATTTCCTTCCCTAACCCACTACCTTTGGGTGAATAAGCCGAGTAGCGAGCCGACAACGGACCTTGACTTGGAGGGCACGATCTTCCTTCCCGAACGACCACCATTGCCTCTGAAAGAAGGAAGTACTTACGACTCTCCTTTCGGGAGCTACCGGGTTCAGAATCTAACGAAACTTCCGTTCGCCGAGGCTCCGGGTGTGGCAGCGAGTGCACCCAAGAACATTTGGCAATTCTCCCTCGACTGGACTCCGGCCCGAAATGGGGTCAACAAGCCAAGGATGGGTCTCAACGCGGTCGATTCCCAAGGCAAGCCGATTGGTGCGGTGACGGCCGATGGCGTTCCCGGTACGCCGGATGCGCCCTGGCCATCCAACCCGGCGGTTCCTCCAGTACGGAATAAGGCGAACGATATCTACGTTTCGCGAATTCGGCCCGATCTCATGGCAGGCCTCAAAATCCGCGAGTTTTTGGTCCGGACGGTGACGTTCAAGAACGTTCATTTGAATTCGGGGAAGTAAGCGGACTCGATTCTCTTTTAAGGATTGCCACCTTATCGGCGAACTCCTTGATCCGGCGTCGGAGTTCGCCGAGCTTTACACCGCCTTTCAGGTCAATTTCGGTCAAAACCTCGTATCGTCCATCTCCGTAGGGAGCGATACGAGCCCAGGCGACACTCTTTTCCAAATCCGACGCCTCTTTTGGATTTAGAGGGGTGAAGTTACCGCTTAGGTAGAAGCTTCGATTCTTGGGTAGTGAGCTGCGGGCCGCTTCGCGAACGCAAAACGTAGCACCTTGAATGTCGAACAGAAAAAGCCAACCATTCGAAGAACCAGCCCAACCCCTTTTTGGCCAACCCCAGCTATCGGTTGCTCGACGGAGAGAGATCTCATCAGCAAAGTTGAGCGATAAGTCGTCATCAAGCTTCGTTTTCGACCAATCCGTGGGCCTGAAGTTCTCAAACGATCCTTGATGAGCCCCTGCATAGACTTCACCATCTTTCCAAAAAGCGGCTAGGTCATTTCGGAGGCGCTCCCGCGTCAGACCGTGACGAAGGTCAATCCTCTTGGTGACCGTGACCGTACTCCCAATATGGGGGATGAATGCAGTAGCTGAAGTTCCTTCGTACCGAAAATCGAGGATCGGCATTTGAGAAAGCCTGATCTGATCGAGAAGCCCAACTTCCTCCAGCCGAACTTCCCTTGGGAAAGCCAGTTCTATTGAAAGTTGTATCGCGGCGACGGCGCTCGCCCCTTCTCCCTCCTTCGTGCTGTAGAACATCACGACCGTCACCTCAGTCTTTCTGCGCACGATCTTTCCGTAATCGCCCACCGAACCAATCGGTGTAAAAGCGTAGCCCATTGAGTCGAGAAGCCCCTTCACCTGCGCAGGGGTATCCGCCGCTAACCCCGACGTCTGGGCGATTCCAAAGACGATTAACGGCAGCATGCCATTCTGACGCTCTAGCCTGCTACCGGTTTCAAGGCTATCCCCGATGACCCTAAGACCCAACGACCCGCACCCCCTTCCGCTAAAATAGAGCCCATGTCCGCCTCCCGCGAGATCGAGGTGCTTTTGCGCGCCAAGTATCCCATCCTGTACGTTGTCTCTTGGGAAGAGCGCCGCGTCGAAGACGCCCTGATCGCGGTTTGCCGAGGACTAAACCGCACCGTCTACCGCTGGACCCTTACTCAGGGCATGCAGCCGCCGCTCACGAAGGGGCGCGCTCCGCTCACCAGCCCCGAGTTGGAGGCCCTTGCCCAGATTCACGAGGCGCCCGACTACTCCGTCTTCATCCTGAAGGACTTCCATCACTACATGAAGGACTACCGCACGATCCGGCTTCTCCGGGATCTGGCGGCCAAGATGAGGGCCAAGGCGCAGACAATCATTCTTCTCTCGCCCACCCTCCAATTGCCGGCCGATATCGAGAAGGAGGTAACGGTCGTCGAGTTTCCCTTGCCCGACGCCGACGAGATCGATCGAACCCTCACCCAAGTGATTGCCGCCATCGGCGACAACAAAAGCATCGATAAGGAACTGAGCCCCGAGGCGCGCGAACAGCTTGTAAAGAGCGCCCAAGGTCTCACGATGGACGAGATCGAGTCGGTCTTCGCCCGCTCGTTGGTGGAGAAAAAGCGGTTCGACATGGACGCGGTACTCCAAGAGAAGCGCCAGATCATTCGCAAATCGGGACTGCTGGAGTACTACGCGCCCGACGCAAAACTGAAAGACGTCGGCGGCATGGAACTCGTCAAAGAGTGGCTCGACCAACGCACTAAGAGCTTTAGCGACAAGGCCCGCGATTTCGGTCTGCCCGCTCCCAAAGGCATCCTCATTCTCGGAGTGCAGGGATGCGGAAAGTCGATGCTTGCCAAGGCCGTCGCCGCGCACTGGAACCTGCCGCTCCTAAAACTGGATGTCGGTCGAATCTTCGGCTCCCTCGTCGGCCAAAGCGAGGAAAACATCCGTAAGGCCATTGCCGTAGCCGAGTCGGTCGCGCCGTGCGTTCTCTGGGCAGACGAACTGGAGAAAGGCTTCGCCGGCGTTGGCGGCAGCGGCGTCAGTGACAGCGGCACCACCGCCCGCGTCTTTGCCACCTTCCTCACCTGGATGAGCGAAAAGACCTCCCCCGTCTTCATGATCGCGACGGCTAACGACGTCACTTCCCTCCCCCCGGAAATGCTCCGTAAGGGACGTTTCGACGAGATCTTCTTCGTCGACCTCCCCGACACCGGCGAGCGCGAACAGATCTTCGGCATCCACCTCAAGAAGCGAAACCGCCCGGTCGAGAACTTCGATTTGAAGGCTCTTGCCATGCAAACCCACGGCTACAGCGGCGCGGAGATCGAACAGATCATCGTCGGTGCACTCTACACCGCGTTTGACTCGGATCGAGAGCTGCTTCAGGAGGATATGATCCAAGAGGCGAAGAACGTTGTTCCGCTCAGCGTCATGATGAGCGAGGATATCGCCGAACTTCGCACCTGGGCTGCCCTCCGAACCCGCCCCGCCAGCCGGAACGACGACGAATATCCGGCCGCCGCGAAAGCATAGGGTTTGAGAAACGTCATCCTCGACACCGTAGTCCCGAGCCTCATGCCACACTCTCCCTCATGACCTACGACGTCATTCTTCCCGCCGGCGGACACGTTAAAGACGATCTGGCCGCCGAATCGGGGACCGACGTTAAAGCGATGATCCGTTTCGGCGATGAGACGATTCTTGCTCGAACGATCCGTGTGCTTGGGGAGAGTGGCCTTGCCGGTCGGATCGTGGCGATCGGCGGTGACGCCGTTCAAGCCGAAGCCAAGCGGCTCGGTGCCCACGGCCTGCCCGAGGCATCCACCGGTCCGGAAAACATCCTCAACGGCCTCAAGTGGCTTCGTACCCAGCCGAATCCGCCGAGTAAGGTCATGGTCGTCACGACCGACCTTCCGTTCCTCACCCCGGACATCATTCAGCGGTTCGTCGACCTCTGCCCCACCGACCGCGCCATCACCGTGCCGCTCATCTCCCGCAAAGAATGGGAGGAGCGTTTCCCCGGTTCGACCGCGATGTTCGTGACCCTCGGCGACGGCCAGTGGACCACCGGCTGTGCCTATCTCCTCGACACCAACGCGCTCGAAAGCTCGATGCCGCAGATCGAGAAGGTATTCGCCCAACGGAAAAGCAAAATCGGCATGGTCAAGCTCCTCGGGCCGGTTTTCGCCTACCGTTTTCTCCGCAAAACGCTGACCGTGCCCCAGATCGAGGCCAAAATTCAGTCCATGCTTGGCTGCTCCGGCGCCGCCGTCCGCGGCGCACCGCCCGAGTTGGCGTACGACATCGACGACTTGGAAGACTACGCGTTCGCGAAGAAGGTGGCCTCTTGAGCGAAGCCGAATATCCCCGACCGGTAGATCCGGTCGTCTCAACCGACATCCCGAAGGTTGTCTCGCCCTACGAGGGCCAGCACCTTCCGATGAAGACGCACCTGGCGATCAGCGCCTACTGGTTTGCGACCAACTTCCTCTGGGGCGCTCTCCTCACCGTCATGCTGCCCGCGGAGATCAAGAAGCTCGTTCCCTTCTTCCCAGTCACCGCACTTTCCCTCATCACCGGCCTGTCCGCGATCATTGCGCTGGTCGTTCCCCTCTTCGCCGGAGCGCTCAGTGACCGTTGCGCCTCCAAACTCGGTCGCCGCCGGCCCTTTATGGCGGTTGGTATTGGCCTGAACGTGGTGGGCCTATTGCTGATGACGCTGGCCTATTCGGTCGCGACGCCGCTGCCCAAAGCGGCTCCCTCCGGGGCCGTTGTCGCGCTGTTGACCAGTCCGTCGTTCCTCGGTTTCCTCTTGGCCTACATGGTCGTGCAGTTCGGCAACAACATTACGAGCGCGGCCTACAGCGGCATCATCCCCGACCTCGTTCCCGAAGATCAGCGTGGCAAGGCGAGCGGCTACATGGCGTTGATGAGCCAACTCGGCACCTTGCTCGGAGCGATCGGAAGCGGTCAGATCTTGGGCCATGCGCCTGAGCCGGCTAAATTTGCCCTCATCGCCGTGGTCCTCGCGGGCGTCGGCGCCTGGACGATCCTGGGCATCCGAGAGAACCCACTTCCCTTCGCGCCGCCCAAGATCCGCTGGAACACTTACGTCCGCAGCCTCTGGATCGACCCGCGCCAGCATCCCGACTTCGCCTGGGTCTGGATCACCCGTGCCCTGGTCATGCTCGGCTTCTACTCGGTGCTCCCGTTCGTCAACTACTATCTCACCGACGTAGTTGGCAGCAAGGACCCGGGCAAGGATGCCGCCACCGTCCTTGGCATCATCCTCATCGCCTCTTCCGTAAGCGCCGTCCAAGGCGGAAAACTCAGCGACAAGATAGGCCGAAAGAAGGTGGTCTACTGGGCCAACTCCCTGATCGCCGTCATGGCCCTCGGTTTCATCTTCTGCCGCTCCCTGGAAGAGGCCATCGGCGTCGGAGTCCTATTCGGACTTGGCTTCGGCGCCTACACCAGCGTCGACTGGGCCCTTGGAACGGACGTTCTTCCGAGCCAGGAAGACGCCGCGAAGGAGATGGCGGTCTGGCACATCTCAATGACCCTCCCTCAATCGGTCGCTGCCCCCATTGCCGGCGCTTTAATCTCGATGTTTGGCGTCACCACAGCAATCGTCAACGGCGAGCCCACCGCCCACTATCCCATCGCCGGCTACTCCTGCGTCTTCATCCTCTGCGCCGCCTGCTTCGCCCTCGGCGCGTACTTATTGAAGAACGTGAAGGGGGTTCGGTAGGAGAAAGGAAAAAAGCAAAAAGAAAAAAGGGTTTTGATTCTGCCCCATTTCCTTTTCCCTATTCCTTCTTCCCTATTTCCTCCCTCCCCGTGCGCGGCTACCTCTCCCTAGAACCCAACCCTGAAACTCGTCGCGCCCTCGCGACGATCCAAAATCGGCTCCACGACGCCCTCGCCCGCCAAGGCGTCCACTTCACCGACCGCTTCGGCGCAACTCTCCTCACCTGGCCGTTCGGAACCTTCGAAGAGCTAGACGAAGCTTTCGAGAAGCTTCGTGGCCGCCCGATCCCTTCCCTAACGATCTCGCCCCTTCAGGGCCGCCCAAACACGGACCGCCCCGCCGAAGCCGGCTTTCTGATCGAAGGTCTCGAGCCACTCCAGGAAGCGCTCTTCCAAGACTTAAAAGCCGCCCTCGACCCCGATCCCCCCAAACCGCCCTTCATCCGCCTCGCCCGAATCTCTCCCGCATCCCGAAAAGTCGGCGTGGCCCTGCATGGCTCGAACCTGTTAGGAGTCTCAGCCCCTCCATTCGTTGCGGAGTCTCTCACACTCTGGCATCAGTCCCCGCAAGGTTACGAGGCTTATCGTACAATGGCCTTATCCGATGGAGGATCGTAAAGCATCACTGCTGGCGTTTGGGGTGGGTAGCCTCGCGATCGGCGGATTCTGGGTAGCTCGCCCGACCGGCCTCCACGGCTCTTTACGCATCGTGGAGCAGCGAAACCTCCCACCCCAAGGCGTGGGCCTAGACGACGATGCCGCGGTGGCCATTCGTGTGCGACGTCCTTCGGAGCGAACCGAATCGAGCAGCGACACCCTCTTTTACCGCGTCGTCGACCGGCAAGGTCAACTCTATCCTCTTTTCCCAATGATCGAGCCGGGCTTTATCGGCTCTCTGAAACTCTCACGCGGGTATCCGGCCGCTATCGAAGAGCCTCGAATCCAAGCCGTTTTGGATGGCGACGTCGTGGCCGTGGAACCCCTAAAGCCGCTTCCCGAGCCAATCAGGAGAGAGATGGAGCCCGCGGAGAGTCCCGCACTTTCGCTCATCTTTCACGACGGATGGTTGGAAGCCCGTCCCAAAGTCGCGATTCCCAAGAACGAGCGGTGGCGAATTCGCGCGATCCGAACTCCGTACACTGATATCCGAAACGTGACCGCTAGCTTGCCCAACCGGATGTCCCGCCACCCATCTTCCTGGCTCCGTATCCCCTATGAAGGCCGTACCGAGATGGTCGAGGTCGAAATCGCCAGGTACCGTTTGCAGGAGTCGACCGACGTCGTCCACATCCCGGGTTTCAATCTGGTCAAGCGGTACGGGTCGACGGCCCTCCTTGTGGATAAAGGCCGCCAGATCCCCACCCGGCTTGGCATGACCCTTCGCGTTCCGAAGCAGTATATGGGTCCCTACCGTATCGGCCGGCACCCGGATTCACGAATGGCGAGCGCCGCCGTCAGCCTGGACTTTGGCGAGGGGATGCCAAAGTCGGAGGACTCTTTCCCCGACCACTTCGGCTCCATCGAAATCCTTTCCCCCCAGCCCGAAGAGCTTGGTCTGCGCGAGTTGCGTATCGGCCCGGGGGTACTCCGTACCAAACTCTCGAACGACACCCCCCTCAGAATCGGTCCTTTCTCTGTGACCGCACGCGTGAAAACCTACAAGCCCATTCTCATGGACCGGTCCACCTGCGTCCTGCGCGTGGAAAAGCATGCCTCCACCGGTACGACCTTCGATCGCTTTGGCCTTCGCGGCGGAAGGGATTAGAAAGCCATGACTTCGGAGAACCGACTTCGTCCGGTCGGACGAACTAAGAAGGCTTTGAAGCCAAACGTCGCACTTCCTCTTCATAGGAAGCTGCCTCCGAACGACGAATCGACGAAAGCCGGATCGAAGTCCCCTGATCCGGCATCGCCTTCCGCAGCCAACCAAGACTCGGCGTCTCCGGACTGTTTCGCTCCGCCGAGATCGCCCGCTCCAGTGACAGTAGGAGATGCTCGATTCCCGGAGGAACCGGACCGCTATCCGGCCGGATCAGCGAGAGTTGTCCCGGCAACTCGCCGCAGGCCACGTAAGCCACGTCCGTCCGGCTCTCGACCCATGGATATGGCTGAGCCTGAATCGCGATCCAACTCACCATCATGCTCTCAACTCTCCGATCCGCTCCATTAGCGGCTCCTGCTCGTCCTTGATATACCCAAGGTACTCGACGTTATCCGTCCAAGCTCCGAACCACGACCCGGATAAAGCAAAAGCGTCACGTCTAAGTGCTTCAACGGCCAGGTTGTCCAGAACGTTCTGTACTGCCCATCGAAGCAGCCCGATCTCCACACGATTGGCCACCACGTGCGTGTCGAAAAGCGGTTGCAGCGACTCAAGATGCAACGCGTACCGCCGGCCGTAGTCCAATCGGGGCAGTTCCAGACAATGCTCAAAGTCGAACACCAGCAGCCGACTTCCCTCCCAGCAGATGTTCGGATTTGGCTCCGTCCGATCCCCGTTCGTCAAAATCAGATCGATCGCCAACAGCGTCGCGCATTCGTCCTCAGAAAGCCGGTCAACCTCGAAATCCGGGAGAAAAGGCGTGAGCCAGGGTTTCCAAATACTTCCGAAAGCGATCGCGTCCTGAACCCCAAATGCGTACTCCGCCTCAATCGAATCAATCATCGCCTGGGTCAAAGTGATCAGCGCCGGACGGGCCACGTGCAAACCCGCATCGTGAGCAATCGTCGTGCTCAACATCTCCACCCCAAGCTCCCGAGGAGACAGCCCCGACCGCCGCCCGGCCACCTTGGATTGATAGACGATCTCCTCCCCATCCACCCGGCAGCCCAGATAAAGCGGGAGAGTTTGTCCCTGCGCGCAATGGCCCCGGAGTTTGCTGGCGACGTAAGCATCCACGCACCTCCAGTGTAGCCGCGAGCTTGCGCGTTAGAATTAAGCTTAGCTCTTCTGCCAGACTGCCTTGCTTTCGCCGATCCGCGCGGAGAGGTAGTCCAGTTCCGTCCGTAAGACCGCTGGCGTGATGCTTCGGTTATCCAGGGCCATCTTCATCTTGAGCCAGCCGCCTTCAACCATGAAGTGGCAAGGTCCGACATCGACGTTCTTCTCCAGCAGCGCGCGGTAATCCTCGCGTGTCAGCTTCTCGACGCCATCCTTGGTCATCAGGGCCACGGAGAGCCAAAGTTTCGTCTTGCTCTTGCTTAGGAAGACGCGCGTTGGGATATTTAGCCCCTGGGACGTGATCGATACCTCGAAGGTGCTCACTCCAGGCTCCTTCACTTCGTAACCCAGGTTTCCGAGCATCCCTTTCAAACCTGCGTCATCCAACTTGGAGTCCGTGGCCTGCCATCCGAGGATTGCAAAGAGTGAACCGACAAAGACCACCAGTCCGGCGGCCCGCAACGAACGAAGCATAAAAAAATTCTATACCGCGTTTGACCTTAAGGTTCCTGAAGGTCGTGCAAAAACGCAAAATCACCACCTTCACACCTAATCGCGGCAGAATAGAGAGATGACGGGCGGTTACCGCTTTATCTGTTGCGTCTGGCTATCGCTGGTGGCCGTTCTTGCCCTCGGTCAAGTGACCATCCTTTCCGCCTCAGAACAGAGCCCCCTGGTCCCCAACAACCGTTGGGCTCTCGTGATCGGGGTCTCGGGCTACGACGAGTCCGTTGGCCCCCTCCGCTACACCGCGAAAGAAGCGAAAGAGTTCTCCCAAACCCTCACCAACCATCTCGCCTTCGCCCCGGAGAATATCCGTCTCCTCGCTGACGGCGGCCAGTCCGAAACCGCCCCCTCCTCCGCCAACATCCTCGGGGCTCTCGACTCCCTTCTCTCCGATAAGCGGCTCGACAAAGCCAACCTCTTCGTCTTCTACTTCTCCGGCCACGGCGTCGGCACTCCGAAAGGCGACTTCCTCCTCCCCGCCGATGTTAAAAAAGGCGAGTTCGAACAAAAGGGCGTCCCCGTCCACGAGGTCATCGAACGGATCGTCAACGCGGGCCTTAAGAACGTTCTCTTTATCGCCGATGCCTGCCGCGCCGGCACCGAGAATGACTTCGGCGAGGATCTCAGCAGCCTGTGTCGCAAAGCCAACATCGCCGTCATCCTCGGCTGCTCCCCCGGAAAACGTTCCTACGAGTACCCCGAGCTCAAGCAAGGCGCCTTCACTCACTTCCTCCTCGAAGGCCTCCGACGGCCGGAGCTTCGCGACGCCTCCGGCTCCCTCTGGGCCTCCAGGCTCGGCGCCGATCTGCAGACCCGGGTTCACGACTTCACCGAACCCGACCACGGCAAATACGCCCAGGTCCCTGCACTCTGGGGGGAACAAAGCACCCTCGATGTCCTCCTCGCCGCCTACCCTCAGCCGCCCGTAACGGACGCAGCCGTCAAGCTCTTTCGTTCCAAAGCCCAGAAGCTGACCAAAGCCGACTACGCTGCGGCGATGATCTCCTACGCGATGGCGCTCTACGAGAAGGACCGGACCGACGAAACCGTCGAAATTCTCAAAACCGTCGACGCCCTCGGTGAGCTAACTCCGGCTGCCCGTATGGTCCTCGCGGTCGCCCTCGATACACTCGGCCGAACTGGCGAGGCCCAGCGGGTTTACACCACCTTCCTTGACCTCCCGCCCGGTCTCTGGCGCAACATGGGTATCGCCGCCAGCACGGCGCGGTCGCTTGACCCCGGTGTTCGCGTAAAGGCCGCCCTCGACCTCTTCGAGTCCTCCGACTCCTGGAGCATCAAGTTCCTCGCTTTCACCGTCATCGGCAACTGGGGCTCTTATGAGCAGAAGCTCCACTACGCCCGCCTCTTCGCTGCCGCCGACCCATCGTCCGCCCGGAAGCGGTTTTACGGCGAAGCTCACGTCGCCTTTCTGGAAGGCCGCTGGGCCGACTCGCTAAAGGCTTACGATGCGGCATCCCAAAGCCCGGGAGATTTGCCCTCCGACTCTGTCATCTTCAGCGACAAGATCGGCCCCCTCGTCGCTCTGGGCGACCCGCAGGCGCTGAAGAACTACTATGACCAGCCCGGTACCAAAGGGTTCAGCCCGGGCCTCGCCTTCCTCATGAAGGCCCAGATCGCCCGAGACCGAAACGACCCTGCCGACCGGGTAGCCAACCTTAAAGCCGCCCTCGCCGCCGACCTCTCCCCCACCCTGCTCCTCCAAGCCGCCAAGGTGGCCGGGCCCTATATCGGCATGATGATGGACGAGTTCAAAGCCGCCGCCGCCAAGCACCCCTACTCTTGGCGAGCCCGCATGGTCACCTACTTCATCAGCGAGATCAAGGGCGACAAAAAGGAGATGGATCAGGCCGGCTACGCCACCGACCGGTACATGGACGACCGGCTAACGGTGTTCTCCACACTCTTCGACTTCATGGACTCTTTCATGACCGAGGCCGTCCTTCTCAACCGACTGGATCCCACCACCTACCGGTCGCAACTGGACTACTACTATCTGATGATACGGGACTACTCCGACGGCTTCGGCTACGACGCCGACCTCTGGATGCAGCTTGTGAAATACGGCATGTTCAACGAGCGGAACGCCCAAGTCCAACAGGTCGTCGCGAAGAAACTCAAGATGACGCCCGCGACGACGCCAAAAGCATTCCGCCCGCTCATGTTCCTCCTCGCCATTAACCGAGGCGACGCCGCCGCGGCCAAACAGCTCTTCCAGAGCAAATTCGAGCCCACCGAACGCACCGACCCCGCCTGGTTCTATGCCAGCTACCTAGTGACCTTGGGCAAAGCCGACGAAGCCGCCCAACTCATCTCCGGTCTAGCTCCCGCCAGCCCCGAACTAGCCGAGTCGATGGAAGCCCTCAAGACTTACCTCTTAGCCGTTCAAGGAAAGAAGGCGCAAGCGCGCAAACGCCTTAACTCTTCCGAAACCCCGGTGATCATGGCCCTCAACGGCCTTACCTGGGCGGCCTTGGGAGAATGGTCAAAAGCCGAACCACTCTTGCTCAAGCAGTCCGGCATCTTCAACTGGAGCTTCCTTTTTCTCCAGGAATACGCCACCCGAACTCTCGACGCTCGCTACCGCGCCACCGGCCGCCTCGCCCTCGCACAGGACCTGGCCTCCCTCGCATCCATCTCCCAGCCTGGCAACCCCCTCTACAACCGCTACACCTATGCCCCAAAACCCGGCCACCCCCAATTCGCCGGGACCACCAAACTAGACGGAGGAACCCTGGACGACAAAGCCCCCGACGTCAAAGGAAAACTCACCTTCACCGTAGCCACCGCCGGCGGGTTCACGGGAAGCTTCACCCCGACGATGGGCGAAGCCGCCAAGCTAAAAGGGACAACGGACGCCAACGGCAACGTAAAAGGCACCGCGACTTGGCACGGCAAAACCTACTCGCTCCTGGGCAAAGTCGCCCCTCCCGCCCTCTACAAAACCTACTCCCGTTTCCACACCCAAGGGCAAATCTTCCAATTGATCGACGCGGACGGATTCCGAGTCGTATTAATCGGAAGGACCTAACCTTCAGAACCCCCTCTCCAAGTGGCTCGTCTTGGAGAGGGGGCAGGGGGAGAGGTTCCGGAAGCAACCGCTATCTCAAAAGTAGGCTATTCCGCCTGAACCGGGGAAACCGTCAACGCCTTCACCACATCATTCTCGATCAAAACTCCCATCCCCAAATCCGGGAAGTAGTTCCAAGTCTGGACCTGCCCGCCCTGGGCCATCTCCTTCATCACCGATGACTTCTCGTTCAGCAATGCGAACAACTCCGCCTTCGTCATCCCGACCTTGATCGAGTACGTCGTCTGAGAGGTGCCGTCCGTCGGTTTCAAGACCAGATACGCGCCCGGCTCCGAGGTCGTGATCCGCATCACCTTCTCCCGCTCCGTGAAGACGGTGAGCTGATCGGCATGCCAATGAAGCTCACTCAGATCTTTCCATTCCGTCGAGAAGAGAACCGTCTTTTCGGGATCGCCTAACAACTGCTTCAGACCGTATACCGGCAACAGGAGGCCCAGTTCCTTATTCGAAGTCACCAGAGTCGTAACCCGGCAGAGGTACGTCGGTTTCTGCGGAATCGCTTTCGTCGTGAGGCCGGCGTTCGTGCAGATGTCATCGAACGTCTTTTTAACCGTGTTCCACCGCGGGCTGATCGCCGGAGTCTCCCCGAGCCACGTGAACAGCACATTCGCCGCCAGCACATCGTCCTCCTTCGAGCGGTTCTTAACCACGACCAGCCCGAGGTTTTCGCCAAGCGCCGAGTTGAACTTGGTCGTCGCCTTCTGGGCATCCATGATCGTGTGGTAGGCGCTCGTCAAGTCGTCTGTGCGCTGCAAGCCGACGCCCGCGTTATTGGCGTAGCGAAGCTGGAGCACCGGATTGGTCGAGGCCGCTAAAGAAACCTTGAACCAGTCGATCCCCTTCTGCACAACATCCTTCTTCGCATCCGGCTCCAGGACTTGCGTCAGCGCTAGAATCTCAAGCGCATCCTGCGTGCCTCCGCTCTTCACCACCGCGAGATTGGCCGCGGTAAAAGCGTCCTTCCACTTCTCCCGGTCCTCGTCCGTAACTTCAACCGCCTGAGGCAGCGGGGCGTGCGGAGTCGTGATCAGGGGTCCGAAATCGGGGCGCCACCACGCGGTTCGGACCGTCTTCGGAAGGTTGTCGTAGTAGAACAGCAAAGAACACTTGGCCGAGTTCGTGTACGCCTCGGTCAAGTCCGGCCAAAGCGAAACTGAAGCGTCGAAAAGCTTCTTCGCGTACAAATGATTCCGCGCGTCTTCGTAAGCCAGTGCCGTGTCGAAGTAGATCAGGGCTTTGAGCGCCTTCGGATCGTCCGCAATCTCCGCTGCCCGAGCCTTCGGATCCGCGTGGTCCGCCGTCAGCCGATCGATCCAACCGCCCTCCCGACCCTGATCGCGGTCGAGGAACAGGAGGAGATCCACCATGTCCTTCTTCGGATATCCCGCCTTCACCAGCGCTTCGGCGCCAAACTTGTCCGCCTCGAACTCCATCTGGCGCGTCCACAAGTTGCTCAAATCACTCGCCGCCGGCCGCGGACCAATCATGTGGCCTCGTGAAAGGTGCGAAAGCTCATGCGCTACACAGGCCCGAATCAACCGCTGGTCGTAACCCGTTCCCTTCGCCAAACCGGTAAAAACGACCATCGTCGACTGGAGCTCTTTACCGTCCTCGATGACGGTGGCATAAGCGTTCACATCTGGCTTATCGACGAGGGTGCACTTGATCGGATATTTGAACTTCTCATTGTGCGGAATGACCTTGTCCAACTCCGCCACCATCTTTTCGAGGTCGCCTTGCGTAAAAGTCTTGGTCTGGACCGCCCAACCCGAACTGAGGAGCCCTAATGGGAGCGTTAAGAGGACGAAAGCTTTCTGAAATCTCATATAAGGTGGCACCCTTGCCTAATCTTCCGTACTTCGACGGGTCGCTCGCAGCTTCGATACGGCTAAGTTCAAAATACCGGTATCGCAGATCGAAAAACCGCGTAAGCCTCAAGTTCTGCGGGACTAAAGCATCATTTCGACCGCGAATCGGTAACGCTTCAGAACCCCTCGCCCCTCTGAGGGAGAGGGGCAGGGGTGAGGGGCGAGAGCTCTCCAATCAACGACTGGCTTGCGCTCAGTTCCACCACATGGTCAATCCGCCCGGGGCCGGCAGACCACTGTTGTCGTAGATTCGATCGTTCTCGTGGCCGGAGATGATCACCGCGCTACCGTGATCCCACCCGTACCAGAACCGCAGCCACCACTGTCCGCCCGTTTCGTTCAACCAGGATGAAAGGTTCGCGCTTCCCCGCCCCACGTGATCGCCGAAACCCGACATCACGCCGTCGCAGATCGCCATCGTCGTGCGGTATCCGTAGGTTCCACGCATCCCGCGGAACAGGTGCCACCAAACGTCCCAGGCTGAACCGGAACCGAAGTCGCCTCCCATCGCGTCGCCTGGCACCGGCACCACGTCGCATGAGTGCCAGATAACGTAAGCCGTCTTCTCACCGCCACCCATCAGGTTGCCGAACCCCTCGATCTGATTGAGGTGAATGACGTCGCTGCCGTTCCCCAGCGTGGTGATGAGCCAAGGCGCACCGTGACCTTCCAACAACGCCACATGAACCTGGCCCGCTACCCAGCGCCGCGTCGACGTGTGCCACCAGTCTTCGTGGTTCCACCAGTACTGCAGCAGGTTTCGCGACGGGCCGCCGCCGTGGGTCACATTCGACCAGAATCCCCACGCACTGCTTACCCAGCAGGAGTCGTCGTTCCGAACCACATACATTCCGATCTGTACCGGGTTCGCCTGTGGCGCAAGCCCCGCATAGAGGATGTCTTCCCCTTCGATGCTCGCCTTTGGACGGCCGTCGACCGGTGGCCTTCCATGGTTCATGGTCGACATATCCATGATCGGCTCCGGCGTATTGGCGAACATGGGCACTGTGACAAGGTTGGCGGAAGTTCCGTTCGGCCCTTTCCACTCAACGCCCCACGTATAAGCGGGCTGAACGTAACTCATCCCTTGGTCCACGTAAACCATGTGCTGCTTGAGCACCCTCGGCGTCCCTTTCAGCTCTTTCGTCATCCGCGCGATCATCCGATCGCGCTCGCGAATCGCGATCGCTTCCGATTTGATCTTTGGCTTGAAGTCCGTCACGACCTCCACCCGGCGAATCGCCGCGGTAACGCCCGCGACACCGTTCCCGTCCACCTGGACGTTTAGCACCGAACTCGGTCCGATCGTATCCAGGCCGTCGATCTTCCGGGCATAGCTGATCGAGAGAAGCCGGTCCTGAATCGGGCCCAACTTCCCTTTCTCGCCATCTTGAGACCGCCAAGGCTCGGCCTCCAGCGCGGTCATCACCGACACGTCACCAGGTTGCAGTTTCGACCGCCGGACGAACGCGTTGGCCGCCTCCAGCGCGGAACCCGCCGATAGCTGCCCCACCTTCGAGGCGGCCAAATCCGGCAAGACGACAAGTCGAGGCCGCTCACCGGAAACGACATAGCCTCGGGTCGAATTTCCGTCGACCAGAGTGCTGCCTGAGAACTTCAGGCGGAGAGGCTGCGCCATCCCGCGCAGCGTGGCGGCCGTACCGACCGGTTCGCCGAGTTTGAGGAGATGCAGCGGCTGGCGAAGCTGCGCAGCCCTGCGAAGGTTCAGGTCCGGTCGTCGAACAGTTGTCTGCGCGAACCCCAGGGACGAAGCAACAAGCGGAGCACATACCGTGATCGCGAGCCGTCTTTGGATCTTGATTCCTAACATGGTCATTCCATTGGAGGCAACCTTGCCTCGACTGGATATGTACCCACTGATGGACGGTACCAACGTCACTTTATCATCCATGTAGGGATATAGGCCCCTTCTGGATTCAGCTATGACGCGTAACTGACCGATCCGTTTCCTCTAGGTCCTAGGACTTCTGTCGTCTGGAACGCCGTCATCTCCCAAGCCGATCGTGAACCTAACTACCTGTAAAGAGTTGGTACGTAAGGAGACCAGCGCACCCGGAACGCGCCTAGACGACACCAATCACGAAGCATTACCAGGCCTTCGATCTCCTCAGGACTAATCGCGCCTTTGCGGAGGATAGCCTCCTCGACCCCTAAAATGTAAAAAGCTGATGTCCAAGCTTTCGTCTTGCAACTGGTCACAGGCCAAATCTAAGCTGCTCAGCAAACACTCCAAAAACTCTTCGCGCACATCATTGATTTGAGGCCATACATGCCCAATCACGTCCTTCGGATCAATACGAACACCCTCGCGATCAACGTGGTTTTGAGCGGCGCCAAAGATGTAGAAAGGTGCTCTACAGCCATAACATTGTGCGATCGTAAGCGCAAGCAGCCAAGTTTTTGTTTCTAAGGGAAATGTAACCACTTTCTCTAATCGCTTCATGGCCCTTTATACTTGGCGAAGTAGCGCCTACATACGCCCTCACACATAGAATCCAAAAATCCCACTGAGACTTCAGGCCATGGGTCGACATGTCGTCCTTTAACCACGGAGTGGTTCCCGAACGCAAAAGCCCGGGGTAACCACCCCGAGAAAATCACCCTATCAACCCCCAACCATGGAGTGGTTGCCGACCTTCCGATCAGCCCCCGTCCCTACCTTTTCCCCGAAGCGCTCCGCACCACCCGAAACCCCTGATTGCTAAACGAAGCGTGAATATTCACGCTCCCAATATCCGCCGAGTTAAAGAAACAGCACGAATTGGGACTGCACCACCACGACCCTCCCCGCGCATGCACCCGCGTCGACGCCTTGTCGCTCACCAATCGCCCCGTGCAGAACTCGAAAACGTTACCGTAGGTATCGTACAGCCCCAACGGATTAGGCTTAAACCGCCCCACCGGAGAAGTCGTGAGAAACCCGTCCGAAAGATCCGGCCTCCGATGATCCCGCCCGTGCCAGATGTTGGCGTACCGCCCAATCGACTTCCGATCATCCCCAAAGAAGTAATCCGTCGTCGTCCCCGCCCGACAAGCCGCTTCCCACTCGTCCAGCGACGGAAGGCGCACCTTCGCCCACTTACAATAAGCGAGCGCGTCCGCGAAGGAGATGCTGGTCACCGGATGGCTCCCCTTCCCCTCGATCCCGCCCCGCGTCCGCCCGTTGGGATACCGCCATGTGGCCGAGGGGTCACGGATCCATCGAAATTCGGGCAGCGGCGGATCGAATACCATCGCATTCTTCCGCTTCTCCGCGTCCGTCACGTACCCCGTGGCCCTCACGAACGCCGCGAACTGATCGTTAGTCGTCTCGGTCCTGGCAATCTCAAAGGCCGCCAAATGCAGCGAGCGGGGCATGTTCTCCACATGCCCCGCCTTGCCGAGCCGGTACGTTCCGGCATGAATCGTCACGAACTCGGCCAGCACGCTTAGTGAACCCGCGTCTTATAGAACGCCATCGCCCGATCGATCGTCAGCTTCTGGTTCGCCGGGTTCGCCTCAACGAAGCTCTGGTAGTTCGCATCCTTCCCGTACAGTTTCCGGTAGCTCGGAGAAGCCAAGAACGGCTTGTACTGCCCGTCCTTCATAAGCACCATCAGCAAGGTCAAGATGTCCTGATCCTTACGATCCTTCCGGTACACCTTCACCAAGTCTGGGATCAGCTCGTTCGCATGAACCGCCGAGATCGCCGCCTTCAAATTCGCACCCACGCGCGACTTCTTCCGCATCGTCTCCCGAAGCATCCCAATCACTTCCCCGCGGTGGGTCTGAAGGAACTTCGTCTGCCGATCGCTCCACATCTCCTCATCGTTAAAGAACCCCACCGGCTGAGCGAAGATCTTCTTCTCTTCCCCCACGATCCAAGGCATCCCGTCGCAGTTCTGGCTGGCGACTTCGCCGTGAATCATGCACAAGGTGAACTTCTCCTTCGTGCTCAAGGCATTAAAAATCGGCGTCGGAAGACTCTGATCCTCCTCGTCCTTAGGATTCCGCTTGATCTTCTTGATCGCGGCCTTCACCTTACCAAGGCCATAGGTCGGTTCGGTGTTCTCATAGCGATACTCGTGGTACCGCTTGGTCGCCGCAGAAACTTGCGGCTCGCCATCTTGGGCGAAGGACGTCGTTGTCGAAAGGGTAAGCAGGAACAGCGCAATGGCTTTGTTCATTTCGGTCGAGATGATTATAGGATAGCGCCCAAACTAGACCTAGGACTTATTTCGCAATAAAGTCTTATCACTACATGAAGATAAAATAACTAAAACCATATCAATAAAGATACCTCCTGGGAACATTTTCTTCTTGATGAGGCTGATGTCCATTATTAGCTATTTTTGAATTAAACTAACAGCACGAGATGATCCTTTATAAGTACCGAGAGTGTTCGGAGTGGACGGACTCAATCTTTCAAGATCAAATAATATGGCTTGCAAAGCCCGATAAATTAAATGATCCCTGCGAATGCTCGATCCATGAGCTAGCACCAGAATGGGTTGCTGATCGTATCATGGAGATGAAGTCAGCGCAGATAAGTGGATCTCTGATGTTCGGGGCTAGCTCAAACTACCTAAAGGAGATCAAGCGTACGATTCCGTCTATTACCAATTTCGACGGAAAGTATATGGCGTTTCGTGATATCTACGAACGTCATTTTCACGCTCAACTTTCAAATCCCGACAGCCTTTTCATGGCGCTCGAAGACCAACTCAAGGGGCTTGGAGTATTTAGCCTTGCGTCCGCTCCAGACAACCCGTTAATGTGGTCGCACTATGCTAAACAGCACGAAGGGATCTGTCTCGGTTTCGAACTGCGCGATCTGACGCCCAGTACCGATCCAACTCGTTTTCTAAAAGTACGATATTCCGACGAGATTCCAAAGATCGATGGCAACAGCTTCATTCAACAAATTTCTTTTTCGGTCGATAACAATGGAGCCATTCGGTCTGAAAGCTCGATTCCGCTCACCGACAAGACAGTCCGTTCAGCCATATCAACTAAATCGATATGCTGGAAATACGAAGGGGAATGGCGATATATTGAGTCTCAAGGGGATCGAGCATATCCGTTTCCAGGCCCGATTGTTGAGATCACTTTTGGTCTACGTTGCCGTGAATCTGATCGTAAAAGGTACATCGAGCTAGCCAAAAAGCACCTTTATGGCGATGTTCGTGTCTATGAAATTTGCAGGGTAAAAAACACGCTTCAATTCGAACGACGTTTCCTTGAGGTTTTATCTTCTCAAAGAGATCTGGCCGGGTTGCCTGGGCCGACTGGAATCCCAATCGACGACACCAGCGTGGCAGACCATCACCCTGAGTTAGAGCGGATGATGAGCTTCAATCAAGTTTCCAAGGCGCTTCCTCTGATCACTGAGCTCCTGCTTAGTGAGCCAGAGTCGGCAAAGCTATGGAGGCACAAAGGACTAGCTTTGGGCCGAATGGGAAAGCATGACGAGGCGCTGGAATGCTTCGAGCGCGCCTTGCGACTTGATCCCGAATTCTTTTCAGCTTGGTACCACAAGGGGGTAGCCCTCATGGAGCTTCAGCGTTACGAGGAATCGGTTGCGCCTTACGAGATGGCAAGAAAGCTCATCCCAACGGACGGAAGTACGAATTTTAACTTGGCGCAGGTGAAACGGAGCCTTGGGTTAACGGCCGAAGCGATCGACCTACTAAAGATCGCAAAGCGATGCGGCCATCCTCGAGCAGATGAAGTTCTTCGAGACCTAAATGCTGATTAAGAGGGACCACTTGTAAAGTGTCCCTGACCTTTGGCCAAAGTCCCCTCGGTACAAACAGAAGGGACTTTACGAACTGGAGCGTACCGAGTTGATACTCGGTACCCCAAGCCTTAGCTGAACAGACCGACCGAACGGGCCAGACGCATGTCGTCGCCGCCGGACAGCTCGTCGAGATCCTTCAACGGGATCTCCTTGTTCTGAGCGTCTTCCACGCCCACCTTCAGACAGAGCGACCGAAGCTCGTTGACCAAGATCTTGAACGACTCCGGAATGCCCGGCTCCGCCAAAGTCTCGCCCTTTACGATGCTCTCGTAAGCACGAACGCGTCCCATGACGTCGTCCGACTTGATCGTAAGCAGCTCTTGGAGCGTGTACGCCGCGCCGTAAGCTTCCAGAGCCCACACTTCCATCTCACCAAACCGCTGACCGCCGAACTGGGCTTTACCACCCAGGGGCTGCTGCGTGACGAGGGAGTACGGTCCAATCGAACGAGCGTGAATCTTCTCGTCCGCAAGGTGCTCCAGCTTCAGCATGTAGATGATGCCGACCGTGATGTGGTTCGGAAGAACCTCACCCGTCAGACCATCCCGGATCGTGCTCTTACAAGTCTTCGGATCGATACCCGAGCGCTCGAAGATGCTCTTCCCGATCTTCTCCAAGATGATCGAGTAGATCTCGTCCGGTGCCTTGAACGCCGGCTCGTCTTCCACGATCTCTTCAAGCTCGAAGGTGTCGAAATCGACGCCCGCCAGCTCTTCGATCGTCTTCGTCGAAGGCGCCGCCACGATTCGGCTCACCCGCTCCAGGCCTTCCTGACCCAGTTCGCGCAGCCGCGACTCGACCTTGTCGAGCATCGCCACGTACGTATCGTCCTTCTCGAAGATCACATCGAGCTTCAGCTCGGTGTTCATGTAAGCCCGCAGAGCCTGACCGCGGAGGTGGTTCGCCAAACGATCCATCTCGCCAAGGATTTCACCCTCGGTCGCGCCTTCAAACGCCGGGCACTTGTACTCGACGCCGAGGTGCTTGCCGGCATAACCCAAGTGGGTCTCCAGCAGCTGACCGATGTTCATACGGCTCGGAACGCCGAGCGGGTTCAGAACGATGTCCACCGGCGTACCGTCCGCAAGGAACGGCATGTCTTCCGTGGCCATGACCCGAGAGATAACGCCCTTGTTTCCGTGACGTCCCGCCATCTTGTCGCCGACCATCAGCTTTCGCTTCTGAGCAACATAGACCTGGACCGTCATATTAGTGCCGGCCGGCAGCTCGTCGCCCGGAATCTGAAGGAGAGGCTCCTCCGTCCGGTCGCAGATCAGCCGCTCGCGCTTCTTCGATTCCTTGTAGATGTAGTTGATGCTCGGCGAGAGGTACTTGTACCGGCTGAACACCTTGATGTCCACGATCTGACCCTTCTCACCGTGCGGCAGTCGCAGGGAAACGTCGCGCGTCTCTTCCGCCTTCTTACCGAAGATCGCGATGATGAGCCGCTCTTCCGCGGTCATCTCAACCTGACCCTTCGGAGCAACCTTACCGACCAGAATGTCTTCCGGTCGAACTTCGGCGCCGATGCGGATGATGCCGTTCTCGTCGAGGTCCTTCAGGGCCTCTTCGCCAACGTTCGGAATGTCCCGGGTGATTTCCTCCGGTCCAAGCTTGGTGTCGACGGCTTCCGACTCGTGGCGCTCGATGTGGATCGACGTATAGACGTCGTCCTTCACCATGCGCTCCGAGATCAGGATGGCGTCTTCATAGTTGTAACCGTTCCACGGCATGAACGCGACCAGCACGTTCTTACCGAGCGCCAGCTCGCCGCCGTCGCAGCAAGCGCCGTCCGCCAGGGGATCGCCCTTCAGAACGCGCTGGCCGAGATCGACCACCGGCATGTGGGTGAAACAGGTCGACTTGTTGCTCTGCACCATGTGCATAAGCTCATATCGATCCACTTCCCCTTCTTCCGTGGTCACGCGAATCTCGAGCGACGTGACATAAGTCACCTTGCCCGGACGATGCGCGATCACCGCCGCGCCGGAGTCGACCGCCGCCACCCGCTCGTAACCCGTACCCACGACCGGCTTATCCGATCGAAGGCAAGGCACCGCCTGGCGCTGCATGTTCGCGCCCATCAGAGCACGGTTCGCGTCGTCGTTCTCAAGGAACGGAATCAGCGCCGTCGCCACGGAGATGATCTGAACCGGCGAAACGTCCATCAACTGGATCTGGTCGCGTCGCACGATCGGGTAGCTCGCACCACCCACGTCACCACCGGCGCAACGAACCTGAACGCGCTCCGCGTTGATCAGACCCGCTTCGTTGGCTTCAACGTCCGCCGGAGCGACGAGCTGGCCCGTCTCCTCCTGCGCCGTCATGTAAATGATCTCCTCACCCACGACGCCGTCCTTAACCATTCGGTAAGGCGTCTGGATGAAGCCGAACTCGTCCACGCGAGCGTGGGACGTCAGCTGAGAAATCAGACCGATGTTCGGACCTTCCGGCGTCTCGATCGGGCAGATGCGGCCGTAGTGCGAACGGTGAACGTCGCGAACTTCCAGCTTGGCGCTGTTCCGCTGCAGACCACCCGGTCCGAGCGAGGAGAGACGCCGCTTGTTCGTAATCTCCGACAGCGGGTTCGTCTGATCCATGAACGTCGACAGCTGGTTCGAGCTGAAGAACGACTTGATGGACGCCGAAACCGGCTTGACCGAGAGAATAATGCCCGGAAGCAAGTTCTCCTGATCCGTCGAGGTCATGCGCTCACGAGCCACCTTCTCCATTCGGACAAAGCCCAAACGAAGCTGCGACTGGAGCAACTCACCGACCGAACGAACGCGCTTGTTCTTAAGGTCGTCGATGTCGTCGCGATCCGCTTCGCGGTTCACGTACGGCACCATCTTGATAAGAATGGTGATGAGGTCCTCTGCGGTCAAAGACCGCGCCTCAAGCGGAAGGTCGATACCCAGCTTCTGGTTAAGGAACCGGCGGCCGACCTTGCCCAGGTCGTATCGCTTGACGTCGAAGAAGATGCCGTAAACCAGCTGCTTCGCGGCATCTTCGTTAGCGGCTTCACCTGGGCGAAGTCGCTTGTAGATGTCGAGGAGCGCTTCGCGAGCGTTCTGCGTCGTGTCCGCATCGAGGGTCGACTGCGCGAGCGGCAGGGTCTCGATGACCGTGATCTCTTCGAGCTCCATCGACGCGATCAGCCGCGCCGTCTCCTTCTCGATCGCCTCACCCTTCCGGACGAGGACGTTACCTTCCTTGTCCTTGATGTCCTCGATCGCCTTGCGGCCAACGAGCTGCTCCATCTCGGGCTCCTTAATCGTCACCGGGTTGGTGAAGATCTTCAGAATGTCGTCGTTCGTTCCAAGCGGAGTCTCGACGAAAGCCTTCAGGTCGCGGTACTCGGCCGCGATGCCCGCGACGTCGTCCGCCGTCATGACCTTGCCCTGCTCGACGATGACTTCGCCGGTCTCGGCATCCGCCACCGCTTCCAGGATTCGGCGACCCGTACAGTCGCTCAGCTTCCGGTAATGCCGGCCGCGACCCTTCTCAAAGTAGTAAAGCGCCTTGATCAGCTGCGTGATCGGCATCTTCTTCGTCGTGGAGATCTGAGTCCGCACGACAAAGTTCGCATCCGACTCAACTTCCAGCCAAGGGCCTTCCGTCGGGATGATGCGCGCCGAGACGACAACCTGCATGGAGGTGTCGACGCCTTCTTCAAAGTAAAGACCGGGCGAACGGCTGAGCTGCGAAACGATAACTCGCTCGCGGCCATTGATGATGAACGTACCCTTGTTCGTCATCAAGGGAAGATCGCCAAGGTAAACCTCAGACTCAATCATCTCCCGATCCCGCCCGCCAAACCGCACGATCGCCTTAATGGGCGCCTCGTACGTCATATCGCGGTCCCTGCAGTCCTGCAAGGAATATTTGGGCTCACCAAGAGTGAAGGAAACTAGCTCGATATAATTCGTCTGGGTAAAGTCCCAGATGGGGCTGAACGTCTTGAACAGCTCCGGCAGTCCCTCTTCTAGGAACCATTTGTAGGAGTTGAGCTGGAGCTCGATCAGATAAGGAACCTCTAGGAATCGACCGATTCGCTTAGAGGAGGGCTGAATAGTTCTCAATTAACCTCCATTGGGCACACGTGGGCTAACCTTAACTGTACCGCATTGATAGCGGGGTAGCGCAAGTAGTGGGCGCGACTTGTATCGTATTGGGCCGTCTTCAATGATGAGTTGAAGATCCTTGCAAGGTCAACAAGAGGTACCAGATGAATATGTTTCAGATCTGCTTTTCCCTGTTTCGCATCTCTGAATGAGCTAGTGGATCCTGTCGGCTGGCCCGGCATGGGTACGAGAAGAGGCCGAGTCACCACACACCCACCCTAACCGACCGCTAACTAGAAACAGCGATTCCAAAACTCATCGATAATTCTGTTTCAGTCCCCGACTTCATTTCCTAAAATCTAATTACCAACTCGCGCGGACTGCATTACGAGATATAGTGTTTTAATGATGTGTTTGCCCCGGACGGTCCTTGCTGCTATTTCAATGTCGGTGTTGATCGTCGCCGCAGGCGCTGGCGTCAAAGCCCAGGAAAGATCTGATCCCCCCGATCCCAGGCCAATCTTTAACTCTCATTGCATTTCTTGCCATGGGCCCCGGGATAAGGACGGAAATTCGCGGATTCCATCTGCAGGACTCGATTTAACGAAAGACCTTTCGGAAATAGCCGATAACGGCAAAGTTATTACAAAGGGTCTGCCCTCCGCCAGTTCCCTCTACACAATGGTGGAGTCGGGGGCGATGCCAAAAGGGGGTAGCAAACTTTTGCCCGAAGAGATTAAGGCGATCGAGGACTGGATCAATAGCTTGAAATCCAAAGCGCCCTTCGAGCCCGTAAGCGAAGCAAAAATCTTGGAAAGGATCGACAGTGATCTCGGGCGACTGGAGATCTCCGACCCTTTGGAGGCGAAGGCATCTCGTTACTTTACTTTTGCTAATTTATATAATCTTAACACGGTGAAGACTGAGAGGATGAATAGCTATCGACGTTCGTTGGCATTCTTGGTGAACTCCCTCTCCAGAAACAGAGCAATCTACGCGTTGCAACCCGTGGGCGAAGACGGACTTATCTACCGGGTCGACCTTAGGAAGCTAAATTGGACAAAGACGAATGCTTGGGGAAGATTATTGTCTGTGTACCCCTATGGGGTAAGTCCGCAAGGATTTAACAAGGATGACTACGCGGAGAGAATTGCGAAAATCAGTGGGTGCTCTCAGGCATGGATCCGAGCCGATTGGTTTTTGGCAAACGCATCAGTTAGTGACCCCAAGAAAGGAAGGCTCTACTACGAGATTTTGGGCCTTCCAGACACTCTCGATCAGCACGACGCAAGCGGGAAATTAATAAAACCTGGACTTGAGACCTCCCTTGGATTTGATCCCCGCTCCGAAGAATACGCGCAGCCAAATAAGGTCAATGTGATACGGGCCGCATTTCCTCAGTCCGGAGTTTCATTCGCCAATCGCCTTGTTGAACGTTATGAGATCTCCTCCACGGGCTATTACTGGAGATCCTATGATTTCAGAACGAGCGACGGCATGTCAAACGTCATTCAAAACCCCAAGCTCGTAAATTCAGATGCCGGCGAAATCATTTTCGCATTACCGAATGGGTTGCAGGGTTACTACATAACGGATTCGCTTGGTCAAAGGGTTGATAAGGCAGATGCCGATGTTGTGGCTGCCAAAAACTGGAGCCCTCCTATTGTCTTTGCTGGAGTCTCCTGCATGGGTTGCCATGTCGAAGGGATAAAGCCTGTCATTGATTTCGTTCGCGTTTCGCATCCGACCGACAGAGCAGTTCAAGCACTTTTTCCCGAGCAGGCGGTTCTCAACAATATTGTCAATGGCGACCACAATTCCTTTTCGAGGGCCGTCACGATGCTGGATGACTCGCATAATAGTTCGCCGGGAAATGTAAAGGATGTCGATCCAATTATCGAGTTGACCCAAGCGTACTCATCCAACTCTGTAAGCATCAACGATGCATCCGCCGATCTTTACAACGCTATGACTCCGGACAATCTTGCGAGCAGGATTAACAGTGATCCTGGATTGCGCGTTGGTTTAGGGCTTGGTCCGTTGGGGTCTGGTGGAAGCGTCCAGAGGGATACCTGGGAGAAAGCCTTCGGTAAGTTATACGAAGCGCTCGGGTTGGGAAAGCAGGCCTCCTATGCGACCGTTAATGTCGAGATAATGAGCGAACCCGCTGGTGCCGATGTCAGTATCGACGGAACCAGCATTGGCAAATCTCCTTTAACCTATCAGGCTTATTTAGGCCCGGATCCATCCAAAAATTTTAAACTAGTTTTATCTCTAAACGGCTACTCGAGCACTTCGGCGGAAATAATCGTCGCTCGCGATCGTCCTACAAGGTTCTCCTTTAAGCTTTCTCTGGCGAGCACCTTGATCGAAGTGTTGAGCGATCCACCTGGAGGTGAAGTCTTTCTAGACGGACACAGCATTGGGAAAACACCTCTTACATATAGAGATCCGGTTGCCAACCAGCAGTCTAGAGCGGCCGAATTTAGGATAATGCTGGAGGACTTCGATGACGCCGTCGAAGTCTTAGAACTTAAACGTGGAGGCAATCAAAGAATCACGAAGACGTTAAGTCTTCGAAGCCGCAAGTGGACAAGCGTCCTGGCCACTTTAGATCGTTACATACCGCTACTAGCTGCCGAGGAGGAATTCAAAAGAGGCCACGATATTGGCGGACATGTCTTCAGCGTCGATTCACCCATTTCGGACGAAAGTATTCCTTTTCAGATTCTTCTGGCAGAAGAACAGCCTACCGAAGGTGGAAAACCGAATCGGGGAAGAATATTTTCGCAGATACTCATTGTATCAGCCTCAATAAACGATCGAAAGAGCACCTCTCTGCAGGAGGCAGTTCAACGTCATTTCGCTGGAAAAACAGTTGTGGATCAGACAGTCGATCTTGGTGTAGTTGACAATGTCACAATTCGAATCCAGGGGGGATTTACCTTAGGTTCAACTGGTCTGCGGGGGATTTCTCTCTCAGCAGGCCGACCGGCGGACACGTATGAGATGTTTCGCGAGGCATTTCGGAAGGCTTGGGAATACTTCTCCCTACACAAAGACGATAGAGATTATCGAGGGACCCTGCAAGGTAATTTCGATAATTTTGATAATGGTATTTTAGCCGTAAAGATAGGCAACTTCCCTACAGACAGAAGAGAAGGTGGGCCTATACGTTTCTTAAACTTGTCGGTACGATCGGGCACCCGGGAACCTTCTCATACTCAAATAAAAAGTTTTTTGAAGAAAATGTGGCCCGACAGCTGCTTTTTTACGGATATATCTAATGGTTCCAAGTGGGCCACCGTATTTTTCAAAGATCAAGGAGTTCTGAGGGTCTATGCAAAGTCTGAAAATGACCTCATCTGCCTAACAAGGGATTAGATGGCTGCTTAGTTTTTGCTGAAATCGCTGAAGAAAAATGCGACAGTATGGGATCACGAAGCGGAAAGTGGCTTCAATCAAAGAAGCCGATTAGGTTCATCCCACAGTGCCGGATTTCTGCGCCGCCCCCTGCTGGTGAGGAGCCTTCTGACCGCCGCCGAGCACCGTCACCCCAAACGAGATCAGCAACGCCCGGCGGTCTCTCGTCGGGCCACGGCCTTTCATGGGCAGCCCTCAGTCTTTGATTGATCCCTGCTCTAAGAGGATACAAAACGCTGCACCCCAAGACCACGCAAGAGACGGTGGTTAAAATCACCATCATGCGTTTCTTAGAATGACCATCATCACCGGGCTTCCCCTCCTCGCGACCGCCGCCCAGGCCAGCACCTTTTTCGATGACTTCAACTCCGGGCCGAGTCCGCTTTGGAAGGACCAGCGCGGCTCCTGGTTCGGCAACTCCGGCACCTACGACGCCCAGTTCCCGAGCAACGCCCCGACGACCTACTCCGTCCTGAGCTACGCCCTCGGAGACTTCTCCGTCGACGTCGATGTGAACAACCTGCAGGACTGCGGCATCTGGCTCCGCTCCTCCTTCAGCGGCGGCAGCGAAAGCGTCGTCCTCCTCGTGACCGGCGGCGACAGCACCGGCCTCTACTGGCCCACCGTGCAAAGCGGCTCCTACTCCGGAACCCTCAACCCCGCCACCACCCTAACCACTTCCCTCTCCCCCACGGGCCACGTCGCCTCTACGACTTCTCAAACCAGACCTTCGACAACTTTCAACCTCCAAGCCGTCCCCGAACCAGCAACGGTTGCGGCCCTGGGATTAGGAGTAGTGCTGGGCCTTCGGCGAAAGCGCAAAGCCTAAGTTCCACCTCGAAAACTGATAGTTACGGTATGGTGCCTTCATGGATGATGCTGGCGCGAATATAGCCATTGAAGCCCTCGAACGAGAAAAGCTAAGGCTTGAGACGGAAAAACTCGCCTACGAGCTTCTGACGATAAGGAGGACCAAATTCGTCGACGCAATTGTTCGGCTAACTCCCCTAGTGACCCTGATCATAGCCGTAGGAGGTTTTGCTCTTTCTTACAGTCAGATTCGACAGGGTGCAGTTCAGCTCCGCCAGTCAAGCAACGAGTGGAACCATCGGCTCGATACCGAAAGAACGGATCGTGGCGACCGCCTTGCCTCCGAAAACGAGAACAATCGCCGTGACTCGCTGAGATCATTTACCGGACAGAGGCTGACCATCTACATGAAGGCTCTCTCGGATGCCGCCGTGATGACAACCGCCAAAAACTCCAACACTCGTCAAAAGGCTTCCGAAGATTTTCTTCGTCTCTACACCGGCCCCATGATTTTCGTGGAAGACAAGGAAGTATCAAAAGCGATGGTCAAATTCTGGACGGAATACCAGAAGGAGAGTTCTGGTGAAGGTGCAAATTCTAGGGCCGTCATGGCTCTTGGTACAGCAATGCGCTTATCCTATTTTGATCTTCTTAAAATGAAGCCGGAAGAGGTGCTCAAACGGCAAGAAAATTATCTTCCGACTCAGGAATAACCTCACTGACCTAGCCGGTGGCGCACCGAAAAGCTGTCCCGCATCTTGATCGGATTACTCTGCGTGGAGCACCAAGAACAACGAATGAGGTGAGTGCTTCCGATCATCGACCATTTCCCTCTTCCCCACCGGCCACGTCGGCCCCTAATCAAACGATTCATCTCCTCGGCCTCTTCTTGGTAACAATGCCCTGGGGGCCGCCACCGATCAATGTTCGCCTGAGGAAAAACCTAGCCCCCGGGGCTTCCCCGGCGTAACGCCCAAGGGAGCCCCGGGGGCTAAGGCTAAAAAGGGCGAAGGATGGAACTCATTGGCCCCCAGGGCATTGCCAGCAAGAAGAAAGCGTCCGACGTCAGGCCGGATTTAGATTCCGAATTAAACGCGCAGCGTTTGTAGGCGCAACCTCCGTGGTTGCGGACAGGCCATCGACCACGAACGGTCACCGGCCACGCCACGTCCCCGCAGCCACGGAGGCTGCGCCTACAAGCCCTGGTGCCGCGAACCGTTTGGCCTTCCAAGGCCTGAAGGGCCGGCCTACCTAACGCACCGAGGAGCATTGTAGACCAGATCAAGGGAGCGCGGACCCCGGTCCGCTACCGGTCCGCGGACGCCTCGTCCGCCCCTGTGTTACGCCAAACCGGGCCGCAGCCAGGGTAAAATAACAGACGCAAGTCTACTAGTTACCGCAAATTATTAAAATAACATGTCTTTGCAAATGGATACCATCACCAGACGTTCAAAAAAAATTAATTACGAGATATCCCCGTAAACCTCGGGGGGAAAATTCCGCTATTTTAATGCTTTATAGAATAATTATCCAACGAAGCCCGACCCGCCCGGCGTGGACGGGCCGACGCTTTCGATCCCCCGCTCAGGCTCTCAGGACCATCTTCCCAACGTAATGCTGGTCGAGCATCCGCTGAGCCTCGGCCGCTTTGTCCAAAGTGAACGTCTTCGCCACATGGACCTGAAACGGACCCGTCTCGATCCAGCGGTTGAGCCGTTCGATGGCGTACTGGTCGGGCATCCCGTCGTAAGCCTTCGCGATAACCCCTTCCCTTCCTTTCGGCGCCGGCTGAACCCCGTTCGGATAGGCAACACGCCCCCCGGACCGGATCGCGCGGACGATGCTCTCGTTCTGCTCGCTTCCCGCGGTGAAGAGCGCCGCATCCAGCCCGTCCGGCGCGAAGGTCGACGCGGCGGCCGCCACATCGCCCCGGTGGCCGTCGATCACTGCATCCGCGCCCAGCTCCCGGCACAGCGCCACGCCATCGTCCCCGGAGGCAACGGCGAGGACGCGGGCGCCCATCCGTTTGGCGAGTTGAACCGCGATGTGCCCAATCCCGCCGCTCGCGCCGAAGATCAGGATCGATTCGCCTCGCTTCAACCGAAGCTCATCCTCCAGCCCCCGGAGCGCGGTCATCGCATCGAAAGGCATCGCCCCGGCCTGCTCGATCGACAGCGAGCCCGGGATGCAGGACGCATTCTCCGCGTTCAACGCCACATATTCGGCATAGAACCCGCCCTTCTCGTTGCCCAGGCCGAATCCATAGACCCGGTCGCCGACCCGAAAACGGGTCACATCGCCTCCCACCGCGGCAACGGTCCCCGCACCGTCGCTGCCGAGGATATGAGGGAAATGGGGACTCCCGCCCATCATCTCCTGCATCTCCCCTTCACGCTCCATGGGATCCCACACGCCGACCCCGGCGGTCTCGACGCGAATAAGAATCTCCCCAGGCCCGATCTGGGGTACGGCAAGGGTGTGCGTCGCAATCTCTTCCGGTCCACCGAACCGGTCGATCGCGGCGGCGTGCATCTGGTTTGGAACAGTCGCATTCATCGCTTTCTTCTCCTGACGACCGTTAGGACTCAAGCCGAAGAGCGCCCGTTCCGCCGCTTTGGGGAGCGTCAAGTCGATAAACGTGTATCTTTCGAGAAATTCAGGATCGGCCGGCGGGAGAACCCGCCGGCCGTTGTGCGAAAGGTCTTAGGCCTTCTTGCGGCGGCGCAGGAGACCTGCAAGGCCGATACCGACGGCAGCCATGCTGGCCGGCTCCGGAACCGACTGGATCTGACCCGAGAACGAGGTCAAAGCCGTCTTGCGGATCTTCGGGCTGTACGTGGCGGACAGCGTTCCGCTGCCCAGCGTGAACGTGCTGAACGCACCCGTAGCACCGGTCAAAACCCAGTTCGCATTGCCCGAAACGCTCTGCGAAGGAACGTTAAGGGAAGGAACGGGCGAGAAGGCGAAGTCGAACGACAGCGAATCGACGCCGTTCGTATAGATACCGGAACCCGTGCCCGTACCCGCGTTGAAGCTGTAGTTCAGATTCGTGAGGGAAGGCATGATCACCGTGTCATAGGTGTTGTCGTCGACGAACTCCTGAATTCCAACCGTTTCGACAACGCTGACAATGCTGCCCGCCTGGGTGAAGCTGCCGTGCGACTGAAGGTTGAGATCAAGGGTAACGGCCTGAGCCGAATAGGCCGCGACGAGCGCGGCGGCGAGAAATGAGGTCTTGAGGAAACTGTTCATAGGCCTGTCGGCGACTTATGGCCGCCGATCTACTACAGGGCAAGAAACGGGCCAACCCGTTACCAAAATCACCAGGTTTGAAATTCCACCAACCAGAGTCGTCACCCACCTTCCGCCCTGGCAGTTCGACAACAATTTCCTTATTCCTAGGATATATGGGTTATATTTGGAATATGTCCAGCCACGGTGCTGCGACAGTGTTTCGAAGAGGAAACCCAAATGAATAAGAGAATCCTGACAACGGCCGCCGTGTCGGCAGCTCTGGCGCTTGCGCCGCTCGCGATCGCCTTGACCACCACCGAGAAGGGGCTGGCGATCGACTCCTACAACAATAAGTTCTATGTCCTAAGCGGCTCCAACGGCTACTTCGTCGTCGATACGAACCGCGGGGTGCCGGGCCGAGGCCAGTTCTGGCGTGTCTGTGAACAGATCGAGGCAGTCGAGGACGCATACGACCGGACGGGGAGCACCGCCTATAAGAACATGGTCTCCCAGCTTCTTAACGGGCTGAACAACGTGGTGAGCGGGACGACCGATTTCGCCTCTTGGAACGAATACAACGATGACGTCATGTGGGCCGTCATCGCCCTCACCCGCGGATACGAGATCACCGGCAACCACTCTTTCCTCGATCAGGCGCAGTGGCAGTTCAACTCGGTCTGGAGCCGGGCCTGGGACTCCCAACTCGGCGGCGGTCTCTGGTGGCGGGCCGACAAGCAGACCAAAAACGCCTGCGTAAACGGCCCCGCCGCCATCGCCGCAATGCTTCTCGCCCGAAACACCGTCAATACCGGCTACCGCACCCAGGCCGACCAGGTGTACAACTGGCTCCGCAGTACGCTCGTGAACGCGTCGACCGGACAGGTCGCCGACCACATCCAGGCCGACGGCACCAAGGTCTGGTGGGCGTTCACCTACAACCAAGGAACTTACGCGGGGGCCGCAACGCTGCTGTACCAGAACACGGGCAGCACAACGTACCGATCCAACGCGTCCAGCGCCGTAAACTGGGCAAAGAACAATCTCACCGGCCAACACATCGCCGGAATTCTGAACGACGAGTACGACAGCAACGGCGGAAACGGAGACCCCGTCGGCTTCAAAGGCATCTTCGCCCGGTGGGCGGCGAAATACGCGAACGCGGCCAATGACACGACGATCAAGAGTTGGCTAACCACGAACGCCAACACCGCCTGGAGCTATCGAAACAGCAACGGCGTAATGTGGGGCCAATGGTGGCACCGAACGCCGGACGGTTACGTGACTTCGTGGGAATGCTCCAGCGCGGTCGCGATGACCCAGTGCGCGCCGTAGCAAGCGATAGTCGGAGGCGGGCGAATCGTTCGTCCGCCATTGTCCATCAGCTAGGCCCTTGGACATGTCCCCCTTGAATGCGCCCGTAAACTAAGTCCGTGCGTTGGCTGCCGGTACTCACCTTTGCGGCCGCGATCGGCAGCGGGCTGGTGGCGGGCGTTTTCTTCGGCTTCTCGTCCTTCGTGATGAAGGCTTTGGGACGCCTACCTACAGGAAAAGGCGTGGAGGCGATGCAGTCGATCAACATCGCGGCGGTAACGCCTGCATTCATGCTCGTCTTTATGGGCACAGCACTCGCGGCGCTGGCGCTGGGAGTTGCGGTGATTCCACGGCTAAACGAGACCGGTGCCCGCTTGGTTTTGGCGGGAGGTCTGATCTACCTCATTGGTGTCTTCGGTGTGACGGTCTGGGGAAACGTACCAATGAACGATGCGTTGGCCAAGCTCAGCCCGGGCAGTCAGGAGGCCGCCACATACTGGCCGCGGTACTTGAGCGGATGGAGTCTTTGGAACCATGCCCGAACGGCGGCTTCCCTCCTCTCGCTGGTGCTTTACATCCTCGCGCTCCGCATCGGAAACGCTAACTCGTGATTGAACCGAACGATCCGTCCCTCTTCGTAACCCCGGAGCAAAGGCAACAATGGCTTACGCTCGCACCCACCGAACAGGTCGCAGGCTTCGACTATAGCCTCTGGAAAACGTCCACTCCAAGGCCCCTCGAGCTCCCCAGGTTCTCCCGGACCTTCTCGCTTGGCGTTCCCGCTCTGGTGGTCGGTCTGATTGCTGCGGCACGTTACGCCGTCGATCGGTCCCTCATCGGAGACAACGTCCCGCTAGGAGTCATCGCCGTGATTGTGGCCGCGCTCTTTCCCTGCACGCTGGTCTGGGGCGTTTTCCAGTTGAGAAGAGAGCACCACGGCGATTCCTTTTCCGAATCCGAAACTCCCCCCGCTACGGTTCCGTCTCACTCGATCGCCGCCCGCTCCTCGGTGGGACGGCGAGGCCGCGCCCTTGGATGGCTCTGGTTTGAAGACGACGAACTCTGCTTCCGGGGGACCGACTTTGACTTCCGCCTCAAGCGATCGGACATCCGCAGCAAGCGATCCGGGCTAAAGCTATTCTGCTCCGAAGACGGCATGGTCCTCAATCGCCCCGGTGGCATTTCAGCACACCAGCTTTGGATCCATCCCGGGTTCTTCGCAAACGGACGCTTCATCGGAAAGCGAAAGCTCTGGAAAGGGCTTGAGGCGGAAATCTCTCTTTGGGAGCATTCCCCAGTCTCAGGCAGCCCCTCGCTCTTTCCGCCAGTTCGTCCCACTGCGTGCGAACCTTTTCGATTGACTTGGGTTGGTTGGATCTCTCCTCCGCTCTACATGGGGATCCTCTTCTCCTTTGTTGGCCTCCTTCTCCCCTCTACGGAAGGTGTGCATCGAACCCCCATCGGGGTTGCAGGGGCTGGAGTAATCATCGGTTTGGCATGGCTAGTCACGCTTTGGTCGGCTAACCTCTCAGGTGACTCGCTCAACCGAGAGGTGGAAAAGGTCCTGGGACGGTCGAACCGAATGGTTCCTTGAGCACGTCACTTTAGGTAAGCGACCGGTGGTGTGGAGCCACCGATCCTCATACCCGGCGACGCTTGGGTGCCTTCGTTTCCCGTTGATGGGATGCGGAGCCGAGCGTGTGCGGGAGGACGTTCCTTCGCAATGAAGCGGGACCCGATGGTGGGTGGGACGGTCGTGTGGGGTTTGTACCAAACCCATGAAAAAACGCCTCTTTGCGGCCGGTGCCGCACTCGCCGCTCTCGCGACGATTCAGCCCTATCGACCTTTCGTCGTGTCTGGAACGTCCATGACCCCCACCTTTCAAAGTGGACAAATTCTGATTGCGAATATTCACCCGCACAATATCGAACGTGGTGACGTCGTCGTGTTCCACCACGACGACGAAACGATGGTGAAGCGGGTGGCCTACTTGCCGGGCGACTCCCTCCAGCAGTTCTACTTCGCTAACGAGTGGAAGTTCGCGGGATCGAAGATCATGTTGAAGTCGATGCGCCGCCTCAAACTTCCGGTCCGCCGTAGCTACGTACCCAAGGGCCACGTCTACGTGCTGGCAGACAATCCTTACGGGTCGATCGATTCCCGCACGTTAGGGCCGATCGATTCAAAAGATGTGGTCGCGGTGATTCGCAACGTCGATCCGAAGGCGGAATGGTCTCTCGACGGCGCCCAAAAAGGCTCCGCCCTCGTGGCAAGTCTCTAAGAGAACGAAGAACCGGGCTCGGAATCTTGATTCCGAGCCCGGCTAAATTTCAACGTTTGCGGTTATCTAGACGCGCTTTGCAAGATAGATGATCGCAAGTACGACGAGAACCAGGCCTAGGATGCCTCCACCAATGTACATGCAGCTACGACATGCACGTAGGCCTCCAGGTTCCCTAAAGTCCGGCGTCAACCCATCATGTGATCTTGGGTGTCGCCCCAGATCGTCTGCAGGTAGTCCACCTGACGGGCATGTCCCTCCATGTGCATCCCCGAGAAGGTGATCCAGTAGGTCATGGGAAGGGGACCAAATGGCATCGTAACCGAGCTCGCCAATCCCTCTGCCGTAAGCCCGTCGAGGGCCGCCTGTACTTCGGCGGTTGATTCCTCGATTAATTCGATCGCCTGAGCGCGGCTGGTCGTGTCCTTCCCGGCCACCCAGACCATCTTCGAGAAGTCGGCCGGATTCTCCGGCACCGGCAAAGCTTCTCCCCGGATGCCGGCGGCGAAGGCCTTGTTTGCCATGGCGCAGTGGCCGACGATCCAAAGGGAGTGGCGCGAAGTATCGGAGGGCGAGTAGGTCAGCTTGTCGTCCGGGACGAAGCTCAACGTGTTCAGGAGGTCGGCCGAAGCCTTTTGAACGGTCTGCTTGGTCTGGGCAATCTGCGCGGTATGGTCCATGATCACACTTTAGTCGAATGTGCGGGGCGAATATCGACAGGGTTCTTTAAGATTTGCGCCAACCGAAGATCGTACAATCGTTCTCGGAGCGTTCTGAACCTTGTCCACTCTCTTTCTTGCCGCCATCCTCGCCCTCGCCCCTCAGTCCGGCTCTCCCCAAGAGCTTGAGCGGGCGGTCAAGCAGTCGCGTACGGTCGCTATCGCTCCCCATGCAACGCCGCCGGCTTGGATGGAATACGAGCGGGTCCAGAAGGGCTACACCTTCTTCTTCCAGCACGCCAAGTCGGTCACCCAGGTGCTAGGCACCTCTTCATTGGCTTCAACCTACGCCGCACAGGATGTGACCCCGATCCTCATGCAGACCGGTCGTTTGCCAAACGACTTCAACCAGCGGATGAAGGAGACCGAGGACCAGATTAGAAAACTTCTCTTGTCCGGCCCCGGACAAGATGGATTCTTAAAGCGTAACTACGCCGAAGCCATCGCCTTAGGCCAAATCCACGCCGACATGGCCGGGGCTGTGAAGGGCCTCCTCCACTGGGATTCCAAGGTTCGGGTCCCAATGAACGGGCAATCGGTCGCGTTTGTACTCTATAGCTTCGCCTGGTGGCCCGTCGAAGCGATGATCGCGACGAAGGAGGTCGATGTGGAAGCCAACGGTCAGCAGTTGGACGACTGGTTCCATCTTTGGTCGGTCTTCGGCTACGGGATGGGCGTTCCGGAAGCGCTGTTGCCAACGAACTACGCCCGGGCGAAGGAAATCGCAGGATTACTCACGAAGGCTCAGTATGTGAAAAGGGGCAGAAGCTGCCGGAGGGGATCCCGATTCTCCTGGGGGCGCATGTCCGTCAACTGGCGGGACGTTCGCCTCAGGGAGGGACGGAGGGCGCCGCCAAGACCTTGGCCGGATTCATTGCTTATTCTCCGGGGCTGACGGAGGCGTTGGGATTGGGCACGAATCCGGCCGGCCGATTGGAGGAATACGCGGGCAAGTAGACTTTCAGGCCTCTTCCCTCCGCGAATCGACTCATCGAAGACAACACGCTCTCGGAACCTCTCCCCCCAGCCCCTTCTCCAAGACGAACCACTTGGAGAGGGGGAGAACGCTAGCCGTAGGTCGGCTTCTGCGGCCAGCCTTCGGGAGAATCTTCAAAATCCTCCTGACGGCCATAGGGCGTCAGGTCGAGAAGCGAGTAGGAGTCCGTGGCATGCTCGCCGCCACGTGCGAAGTTAGAGTACGTGTGATATACGTTGTCCTCGTCGTCGCGGAAGAAGACGCTAATGCCCGGGCCTTCCCCTTCATCCGTTCGGCCCCGAGGGGCGTAGTTGTACGTGGCCTCTTCGCCTTCACGGAAGGAGACATGGTAGTCGTAATTGAAGTCGTTCTCGCCGGAAGAGACCCAGGTCCAGTTCCAGCCGTGTTTCTGCGCCCAGGCTTGAAGGATGGAGACCGGGGCGCGGGCGACCATGGCGAAAGTGGTGTCTCGCTGCGCGAGCAGATCCAGGTTGCCGATCTCGTTGATGAAACCGGTGCAGCCAGGACAGCCTTCCTTCCAGTCGGGACCATACATGAAGTGGTAGATCACGAGTTGGTGCCGACCTTCGAAGAGGTCGAGCAACGACTTCTTCCCTTCCGGCGAGTCGAAGATGTAACTCTTCTCGACCTTCACCATCGGCAGCCGTCGCCGTTCCGCGTTCAGGCGGTCGGTCTGTCGGGTCAGTTCCTTCTCCTTCTTCAGAAGATCGATGCGTTTTTCAAGCCACTCACTCTCGGTGGCAACTGGGGGCATGTTCATATTTCTTATCCGTACGTGGGTTTCTGCGGCCAGCCGGCCGGCGAGTCTTCGAAATCTTCTTGGCGGCCGTAAGGCGTCAAATCAAGCAGGCTGTAGCTATCGGTGACCCCTTCGACGCCTCGGGAATAGCTGGAGTAGGTGTGATACACCTCGTCTCCGTCGCAGAAAAATACGCTCATCCCGTGGTTCTCGCCCTCAAGGCCATTCGAACCTTTCATCTCCTTGGCCCGAACGTAGTTGTGTTCGACGGGCGCGACCTTCTCGTCCAACGTCACGTGATAGTCGTAGTTGAAGTCACTTTCAAACGAGGAGACCCACGGCCGATCCCAGCCTCGTTTGGCGGCATAGGCCAGGAGTTTCGATAAAGGAGCTCGGGAGATCAATGTGAAAGTGGTGTCTCGCTCGCCCAGCATAGAGAGGTCGCCTAGCGCGTCCACGAAGCCAGTACATCCCATGCAGCCCTCATCCCATTCCGGGTCGAACATGAAGTGATAGACGATGAGTTGGTGTTTGCCTTCAAAGAGATCTTTTAGGCTTCGCTTCCCTTGTGCACTGTCGAAGAGATACTCCTTCGTCACCTCCACCATGGGCAGGCGGCGGCGCTGGGCGTTGACGCGGTCCTTGTGTTTGGTGAGCTCTTTCTCTTCGGCGAGAAGCTCGACGCGCTGGGCGCGCCATTCGGATTCTGAGGCTACCGGAGGTTTGATCATCGTTCTATTCGGCGACGGCGGCGTAGGTTAGGGTCCAGAAATCGGTGCAGACCGGCGGTGGGGTGGGCGAGGTCCACATCTTCTGGGTGAGAAGAATGCCGATCAGTCCTTCCTTCGGATCCGCCAGGAACGAGGTTCCTAATCCGCCATCCCATCCGAACGAGCCGATATTCGGATAGCCGACACGATCGGTGACCACCGCCATGCCGAAGCCCCATCCCCGGCCGAATTGGAGAATGTCCTGTCCAGCCGCCTTCTGCTCCGGCGTCAGGTGGTTGATCGTCATCAGCTCGACGGTGGGACGCGAGAGGATGGGCGCTCCACCGTTGACAAGCATCTGACCGAAGGCCAAATAATCGTCGGCGGTCGAGACAAGGCCGCCACCGCCGGAGGGAAAGGCGGGGGGCCGACTCCATCCGCCACCGGCGGATTCGTCGTAGACAATCTCTTCGCCCTTGGCGAAGTTCATCCCCATGCTCTTCGGCAGACGCCCAATCTTGCTCTCCGGCACATGAAAGCCAGTGTCCTTCATGCCCAAAGGGTCGAAGATGCGCTCCTTCATAAAGTCTCCGAGGTATTTCCCCGAGACGCGAGCGATGAGGACTCCAAGGACTTCTGAGGAGAGGTGATAAAACCATCGCTCACCTGCTTGGGCTAAGAATGGAACCGATCCCAGACGGCGCATCCACTCGTCGGGCGTCGGCGTTTCCTCGGGGCGGGGTGGGCCGGGAGGTCCAACCCGCTCGGCGAAATCGGCTTGAAAAGGATAGGTGCCGGGCGCGGCCATGAGGAAGCCGTGACCCATACGGAACGTGAGAAGGTCACGCAAGGTAATCGATCGTTCTGCGGGGACGGTGTCCGAGAGTTCGCTTCCGATCGTTCGAAGGACTTTCCGGTTGGCCAACTCCGGGAGAACTTCGTCGAGCGGATCGTCGAGGCGGAGTCGGCCCTCCTCCACGAGGATCATCGCCGCGACCGCGGTCACCGGTTTGGTCATCGACGCAATACGGAAGATCGTATCTCGATCGTAATCTTGCCCCGCCGTACTGACGTGAGTCTCGCCGCCTCGGCTGACAAGAGCCACCACACCCGGAATGCCTTTCTCGACGTGATTCGCCATCGTCTGTTCGAGGCGCGCCAGACCTGCCTTCGAAAACATCATTTGATGGTAGGTCGAACAGGAGGAAGGTAAATCGACACTGGTGACCACAAAATCTCCAGAAGGAACAACCGGAGCCTAAGTCGGTCAAGACTTGCATGACCACAACGCGCGAAGATGTTCTGAAGATGGAGAAGAGATTTTGGACGGAGAGTGGAGAGCCCGGCTTCTTCCAGAGCGCGATGAAAGACGACGCGATCACGGTCATGGAGCCCATGGGCTTTATCACAAAGGACCAAGCCATCAAGATGACCGAGCCCGGTAGCTCGTGGTCTGGCCTAGAGATGGAAGACGTAAAATTCGTCGATCTCACGCCTGACTGCGTCGCTTTGGCGTATCACGCCAAGGCGAAGAACGACAAAACGGGCCAGCCTTACCGAGGCTCGATCAACTCGGTCTACGTCCGGCAAGGAGGCGAATGGAAACTAGGGATGACTTCCCATCAACCCTGGCCGGAGAGGCAGGCGTAATTCAGTTTGACGAAGGCACGGGTAAACCCGACTTTTCGACCATCTCAACAAGCTCCGCGCTGGTCAGCTCTCGGTTAGTTTCCGCGACAAGCTTGCCCTCGCGATTGAATAGAAGGAGATGGGGAAAGGAAGAGATTTCAAATCCGTTGAAGATGTTTAGATTTTTATCCCAGAGAGTTGGAAAACCCATTGGATGGTCTGCAAGATATTTTCTAAGGTTGTCCGGATTGTCGTCGCCGGCGAGTGATACGACGGTAAGGTCCTCTAGCTTAAACCGCTTTTGAAGCTTATCCAGCTTTGGTAGCTCTGCCCGGCAAGGGGCGCACCAAATCCCCCAGAAGTCGACGATGACATATCTCCCCTTCAGACCGGAGAGGCTCCAGACCTTTCCATCGAGATCGGGCAGCGAAAACTGTAGTTCGGCTCTGCGCTTCTTTCGTCGTTCAAACATTGCGTCCGCCGCCCGATAGCCCGGGGTGTCCAGATCGACCTTCACGTCTTCGTAGTGAAAGAGGTCGTTCAGCCACTTCTCGGGAGATCCATTGGCAAGCGGATCCAGGCCACCCTTTCCGTTTTGCTTAACGGCAAGGGCAACGACGTCGGCAATCGCTTGGAAAGTTTCACGATCCGCCTGATCCGAGTCCGCAAAGTACATCAGCCTCCTGGCTTGCTCCACCTTGAAGGGGCTGCCGGAGAGCCGTTCGACAACCGGAATCATCTTTTTGATTTCTGGCCAACGCAAGCCCCTCGGTAGCTTCTCCAAATCCGCGACCTGCCCCGCAATGACCCTCTCATCGACGCTTGGATAGTACTGACCGTCTCGAGCCAAGAATCCCCGTTGCTGGGGTGGAGCCAGAAGAAGGATTGCCGCCGAGAGAGTTGCGATCATGATTCAGTCAACTTTAGCGTCCGTTTCCGCCGCCACGCTCATCGCCGCCAGTCCTTTTTCGAAGTCTGACCCAACGAGTTTGTCCATGTCCATGATCACGCCAAACGCCTTGCTCATGAAGTTCCGATCCCCGTACATCGCCCAAAGAACATTAGTTCCGGTACCCGAAGGCGTGAATGCGAACTCCGCCGTATTGGTCGCCGCGAAGGGCTTGATGAACTGAAGTTTGATAATGATCGACGTATTCGGGATGCTCTCCAGGATCTCCATTCTTCCCTGGCCCGCCTTTGGATCCTTGCTGTTCCAGGTGTAGATGGCACCCTTGCCCGATGGCTCGCCCTCGTACGTCTGGGCCATCGAAGGGTCGATCTTGGCCCAGGGCGACCACTCGTCCCATCGGTGGAAGTCATTCACCTGATTGAAGACCGCGGCGGGGGGCGCGGTCATGAGTAGGGAGCGCTCGATCCGAAAGGTCGCCGGGCGAGTGGCGACGAATCCGACTACGCCCAACAAGACGGCAACGATGACGGCAAGAATTGGAATCAGCATAAGCTTGGCCCTATCATAGACAGAACTACACGCCGATATGCCAGTCCTGGTCGCCGTAGATCGTCTGGATGTAGTCGAGCTGCGCGGCATGCCAAGTCATATGCTGAGCCTGGGCGCCGATCGCCATGGAGACGGGCATGAAACCAAGCTTGAAGGGCATCTCGGCGGTAGCTCCGAACTGTTCGGGGGTCATTGCGTCCAGCCACTCAAGATACGCGCTGCCGTTTGCTTCCAAAAGCTCCAGTACCGCTTCGCGGGTGGTGTACGGCTTCTCATTCGCCCGGTGAAATTTCTCCGCTTCGGCGGTCGTGGGGATATGAAAGACTCGGCCATCGAGCATGTCGTGGATATGTTTGACCGAAAACGCGGCGTGCGCGACGATCTGGATCGGGGTTCGCGACGAAGGACTTGGCGACCAGTTGAGCCGGTCGTCGGGGGTGGTGTTGAGGCCATGGACCAGACGGTCCTTGGCCTGGACAAACGAGGTTTTTGCCTCCTCTACGGCTTCGTTTTGGGTGCTCATTTCAACAACTCCTCAAGCTGGCTGGCCGTCTGGCCCCAACCTTCATGAAATCCCATCTTCTCATGGCGTTCTTTCGCTTCAACCGTCCAATGACGCGCGATCGCGGTGATCTTGGTTCCGCCATCGATGTCCTCGAACGTAATCGTAGCGACCATGAAGGGATCTTCTTTGGGAATCCAGCCTTCGGTGAAGGCGTCCGAGAACACGATCTTCTCGTTCGGGACGACTTCCAGCAGCATGCCTTCGTTAGGATAGTCGACGCCTTCAGGGCTTTGCATGACGAAATTGAAGACGCCACCGCTACGAGGGTCGAGTGTGACCTGGGTGGTAATCCAGGGCTTGGGGGCCCACCATTGCTTTAGAAGTTCGGGGTTGGTGTAAGCCTCAAATACTTTGGCGCGAGGCGCGGAAATGGTTCTTATAAGGGTGAGTTCTCGTTCAGCGATGGACATAGGTTTATGGAGGCGCGAAGGGACGGGGGATCGGGCCGGCTCGACCCGATCCAAGTGCGTTACTGGGAAATTAGCAGCGATCTAGCTTCTCAGCGGAAAGATCGCGGTGAGCCGCCGGTCGCGAAGCATCAGGCCACCCCACACGAGGGCTCCGATGATGCTGGGAAACAGGACGGCGAAGGCGCCGGCCTCGGCGCGGACGTTGGTGGCGGTTGCCCCGCCGAGATAACCCGTGAGCAGGACGGCCCCGAGGACCGCCGTTCTGGGCAAGGCGTAGAGGAGCGTGCAGGCAAGGAGAAGCAGGCCGATTCCAACCGTTGTTGAATCCGGGTAGCCCAGCTTCGCGACCGCCTCGACGACCGGAGCCGGCTTAGCCAGTTTCATTGCGCCGTCCACAACCAGAAGGAAGGTAACGACTCCGGAGAGGATCCTCCCCACCCCGACCGCCTTTCCGGCGGCCGGGGAGGTGAGGCCGACTTCGACGCCGGTTGACAGGCTAGCCACAACTCGCCCCCGCGCCCGCCATCGCCTGCTGGATCTCTTCTTCGCTCAGCTTCTTCTTCGTGGTAGAGATGGACCAAAGATGGCCGTACGGATCGGCAATGAGACCCCAGCGGTCGCCCCAGAACATATCCTCGAGGGGCATCTGGACTTTGCACCCCGCTTCAACAGCCTTGGAGAAGACAGCATCGCAATCCGGCACGTTCAGGCTCAGCATCACCGGACTTCCGCCGAGCGCTTCGGGGCTCTTGCCACCCTGCTCCGGGAACTCATCGACGACGTAGAAATGGGCACCATCGATGCTCAAATCAGCGTGCATCACGCGGCCATCGCCGGGGATGTTCATCTTCATATGAACCTCGGCGCCAAAGGCTTTCTGATAGAAGTCCACCGCGTCGTTCGCGTTGCGGCAGGAGATGTGAGGGGTGAGGGTGCTCATGGTTCGTTCCTATTTCGAAGGTGAAGGCAGCATCAGGATCGGCCGGATCTCAACCGTGCCATCCAGCGAGGCCGGATGCTCGGCGGCGATGGTGATCGCTTCGTCGAGGTTCTTTGCGTTGATCAACAGGTAACCGGCGAGCTGTTCGCGAGTTTCGGCGAACGGGCCGTCGGTCACCATGCGCTGACCGTCGCGAAGACGGACGCTGGTTGCGGTGGAGGTCGGAAGCAGGACGCCGGCGGAGACGTAGTGGCCGCTGGCGGTCGTGCGTTCGACCACCGGCATGGCACAGCTCTTGATCACTTCCTCCGATCGATCGGCGTCGGTGTCTCGAGACTCCGGGAGATACATCAGCAGCATGTAATTCATCGCTTCATTCTACGGTCGCACGAGATGGGTCAAAATCGACACCGCCTCGGAAGTTTTTTTATGTTGGGAGCCGCCATGGCCGTCGACGCCGCCGTCGAGGAACTGTATCGATCGGACTGGGGACGTATCGTCGCCACGCTCATTCGTCAAATCGGAGACTTTGAACTAGCGGAAGATGCCGCCCAAGAGGCGTTTGCCGCCGCCCTTACCACTTGGCGAAAGGAGGGCCTTCCCCGCTCCCCACGCGCCTGGATTATCGGTACGGCCCGCCATAAAGCGATCGATACAATCCGCCGTCGCGAACGGTTGAGGGAGCTGCTGGAGCCCGTGGAGGAGGCCGTAGAACCGGCCACGGAAACCAGCGATATCCCCGACGACCGGCTCCGCCTGATCTGCACCTGCTGCCACCCCGCATTGGCGGTCGAGGCCCAGGTTGCGCTCACATTACGAAGCCTTGGTGGTTTGACTACGGACGAGATCGCGCGGGCTTTTCTTGTCCCCGAGCCCACGATGGCGCAACGACTCGTCCGGGCCAAGCGCAAGATCCGCGATGCGGGCATTCCCTACGTCGTGCCGGATCAGGCGGATATGCCGGAACGGTTGCAGGCCATTCTTACCGTTCTGTATCTCATCTTTAACGAAGGTTATTCGGCCACCCAAGGGGAAAACCCGATGAAGGAGCACCTCTGCGCGGAGGCTATCCGGCTCGTGCGTTTGGTTCGTGGGCTGATGAACCCTCCCCCTTCGGAAGCCACCGCGCTACTGGCGCTGATGCTCCTTCACGACTCCCGCCGCAAGGCACGTTTCGACGCTGAGGGCGAGCTGGTGGTTTTGGAAGAGCAGAATCGCTCCCTCTGGAACCGAACCCAAATCGACGAGGCCCTTCCCCTCGTCGAGGAATCATTAAGCTCGGGCGCGAACACCTACGGCCTGCAAGCCGCCATCGCCGCTCTGCACTGCCAGACGGCAAGAGCGGAAGATACCGATTGGTTCCAGATCGCTCAGCTTTACGGCGTTCTTGAGGCACTGCAACCGTCGCCCGTCGTTACGCTCAACCGCGCCGTAGCCATTGCAATGGCCACCTCCCCGGACCGCGGACTGGCCCTGCTGGAGCCTTTGACCGCGGAGCTCGGGGAGTATCACCTTCTCTACGCGGCTCGCGCCGATCTCAACCGTCGCGCTGACCGTTCGGTAGAGGCGGCCGCCGAATATCGACGGGCTTTGGAATTTGTGACCAACGAAAGTGAGCGACGCTATCTGCAGCGGAGGCTGAAAGAGGTCAGTTGAATATGGAGTGCGCGAAGCTCTTCGCGCACTTCCAAAAAAAGGGCTCCTCAGCTTTCGCTCAGGAGCCCTTCTCGAAACTTTCGCCGTCTACTTAGATGCCGTAGTTGGCTTTCTTTAGCCAAGCCTTCGGAATCGGCTTGAGGCCGCAAGCGACCAGATTGAACTCTTCGCTCTTGATGACCGAAGTGGCAACCAGGAGGCGGTACGTGCCCGTCGGGGTCTTCAGGCGGATGCTCTGAAGATTCGGAAGCTGAAGGCGGTTCTTGTGAGGAGCCTTGTACTTCCAACCCTGGGAGTGAGTGTTGCGAATGTGCTTCGCGTTGTTCGCTTTCTTGCCGCTAACCTGACAGATTCTCGCCATAACCTTTCCCTTCCGTCCGGTCACCCGGCGGCAAGACGAAATGTTACCCGAACCGGTACGATTCGCGCTATGACCGGTTACCAACTCGTCCTCAAACAGCTCGGCCACGCCCAAAACCAAGTTACCCAAGCCATCGCCGACCTAGACGCCGAAAAGGCGGAAGCGCGGGCGAATGACCTCGGGATGACGATCAAGGACCAGGTTAACCACCTCGCCGAAGCCGCCACCGCCGCCCTAGCGTCCTTCGAAGGCCGCAAACACTCCTGGGGAACTTACGCGCCGGTGGACAGTTCGTGGGAAGGCGCCAAACAAGCCTGGCTCGAGATCCGCGTTGCCGCCGTTGCCGCCCTGACGGACAACGAGGAAGCGATCATGCATGCCCATGACTTCCTCGTTGCCCATGACTACTACCACGTCGGCCAAATCTGCGCGGCTCGCCGCACCATCGATCCGAGCTGGGACACCTACGCAATCTATTCCTAACCATGTCACCGGTATCCGTTACGAATTCCGATAGGCTTCAACCGTCAACGTAGCGGTCCGGTCCCAATCGAACTCCGCCGCCCGAGCCCGTCCTTTCGCAATCTGGGCGGCGCGGAGTTCTCCTCCCGCGAGGTTCAGAATCCCCGCCGCCATCCCCGCCGAGTCGTTCACATCGTAGAGGAGCGCCGCCCCGCCCGCCACCTCCGGAATCGAACCTCGGTCGCTGGTAATCACTGGGCATCCCAGGGCCATCGCCTCCAACACCGTCAATCCAAATCCCTCATGAAAAGAGGGGTGCAACAAAGCATGGGCACCCCGATAGGCCGCCGAGAGCAGCCCTTCAGCGATTGGCCCTGGAGCAATGACCCATTCGGGAAGAGCCGTGTCCACTCCCCCCGTAACCACCAGTTTCAGGTCGGCTATCCCCTCTCTGGCCTTCCCCACCGCCGCCACCGCCGCCGCGAGATTTTTCCGAGGACCTCCTCCACCAACTAGAAGGACGAAAGGTGAATTTCCCACCAACTCTTTCAAACCTCCTTCGTCTGGAACTGCTTGGAGAAGGCGCGTCGAGACGGCCAAGGGAGTAACGATCACTTTGCTTTCCGCGACCGAAATCCGCTCCAGCAGTTCCCGCTTGCAGGTCTCTGAAGGAACCACGACTCGCGCCGCCCGACGACAGGCCCGGGGCACGGAAAACCGCAATAGTGTCCGATCCTTCCAGCCAAACCAAGACGGCTCGATGAGAAAGCTCACATCGTGAACCATTGTCACCACCGGCGTCCGGAAGAGCGGCGAGACCGAATATTGGACATGAACCACATCCGCCTGATATCGGTGGGCGAGGGCCGGAAGAACAACGAGGCTGAACCACCGCCCCTTTGAGGGAGCAATGATCGCCTTGGCATTAGCCGGAATATCGGCCGCCGGAATCGGCGCGTTCGAGAACAGCAAAAGTTCGACATCCGACCGGCGCCCTAGGGCGGCCACCAACTCGGCCCAATAGGTCCGATTGCTGGTGGCCCGCTCGCTCAAAGACCGGGCATCGATCGCAACGCGCACCTCGTAATGGTGGCATAGGGTCGCTGGGTTTCTAGTAGGAGCCTAAGCCCAATGACCCTATGACCCAACGACCTTCAATCCACGACTTCGACTTCGACCGCCGGGACAATCCCCGCGTCAGCGCCGCGCTTCAGGAGCAGGCGAATCGCCTTAATCCCCTCGTCGCCCATATCGAGGGTTCGTTCGTTCACGTACATGCCGACGAACTCGTCGCTCGTCGCCTCGTCCATCCCGCGGGCGTACTTCAACGCATGCCCAAGCGCCGACTTTCGGTTCGCCAGTCCAGCTTGAACGCTCTCGCGCATGACGCGGCTGACATCCTTCACGACCGCCTCGCCGAGATCCTTTCGAACCACGTTCACACCCAGCGGAAGGGGAAGGCCCGTCTGCGCCTTCCACCACTTGCCCATGTCGGCGATCAGCGATAGGCCTTCTCGGGCGTACGTAAGCTGACCTTCGTGGATGATGAGGCCGGCATCAACTTTCCCTTCCAGAACGGCTGGAATGATCTCGTCGAACGGTACGACTTCGAAAGTCGGCACCGCATCCGCGCCGAATAGCTCGGCGTAGTAGAGCCGGAATTGAAGGTAGGCCGAAGTGAGCAGCCCCGGAATCGCGACCTTCTTATTTTTCAGCTCTTCCGGCGCGAACGCCTCCTTGGCCACGATCATGGGGCCGTAGTCCTCGCCGAACGAGCCGCCGTGGCGGAGGAGGGCGTACTTATCCGCCACATAGGCGAACGCGTGGACGGAAACGGCCGTCGACTCCAACTTCCCTTCCCGAGCCCACTCGTTCAACGTCTGGATATCCCGCAGGATGTGCTCGAACTGATAGTCGCTCTTCACTTCGCCGCTCGCGAGGCCCCAGAACATAAACGCGTCGTCGGAGTCGGGGGAGTGCCCGAGCCGGATGGTGAGGGGAGCGACGGCTTCCATACGCCTATTGTACTTTCAAACGCGATTGAAAGTTCATACGACCCTAGGTCCTCCCGCTACAATGGAACGTGGCCCGCAAGCCGACCTTGAGTCCCTCCAAAATCACGACTTATTTGGCTTGCCCGATGAAGTTCAAATGGACGTATTTGGATGCGCGAGGCCGCTGGTATCTGCGCTCGAAAAGCTACTACTCCTTCGGCACGAGCCTCCATCAAGCGCTCGAACGGTTCCACGACGCGGGCGACAACGGCGTCCAAACCACCGAAGAAGCCGTCGCCGCTCTCGAAGAGTCCTGGATCGATGCCGGTTACCGCTCTGCCGACGAGGCCGCGGAGGCTTTGGGAGAAGGCCGAGAAATCGTCACGCGTTACGTCGAGCAGCAGCTCAAGACCGAACGCCGGGCGAAGACCCTCTTCACCGAAAAGCAGATGCGCCTGGAAATGGGCGACTTCGATCTCATCGGCCGTCTCGACCGGCTTGACGAACGAGACGACGGCACCCTGGAAGTCGTCGACTACAAATCCGGCCGAGCCGACGTTGACCCGGAGGAGGTGAAGAACGACGTCGCGATGAGCTGCTACGCGCTCCTCGTCAAGCGGAAATATCCGGATCAGCCGGTCGTCGGCACCATCGTCGCCGTCCGAACCGGCAACGCCGGTACCGCCACTTGGACAGAAGACGAGCTCGACGTCATCGAGCAAGATCTCCAACAGATCGGCGCCGAAATCCTGACCGATGATTTCCAGGAACGAGTCCCCGTCCCCAAACCACTCTGCGGCCACTGCGACTTCCTCCCGCTATGCCGGCAAGACCCGGCCTACGAGTAGTAGCACCGGCATCCTGCCGGTATCCGAAAACAACAACGGCCCAGCAGAGGAAACTCTGCTGGGCCGCTACGAACTTTGAGACTTTGAAACTTAACGAACGAAGTGAATGATCGGGCTGTCCATGTGATCCAGAAGCATCAGGGACACGACGGGCATGGGTCGCTCTTTGGCGATCTCGCGGGCGTCGTCAAAACTGATCTCCTTCGTGCACATACCGCTCAGGTCGATCCATTCCGCAAAGCGGAACGCGCCAGCTTCGCTGGAGAAACAGGCCAGGCCATGAATGCCTTCATGGCAGAAGCAACCGTATCGGTGGCTGCTGGGGTGGTGAAGCACGTAAAGGGAGTCCGGGAACGTTTCGTCCAGGCCGCTCAGAGGAAGGTCAAGGGTAAGGCTCATAGTTCGTCTCAAAAAGCTGTTCGCTAGATAGCTTATCGGTCAGTGACGCTCGCCACCAAAGGGAAAACTCTCAAAGGAGAGATTTTGCTTTCGGTTCCGCAGAATCCGTTTCCCCGTTTTCAATTGAACCGGGAAACGTGGAATGGTCGCCCCTTGCCGGGTTATTCAACTGTGAACAAGCAGGGCGGTTTACCTACGAAAGTAATGCGGCGGCGGGCACAAGAAGGGCGATACGAGCCAGGTGGAAACGTGACACGAGAGAAGCTACAAAACCAAAAAACGCCCATTCCAAAAAGGAAAGGGCGTTTGAACGAATCGCAAACCTACCTAGGTTGGCCCGCACGGAGAGATTCGAACTCCCGACATTCTGTTCCGAAGACAGACACTCTATCCACTGAGCTACGTGCGGACGCGACTAGTATTTTACCGTGATCCGAGGCGGCTTGTGTTTTGGATTTAGGTTTTGGATTGGATTCGAAACCTAAAGCCCAAAACCTAAAATCCAAAACAAGCTCAGCTTGGCACTCTCACCGATCCTGTCCTCGCCAACTTCCCCCAGCCCGCCGCGCTGCCAGCGATGGCGCGGACGAGCGACTTGTACATCACCGCGTACATCATTTGCCGGTACACAAATCGCTGGATCAGCAACGGCCCAAGTCGCCACAACGATTTCTTCTCCAGACGAAGCGCCACCCCCGCCCCGATCAGCTCCACCAGTAGGAAGAGGCCATACATCAGGAGGAACCGGTAGAAGTCGCCCTCCCAATGGGAGATCGACTCCAGCTTATTCTCGGACTGCGGCCCGGAGAGGGTGATCATAAAGCCGACAAGGGATACCAAGATCTGGAGGTCGACCAAAGGCGCGAGGGCCTGGAAGACGACGCCGAATAGCCACTGCGTGGGCAAGGCCAGCCGCCCAAACCAGCCATAACGGCCAAGAGCGCTCCAATGCTTGAAGAGACACTGCAAGGTGCCATAGGACCAACGGAACCGCTGTTTCAGAAACGGTCGGAATCGTTCGGGAGCCTCGGTGTAGGCCAGCGCATCGGGCTCATTGTCGAGCCGGTAGCCCGCCCGTCGCAAGCGCCAGGTGAGATCCATGTCCTCCGCGAGGGTGTCCGTTCGATAGCCCCCAACCTGCTCCACCGCCGATCGTCGCCACATACCGATCGCCCCCGGCACTACCGTTACACAGTTCAGAAGCGAGTAGGCCCGGCGATCCAGGTTTTGGCTGGTGATGTATTCGAGGTCCTGCCAGTTGGTCAGCAGGTTCATCCGATTACCCACCTGGATGTTCCCCGCCACCGCCGCCACGTCAGAGTTGGCAAAATGAGCGGCCAGCCGCCCAATCGCCTCCGGCGCGAGGATCGTGTCCGCGTCGATATGGAACAAAAGCTCGCCATTGGCCTCGGCAATCCCCATATTTAGCGCCGCCGCCTTGCCACCGTTCGGTTTCGAGATGACGCGAACCCGCGGATCGCTAGCAAAACCGCTCCGAACCACTTCCGCCGTTTCGTCCGACGAACCGTCGTCGACGACGATAACCTCAAGAATGTCCGCTTCGCTGTTTAGCACGGACTGCACCGTCCGCACGATAACCTTCGCCTCGTTATAGGCGGCGATCACCACCGAAACCGCCCCCCCATAGGGCGGTAGCGCCTTCTCCCGGCGTCGCTGGATGAGCGCCAAGGGAACGATCAGAAAGACCCGACCAATCCCCAGCACGATAGCAATTCTAAAGGCGGTCGCCAACGCGCCCAGGCCGAGGAACGCCGTGCCCAAACCCCATCGCCCAAGCGTGTAGTAAACGCGATCCGCCGCGGAAATGGGCGGCATCACCTCGTCTCGCTTCATCTGCATCAGGCTCGAAACGCTAACGAACTCGTAGCCCTCCTTCCGCAACCGCTCGATTAAGCCCGGCAACGCCTTCACGGTTTGAGACCGATCGCCCCCAGCGTCGTGAAGCAAAACGATGTTCCCTTCGTCCTCCTGCCCCGCCCGGCGTCGCAGGTCTTGCACAACGAAGTCCTCAATATCCTTGGCCGTCCGCGGACGGCTCTTGCCGTTGTCCAGGGTGACCATCGGGTTCCAGTCGAGCGGGTCAACATTCTCCCCCACCGTGACGTAACCCAGGTCATCCGCGATCACCACAGGATCGAGCTGGTCCGGCGTTTCCGGTTCAGAATCGGCGTTGTACGGCGGGCGGAAAAGAACGCTGGAATGTCCCGTCGCCCCTTCGATAGCCATCTGGGTTAGGTTGATCTCCAGCCGAGACCGGCTCTTCGAAACCGTGCCCAGGTCTGGGTGCGTGAACGAGTGGTTCCCCACCTCGTGCCCCTCGTCATATTCCCGTGCCACCAGATCGGGCATCGACTCGACGTTCACCCCGATATCGAAAAACGTCCCCGGCACCTTGTACTTCTTCAGCACATCGAGAATCTGCGGCGTCCACTCCCGATCCGGACCATCGTCAAACGTTAAGGCGATCTTCTTCGGAACAAACCCTCGCTTCGCCACCACGTAAGGCGATGCGTAACTCAACGTTTCGGAAGAATCCACCAGACCCTCCGGGTCCAGCGTCACCTTTCGTCTACCAAGCTTGGGCTGACTCTGAATGCTCAGAATCTCGCCTCGGCCTTGGAAACTCACTTCGCTTGAGAAGGAGATCGTCTCCAGTTTCGCCGGCGCGATCTTCCCGAAAAGGTGTTTGACATCGAAGAAGCTCCAGATCGCGGGGTCCTCGCTTCCCAAGTTCCAAAGCGCCGCACCCCGAAGCCCTAACCCCTCAACCGAGTGGCACTGGTTGTAAGCCGAGATCGCGTCGAGATACCAAACGCGGTGCAGAACATTTTCATCGTCCCGATACCCAAAGGTCGTGTTTCCTGAGTCTTCATCGAACCGCAGCACCTTCGATGGCGCTTCACTTCGGTAGCCTGCGGCGGTCGTCAGGGCGTCCTGAAAAGACATACTCTCCGCCCCCGACTTGCCTTCCACCCAGTCATAGCCGTAGTTGCCCACGCCCATGACGACCTTGTCCTCTGGAACCACTTTGAGGATCTCTTCCAGGTTCTTTTCGCACCAGTCGAGACTTGCGATCGCTCCTGCAGAGCCCTCTTCCGAATGCTCGTCATAAAGCATCGGCACCACCCAATCGCATTGCGCGGCAAGACCTTTCAGATCGATACTGTCGTCCCCCACCTCTACCGCCGCCGAAAGGCTCAGGTGATGCGGAGTGAACGCCGCCCGAAGAACCTTGGCAAAGGCGATCTCGCCCTTCGCATCCTCCTCGTTCAACTCCTCAAAGTCGAGGTGCAGGCCATCGTACGAGTGCTTCACTAGGAATGCCGTGAGGTCATCGGCTATCTTATGTTGAAGTGCCGGCTCTCGGAGAAGCCGCGCCGAAATCTTCCGGTCGAAATTGGTTTTGCCGTAGTTGTCCAACATCGGCACCACCCGCAGGCCGTTCCGCCGGGCCACGTCATCTACTTCCGCCGTCTTCGGGAAGATCGCCGGGTCGTAGTCCCGCTCGTAATCGATAGAGTCGCCATCGGGAGTAAGGTGAAGCCATTGCGGCGCCACATGGGTCAGCGAGGCCGCGTGCTTCTTGAGCGATTGCAGGGCCGCACTCTCGTACGGCGCGTAATAGCCCAATACAATCGTATCCTGGGGCTTCTTCCCTACCGTCTTGGCGTTCCGCCGGACGTCGGCAGCTAGTTGCTGCCGCATTTTAGGGGCGAGGATCGTCGTGCCCTTCTTCTCGATGGTCAACGGATCCTGGAACGTCGTCATCCGGTGAGTGACGCGTAAATTCGACATCGTCGGCGCCAAGACGATGGCAAACACAAAAACCACCACGACGATGGCTAAGGTGAGGGCGGCAAGAACGCCCCCGACAACGGCCGCTACCTTGCCACGACGGCCTTCGGGGTCATAAAATACGGGATGCTCGGCCATTGGGAACTGCCCTAAAGGCAACCAATCTGCCGAGCCCGCCGTTCCGGCTCACCGCCCGAAGGAACTAACGTCCTGCCGCGCGGTTCGTGGAGATATTCAGTCGGCTCGATTCTCCGGTCCACGATAAAGTGTGACCGAACGAGTTCACCGTCGACACCAGCGGAACCCAGAGCCTTCCGTTCTCCAGAATCGGCCGCATCGCCACCACCGTGCGCCCATCCTTAGGCTCCCGTGCATCCATTTCGACGGTGCGCCGAGGGTCACGATCATCCCGAATAATGCCCCGCTTGTCCGCGCCCGTCCAAAGGACGCGCTGTCCAGTCTCGTTAAAGAGGCGAGCCGGAACGAGAAGACGCCCACCAACCAGCCGGGCCGTATAGTCCGTCAACCGGTTATCCACGCTAATCGTAACCGTCTTGCCCATGTGCAACGCCGAAGTGACGGAATCGGCCGCACCCTTGGCGATCTTCATGGCCGCCGAGTCGCTTCGCTGATTCTGGGCAAGAGTCAAAGCGGAAAGAGCGATGAGAGGCAGTACCATGCTGAACTTCATAACTCCTTCGACTGCTGCGCAAGCTTGGATGTTGCATACAAAAAAGCCCCGCCCATCTTTCGATGGACGGGGCTCCCGCAATCCGAAGCCGCTTAGCGGCCGCCGGCAGCCTTCGCCTTGATTTCCAGGGCGATGCTGGCCGGAACCTCTTCGTAGTGCGAAGGGGTCACGTTCGGCTGAGCGCGGCCCTGGGTCAAAGACCGCAGAGTCGTAACGTAGCCGAACATCTCCGAGAGCGGAACGTGCGAGTTCACGATCGTGACTCCGCCCATCGCCGGCTCCATGCCTTCGATGCGGCCGCGTCGCGAGTTGATGTCGCCCACGACGTCGCCCACGTTGCCTTCCGGCGTCGTGACCTCGACGTGCATGATCGGCTCCTTAAGCAAGGGACCAGCCTTCTCCATCGCGGCGCGGAACGCCATCAGACCCGCCTGCTTGAACGCGTTTTCGTTCGAGTCGACTTCGTGGTACGAACCTTCCGTCAGCGACACCTTGATGTCCACAACCGGGTAGCCCGCAAGCACGCCCGAGATGAGACCCTCGCGGACGCCCTTTTCGCAAGCCGGGATGTACTCCTTCGGAATCGAACCACCGACCGTCTTGTTCTCCCAGACGAAACCAGAACCGGCCGGAAGCGGCTCCATCTCGACCCAGCAGTGACCGTACTGACCGGAACCACCCGTCTGTCGGATGTAGCGGCCCTCGCCCTTCGCCTTGGTGCGGACCGTTTCGCGGTACGCAACCTGCGGCTTGCCCTGGTTGGCCTGAACGCCGAACTCGCGGTTGAGTCGGTCGACGATGATTTCGAGATGGAGTTCGCCCATTCCCGAAATGATCGTCTGGCCCGATTCGTGGTCCGTGAAGACGCGGAAGGTCGGGTCTTCCTGCGCAAGGCGCTGAAGACTCGTACCCAGCTTCTCCTGGTCCGCGCGGCTCTTCGGCTCGATCGCGATCTGGATAACCGGCTCGGGGAACTTGATCGACTCAAGCGCAATCTGCTTGTCGTTGTCGCAGATCGAGTAGCCCGTGTTGACATCGTTCAGACCGATGACGCCCACGATCTCACCGGCGTACACCTCGTCGATGTCGTTTCGGCTGTTCGCGTGCATTTCCAGAATTCGGCCGATGCGCTCGGTTCGAGTCCGGAAGTCGTTGGTCATCGGATCGCGGTAAGCAACCGTGATTGGCGTGCCCTTCTTCAAGACGCCCGAGTAGACGCGCAGGAACGTGAGACGACCGACGTACTTGTCGCTCATGATCTTGAACGCGAGCGCCGCGAACGGCTCTCCGTCTTCCGGCATCCGCATGATCTCCTCTTCGGTTCGCGGGTTGACGCCCTTGACGCCACCGACGTCGGTCGGCGACGGCAGGAACTCGACGATCGCGTCGATCATCGCCTGCACGCCCTTGTTCTTGAACGAGGAGCCGGAGATGATCGGAACGATCGACAGGTCGAGCGTACCCTTTCGGATGGCGGCCTTGATCTCGTCGATCGAGATCTCTTCGCCTTCCAGGTACTTCATCGCCAACTCGTCATCGATGCCGCCAAGCTCGTCAAGCATCGCTTCGCGATACTCCTTAGCGCTCTCGACATACTCCGCCGGAATGTCGGTCTCCGTCCAGGTCTTGCCCTTGTCGTCGTCCAGGTCATAGATGGACGCGCGCATGGTGACGAGGTCGACATAACCAAGGTAGTCCGACTCCGCGCCGATCGGGATCTGGATCGGCACAGCCTTCGCGCCGAGGCGATCCTTGGCACGAGCAAGCACCGTGAAGAAGTCCGCGCCCAGGCGGTCCATCTTGTTCACGTAGATGATGCGCGGAACCTTATACTTGTTCATCTGGCGCCAGACCGTTTCGGTCTGGGGCTGGACGCCACCGACCGCACAGAGAACGCACACCGCGCCGTCCAGGACGCGCAGCGAACGCTCCACTTCGACGGTGAAGTCGACGTGGCCGGGGGTATCGATGATATTGATCTTGTGCTCGGGCTTGTCCTTCTTGGAGCCGGACCAGAAGCACGAGGTCGCAGCCGAGGTAATCGTAATGCCTCGCTCCTGCTCCTGCTCCATCCAGTCCATCGTCGCCGCGCCGTCATGCACTTCGCCGATCTTGTGGGCCTTACCGGTATAAAAAAGAATCCGCTCCGTCGTGGTGGTCTTGCCGGCGTCGATGTGCGCGGCGATACCGATGTTACGGACTCTTTCAAGGGGGTGGCTACGGGGCATTTGATTTCTCTTTGGTCTGCGAGGGTCACGAGACGTCGGACGATCCGAGTGGACTCTCCACCGCAAAAACGCCCCATCCCTTGGACGGGGCGCCTTAAGCGAGGAAGAACCTACGGAGGACCCTCTTCGTTCCTTTTCGATCTCTATTTACGCCGGTCGAGGCAGAAATAATAGATCTTTCAGAAGTATTCCGTTTTTGATGGACGGAAGTCAATGCGCACGCCGTAGGTCCCTTGCCAGGAAGGTGGCAATTTAGGCAAGTTAACCGTGCAAAAACCTCGTTCAAGCCCTCGCAGGATTAACCTCTGCCTAACAAACGCTGAAGCATTCCCGGACGCTTTTCAGGTCGGGCATAAGCAAAGACTCGTTCTTCGCCAAATCGGCAAAACCGAGTTCTCGCCCCATACCGCCCCCAGGAGAAGCCCATTCCGGGAGGGACGTCTCGAAGATCGACAATGACATAGGCGTCGTCGATCTGTTGAGCAAAAGAACGAATGATCGCGTCCGGCGAGGCCACCGCCTCCGCGTAAGTCAGCAAACCCGGGTTATTGCCCCACACATCGAACACGAGATCGTCGTGAACTCTATGAATTTTGGACCGTAGCTCGTCCTGGTTGTGAACGATCAGATCCAGAAGAAACTCGGCCATCCCAGTTCCCTGATACAGAAGAACCGGCGCATCGTGGCAGTGAAAGAAAATCTTGGCCTCTTCCTCGACCTTTGAAGTAACGTCAACCACCCAGAAGTTACCAAAGCCATCGGCTCCGAAGGGAATCGCGAAGGGGAAAAGCTCCTCGCCCCAACCAAGCCCATCGATGAAAGCAAAGTCCATCTCGACCGCCAAACCATCGATCCCACGGCAAGACTCAAGGAGACGCCGATAGTCACGCGGAAGCGGGGCGCCAAGTTGGGCCTCCAACGACTCAATCTCCGGCACCGAAAGGCCAGGCTGAAACCCAACATCCATCACCTGCTCGTCTTCGTCGACGAACGTTGTCCGACGAAGTTGCTCTAAGGCCTCGATGACATCCATCGCTATTCGCCGCCCGCCTCCTTCGATAGATCGGCATAGACAAAAATCCGCTCCTCTCCAAATCGCTCGATCTCGCCGTATCCATCTCGTCCCCAGGAAAACCCCATCCCCGGCGGCACGTTCCGCAGATCGATAATCGAAAAGCGGTCGTCGAGATACCCCGCGAGTTCTCGTATCGTCGCATCCGGGGATGCCAACGCTTCCTTTCGCCCGATGGTCCCGGGATTGGTTTGCCAGACGTGGAACCGGTTGTCCCCGAACACCCCCCAGATATCGGACCAACGGTCTCCCGTTTCGTAGTGATACACCTGCTTCAGAAACTCCGCCATGCCCACCCCTTGGAACAAGAGGACCGGCGCATCGTGGCAGCTATAGAAAATGTGCGAACGTTCGGAAGGCTCAGACGTGCAATCGATCACCCAATGGTTCCCACTTCCATCATGGGCAAAAGCGACGTAGTGAGGCAGAAGAGGAGCAACCCAAGTCTCGCCGAATCCGCTGAAGTCGATCTCAAGACTCCCTCCCTCAATGCCGCCGCAAACCGCCGCCAATGCCCGGTAATCCGCCGGCAAGGTCGTCCCCATGTCAGCCTCCAAGCCGTCGAGCTGTTCTTCGCTCAATCCCGGGAAGAAGCTCATTTCCATTCGCTCCCCTTCCTCGTCGACCCAGTCAAGCTGTTTGATTTCCTCGAGTGCGGCCAAGACGTCCACGCCAACAGGATACGGCTTCAGGAGATCATCTAGTAGGTATCCACCCGAAGTCGGGGTACTCGACTGAACTCAGAAAGGTTCCGCGTTAGCACCGGAAGATCGTTGACCAGCCCCATGGAGGCAATCCAAAGATCGTGTGGGCCAATTAGCTGCCCCTTCTGGCGTAATAGGCGAGCCAACCGCCCAAACTCTCGTGCCACATCGAAATCGATTTCTAATCGGGGACCATCACCTATGAAAGGGTGAACGATCGACTCATCGGGCTGCCCTACGAGAAGCTCGGCATACGTAACCGGCGTAAGCACCAATCGTGCTTTGGGGTTGGCCGAAATCCATTCCACCGGCCATGACCGTTTTCGCTGGAGATCGATAAAGAATGAGGTGTCGGCTATGACGTCCATGGGTCGCGCCACACATTCGCTTCCGCCCGAAACCGCTCAATCTCATCGAGTTGCTCGGGCGTCGTCTTTAAGATGCCCCCCCCGGCTCGTCATTCATCCGCAAAAGGTCGATGGCCGTAATCCCAGCTCGCCCTTTCAGGCAATATTCGCCTCAAGACTCGGGAAAACGATTCGGAAGCCCCCTTCATCGCTTTCAGGCGCTCGTAAAACGTCGATCTCGATCGAAAGATTTTTCGTCGCTATGGATGGACGTTACACGAAAAAGGCCGGAGAACAAGAGTTCTCCGGCGAATGTCTTAACGACCCTAAGAAGGGAATGTGGTGCGTGTCTTCGCGCTTCCTGCTCGTACTTTCCCTAGACATTGTAGGCGAGCAACGCCGAATAGAACAAACTCAAGGGACGGGGACGACCCGGACCACCGTATCAAATTCGCCAAGAATCTGTTGCCATTCTTTCTTTACCGATAGCTTCACAGAGAACGCTGTTTTGATCGGGGGAACCTTACGAGCATCTCTTGACGCGCTCAAGCCGACCGGTGGGAGCCAATCCACTCCAAGCTTCAGGCCCTCTTTTATTCGCTCCACATTAAATCTCAACCCCAGCAGCCCAATGGTTTCTGGCCGGGGAGACACGATCTCAAATTGAGGTGTCCAGAAGCTTTCATCTGGGCGAGACAGAACCCTTACCGAAATGTCTCTCATTCCGCTGTGGGCATCGGGGAAGGGCTTCCCACCGGGATATTTAGGAAAAGTGATTGACTTAAGCTTTAGATCTAGACCCAAGCTATTCTTGATCGATTGAGCCGGACCAAGTAGAACGGTCTGCCCATCATGATGTCTTAATCTCAGCCCGGGAATCGTCACTTCTTCGGTGGTTGTGCGGTGCTTCCACTTTTTCACGCGCACTTTGACCATCGTCGCCTCTTCCGCATAGGGAAACCGAAGAACCCACAAAGAATTTACAACCGGTTCCGCATTTGACGCCACTGATTGGCGAGTGACCATCGGCGTTTCTCCGACCGGTCCCGCTAGTTCCGTCGCTGTGCCAAATTGGCCTTTAGCGCTAGGGGTCTCCAGAATATCAATCGTCCACTCTTCTCCGTTTTCAAGTGGTCTAATCGGTTCGAAACGGATTGCCGACAGGGTTCTAAATAGTCGCCCGAACTGCTTGACGAGGGTCTTAGTCGGTATGGAAAATGCCCGGAGTTTCGGATGTGGATCGGGAATCAGAGTTTTTGTTTCCGCAGGAGGAAAATCAGGCAGGGAAACGGAAGTGATTCTCTCTTCATCGGTCCAGATCTCTAGCCTCGGATCGACGACGGGCTTGGAGTATCCCGACGGAAAGAAAAGAGTTTTCTGCCCTTCGTTCGTTTCCCCATCGGTCACCAAGAACATTCGACCGGAGGCATCTCGGATCCGGTATTCCCAAAGTTCAATCCCGGCGGACGCCCAACGCACAAAGGCAGGCGAGTTTTGAAGTGTCACCTCCACGCCCGCAGGATGACGAATGGTTTGGGATACCGGCTTGAGGGAAATTATCTTTGGCGCGTATTCCTGACCGTTGTGAGTTGAGGTGTACAGGAGAAAACCACCGACCGCGAGACCACCGACGACGAGCGCCGCAGAAGTCGCTGTCCGCTCACGGTTCAAGATCCTTCACCGACGATCGCCATGCGTGTACGTTACACGAAAAAGGCCGGAGAACCAAAGTTCTCCGGCCCATACACCAAATGCACTAAGCCGAAGCTTAGAAGCGGTAGTGCGCGAACGCCTTGTTCGCTTCCGCCATACGGTGCGTGTCTTCGCGCTTCTTGATCGTGCTTCCCTGACCGTTGTAGGCGTCGAGAAACTCGCCAGAAAGGCGATCGATCATGGTCTTGCCGCTGCGTTTGCGGGCGGCGCCGATCATCCAGCGGAGAGCCAGAGTGCGGCGTCGCTCGGGGCGAACTTCCATCGGAACCTGGTAGGTCTGACCACCGACGCGGCGAGGGCGAACCTCGACCGTCGGCATGGAGTTCTGCATCGCCTTCTCGAAGACTTCGAGGGCGGGCACGCCAGCCTTCTCTTCGCAGATCGCCATCGCGCCGTAGAAAATCTTCTCGGCGGTGACCTTCTTGCCATCAACCATCATGCGGTTGATGAAGCGAGTCACAAGCTCCGAACCGTAGATCGGATCGGCGAGCGTGATGCGCTTGGTAACGGGGCCCTTACGTGGCATTTACTTCTTGCCTCCCTTGGCCGGAGCGGCTGCGCCTGGCTTCGGTCGCTTGGTACCGTACTTGGAACGACCCTGCATGCGCTTGGCCGTACCGGCGGTCTGCTGAGTACCGCGAACGATGTGGTAGCGAACACCCGGGAGGTCCTTCACACGACCACCGCGGACGAGAACGACCGAGTGCTCCTGGAGGTTGTGGCCTTCGCCCGGGATGTAAGCGGTAACTTCGACGCCGTTCGTAAGGCGAACACGCGCGGTCTTCCGCAGCGCCGAGTTCGGCTTCTTAGGGGTCATGGTGCGGACGATCGTGCACACACCGCGCTTGAACGGGTTGCTGCGCAACGCCGGCGACTTCGACTTCGTTTTGGGAGCGGAGCGTCCCTTACGAACCAACTGATTAACGGTTGGCATTCATTCCTCGATTCTGCTTCATTTATCTTGCACTTCTTTGCGGAGCCTGCGGCCAAGCTGGGCAACAAAAAACCCCGCGCATCCGACAAGGGCGCAGGGTCTGGTGGTGGATGATGCTTTTCCTCGGAAAACCTTCTTCGAACCGGTGGGGACCCTAGCTCCCTCGCAAAATGATCGGCCCGATACGCCATGCGCAAGGGACCAACTCACTATTCTAGTCCAAAGATAAAGGTCCCGTCAACCCCTAGCCACTCGACCGATGCCGCAACGGCACCACTGGCACATTCAGCCCTTCCGTACTGGTCGAAGTCACCCGAAGAATCCGGTCCAGCACCACCTTCACCGAACCTGCCAGCGGGAAAGCGATCAGCATCCCCGGGAGCCCGAAAAGCACCCCGCCGCAGAAGATCACGAACATACTCACCACCGGACTCAACCCTACGCTGTTCCCCACCATCTGCGGGTAGATCATGTGGTCAAAGGTAAACCCGATCAGGAGATAGGCCACGGTAACGATTCCCCCATAGGCCCACGAGTTCATAACCGGATGAATCAATCCCCCCGTCGGCCCCGTCGTGCCCAAGATCGTAAAGACCGTGATCGCCGAAATCACATTGCCTACGTATGGGATCAGATACAGCAGCCCAAACAGAGGTCCCAAGATCGGCCAGCCCCGGACCCCCGTCGTCCAAAGCAGAATCGTCATCACGACCGAATACAGCAGAACCACCGTCGCTACTCCCCTAAGATAGCGGGAGAACACCTGCCCGATCTCCCCAAGCATCCGCACCGTACTCTCGCGAATGGAAGGCGGGATATAGCGCGGCCCCCGCCGACGAATCGATTCGAACTCACTCAGGAACAGCGGCACCAGAATCGGCACCAAGATGACAAACATCATCTGCCCAAAGACGTTCGTCAAGAAGCCAAAAGCCGAGTTGCTGAAGTTCTGAACCGCCTTCGCGATCTGCGGTCGGTTCTTATCGACATACTGCTCCATGATCTCCCGCCGCGAGGTGGGCAAACCAACACGCTGAAGTTGACTGCTGTACTTCGAAAGAAGCTGATCGACTTCGCTCGGTGCCGCCGCATGTGCCTTGACCGAAGGATTCCAACGAAGGAAGAACGAATCGTCGTCGTTTGACTGCGAAATGTCCGCCGCCAACTTGGTCGCCTGCTCGGTCAACGACTGCGTCTCGCGAACGAGACTCGGCACGATTAAGGCCCCCGCCACTAGCATCGCCCCATAGAACGCCCCGATCACAATCACCACGCTCACCCCCCGCGAGAGCCCCCGCAGACGAAGCCGCCTCACCGCCGGCTCAAGCAGGGCCGCGATCACAAAGGCAACCAGGAACGGCAACAGGATGCCCCGCACGAGGTAGAGAAAGAGAACGGCCACCAAACACAGGGCGGCCCACAGGGCAATTCTCCAACCGGGCATCTCAAAACAGTATAGGTCTTGAACCGCGTCCAAAACCCACTCACCTTTTTACATGGCGTGGGCCTCCGTACCCGCGTACGAGACGTTCCGTCTTCCGTTGAAGACGAGACCCTTCGATTCGCGGGCACGGAGGCCCACGCCACGGTTAGAACCGCTAAACTCCGAGTTCGTCGGCCGCGGTATCCACCGCGCGTTTCGCCTTCTGCTCGGCAACCCACTCTTCGGTCTTACCCTTGAGTTCCTTGTACTTGTCGGCCAGTTCGTCGCGCGTCTCCGTTCCGCTCTTCGGAGCGAAAAGAAGGCCCGCCGCGGCACCGATGATGGCTCCCAGGCCCACGCCTGCGAGCATATAAATCAAAGCGTTGCTATCGTCGTCGTGTTTGCTCAATCCAAGTGTCCTCCTTAGGTCTTCCATTGTACGCTCCCGCAGTCCCAGCATGCCGGGACCGTGTATCCGGGGATTGGGACGAGGTTGGGTTGATAATTGTTCGATCGACCATTGAGGACCTCGCCCGGCAATGGTCAATCGTCAATGCGTCAATTGTCAATCCGCCGAATCACGCCGCCCGCCGCCACCGTCTGCCCAACGTAGGCCACCGCGATCTGCCCTGGCGTTACCGCACGAACCGGCCGGTCGAACACCAACCGTGGCTTTGGACCACCCACCAACGTGGCCGGAGCTGGCGGCATCTGCGAACGGATCTTCGCCATCACCCGTCGCGTCGACGCCTCCGGGAGCCCCCAATGAACGTCGTCCAGCGGAGCCTCTTTAGCCATCAAGTCCTCCGACTCGCCCACGATCACGCGGTTTCGCGCCGGCTCCAGACCCAAAACGAACAACGGCTTGTCCCGCCCACCGCCCAGCCCCTTCCGCTGGCCCACGGTGAACCCCGCAACACCGTCGTGCCGGCCAACCTCTTCCCCGTCCAATGTCACCATCGAGCCGGGCGCAAACATTTCAGGGCGGCGCTTCTTCAAAAACTCGACGTATCCGCCCGCTTCGCTGACGAAGCAGATCTCCTGGGAGTCCGGCTTGTCCGCCAAGTGAAGCCCGAGCGACCGTGCCAACTCCCGCGCATGCGCCTTACTCGGCATCTCACCCATCGGGAGCATCGTCCGCGCAAGCTGGTCCTGGCCCAGCATATACAGAACGTAAGACTGATCCTTATCCGCCGCCCTAGCCCGAAGAAGTCGCCGCGTTCCATCGGCGTTTCGCCGAATCCGTGCGTAGTGGCCGGTCGCCAACGTCTCGCAACCGAACTCTCGCGCCTTCTGCGCCAGCACCTCGAATTTCACGTGCTTGTTGCACTGGACGCAAGGATTAGGCGTCCGCCCTTCCGCATAAGACTCGACAAAGTCCTCGATCACCGCTTCGCGAAACTGATCCCGGAGATTCAAAACGTAGTGAGGGATATCCAGAACTCGAGCAACCCGCCGGGCATCCTCGACCGCGCCCAGGGAACAACAACCCGCGTGCCGCGGGTCGGTCTGGCTCTCTTCCCAGATCTGCATCGTAAGACCGATGACCTCGTAGCCCCGCTTCTTAAGCAGCGCGGCGGCAACGCTGCTGTCAACGCCGCCGCTCATCGCCACGAGAACGGTTCCCTTCCGGGTACCCGCCGCCAACTTAAGGCCCCTCGACGAGCTTCTTGTAGGTACCCGAGGTGAGCGCCTCCATGAGCGCCACATGGCCAAACGCCTGTGTGCCCATCCCATTCGCCTTAACGATGAAGGTGGGTGTCGAACTCAGTCCAAGTGCCGCCGCTGCGTTCTTGTCCTGAGTAAGCCTCGTTATCGCGGCATCGTTCTCATTCCCCAACCGCGCTTTGACCTTCTCGACATCCAAACCAACGCCCTTCGCCACATCCCAAAGCTTGTTGGGGTCCTTGATGTTCTCGCCCGTCGCCATGACGGCCAGCAAGAAGTCCCAGAACTTATTCTGATCCGCCGCAACCTCCGAAATTGCCGCCGCCAACCCGCCCAGCGGATGAAGCTGTTCCAGCGGGAAGTGGCGATAAACGATCCGGACGCGGCCTGGATGCTTCTGCACGAAGTCTCTCAACTTCGGAGATTCCAACTGGCACGTCGGACACATCATGTCCGCGAACTCCACGATCGTGACCGGAGCATCCTTATCGCCAAACGTGTGCGCATCCTTCGGGATCAACTCCGTACGCGAAAGCATCTCCTCCGTGACCTGAGTTGGAGCCCGGTAAGCCGCCGCGTGAAGTGAGAAACCCATCCCGGCGAGACCAAGAACCACCACCGCGCCGAGCGCCGTCGCCAACGGGAATTCGCCCTTCCCCGCCGGAACCTCTTCACCAACCCGGTCGCCGTACTCCAGTGCGTGGAAGATCAGCAGCAAAACCATGAGCGCCGCCGAGCCCAAGCACCAGAGACACGTAGCCTGAATAATGGCCAGCGAGTAGATCTGCAACAGAACGCTGGCCAACGCGCCGAAGGCGCTGAACAGATATCCGACCAGCGCGAGCGGGCGCGCCTTCTCTGCGGTCATCGAAGACCGGAGAACGGCCAGCGAGGCGATGATAACGTAGCCCACAAAGCCGAAATAGGCAACGGGAATCCCGAACCAAAGCGAACTGGGGTGGCTGTTGACGACGTCGCATCCGTGCGCGGCGCCACAAGGCAGCTCCAGATGGAGCAGCTTAGTGATGCTGAGCGAGCCGGCAACGAACAGGCCCGCGAACGCGAGCACGAGAATGGCACGAAGGAAGAGGCGAACCCTCACGATTGGATTATGGCTTGGCGGGTTAGAGTTAGCGCGTCCAGATCCGGCGAATACGCCATAAACCGGCAACGCTAGCCGCCAACCCCGAGAAACACCAGGGGTACTCTCAAAGTTCCCAATGCCGACCCTGCACCGATCTGCCGACCTTCTTAGCGCCGCTCCCCCCGCGGCTCCGAAGAGCGGGACCTACTTTGTTCAAACCTGGGGCTGCCAGATGAACGAAGAAGACTCGGAGCAGATGGGCCTCTACCTCCAGTCCATCGGCCTCACCCCCGCCCCCTCGTGGCGCGATGCCATGGTCGTCATCCTCAACACCTGCTCCGTTCGCCAAAAACCGGAAGACAAAGCCTTCAGCCTCATCGGCGAGATGGCGGAGCGAAAGCTGACCTACCCAGACATGATCATCGGCGTCTGCGGCTGCATGGCCCAAGCCCGTGCCGACGAGATCCGTCGCCGCGCGCGCCACGTCGACTTCGTCATGGGCACCGGCGACCTCTCCGCCCTCGCTGGCCTCGTCGAAGAAGCCGCCCAAGGCAAACGGTTCCGCAAACGCGTCGAGCTGCCCGAAAGAAAAGGCACGACGGTCACCGACATCCCCCAACGCCACCTCGGCCGCGCGCCGAAGTTAAAAGCCTTCGTCCCGATCCAGTACGGGTGCGACAAATTCTGCACCTACTGCATCGTCCCGACGACCCGCGGACGTGAACGGTCCAGGCCGACCGAACACGTCATCGAAGAAGTCGAAACCCTGGCCGGCCAAGGCACAAAAGAGATCACCCTCCTCGGCCAAACCGTAAATTCCTACGGCAAAAATCTCCTGGAGGGCCGCGTCCCCTTCGAAAGGCTCCTCTGGCGCCTCGCCGAAATCGAAGGCCTGGAGCGAATCCGCTACACCTCCCCCTACCCTCGCGACTTTACGTCCAGCCTCATCACCGCCATCCGTGATTGCCCGAAGGTGATGGAGCACGTCCACCTCCCCATGCAGGCAGGCGATGACGACCTTCTCCGCGAGATGAAGCGGGTCTACACCGTCGACTCGTACATGGCGATCGTCGAAAAACTCCGATCCGAAATTCCCGACGTGGGCCTGACCACCGATATCATCGTCGGCTTCCCCGGCGAGACCGAGGCGATGTTCGAGAACACGATGAAGGCCATGGAGACGATCCGCTTCGACGGCGCCTACATGTTCGCCTACTCAATCCGCCCCGGCACCGTCGCCGGCGACCGAGAAGATCAAATCCCCGCCACCGTCAAAAAAGCCCGCCTCAACGCCCTCATCGAACTACAAAACCGGATCACCGTTGACATCAACGAAAAGCTAATCGGCCGCGTGTTCGAGGTCCTCGTCGAAGGCCCCTCCCCGAAAAACCCCGAAGTCCTTCAAGGCTACTCCCGCGAGTACCGCATGGTCCATTTCCCCGGCTCCATCAACCGCGTCGGCCGCCTAGCCAACGTTAAGATCACCGGCTCCGCCCTCTACGGCCTCCGCGGCGACCTAGTGTAATCCGGTCCCCCTCCTCGTTTTTCCGCGGGTCGGAAGAACCAAGGCACCGAAACCAACCACCGCGAGAAAAATGGGGAGGGGTTAGGGGTGGGGCTTCCGGGTGCCCCTCAACAACCGCCTCACTTGGGGAACCTAGTCCGTCCCCAAGCGCTTCTTCTGCTCCATCACCACCCGGCTTGGAACCTTATGCAACTGATCCACCATCTGTTGGGGAGTGGTGAACGTGAACCCGCGTGCCCGAGCCTCATGAATGAACTCGCGCAAAGTGTCGAGCGTGTTCGTCGACCCGTCGTGAAGCAGAATAATTCCCCCGTTACTCAATTTCTTGAGCGTTCGGTCCAGCACGATCCCAGCACCCGGGTTTGCAAAATCCCCTGGATCGTCCGTCCAAAGCACGGTCGTCAACCCTTCCGCCTTCGCCGCGACCAAAGTGTTGTCGTTGAAATCACCGCCGGGAGGGCGACAGAACCGCATCCGTTGTCCGGTGATCTTCTCGATCAATTCGTTGTTCGCCCGGTACTCCGTCCGCTGGTCGGCGAAGGAAAAGTTCGGCAACGTGACGTGGCTAAACGTATGGTTGGCTACCGTATGACCACCTTTCACGATCGCCCGAACCAGATCCGGCCGCTTCTCCGCCATCTTTCCGATCACGAAAAACGTCGCCGGCACATGCTCGTCCGCCAAGATTTTCAGAAGCTTCAATGTCGAGAGCGGGTGGGGCCCGTCGTCGAAAGTCAAAAGCACCTCTTTGGTCTCGTGCGAACCCCGAACCAACTTCGTAAGAGGCGCCGCCACCGCCGCGGGATTCTCGCTGATCTCCGCCTTCGCCGCCTGCCAGTAAGGGTCGTTCGTCTCTTCTTTGGCCAGGTTCAATTTGGCCTTGTGCTCGGAGTTGATCCTCTTCTCGTGGGCCGTTCGCTCTTCAACCGGCCGCGCGCAGCCGATCATAAGAAATGGCAAAGCTACGACAAAAAGGAGCGTCGTGGCTAACGGCGCCCTCCCGAAAAACGTTCGTACCTGGGCGGAACGAGAAATGGACGAATCGACGGGAGTCATAGACGCAAAAGAGAAGGAGAAGCCACCCCGTCTCACGTCTCTGGACGCTTTCCGCGGGGCAACCGTTGCGTTGATGCTGTTGGTTAACAACATTGCGCTCGACCAGGCTACCCCCACCCAACTTCAACACGCGCCATGGGGTGAATGGGTAAGACTCGCCGATCTAGTCTTTCCATGGTTCCTCCTTTGCGCGGGCCTTTCGCTACCCTTTAGCTATCGATCCGCAATAAAACGTGGGGTGACCTACCGCGCATGGGTCGGAAAAGCCTTTGCCCGCGCCTTCTGGCTCGTCCTCCTCGGGATCTTCCTCGACTGCGCCATCAACCGCCAAATCATGATCGGGTTGGACGTCCTCCAACTCATCGGCCTAGCCTCCTTTGTCGCCGCCCTCCTCATGCCGCTAAAGCCGCTGATAAGGGGCATCATCGCCGTAACCGCCCTCTTCGCCTACGGCGCGGCCCTCGCCCTATTACCGGTCCCTGGACCCGACCGGGCGGTTCTCTCCGAGCACGCGAACCTCGTTCAATATCTCAACGACGCCTACTTCCAACCCATCGGCCTCCGAGGCCTTCCCTCCGTCGTCCCCACCGCCGCCCTCGTGATTCTCGGAAGCTTGGTGGGTGGTGCGCTAGCCAAAGTCCGACACCGCATCCACGTGATCGCCGGTGGAGCCGCCATGGCCCTGGTCGGCATCGTCTGGACCCTTTTCGGACATCCGATGTCGAAGGACATCTGGACCGCCCCCTACATCTTCTTCGCCGGCGGCACCGGCGGGATCATCGTCGCTTCCCTTGCCTACGCCCTTGACGGCCGCCCCTGGGCCAAACTCGCCGCCCCCCTCCTCGTCTTCGGCACGAACCCGCTCGTCGCCTACGTCGGCCCCATCCTCGTCAAATGCCTCATCCTCCAGGTCTGGACGTCCAGCGATGGCCGCACCCTTCAGAAGGCCTGGCAGGACGCCATGAACGCCCAGTTCGGCAACGTTGGCGGCGGCTGGGCCTACACCCTCGGCTATATCCTCATCACCTGGATCGTCCTCGCCTGGCTCCGCCGCCGAGGAGTCGTCTTAAGGCTCTAGGTTGACGAAACCGGCCGCTTAACCTCGTCCGGCGTCCAACCGTCCGCCGCATACTCATTGAGCGCCTTTCGACGCTGCATCTCCGCCTCCCGCGCACGTCCTTCCAGCACCAACGTCCGCACCAACATCGCCCGCGTCAACGGGTTCGCCGGACACTCCCTCAGGCTGCGATTATAAAACTTCTCGCTGGCCGCCAACCCCACTGGCGTCTTTACCTTCGCGATCACCCCGCCCAACGCCCGCTCGCCGCGATAATAGTCGAACTGGGACTGAATAAAGCCCAGGTCCATCAGCGTCACCTTCGCCGGAGCCACCACCGCCCCGGATCGCTCCAAACGGTATCCCGAAATCCACTCGTTCTGATCGTAGATCGGCTCGACGTACTTGTACTCCGCACCCTGCCGGAGAAAAAGCCCTTTATGAACCTCGAACGGCTTCGGTTCCGAACAGTCGACCACGATATCCTTCGCCCCCGTTCGCAAAACCGCCACCACATGACCGTTATTCGAAGTCTGCCCCTTCGGGTTCGACCAGACCATCGCGATCCCCGCGTCATACCCCGCCCGCTGGAGCTCTCCCGCCACGATTACCGACTGCAGCATGCACTGACGCTCGTTCGTCGTCACCGCGTTCACAAACTCAAACCCGCGGTCCAGGCTGAACTTCGTGATCGTCTTCTTGATCCGACGCCAAACCGCCTCCCCCGCCTTACGAGCACCTTCCGCAGTCCCATCCGGCCGGTTCTGCTTCGCCCATTCCGCCCAAGTCGGTAACCCCGCCTTCACCGCCCGAGCATCCATCGTCTGATAAAACTCGTTCGGATTCGCCCGCCCCGCCACCCGGTAACTCTCCTTCACAAATGAATCGAAGGTCGTCCCTTGATAGGGAAACGAAGCCGCCGGAGCCGTCGCCGCGATCATAAACGAAAGTGGGATCATAAACTTCTCAACGTCGTTTATATCTCCTTCCGGTCCCAACTTGAGGCTAAAAATATGCCAGGTTCCTCCAAGAAGTTCGGAGACATCTCCCCCTCTCCAAGACGAGCCACTTGGAGAGGGGGCCGGGGGGAGAGGTGTATTGACCCAGAAATCTTGGACACTGTCTTAAGGGGGTATTGATTTGCCCCAGGTGTCTTTTGTCGGAAGTCAAGAAATTAAAGAACCGTCGTTCGTTCAGTCCTGAGTTCAAGG